>Ga0209061_1000375_pt1 | contig 123547 bp, 110 predicted proteins | sample Coa_R1_10_FD_187157 | JGI IMG/M metagenome (GOLD analysis project Ga0209061, IMG submission 187157) | Surface soil microbial communities from Centralia Pennsylvania, which are recovering from an underground coalmine fire - Coalmine... | ecosystem: Environmental > Terrestrial > Soil >... | reverse complement strand
CGCGCGGCTCGTACTCGGGGGAGTCCGGCCCCGCCGACGGGTAGTCGGTCTGCTGGGTCTCCCAGGTGATGATCCCGTCCTTGACATAGACCTGCCAGGAGCACGAGCCCGTGCAGTTCACCCCGTGAGTGGAGCGCACGACCTTGTCGTGCCGCCAGCGGTCCCGGTAGAACTCCTCCGCGCCCCGCCCGCCGGCGCGGTGGACCTCCCGGAAGTCCGCGGTCGGCCTGCCTCCGGGGACGAAGAACTGGGCGCGGCGCAGCACCCGCTCCACCGGCTCCCCGGCGGGCAGCAGCGGCGCGAGCAGACCGGCCCCGCTCATGGATCACGTCTATCACGGCGGGCCGCCGCGGCGACAGCCGCACCGCCGGAACCGCGGCGGGAACCTGGCAGTCTGGTGGGCATGGCCGGGCGGCCGTCCCGGCGGGAGGCGAGCTGCGCGCATGGCGTCATGGCTGCGGGCGGGGGTCAGGGACCTGGACCCGGGCTGCTTCGCCCTGGTGATGGCCACCGGGATCGTCGCCGCCGCGATGCGGCTCGGCGGCCAGCGGCACCTGGCTGGCCTGCTGCTGGGCGCCTCGGTCGCCGGCTACCTGGTCCTCGCGGCCGCCTACGCGGCGCGGCTGGCCTGGTTCCGCCGCGAGCTCGCCGCGGACATGGGCGATCCCCGCCGGGCGTTCGGCTTCTTCACCGTGGTGGCGGCCTCGGACGTGATCTCCGCGGGCCTGGCCGGAGACGGCCACGTCACGGCCGCCGCCGTGCTGCTCGCGGTCGCCGGCGCGAGCTGGGTGCTGCTCAGCTGCAGCGTGCCGCTGCTGCTGGCCGGACGGCCGAGCCTGGCTGGCGCGAACGGGACCTGGTTCCTGTGGGTGGTCGGCGCCGAGTCGGTCGCCGTGGCCGCGGTGTCGCTGCGCCGGCCCGCGCCCGCGGCGCTGGCCGCGCTCGCGATCTGCTGCTGGGCGGTTGGCGTCGTGCTCTACCTGATCGTCGCGGGGCTGGTCGCCGTCGCGCTCATGTCGGTCCCGGTGCGCCCGGCCGAGGTGACGCCGCCCTACTGGGTGTTCATGGGCGCCACGGCGATCACCGTGCTGGCCGGCGGGCTGCTGCTCGGCACCCCGGCCGGGCGGCTCGGCGGCGCCGTCCGCGGCGCGCTGGCCGGCCTGTCGGTGATCCTCTGGGCTTTCGGGACCTGGCTGGTCCCGTTGCTGGTCGTAACGGGCATCTGGCGTCACCTGGTCCGCGGGGTCTCGCTCCGCTACGAGCCCGGGATGTGGAGCATCGTGTTCCCCGTGGGGATGTACGGCGTCGGCAGCCGGGCGCTCGGGGACGCGGCGGGCGTGTCCTGGATGGTCACCCTCGGGCGCTACGAGGCGTGGCTGGCCCTCGCGGCCTGGGCGGTGGTCGCGCTCGCGATGGCGGCCTCGCTGGCGCGGGCCGCGGCCTGCCCCTCGGGCCGCGGCCCGGGGACGATGGCTCCCGGCGACAGGTCGAGCAGCTCGCCCAGGTAGCGCAGGCCGTCAACGCCCGGGCGCGCGATGCCGTCCGCGCCGATCACCAGCGGCGTGACCTGGCCGATCGCCAGCCACTCCCGGCGCCACTGCGCGATCCGGCGGAACGCCTGCGTGGACAGCGGCCCGCCGTCCGGGGCGATCAGGCCGCCGGAGCGGCGCGTGATCCGGGTCAGGTCGCCGTCCTGGTCCAGGATGCCGGGCAGCTCGGGGGAGGCCAGCCGCTGGTCGAGCGGGGCCGCCGCCCACAGGACGCCGGTCACGAGCCGGCGCACCGCGTAGGCGCTGCTCACATTCTCTCCGTCCGCCCAGATCGCGGCGAACAGCCGCCGCCGCACCTCGTCCTGGGCGCCGTCGGCGACGACCTCCGCGTAGGCGGCCACGGCGGCCGCGGTATTGCTGGTGACCGGTGGGGGCGCCTGCGGCACCAGCTCACCTGGCCGGGCGAGCTCGCGGATCTCCGCGAGCTCGTCGTCCCACGCCACGCCGGCCGCCGCCGACGCGATGCCGGCCAGGGGCAGGCCGCGGTCGTGCTCGACCGCCCGCCAGTCGATCCGGGCTGCGCGATCGCTGGTCAGCCGGTCGGCGCGCTGGCTTGCCAGGTAGGAGTACGGGCAGTTGAAGTCCCCGTAGATGACCACGTCCATGACGCCCTCCGATCGTGCCGCGCTCCCGCCTGCCGTCATTCCCCGCCGGGCGGGTCCCCACGGCGCAACCCCGATGCTCCGGGTCCCGCGCTGGCCCGCATCCCGCGCCGATCCGCCCCGGCCGGCTGTGCCGATGCGCGCCGGCTGTGCCACCCGGCCAGCGTCTCGCCATAATTTTAACGAAATTTTTCAGTAAAACAAGGCCGAGGACGGCGGATGATCCCTGAGCCGGAGACTTCCGGCCCCTCGAACGGGACGTTGGACCATGGGGGCCGCTGGGGCCGAGGCGCCATCATGTGCCCATGTTCCTGTCCCAGGAGGTGGTCGCCGGGCTCGCCTTCGCCCCGGCGTCGGCACGCCTGGAGAGCCTGGTCTGCTGCGGCGCGCTGACCGATGCCTCGAGCGCGGCCTACCGTGACGGGCTGGAGGCGCTGATCCGGGTCGGGCCGTTCGGCGCCGCGCCTGCCGTGGCCAAGCTCGTCCGGGTCCGGTTCCTCGACCCGGTTCGCGCGGGCGACTCGCTGCGGATCAGCCTGCGCTGGGAGGCCACCGGCCCGGCCTCGGGGCTGTTCCCCGTGCTCGACGCCGACCTGACCCTCACAGCCGCCGGCGAACGGGCCAGCACGCTCATGCTCTCGGGCGCCTACCGGCCGCCGCTGGGCCGGCTCGGCGCGAGCCTGGACCGGGTGGCGCTCGGTCATGTGGCGAACGCGACCATCCGCGAGTTCCTGCAGCAGATCGCCCGCCAGATTGTCGGCGGGCCGGCCGGGGCGTCGGCGGCCGATGGCGCTCTGGCGGCGGACGGCGTGCTGGCGGCGGACGGCGTGCCGCTGGCCGATGGCGCTCTGGCGGCGGACGGCGTGCCGCTGGCCGATGGCGCTCTGGCGGCGGACGGCGTGCCAGAGTAGGCCCATGGGGGCTGGGCGCCACGGGGCACCGGTGGCACGGGCACTGGACGCCGCGACCGGGGCGCTGCGCTGGGTCGCGGGCGCCGCCGTGAACGGGCGCGACGGCGCGCGCTGGCCAGTGACCCGCGCGCCGGGCTCCCCCCTGGCGGACGACCTGTATGACGGCACGGCGGGGATCCTCCGGGGGTTCACCGAGGCGCGCCTGTGCGGCCTGGGGGAGTTCGACGAGCCCGCGAGGGCCGCGGCGCGCAGGCTGGAGAGCCTTGGCCGGTCCTGGCCGGGCCCGCGGACGGCCGGCCCGGCGGAGGATGCGGATCCCGGCCTCTACACAGGCCTGGCCGGCGCCGTGGCGGCGCTGCGCGGGTGGGCGCTGGCCAGCGGCGACCGGCACCTGGACGAGTCCGCCCGGGCGATTGCGGAGACCCTCGCCCGGGTGGCCTCGCGGTCGCCGCCACCCGGCGGCTGCCCCGACATCATCTCCGGGGATGCCGGGATCTTGGTCACGCTCGCCGGGCTCGGCGGGCCGGCGGCGCTCGGGGCGGTCTCGGTGATCACCAGCCGCCTCGTCGCCCGGGCGACCTGGGACGGCGACGGCCCAGACTGGTACGTGCGGGACGGCTACCCGTACCTGATGCCGAACTTCTCCCACGGCGCGGCGGGTGTCGGATTCGCGCTCGCGACGGCCGGCCGCGCGCTGGGGCGGCCCGGGCCGGTCGAGGTCGCCGAGAGCGCGGGGCGGCGGCTGGCCGTCCTCGGCCGGCGGCCGGACGGGACGATCGCGGTGCCGAACCGGATCCCGCCCGACCCCCGGAGGCCGGTGAGCTACGGATGGTGCCACGGCCCGACCGGCACGATGCGGTTGTTCCAGCTCCTCGACCAGCTCAGGCCGGGACGCGGCTGGGACGAGATGGCCCGCGCCTGCCGCCTGGCCGTGCGCCACAGCGGGCTGCCCGAGCGGCTCTACCCCGGGTTCTGGGACAACCTGGGCCAGTGCTGCGGGACCGCGGGGGTCGGCGAGATGGCGCTGGACACCTACCAGGAGACCGGGGACGCGAGCTGGCTGGACTGGGCCTGGGCGCTCGCCGGCGACCTGCTGGCCCGCCGCGTCGAGGATGGCGCCGGCGTCCGCTGGTCACACACCGAGCACCGGCTCGACCCGCCGGAACTGGAGCCGGCCACGGGCTGGATGCAGGGCGCGGCGGGCATCGCCGGCTTTCTGCTCCGCCTGGCCCGGGTGGAGCGCGAGGGGGCCGGGGCCACGCGGGCCTGGTGGCCCGACCGGCCGTCACTGCCCGGAGCGCCACTGCCCGGAGTGCCACTACCCGGAGCAGAGTGAACACCGTGAGTGTCATATAGTTGATGATCATGGGGTGATGCGGTGCCGGATGCTGGTCGGCCGCGATGCCGAGTTGCGGACCCTCACCGGGGCGCTCGAGGCGGCGGCCGGCGCGCGGGCCGGCTCAGGGCTGCCCGCCGGCGGGCCATCGGGCCAGCGGCGGGCCGAGCCGGGCAGGAACGTGATCTTCCTGGCCGGCGAGCCGGGCGTGGGCAAGTCACGGCTGGCCAGGGAGGCGTCGGCCGCCGCCGAGGCGCGGGGCTTCATGGTCCTGACCGGCGGGGCGGTCCAGGCCGGCAACCCGCTGCCGCTCGGGCCGATCGTCGAGGCGCTCGCCCAGGTCGCGCGCCGGATGACGCTGCCGGGAACGCCGGATCTCGCGGAGTACCGGCCGGTGCTCACGTCCCTGGTGCTCCGCCTGGCCGCCCAGTTGCACGAGGGCGAGAGCGGGCAGGGCATGGCGAGCCCTGGCGGTGACCGGCATGGCGCTCACGGCGCGCGGCCGGAGACCTCGCCTCTGATCCTGGGCGAGGCCATGCTCCGGCTGCTCGTCGCGCTCGCCTCGGGCCGGGCCGGCGTGCTGCTGATCATCGAGGACCTGCAGTTCGCCGACCCGGAGACGCTGGCGATCGTCGAGTACCTCGCGGACAACCTGGCGGGTGAGCCCGTCCTATGCGTCGGCACGGTCCGCGACAGTGAGCCTTCGCCCGGGCTCGACGCGGTCCGGGCCGTCCACGCCAGGCGGTCGGCCACGCTCGTCGAGCTGTCCAGGCTCGACGCGGCTGACGTCGCCCGGATGGCGGGTGACTGCCTGGGATACAGCGCCGTTCCCGAGCCGGTCCTGGGCCGGCTGCTCGCCGAGTGCGACGGGCTGCCGTTCGCCGTGGAGGAGATCCTCGCGGCCGCGGTCTCCTCCGGAGAGCTCGTGCCCGGCAATGCGGGCTGGCGCGTGCGGGAGGACGTCGAGACGCCCGTTCCGGCCTCGATCGCCGGATCGATCCGCAGCCGGCTGGCCGGCCTCGGGCCGCACGCCGCCGGGATCCTGACGGCAGCCGCCGTGCTAGGGCGGCAGTTCGAGTGGACGCTGTTGCCGCCGGTCGTCGCTGCGCCCGAGGCCGACGTGCTCGCCGCCTTGCGGCGCGCCCGCGCGGTCCAGCTGGTCGAGCCGTCCCCCGGCGCGCTGGAGACGTTCCGGTTCCGCCACTCGCTCACCCGCGACGTGGTCCTCTCCGGCCTGCCCCCCAGCCAGCTGGCCGAGACGGCGGCCCGGGCCGCTGCGGCGGTCGATGCCGCCCATCCCGGGCTGCCCGGCAGGTGGTGCGAGCTGGCCGCGCGGCTCCGCGAGACGGCGGGCCAGCGGGCCGAGGCGGCGGGGCTGCTGCTGCTGTCGGGCCGGCGAGCCCTGGACGAGGGCGCGCTCGCCAGCGCCGCCGCGGCCCTGAACCGGGCCAGGCAGGTCGCCGCAGGGCCCGCAGGGGCGCCACCGCAGCTGGCGGCAGAGATCGACGAGGCGCTCACCACGGTGCACATGCTCTCCGGTGACTGTGACCACCTGGTCCAGGTCGCCGAGCGCCTGCTGGCCGAGCTTGACGAACTGGGCGCCGCGGCGTCCCGCAAGGCGATGATCCGGCTGCGCGTGGCCCGCGCCCTGTCGGAGGGGAACCGGTTGTCGGACGCGCGCGGGCAGGTGGCCGCCGCCCGCGCCCTGGCCGGGGCAGTGCCCGACCCAGCGCTGGCGGCCTGGACCGGCGCGGTGGAGGCGCGCTGCGCGATCGACGAGGGCGACCCGGACCGCGCGGACGCCCTGGCCCACCGGGCGCTGGCCGCGGCGGAGTCCGCGGGGCTCGCCCGAGGCACGGCGGAGGCAGCCTGCGAGGCGCTGGAGATCATCGGGCGCCGCGAGCGGCCGCGCGACACCGCCGCCGCGAGCGCCGCGTTCGAGCGCGCCTACCAGATCGCCAGCAGCCGCCGGCTGCCGGTCTGGCGGATCCGGGCGCTGCACGAGCTCGGCACGATCGACATGCTCCGGGAGGTCGGCTCGGCCCGGCTGGCGCAGGCGAGGAGCCTGGCCCAGGAGGCCGGCGCGGTCTCCATGGTCGCGGTGCTCGACCTGCAGCTGGCCAACGCGTGGAGCCTGGGCACCGACCTGGACCGGGCGGTGGCGGCCGCGGAGCGCAGCCAGCGGGCGGCACGGCGGCTGCGGATGCCCAAGGTCGAGGCGATGGCCTGGGCTACCCTCGCGTGCATCCTGGCCGGCCGGGAGGGCGAGCGCCAGCGCGCCGAGGCCGCGGCGGCCGAGGCGGAGCGGATCAGCGCGGGGGACCCCAATGTCCTGACCGCCACGTGGGGCGAGGCCAGGGTCACCGCCGCGATCGTCGCGAACGACCTGCCCGCGGCCTTGGCGGCGAGCGTGACCGGGGTCGCCTACGCCCGACCCGAGCCGCTGATGGGTCCCTCGATGGCCTGGGGATACTGGCCGCTGCTCAGCGCGGTGCTGGGCGAGGACGCCCGCGCTGCGGTCCGGGAGGCCACGGCCGCAGGCGCAGAGGTCGCCTGCTGGAACTCCGGGTGCCTGGCCTATGCGCGGGCCGTGCTGGCGGGCCGCGACGGGCGCCCGGCGCTGGCCGCGGAGCAGGCGGCCCGCGGCGAGGCGTGCTTCAGGCGCTGCGCGCCCCGGTGGAATCACATCATGCACCGGCTCGTCGCGCCGCTCGCGTTCCGCGACCGGTGGGGGGAACCCGCGCTCTGGCTCCGGGCCGCGATCGCCGACCTCGACGCCGAGGGGCTTCACGGCCTCGCGTCGGCGTGCCGCGACACGCTCCGCGAGGTCGGCGAGCGGGTGCCGCGGGCCGGCCGGGGGCTCGCCAGCGTGCCCGCCGGGCTGCGCGGGCTCGGCGTGACCAGCCGGGAGATGGACGTGTTCCTGCTGATCGGGCAGGGGAGGACCAACGCCGAGATCGCATCCCGGCTGCAGCTGTCCCGCAAGACCGTGGAGACCCACGTCGCCAGCCTGGCCTCGAAGGTTGGCGTGGACGGGCGCCGCGGGCTCGCCGCGTTCGCCGCCCGCGCCGCCGGAGGCTGAACCGGCACGCGATCACGCCGAATCCGTCGCGATCATGCGCCGGACCTGTCAGGCTATGATCCCGTGACGGCTGGTCCCGTGACGGCCCGGCGCGCCCGGGTGACCGGGACGGTGCGGTGGTGAGCGGCGGCCCCGGGGACTCGGGGTACCGCCTCGCGCCGCACACGGCCGACCTGCGCATCGAGGCGTGGGCGCCGAGCCGCGAGGAGTGCCTCGCGCAGGCCGTCCGGGCGCTGGTCGCAAGCTTCGCCGAGACCGGACCGTCGCGCCCGGTGCGCGCCGCCCGGAGGCGGCTGGCCGCAGGCGGGCCGACCGCGGACGCCGACCTGCTCGCCGCCGCCCTGGAGGAGGTCATCTTCCGGCTGGACGCCGATGGCGAGGTCCCGGCCGTGGTCAGCGTGAGCGCACTCGCCGGCGGCGCCGTCGAGCTTGAGCTCGGCCTCGTCCCGCTTGGCTCGGTCACCGTCACCGGGGCCGGGCCGAAGGCGGTCTCGCTGCACGAGATCCGCTGCGCGCCGGACGAGAGCGGCCGCTGGCTGGCATCCGCCACCATCGACGTCTGACCGGCCCGGACGGTCAGCCCTTGATGACGCCCACGGGCACCAGCCGCGCGATCACCCGGCACAAGCCCGCGCCCTCGGCGGCGGCGACCACCTCGTCCACGTCCTTGTACGCCTCGGGCGCCTCCTCCGCCAGGCCCCGGGCGGACGCGCCGCGCACGGCGATGCCCGCCTCCTCCAGCTTGCGGCGCAGCGCCGGGGCGGCGACCGACCGGGCAGACTCGTGGCGGCTCATCACCCGCCCGGCGCCGTGGCAGGTGGAGTAAAATGCCCCGCCCCCGGGGACGCCGGCCAGCACGTACGACGCGGTCCCCATCGAGCCAGGTATCAGCACGGGCTGCCCGCTGTCGCGCAGGTCCCCGGGCAGGTCGGCGTGGCCGGGCGGCAGCGCCCGGGTGGCGCCCTTCCGGTGCACGCACAGCCTGGCCCGGCGCCCGCCCACGTCATGCTCCTCGATCTTGGCGAGGTTGTGCGACACGTCGTAGACCAGGTCCAGGCCGGTACCGCAGACGCGGGCGAAGACGCCCCTGGCCGTGTGGGCGAGCAGCTGCCGGTTAGCGCGCCCGTAGTTCGCGGCGGCGGCCATCGCGCCCAGGTAGGCGCGTCCCTCCGGGGAGCTGGCCGGCGCGCAGGCGAGCTGGCGGTCCGGGACCGTGATCTGGTACCGGGGCATCACCTGCTCCATCGCCCGCACGTGGTCGGTGCAGATCTGGTGGCCGAGGCCGCGGCTGCCACAGTGGATCATCACGCAGACCTGGCCGCGCTCAACGCCGAAGGCCCTGGCCGCGACGGCATCGGTGACCCTCTCCACGACCTGGACCTCCAGGAAGTGGTTCCCCGAGCCGAGGCTGCCGACCTGGTGCAGGCCGCGCTGCACGGCCCGGTCGCTCACCTGCCGTGGGTCGGCATCGCCGACCGCCCCGTAGTCCTCGCAGCGCAGCAGGTCCCGCTCGGTGCCATGCCCGGCTCGCACCGCGTGGCGAGCGCCATCGCGCAGGATCGCCTCGAGCTCGCCGCGGTCGCGGAGCTCCCACACCGCGCCGCGGCCCGGCCCGCGAGGGGTCGCCGCCGCCAGCTCGTCCATGAGCCGGCCGCGGAGCGGCCGCAGGCCGGCCGCGTCCAGGCCGGAGGCGAGCAGGCGGACACCGCAGGAGATGTCGAAGCCGACCCCGCCGGGGGAGACCACGCCCTCGCCGTCGGCCTCGGTGGCCGCCACGCCGCCGATCGGGAACCCGTAGCCCCAGTGGATGTCCGGCATGGCGTAGGACGCCCCCACGATGCCGGGGAGCGTGGCGACGTTGGCCACCTGCCGGAGCGCGTGCTCGTGCTCCGGGTCGCCGATGAGCGCCGCCGTCGCGTAGATCACCCCGGGAACGCGCATCTGGCCCTCGCGCGGGATCACGAACCGGTACGGGGTCTCCTGGACGACGCGCATCGCCCGCCTCCTCACGCCGCGCCGTGCCGGGACCCGGCCAGCGGGTCAGGGCGCGGCGAGGATGCGCAGCCGCAGCACCTGCGGCATCGCCTCGAGATCGGCGATGACGTGGCCGGGCAGGCTGCCGGTCTCCAGCTCCATGATCGAGTAGGCGTACTCGCCTCGGCTGTCATTCCCCAGCTCAACGATGTTGATGCCCGCGCCGCTGATCACCTCGGAGAACCGCGCGATCACCCCGGGGGTGTTCCGGTGGGCCAGGGTCAGCCTCAGGTAGCCGCGGCGGGGCAGGGAGACCGCCGGATAGTTCACCGAGAACCGGATGTTCCCGTTCTCCAGGAAGTCCTGGAGCTGGTCAGCGATCATGATGGCGCAGTTCTCCTCGGCGCTGCTGGTGCTCGCCCCGAGGTGCGGCAGCACGATCACCTTGTCGTGGGCGTAGACCAGGGGGTTGGGGAAGTCGGTGACGTACCCCCGCGGCGCCCCCGCGTCGAGCGCGGCCACCAGCGCCTCCTCGTCCACCAGCTCGTCGCGGGCGAAGTTCAGCAGCACCGCCCCGGGCCGCAGCAGGCCGATGCGCCGCTGGTCGATGAGCCCTCTGGTCTGCTCCGTCAGTGGCACGTGCAGCGTCACGTAGTCGGACTCGGCGAGCAGCCGGTCCAGGTTGTCCGGCCGCTGCACCTGCGGGGACAGGTCCGCGGCGTGCGAAGCGCTGATCGCCGGGTCGTAGCCCAGCACCCGCATCCCCAGCCCGACGGCGGCGTTGGCCACCCGGTGGCCGATCGCGCCGAGCCCGATCACTCCCAGGGTCGTGCCGGCCAGCTCGTGCCCGGCAAAGCGCTTCTTGCCGCGCTCGACCGCCTGCTTCATGTCCTGCACGGGCAGGGCCTTGGCGTAGGCGAGGGCCGCGGGCAGGTTCCTCGCCGCCAGCAGCAGGCCCGCGAGGACCAGCTCCTTGACCGAGTTCGCGTTCGCGCCGGGGGCGTTGAACACCACCACGCCGCGGGCGGCGAGCTCGGCCACCGGGATGTTGTTGACCCCGGCGCCGGCCCGGCCGACCGCCAGCACGCTCTCATCGATGAGCTCCCGGTGCAGGTTGTGGGAGCGGAGCAGGATGGCGTCCGGCTGCTCGGCCCCGGCCGAGACCGTGTAGTCGGGGCTGAACCGCCGCAGCCCGGCCGGCGAGATCGCGTCGTACGTCCTGATCGTGAACTTAGCCATGAGCGGCCTCGAACTCCTTCATGAACGCGACGAGCGCGTCGACGCCGGCCTCCGGCATGGCGTTGTAGATGCTCGCCCGCATCGCGCCGACGCTGCGGTGCCCCTCCAGGTTCATCAGGCCGGCGGCCCTCGCCTCGGCGAGGAAGGTGACCTCCAGCTCCGGCCTGGCCAGGGTGAACGGCACGTTCATCAGCGACCGGTTGGCCGGGGCGACCGGGTTGGCGTACAGGCCCGATTCGTCGATCGCGGCGTAGAGCCTGGCGGCCTTGCGCCGGTTCACCTCGGCGATCGCCGGGACCCCGCCCTGCTCCTTGAGCCAGGAGAAGACCAGCCCGGCGACGTACCAGGCGTAGGTCGGGGGCGTGTTCAGCATCGAGCCGGCCTTCGCCATCCGCGTCCAGTCCCAGACCTGCGGCGTGGCCGGCCTGGCCCGGCCGAGCAGGTCCTCGCGCACGATGACGACGGTCAGCCCGGCGGGCCCGATGTTCTTCTGCGCGCCCGCGTAGAGCACGCCGAACCGGCTCACATCGATCGGCTCGCCCAGGATGATCGAGCTGGCGTCGGCGACCAGCGGCACGTCCCCGGTGTCGGGCAGCTTGTCGAACGCGACGCCGTTGATGGTCTCGTTCAGCGTGACGTGGACGTACCGCGCGTCCCTCGTCAGGTCCCAGTCGGCCTGCGGGGGCACGTGCGTGTGCGGGTCGGTCCTGGCGGCGACGTGGGCGCGCTCCAGGTACTTGCTCCCCTCGGCGTGCGCGCGCTCGCCCCACATCCCGGTGATCACGTAGTCCGCCGCTCCGGGCCGCTCGGCGAGGTTCATCGGCACCGCCGCGAACTGGCCGGTGGCGCCGCCCTGCAGGAACAGCACCCGGTAATGGCCGGGGATCGCCATCAGCTCGCGCAGGCTCGCCTCGGCGCTCTCGGCAATCGAGGCGAAGTCCGCGCCGCGGTGGCTCATCTCCATCACGCTCATGCCGCGGCCATGCCAGTCGGGCAGGTCCTGCCGCGCGCGCTCGATCACGGCCTCCGGCAGCATGGCGGGGCCGGCGCTGAAGTTGAAGATCCTGGAATTTGTAGGTCTTATGGGTTCTGTCAGTTCTGTCATGACGATCTTGATCGTCCTCGTGAGGGAACTGCGCTCACCGGCGGTGCTCGCGTGACGACGACATGCCCCGGGCGCTGGTGATCCCGGGTGCCCGCGCGGCTGGCGGATTCGCGGCGACCGTTCTGGGGCTCACCGAGCCGCGCGTGCTCGCGTGACCAGCATACCCGGGGGGGGGCCAGTGCGCCGGGAGGGACGCCCGCGGTCGCCGGCCTCACCGGCGGGCGGCGGGTCACGCCACCCGCCTGGGAGCGCCCGAGCCGTAACTTCGTGCAGACGCAGAACCGGTCCTGCAGCTCCTCGAGGGCATCAAGCCGGCCCTGTTCATGCGCCTCGTCCCAGAGCCTGGCGAGCACGTCGCCGGGATCCGCGCCCGGCTGTCCGAGCAGCTGCCGTGCCCGGGCGAGCGCGGCCTGCCTGCGTCCGGTGTCCATCTGGCCCCCTCGTCGCGGCGGCCTGTCCCGGCGTTCCCCGGCCGGGTGCCCACGGACCCGGGGCACGCCGCGCCGGCCTGCTTCCGGCGCCCGCCTGTCCATCGTATCTGGCGTGGCACCACGTCCATGCGCGGCCGCCCGGGTGCGTTCCGGCCGCCGCCGGCCCGCCCAAGACGGACGATCATGGCGTGAATGGCAGGACCTCACGCATGAAGCCTCATGGGCTGGTCGGCGGAGGGCCGCGCCCGCAGGCCTCGCCGCCGAGGGCGCCGCCCGGGGCGTGGCGTTCCCGCCGCGGGCAGGCGGCAGCGGCGACCCGCCGACCCGTCCTGATCCGGGCGGCCCGGACCGTCAGTGCCCGCGGGTGACGTGGGCGAGCAGGTCACGGGCCGCCCCGACGGGGGGGTACGGCCCGCCGAGCCAGATTGCCCGCAGCGAGCGGCGCAGGTTCACGCCCTCCACCGGGACCCGGACCAGGCGCCGGGACGCGAGGTCCTCCGCCACGGTCAGCTCGCTGAGCACGGCCGGCCCCGCCCCGGCCAGGACGGCAGCCCGCACCGCGGCGGTCGTGGACAGCGCCAGCGCGACCGGCAGGTGGAGGCGGGCGGGGTGCGGGCGGCTCCGGCCGGGGACGATGCCCGGCGCGCCGGGCGCGGCGGCCAGCGCCGCGGTCAGGGCGGCGGCCAGCGCCTCCCGCGTCCCGGAGCCCTCCTCCCTGCTCACCAGCGGGGTCTCGGCCAGCTCGCGCGGGCGAAGCGATCGCTGCCGGCGCGCCCAGGGGTGATCCGGGCGGACCACGACGACGAGGCTGTCGTGGCCGACGACCCGGCTGCTCAGTCCGGGCGGGCAGGTCGGCCCCTCGATGAAGCCCAGGTCCGCCTCGCCGGCTCGGACCTGCTGGCTGACCGTCTCGCTGTTCGCCGCGGTGAGCACGATCTCGGCGGGCCGCTGGCCGCGGTGCCGGGCGGCCGACTGGAGCGAGACCAGCCAGCCGGGCAGCAGCTGCTCGGCGATGGTCAGGCTGGCGCTCACCCGCAGCCTCGCGTGGTGGTCGTTGCGCAGGGCCGTGAGCCCGGCGTCCAGCTCGCCGACCGCGGCGAGCACGCGGGACGCCCATTCGGCGACCACCCGGCCCTCGGGCGTGAGCGTGGATCCCCGCGAGGTCCGGGCGACCAGCGCTACCCCGGCCTGCGCCTCGGCCGACCGGATCCGCGCGGAGACAGCCTGCTGCGTGATGCCGACCTGGCGGGCGGCGGCGTTGAGGCTCCCGGTCCTGGCCACGGCCAGCAGGATCTCCAGGGAGGCCAGGTCAGGCACCCGCGGGGACAGCGGCATGCCCTCACTGTAAGGGGCTACAAGCTGACCTTGTAGCGGGCGCGCATCGCCTCCAGCGCGCCCGCGGTGGCGGCCGCCCGGCTCGCCCACCACCGCCGCGGGTCGGCTCCCGGTACCGCTGGCTGCCGCCGGTGCCGGCCCGACCAGTCGCTGGCCTGCCGGCTCAGCCAGCCGAGCACGGCTGCGGGCTCCTGGTCCAGCATCGCGCCCAGCGTGAAGCGCCGCTCACCCGCCCGGCAGCCGGTCCCGGCAGCGCGCGCACCCGCGCGCAGGTCACCGGGGGTGAGCACGATCCCGGACCGGACCGGGGCCAGCAGCGCGCCGAGCAGCTGCCCCCGCGTGAGGCCCGGCCCGGGCGGTGGTGGCGCGCAGCGGAGCGCGAGCGGCAGGCCCGGGGCCGGGTCGGCCTGCCTGGCCTCCCGGGCCAGCGCGGCCAGCGTGAGCCGCGCCCACGGGGCGAGCGCCGGCGCGTCGAGCCGGGAGACCGCGCTCAGGTAGCCCGGCGCCCAGGACCACAGGTGCTCGCGGACGAGGGCGGACCGCGCGCGCCGCAGGGCCTGGGCGGTCCTGTCCGAGCGGGCCCGCGCGACCGCGTCGCCGAGCTCGGCCAGCAGCAGCAGCAGCGCGCCGAGGTGGTCGGCGTCCGCCGGCGGCGTGAGGCCCAGCACTCGCCAGAACCCGGCGACCCGGTCGAGCGCCTCGCCGCCCAGCATGCCCTCGGGGCCGAGGTGGATCGCGGCGTGAGCCGGCGCGCCGAGCACGAAGACCGCCGTGTGCTCGGCCGCCGAGGGGACGGGCAGGCCCAGGCCGCGCGCGGCGGGCGCGCAGCCGGGGGGCGGGCTGAGCGCCACCGCGGCGAGCCCGCGCAGCAGCTCCTGCCGGTGGGCGGGGAACCGGCGGGAGCGCGGGCCCGCCTCGCCGGAGCCGGCAGCCGGGCCGCGATCGGCTGCCTCGCCGGCATCGGCTGCCGGGCAGGCGGGCGCGTTCACGGCACGGGCACCCGGAAGGCGTCCCTGGTCGGCCTGAGCGGCCGCATGAGCCAGTACGGGCGGCGCAGGCCGCCCGGGGAGCCGCTGCCCGCCGGCCGGGTGAGCGCCAGCCACTTCCGGTACACCTGCCGGGACCTGGCCGTGTCCACCGCGATGTCGCCGTGCTGGTCCCCGGGCTCGGCGGGCCGGACCCGCACCGCCTGGTGCCAGCAGTGCATCCCCGAGATCGGGTCCGGGTGAACCGGGAAGGTGAGGTTCTGGTGGACCCCGGTGTCGCTCCACCAGATCCGCCGGGTGTCGGGGTCGGGGGACTCATACGGCGAGACCGGCGCGCGGCGCCGCATCCTCCAGCCGTCCGGGCCGCGCTCCAGGTCGACGGTGGCCATCATGGAGCCGGCGCCCCGCGGCCCGCCCTCGAGCCGCCACCGGCCCATGTGGTGGCTGCACGCGACCACGCCCGGCCGGATGCCCTGCGTGATCCACGCCTTCGCCACGAAATAGCCGATCTCGGTCTCCACCCGCACCAGGTCCCCGGTCCTCGCCACGCCCAGCCGGGCCGCGTCCGAGGGGTGGATCCAGACCGGGTTGGTGTGCGCGAGCTCGTCCAGCCACTTGGAGTTCGCCGAGCGGGTGTGGATCTGCGTCGGCAGCCGGAACGTGGACAGCAGCACCAGCTGGCCGGGCTCCAGGTTGTCCGGGTGCACGTGGCTCTTGATGTAGCCGGGCAGCGCGTGCTCCGGCCAGCCCCACGCCGCGAGGGTGGAGGACCAGAACTCCAGCCGCCCGCTCGGGGTGGGGAAGCCGCGCAGCACCTTCCCGTCCACCTCCACGCCGACCGCCCGGCGCCCGTTCCCGTCCGGTTCCGGTGATCCCGTGGGCACGATGTTCGGATCGGGCGGGCCGGCGCTGGCCGCGTACACCCGGCCGTCCGGCGTGACCGCGACGTCCACGAGCTCCCCGGCGGGAACCTCCCGCTCGTGCAGCGGGCCCTGCCCCCTGGCGATCTCGAACGCGCCGTGCCGGCGCATGTACCCCAGGGGGGTCAGGCCCTCGGCCGCCGCCTTCTCGGGCAGGCCCGGCACGGAGTTCCCGAACATCCAGCCGTAGTACTCGTCCACCGTCAGCTTGGTCCCCGGATCGGCCCGGGACTCGTGGTACCGGCGGATGCCCAGCGAGCCGTCCGGGTCGATCCGCCAGGACAGCTCGATCCAGAACTCGTTCTCCTCCCACACCTGGCCGGGGTTGACCTCGCGGGTGTCGGTGACCTTCGCGCCGAGCCGCTCGGCGGCGGCGCGCAGCACCGGCTGCCGGAACGCGACCCACTGCCCGTCGTACTGCTCGTAGGAGTGGGTGTCGTGCCGCTCCGAGCCGTGGCCCATGGGGAGCACGTAGTCCGCGAGGAACGCGGACTCGTTCCAGGTGGGGGTCAGCGCGACGAAGCAGCCGACCTTGTCCTCGTCGGTCAGCACCTCCATCCAGGCCGCGCCGTCCGGGTTGGTCCAGACCGGGTTGTAAACCCGGATGAAGTAGGTGTCGAGCCGCCCCCTGCCCTCGGCGAGGAAGTGCGGCAGCAGGAAGGACATCTCGTTCTGCGACAGCGGGTACTCGATCGGCCAGGACAGGTCCTGCCAGGTGCCCGGGTGCGGCGGGACGTGGATCGGCCTGGGCACGAACTTGTTGTAGGCGTTGGGGAACGTGCCGCCCTCGGTCGCCACCGCGCCGAGCAGGGCGGAGATGAGGAACAGCGTCCGGGCGACCTGCCAGCCGCCGAGGTTGCCGGCGGCGGCCGAGCGCCACACGTGCCCGGCGAACCGCGTGCCCGCGCCCGCGATGAGCTCCGCGACATCGGCGATCACGCGGGCGTCCACGCCGGATTCCGCCGCCGCGTACTCGAACGTGAAGTCCGCGTAGAGCGTGGCGAGGATCGCCTCGAACGCCTCGAACGTGACCGGGGTGCCCGGGTGGCAGGCGCGCAGGTACTCGGCCCAGTTCCACCACCTGCGGACGAACTCGCGGTCGTAGCGCTTGGTCGCGATCAGGTGCCGGGCGACCGCGAGGTTGATCGCCGCCTCGGAGCCGGGCTGCGGGGACAGCCAGTGGTCGGCATGGGTGGCGGTGTTCGACAGCCGGGTGTCGAGAACGATCAACTTCGCGCCGTTCGCCCGCGCCTGCGTGATCCGCTGGGCGTGCGGGTTGAAGTAGTGCCCGGTCTCCAGGTGCGAGCTGATCAGGTAGATGACCTTCGCGTTCGCGTGGTCGGGGCTGGGCCGGTCCGCGCCGAGCCAGAACTGGAAGCCGGCCCGGCCGCCGGAGGAGCAGACGTTGGTGTGCGAGTTGTGGCCGTCCACCCCCCAGCTCGCCAGCACCCGCTCGGTGAAGCCGTCCTCGCCGGGCCGCCCGATGTGGATCATGATCTCGTTCTGGCGCCCCTCGGTGATGGCCGTGCGGATGCGGGCGGCGAGCGCGTCCAGCGCCTCGTCCCAGGTGATCTGCTCCCACCGGCCGGAACCGCGCGGGCCGGAGCGCCGCAGCGGGTAGAGGATCCGGTCCGGGTCGGTGATCTGGGTCAGGGTGGACGGGCCCTTGGCGCAGTTGCGGCCGCGCGAGCCGGGATGCTCGGGGTTGCCCTCGAACTTGCGGACCTGGCCGGTCTCGCGGTCCACGTAGGCGAGCAAGCCGCAGGCGGACTCGCAGTTGAAGCAGGTGGTGGGCACGAGCATGTAGTGCCGTTCCTCGCGCCGCGGCCACGCCCTGGAGTCCAGCTCCACCCAGTCGTCCCACCGCTCGATCGGCGGGAACGCGGCCAGGTGCACCCCGCTCGGGCCGGCGTAGAACGTCTCGCCCCGGGCCTGCGTCGCCGCGCGGGCGGCCAGGACCCGCGCGCCGAGCGCGTCCAGGTCGGCGTCGGCCGGCAGGGTGCCGGCCGGCAGGGAGCCGGCGGCGCGGGAGCTGGCGGCCGTGCTCGCGCCCGGCCGTGGGGCGCGGCCGGCGGCGCGGTCTGACGACATGGCGGCCCCTTCCTAGGCGAGCGGGACGGACTGGCCGGCCTGGACGTAGGCGTGCTCGTGCCCGAGCAGGCCGATCAGGGCGAGCGGAGCGGCGGCGACCCCGATCCAGGGGGCCGCGGCCGCCGCCGCGACGAGCAGCAGCCCTGGCCAGAAGAACCGGGCGAAGGCGCCGCGGGTCATCTCGCGGTTGGCCAGGTGGGCGTGCGCGGTGACGTGCGGCAGGGTGTCCTCGCTGGCCACCTGCAGGACGTGGATCACCGCGGCGACGGCCAGCGTGATCTCCGCGGCGGTGACCGCCCGGCCCGGGGCGAGCCAGGCCAGGAACGGCAGCACCGCCGCCGCCCCGGCCAGCGCCGCCTGGACGGCCAGGTGGGCGTGCAGTTGCGGGCTCTGCCACAGGTCGCGCCCCTTGGCCTGGGCGAACAGGTAGCCGGTGTAGACCGCGCTGGCGAGCGCGAGCGGGATGCCGATCCCGGCGAGGACCCGCTGCGCGGCGGTCGCGCCGGCCAGGGCGGCGAGCAGGTACCCGCCCGCCACCGCGCCGTAGCCGCCGATGATGAACGAGCCGCGCACCAGCCAGCTGCGCCAGTGGTGCCGGGTGAAGATCAGGTGGAACCGCATCGGGTGCTTGAGGTCCCAGATCAGCAGGACCCCGGTGAGCGCGAGGAAGGCCAGCGTGAGCGCCGGCGCCACCCACCGGACGACCGGATCGCCGAAGCCGGTGAAGCCGAGGAAGGCCAGCCCGGCGGGGACCGCGAACGCGCCCGCGGCGATGCTCTTGGTCCAGGTGTAGAGGCTGACCCGCCAGCCCCACGGGGCGGCATGCGGGACGTCGTAGGACAGCAGCGCGGTGGCCGAGGAGTTGGGGGTGCCCGGGTGGCCGGAGACCACCAGCTGCGGGCCCAGCGGGCCCTGGGTCGCCCAGGCGAACAGCCCGCCGTCCGGGCGGCGGGCCGCCAGCGGGTCGAGCGTGGCCTGGTGCGCGCCCTTGTAGAAGACGCCGGGCCGGGTCTCCTTCTCCGGCCGCCGCACCGTCACGGGCTGGCGCTCGATGATCTGGGCGACCCGGGAGGCGGGGTCGTTCAGGTCGCCGACCAGGATCGCCTCGGTGGGGCAGACGGTGACGCAGGCCGGCTCGAGCCCGATGTCCAGCCGGTGCGCGCACATGTTGCACTTCTCGGCGGAGCGGTCCCGAGGGTTGATGAAGATCGCGTCATAGGGGCAGGCGGCGATGCACGCCTTGCATCCGATGCACAGGTCCTTGTCGACGTCGACGATGCCGTCGGCGCGCTGGAACATCGCCTGCGTCGGGCAGACGGCCACGCACGGCGGGTCGGCGCACTGGTTGCAGCGGGTGACCTGGAACGCGCGGCGGACCTGCGGGAAGACCCCGACGTCGACGGACTTGACGTAGGTGCGGCTCACCCCGACCGGCACGTCGTTCTCGCTCTTGCACGCCGTCGTGCACGCGTGGCAGCCGATGCACTTGTCCTGGTCGAGCAGCTTGACCCAGCGCGGCGCGGCCCGGTCGGCGGCGGTCATGAGCGGACGGTACGGCCCGCCCGGCCGGCCCGCCTAGCCCGCCGGATGTTGTATCTGCTACAAAGAGTGCTTGTAGGTCGCGGTGCGGCCCGGCCGCGTCGGGCCGGGCCGCACGGACGCCCTACCATGAAGGAAGGGGCCCGCTGGGGAGCCCGGGCCGGGCGAGGAGTGAGCGTGCCGAACCTGGACGCGGTCGAGATCACCGAGTTGCACGCCCGGGTGTGCAAGGCGCTTGCCGACCCGACGCGGCTGCTCATCATCAGCGCGCTCCGCGACGGCCCCCGGTCGGTCGGCGACATCGCCGAGGCGCTGGAGATCTCCCAGCCCAACTGCAGCAGGCACCTGGCGGTGCTGCGCGACCGCGGCATCGTCGCCGCGCAGCGGTCCGGCAGCACCATCTTCTATGCCCTGACCAGCCAGAAGGTCGTCCAGGCCGTGGACCTGCTCCGCGAGTTCATGGCCGAGGAGCTCGGCTGGCGCCCGGCGGCGGCCCCCCCGCCTGCCCCGGCGCCCGTCGCGACCTGACCGCGGTCAGGGATCGCGCCGCCGCTCCCGGGCCGGGAAGCGGAAGGTCGCCGGGTCGAGCTTGGGCTCGACGGTGCGCAGCCGGTTGAGGAACGCCACGGCGTCGGCCGCGCACAGCCGCCAGGACGACGGCTGCCCGGGCCGTCGCAGGTGAAGGCTGGCGGACCGGGAGGTCGCCGCCCCGCAGGCGGCGCAGGCCGCGCGCCCGCCGGGCTCGCCCAGGTCGCGCACCGCCTCCGCCCAGCACTGGGCGCAGGCCAGGCCGGAGTCGTCGCGCAGGTCGGCCCGGCCCGGATGGTACGAGAACCGCACGCCGTCGGCGGGCAGCGGGATCACCCGGCCGCAGACGTCGCAGCGCAGGTCGTGGATCGTCATCGTGGCCGGTCCCCGCACCCCCGGCGGGCCCGCAGGCCGGCCGAGCGAAAAAGTTCCGCCGCCCTCTGGACAGAGAGCCCTGAAGACATCAGCATATCTGCACATACGAATACATGGCCAAGGAGGAGCCCCGGGTCCGTTCCCGCGGCCTGCGCCGGCCGTTCAGCCGGCGCCGGAAGCGCCCGGCGCGGCCGGCCTCCTGACCGGACGACCGAAGGAGCGCGCCGTGGCCGACAGCCCGCCCGCGGATCAGACCCTGGACTGCACCGGCCTGCAGTGCCCGCTCCCGGTCATCAAGACCGCGCAGGCGATCAGGGCCCTCGCGGTCGGCCAGGTGCTCGAGCTGCTCGCCACCGACCCCGGGGTCGAGCCCGACATGCGGGCGTGGAGCGGGCGGACCGGCAACGAGCTGCTCGGCATCGACAAGCGCGGCGAGGTCTTCCACGTCCTCATCCGCCGGGCGAAGTAGGCGGGCGCCATGTGGTCGGACGAGGCAGAGGCGAGGATCCTGTACGTCCAGACCCACGGGATCAGCGACCCCGGGAGGTGCGCCACCCCGTTCTTCCTCGCCGCCTCGGCGGCGGCGATGGACTGCGAGGTGATGATCTACTTCACCATGTACGGGCCGACGCTGCTCCGCAAGGACATGGTCGACAAGATCGGCCCGAAGGGAGAGCGCGGCCAGCCGCTGCGCTACTTCGTCGAGCAGGCCACCGGCCTGGGCGTGCGCCTGCTGGTCTGCCAGCCCTCGCTCGACCTCAATGACCTCAGCCTGGACGACCTGATCGGCGGCGTCGAGATGATCGGCGGCGCCGCGTTCAACGACCTGGCGGTCAGGGCCGACGCCGTCATCAGCTTCTAGGTGCCGCCATGACCATGACCGATGCCCATTACAAGGCCCCGCAGGTCGCCGGGTACGCCGACGTGCCGCTGGAGGAGAAGCAGCGCCTGTTCGCCGAGGTCAAGAACGACATCCGGTTCGCGGACTACCTGTACGGCTGCTACGAGTGCGGCATCTGCGTCGCCGCCTGCCCGTCGGCGAGGTTCTACGACTTCAGCCCGCGCCGGATCGCCCAGGCGGCCGCCCGCGAGGACGTCGAGCTGTTCTACCAGCAGATGCAGGAGGACATCTGGGAGTGCTCCCAGTGCTTCTCCTGCCTGCGCTGCCCGCGCGGCAACAACCCCGGCGGGATCATCACGATCATGCGCGAGGTGGCCGTCGGCAACGGCCTGGCCTCCGCCAGGGAGGCGCTCAAGGCGTACTCCCGGATCATCTACAAGATCATGTCAACCGGGACGCAGGTCTCGCCGGACATGCTCCAGCCGGACGCGTTCCCCGACTGGGGCCCGGAGACCAGCGACGTCTCCGCCCACCTGGACCTGTGGCGGCGGGCGCTGCCGCCGGAGACCCTGCACACGACCTCGACCGGGTGGGCGGTCGCCGACAAGACCCTCATCGAGCTCTACCTCATCTGGCACCACACGGGCGCGCTGGACATGATCGCCGACGTCGACCCCGGGCTGCACGCGATCCTCGCCGAGGTCATGGAGGAACGCCTCGAAGAAGAAGGGATTGAGCTGTGACGACGATTCCGGTCGAGGCGCTGCGGCGCAAGAAGGACCACTTCGAGCGCGGCGAGGACCGGCGGGCCCTGGAGGACCCGCGGGCCGAGCTGCTCGAGCTGGAGGCCAAGGGCGAGCTGGTGGTCCAGCGGATCGACCGCGAGGCGGTCAGCGTGGCCACCAAATACGGCCGCGAGAAGCGGATCCAGAAGTCGCACCTGTGGCACCACAAGTCCTGCGGCCAGTGCGGCCACATCCCCGGCTACTCCACCTCGATCTTCTGGGTGATGCGCAAGCTCGGCTACGACTACGTGGATCCCCGTGACCAGACCTCCTGCACGGCCTGGAACTACTACGCCAGCGCCACGTCGAACTCGGCCGCCCAGGCGGCCGTCGCGGTGCGGAACTTCGCCGCCGCCCACGAGACCGGGTACTTCCCGCTGATCCACTGCGGCACGTCCTACGGCCACTACAAGGAGGTGCGCGAGGAGCTGATCCGCCACCCCGAGCTGCGGGCGCAGGTGCGCGAGATCATGGCCAAGCTCGGCAAGCCGCTCGTGCTGCCCGAGGAGATCGTCCACTACTCCGAGTGGTTCCACGCGCTGCGCCACGAGATCAAGGCCAGGCAGGTGCGGGACGTCTCGGGGATCACGGTCACCGTCCACCCGGCCTGCCACTACTACAAGCTCGTCGAGGGCGACGCGATCTACGACCCGGACATCTACGGCGGCCAGCGCACCGCCGTGGTCACCGGCCTGGCGGCCGAGCTCGGCGCGGACGTCCGCACCTACTCGACCTGGTTCGACTGCTGCGGCTTCGGCTTCCGGCACATCCTCGTCCAGCGCGACTTCACCCGGTCCTTCGCCACGCTGCGCAAGATCGAGGTGATGAAGGCCGAGGCCGACCCCGACGTCGTGCTCACCCACGACACCGGGTGCGTGACCACGCTCGACAAGAGCCAGTTCGCGGCGCAGGCGCACGGCCGGGACGTCGGCGTGGCGGTGATGAGCGAGGCGCAGTTCGCCGCGCTCGCCATGGGCGCCCACCCGTACAAGGTCTGCCAGCTGCACTGGCACTCGGCCGACTACCGGCCGGTGCTGGAGAAGATGGGCATCGACCACGAGAAGGCATGGGCCGAGTTCGAGGCCGACCTGCAGAAGCTGCGCAGCGGCGCCAAGCGCTTCCTCGACTGGGACGACGTCGATGGCTGACCGCGCCCCCGCCGCGCCGCGCCCGGCCGCCACGCCGCGCCAGGCCACCACTTCGCGCCAGACCACCACTTCGAGGTGAACCGGATGTCCAGCGACACGATCGCCGTCATCGGCGGCGGGCCGGGCGGGCTGCGCGCCGCGCGCGGCATCGCGGAGATCGGCGGCAGCGCCGTGCTGATCGAGCAGCGCGAGTTCCTCGGCGGCACGCCGATCGCCGAGAACTACGCGGGCCTGACGCCGCACAACGAGCCGGCCGAGGCGGCCATGCGCAGGATGGCCGAGGCGGTGACCTCCCATCCGGCGGTCCAGGTCCGGCTCGGCACGCAGGTGGTGGCCGCCGAGGGCGAGGCCGGCGCGTTCACGCTCACGCTGCGCGGCCCGGACGGCCGGGAGCAGGTCGGGTGCGGGGCGATCGTGCTCGCGACCGGGTTCGGCCACTTCGACCCGGGCCGGGAGACCCAGATGTACGGGTACTACGAGTTCCCCGACGTGATCGCGCTGCAGGACCTCGAGGCGATGCTGAAGGTGCACAACGTGGTGCGGCCGTCCAACGGGCAGCCGCCCGAGCGGGTGTGCTTCGTCCAGTGCGTGGGCAGCCGGGACCGGCAGATCGGCAACGAGTACTGCTCCAAGGTCTGCTGCGGGGTCGCCTCGAAGGAGGCGATCGAGGTCCGCCAGCTCCTGCCGGACTCGAAGGTCTTCATCTTCTACATCGACATGCGGATGTACGGGTTCTGGGAGAGCCAGATCTACTGGCCCGCCCAGGAGCAGCACCACGTCCAGTACATCAAGGGGATCATCACCGAGGTCCTGCCCACCAAGGACGGCAGGCTCCTGGTCCGCGGCGAGGACACCACGATGGGCAGGCCGATGGAGGTCCCGATGGACCTCGTCGTGCTCTCCGTGGGCATGGAGCCGTCACCGGGCACCAGGGCCATGGCCAGGCTGCTCGGCGTGAAGCAGGACAAGTACGGCTTCATCCACGCGCCGGGCGGCCCGCTCGACCCGGTGTCCACCGACCGGGAGGGCATCTACGCCTGCGGCGCCGCGCTCGGCCCGGCCGACCTGGAGGACACGGTCTCCTCCGCGGCGAACGCCGCGCTGCGCGCCGTCGCGTACGTGCGCTCCCGCTCCCTGTCGGCGGCGGGCTGAGGCGGGACCGATGAGCCCCGGGGCCGTGGTCGACACCGACAGCGCGCGCGAGTTCCACCGGGAGATCCTCGCGCTGCTCGGCCCGGAGGACCTGGAATCGATCGCGGCCGACCTGGGCAGGAAGTCGCAGGCCCTGCGCGGCCTGCTCGGCGGCGACGGGCGGCCGCCCGGCCGGGCCGCGCTGCGCGAGGCGCTCAGGTGGGTGTTCGCCACCAGGCGGCGGGCCGACCAGGTGATCGACTCGGTCGGGCCGCGCCGGGCGGCCACGGCGGTGACGCGCCTGCTGCGGGCGCGCGAGCCGGTCGCCGCGCGCTTCGACGCCTTCGACGAGGCATTCGCGCCCGCCGGCGACCTGGCCTTCGACCTGCCCGGCGAGCTGCTCCACTTCACTGACCCCGACCGGTACTGGCTGTGGACCCGGTGGCTGTGGGATCCCCGCACGCGGACCGGGGCGCTGCGCCTGGTCACCGCCGATGACGCGGGCCTGGCCGACGGCGCCAGCCGCGGGGAGGCCTACCTGGCCGTCGGGCGGGCGACCGCCTTCGTGGACGAGACCGGCAAGGCGGCCGGGTTCACCGCGGCGGGGCCCGGGCTCCTCGGCACCGACGTCTTCCTCGCCGCCGTCTACGGCATCTACATGTACACGGTGCTGCGGATGCGGCTGACGCAGGAGTTCAACCGGGTCGTGCCGGTGCTGCCCGACCTCATCCGCCGCCTGCTCGGCGTCTACCACCTGGAGGGCTGAAGCGATGCCATTGTCAGGGCGGAAGGTCCCTCCGCGCGCGGTCGAGAAGGAGCTGGCGACGGTCGCCTCCCCGATCTCCGGCCGCGAGGTCGAGCTCCCGGCGATGTGGAACCGGATGTTCGAGCCGCGGGTGCTCACCGACTACGGGCCGGACGGGTTCGCCGCCCTGGCCGCGCTCCCCGGCGCGGAGTCCCTGGAATGGTGCTACGGCTGCGGCAAGTGCATCCCGGTCTGCCCGGTCGACGTCGTCGGCGAGTACGGGCCGCGCAAGCTGCACCGGAAGGTCCAGACCGGCGCCGACCTGCTCGCCGACCCGGACCTGTGGCTGTGCACCACCTGCGGGAACTGCCTGCGGGTCTGCCCCAAGCAGGTCGACATGATCCAGATCATGCCGGCGGCCAGGGAGGCGGCGCTGGCCGGCGGCGGGCCGGTCCCCGGCGAGCTGGCCGAGGTGTTCGAGAAGACGTTCCGCTACGGGAACGCGCTCGGCGCCAACCCCCGGCGGCGGGCCGAGTGGGCCGCGGCGGCCGGGGTGCCGGTGCGCGTCCTGGCCCGGGACCCCTCCCCGGTCGACGTGCTGTTCTACGTCGAGGACTACTGGAGCTACCACCCCCGCGGCCAGCAGGCGGCGCGGGCGTTCGCCCGGGTGGCCACCGCGCTGGGCATCGACTGGGCGATCCTCGGCCCGGAGGAGAAGACGATCGGCGACTCCCAGCGCCTGGCCGGCGAGAAGGGGCTGTTCGACTCGCTGGTCGAGGACGTGACCGCGACGCTGGCGAAGTACTCGTTCCGGCGGATCGTCACCCCCGACCCGCACGCCTTCAACGCGCTGGTCAAGGAGTACCCCAGGCGCGGCCACGAGTTCACCGCGCTGCACTACACCCAGCTGCTCGCGCCGCTGGCCGGCCAGATGACCTGGGCGAGGGAGCTGGACCTCACCGTCACCTTCCACGACCCCTGCTACCTGGGCAGGCACAACGGCGAGTACGACGCGCCGCGGACGCTGATCGAGGCGATCCCGGGCGTGCGCCTGGTCGAGATGGGCCGGTGCCGGCAGAACGGCTACTGCTGCGGCGGCGGCGGCGGCGGCATGTGGCTGGACGGGTTCAGCCGCGAGCACGCCGCCGAGCGGCTGTCCGAGCGGCGCGTCCGCGAGGCCGCGCAGACCGGGGCGCAGGCCCTCGTCGTCTGCTGCCCCTACGAGGTCTCCCGGTTCGAGGACGCCGCCAAGTCCACGGGGAACGAGCACCTGCGCGTGCTCGACATCATCGAGCTGATCGACGAGGCCATGGGCCTGCGTCCCGGGGAAGCGGGAGCGGCCGGTGGCTGAGCACCCGCCCGGCATCCTCCGGGTGATCGACTTCGGCCGGGTGCCGCCGCTGCGCTCGCAGACCCTGTGGCACGCGGTCGCCACCGGGGTCAGCCAGGGAGCCCCGCCCACGCTGTCGTTCGCGCGCCCCGACGCGCCCTACGTGTGCCTCGGATACCACCGGGCCCTGGACGAGGTGGACGGCGAGTACTGCCGGGCGCACGGCCTGCCGGTCTACCGGCGGATGGTCGGCGGCGGGCCGGTCTACCTCGACGACGGCCAGCTGTTCTTCCAGATCACCCTGCCCGCCGCCGCGGTCTCCCCGGCCAGGGCGAAGGCGCTGCGGGCGCTGCTTGGCCCGGCGGTCGAGGCGTTCCGGGCGGCCGGCGTGGACGCGCGGCTGGACGAGAACGCCGAGATCTGCGCCGGGGAGGCGAAGGTCTGCGGCCACGGCGCCGGCCAGATCGACGGCGCGGTGGTGCTCTGCGGGAACCTGATCGAGCGGTTCGACCACGGGCGGGCCACGGACGTGCTCGGGCTGCGCGACGCCGAGCACCGGGCGCAGACCCTGGCGCTGATGCGCCGGTACGTCGCTGCCACGCCGGCGGACCCGGCCGCGTTCGCGAGGGCCCTCGCCGGGGCGTACGCGCGGGCGCTGTGCCTGGCCGCCGTTCCCGGCGAGCTGACGTCCGCCGAGGCCGCGGCGGTCGGCGAGCTGGACGGGCTGTTCACCAGCGAGGAATGGCTGCGCGGGCCGGGCCGCCCGGCGGGCGGCCCGGCGGCGGGGGCGGGCGGCCCGGCGCCCTGGCCAGCCCGCCAGGTGAAGGTGCGGGCGGGGGTGTGGACGTTCGCCGCCGGGGGCGAGGGGGGCGCGCGGGTGGTCGCCAGCGTGGTGCGCGGCGTCATCGAGCGGGCCTGGCTGAGCGCGCCCGGGCTGAACGGCGGCGCCGAGCGGGCGCGGCGCGCCGTGACCGGGATCCCGCTGCGCGAGGCGCCCGCCGCGCTCGCCCGGTTCGGCGCGCCCGGGCGGCACCTGGCCGCGGCGTTCGCCGCGGCGGACGGGTCGAGGCTGTAGGTGACCGGGATGGAGGAGGCGCGAGTGGCAGCGGCGCGAGCGGGCTCGGCGCGAGCGGACGGGGCCGGGCCGGGCCGGGAGGCGATCGCGGTGGTGAACGGGTTCCCGGTCGCCACCGACCGCCTCTACCACCCAGCCACCCACATGTGGGTGGCGATCAGCGGCGGCATCGCGCGGATCGGCCTGGACGCGCTCGGCATCGAGACCAGCGGCGCCCTCGCCCAGCTTTCGGTGCCCGCGCCGGGCGCGGAGGTGACCGCCGGGCGGCCGTTCGGCCAGCTGGAGGCGGCGAAGTTCGTCGGGCCGCTGGTCAGCCCCGTCTCCGGCACGCTCGTGGCGGTCAACGAGGCCGTGCTCGCCGACCCGGGACTCGCCGAGCGCGATCCCTACGGCGCGGGCTGGCTCGCCGAGGTCGCGCTCGCCGAGCCGGACGGCGCGCGGCCCGGCCTGCTGGCCGGCCGCGAGGAGATCACCCGCTGGTTCGCGGCGGCGGTCGACGATTACCGCGCGCGGGGGGTGCTCGCGGAGTGAACGAGCCGTCCCGAAGCCCCGCCAGCGTCCGGCGCGCCCACTTCCCGGACGTCATGGACTTCTTCGCGCCAGGGCTCAAACGGTGGCAGACCTCGGAGTGGGTGCCGGCGAACCCGCGCCGGTTCCTGCCGGTCTCGATCACCGGGTCGGCCTGCGCCCTGTCCTGCGACCACTGCCAGGCCAAGGTGCTCGAGGGCATGATCTCGGTCCGGGCCGGCGAGGACCTGTTCGAGCTGGCGCGGCGGCTGCGCGCGGGCGGGAGCGAGGGCCTGCTCGTCTCCGGCGGCTCCACCAGGACGGGCGGGGTGCCGCTGCTGCCGCACCTGCGCCACGTCCCCCGGATCCGCGGCGAGCTGGGCATGAAGGTGATCGTCCACTCCGGGGTGGTGAGCCCCCGCCTGGCGGAGGGCCTGGCGCGGGCCGGCGTGGACGGCGTGATGCTCGACATCATCGGCGCCGACGAGACCCTGCGCGAGGTCTACCATCTCGGCCTCACCACCGCCGACATGGAGCGCTCGCTGGCCCTGCTGGCCGGCCAGGGCCTGCAAATCATCCCGCACATCGTGCTCGGGCTGCACTACGGCAGGTTCCTCGGCGAGCACCGGGCGCTGGAGATGGTGACCCGTTACCCGGTCTCGACGCTGATCCTGGTCGTGCTCACCCCGCTCACCGGCACGCCGATGGCGCACATCCCGCCGCCCCCGGCGGCGGAGGTCGCCGCGTTCTTCGCCACCGCGCGGCTCGCCGCGCCGGCGACCACGATCAACCTGGGCTGCGCCCGGCCGCTCGGGCCGGTCAAGAAGGAGCTGGACCAGGCCGCGGTCGACCTGGGCCTGAACGGCATCGCCTACCCGGCCGACGGGGTGATCGAGTACGCCCGCTCCCGCGGCCTGGAGCCCAGGCTCTACGAGTACTGCTGCTCGCTGACCTGGGCCGGGGCGCGGGAGGCGGGCTACGCGACCGTGGCGGTGGGAGCGTGAGCGCGCGGCGGCAGGGCGGTGGCGGGACCGGCCCCGGCGGGACGGGGGCGCCCCGGGGGGCATGGCGGCTGCTGCGCGACGACGGCGCCGGCGCCGCGGCGGGCCTGGCCCTCGACGAGGCCCTGCTGGCCGGGTACGCCCGCGGCGAGCCCGACCGCCCGCCGACCCTGCGGCTGTACTCCTACCGCAGCCACTGCGCGCTGATCGGGCGCTACCAGAACCTGGCGGCCGAGGTCGACCTGGGGGAATGCGAGCGGACCGGCACGCAGGTGAGCCGCCGGCCTACCGGCGGCGGCGCGATCATCATGGGCGCCGGCCAGCTCGGGGTCGCCTGGGCCGGCCGCGCGCCCGCCGGCCAGCGGCCGAGGGAGATCATCGAGTCGCTGTCCGCCGGGGTGACCGCGGGCCTGGCCCGGCTCGGCATCGCCGCGTCGTTCCGGGGCAAGAACGACCTGGAGGCGGGCGGGCGGAAGATCGCCGGCCTGGGCCTGTACGTGGACGGCGCCGGCGGGATGCTGTTCCACGCCAGCGTCCTGGCCGGGCTGGATGTCGGCTTCATGCTGCGCGTGCTGCGGATCCCCGCCGCCAAGCTCGCGGGCAAGGCGGCCGCCGCGGTCGCCGGGCGGGTCACCACCGTCACCGAGCTGACCGGCGCCGAGCACACGGCCGCCACGATCCGCGATGCGATCGCGGCCGGCTTCGCCGAGGCGTTCGGGGCCGGCCTGGCGCCCGGCGAGCCCAGCCCGGCCGAGCGGGACCTGGCGGCGCGGCTGGCCGCCGAGCGGTACGCGAACCCGGCCTGGCTGCACGAGCGGAGCATGTCCGCCGACGGCAGCGGGTCCGCGGCGATCAGGACGCCGGCCGGCCTGGCCAGGGTCTACCTGACCACGCACGGGGACCTCATCAAGAGCGCGCTGGTCGTCGGCGACTTCAACGAGCTGCCCCACGCCCTGGCCGAGCTGGAGTCCGCCCTGCGCTGGCGCCGCCTGGACGAGGCGACGGTCACGGGGGCCGTCGCCCGTTCCGGGGCGGCCGGGGCGCTCGGCGTTCCCGGGCCGGCGCTCGCCGCCGCGATCCTGGCCGCTGGCCGGCAGGCCGGCGAGCGCGCCACCGCCGCCCCGGCCAGGTCGGCGGGCTCCTGTTACTTCCCCGAGCCGGCGAGGAGCGCCACGTGACCGTTCAGCTGCCGATCCTGGACGACCGCGCCGGCCAGGCGCGCACCAGCCCGGAGCATGTCCGGATCTCGATGGCCAGCGCGATCGCGCTGCGGATGCGGTCGGGGCGGTTCAGCCGGGACTTCGACTTCGGCGGGATCAACCTGCTGCTCAGCTACGACGAGGGGTGCCTGTCCGACTGCGGGTACTGCGGCCTGGCCCGGACCAGGCCCGGCGCCTACGGGGACAAGTCGTTCATCCGGGTCGAGTGGCCCCTGGTGCGCACCGACGACCTGGTCGCGCGGATGGCCGAGCACGAGGCGACGCTGACCAGGCTGTGCATCTCGATGGTGACCCACGGTCACGCCTACCGGGACACCTGCGACATCACCAGGAGGATCACCGCCGCGGTGCGGACCCCCCTGTCGATCCTGGTGGCGCCCCCGACGCTGAGCCGGCGGCGGCTGGAGACCTTCAAGGCGCTGGGCGTGGACATGATCGGGATCGGCCTGGACGCGGTCACCGAGCAGCTGTTCCGCAGCCTGCGCACCGATGTCCCGGCGGGCGGCCTGAAGTGGGAGAAGTACTGGGAGGTCATCGGGGACGCGCGGGAGATCTTCGGCCCGTGGAAGGTCAACGTGCACACGCTCGTCGGCCTCGGCGAGACCGACCGGGACCTGGTCGAGATCTTCCTCGCGCTGCGGGACCGGCAGGTCTTCTCCTACCTGTTCTGCTTCAACCCCGAGCCGGGCTCGCGGCTGGCCGCCCGCCCGAAGTCGGCGCTGACCCGGTGGCGGCGGATGCAGCTGGCCAGGCACCTGATCGAGGCCGAGGGTTACGGTGCCGAGCGGTTCGAGTTCGACCAGGCCGGCACGCTGGTCCGGCTCCGGGCCGACCGCGCCGCGGTGGCCGCCGTGGCCGGCCAGGGGGTGGCGTTCATGACCAACGGCTGCCCGGGCGGCGACGGCCAGCCGGGCTGCACCAGGCCCTACGGGTCCTACCGGCCGTCCGAGCCCTTCCGCGACTACCCGTTCCCGCCCGCCGCCGGCGACCTGCGCGACATCGGCGCGCAGCTTCGCCTGGAGTCCCTGGTGCCCTGAGGAAGGAGAAACCCGCGTGCGCATCGTGGTCCCCCTCAAGACGGTCCCCGACCTGGTCGAGGAGATCGAGTTCACGCCGGACGGCGCCGGCATCGACACCGAGTACCTGACGTTCGTGCTCAGCGAGTGGGACGACCAGGCCCTGGAGGAGGCCCTGCTCGTCCGGGAGGCGGCCGGGGGGCAGGTCGTCGCCGTCGGCCTGGACGGCGACCCGGAGATCGGCCAGGTCCTGTACACGGCCATCGCCAAGGGCGCCGACGCGGCGGTCAGGATCGCCGGGCAGGCGGGCTCGGCGCGGGCCAGGTCCGCGCTGCTCGCCGCCTACCTGAGGCGGAATCCGGCCGACCTGATCGTGACCGGGGTCCAGACGGTCGACGACCTGGACGGCCAGCTGGCCCCGATGCTGGCGGCGCGCCTCGGGCTGCCGCACGCCGGCGTGGTGACCGGCGTCGAGCCGGGCGACGGGTCGGTCACGGTGCGGCAGGAGTTCTCCGGCGGGCGGTCCCAGGAGCTGGAGCTGCCGCTGCCCGCCGTGATCGGGGTGCAGGCGGCCCGGCAGGCCCCGAGGTACGCGCCGATCAGCAAGATCCGCCAGGTCATGGCGGCCGGCGGGATCGAGGACGCGGCCGCGGACGCCGGGGAGGCCGGCGAGGGCCCGCTGGTCCGCCGGATGTACGCGCCGGAGCGGACGACGCGCGCCCAGATGCTGGAGGGCGGGGCGGACGCGGTCGCTGGGCAGATCGTCGAGCTGCTGGCCGCGCGCGGCCTGGTGAAGGGATAGGGCGATGGCAGGAGACGTCCTGGTGCTCGCGGAGCACTCCGGCGGCACGGTCAGCGATTCCACCCGCGAGCTGCTCGGCAAGGCGGCCGAGCTCGCGGGCGGGCTCGGCGGCACCGCCCAGGTGGCCGTCCTCGGCCCGGCCGACCTGGCCGGCCAGCTGGGGGGCGCGGCCACGGTGCTGTGGATGGACCACCCGGCGCTGGCCGGATACGTGCCCCAGGCCTACGAGGTGGCCCTCGCCCACCTGCTGGCGGAGCGGTCCCCCCGGCTGCTGCTGCTGTCGAACGCCACCGTGGGCCTGGACCTGGGCGCCGCCCTGGCGGTGCTGTGGGACGCGCCGATGGCCGCGTACGCGACGCGCCTGGCCGTCGAGGACGGCGTGCCGGTGGCCACCTGCCAGGTGCTCGGCGGCAAGGCCCTCGCCGAGGTCGAGCTGCCCGGCGACCGCGGCATCGCGACCGTGGTCGCCGGCTCGTTCCCGGCCAGCCCCCCGGGCACCGGGACGGCGCCCGAGGTCGTGGCCGTGCCGCCGCCGCCCGGGCTGGACGGCGTGGCGACGCGGCTGCGCCGGGTCATCGAGCCGGAGGCCGGCGACGTGGACATCACCGCGGCGGACGTGCTCGTGTCGGTCGGGCGCGGGATCGGCTCGAAGGACGACATCGAGATCGTTGCCGAGCTCGCGGACGCGCTCGGCGCGGCGCTGTCGGCGTCGCGGCCGGTCACCGACAACGGCTGGCTGCCGAAGACCAGGCAGGTCGGCAAGTCGGGGCTGAAGGTCAAGCCGAGGGCCTACCTGGCGTTCGGGATCTCCGGGGCGCCGGAGCACCTGGAGGGCATGCGGGACGCCGAGCTGATCATCGCGTGCAACACCGACGCCAGCGCGCCGATCTTCGACGTGGCCCACTACGGGACCACCGCCGACCTGTTCGACCTGGTGCCCGCGCTGACCGAGCGGCTGAACGGCTGAGCGGCCGGGGCGGGACGGCCGGACCGGCGGCCCGTTCCCCCCGGCCAACGGCGAGCGAAGGAGGGTCCAACCGTGCTGCTGCGGATCGTTCTCGGCGCGGCGATCGTGCTCGCCGGGCTGGCGCTGGCCGGCCGGCGGGCGCTGTGGCTCGCCCGCCTGGTGCGCTCGGGCGCCCCCGCGCCCGGCCGGGCCGCCGGGCTGCCCGCCCGGGCGCTCGCCCAGGTCACCGAGGTGCTGGGGCAGCGCAAGCTGCTCAGGCGCTGGCGGTCCGGGGTGCCGCACGCGCTGGTCTTCTGGGGGTTCCTGATCCTGCTGCTGACGATCGCCGAGGCGCTCGGGGACACGTTCTGGTCCAGGTCCTTCGCGATCCCGGTGATCGGCCACTGGGCTGCCGTCGGGTTCGCCGAGGACCTGTTCGCGGTCATCGTCCTGGCCGGCCTGGTGGTGTTCACCGTGACCCGCCTGGCCGACTCGCCGGCCCGGCGCGGGAGGCGGTCGCGGTTCTACGGCTCGCACGCGCGCGCGGCCTGGCTCACCCTCGGCGGGATCGCCGCGGTCATGGTCACGCTCCTGCTGTACCGGGCCGCGCAGGTCAACACCGGGGACTTCCCCTACGGCGGGGCGGCGTTCGCCTCGCACGGGCTCGCCGCCCTGCTGCGGCCCGCCGGGCCGGCGGCGAACCGGGTGATCGAGACGGCGTTCCTGCTGGCGAACGTCGCGGTGATCATGGGCTTCCTGGTCTTCGTCACCTACTCCAAGCACCTGCACATCTTCCTGGCGCCGCTGAACGTCCTGTTCTCCCGGCGCCCGCGGGCGCTCGGCGCGCTCGGCGACCTGCCGTCCCGCCCGGCGGCGGACGGCGTGCCCGCGGCCCCGGGCGCGGGGACGATCGGCGAGCTGTCCTGGAAGCAGCTCCTCGACACGCTGACCTGCACCGAGTGCGGGCGGTGCCAGGCGGCGTGCCCGGCGTGGAACTCCGGGCGGCCGCTGTCGCCGAAGCTGCTGGTCATGGGCCTGCGCGATCACCTGATGGCCTCGCCGCCAGGGTCGCCGGGGGCCGCGGCCGCGCTCGTCCCCGACGTGATCGGAGCGGACGTGGTCTGGTCCTGCACCACCTGCGGCGCGTGCGTCGAGCAGTGCCCGGTCGACATCGAGCACGTGGACACGATCGTGACCATGCGCCGGCGGCTGGTCGAGGAGGGCCGGATCGAGCCGGCCATCCAGCAGGTGCTGCGGTCCGGCGCCCAGCAGGGGAACACGTTCGGCAAGTCGGGCCGGATGCGGGCCAGGTGGACCAGGGACGCCGGGTTCGCGGTGAAGGACGCCCGCAAGGAGCCGGTGCGGTACCTGTGGTTCGTCGGTGACTTCGCCTCGTTCGACGAGCGGATCCAGTCGCTGTCCCGGCGGCTCGCCGTGCTGCTGCGCGACGCGGGGGTCGATTTCGGCCTGCTGTTCGAGGACGAGCGGGACGATGGCAACGACGTGCGCCGGGTCGGCGAGGAGGGCCTGTTCCAGATGCTCGCCGAGCAGAACATGGCGGCGTTCGCCAGGGCCAGCTTCGAGGAGATCTTCACCACCGACCCGCACGCGTACAACACCCTGCGCAACGAGTACCCGTCCTGGGGCCTGGACAAGCCGGTCAGCCACTACTCGCAGCTGCTGGACCGGCTGCTCGCCGACGGCGCGATCCCGGTGGCGCCGCTGGGCCTGAGGGTCACCTACCACGACCCGTGCTACCTGGCCCGGCACAACCGGCTCACCGAGCCCCCGCGCCGGGTGCTCGCCGCGCTCGGCTGCCAGCTGGTGGAGATGCCGCGGAACCGGCTGAACACGTACTGCTGCGGCGCGGGCGGCGGCCGGATCTGGATGACCGAGGCGATCCCGGTCGGCGCGCCCGCGGCCGACGCCGCCGGCGGGCCTGCCGGGCCGGCGGCCGAGAGGCCGAGCGAGAACCGGATCCGCGAGGCCGTCGCCCTGGGCGTGGACCACTTCGCGGTCTCCTGCCCGAAGGACTACGTGATGTACTCCGACGCCGTCAAGACCACGGGGAACGAGGGCCGCATCCACGTCGTGGACCTGGTCGAGCTCGTCGACCGGGCCCGGGGCGCCGACGTGACGGCGCCGGCCGGGGCGGGAGCCCGGCCGTGACCTGCCCCTGGTGCCCGTTCGGCGGCCCGGCCCGCGAGCTGCACGCCCACCTGGCGGAGCGGCACGGCGACGCCGCCGCCGTCACCGAGCGCCACGGCAGGCTGTTCTACGAGGTCACCTGCCCGCTGTGCGGCGCCCGGTACGAGCACCTGATCAGGAAAGGCTCGCGCGACCCCGGGTTCCGCGACGAGTTCAGCCGCCAGATCCAGATGGTGGCGCTCGACATGCTCGTCCACCACCTGGCGGCCGAGCACGGTGACCACCCGCCGCCCGGGGACGGGCGCGCGGGAAGCATGAGCGGCGGACGGGAGCGTGGCCGATGACGGTCATCAACAACTGCGACCTGCCCGACGACCTGTACTACGTCGTCGGCAAGCACGTGTGGGCCCGGCCCGAGGGCGAGCTGGTCACCGTCGGCATGACCGACGTGGCGCAGAGCCTGGCCAAGACCATCATCGCGGTGACGCTGAAGGCCCCGGGCAAGGTGATCGCCAAGGGCAAGAACCTGGCGACCGTGGAGAGCGGCAAGTGGGTCGGGCCGGTCCCGGCGCCGGTCGGCGGGGAGATCGTCGAGGTGAACGCGGACCTGGTGGCCTCGCCCGGCCTCATCAACTCCGACCCGTACGGCGCGGGCTGGGTGGCCAGGCTCCGGCCGACCGACTGGGAGGCCGACGCCGCCGACCTGGCCACCGGGGCGGACGGGATCGCCGCCTACCGGGCGTTCCTCGACGCGGAAGGGATCGCCTGCGGCGGGTGAGGCGCGGTGGCCGATTTCCTCTGGCAGGGCTGCGCGGTCCCCGGCGACCGCCTGTACGACGTGGACCTGAACGTCTGGGTCAGGTTCGAGGGCGAGTCGGCCGTGATCGGGATGACCGACGTGGCGCAGACCATGGGCGGCCGGATGGTGCAGGTGTCCTGGCGGCGGACCGGCAAGGTGTTCGCCCGGGGGCGCCCGGTCGCGATCATCGAGAGCGCCAAGTGGGTGGGACCCTTCCCCACCCCGCTGACCGGCGAGCTGACCGACGTCAACGAGGCGGGCTTCGCCGCCGACATCGCGATCGCCAACCGTGACCCCTACGGCGCGGGCTGGATGGCCAGAATCCGGCCCACGATGCTGGGCGCCGAGCGCGGCCACCTCCTGCCGGCGCCGGAAGCCTTCGAGCGGTACCGGGCCCTCATCGACGAGCGCGGCATCCGGTGCTTCCGGTGCGCCGAATGAGCGCCGCGCCCCAGCCACTCGCGGCGCGGATCCCCCGCCCCGGGAACCGAAGGAGGAGACACCATGAACGACACCCAGGCCGCGGACGACCCCGACCGCGCCAAGCGGCTGGCGATGATCTGCTGGAGCAATGACCTGGACCGGGTCTGGCCGGTCATGATCCTGGCAACGACGGCCGCCGCCTCCGGGCTCGAGGTCGACGTGTTCTTCACGTTCTGGGGCCTGCGGGTGCTCCAGCGCAACGACAAGCGGCTCACCGGCAAGAACTGGATGCAGAAGGGCGAGTCGGTGGTGGATCGCGGCGGCACCGACCACCTCAAGCTCGGCAAGATCCACTTCGGCGGCGCGGGCACCATGATGATCAAGAAGCTGGCGCGCCAGTACAAGGTCGCGAGCCCGACCGAGCTGCTCCAGATGGCGATCGACCTGGGCGTGCGGCTGCACCCGTGCCAGATGACGATGGACCTGTACGGTCTGGCGCCGGAGGACTTCATCGACGGCCTGCAGCCGAGCCTGGGCGCGGCGAGCTTCATCGACATGGCGGCGAAGGCCGACATCACCCTGTTCATCTGACCTGCCGCCGGCCTGGCCCCGGCCCGGGGCCCGGGCCGGCGATAACCCGGATGGGCCCGGCGGCCCGGCGGCCGGCGGGCCCCCGGCCGCGGCGCGCCCCGGTGCCCGCCCGATCCCCGCGATGTCCGGCGGGCGCGTGACGCCGAACCGCTCGCGCAGCGCGGCCAGCGCCGCGAGCTCGCCGCACCGGCCGTGCACGCCCGGGCCGGGCGGCGTGGACGCCGAGCACAGGTAGACGCCGCGCAGCGGCGTCCGGTACGGGTTCCACCGGGGCACCGGCCGGGCGAGCAGCTGCCATGGGGTCGTCGCGCCGCCGCCGATGTCGCCGCCCACGTAGCACGGATTGAGCCGGGCCATCTCGGCTGCGGTCCGGGTCCGCCTGGCCAGTATCAGGTCCCGGAAGCCCGGGGCGAAGCGCTCGATCTGCGCCTCGATCGCGGCGGCCATGTCCACATCCGACCCCGGTGGCACGTGGCAGTAGGCCCACAGCGTGTGTCGGCCCGCCGGGGCGCGCGACGGGTCGGCCACGCACGCCTGCGCCGCGATCACGAACGGCGCCTCGGCGTGCCGCCCGGCCGCGACCCGGGCGAGGCAGGACGCCACCTCGTCGAGCCGGCCGCCCAGGTGGAGCGTCCCGGCCAGCCGGGCCGCGGCGCTCGCCCACGGGACCGGCCCGGACAGCGCGTAGTCCACCTTGCAGATGCCCGGGCCGTGGCGGAACCTGGCCAGCGCGTCCCGGTACCCGGCCGGGAGCGCCGGGCCGGCGAGCGCGGCGAGCGACCGCGGCGCCACGTCCAGCAGGACGGCCCGGGCTGGCGGCAGGTCGGCCAGCGAGCGCACCCAGCGGCCGGTCGTGATCTCGCCGCCCGCGGCCCGCACCGCCCGCGCCATCGCGTCGGTGATCGCCGCGCTCCCGCCCCGGGCCAGCGGCCAGCCGCCGTGATGGGCGAGGGCGAGCAGGAACAGCCCGATCCCGGCGGTGGGCGAGGCGGTCAGCGGCAGCATCGCGTGGGCGGCGGCTCCCGCCAGCAGCGCCCGCGCCCGCTCGGATCGGAACCGGCGGGCGACCGAGGTCGCCGGCCGCGGGCCGGCGAGGAGGAACGCGGCCAGCGCGGCCGATGGCCGCGGCGGGCGGCGCAGGCCGGACAGGACCGCCGCGGCCAGGTCCGCGCCCCCGGCGGCCAGCGGGCCGATGAGGCGCCGGTAGGCGGCCGCGTCCGGGCCGAGGCCGGCCGCGGTCCCGGCGACGGAGCGGGTGACCACCGCGGCCCGGCCGCCGTCGAGCGGGTGCGCGAGCGCCACCTCGGGGTGGCGGAAGGCCACGCCGCGCCCGGCCAGCCCGAACCGGCGGAAGAACGGCGAGGCCAGCGCGAGCGGGTGCGCGGTCGCGCAGGTGTCGTGCCGGAACCCGGCCAGGGTCAGCTCCTCGGTGCGGCATCCGCCGCCGGGGACCGCCGCGCCCTCGATGACCAGGACCCGCAGCCCGGCGGCGCTGAGCGTGACCGCCGCGGCGAGGCCGTTCGGCCCGCTGCCCACGACGACCGCGTCCGGGTCGGATCCGATGCCCATCACCTCCCGCTCGCGGTCCCGCGCCCTGGCCGGCGGTCCCGCGCCCTGGCCGGCGGTCCCGCGCCCTGGCCGGCGGTCCCGCGCCCTGGCCGGCGGTCCCGCGCCCTGGCCGGCGGTCCCGCGCCCTGGCCGGCGGTCCCGCGCCCTGGCATGACCGTACCCGGTGACGGGCCGTCCCGGATGGCGGTGCGTGCCCGCGCTGGCGATGATGTGACGGTGAGACCCCGAGGCGAGCCCGCGGCCGGCCTGTGCGCGCTGGACGCGATCGTGCTGGCGCAGCTGCTCCGGGACCGGGAAGTGTCCGCGCGAGAGGTGATCGCCGCCCACATCGAGCGGATCGAGGCCGTCGACCCGGCCATCAACGCGATCGTGACCCGCTGCTTCGGTCTGGCGATGGACGGCGCCGCGGCCGCGGATGAGGCGCTCGCGCGCGGCCAGGAGCCCGGCCTGCTGCACGGCCTGCCGGTCGCGCACAAGGACCTGGCCGAGACCGCCGGGGTGCGGACCACCTACGGCTCGCCGATCTTCGCGCGGAACGTGCCCGACCGCGACTGCCTGGTCGTCGAGCGGATGAAGCGGGCCGGGGCGATCAGCGTCGGCAAGACCAACACGCCCGAGTTCGGCGCGGGCTCCCATACCGTCAACGCGGTCTTCGGCGTGACCAGGAACCCGTACGACCTGTCCCGCAGCGCGGGGGGCAGCAGCGGCGGGGCCGCTGCCGCGCTCGCTGCCCGGATGATCTGCCTGGCCGACGGCAGCGACCTCGGCGGCTCGCTGCGGAACCCGGCGAGCTTCTGCAACGTCGTGGGGCTGCGGCCCGCGCCGGGGCGGGTGCCCGACTGGCCGTTCCGCGACGATGCGGACACCATGAGCGTGTCCGGGCCGATGGCGCGCACGGTCGCGGACGCCGCGCTGCTTCTGGCGGTCCTGTCCGGGCCGGACCCGAGGGTGCCGCTGGCCCTCGATGCCCCGCCGCCCTCGCTGGCCCGCCCCGCCGACGTGCTGCGGCTGCTCGACCGCGACCCCGCCCGGGTGCGGGTCGCCTGGAGCGCCGACCTCGGGCTGCCCGTCGAGCCGGCGGTCCGGGCGGTGCTCGCGCGGGCCAGGCAGGCGCTCGCCGGCCTCGGCTGCGCGGTGGCCGACGCCGAGCCCGACCTGTCCGGCGCGGACGAGGCGTTCCGGACCTGGCGCGCGTTCCGCTTCGCGGCCTGGTTCGGCCCGCTGCTGCGCGAGCACCCCGGCCAGGTGGGGCCCAACGTCGCCTGGAACGTCCGCCGCGGCCTTGAGCTGACCACCGCGGACCTGGCCCGGGCGACCGCGCTCCGGGCAGCCGTGGCCGACCGGGTGAGCGCGTTCTTCGCCGAGTTCGACGTGCTGGCCTGCCCGGCCACCCAGGTCGCGCCCTTCGACGCCGGCCTCGACTGGGTGCACGAGATCGACGGGGTGCCGCAGCGCACCTACCTGGACTGGATGGCCAGCGCGTACCTGATCTCGGTCACCGGCCTGCCCGCGGTCAGCGTCCCGGCCGGATTCACCGAGGAAGGACTGCCCGTCGGCCTGCAGCTGGTGGGCCGCCGCCGCGGCGAGTGGGACCTGCTGGCGCTGGCCAGCGCGTTCGAGGCGGCGACCGGGCACGGCCGGACGCCCCCCGGGCTCGCCGGCTGAACTGGCGAACGGGCCGCGGCGCCGGCGGCCGGCCCCCCCGCCCGGCTGCTCCCAGCTGGCTGGCCGCCCGGCTAAGCCGGCTGCCGGCTGCCGGGCTGGCGGCCGCGCATCCGGGACCGGATCAGCCCGGGGACGACAGCCGGCCCGCGAACCGGCTCGAATCTCTCGGCAGCCTCCCGCAGCGCCGCGTGCTCGGCGTCGGTCAGGTCGATCTCGGCGGCGGCGGCGTTGCTCTCCAGCTGCGCGACGCTCGATGCCCCCGGGATCGCGACCACCGCCGGGTGCCGCAGCACCCAGGCCAGTGCGATCTGCGCGGGGGTGGCCGAGTGGGCCTCCGCGACCTCGCGGAGCGCGGCGGTCAGGCCGGCGGCGCGGTCCAGGTTCTCCGGCAGGAACAGCGGGTTGGTGATCCTGACCCGGTTGGCGGGGCGCCTTCCCTGATGGAAGCCGCCGGCGAGCAGGCCCTGGGCGAGCGGGCTGTAGGCGATGATGACCCGGTTGTTCGCCTCGGCGAACGGCAGCAGCTCCCGTTCCGGGGCGCGGGCGACCAGGCTGTAGCGCACCTGGTTGGACAGCACCCGCCCGCCGAGGGCCGCCTCGGCCGCCTGCCACCGGCGCAGCGGGTAGTTGCTGACGCCGACCTCGCCGACCAGCCCGATCCGCTGCAGCGCCCGCATGCCCCGCATGGTCGTGCCGTCCCGCACGGCGGGGTTGGGCTGGTGGACCTGATAGAGATCGATCCGCCGGGCGCCGAGGCGATGCGCGCTCGCCACGGCGCGCTGCTGGACGACCGCGGCGACCGGCCAGACCGGCAGGATCTTCGTGGCGAGGAACACCGAGCCGATGTCGTCGCCGAGGGCCTGCCCGAGGATCCGCTCGCTGCGCCCCAGGCCGTAGACCTCGGCGGTGTCGAACAGCGTGATGCCGACCTCAAGCGCACGGCGGACGATCGCCCGCGCCTCCGAGCCGGCGTACTCCGCGCCGTATCCCCAGGCACTCGACCCGAACTGCCAGGTCCCGAGCCCGATCTTGGAGATCTTCTTGGCGGTGGGGATGTTCAGGTACCGCATGGTCCCAGTCTCCCGCCGCCTGCGGCCGGGTGCGCCCCGAACGCCGCGGATGCCCCGGGCCGGCCGGGATCGCCGCCTCACGGCCGGCGGGCGATGGACGGCTCATCCGGCGGCCAGCGAACGGCCCTCCCGTCCCGGGCGCGGGCCAGGCTGAGCCAGCCCGAAGCGAGCAGCCGCCCGGTCGCCCAGCCGGTCGGGCCGGGCTCCGCGGCGGCGAGCACCAGCCTGGCATAGGCGCGCACCAGCGGGTGCATCCGGTAGGAGACGCGGCTCCTCCCGGATCCCGCCGGCTCTCCAGCCACCCGGCTCAGCAGGCCAGCATCGATCAGCGCCCGGATCGCAGCGCGCCCTCCCGGCCCGTCGAACATGGTGGCGGCGAGGGACTCGGGCAGGTCACCGGGCCCGGCGACGGCGAGCAGGGCCAGCGCCCGCCGGGCGGCATCCCCCGCCGAGCCGGCCGCCTGGGCGATCCTGGCGCCCACCGACGCCTCGCCGGAGGCGAGCTCGGCAAGGCACCGGTCCTCGTCGGCCAGGCTGGCCGCGAGCGCGGCCGGCGTCAGGCCAGGCTCGTCGGCGAGCCGCGTGCCGGCTATGCGCAGGGCCAGCGGGAGGTGCCCGCAGGCCTGCGCCACCGCCATCGCAGCCGCCGCCCAGTCCCCGCCGGGGGGCCGATGGCCGGGGGAGGCGGCGGCTGGGCCCGCGGGCTCCGCCGGCTCCCCGGCCTCCTCGCCGGCCGCCCGGCTGCCGAGCGTGGTGAGCAGCCTCACCGAATCCTCCGGCGCCAGGGCGCCGACATCGACGAGCCGGGCGCCGTCCAGGCCGGCCAGCCGAGCCCGGCTGGTGACCAGGACCGCGGAGCCAGGCGTGCCGGGAACCAGCGGGCGGACCTGCGCGGCCGCCCGCGCGCCGTCGGCGACCACGAGCACCCGCCGTCCCGCCAGCACGGACCGGTAGAGCGCCTCGCGCTCGGGCCGGCCGGGGGGCATCTCGGCCGGCGGCACGCCGAGGGCGCGCAGGAACTCGGCGAGCACCGCGTGCGGGTCACGCGCCTGACCGTCCGCGTCCATGCAGGCATAGAGCTGGCCGTCGGGGAAGTCCGGCCTGGCCTGGTGAGCCGCGTGGACCGCCAGCGCGGTCTTGCCGGCTCCCGGCATGCCGGTCAGCACCGTGACCGGGACCGCCGCAGACCGCACGGCGGCGGTGAGCCGGGCCCGCACCAGGGCCAGCTCGGCGGTGCGCCCGGTGAAGTCGGGGAGCGTCGGCGGAAGCTGGCATGGCCGTGGCTGCCGGCCCGGTCCCGCGCCCGCCTCGCCGCCGCCGGCGGCCGGGATCAGCAGGGCCGGGTCGTCGGCGAGCACCCGCTGGTGCAGGTCCTGCAGCTCGGGCCCGGGCTCGATCCCGTAGGCCCGGACCAGCGTCATCCGCAACCTGCCGAACGCGGCGAGCGCCTCGGCGCGCGCGCCGCAGCGGTAGAGCGCGAGCATCAGCTGGGCCCAGGCGTGCTCGCGTGGCGGCTCCGCTGCCACGATGCCGCGCAGCTCGGGCAGCACCTGCCGGTGGAGCCCGAGCGCCAGCCTGGCGTCGATCAGTGCCTCGAGCGCGTCCCTGCGGTGGCCGATCAGGCGCTCCCGGGCGGCGTGGTCGGGCAGGTCGGCCAGCGCAGGCTCGCGCCACAGCGAGAGCGCGCGGCCCAGGGCGTCGGCCGCGCCGGCCGGGTCGCCGTCGTCGAGAGCCTGCCGGCCCAGGCTCGCCAGGTCGCGGAACTCCGCCAGGTCCAGCTCGCCGGGCGCGACGTCGATGAGGTACCCGCAGGGGTGGGTGCGGAGCCTGGCCGGATCGGGCAGCAGCCGGCGCAGGCCGTAGACGCAGGTGCGTAATGACAGGTCGGGTCGCTGCGGGGGATCGTCACCCCAGATCGCGGCGGCGAGCTCGGCCTGCGAGCACGGCTGCCCGGCGCGGAGCAGCAGCGTCGCCAGCATCGCCCGGTGCAGCCTCCGGGTGACCGGCACGCGCGCCCCGTGGTCGTCGGTGATCTCCAAGGGCCCGAGCACCGCGAATCGCATCGGCATCTCCCCGCACTCGGATCGGGTGGGACGCGGGCACCATCGTAGTGACGCGGCGCGGGCGGGGTGGCCCGACCGCGGCGGGCGTCGCCCGGCGCGCCCGGCATCCCGGGCCGGTTCACGCCCGGATCACCGGCCGCTCACGGTGCCGGGCCTATAGTCCCGGCACGCATGTAGTCCCGGCACACATGGCCCCCCGCGCCCGGGCCGCGGCCCAGGACCTGCCGCGCGCGGGGCCCGATCCCCAAGGGAGCGGGAATGCACAGTTCCGCACGAGCGGCGGCGCGCCTGCTGGCGGCCGCCCTAGCGGCCGCCGCGGCCGCCGGATGCGGCGCGGGAGCGGCCCCGGTGAGGTTGCCGAGGAAGCCGTCGCCGGCCCAGCTCGCCGGCGGTCCCGCGGCCAGGTTGCCGGTCCGCCAGCTGGTGATCGCGGCGTACGAGGGCTACTGGCGAGCGACCAGCGATGCGCTCGACTCGCGCGACCCGGCCCGCGCACGGGCGATCCTGTCCGGCTACGTGCCGCGTGCCGCGGTGCCCGGGCTGATCCGGGGCCTGCGCCAGCTGTGGCGCAAGGACGAGATCGCCTACGGCAGCCCGCAGTTCCACATCATGAGCGTCAGGCTCACCGGCCCGGGGACGGCCGCGGTGCATGACTGCATCGACCTGAGCCACGCCGGGTTCCAGGACAGCCGGACCGGCGTGCTCGTCGGCGGCCTGGGCCCGTCGCACGAGTACCTGATCACCACGCTGGCGCTCGTGCACGGGCGGTGGCTGGTCACTGGCGCGGTGCCGGTGGTGCGGCCGTGCGGGCGCTGAGCGGCGGCGCCGCGGCGATCCTGGCGGCGGCCGCGGTGACCGCCGCGGTGGCCGGCCCGGCCGGCGCCGCCCGGGCCGGGCAGGCCGGGCAGGGATCGTGCTACCCGGTCGGCACCACCTGGATCTGCGTCTACAGCAGCAGCAGCGGCGGGAGCCCCGGGTCGTCCGGATCGGCGAAGTACACCTGCACGTTCATCAAGGCGCCCGCGAGCATCCTGCAGCGGGAGGGCGTCGGCCCGCCGCCGCCGGGCTACCAGTGGGACATCATGACCTGCCCGGGACCCAACCCGGGGCCGGCCGGAGGCCAGCTCATCCAGGTGAGCCTGTCCACCGGCAGGCCGGCGATCAGCCCCGTCGACCTGCTGAAGATCGCGATCGGGGAGCTGTCCGTGCCGGTGCTCCCGGCGGCGACGGCTCCGCCCCGGAACCGCCCGGGCCTGGTTGGGCTGCCCGAGTGGTTCTGGGTGCCCGGCCAGCGGTGGCGGAAGGTCTCGATCACGGTGGCCGCGGGCCCGGTGTGGGCGACGGCCGTGGCCGCGCCGACGCGGATCACCTTCGTCCCTGGCGGCGGGCTCGGATCGGTGTCGTGCCCGGGCCCGGGCACCGCGTTCAACCCGAGGATCCCGGTGAGCGCGCAGGCCACCGCGTGCTCGTACACCTACCAGCAGCCGTCCGCCGGCCAGCCCGGCCACGCCTATCAGGCCGGGCTGGCAGTGACCTGGACGATCAGCTGGACTGGCTCGGGCGGGGCCGGAGGCGTGATCACCAACGGGTACACGACCGCGACGGCGTTCGCGCTGCGCGTCGCCCAGGCCGAGGCGGTGGTGACCACGCCATGAGCGCCCCGGCGGCAGGAACCGCCTTCCACCCGCAGCCAGGACCGGGCCCGGCCCGCGACGGGGCGCGGTGGCCGGCCGGGGAGCCGGCCCGGCTCGCGCGGCTGCCACGGCGGCGGCGCCCGGGGATGATCGCGCTCGCCATCGCGCTGATCGGCGCGGGAGTCCTGGGCAGCGTCGCGCTCTACACCGCGGCCGACCGCCGGGCGGCCGTGCTGGTCGCCACCGCGAACGTGCCCGCCGGAGGCGTGATCGCCGCAGGCGACGTCGGGGTGGCCAGCGTGGCGGCCGGCCCTGGGGTTCAGCTCATCCCGGCGGCCCAGCTGCGCCAGGTGATCGGCCAGGTGGCCGGGACGGCGCTGCACCCGGGCATGCTGCTCACCGCGGCCGAGCTCGGCGCGCTCCGCCCGCCCGGCCCCGGGCAGGTGCTCGTCCCGCTCGGGCTGCGGCCGTCCCTGCTCCCGGCGAGCGGGCTGGGGCCCGGGGACCGGGTGCTCGTGGTGGCCACGCCGGGCGCGCAGGGGCAGCCGGGTTCGTCGGCGCCGCCTGCCCTGATCGCGCCCGTGGCGGGGGTGGTGGAGGCGGTGAGCGCCGGGCCGGACGCGGACGGCTACGTGGTGGTCGACGTGATCGTGGCGGCCGCCGACGGGGCGGCCCTCGCCGAGCAGGCCTCCACCGGGCAGGTCGCCCTGATCGTGACCAGGAGGGCACCCTGATGACCGGCTACGCGCTGATCTCGCCGGGCGGCTCGCCCGGCGCCACCACCGCCGCCATCGCGCTCGCGCTGACCTGGCCCGTCCCCGTCATCCTGGCCGAGTGCGACCCGGCGGGCGGCTCGCTGCTGCCCGGCCTGTTCGCCGGGCACCTGGCCGCGCCGCGCGGCCTGCTCGGCGTCGCGCTGGAGGCCGCCGCCGGGCCGGCGGCCGCGGCCCGGTGCCTGGCCGGCCAGCTTCTGCCGCTCGACGAGAGCGGCCAGCGCCGGTTCCTGGCGGGCATCGCCGACCCGCGCGAGGCGCCGAGCCTGGCCCCGGCCTGGCCGCAGATCGCCGGAGCCCTCGCCGGGCAGGGCGCGGACGTGATCGCCGACTGCGGCAGGCTCGGCGCCGGGGCCGAGTCACCCGCCGCCGTGATCTCCGGCTCGGCGCTGGCGGTCCTGGTGATGGGCAGATCGCTCAGGCAGGTCGCCGCCGCGCGGCCCAGGGCGGAGATGGCGGCGGCGATGCTCGGCGGCAGGGAGCGCCTCGCGCTGCTCCTGGTCGGCGACCGGGGACGGCCGGCGGCGGAGATCTCGGGCGCCCTCGGCGCCCCGGTTCTCGGCGTGCTGCCCGCCGATCCGAGGACCGCGGCGCTGCTCTCGGACGGCCGGGGCCGCCGGTCGGGCCTCGCGGGCCGGCCGCTGATGCGGGCCGCGCGCACGGCCGGCGAGGCGATCCGTGCCGCGGCGGACGCGCCCGGTGGCGCGCCGGGGGGCGAGGGCCGGTGAGCGGCCTGCCCTGGCCCCCCGGGCCCGCCAGGCACCCAGGCGCGGGCGGCCTCCCGGATCCAGCCGCCGGGCAGCGACATCCCGTCGCGCCCGCCAGGCACTCAGGCGCGGGCGGTCCCTGGCCGGCCGCTGGCATCGCCGGCCGGACGCGGGTGCCCCCCGGCCTGGCCGACCCGAGCCTGCTCGCCGCGGTGCCGGAGATCCTGGCCGCGGTCGCGGACCGGCTTCCCGGCGGCGCCGCCGAGCGGGACGTGATGCCGCTGATCCGGGACGCGGTCATGAGCTGGGCACGCCAGCGGGCCCGCCTCGGCGGGCAGGCCGCCTCCGGCACCGACCTGGACGCCCTGACCCAGGCCGTCTACGACCAGCGGTACGGCCTCGGGCCGCTCGCCGCGTACCTGCGCGACCCCGACGTCGAGAACGTGGACGTCAACGGCTGCGACCGGGTTTGGGTCACCTACTCCACCGGGGAGCGGGTAGCCGCGCCGCCGATCGCGCCGAGCGACGAGGCCCTCGCCGACCTGATCCGCACCCTGGCCAGCCGGGGCGGCCAGACCGCACGCGACTTCTCCGCCGCCTCGCCGCTGGTCAACGTGGCCCTGGCGGGAGGGGCGCGGCTCACCGGCACGATGTCGGTGACCCCGCGGCCGTGCCTGTCGCTGCGCCGCCACGGCCAGCTGAACGTCACGCTGGCCAGCCTGATCCGGCTGGGCACCGTCGACCAGGTGACCGCGGCGTTCCTCGCCGCAGCGGTGAGGAGCCGGTGCAACATCATCGTGACCGGGGGGGTGAACGCCGGGAAGACCACGCTGCTGCGCGCGCTGGCCAGCGAGATCCCCCCTGGCGAGCGGATCGCCACGCTGGAGACCGAGCACGAGCTGTACCTGCACGAGCAGGAACAGCACCCGGACGTGATCGCGTTCGAGGCGCGCGAGGCGAACTCCGAGGGCACCGGGTCGATCTCGCTGCACGACCTGATCGCGCACGCGCTCCGGCACAACCCGCAGCGGATCATCGTCGGCGAGGTACGGCGCGCCGAGATCATGCCGATGCTGGAGGCGATGAACTCGGGCCAGGACGGCTCGATGTGCACGATGCACGCGAACTCGCCCGCCGAAGCGTTCGACCGCATCCTCATCCTCGGGCTGCGGGGCGGGCTCGCGCTGGCCGAGCGCGCGATCCACATACTCGTGGGCATGGCGGTGGACCTGATCGTCCACGTCCGCAAGGGCTTCGACGGGAGCCGGACGGTCCGGTACGTGTCGGAGATCCTCGAAGTGATGCCGCCCGGGGACACCGAGCGCCCGGCCGTCAACCGGCTGTTCCTGCCATCCGGGCCGGACGGCCGGGCCGTGGTCGCCCACTCGCCGTCCCCGGCGATGCTCGACCGCCTGGCGGCCGCCGGGTTGCCCGCCGAGCTGCTCGACGGGCACCGGATCGGCGGCCAGCCCGAGGGCTGGCTGGCGGTGACCCGGTGACCCTGCTCGCCGCCCTGGCCGGCGCCCTGGCCGCCACCGGGGCCGCGGTGCTGGTGGCCGAGCTCATCGGACGGCCGCAGGCTCCGGGCCGGCCGCCGCCCGCGCTCGCCGGCCGGGTCAGGCTCACCCCGGCGGCCCGGCGGCGCGGGCTGCTTGCCGCCGGCGCCGCGCTGCTGATGCTCGCCGTCACCGGCTGGCCGGTCGCCGCGCTCGCGGCCGGCGCGGCGGTGATCTTCGTGCCGAGGCTGACGGCGTCCCGCGCGGCCCGGCAGCGCACCGCGGTGCTGGAGGGGCTGGAGCAGTGGACCCGGCGGGTCGCCGACCTGCTGACGGCGAGCCATGGCCTGGAAGACGCCCTGGAGGCCAGCGCGCGGACCGCGCCGGCCGCGATCGCGGGCCCGGTCACGGCGCTGGCCCGCCGGCTGTCCGCGCGGGTCGGGACGCAGGAGGCGCTGCGCGCGTTCGCCGACGAGGTCGATGACCCGGCCGGGGACCGGATCGCCGCAGCGCTGATCATCGCCACCGGCAGGCGCGGCGGCGGGGTGCACGGAGTGCTCAGCGCGCTGGCCGGCCAGCTGGCCAGGGACGTCGCGGCCCGGCGGGAGATCGATGCCGACCGGGCGCAGCACCGGGCCACGCTGCGCTGGATCGTCGCCTTCATCGCGGGCTTCACCCTGTTCGCCGTCGTCAACCGCGCCTACTCCGCCCCGTACGGGACCCTGGCCGGCGAGGGCGTGCTCGGGGCGGTCGCGGCGCTGTACGCGGCGGGCCTGACCTGGCTGCACCGGCTCGGCAGCATCCCGGTCCCCGGCCGTTTCCTCGGCGCGGGGCCGGATCCGGCAACGGGCGGCGGTCCAGGCGGACGCGCCGCCAGGCTCGTGGTGCGGCGGCCGGATGGGCCAGGAGGCCAGCGGTGAACCTCATGGCCGCGGCGAGCGGCGCGATGGCCGGCCTGGGCGCCTTCGCCCTGGCCTCGGAGCTGATGCCGGCGCCGGCGCGCCTGGACGCGGCGCTGGCCAGGATTGACGGAGCCGCCCGCGCCGGCGAGGGCGGCCCGCCGGCCCGCTCGGCCGCCGCGCGCCTCGGCGCCGCGCTGCCCTGGCTTCCCGTGCCCGCGGCCGACCTTGCCCTGCTGGGCCAGGACCGGGAGCGGTGGCTGGCCGGCAAGGTCGCCTGCGGCCTGGCAGGGCTGGGCATCCTGCCCGTGGTCACCGCGCTGCTCGCGCTGGCCGGCCGCCGGCCGCCGCTGGCGGTGCCGGCCGTGGCGTCGGCAGCGCTCGGCCTTGCCCTGTTCCTCGCCCCGGACCTGGTGACCCGGGCGAGCGCCGCGCGGAGGCGCGCCGACTTCCGGCACGCGCTGACCAGCTACCTGGATCTCGTGGCGCTCGAGCGGGGAGCCGGGGCGGGCCCGACGGAGGCGCTTGAGGCCGCGGCCCAGGTCGGCGAGGGCTGGGCGTTCGCCAGGATCGCCGGGGCGCTCGCCTCGGTCAGGCAGGCGGGCAGGCCGCCCTGGGCGGGACTGGCCGACCTGGCCAGGCGGACCGGCGTCGGCGAGCTGGCCGACCTCGCCGACCTCGCCGAAGTCGCCGGCCAGGAGGGCGCGCGGATCGTGCAGACGCTCGCGGCCCGCGCCGACTCGATGCGCGCCGAGGCGCTCGCCGCCGCGAAGGCCAGGGCGGGTGCCCGCAGCACGACGATGGTGATCCCCATCGCGCTGCTCGGCGCGGGCTTCCTGCTGCTGCTGATCTTCCCCGTCGTCTACCGGACGTTCGGGTAGCCGCCAGAGCCGACAAGGAGGCATCGGATGTACGTCACGTGGCTGGCCGCGGAATACCTCGCGGAGCGGGTGCGGCAGCGGATCGGCGCCATGCTGGGCGACCGGGCCGAGGCGGGGGCGCTGTCCCTGGAGTGGATCGTGATCGCCGTGGCGGTCGTGGCCGCCGCCGGGGTCGCCGCGGCCCTGTTCTCCAAGGCGATCCGGGCCGAGGCGGGCAAGCTCCCGTAGTCATGAGCGGGCAAGCTCCCCTGGCACCGAGCGGGCAAGCCGCCGCGGAGGCGAAACGGCTGCGCAGCGCCCCCCGCCGGGCGCTGGCTGCGGCCGGGCGGGCGGGACGCGGGGAGCGCGGCGCGCTCACGCTCGGCTATGTGATCGCGATGCCGGCGTTCCTGTTCGGCCTCATGGTGATCGTCCAGGCAAGTGTCTGGTACCTGGCCCGGGAGACCGCGCTCGCGGCGGCCCGCCAGGGCGCCGACGTGGCCCGGACCGCTCATCAGGCGCCTGCAGCGGGCGCCCGGGCGGCGGTGGCGTTCGCCCGCTCGGCGGCTCCGGGCTTCCTGCTGTCCCCGGCTGCCTCGGCCGCCGGAAGCACCGCGGCGACCGTGCGCATCACGGTGACCGGCCGGGCGCCGTCCCTGGTTCCGGGCCTGGTGATCGCGGTGCGGGAGACCGTGACCGCTCCGGTGGAGCGGTTCGAGGCGGCCGGGCGGCCGGGACCCTGGCCGCTGCCCGGCCGGGAGCGCCAACCGTGACGGCCACCGCCGGCCCGCGCTCCGACCGCGGCAGCGCCGCCCTCGAGCTGGTCGTCCTGGCGCCGGTCATCATGTTCCTGGTCGGCCTGGTGATCGCGGCGGGCAGGACGTCGGTCGCCCAGGGCTCGGTGGACGCCGCGGCCCGCGACGCGGCACGGCAGGCGTCGCTGGCGTTCAGCGCGCCCGCGGCCCGGCAGGCCGCCGTGTCGAGCGCCCGCGCGGCCCTGCGCGCGGACGGGCTGCGATGCCGGCCGGAGATCACGGTGGACGTCGCCGGCTTCTCCGTTCCGGTGGGCCAGCCCGCCGCGGTGAGCGCGACCGTCTCCTGCACGGTGCGCCTGTCCGACCTGCTCGTGCCCGGCGTGCCGGGGTCGCGGACGCTGCGCGCCACGTTCACCTCGCCGCTGGATCCGTACCGGGCGAGATGACCCGTGCCCAGGCCCCCAGGCCCGGCGCCCCGGCCGTGATGTCCCCGGCCGGCGGGCGCCGGGACGGCGGGACCCGGGCACCGGTGTCACAGCGATGTCACACCCCGGCGGCCAGGATGGTCCGGCGCGCGCTGATCCCGCCCGGCCCGGGGCCTGCCCGCGCCCGGCCGCTGGGGCGCGGGCGGTGGCGCGCCCGGGGAGGGACCGGCCACGCCGCCCCGGGAGGCGGGCCGGCTTCAGGCTGAAGGGAGGCACCATGGGGCCACGGGCGAAGGCCGTCCGCCTCATCCCGGGCGGTTCACCGCCGTCCTGCCGCGAGCGCGGCTCTCTGACGCTGATGCTCGCCGTGCTGATGCTCGCGCTGCTGGCCCTGGCCGGGCTGGTCATCGACGGTGGTCGCAAGCTCTCCCAGGCGGAGAACGCCGCCGCGATCGCGCAGGAGGCCGCCCGGGCTGGCGCGGGCCTGGTGAGCAGGCCGGCCGCCTACCGATCCGGAACGTTCCAGGTGGACCAGGCCCAGGCCGTCGCCGCGGCCCGGGCCTACCTGGCCAGGGCCGGGTACCGCGGGACCGTCAGCCCCGACGGGACGCGGATGATCCGGGTGAGCGTGACCGTCACCAGCCGGACCACCGTGCTGTCCCTGATCGGCATCGACACGATGACATCCACCGGGACGGCGGTGGCGTCGCTGGTCTCCGGCGTGACGGGACCGGGCCGGTGATCGGCGGCGCGGCCGGCCGGGCGGGCGTGGTGATCCGCGGCCTTGCCGCCCTGGCAGTGCTGGGCGCGGTGGTCGGCGGCCTTCCGGTGCTGCTCTACCGGCTGGGCGGCGCACCGGTTCCGGCGCGCCTGCCCTCCTGGCACCGCGTCATCGCCGCCTTGCTGCACCGGGACAGCGGCGGCCTGTTCCTCGGCGCGGTCCGGGACGTCTCGTGGCTCGGCTGGGCGATCTTCACCCTCGCGGTGCTGACCGAGGCGCAGGCGGCGGCACGTGGCCGGCGGGCGCCGCGGCTGCGCCTGGCGGGCGCCCAGGCGGTCGCGAGCCGGCTCGTCGCGTCGGCGGCGCTGCTCTTCTCCGCTCCGGCGGCAGCGGCGCTGGCCGCCTCACCCGCCATCGTCGCGGGGGCCAGGGCGCCCGCGCCCGCGGCTGCGCCTTCGCCTTCACGGGCGGCGCCCTCGCCCGGGGCGGGACCGGGGGGCGCTGGCACCGCGTTCACGGAGGTGTCATTCGTGGAGACCGGACACGCGCGCAGGGCGGCGGATCGGACGGTGGTGGTGCGCCCGGGAGACTGCCTGTGGACGCTCGCCGAGCGCTACCTCGGCGCCGGCGACCTCTACCCGGAGATCGTCCGCCTCAACCTCGGGCGGGACATGGGCCACGGCGAGGTGTTCCGCGACCCGTCCCAGATCCAGCCCGGCTGGCGGCTGCTGCTCCCCCCGGCTCCGGCGCATCCGCACGGCCCGCCCGGGCGCCATGACGAGGACCGCCACGGCGGCCGGGACCATGACCGCGATGCCTCCGGCGCCGCCGGCGGGCACGGCCGGCATTCCGGCCATCCTTCCAGGGAACCCAGGTTCCGCCATTCGCATGCGGCTGCGGGCTCGCCGCCCCCGGGAGGCGGAACGCCGGTTGCCGGCCCGTCGCCCGGCACGGCGCCCCCGGCCCCCTCTCCCGGCCCGTCCGCGAGCCCCGCCATGCCCGTGCCGGGGACGGTCCCGCCAGGCGGGGCCGGCGCCGTGCTCATCACGGCGGAGCGCGATCAGGTTCCCGAATTCGCGCTCTTCAGCCTCGGCATGCTGGCGGGGGGAGCGCTGGTCAGCCTGGACCGGCTCAGGCACCGGCAGCGCCAGCACCGGCGAACCGGACGGCGGATCGCGCTGCCGTCCGGCGAGGCCAGCCGCCGCGTGGAGCGCAAGCTGCGCGCCTCGCTCGCGCGGCTGGCGCCATTCGGGCTCGGCCCCGGCGCGGCCGGCGGCGGATCCGGCCGCCGCGGGACCGCCGCAGCGCGGTACGCGGCCACCTCCGGCGGCGCGTTCGCGGAGCCCGGCGAGGACTGGCCCGGCGCGGATGGGGCCGGTGACGACCTAGATGCGGCGGATGACGGCGCGGCAGCGGGCGGCATCCGGGCCGGGGCGGCGCGCCCTGGCCCGCAGCCGCGCCACCGGGAGCCGGCGCCGACGGGCGAGGGCCAAGGCGCGCGGGCTCCGGCGACGATGCCTGACGCCCTGCGCGAGCTGGCCGACGGGCTGGCGGCGGCGGGGGACCCGCTGCCCCCGATCGTCGGCCTGCACCTGACCCCCGGCACGCTCGAGGTGCTGCTCTCCGCGCCATCGGCCACACCGCCGCCCCCGCCGTTCACGATCGCGCCGGGCCGGCAGGCGATGTGCTGGACGGTCCGGCTCGGCGATGACCGCGCCGGACCCGGCACGGCGGGGCCGCCGGCGCCCGGGGAGGTCGGCGACGTGCTGCCCGGGCTGTTCACCGCCGGGGCCACCGACAGCGGCGGGTACCTGCTGCTCGACCTGGAGGCGCTGCGGGTGACCTGCTGCGACGGGCCGGGCGACCTCGCCGACCGGCTGCTCGTCACCGCGGCCACCGAGCTGGCGTCGAGCCGGTGGAGCGGCTGGTACGACCTGATCCTCGTCGGCTGCGACGAGTTGGAGATCCTCGGCCGGGCTGAAACCTGCCCTGACCTGGACGAGGCGCTCGACCTGCTGCAGTCCCGCGCGGCCACGGTCGGAGAGCGGCTGCGGGACGGCGGCCCGGCCGACGTGCGGGCCAGGCGGCTGTCCGATCCCGAGGATGAGGACTGGGGGCTGACCCTGCTGGTGAGCCGGGCCGAACCGACCCCCGCCCAGATGGCACGGCTCCTGGCGCTCGCGGACGGGCCCGGCGGCATCGCGGCGCTGGTGGCCGGAGACACCCAGGCCGAGGGCGGCAAGCTCGCGCCGGCGCTGATGCGGCTCGGCCCGGATCCGGACCGGGACGGGGAGATGATGGCGGAGATCAGCATGGCCCACCTCGGCCCGGATCGCCAGATCACCGTCTGGCCGCAGACCCTGACGGTGGCCGAGTACGAGGCACTCGCCGGGGTCTTTGCCACGGCGGCCGTGACCGAGGACGTGAGCCCGGCGGCGGCGCCCTACCAGGACTACGGCGGGCCACCGTGGGCCAGGTTCGCGGCGGCCCCGGTCGCCCCGGCCGGGGAATGGCCGGCCGTCCCGGCCGATGAGGAGCCGGCGGATGAGCACGAGGCCGCCAGTCGGCCAGGGGGGCCGGCTCACGGCGCGCTGCGCGCCCGGGATGCCAGCCGGGCCGGGCCCGGACCCGGCGGCGGCGCCGGGGAGCGGGAACCCGAGGATCGCGGGCAGGCCCGGGACCTGGCAGTCCGGGTGCTGGGGCCGGTCGAGGTCACCGGCCCGGCCGAGCCCCTCCAGCCGAAGCAGGCCGAGCTCGTGCTCGCGCTGGCGCTGCACGCCCCGGTGGGCCTGTCCGGCTCGGCGCTGTGCGCCCTGCTCGGGCCCGACGAGGACCACCCGCGCCCGGCCGACGCGGTACGGCAGCTCATCACCCGGACCCGGCGCCGCCTCGGCCGGGCGCGTGACGGCCGGGAGTGCGTGATCCACCTGGGAAGCGGGGTCTACGTCCTGCACGAGGACGTGCGGCTCGACTGGACGGAGTTCAGCGCGCTGGCGGCCCGTGGACGCGCCCGGCGCGACCCCGCGGACCTGCGGGCGGCGATGGCCCTGGTCCGGGGCGAGCCGTTCGCCGGGTGCTACCACTGGTGGCTCGATGTCGGGCTGGTCGAGACGATCCGCGCGGAGATCGTCGACACCGCCGAGCTGCTCGCCGCGGTCGAGCTGAACGCCGGGAACCCCGGCGCCGCCGCCCGCGCGGCGAGGGCCGGCCTGGCCGCCGAGCCCGCAGCCGAGCAGCTGTGGCGCGCCCTCATGCGGTCCGAGCACGAGGCAGGGAACGCCGATGCGGTGGCGAGGGCGTGGCGCGGGTGCCTGGACGCGATCAGCGAGATCGCGCCGGGAGCGGAGCCACATCCCGACACCGAGCGCCTGTACCGCCAGCTCAGCGGTCACCCGGGCGGGCCGGCCGGAAGGCCGCTTCGCCCCGGCCCGGCCCCCGCCGGCGTGCGCTGAGTCCCGCCGGCCGGGCTGGGGGCTGCCCTCACCTGGCGCCGGCGCGGCACTTGACCACGGTGGTGTTCATCGGGAACGCGACGGGCGCGGGGCGGCGGCGGCGACCACCAGCACCCAGGCCGGGTCCGCCACGACCGCCCGGCGTTGGATCCGCGAGACCTGCAGCGCGCCTCCGCCGCGCCACGCCCAGCGCCCCGGCACCACGCCCCGACGATGGCAGCCTGATTCCGTCCGCGGCGAGCGCGGGCAGGACCTGGGCGGGGGAATCCGGGTTGACCGGGCGGGGCGCGCCGAACGTGGCGCTGACCTGGCCGGCGAGGTCGGCGAGCCTTCGTGGCCGCGGCCCCGGGCGGGCGCGGCCCGGCACCAGGGCACGCCGCCGGGCCGCCCGCCGGCCAGGGGATCGCGCCCGTCACGGCCTGCGCGACGGGGCGGCGCGCGGCCGCCCGGCCCTGCGGCGCGGGCCGGGCGGCCGCGGGCGTCAGCGGTAGACGCGCAGGATGATGTTGCCGATCGTGGTCGGGGTGGTGGTGGCCAGCAGGCCGCGCAGCAGGGCCGGGGCCACGCCGGTGCGCGCTCCGGGGACCCGTGCCACGGTGCTCCAGCTGCCGCCGGCCAGGGTCTGGTACCGGACCGCCACCGTGGCGGGGGCCTTGTAGACGAGCAGCACCGGCCCGAATCCGTTGACCCCGAGCGCCGACGCCGCCGGGCCGGCCGAGGTCGCCGCGCCGGCCACCCGGGCGGGCGCGGACCAGGCCAGCCTCCCGCGGGAGGCCGTCAGCGGGTCGCGCGCCGCGGCGTAGTACACCCCGGTGCCGCCGAGCTGCTTCCAGAACACGTAGACCACGCCCCGCGCCGTTCCCGTGGACTCCTCGGTGATGGCGGGGGTGGCGCTGGTGCACGGGAACAGGGTGCAGCGCGTGCCGGGCGCCGGGCTGCCGGGGATCGCCCGGGAGGCCGACCAGACGAACCCGCGCCCTCTCGGGCGGCCGACCACGTACCTGACGTGGCTGGCCGGGCCGCGCCAGGTCACGATCACCGCGTCGCTGTGGGCGGGGAAGAGCACGGCGGGCCCGTCGATCGTGCTCGTGTACCGCACCGAGGCGGGCAGGACCGCCGGCCTGGCCCACGCGATCGCGCCGGTCACGAGGGCGCGGCCCTGGGAGTACCAGATGTGGTGGTCGGCCCGCCCGGTCCAGACGGCAAGCACCGCAAGGCGCCCGGACGGGTCACGGTAGGAGGCGACCGCCGGGGCCGAGCTCGTGGACGCGCCCGGCACGGTGCCGACCGCCGACCACGCGCCTGTGCGGAAGGACGGTGACCGGAACCGGTACCGGACCGGCCCGGCCGCGCCCCGGCCCCGCCAGGCGACCAGGACCGCCTGGCCGATCGGGCCCGGGAAGGTGACCGCGCTCAGGGCGGGGGACTCATCGGTGAACGCGCCCGGGACCGGATGGCCCGGCCCGGACCAGCTCCCGGCCGGGGCCGCGGCGGCAGAGCCGGCTCCGGCCCCGGCGGCCACGCCCGCGGCCAGGGTGGCCGTGACGAGCGCGCGGATGGAACGTCTCAGCATCGGATGACCTCGTGTTCTTGGTTGGCGGATGGCGCCCGCTGCCAGCCCGGCGGGGACGTCCGCTGGCGCGCCGCCGCCCGGCCAACGAGGGCACGGCAAGGCTACGGCGGGGCGATTTGCGGGAGACCGGCATTGCCTGTGAGGTTCCTGGGATTTCGCCGGGATGCTTGCGCCAGGGGAATCGCTCACCGGCCGGTGGCGATCCGAGCGGCATGCGCGGCCAGGTACCAAGGTCCCGGATCACCGTCCCCAACGCCCCTGGCAGCGGGCGGCCCGGACCGGCCAGCCTGCTCTCACCGAGGAACGGAGGCTGCCATGACCGAGCAGGCCGTCCGGCACCGGGTGCCGATCCCCGCCGACCGGGTGTACGAGATGCTGGCGATGGCCGCGCGCGCGCCGTCGGTGCTCAACACCCAGCCATGGCGGTTCCGGGTCGGCACCTACTCGATCGAGCTGCACGCCGACTACAGCCGCAGGCTCCGCGCCGACCTGGCCGGCCGGGACATGCTGATGAGCTGCGGTGCCGCCCTGTTCGGCCTGCGCCTTGCGATCCGCTCGCTCGGCTACTCCCCCGTGGTCCAGCTCCTGCCCAGCCCGGAGCGGCCCGGCCTGATCGCGCGGGTGGCGCTCGGGGCGCCGTCCCCGCTCACCGAGGTGGAGCAGCAGATGCTCAGCGCCCTGCCGCACCGGCACACGCACCGGGACGCGTTCACCGCCGAGCCGCTGCCGCCGGGGCTGATCGTCGCCCTGCAGCACGACGCCATCGCAGAGCACGCGGCGCTGGCGCTGATTGACGGGCCGGCCCGTTACGGCCGGCTGGCCGCGATCGTCGCCGACGTCGCGCGGCACGCCCGGGACGATCACCGCGTGCGCGCCGACCTGCGCCAGTGGGTGAGGCTGCCAGGAAGCACGGCCCGGGACGGCATCCCGGCCGCGGCCCTGCCGCCTCAGGCGGGAGCCGGCGGGCCGGCGTCCCGGCGCGCCCTGGATGGCTTCGCGCTGCCGGCCCGCGCCGTGCCAGGCGTGGTGACGGCCGCGCTGATCACGCCGGCCGACACCAGGGCCGACTGGATCAGGGCGGGGCAGGCCCTGCACCGGCTGCTCCTGCACGCCGCCTCCCGCTGGGTCTTCGCGAACCTGCACTCACAGGCACTGGACAGCCGGCGGGTCAGGGCGCTGATCCAGTCCAGGATCGGCCTGCCCGGGCCGCCGCAGGTGCTCCTGCAGCTCGGCGTGGCCCGGGTCACGCTGGCCACGCCCCGCCGCCCGGCCGACGAGCTCACCGAGCCCGGCCGTGCCGCGTGACCGGTGCGGCATGGCAGGCGCCGGCGTGACGCGACCGGTGCCGGCGCGGCGGGACGGCGCGGCGGGACGGCGCGGCCGGGCGGCGGGGCGACCAAGGTCCCGCCCCGGAACCGGCGTTCGGGTACTCGACCTGGGCGGGGTTCGGGGGTTGACTGGTGCCGCAGGTCACCGCGACCGCAGGCGGCCCGCGTGCGGGCGGCGCGTGGGGAGAGGGCTATGAACATGTTCTGGGCTCCGTCCGGTGAGCTCCCGGTGCAGGCGAGCACCCCCGAGGAGATCACGCGCTTCGTGGTGGAGGCGGCCGTGCACGCACCGTCGGTCAGCAACACCCAGCCCTGGTGGTTCAGCAAGGACAGTGACGGGATCGGCGTGCACGCCGACACCGAGCGGCGGATGCCGGTCGCGGATCCCGACGGCCGGGAGATGGTCATCAGCTGCGGCGCCGCGGTCTTCACCGCCCGGGTCGCGCTCCGCTACCTCGGCCTGGTTCCCCGCGTGCGCCTGCTTCCCGACCCGGACCTTCCGAACCTGATCGCGAGGATCACCTGGGAGGGGCAGACGCCGCCCGCCGACTACGAGCGGCGCCTGTTCGCGGAGATTCCGCGCCGCCGGACCCACCGGGGCGGCTTCGACGACGAGCCGCTGCCCGCCGGCCTGCTCGCGACGCTCAGGGAGGAGGCTGCCCGCGAGGGCGCCACCTTGCGGATCATGAGCGACGATCACCAGCGCGGCGCGCTGTCAGCCGTGGTGGAGGCGGCCGATCACGCGCTGCGCCTGGACCCCGCCCGGGTGCGCGAGCAGGCGAAGTGGGCCCCGCCTCCGGGCAGCCAGCGGCGGGACGGCGTGCCGGCGACCGCGTACCCGGCGCGCCCCGAGCGGACCGAGCCGGCGTTCCCGAGCCGGGACTTCGCCCACGGTCACGGCTGGGGGCTGCCGCCGTCCGGCACCGACGTGCGCCCGCGGTCCGCCGGGGCGGTGACGGTCCTGACCACCGGAGCCGACCAGCCCGCGGACTGGGTCCGCGCTGGCCAGGCGCTGCAGCGGGTGCTGCTGCTCGCCAGCAGCAGCGGGGTCAGCGCGGCGCTGCACAGCCAGCCGCTTGAGGTGCCCTCCCTGCGGGCCTTCATCAGGGAGAGCCTGACCGGGGGCGCCTACCCGCAGATGGTGGTGAGGTTCGGCACCACAGGGCAGGCGGCGGTGAGCGTCCGGCGGCCGGTCGACGAGGTGCTGCTCTGAGCGGGGACAGCGCCCGGATCCGCGAACTGGCGAGGTGCGGCTACAGTCGCAGGAGAGCTGGCCGCGCGGAGAACGGCTGAGGCCCGCGGCTCGCGGGCCAACGGAAGGGCGCTACGGAACATGGACGAGAATCCCGGCGGGACCGACAAGAGCATCAAGGTGTTCCTCCTCGACGATCACGAGATCGTCCGGCGCGGCGTGCGGGACCTGCTGGAGGCCGAGCCCGACATCACCGTGGTCGGCGAGGCCGGGACCGCCGCGTCGGCGCTCGCCCGGATCCCGGCGCTGCGGCCCGACGTCGCCGTGCTCGACGTGCGGCTGCCCGACGGCGACGGGGTCAGCGTCTGCCGGGACATCAGGTCGCGGATGCCGGAGGTCGCGTGCCTGATGCTGACCTCGTTCGGCGACGACGACGCGCTGTTCGACGCGATCATGGCAGGGGCCTCGGGGTACGTGCTCAAGCAGATCCGGGGCACCGACCTGGTCGGGGCGGTCCGCACCGTCGCCTCCGGCCGGTCGCTGCTCGACCCGGAGGCCGCCAGCAGGGTGATGGCCCGGATGCGTGACCAGTCGCGGCGCTCCGACCCGCTCGCGGCGCTGACCGGCCAGGAGCGGAAGATCCTGGAGCTGATCGGCGAGGGGCTGACCAACCGGCAGATCGGCGAGCGCCTGTTCCTGGCGGAGAAGACCGTCAAGAATTATGTCTCCGCGCTCTTCGCCAAGCTGGGCATGGAGCGGCGCACCCAGGCGGCCGCCTACGCGGCGCGGGTCTTCGAGGAGCATGGCCCGGCGGCCGGAGCTGATGAGCGTGGCCACGCCCACGGGGCCGGGCACGGCCAGGGCGCCGGGCGCGGCCACGGGCCGGCCGCACGCTGAGGCCGCGCCCGGCCCGCCGCACGCCGGGGCCGCGGCCGTGCGGGCCGGGCGGCCCCGTCAGGGCCCGGCGCCGCCGGGCGCGGCCGGGCGGGTCAGCGGCACCCGCCAGCGCAGTTCGGTGCCCCCGCCCTCGGCGGGGCCCGCGGTGAGCGACCCGCCGAGCGCGACGGCCCGCTGCTCCAGGTTCCGCAGCCCGCTGCGGCGCCCGGCGGGCTTGATGCCCACCCCGTCATCGCGGACCGTGAGCGAGATCTCGTGGTCGACCGAGATGGTGACGTCGGCAGAGCTGGCGCGGGCGTGCCGCGCGATGTTCGAGAGCGCCTCGCGCAGCGCGCTCAGCAGGTGCTCGGCGATGTCGGGCGGCACGGCGCCGTCGAGCGCGCCATCGAGCTGCAGCGACGGGGCGAAGCCGAGGGCGCCGGTCATCTCCTGCGCCACGTGCAAGATCCTGGCCCGAAGGCCCGTCGGCTCGGCGGACGGATGAGCCTGCAGCGCGAAGATCGCGGACCTGATCTCCCGGATGGTGTCGTCGAGCGCGTCCACCGCGCGGGTGACGCGATCGGCGACCTCGGGGACCTGGATCAGCGAGGTCGCGCCCTGCAGCGACATCCCGGTTGCGTAGAGCCGCTGGATGACCAGGTCGTGCAGGTCGCGGGCGATCCTGTCGCGGTCCTCGAAGACCGCCATCTGCTCCGCGCGGCGGCGGTGCTCGGCCATCTCGATCGCGATCGCCGCCTGGGCCGCGAACGTGGCCAGCATGTCCGAGGCCGCGGGCGGCAACGGCAGCGAGCCTGGCGCGCGCCCGGCGATCAGCACGCCCCGGACCCGGCCGGGGGTGCCGAGCGGAACGGCGACGGCGGGGCCGAGCCGCAGCCGCTTCCTGGCGATCTGGCTGACCCGCTCGTCGGTGCGGAAGTCGGTGATGGTGAACCGCTCGCCAGTGCTGAGCACCAGGCCCGAGAGGGAATCGGTGGCCGGCAGCAGCAGGCCGAGGGCGTGCCTGGCGTCCGCGCCCGCCGCGTGCTCGATCCGGACCGAGGTGCCGTCCGGGGTGGGCAGCGAGACCAGCACCATGTCCGCCCCGGTCATCGCCAGGGCCTGCTTGGTGATCATCGCGAGCGCGTCGCCGGGCTCGGCGCCGGACAGCAGGTGCCTGGTGACCTCCGCGACCGCGCTCACCCAGTGCTGCTGCCGCCGCGCCTCCTCGTACAGGCGGGCGTTCTCGATCGCCACGCCCGCCGCCGCGGCGAGGGCGACGACGACGGCCTCGTCCTCGGTGTCGAACTGGCTCGCCCCCCGCTTCTCGGTCAGGTAGAGGTTCCCGTAGACCTCCCCCCGCACGCGGATCGGGACGCCCAGGAACGACCTCATCGGCGGGTGGCCGGGCGGGAATCCGAACGAGGCCGGGTGCCGGGAGATGTCGGCGATCCGCAGTGGCTTGGGATCGCTGATCAGCAGGCCGAGCAGGCCCTTGCCCTCCGGCCAGTGGTCGATCGCCGCGATCTGCTCCTCGGACAGCCCGACCGGGATGAACTCGGTCAGCCTGCCGCCCTCGCCGAGCACGCCCATCGCCCCGTACCGGGCGTCCACCAGCGAGACCGCGGTCTCGACCACGCTGCGCAGCAGGACCTCCAGCTCCAGGCTTGAGCCGACCGCCACGACGGCCTCGAGCAGCGAGTAGACCCGGTCCCGGGTGGCCAGCACGGCCTGCAGCCTGACCTGCAGCTCGTCGAGGAGCTCGTCCAGGCGCAGGTTCGGCAGGAGCCGCCGCGGCTCACCCGTCTTCACCTGCGACTCCTGGTTCCCAGTCCGCCCGCCCACCGTTGCGATGGTACGTCCCCCGTGCGCGGGCGGGTAGTCCCGCCCGCCCGGTGACCGAGGTCCCCGGCGGCCGCGACCGTCGGCCCTGACCTGGGTGCATGGCCCGGGCCGATGCTGAATGCGATCAAAAGAAGGGCGAGAGCGCCGGGACGACGAGAAGGGCCCGGCATCCGATTACAGGAGGCATCGAAATGCGCAGGAGGACCTTTGACCTGCTGATGGTGATGGCGGGCTTCGCCGTGGCCGCGGTCCTGCTGATCGCCGGCGCGCTGCTGACCTGGGGGCACGTGTTCGTCAGCAACCAGGTCACGACGCAGCTGCAGGAGCAGAAGATCACGTTCCCGGCCGCGAACAGCCCCGAGATCAAGGCGCTGCCGCGTGCCGACGCGGCGGCGATGAGGCAGTACGCCGGGCAGCTCATGACCAACGGCGCCCAGGCGGAGACCTACGCCGACCACTTCATCGCCGTCCACCTCAAGGAGATCGGCGGCGGGCTGACCTACGCGCAGCTGTCGGCCAAGTCGCTGGCGCAGCCCAAGAACATCGCGCTGGCGAACCAGGTCCAGACGGTGTTCCGCGGCACCACGCTGCGCGGCATGCTGCTCGAGGCGTACGGCTTCTGGCAGATGGGGCAGATCATCTGGATCGGCGCGATCGTCTCGTTCGTCGGCGCCGGCCTGATGCTGATCCTGTCCTTCCTCGGCCTGTGGCACTCCCGCCGGGTGCCCGCGGACGCCGAGGTGTTCCCGGCGGCGGTCGGCCCGGCCCGGGCCCCGGTCGCCTGACCCGGGGGTCGCGCGGATGCCCGCCCCGGAATGCCGGGGCGGGCATCCCGCATCCTCTCCAAGGCCTCGCGCCGATCGCCCCGGCCCCCCGGCGCCCCGGGGACCTAGGTCCCGCGCCCGCGTGACCGACATCCCTGCCTGCCGGGTACGCTGCCGGGCGAGAGTGAGGACGCACGTGGTGAACTCGCCGGGCGGCGATGCCCGGCCCATTTCTGAGGAGAGCAGATGGACCCCTCCGTCCTCCTTCACCGGGGACCGCTTGCGATCGACCTGAACCAGCCGGGCACCTACCTGCACTGGTCGTTCATCGACATCTCGGTCGCCAACCTGATCGTCATCGCGGTGATGATCGTCATCTTCGGCGCAGCGCTGCTCATCCCCTTCCCGCACGCCAAGGGCGGCGCGCTGCCGCCGGCGGGCCCGGACCCGGGCGGCCCGGGCCCGGCAGGCGACGGCCCGCCCGGCCAGGGCGCCGCCGGCGAGGCGGCCGGCGCCGCCCAGCTCGCGGTCCGGGCGGCTGAGCCGGAGGCGGGCGATGAGCGGATGTGGACCGCCCGGGTGCGGACCTGGGCCGCGCGGACGCTGCCGCCGAAGAAGCTGGTGCCCGACCGGCAGCCTGCCTATGTGGCCTCGTGGGTCTACGTCTTCGGCGTCGCGACGCTGGTGGCGCTCGGCATCGCGATCGTCTCGGGCTTCGGCCTGGCGCTCGGCGGCTCCGACTGGTGGCACACCAACGCGGTCGGCCACTTCTTCAACAGCGTCCACCTGTGGTCGGTGGAGCTGTTCATGGCCTTCATGGTCATCCACCTGTGGGGCAAGTTCTGGATGGCCGCCTGGCGCGGCCGCCGGGCGCTCACCTGGATCACCGGCGTGGTCGCGTTCATGGCCTCGATCGTGACCGCGTTCACCGGCTACCTGTCCCAGCAGAACTTCGACTCCCAGTGGATCGCCACCAACGGCAAGGACGCCTTCAACGCCGTCGGCATCGGCTCGATCTGGAACGCCATGAACTTCGGCCAGATGTTCATGTGGCACATCGTGCTGATGCCGCTGGTGCTGGTCGCGATCGTCGGCGCGCACATACTGCTGGTCCGCGTCCGCGGCGTCAGCCACCCGCTGCCGCGGCGGCCGCTGCGCGGGCGCCGCGCCCGGCAGGCGGCCAGGGCCGCCGACGCGGGGCCGTGGCGGGGGCCGAGCCGGCGCTACGACATCATCAAGGAGGGCACGGTCGCGACGGTGATCGTCGGCGCCCTCGTGCTGGTCATGGCCGGCGTGCTGTCCTCCCCGGACGTCCCGCCGCTCACGCTGCAGACCTGGGGCCGGGTCGCGCCAGTGGACTTCGTCTACACCGCGGCCACCGAGCTCAACGGCACGGCGCTGGCGGCCAACTACGGACCGCCGTACAACAACGGGACCGGCGCGCTGCAGCAAGTGGGCCCGGTGAGCTGGCAGAAGCTGGCCGGGATCGCCCAGCCGGTCAACGCCGCCCAGGACTTCGTCCTGAGGCCGCTCGCCTCGCTCGCCAGGACCACCCCGGCCCTGGCGGCGGCGCTGCGCACCTTCGACGCCGCCCCGCCCGCGCGGCAGCGGGCCTGGGCGACCGCGTACGCCAACGCGACGGCCCCCGGCGCGAAGAAGGTCCCGTTCAACAACGGGGACCTGCGGCTGCCGGCCGCGGGCCCGGTGCCGGTGATGATGTCCTACGAGCTGGCGATGGCCCGCAGCGGGTCGCTCGACGCCGACCTGCTCGCCCAGCGCCAGTTCTACGGGACCGACTTCACCAAGCCGCTGCTGTTCATCGCCGACGGCGGCTACTACATCTCGCAGGCGTCGAAGATGCACCTCACCGGCGACCAGTGGGGCGTGATGAACGAGACCGGCAGCTACCCGGGCCAGCCGTGGCTGTGGCTGTACACGATGTGGTACCACGTCAGCCCGTTCGCCAGCTCGGCCAGCGTGGACGTCTGGGCCGTGTACCTGACCGGCATCGCCACGCTGCTGCTGCTGCTTGTCCCGTTCATCCCCGGGCTACGCGACATCCCCAGGGCGATCCCGGTCTACCGGCTCATCTGGCGCTCCTGGTACCGCTCGCCGGCCGGGTCGGCCCAGGCGGCCGAGCTTGCCGCGCCGCGGCCGGAGGAGGCGCGCCACCGGTCCTAGAGCGCGGCTAGCGCGACAGCCGCAGGGCCAGGCGCGGGCAGAGGCGGACGGCCTCCCGCGCCTGGCCCTCCAGGCCGGGCGGCACGCGCCCGGCGATGATCGGATAGCCCCAGTCGTCCAGCGCGACGAGCTCGGGCAGCACCTCGGCGCACAGGCCGCGGGCGCGGCAGGCGGTCATGTCGACCAGGAGCCGGCGGGTGGCCGGGCGGTCCCGGGGGCCGGCGGCCGGGCCCCTCACGCCGCCCCTCCGGGCACGGCCCCGGGAACCGGCAGCAGCGCGGCGGCTCCGCCAGTGCCGGTGCACCAGCCGGCCATGTGCTCGGCGACCTCGTCGCGGAACAGCTCCAGCGCGCTCGCGATCATCGTCACCGTCCCGTCCGGGTGCTTGCAGGCGCCGCGGCCGGCGCCGACCTGGCCGATCCAGCGGCGGAGCCGGCCCAGGTCCGGCCCGGTGCCGGCGGCGAGCGCCGCAAGCTCCCCGGCGATCGCGTCCAGGCCGAGCACGCACGGCCCGCACTGGCCGGCGGACTGGCCCGCCAGGTACCTGGCGAGCCTGGCGGTCTGCTCCAGCCCGCAGGCGCCGGCCGGCAGCGCGGCGATCAGCCCGGCTCCGACGCCGGCGCCCAGGCCGGCCAGCCCCTCCCGCGAGAACGGCCGCCCGGCCGCCTGGCGCGCGTCCACCCAGGTGCCGAAGTACCCGCCGATCAGCAGGGCACCGAGCGGCGCGGCGGGCCCGCCGCCCGCCGCGAGCACCTGCGCCACCGGCGTGCCGATGGCGATCTCATACACGCCGGGCCGCCGGACCGCGCCTGCCAGCGTGACCAGCATGGAGCCGGGCTCGCCGGCCGTGCCCACGCCGGCGAACCAGTCGGCCCCGTACCGGACAATCAGCGCGAGGTGGGCCAGGGTCTCCACGTTGCTCACCAGCGTCGGCCGTCCGCGCAGGCCGCGCTCCGCCAGTCGCACCGGGCGCCACGCGGGCACGGGCACGCCCTGCTCGATCCAGCGGACGACCGCGCTGGCCTCGCCGGCGACGAACGTGCCCGCGGCGGGCAGCACCTGGATCCTGATCCGGTCAAGCCGTGCCCGCCTTCGCTCGCCGGCCGCCTGAGCCACCACCTCGGTCACCGCCGGGTGAGCCACGACCACGGCCTCGCGGGCTCCGGTCAGCTCGGCCGCGGCGACCACCCCGTCGAGCACCAGGTGGGGCGAGCGGGCCATCAGCACCTTGTCCTTGGCGCTGGCTGGCTCGCCCTCGGTTCCGTTGGCGACCACGACCGCGCCCCTGGCACGCGCGAGCGCGGCGAGCTTGATCGCCGCGGGGAACCCGGCCCCGCCCCGCCCGGCCAGCCGGGCGCGGTCCACCTCAGCGATCAGCCTCGCGCGCCACGCGCCGTCGGCGCGCCAGCGCGGCAGCGGGCCATAGCCGGCCAGGTGATCGCCCAGGCTCACCGGCCCGGTCCCCGGGACCGGGGGGAGCAGCCGGGGCAGCGCCGTGGCCGGCCGCGGGCGACCCCGGTGGCGGGCCGGGCTGCCGGCGTTGCCGGCCGCGGCCTCAGCCCGCATGGCGCTCCCCGTGATCCGCGGAAGCCGCGGCGGCCCGGGGCCGCGGGCCGGGTGCCTGCCCGGCGCGGCTGGCCATCCCGGCCCGCCCGGCGGCGCCGGCCGGAGCCGCGCCGTCCCGCTCCGGCCGCAGCCGCGCAAGCAGCCGGGCGATCACGGCCGTCGCGACGGCGACCAGCGCGGCCCACTCGATTCCCGCCACCCACCACACGTGCCGGTCGTACCCGGCCGCCGTGATCGCGTGCAGGAAGGCCGCCGGCCAGGCGAGGTAGGCAAGGTAGTGGATCACCTTCCAGGCGCGCAGGCCGAGCCGGCGCCGCAGCACGCTGGTGACCAGCACCGCGCCGCCGATGTCCGCCGCGATCGCGCCGAGGCCGATCGCGGCGCGATCGTAACGCGAGGCGAACGGCACCACGGAGGCGAGCCATCCGATCGACACGTAGGGATCCAGCAGCGCGGTCGCCACGTGGAGCACGAGCAGCGCGACCGCGAACAGCGACAGGTTCCGGTGCAGCTCGGCGACGGCGAACCTCGGCAGGCGGCCGCTCCTGGCGCCGGTCCTGACCGCCACGCCGAGCACCACGACGACGCTGAACAGGGCGAGCAGCACCAGGCCGCTGGCCCGGGAGACCAGCCACAGGCCCTGCGAGCCCGCCACCGCGGCGAGCGCCGCGCCCGTCATGCCCGCTCACCGGCTTCACCGCCGGGGACGCCCAGGAGGATCCCGGCCGGCCCGTCGCCGGCCGGGATCGCCACCGGCCCGCCTTCATCGGACGGCCAGCCCGGCGTCAGCGCGACCGTGCCGTCGTGGCCGACCAGCCGGGCGGGCAGGCCCCGGGCGGCGAGCCATGGCACCGCGTCCTCCCCCGCGATGATCGCGGCGGTAGAGGCGGCGTTCGCCTGCGCGCAGGTGGCCGCGGCGACGCTCACGGTCCGCCATGGCCCGGCGGCCGGCCATCCGGTCCTCGGATCGATGAGGTGGTGCATCTGCCGGCCATGGCGCTCCCATCTCCGGCAGGTCACCGATGAGGTCGCCAGCGCGCCGCGGGCCAGGCGGACCAGCTGGGTGGCCGCGGGGCCGGCGGCCCGGCCGTCGCTCCCGGGCGCGCGCCTGTCTGGCGCGCCCGCCGCCATCCGCGCGGCCAGGTTCCTGGCCGCGCGGACCTGCCGGTGCTCGTCGGCGACCAGCACCGGCCAGCCGCCCGCGGGGGGCTGGCCGGCGACCGCGAGGTCGCCTCCGAGGCTGACCAGCACGCCGCCGCGGTGCCGGGCCGCGCGGTGCGCGGCCCGGGCGCACCGGTCGGCGCCGAGTCCCTTGGCGGTCGCCCCGAGGTCCAGCCGGACGCCTGGCGGCAGCGTCAGCAGGTTCCCCGCCAGCCTCACGGACCGCCATCCGGGGACGGCGACCGCGGGGCACGCGCCGCCGCCGGGCGGGCCGCCGTCGTGAGGGGCGCCGCCGCCGTGAGGGGCGCCGCCGAGCCCGGCGCGGGCGAGGGCCTGGCCGTCCCGCATGGCCCCGCCGATCAGCGCGAAATCCCGGTCGTAGCCGAGCGCGATGAGCGCGCCGCCCACGGTCGGGTCAGCCAGCCCGCCCGTCCAGGCCGCCGCCGCCAGCGCGATCCCGACGGCCTCGGCGAGGCCGTCGCTGATCCGGTGCGTTCCGCCCCCGGCCGCGTGCAGGGCCGACAGCTCGGAGTCTTCCCGGAAGCGGCTCGCCTGCGAGTCGAGCAGCGCCAGCTCGGCGTCGACGGCGGCCAGCATGCCCGGCAGGTTCTCCGCTGGCCAGGTCACGATCCGCGCGGTGGTGCCGAGGGCATCGCGGTCCGCGGCGGCCAGGTCGGGCGATCCGACCGCCACGCGGCTCCAGTCCCGCGCGCGGGGCCGGACCGTCACGTTGGCGGCGCTCATCAGTCGTCCCCCCGCTCCCCGCCGCCCGCACCCGAGCCGCCCGAGGTGACCACGGGGGACGGCGCGGCGGGGCTCGGCGTCACGGCTGGCTGCCCGGCGGACCGGGCGCTCGGGCCGGCCTGTCCCGTGCCCGGAGGCGGGGCCGCCAGCGCGTACGCCAGGTAGCCGGCGGCCGCCGCGGTACCCGCGGCCAGCGCTGCCGCGGCCCACGTGGACGCCCGCCGCGGCGGCCGGGAGCCGCCGGGCCGAGCGGCCCCCGGCCGGGCGGGCGCCCAGTCGCCGGGGGGCTCGTCACCGGAGAACTCGCCGCCGGGCCAGGAGCCTGCTGCGGGCGCAGCGGGCCGGCCGTGGCCGGGAAGGCGGGACCGCAGCGGCCGCCGCGCCATGTCATCAGCCATGCTGCCTCCTCTGGCGCTTCCGGTCCGGACATCATCAGGGTGCGGGCCGGCCGGTGAGACGGCGATGAGAAGGTCATGAGAGCCGCTCACATGTTCGGCGGGCGGCCCTGTGGTGCGTAGCCTGCGGGTATGCGGGTGCTCGTGGTGGAGGACGAAGCCAAGATGGCCGGGCTGATCAAGCGCGCCCTCCAGGAGGAGGGGCACGCGGTCGACGTCGCCGGCGACGGCCCCGAGGGCCTGTGGCTGGCCACCGAGAACCGGTACGCCGCGATCGTCCTCGACATCATGCTGCCGGGGTTTGACGGCGTCGAGCTGTGCCGCCGGCTGCGCGCCGCGGACGACTGGACCCCGGTGCTGATGCTCACCGCGCGGGACGCGGTCGAGGACCGGGTGCGCGGCCTCGACGTCGGCGCCGACGACTACCTGGTCAAGCCGTTCAGCCTGCTGGAGCTCAGCGCCCGGCTGCGGGCGCTTGCCCGGCGCGACGACCGGGCCCGCCCGGCCGTGCTCACCGTCGGTGACCTCCGCCTGGACCCGGCGACCAAGCGTGCCTGGCGGGGCGAGGCTGAGCTGAAGCTGTCGCCGAAGGAGTTCAGCCTGCTCGAGCTCTTCCTGCGCCATCCGGGCACCGTGCTGACCAGGTCGCAGATCCTCGAGGCCGTCTGGGACTTCGCCTACGCGGGCACCTCGAACGTCGTCGACCAGTACGTGACCTACCTGCGCCGCAAGATCGACGCGCCGTTCGGGCGCCACGACATCGAGACCGTGCGGGGCATGGGATACCGGCTGCGGGACCCGGCGGCGGGGTGACGGGTGTCGATCAAGCTCCGGGTCGCCGCCGTGTTCACCGCGGCCCTGGCCGTGGCGTTCGCGATCGGCGCGTGGCTGTTCCTGTCCCAGCTGCGCGCCCAGCTGCTGCGGACGACCGATGCCACGCTCACGGCCACCCTGGCCGGCGCCGGGCAGTACCTGGCGTCGGCCTCCGGGACGCGGCAGGGCGGCACGGCCTTCAACCCGGGGTCGGGAGAGACCCTCGTCCAGGTCATCGACCCGTCGGGCGTGGTCAGGTACGCCGGCCAGGAGGCCGGGCGGGTGCCGCTGGTGACCCCAGGGCAGCTGGCCGCCGCCCGGTCCGGGCCGGTCGCGGTGACCAGGACGCTCGATGAGGAGCCGGTGCGGATCGTGGCGGCGCCGCTGAAGGCCAGGCCCGGATGGGTCGCCGTCGCCGGCGTCTCACTCGAATCGGTCAACGAGACCGTGCGCGCCGAGACGACCGCGCTGGTGGCCGGGGGCGCCGCGTTCGTCCTCCTCGCCGGCGCCGGCGCGTACTGGCTGGCCGCGGCCGCGCTGTCCCCGGTCGAGCGGATGCGCCGGGAGGTGGCGGCGCTGTCGGAGCGGGACGCGGCCGAGGGAGTCCGGGTGCCGCGGACCCGGGACGAGCTCGCCGCGCTCGCCGGGACCATGAACAGCCTGCTCGCCAGCCTGCACGACGCGCTGGCCCGGCAGCGCGGCTTCACCGCCGACGCCAGCCACGAGCTGCGCACCCCGCTCGCGGTGCTGGGCGCCGAGCTCGAGCTCGCCAGCCGGCCTGGCCGCACGCGGGAGCAGCTCGCCCGGGCGGTCGCCAGCGCCGAGGCCGAGGTGGCTAGGCTCACCAGGATCACCAACGACCTGCTGCTGCTGGCCCGCACCGACGAGGGCAGGCTGCCGGTGCGGCGCGGGCCGGCCGACATCGCGGACCTGCTCGCGGCCAGTGCCCGCGCCGCGGCGGGCCGGGCCCGCGCCGCCGGGGTGGAGTGCCGGGTAGACGCTCCCGCCGCGCTGGTCGCGCTGGTCGACGCGGACAAGATCCGGCAGGCCGTGGACAACCTCGTCGACAACGCGCTGCGGGCCGCCCCGCCGGGCAGCACCGTCCGCCTGTCGGCGCGGGCGCGCGGCGGCGACCTGACCATCGAGGTGGCTGATTCCGGGCCGGGGTTCCCGCAGGAGTTCCTGCCGCACGCGTTCGAGCGGTTCCGCCGGCCGGACAGCGGCCGGGGCCGGGCCGAGGGCGGTGCCGGGCTGGGCCTGGCGATCGTGCAGGCGATCGCGGTCGCCCATGGCGGCACCGCCTCCGCCCGGAACCTGCCCGGCGGGGGCGCGGCCGTCCGCATCGACCTGCCCGCGGCGGCCCGGCCCCCGGCCGCTACGATCTGACCGCGATCAGGCCCCGACGGCCCCGGAGGAACGCGATGCTCGCGGTGAGCTGGGACACCGTGCGGCTCTTCCTGCACGTGCTGGCCGCCACCGTCTGGGTGGGCGGGCAGCTCACGCTCGCCGCGCTGGTCCCGGTGCTGCGCCGGATCGGCCCGGACGCCCCGCGGGCGGCGGCGCGCCGGTTCAACGTCGTTGCCTGGCCCGCCTACGGGGTCCTCATCATCACCGGGATCTGGAACATCGCCGCGGCCGGGCCGATGAGCGCCAGCTACCGCACGACCCTGATCGTCAAGCTCGTCGTGGTGGCCGCCTCGGGCATCAGCGCGGTCCTGCACTCCAGGTCCAGGTCCGCCGCCGGCCTCGCGGTCTACGGCGCGCTCACCGGGCTGACCGCGCTCGGCGCCCTCTTCCTCGGCATCCTGCTGGCCGGCTAGCTGCAGCCGGGACCTCACGACCCCCGCGGCCGGCCCGCGGGGACGCGGACGACGACCACCGGGCAGGTGGCGTGGTGAACGCAGCGGCTGCTGACCGAGCCGAGCAATGCCGAGGTGAACGTGCCGTGCCCCCGGTTGCCGACCACGAGCAGGTCGGCGCCGTCCGCGGCGTCCAGCAGCGCGTCTGCCGGGTTGCCGTCCACGACGACCTGGCGGATCGTCACGTCCGGCGGCGGCGCGGCCTCCTCGACGGCGGCGCTCAGGGTCTTCGCGGCCAGCTCTCCGTAGTCGGTGTCGTCCAGCCCGGCCGTCGGCGCCCAGCCGAGGCCGCCTGCGGCGATCGGATACTGCCAGGCGATGACCGCGTCGATCGCGGCACCGGTCAGCCCGGCCTGCCTGATCGCCCAGCGCAGCGCCTCCACCGACGGCGGCGAGCCGTCCACGCCGACCACGATGCGGGGGGTTGTGCGGTCTGCCGACATGGCTGCTCCCTGCCTTCCGTGCCTACGCGCCTCCAGTTTCCGGCGCGCCTCCGGCGCGGCACAGTGCCGTTGCGCCCGGGGCGCGGTGACCTTCGGCCGTCGCGCGCCGCGCCGGCATGCTCAGCGGAGCCTGCGCAGGAACGGATCCTGCGGCTCGGCGGGCACCAGGCGGATCCGCGCGTCCACCGGGCTGGCGCCGTCCGGGCGGGCGATCACCGGGTTGAGGTCGAGCTCGGCCACCTCCGGGATGTCATCGGCGAGGCGGGAGATCCGCAGCAGCAGGCCGGCCAGGGCCCGGACGTCGGCGGGAGGCGCGCCCCGGTGGCCGTGGAGCAGCGGCGCCGCCCGGATGCCCCGGATCATCTCGTCGGCGTCGGCGTCGGTGAGCGGGGTGAGCCGCGCCACGCGGTCGCCGAGCACGTCGGTGGCCACCCCGCCGAGCCCGAACACGACGAGCGGGCCGAAGACCGGCTCGTGGGCCACCCCGGCCAGCACCTCGACGCCATCGGTGACCATCGGCTGGACCAGCACCCGGCGCAGGTCCCCGCCGAACCGCCCGGCGAGCGCGGCGTAGCCGGCCCGGACGTCCGCCTCGGTCCGCAGGTCGAGCAGGACCGCCCCGGCGTCGCTCTTGTGCACCAGCCCGGCGACGTCCGCCTTGAGCACCACCGGGCCCCCGCCGAGGCGCCGGGCGGCGGCGACCGCATCCTCGGCGTCGCCGGCCGGCACGGTCCGCACCAGCGCGATCCCGTAGCAGGCGAGCAGGTCGGCCGTGGGCGCGGGCGGCAGCCAGCCGCCGAGATGGCTCCGGCTGAGGAACCGGGCGACGATCCGCCGTGCGGCCTGCGGGTCGATCCCGGGAAGCTCGGGCACCCGCCCGGGCGGTCGTGACCGCCAGGCCTGGTAGCGGACGGCGTGGCCGAGTGCCCGGGCCGCGCCCTCCGGGTACAGGTAGGCCGGCACCGCTGCCACGGCGGGCACTGGCTGGCCCGGCCCGGCCGCCGGCTGGCCGGGGGCAGCCGTTCCCGGCCGGGCGGGGCCCGGCGCCCCGGCCGGGCCGCCGGCATCGCCATCCCCGCCCGAGCGCAGCAGGCGCACCGACTCGTCCTGGTCGAGCGGGACGGCGACCAGCGGGATGCCCGGGCGGGCCGCCAGGACCGCCGGCGCGAGGTTGCCGAGCGCGGTCGGCACGGTGATCGCCATGACCGCGTCCACCCCCGCGTCCCTGGCCACCGCCTCGATGCAGGAGCGGAACGCCCGGGCGCTCACCGTCGCCGTGGTGTCCACCGGCCCGGCCACCGCTGCCCCGCCCGGCAGCATCCGGCGCAGCCGCTGCTGCGTGGCCGGCGACAGCGTCGCCACCTGAAGGCCGTTGTCTCCGCAGGCATCCGCGGCGAGCACGCCCGCCCCTCCTGCGTTGGAGACGATGCCCACCCGGTTTCCTCGCGGCAGCGGCTGGCACGCGAGCAGGGCTGCCGCGTCGATCAGCTCGCCGAGGCTGGTCGTGGCGATCACCCCGGCCTGGCCGAACAGCGCCTCCTGGGTGACCAGTGGCGTGGCCGCCGCCGCGGTGTGCGACGCGGCGGCCCGCTGCCCCGCCGGCGAGCGCCCGCCCATCACGGTGAGCACCGGGAATCGCCGGGCGACCCGGCGCGCCGTCTGCGCGAACCGGCGCGGGCTGCCGAACGACTCCACGTAGAGCACGCCGATCCGGGTCGTGCCATCCTGCTCCCACCACATGAGCATGTCGTTGCTCGACACGTCGTACTTGTCGCCGACCGAGGCGAACGACGAGACCCCGAGCCCGAGCCGGGACAGGTGCTCCAGCAGGGCGATGCCGATGCCACCGGACTGCACCACCAGGCCGGCCGCCCCTGGGGGCGGCTGCGCGCCGGCGAACGTGGCGTTCAGCCTCAGCGGCGGGACCGCGATGCCGAAGCAGTTCGGCCCGACCAGGCGCATGCCGTACCTGCGGCAGATCGCCAGCAGCCGCGAGCCGGCGTCGGCCTCGATGCCGGAGGTCACCACGACGAGCGAGCGCGCTCCGCGCCGGCCGCACTCCCCGGCGACCTCCGTCACGCTGGGCGCCGGTACCGCGATCACGGCCACGTCGGGCGGCTCGGGCAGGTCGGCGACGGACGGCACGCACGGGACGCCGAGCACCGACCGGGCGTGCGGGTTCACCCCGTAGACGCGCCCGCCGAAGCCGGCCGTGACGATGTTGCGGACGATCGCGTGGCCGACCCGGCTGGGCTTGCGGCTGGCGCCCACGACGGCCACGCAGGCGGGTGCCAGCAGCGGGCGCAGGCTGGCGACGTCGGCGCGCTGCTCACGGCTGGCCACGGACTCCAGGTAGGCCCGCAGCCGCTGGTCCGCCTCGTCGGCCGGGAGCGGGAACGTGATCTCCACGACCCCGTCGCTGACCCGGCGCTGGGCGGCCAGCCCGGCGTTAGCGAAGACGCGCAGCATGGCCACGTTGTCGGCCAGGGTCTCGGCCCGGAACGCGCGCAGCCCGCGCAGCCGGGCGGCCGAGATCAGATGATCGAGCAGCAGGGTCGCCACGCCGCGGCCGTGCATGTGATCGGAGACGGCGAACGCGATCTCGGCCACTCCCGGCCGTCCGGCCGGCTCGTAGCTCGCGACGCCGACGAGCTGGTCTCCGAGCCAGGCGAGCAGCGCGCAGTGATCCTCGTCCGCCGGCCGGCAGACCCGGGCCGCCTCCCGTTCGGCGGCCAGCGGGCTGATGCTGAAGAAGCGCAGGTAGGCGTTACCCGGCGACATCTGCTCGTGCATCCGCCGCACCGCGGGCTCGTCCTCCGGCCTGGCATGCCTGATCAGGACCGTCGTGCCGTCGGTGAGCAGCGCGTACACCTCGCCGGCCGGCCCGGGCCGGGCGCTCTGACCGGGGGACACGCCTCCACTATTCCCCCGGCGGCGCCCACGCGACACCCCGGCCCGCCGCGTGGGACCTTGGGCACCTGCCGGCGGCCGTTCGCCCCTGGCCCGCCCGGCCCGGCCAGGCCAGCCTGGATGCCATGACCAGCCTCCGCCGGCTCGACCGGCTCAGCAGGACCGGGGCGCTGGAGTTGCTCGGCAGCGTGCCGGTCGGGCGGCTCGCCTTCACCCACCAGGCTCTGCCTGCCGTCCGCCCCGTCAACCACCTGGTCGAGGGCGAGACGATCGTGGTTCGCCTCACCGAGGGCGCGGCGATCGCCGCGGCGGCGGGTCACGACGGCGTGGTAGTCGCCTTCGAGGCGGACTCGATCGACCCGGCCACCCAGCTCGGCTGGAGCGTGATCGTCGTGGGAACCGCGCGGCTGCTGGGTGATGAGCCCGCCGCGCGCCGGTACCGGGCCAGGCTGCGGCCATGGCTGGCAGGACCGGCGGATGAGGTGCTCACGATCTGCGCCGACGTGGTCACGGGCTATCGCATGGTCGCGGCCGAGCCGGCCGATGACGCGGCGCGGGCCGACGCCGGCACGGCGGCCTGATCCGGGCGAGCAGGTTAAGACAATCTGAGTGGTGCCCAAAACGGGTCGAACGCCCCCGCGCCGCGGACCTTGGACCCTGTGGACCGTGGCGGCCCGTGCGTATCGTCCGAGATGACGCAAGTACCCGTTGTCGCATTGGAGGCGGGCGATGAGCAGGACGATTCTGCTGGCGGTGGACCATGAGGCGAACGTCGCGCGTGCCGCGGACATGGCGGCGGACCTTGCCGGCCGTCCCGGTGATCAGGTGGTGGTGCTGCACGTCCACGAGTACGCGGTGGGGCGGTTCGGCCGGGTCCAGGTGGATTGCGCGGACGGCGAGGGCGAGCGAGTGGTCGGCCAGATCGCCGAGCGGCTCCGGGCCGCCGGAGTGGAGGCCCGGGAGGAAATCCGCTCCGCGCACGTGGGCCACGTTCCCCGGACGATCCTCGACATCGCCGAGGAAGCGGACGCCAGGATGATCGTGCTCGGGTCGGCGACCGCGCGCGACGTGCCGTGGCTGCCGTTCGGGGGCGTCTCGCTGCGCCTGCTCCACCTCAGCGACCGGCCGGTCCTGATCGTGCCGAGGGCTCGCCGCGCCGCCGAGGCCGCGACGGCCGAGTCCGCGGCATCGGCCGCCACGAGCGGCACGGCGAGCTGAGGCCACATTCGTCCCTCGCTGGCCGCCGGGCGGGGCGAGCGCGGCGGTCCCCCGCCCGGCGGAGCCGGACCCGGGGGCATGATGCGCGAGCGGCCGGGCGGCTGACGCGCGGTCCCGCGCGGCGTGATCACCTACTTGGCGAAGAAGTGCAGGCCGATCCATGCCCAGGCGACGAGCATGCCGACCCGGCCGGTCCTGTTCCGCATGATGCGGGTGACGACCTGGGCGAACGTCGGCACGCTCGTCCGCCCGGTCCTGGCCACGGCCTCGGTGACCAGCAGGGCCGCCAGGATCAGCAGGAAGCCGAGGACGGTGATGTCGTGCGAGTTCATCGTTCGACCAGGAAGTATCCCAGGCCGATCCAGGCCATCATGACGGTGGACCGGCCGAGCGAGGTCGTGAAGAGCGGGTCGGCCAGCGTGCTGATCGTCGGGTGGGCGTAGGACCCGGTGTCGATGTTGGGCTGGCCGAGCAGCGCGCCGAGCTCCCACAGCCCGGCGACCACCAGCAGGGTTCCCCAGGTTAGCGCCGCGGACTTGCCGAACTTGCCGGGGATCTCCCGCTGCCTGATCGGACCGCCCCAGCCGATGATCACCACGCTCGCGCCGAGCCCGACCACGCCGAAGGTGGTCGGCCAGGTGTAGCGGGGGAACGAGCCGAAGGTCAGGGAGTAGACCGCGGCCCCGGCGACGCCGAGCACCAGGTAGCGGGCCGGCGGCCGGCCGGTCCGCAGCCGCCACACCGACCGCGGGGCAGGCTCGGCCGACTCGACGCGCACGAGCTCGCCGTGACCCTCCGGCGCCGGCACGGCGCGGTCCTGGCCCGGCGCGCTGGCCCGCCCGCCGCCCGCGCGCTCCCCGGGCGCGCGGGCCCGGGTCCCCGGCGCCGCCTGCCGGGATCTCATCCCGGCATCCCAGGCGAGCGCGCACGCGACGGTGAACAGGAGCAGGCCGTCGACCGGCTTGCCAGAGAGCACCGTGAAGAACGAGATCAGCAGCAGGATCGCCACGATCGGCTGGCGGACACCCGACAGGGTGATCACCACGCGCTCGGTGAGCCCGGCCGACCCGCCAGCTGGCGCGGAAACCGGGAAGCCGCCGCCGGCATGATCGGCCCACGATCTCCGGTTGCTTCCTGTGCCTCCGAGAAGCCCCATGGCCCTCCCTCACACAGCATCATCGTGCGGCGGCACCCCGGCCCGCCATTGGCCTGCGACTTCGGCGGGCGCGCCAAGGCCGCGCGTGCTCACGGCAAATCAGGAGGTATTTCCATACTCTACGACCGCCGTGAGCGGCTCACAACATCGACCCCCGTCGCTGGCACGCCCTGCGCCACGGTTGCCGGCATACCCGCTCGGCGCGGGCGCTACCCGGGCCGCCGGATCCGGGCCGCCGGCGGCGCACGGCCCCTGGCCGGGGCGCTGGCCGCTGCCAGGGCCGGAGGGGCCCGGCGCGGTCTGGCGGCGGCCCGGGGTGGTCTGGCAGTGTGGGTGCCAGGCGACGCCGACGGGAGCGCCCGGGGCGCGCGACCGAGGGCCGCTGAGCCGAGGAGCAGTCATGAAGGTGCCGCTGACGATCGAGGACTTCCTGCACCGGGGCGCAGTGGTCTACGCGGACCGGACCGCGCTGATCGACGAGCCGGGCACGGCGGGCAGCCTCGGCGCGATCACCTACCGCTCCCTGGAGCGGCGGGCGCGCGGCGTCGCGCTCGCGCTCGACAGGCTGGGCGTCGGCCACGGCGAGCGGGTCGCGGTGGTCAGCCCGAACGCCGCCCGGTTCGGGATCTTGTTCTTCGGGGTCAGCGCGTTCGGCCGGGTGCTCGTGCCGATCAACTACCGGCTCAACGCCGACGAGGTCGGCTACATTGTCCGGCACTCGGGCGCCTCGGTCCTGCTGGTGGACCCGGAATCCGATGAGGCGCTGCGTGACGTCACGGCCCGGCACCGGATCGTCCTGGACGGCACGGCCGATGACGCCGAGTTCTTCGCCGAGGCGAGCGACGACGCCGAGCCCGCGCCCTGGGAGCCCGACGAGGACGCGACCGCCAGCATCAACTACACCAGCGGTACCACCGCCCGGCCCAAGGGGGTTCAGCTCACCCACCGGAACTGCTGGCTCAACGCGGCGGTCTTCGGCTGGCACGCCGGCGTCTGCGACCGCGATGTCTACCTGCACACGCTGCCGATGTTCCATTGCAACGGATGGGGCATGCCGTACGCGGTGACCGCGATGGGCGTGCCGCAGGTGGTGGCGCGCCGCATCGATGGCGAGGAGCTGCTGCGGCGCATCGACGAGCACGGCGTGACGCTGCTCTGCGGAGCCCCGGCCGTGGTCGCCGCGATCCTGGACGCGGCCAGCGCCCGGTCCGCGTCCGTCCGGCCGGTTCCCGGCCGCGGCCGGGTGCGCATGGTGGTGGCGGGCGCACCGCCGCCGAGCAGGTCGATCGAGCGCCTGGAGGAGGAACTGGGCTGGGAGTTCATCCAGATCTACGGCCTCACCGAGACCGCGCCGCTGCTCACGGTCAACCGCCGGCCGTCCGGGTGGGACGAGCTGCCCGGCCCGGAGCGCGCCCGGCTGCTGTCGCGCGCGGGCGCCCCGGCGGTGGGCGTGCGGGTGCGTGCCGACGCCGACGGCGAGGTCCTCGCCCGGTCGAACCATGTCTTCGCCGGCTACTGGCAGCAGCCGGAGGAGTCGGAGAAGGTGCTCGCCGGCGGCTGGTTCAGGACCGGTGACGAGGGCCGCATCGACCCGGACCGGTACCTGGTCATCTCCGACCGGAAGAAGGACGTGATCATCTCCGGCGGCGAGAACGTCAGCTCGGTGGAGGTGGAGGACTGCCTGTACCAGCACCCGGCCGTGGCCGAGGCGGCGGTCATCGGCGTTCCTGACGACAAGTGGGGCGAGACCGTCAAGGCCCTCGTCGTGGTCAGGAGCGGGCGGCAGGTGACCGAGGCGGATCTGATCGAGTTCTGCCGGTCGAGGCTGGCGCACTTCAAGTGCCCGACGTCGGTGGAGTTCCGCGAGGCCCTGGCCCGGACCGCGACCGGCAAGCTGCAGAAGTTCAAGCTCCGCGAGCCCTACTGGCAGGGGCACGAGCGCCGGGTGCACTGACCGCTCCCGCCTGCGCCGGGGGCCGCGCGACCACGCGCCGCCGATCGCCGCCTGCCTGGCCCGGTCCGCTCCCGCGCGGCCGATAGGCTGCTGATCAGGTACGGCCGCCACGGGTGAGTGAGGGACATGATGAGCACCAGCGGAGCGGAGCCTCACGGCCCGGCTGGCCCGCCGGAAGGCGCCGACGTGCCCGCAGCGGGCGGCCCGCTGCGGGTCGCGCTGCTCGGCGCGGGCGTCGTCGGCTCGCAGGTCGCCAGGCTGCTGTCCGAGCAGGCCGGCGACCTGGCGGCCCGGGCCGGCGGCCCGATCGAGATCGCGGGCATCGCGGTGCGCCGGCCGGAGATCGGACGCGGCGGCCTCGACCCCACCCTGGTCACCGGCAGCGCCGCGGACCTGGTGCGCCGTCCCGACGTGCACATCGTGGTCGAGCTGATCGGCGGCATCGAGCCCGCCAGGTCGCTGCTGCTCGCCGCGCTCGAGGCGGGCAAGTCAGTGGTGACCGCGAACAAGGCGCTGCTCGCCAGCGACGGCACGGAACTGCACCGGATGGCGGCCGCGCACGGAGCCGACCTGTACTACGAGGCCGCGGTCGCAGGGGCGATCCCGCTGCTGCGCGCCCTGCGCGAGTCGCTGGCCGGCGACACCGTCCGGAGGGTCCTCGGGATCGTCAACGGCACCACGAACTTCGTCCTCGACCGGATGGACTCGCTCGGGGCCAGCTTCGGGTCGGCGCTTGAGCAGGCCAAGCGCCTCGGGTACGCGGAGGCCGACCCGACCGCCGACGTGGCCGGGCACGACGCGGCCGCGAAAGCGGCGATCCTGGCCGGACTGGCCTTCCACACCGAGGTGACCTCGGCGGACGTCTACACCGAGGGGATCTCCGGCATCACCGCGGACGACATCGCCAGCGCGCGCGCGTTCGGCTTCGTGATCAAGCTCCTGGCCATCTGCGAGCGCTGCGACGGCGGCGTCTCGGTGCGGGTCCACCCGGCGATGATCCCGAGGGTGCATCCGCTCGCCGCGGTGCACGAGGCGTACAACGCGGTCTTCGTGGAGGCCGAGTCGGCCGGGCGGCTGATGTTCTACGGCGCCGGTGCGGGCGGGCAGCCGACCGCGAGCGCGGTGCTCGGTGACATCGTGGCGGTGGCCAGGAACCGGCGCGCGGGCCTGCGCGGCCCGGAGCCGGCCGCCTACGCGCGGCTGCCCACCGTGCCCATGGCGGACGCCCTGACGAGGTACTACGTCTCGCTCGACGTGGTGGACCGGCCCGGCGTGCTTGCCCCCGTAGCGGAGAGGTTCGCCAGGAACGGGGTCTCGATCAAGGCGGTCCGGCAGGAGGGCCGTGGCGAGGACGCGCAGCTGATCATCATCACGCACACCGCGCGGGAGGCTGCGCTCGCGCGAACGGTCGCCGACCTGGCCGCGATGGAGCCGGTGCGGGCCGTGGACAGCGTGCTGCGGGTCGAGGGCGAGGACGACGAATGACGCAGTGGCGGGGACTGGTCGCCGAGTACCGGGCGCACCTGCCCGCGATCGACCCGGCCAAGGTGATCACGCTGGGCGAGGGCGGCACGCCGCTGCTGCCGGCCCCGGTGCTCAGCGAGATGACCGGCTGCCGGGTCCACTTGAAGATCGAGGGCGCCAACCCGACCGGCTCGTTCAAGGACCGGGGCATGGCGGTCGCGGTCTCGCTCGCCGCCATCCGCGGCGCCCGGACGGTGATCTGCGCCTCCACGGGCAACACCAGCGCGAGCGCCGCCGCCTACGCCGCGCGCGGCGGGCTGGGGTGCGCCGTGCTCGTGCCGCAGGGCAACGTCGCGCTTGGCAAGCTGGCGCAGGCACTCGCCTACGGCGCCCGCCTGCTCCAGGTGAACGGGAACTTCGACGACTGCCTGGAGCTGGTGCGCAAGCTGGCCGCGAGCGATGACGTGGCGCTGGTCAACTCGGTGAACCCGGACCGCCTCGAAGGGCAGAAGACCGCGGCCTTCGAGGTCGTCGATTCGCTCGGGGACGCGCCGGACGTCCATTGCCTGCCCGTCGGAAACGCGGGCAACATCGCCGCGTACTGGATGGGGTACCGCGAGTACCTCGCCGCAGGCCGGGCCTCGCGGACGCCGCGGATGCTGGGCTTCCAGGCAGCGGGCGCGGCCCCGCTCGTCCGCGGCCAGCCGGTGCGCGAGCCGGCCACGGTCGCCACGGCGATCCGGATCGGCAACCCGGCATCCTGGCACCTCGCCGAGGCGGCGCGCGCCGAATCCGGCGGGATGTTCGCGGCGGTGACCGACGATCGGATCCTTTCGGCCTACCGGCTGCTCGCGCGGCGTGAGGGGGTGTTCGGCGAGCCCGCGTCGGCGGCATCGGTGGCCGGCCTGCTCCAGGCCCGCGAGGAGGGGCTCATCGAGCCGGGCGCCAGCGTGGTCTGCACGATCACCGGCACCGGCCTGAAGGACCCGGGCGCAGCGGTCGCGGGCGTGCCCGGGCCGCCAGTGATCCCGGCCGACGCGGCCGCCGCCGCGGCCGAGCTCGGGCTGGCGTGATGGCCGCCCGGCAGGGCGCCTGGGCGGCCGCGCCGGTCACCGTCCAGGTGCCGGCGACCAGCGCGAACCTGGGCCCGGGGTTCGACTCGCTGGGCCTTGCGCTCGGCCTGCACGACCTGGTCCGCGCGCAGGTCACCGGCGGCGGGCTGGTCGTCGACGTCACCGGTCCCGGCACGCGAGCCGGGCGGGCGGGCGATCGGCCCGCCGGGACGGGCGGGCGCCCGGCTGGCGGGGAAGAGGACCAGCTCGTCGTCCGGGCCATGCGGGCCGCGTTCGACGTCATCGGCGATCAGCCGCCGGGGATGGCGCTGACCTGCCGCAATGCCATTCCCCAGGGGTTCGGCCTCGGCTCGTCGGCCGGGGCCATCGTCGCCGGGATCCTCGCCGCGCGGGCGCTGGCCGGGGAGCGCGGCGCGCGGCGCCTGACCGCCGAGGCGGCGCTTGAGCTCGCCGCGCGGATCGAAGGGCACGCCGACAACGTGGCCGCGTGCCTGGCTGGCGGCCTCACCGTCGCCTGGACGCAGGACGGCGCGGCCCGCTGCGCGCGCCTGGAGCCAGTCGCCGGGCTGGCCGCCGTGCTCTGCGTGCCCGCCGTGCCGCTAGCGACCAGCGCCGCCAGGGGGGTGCTGCCGCCCAGCGTGCCGCATGCCGATGCGGCGCGCACCGCGGCCCGCGCGGCGCTGCTGGTCGCGGCCCTGACCGGGAGCCATGCGGGGCTGCCGGAGGGCGCGCTGCTGGCGGCGACCGAGGATTTCCTGCACCAGCCCTACCGGGCGGAGGTGATGCCCGAGACCGCCCGGCTGGTCGCCGCGCTGCGCGGCGCGGGGCTGCCGGCGGTGGTCTCCGGTGCCGGGCCAGCGGTGCTCGTGCTGGCCGTCCCGGGCAGCGTGCCCGGCCCGGCCGAGGCCGCGGCGCTGGCGGCGCGCCGGGCGGGGGCCGGGTGGTCGGTGCGGGTCCTCGACGTGGACCGGGCCGGCGCGACCGTGCGGTGAGGCCGCATGCCCCGCGTGGCCGCTCCTTCGAGCCGGCCGGGCGGCGTTGACACCGGCACGACCGGGCATCTAGATTTTCACTGTTCGATAGCGGAACTGCTGTGCGTGAAGCGCACAATTCGGCATCCGCCCTCTCCCTGTTCCCGGGCCGCTGCGCGGAGCGCCGACCGTGAAGGAGCGCGCGTGAGTCTTCTCGACAGGTCCATCTGGCAGGGCAAGGCGTTCTCCGGGGGGTGGATCGCGCCGGGCGGCGGGGAGGGCCGGGTGACCGAGCCCGCGACCGGCGCTGAGCTCGGCAGGGTCGGCCTGGCCGCGCCGGGCGACATCGCAGCCGCCGCGCGCGCCGCCGCTGCCGCCCAGCCCGCGTGGGCCGCCACCCCGTACCCCCAGCGCGCGGCGATCCTGCGCAAGGCCGGGGAGATCTGGCTCGCGCACGCCGCGGAGATCGAGGAGTGGAGCATCCGCGAGGGCGGGAAGGTCGCCCCGGCCGCCCAGTTCGAGACGCACGTGGCGACCGAGGAGGTCTTCGAGGCGGCGACCCTGCCATCCCGCCCCTACGGCGAGCTGCTTCCCAGCGAGAACCCGAACCTCAGCTTCATCGAGCGGGTCCCGGTCGGGGTGGTCGGGGTGATCTCGCCGTTCAACTTCCCGCAGATCCTCGCGATCCGCTCGGTCGCCCCCGCGCTCGCCCTCGGCAACGCGGTGGTCCTCAAGCCGGACCCGCGGACCGCGGTCTGCGGCGGCGTCGTGCTGGCCCGGGTCTTCGAGGAAGCCGGGCTGCCCGAAGGGCTGCTGCACGTGCTGCCCGGCGGCGCCGACGCGGGAGAGGCGATGATCACCGATCCGCTGATCCCGGTGATCTCGTTCACCGGGTCCACCGCGGCGGGCCGCCGGGTCGGCGCGCTGGCCGGCCAGCATCTCAAGCGCGCCCACCTGGAGCTCGGCGGCAACTCGGCCCTCATCGTCCTCGACGACGCGGACATCGGCAAGGCCGCCTCCGCCGGAGCCTGGGGCTCGTTCCTGCACCAGGGGCAGATCTGCATGACCACCGGCCGCCACCTCGTGCACGAGGCCGTCTACGACGACTATGTCGCCCGGCTCGCGGAGAAGGCGAGCCACCTGCCGGTCGGCGACCCGGCATCCGGGCAGGTCGCGCTCGGCCCGGTGATCGACGAACGGCAGCGGGACAAGGTGCACGGCCTGGTCACCGCCAGCGTGGAGGCGGGCGCCAAGCTTGCCGCCGGGGGCACCTACGAGGGCCTGTTCTACCGGCCGACGGTGCTGGCCGAGGTCTCGCCGTCGATGCCCGCCTACGCCAGCGAGGTGTTCGGCCCGGTCGCCCCGGTCGTGCGCGTCGGCTCGGCTGACGAGGCGGCCGCGCTCGCCGCCGACTCCGAGTACGGGCTCTCCCTCGGCATCCTCACCCGGGACGTGATGCGCGGGCTGGAGCTCGCGCGGAAGATCCCGACCGGCATCGTGCACATCAACGACCAGACGGTCGACGACGCGCCCAACACTCCATTCGGCGGCGTCCGCGCCTCGGGGACGGGCGCGCGGTTCGGGGGCGCCTCGAACATCGAGGCGTTCACCGACGTCCGGTGGGTGACCATGCGGGGCGACATCGCGACCTACCCGTTCTGATGCGGGCCGGCCTGGCATGCGCACTCAGGTAGGCATCGTCGGCGCCGGGCCCGCCGGGCTGCTCCTGTCCCACCTGCTCGCGCTCCGCGGCATCGACTCGCTCGTCGTCGAGGATCGCAGCCGGGCCTACTGCGAGGCGCGGCAGCGGGCCGGCGTGCTTGAGCATGGCAGCGTGCGGCTGCTGCGCGAGGCGGGGGTCGGCGAGCGCCTGGACCGGCAGGGCCTCGAGCACGGCGGGATCTACCTGCAGTTCGACGGCGAGCGTCACCACATCGACTTCCGGGACCTGACCGGCGGGCGTACGGTCACGGTCTACGCCCAGACCGAGGTGGTCAAGGACCTGATCGCCCGGCGGCTCGCCGATGGCGGCGCCATCGAGTTCGAGGTGACCGACACGGCGGTCTTCGGGCTGGAGACCGAGCGGCCGGTGCTCGGCTACACCAGTGCCGACGGCACCAGGCACGAGGTGGAGTGCGACGTGATCGCCGGGTGCGATGGCTTCCACGGGATCTGCCGCCCGGCGATCCCGGCAAGCCTGCGGACGGTGACTGAGCGCGAGTACCCCTACGCCTGGCTCGGCATCCTCGCCGACGTCCCGCCCTCCACCGACGAGCTGATCTACGCCCACCACGAGCGCGGCTTCGCGCTGCACAGCCTGCGCACCCCGACGGTCAGCCGCCTGTACCTGCAGGTCAGTCCCGACGAGGACCTTGCGAGCTGGCCGGACGAGCGGATCTGGGAGGAGCTGGCCATCCGGTTCGCGCTGCCTGGCTGGGAGCTGAAGGCAGGCCCGGTGCTGGAGAAGGGGATCACGCCGATGCGCAGCTTCGTCAGCGAGCCGATGCGGTACGGGCGGCTCTTCCTGGCCGGGGACGCCTCCCACATCGTCCCGCCGACCGGGGCGAAGGGGCTCAACCTGGCCCTGGCGGACGTGGCCGTCCTCGCCCCCGCGATCGGCGCGCTGCTGCGCGGCGACGAGCGCCTGGCGGACGCGTACTCGGCCACCTGCCTGGCGCGGGTCTGGCGCGCCACCCACTTCTCCTGGTGGATGACGACGATGCTGCACAGGACGCCCGGCGCGGACGCGATGGAGGCCAAGCTCCAGCTGTCGCAGCTCCGCTATGTCGCCACCTCGCGCGCCGCCGCGACCTCGCTGGCGGAGAATTACACCGGGTACCCGGACTTGCCCGCCGGCCGGCCATGACGGCGTGAGCCGGCCGCGGCCCGCGACCACCGGCCAGATCACCGACGAAGGGGAACACCGATGCGCACCACTCCGCCGTTCCGCGCCGACCACGTCGGCAGCCTGCTCCGCCCGCCCGAGCTGCTCGCCGCCCGGGACCAGTACGCCGCCGGGCAGATCGACGCGGCGCGGCTGCGGGAGGCGGAGGACGCCGCGATCGCGGACGCGGTGGCGATGCAGGCCGAGGTCGGGCTGCTGTCGGCCACCGACGGCGAGTTCCGCCGGGCCTCCTGGCACATGGACTTCATCTACCAGCTCGGCGGGATCAGCAAGGCGCCGGGGAACCTCGCGGTGAGGTTCCGCAACCCGAGCGGGGAGATCGAGTTCACCCCGGCAGCGCTGCACGTCGGCGGCAAGATCAGGCTGGAGCGGACGATCTTCGCCGACGACTTCCGCTACCTGCGGTCCGTGGTCAGGCCGCCGGTCACGGCCAAGCTCACGATCCCGTCGCCGAACATGGTCCACTACCGCGGCGGCCCGGCCTCCATCGACCCGGCGGTCTACCCGGACATGGAGGAGTTCTGGGCCGACCTGGCCGCCGCCTACGCCGAGGAGGTGCGGCGGCTGGGCGAGCTCGGCTGCACCTACCTGCAGCTTGACGACACCAGCCTGGCCTACCTGAACGACCCGGCGCAGCGCGCCGAGATCGCCGGGCGCGGCGAGGACGCCGAGCACCTGCACCTGCGCTACATCCAGCAGGTCAACGCCGCGATCTCGGGCCGGCCGGAGGGCATGGCCGTGACCACGCACATGTGCCGGGGCAACTTCCGGTCCTCCTGGGCGGCCGAGGGCGGGTACGACTTCGTCGCCGAGGCGCTGTTCAGCGAGCTCGCCGTGGACGGGTTCTTCCTGGAGTACGACGACGAGCGCTCGGGCGGGTTCGAGCCGCTGCGGTTCGTGCCCAAGGGGAAGATGGTCGTGCTCGGCCTGGTCACCACCAAGCGCGGCGAGCTCGAGGACCCGGATGCGCTCAAGCGGCGCATCGACGCCGCCGCCAAGTACGTCCCGCTCGACCAGCTGTGCCTGTCGCCGCAGTGCGGGTTCTCCTCGACCGTGGAGGGCAACGCGCTCACCCGCGAGCAGCAGGCGGCCAAGCTGCGGCTGGTCGTCGAGGTCGCCCGCGACGTGTGGGGCTGACCCGCCCGCCGCTCGCCGGCCCTGGCCGCGTCACCGGATGCGTGCGCGCGCTCCGGTCACTCCCCGCGGGCTGCGGCCGGGGCCCCGCAGCCGGGCGGGGTCCCGCGGCCGGCCGGCGTCAGCGCCGCCGTCGCGCGCGGCCGTCCTCGCCCGGCAGCCACACGTGGTACCCCACCGGGAAGAGCCGGATGCCGAACCGGTCGGCGATCAGCCCCCACAGCCCGCGCGGCGCCCACAGCGCCACCCCCATCGCGACCAGGCCGAGGATGATGAAGTACCAGGTGCCGTAGGAGGCCAGCGCCTGCTCGAGCGCGACGTAGACGATCGTCCCGAGGATCGGCCCCTCGATCGACCCGATCCCCCCGATGATCGTGATGAAGATGATCTTCGCGGACCACTCCACCGAGAACGCCGACGACGGCTGGAGGAACTGGGCCTGGGTCAGCATGTAGACCGCGCCCGCGGCGCCGCAGCCGCCGGCGGCCACGACGAAGACCATCCTCTGGGTCCGCCCGACCCGCGCGCCGACGCTGTGGGCTGCCGTCTCGTCGTCGCGCAGCGCGGTGAGCGCCAGCCCGGTCCGCGACCGCAGGATGAGGTAGACGGTCGCGATCCCGGCAATGAGCACGAACAGCGCGATCCAGTAGATGTAGGCGCCGAGCAGGGTCGGGCTGATCGAGGTCGGCAGCGGCAGCAGGACTCCGGTGCCGCCGCCGAGCGACTGGTACCGGGAGATCACCAGCTCGCAGACGGTCGCGATCACCCAGGTGGTGATCGCGAAGTATCCGGTGCGCAGCCGGGAGACCAGCCACCAGGCGATGACCCCGGCGGCTGCGGCCACGACGACCGACAGCGGCAGCGCCGCGAACGCGTTCGCGCCGTGCAGGGCCGGGATGATGACAGCGTAGGCGCCGAGCCCGATGAACGCCTGCTGCCCGACGGAGACCAGCCCCGCGTAGCCTGCCAGCAGGTTCCACATGCTGGCCATCACCATGAGGTAGAAGACCTCGTCGAGCAGGTTGGTGACGTTCTGGTAGGCCAGGTACGGCAGGATGGCCAGGACGACGACGGCGGCAGCCGTGGCCGCGGCGACCGTGCCCGCCCACAGCGGGGAACGGCGCGACCGGGTGACCCGCGGCCCGGCCAGCGCGCCGGCCGGGTGCGCCGGGGGTGCCTGCCCGACCTCGCTCATGCCGTCCCCCGCGATCCCATGACGCCCTGCGGCCGCAGCACGAGCACGGCCAGGAAGAACAACTGCCCGGCCAGGACCTGGTCGTTCGTGCCGATCGTGGCCCCGATCTGCTGGGCCACGCCCAGCAGCACCCCGCCGATCAGGGTGCCCCACAGCGATCCCAGGCCGCCGATCACGACGGCCTCGAACGCGAACAGCAGGAGCTGGTCGGTGCCGATCGTCGGATCGAACTGCGAGTACGTGCCGAACGCGATGCCGGCCAGGGCCACGGTGCCGAATGCGATCGCCGCCGCGATCCCGAAGACGTGCCGGTGGCTCGCCCCGGTGATCTGAGCCGCCTCCCGGTCGTCGGCCACCGCGCGGATCAGCCGCCCGTACTTCGACGAGGACAGGAAGTACTGCAGGCCAAGCAGGACGATCACCGCCGCACCGAAGATCACCAGGTCGAGGTAGGCGATCGTGATGCCGCTGCCGATGGTGAACGAGGCCGACACCAGGGCCGCGCTCACCGGGATCGAGTGGGTGTTCGCCGACAGGAATTGCAGCAGGGCGTTCTCGATCACCACGGACAGGCCGAAGGTGACCAGGAGCGTGGTGAGCACCCCGCGGTTCAGGCTCGCCTGGATCAGCGTCCGCTGCACGGCGTAGCCGAGCGCGGCGAAGACCGGCACCACGATGAGGAACGACCACTGCGCCGGGACGTGAGTGATCGTGATCACCCCGAGGGCGAGGTAGGCGGCGACCACGGCCAGGTCGCCATGAGCCAGGTTGATCACGTTCATCACGCCGAACATCAGCGACAGGCCGCACGCGAACAGCGCGTACAGGCCGCCGAGCAGGATCCCCTGGATGACGGCGTTGACCCAGCTCATCTAGGACCTCCGCGGGTCCCCTGGCCGTTGGCCCTGGCCAGGCCGAAGTAGGCGTCCTCGATCGCCGCCGCGGTCAGCTCGCCCGGGGCTCCCCGGAGCGTGGTCCTGCCCTCGAGCAGGCAGTGGACGTGCGTGGCGACGCGCAGCGCCTGGCTCACGTCCTGCTCGACCAGCAGGACCGTCAGGCCCGCCGCCAGCAGGTCAGGGAGCATGCCGTAGATGCGGCGCACGACGGCCGGCGCCAGGCCGAGGGACAGCTCGTCCAGCAGCAGCAGCCGGGGGTTGGCGACCAGCGCCCGGCCGATCGCGACGGCCTGCTGCTCGCCCCCGGACAGCAGCGCGGCCCGCTGGCCGCGGCGCTCGCGCATCCAGCCGAACAGCTCGTAGACCCGCTCGGGCGACCACGGCCCGGGCCGGGCATAGGCGGCGCCGACCAGCAGGTTCTCCTCGACGGTCAGCGAGCCGAAGAGCCGCCGGCCCTCCGGCACCATGGCGATCCCCGCGGCCACCCGCCGGTCCGGCCGAAGGCCGGTCACGTCGGCGCCGTCGAACACGACCGTCCCCGAGGTGGGCGCGTGCAGGCCGGCCAGCGTGCGCAGCAACGTGGACTTGCCCGCCCCGTTCGCCCCGATGATCGCGTACACCTCGCCCGGGTGCACGGTCAGGCTCACCTCGGTGAGCGCTCGGAGCTGGCCGTGGTGGACGGTGAGGTCGCGGACCTCAAGCAGCGGGCGGGCGGGGCCGGCAGGCGGCTGGCCGGCTGGCGCCGGCCCCGGGCGGGCCGCGGACCGGGCCCAGGGAAGCCACGGCCTGGTCACGTTCCCTCCGGCTGGATCGCTGCCTTGCCCGGTGATGCGGCCTGGCCCGGTGATGCGGCCTGGCCCGGTGATGCGGCCTGGCCCGGTGATGCGGCCTGGCCCGGTGATGCGGCCTGGCCCGGTGATGCGGCCTGGCCCGGCGGGCCGATGCCGAGCAGCGACGTGCTCACCTCGGTTCCGAGGAACACCTCGCGGACGGCCGGCTCGGCCAGCACGGCGCCGGGCTCCCCATCGCCGATGACCGATCCGCCCGCCAGGCAGATGAGCCTGCTCACGGTGCGGGCGAGCGCGTGCACCACGTGCTCGATCCAGATGATCGCGATGCCCTGGCCGTGGACCGAGCGGACGATCCGGACGAGCTCGTCCACCTCCAGGTCGGTGAGGCCGCCGGCGACCTCGTCGAGCAGCAGCAGCCGCGGGCCGCTGGCCAGCGCCCTGGCCATCTCGAGGCGCTTGCGCTGGAGCAGGCCGAGCCGCTCGGCTGGCGTGTTCGCCAGTGCCGCCAGGCCGGTCCGGTCGAGCACGTCCGCCGCGGTGGCGTAGCTGGCCCGGCGCGCCAGCCCGGCGCCCTGCTGCGCGGCGACCAGCACGTTCTCGAACACGGTCATGCCCGCGAACGGCCGGGGCACCTGGAAGGTGCGGCCGATGCCCATGCGGCAGCGCGCGGCGGCGTCGAGCCTGGTGATTGCCGTCCCCGCGAAGGCTATCTCGCCGCCGTCCGGCGCCAGCTGGCCGCCGATCAGCCCGAACAGGCTGGTCTTGCCGGCTCCGTTCGGCCCGACGATGCCCACCAGGTCGCCCGCCCCGATCCGCAGGCTCAGCCGGTCCGCGACGACGACCCTGCCGAAGCTCTTGGACAGGTCCGACAGCTCCAGCAGGGCCGTGCCGGTCTCAGTCACTCATCGTCCCTGCGGCCGGGCCGTCACTTGAACGGGAAGGTCGGCTCGAGCGGTGCCTGGATCTTCACATCCGGGTTGAGCGAGTTGTCGACCACGAGCATCTCCAGCGGGAACTTGCCGCCGCTGGTCTTCTTCCACTGCACGCCGAGCGGCTTGACGATGCCCACGCCGGGCGCGGGGCCGTTCGCGAAGTTCAGCGGCCCGCTGATGCCGGAGTAGCTCACGTGGTGCAGGGCGTCCGCCACCTCGGCGTGGTCGTGCGGGTCACTGACCGACTTGAACGCCTCGTAGGCGACCTCGAACAGCGAGTAGCTCGACCCGATCGACTGCACCCACTCGTTCCCGGTCGCCGCCTGGTAGCCGTTGGCCAGGTCGCTCGCCGACTCGCCGGTCAGGCTGGAGGTGTACGGCAGGTACGGTCCCCACCACGAGTCGGTCGCGATGTTGTACGGCGCCGGGGTCAGCGCCTCGGCGTCCGACGGGAACAGCAGCACCTTGGCGACCGTGGCCAGCCTCGGCTTGAAGCCCTGCTGGACCGCCTGCTTCCAGAAGGTGTTGAAGTCGGGCGGCAGCGGCGCGTTGGAGTAGATCTGGCACCTGTGCGCGATGAAGTCGGAGATCATCGAGGTGTAGCTGGTGGTGCCGTCCGCGTAGGCGCCGCCGTCGACGACCTTGTAGCCCGAGGCCTTGATCAGGGGCTCGAATCCCTCGCGGAACGCGGTGCCGTCGGTGTCGTTCGGGTACATGCACGCGACCTCGTGGTCGTTCGGGATCCGGTTCCACATCGGGACGAAGCAGCCCTGAAACTCCTTCAGGCCGAAAAAGAACATCGTGCAGTACTGGAACGCCTGGGTTGGATTGACCGGGTTGCCGCCTAGGCCGGCGTACCAGGACTCCCATGGCACGACCGTGGACAGGCAGGGAGTGGCGTGCCGCTGCGCGGCCACCGCGACCGGGTTGGTGGTCTCCGGGGTGGACGTGGTGACGATCATGTCCACCTTGTTCGACAAGATCAGCTGGTTGGCGACCTGCCCGGCGGTGGTCGGATCGGACTGGCTGTCCATCGGGATGATGTTGACCTTGTACAGCTTGCCGCCGATCCGCATGCCCTTCGAGTAGACCGAGGTTGCCCTGATCTTGCTGAGCACGTACCGGTCGCCGGATGCGAATCCGGCCAGCGGCCCGGTGAGCGGGGTGACGAAGCCGATGTTGATCGTGCCGCCCTTGCTGACCGGCCCCGCGCCCTTGAGGCCACCGCTGCAGGCGCTCACGATCCCCCCGGCCCCCATCGCGAAGGCCCCGGCCCCGATGCCCCTCAGCAGGGAGCGCCGGGCGATCGGCTGGCTGGCCGGCGGCCTGTGGTCCGCTTGTTCCTGACGGTCCATACGATTCCTCCGAGACTCAGCGCCCGCGGGTCGCCGGCGAGCGACGTGCCGGCGGGCGCCTCGCTGAGCCGCCGGCATGCCGGGACAGGTACCGCAGGTGTTCGCTTGGCGTACTACCATACGCAATGCAGAACTTAATCAGCGTTTCGCCCGGGTGTCAACGGCCATGAACCGGGGACGACCGGGGCGTTCCCCGGTGACGGACGGGCTGCCGGCGGCCTGGCCGGACGCCCGGGCGCGCAGCCGACTCCAGGCACCGGTCAGGCCGCGCGCCGGGCATCGGGGGCCGGCACCGGGTCAGGCCGCGCCCTGCGCCTTCAGATCCGCCTCGATCTGGCGGGCGGTCTCCAGCAGCGCGGGCAGCAGCTCGGTCGTCATCTTCTCCGCGCTGGCCCGGCTGGCATGCGCTGACACGTTGATCGCGGCGATGACGGCGCCCGCCGCGTTCCTGATCGGGGCGGCGATCGCCCGCAGGCCCTCCTCAAGCTCCTGGTCGACGATCGCGTAGCCCTGCTCGGCGACCTTCCGCACGATTGTCCTCAGCTCGGCGGGGTCGGTGACGGTGTTGGGGGTGAGCGCCTCGAAGGTGGCCTCGGACAGGTAGCGCTCGAGCTCCTCCTCGCTCATGCCCGCGAGCAGCACCCGGCCCATCGAGGTCGCGAACGCCGGGAACCTGGTGCCGACCGAGATCGAGACCGTCATGATCCGCTTGGTCGAGACCCTGGCCACGTAGACGATGTGGTGCCCGTCGAGCACCGAGATCGAGGAGGATTCGTGCAGCTTCGCCACGAGCTCCTCCAGGTGCGGCGCCGCGATCTCGGGCATGGCCAGGCCCGAGAGGTACGCGTAGCCGAGCTCGAGGACCCTCGGCCGGAGCGAGAACTCCCGGCCGTCGCTGCGCACGTACCCGAGCCTGACCAGGGTGAGCAGGAAGCGCCGGGCCGCCGCCCTGGTCAGGCCGGTGGCCCGGGCGACCTCGCTCAGGCTCAGCCGCTCCCGGTCGGGGCCGAATGCCCGGATCACGGCCAGCCCGCGGTCCAGTGACTGCACGAAGTCGCTGTCGCGCGCCTGGCCGCCCTCCCGGGCCGCGGCGGCGACCGCCGGGCCCCCGGAGACGTTCGCTGTGCGCCCGGAGGTTCTCATCTCCATGAATCGTAGCGCCGGGCACCGGGTGCGCCGCTACCGCCGCGCGCCGTCCGCCCCCGTGAGCAAGCCGAGCAGCGCGGCGGTCACCTCGGCCGCGGCGGACACGTTCGCCAGGTGCGCCGCCCCCCGCACGACCGCGAGCCGGGCCCGCGGGATCGCCGCGGCGATGGCCGCTCCGTGCGCGGGAGGCGTGGCCGGGTCCTCGGACCCGGCGATCACCAGGGTCGGCGCGGTGATGGAAGCCAGCCGGGGACGCAGGTCCAGGCCCGCGATCGCCTCGCAGCACGCCGCGTACCCCTCCGGGTCGGTGCGCCCGAGCCCGTCGGCGAACGCGGCCCGCACGCCCGGCGCGCGCGCGGCGTAGGCCGGGGTGAACCAGCGGGCGACGACCTGGTCGACGACCGGGGCCATCCCGCCGGACCGGACCGCGCCCGCCCTGGCCAGCCATGCGGAGGCCGGCGGCAGCCACGCCGACGTGCAGATCAGGCCGAGCGCGGTGATCCGGTCCGGGTGGCGCGAGGCGATCCACATCCCGATCATGCCGCCGAGCGAGACCCCGCAGTAGGCGGCGCGCTCGATGCCGAGCGAGTCGAGCACCGCCACCGCGCTCGCGCCGAGGTCGTCAATGGAGTACGGGCCGGGCTCGGCCGCCGCCCCGCCGTGCCCGGGCAGTTCGAAGCGCAGCACGCGGAACCGCCGGGCGAGGGCCGGGACCTGGCGGTTCCAGAGGGCGCGGGACGTGCCCAGCGAGTTGCCGAGCATCAGCACCGGCCCGCTGGCGCCGTCGATGGCCGCGGCCAGCGGCATGACCCGCGGGCTCCGGGCCGCGGCGCCCGGCGCCGCGGCCGGAGCGTCAGACATCGAAGAACACGGTCTCGCGGTCGCCCCGCAGCCTGATGTCGAACCGGAACCCGCCGGGCTCGGCGACCGCGACCAGCGTGTCCCGGCGCCCGGGCTCGACCGCGGCCAGCACCGGGTCGGCGGCGTTGGCCGCCTCCTCGTCGGGGAAGTAGATCCTGGTCACCACGCGGTTGAGCAGCCCGCGCGCGAACACCGACACGTCCAGGTGCGGCGCCTCGGTGCCGCCGCCCGGGTCCGGCAGCGGCCCGGGGCGGACGGTCACGATCCGGTACCTGCCCTGCCCGTCGGTGGGGCACCGGCCGAAGCCCCGGAAGCCGGGGACGGCCGGCGCGGCGGGCCCGCGCGGGTCGTCCGGGTGGGCGAACCGGCCGTCCGGGTCGGCCTGCCAGGTCTCGATCAGCGCGTCGGGCACCGGCGCGCCGTCCCCGTCGGTCACCACGCCGCTGATGGCGAACGCGCCCGGCGTGCCCTCGGGAACCACGAACGGCCCGTCCTCCCAGGGCAGCCCGATCGCCAGGTATGGCCCGACCGTCTGCGACGGCGTCACGGGCAGGCCCTGCGCGCTCACCGTCCCTCCCCGGCGTTCTCGAACACGGTCGCCTCCCGTCCGCGCAGGACGATGTCCCAGCTGTAGCCGAGCGCCCACTCCGGCTCGGTCAGGTCCATGTCGAAGGTGGCGATCAGCCGCTGGCGGGCCTTAGCGTCGGGGATCGAGTTGAAGATCGGGTCGTACCGGAAGAGCGGGTCGCCCGGGAAGTACATCTGGGTCACCAGGCGCTGGGTGAACGCGCGGCCGAAGAGCGAGAAGTGGATGTGCGCCGGCCGCCAGGCGTTGAGGTGGTTCCGCCACGGGTACGCGCCCGGCTTGATCGTGACGAACCGGAACCGGCCCAGCGAGTCGGTGAGGCAGCGGCCGGCGCCGTCGAAGTTCGGGTCCAGCGGGGCCGGGTGGTCGTCGACCTGATGACGGTAGCGCCCGGCCGCGTTGGCCTGCCAGATCTCCACCAGCGTGTCCGGCACGGGCCGGCCGCCGGAGTCGAGCACCCGGCCGGTCACGATGATGCGCTCGCCGAGCGGCTCGCCGGCGTGCCGGGTGGTCAGGTCCGAGTCGGCGGGGGTCACCCGCTCGCTGCCCAGCAGGGGCCCGGTCACCTCGGTGAGCGCGTGCGGCAGCGGCACGAGCGGGCGCAGCGGGGCGCGCTGCCGCGAGGACCGGTACTCGGGTGAGTCCAGCGGCGGGTGGACGCCCGCCGGGCGCTGGTAGCCGGGCAGGATCAGGCGCCCGCCCGCGGGCGGGCGCAGGTCGGCGGTCATCGGATGGCTCCGGTCATCTGGCTACTCCCTGCGGTTGCTGATCGGGGGTGATGCTGGCCCGCGGCGCGCAGCTCGCGGAGCGCCGCCAGCTCGGCGTCGGTGGGCGGCGGGACCGTCGCCAGGCCGGCGGAGACGCGCAGGTCCCAGCCGGTGCCCTCGCGCACCTGGGGGACCGTGACCCCGGGGTAGACGCCGGTCAGCACGAGCTCGCAGGTCCGCGGGTCGGGCTCGAGCACGCCAAGGTCGGTGATGACCCGCCGGGGGCCGTGCCCGGTCAGGCCCAGCCGCTCCCGGCTGCCCGGGCCGTCGCCGAATCCCACCGAGGTGACGAAGTCCACCCGCCCGACGAAGGAACGCGGCGACTGCCGCAGCACGATCGTCACCTCCCGGCAGGCCGCGGCGATCTCGGGGGCGCCGCCCGCGCCGGGCAGGCGGACCCGGGGCGCGCCGTAGTCGCCGCCGATCGCGGTGGTGTTGATGTTGCCGAACCGGTCGACCTGGGCGGCCCCGAGGAAGCCCACGTCGATCCGGCCCGGCTGGAGCCAGTAGTTGAAGATCTCCGGGACGCTCACCACGCAGTCGGCGGTCTCGGCGAGGATGCCGTCGCCGATCGACAGGGGCAGGGCGCTCGGCTTGGCTCCGATCGTGCCGGACTCGTAGATCAGCACCAGGCCCGGGGCGTGGGTGCGGCGGGCCAGGTTCGCGGCCTCGCTCGGCAGCCCGATCCCGACGAAGCAGGTCATGCCGTTGCGCAGGGTCCGGGCGGCCGTGACCGTCATCATCTCGTCGGACGTGTAGCTCACCGGGCCTCCTCCGCGCTCGCCAGGGCCGGGCGCCGGTACACGTGCTCGTCCAGCCATGCGGCGAACCTGTCCCGGTCCCGGCTGATCGCGTCCCACGCCACGTAGAAGTCATTGTCCCTGGCCGAGTAGCCCAGGGCGTAGGACGGGTGCGCTCCGCCCGGGGCCAGCGCCACCCAGCCGACCACCCAGGAGGGGAGCACCACCGCGTTGGGCCGCGGGTCGAGCTCGTCCACGATCTCCTCGACCGTGACCACCGAGCGCGCGGAGGCCAGGACGGCCTCCTTCTGCACTCCGGTGATGCCCCAGAACTGGACGTTGCCCGCCCGGTCGGCGCGCTGGGCGTGGATCACCGCCACGTCGGGGCGGAGCGCCGAGACGGCGGTGAGCACCTCGCCGGTGAACGGGCAGGTGACCTCGGCCACCCCGGCCGTCTGGCTGGCCAGGCTCGTTCCCCGGTATCCCCGCATCACCGCGAACGGCAGGCCGGCCGCTCCCGCCGCGTACCGGTTCGCCATGCCGGCGTGGCTGTGCTCCTCGATCTCCAGCGGCACCGGCCAGCCGTGCTCGACGGCGTCGCGGAAGCGGTGAAGGGAGCCCACGCCCGGGTTGCCGGCCCAGGAGAACACCAGCTTGCGGGCGCACCCGGCGCCGATCAGCTGGTCGTAGATGATGTCGGGCGTCATCCTGACCAGGGTGAGGTCCCGCAGGCCCTGCCTGATCACCTCGTGCCCGGCGGCGTGCGGGATCAGGTGCGTGAAGCCCTCCATCGCCACGGTGTCCCCGTCGCCGATGGCCGCGGCCACGGCCTCGGCCAGCGACACGATCTCAGCCAACCCGCACCAGCCCCTCCTCGCCGCGGTTACCGAAACGATATCGTTAGGGCGCCTAGTGAACAACTGTGCGGTCTACGGAGCCTCGGCGAGGACCCCGGCGGCGATCGTGAACGCGTGGTTGGCGGCCGGGACCCCGGCGTAGACGGCGACCTGGAGCAGCACCTCGCGGATCTGGTCCGGGGTGAGCCCGTTGCGCCGCGCCGCCCGCACGTGCATGGCGAGCTCGGAGTCCCGGCCGAGCGCCGCCAGGGCCGTGATCGTGATCATGCTGCGCTCGGCGCGGGTCAGGCCCGGGCGGGACCAGACCTCGCCCCAGGCGTAGCGGGTGATGAAGTCCTGAAACGGCCCGGTGAACTCCGTCGCGCTCGCGGTCGCCCGGTCGACGTGCTCGTCGCCGAGGACCTGGCGGCGGACGGCCATGCCGGCGGCCCTGCGCTCGTCATCGGTGCTCATGCGGGAACCCTACGGGCCGGCCACGCGGGCCAGCGCGGCGTCCCGCTCGGCGTGGGCGGCCAGGGCGCGGCGGGTGAACTCGGCGGCGGCGCCCAGGTAGGACTCCGGCCGCAGGGCCGCCTCGACCTGCTCGCGCCCCAGGCCCGCGCCGCGCAGCGCCGCCGCCGCGTCCTCGTCGTCCAGCAGGGCCTCGGCCAGCCCGGTGCGGCCCAGGGCGGCTCGCCTGCTCGCCGCGGCGACCAGGTCGTGGGCGGCCAGGCGGCCGAGGGCGGGGGCGAGCAGGGCGGCCAGGTTCTCCGCGAGGGGCAGGCCGCGGGCCGACGCGAGGTTGGCGCGCATCCTCGCCTCGTCCACCCGCAGGCCGGACAGCAGGTCCGCGCCCCAGGCGGCGGCCGAGCCGGTGAGGCGCAGCAGGTCGGACAGCGGCTCCCACTCGGCGTGCCAGGCGCCGGCCGCGCGCTGGTGCTCCTGCTCGGCGGCCGCGGCAAGCGTGCCGAGCAGGCCCGGGGCGCGCTTGGCGCAGCCCAGGAGCACGACCGAGGCGACCGGGTTCTGCTTGTGCGGCATCGCCGACGAGCCGCCGCGGCCGCCGGCGAGGGCCTCGGCGGCCTCGCCCACCTCGGTCTGGGCGAGCAGGGTGACGTCCCTGGCGACCTTGCCGAGCGCGGCGCAGGCCCCGGCGAGCGCGGCGGCCAGCTCGAGGATCCGCAGCCGGTCGGTGTGCCAGGGCAGCACCGGGACCGCCAGCCCGAGCTCCTCGGCGAGCAGCTCCGCGATGGCGGGGCCGGACCGGCCGAGGGAGGCGAGCGTGCCCGCCGCGCCGCCGAACTGCACCGCCAGGCGCTGGGTGCGGACCCGGTGCAGGCCGGCCCTCGCCTCGTCGATCGCGGTCAGCCAGCCCGCGGCGACCAGGCCGAAGGTCACCGGGACGGCCTGCTGGAGCAGGGTGCGGCCGGCCATCACCGTCCCGGCGTGCTCGCCGGCCAGCCGGGCCGCGTGCCCCGCGGCCGTGGCGAGGTCCGAGAGGATCGCGCCGGTGGACCGCGCGGCGACCAGCATCGCCGCGGTGTCGATGATGTCCTGGCTGGTGGCGCCTGCGTGGACCGCCTGCGCGGCCCCGGCGGCCTCGGCCGGCAGCGCCGCGGTCAGGGCCCTGACCAGCGCCGGGACCGGGTTCCCCGCCTGCGCGGCCTGCCGGGCCAGGGCCGCGCCGTCGAAGAGCTCGGCGCGCGCCACGGCGGTGACCGCGGCTCCGGACCCGGGCGGTGCCAGCCCGGCGCGCTCGGCCGCGCGGGCGAGGGCCGCCTCGGCGTCCAGCATCGCCTGCAGCCACGCCCGGTCACCGGCGTCCGCCCCGCCCCGCCCGAACAGCCCGCCGAACAACTCCAGCCCGGTCATGGGTCCATGATCGCCCTGCCCGCGCCTGCGAGGATGGGGGGATGGCGCGGACCGCCGATCTGGGCATCACCATCGGCCTGCTGCCCGCCGGGCCGACGGCGTCGATCACGGACGTCCCCGGCGTGGGAGTCGGGCACGCGACCGTCTGGCGGGACGAGGAGCCGCCGCCGGCCGGGCGCGGCGTGGCCAGGACCGGCGTCACCGTGATCGACCCGGGCGGGAACCTGTTCCGCGATCCGGTCCCGGCCGGCGGCGCGGTGCTGAACGGGGCGGGGGAGTGCACCGGGTTCCTGTCCGCCGCCGAGTGGGGCCTGGTCGAGACGCCGGTCTTCCTCACCTCGACCATGCAGGTCGGGCGCGTCTACGACGCCGCGTGCGAGCTGCTGATCGCGGAGGACCCCGGGATCGGGACGGAGGAGGTGATCATCCCGGTCGTGGCCGAGTGCGACGACAGCTTCCTGTCCGAATCCCGGCGCATGCAGGTCAGCCGGGACGACGTGCGGCTGGCCCTGGCGGCGGCTCGGGCGAGCGCCGGACGCGGCGTGGTGCCCGGGGAGGGCGCGGTGGGGGCCGGCACGGGGATGAGCTGCCTGGGGTTCAAGGGCGGGATCGGGACGTCCTCCCGCCTCGTCCCGTCCGGGCACGTCGTCGGGGTGCTCGTGCTCGCCAACTTCGGCGAGCAGGAGCGGCTGACGGTCGACGGCGTCCCGGTGGGCCGGCTCCTGCCTCCCGCGCCGGCCGGCGTCCCCCTGCCGCCGGCCGGCGGGTCGTGCGTCACGGTCGTGATCACCGACGCGCCGCTCGACTCCTCCGCCTGCTCCCGCCTGGCCAGGAGGGCGGGGCTCGGGCTCGCCCGGGCCGGATCGGTCGCCCGCCACGGCAGCGGTGAGATCTTCCTCGCGATGGCGACCGGGCTGCGGGCACCGCGGGGCCGCCCCCCAGGGGGCTCCCCGGTCACCGGGGCCGGCCTGGACCCGCTGTTCGCCGCTGTCGTGGAGGCGACCGAGGAGGCCGTGCTGAACAGCATGCTCGCCGCTCCGACGGTCACCGGCCGGGACGGCCACGTCTCCCGCGCGCTGCCCGCCGGGCGGGTCAGGGAGCTGCTCGCCGCCGCCGGGCGGGCCTGAGCGGCGGCGGCGAGCAGGCGGCCTGGTGGTCAGAAGTCCCGGCCGGGCCTGGGCATGATCGCGAACATCAGCCAGACCATCAGCACCGCCGGGATGACGCTCAGCGCGAGGAACCCGCCGAAGACCAGCCCGGGCGCGGCCAGGAGCTTGTCTCTTCCCGACAGGCCCCACCACACCCGCCCGGCGCGGGTGACCTTGAGCGTCGTGATCCCGGCGGCGAGCGCGACGAGGCCCATGATGACTCCTTCGGCGGCATTGAATGGCGCGCCTCCGGCGATGCCGCCCATCAGCAGCATCACGCCGAGGACGCAGGAGAGCACCCCCAGCGTCAGCTTGACGCGGTGCCGCTTCTCCGCGGCGAAGCTGGTCAGCGTCCCCTGCGGCGTCTCGGTCACCGCGACGGGCACGAGGCCGGGCTCCCATCCGCAGTTCTCGCAAGGCTGGGCAGTGAGCGGGTAAGCGCAGTGGGGGCACGGGCGCTGGGTCTGGCGCTGGCGCTCGGGCTGCTCCGTCGGCGGCGGGGGCATCATCGTCATGGCGGACCTCCTTCGGTTCGGCCACCAGCCTGCCCGCGGGCTCCCGGTCGCGCATGACCGCTGCGCGGGGGTCAGCCGGTGCCGCGCGCCTGCCGCCGGCCCCGCGGCCGCAGGTCACGGCGGCACGCGCCGCGCCGCGGACCGGTAGTCGCTGATCTCCTCCGGCCTGATCAGCCCGTCCTCGATGCAGCGCGCGAGCAGCGCGTAGTTGGACCGGCACGGCCGCCCGGCCGCGGCGTACTTTGCCCTGGCCCGCCCGATGTACTGCTTGACCGTCGCCGGGCTGACGGCCTCCCCGGTCGGCTTGCGCAGCCGCCGGGCGATCGACGCGTGATCCATACCCTGGAACAGGTGCTGCAGCGCTTGCCTCTCTCGATCGGAGAGCCGAGCCGCGTGAAGCAGGCCGCCCGCCATCGACGGGGTCACCGCCGGCCGGTCGCGCGCCACCGCGACGATCGTGTCAACGAACTGGTCGCGCTCGGTCCGCTTGTCCAGGAACGCGCATGCCCCGGCCCGCATCACCGAATCCACGATCACCGGCCTGACGTGCACAGAGAAGACGACCACCCGCCGCCCGGCGTCGCTGAGCGCGGCGACCCGGCCGGTCATCAGGTCGCCGCCGAGCTCCAGGTCGAGCACGATCACGTCGGCGTCGCCGCCTGGTCCGGCCAGGACCTCGTCGATGGAGTCACCGGCCGCCGCGACCACGGCCCGGCGCTGGGGGTCGGCGGCGATCCAGGCCCGGACACCTTCGATGACCACGTCCTGGTCCTCGATCACGGCGACGCGCGTGCGCCGGTCCACTGGGCTTGTGCCCACAGCAGCCCTCCCTCCTCATCCACGCTGACCTCGGCCGCGCCGCCCGGGCCCGATGCCAGGGCGTCGCGATCGGCTCCCGTCAGGCTCGCGTCGGCCAGGATCGCGACGGCCACGTGGTCCGGCGAGGCCACGACCGTGACCCGGGCGCGGGTGGCCGCGGCGGCCAGGACCGTGATGATCGGCTCGGTGAGCGCCCGCCTGACCTCCACCGGAAGGTGCGGGACCTGCCCAGCCGGAGCCGCGAGGTCCACCGCGACGCCGTGCCGCTCCGCCGCGTCGGCGCAGGCGCGCAGCTCGTGCGAGAGCGGGTCAGGAACGTCGTCGGTCTCCACCAGGTACCGGCGCAGCCTGCTGACCGCCACCGCGATCCGCTGCCGGGTGGCTGGCTCCGCCGGGTCGAGCTGGCCGTCGGCCAGGCCCCGCAGGAGGCCGGTCACGGTTCCGCGGATCGTCTCGTACCGCGACCTGCGGTCCTCCTGCACCGCCTCGGCGGCCTGCTCGGCGACTCGCGCGCTCGCCAGCTCCTCCCGGATGCTCGCGGCGCGCCCGGCCATCGCGGTGACCAGCTTGCTTCCCGCGAAGAGCGTGAGGGGCAGCGCTCCGCCGCCGCACAGCCCGACGAACCGGGCGATGCTCACGCGGTCCGTCTGGCCGAGCGCGATGAGCACGCCCAGTCCCGCGATCGCGTTCGCCGCCAGGAACGCGCTCAGCGCGGCGATTCCGCGCCGCCACATCGCGACGAGGGCGAAGAAGGCGGCCGTGACGAACGGCCAGTTGGGCGACCCGAAGAAGCCGGCCGGCTGGGCGAGCCCGCCGGTCACCACCCCGGCCAGCAGCACCGGGCACGCGGCGAGCGGCAGCGCCGGGCCATGCCCGCGACCGCGCAGCAGGACCACCGCGCTGGCCGTCCCGGTCGCCGCGTAGGCAAGCCACACCGCGGCGCAGGATGCCCACGGACCGTAGCGCAGCCAGGTTGCGATCACGATCGGCAGCAGGAACCCGGCGTGCCATCCCGCCATCACCACGACCGCCGCCAGCAGGCCGGCCCGGTCGTAGCGCTCGGCGACGCTGGCCGCGGGGCGGTCAGGCACGAGCCCACCCGAGGTGCACCACGGTTCCCCGCCCTGGCCCGGACCGCACCGCCGCGGTGCCGCCGACGGCCGCCATCCGCCCGGCGACGTCCTCGCGCAGGCCGAAGCCGGGCGGGCGGCGAGCCGGATCGAACCCGCGCCCCTGGTCAGCCACCGTCACGCTGACGTGCCGCCCGGTGTCGGCGAGTTCGACCGCCACGTGGACGCATGCGGCGTGCCGGGCGGTATTCTCCAGCGCCTCGGCGGCTGCCGCGGCGAACGCCTCCGCGACCTCAGCCGGCACCGAGCAGGGGCTCAGGCGGGCCGACACCTGCAGCGGCGGCTGGTACCACACCAGGGTTTGAGCCAGCCTCCTGTCGAGACGCGCCGGCCTGGCCGGCTCCCCCGCGGCAGCGTGCACGGCCGCGGTGGGCGGCAGTGACCGAAGCGCCGCACCCGCCCGTGCCCGGAGCACCGCGCTGGGCGGCCCCGCCCCGGCGTGCAGGGCCATGGTGAGCGTGGTCAGCGGGCCGTTGTGGATCATCCGTAGCTGGGCGCGCTCGTCGGCCCGGCGGGCCGCGGAGACGGCGTCAGCGGCCCGCGCGCGCTCCAGGTCGGCGAAGGCCCGGGAAGCGGCGCGCTCGGCGCGCAGCGCGACGGCCATGACCGCCGAGCCGACCACGGCCTGGACTGCGAACAGGGCGGCGCCGTACCCTCCGCCGCCCGGAGCGTGGGCGAGCCGGGAGCCGGCCACGTAGCCTGCCGTGACCAGCAGCGCACCGGGAAGCGACAGGGCCGGCACGCCCGCGAGCTGAGCGGCGATGACGGCCATTCCGGCGTACAGGCCCGCCCAGTTCGCGGTCCCGCCGACCGCCGCCGGGGGCACCAGGTGCCCGAGCCCGAGCCCGATCGCCGCGGCGCCGAGCAGGTCCACGGCGACCAGCCAGGGCCGCAGGCCGCGAGTCCATCCGACCACCAGGTACGCGGCCGTCCAGGCGGTCACCGCCGCGACCGCCGACGCCAGCCACGGCCAGGTGACCGGCCCTCCGCCACCCAGCAGCGCCGCGACAACGGCCGCCGCCGTGGTGGCGGCGCGCAGGACCCCGGCCATCCTGGCCAGCGCGGGCCGCATCGGCCAGATGCCGGCCCCGCCAGCGCCCGGGCTGCTCGCCGTCGCGGCCCGCGCGCCCTCCCGCGCCGACCGGGGCCGGGCGGATTCCATGAGCAATCCTAACGCTCCCGGGCACGCCGTTCCCCGCGCCATTGTCCGGGATTCCCCGGGCCGGCGCAGGGCCGGACGGCATTGCCCGGGCAGGTCGGGATCACCATCAGGCCGCCGGTGACGAGCACCGACCGGCGCGACGACGCCCGCACCGCGAGATCGCCCGGCGGAAGCTGCTCGGCGGCGGCGCCGGCCAGTCCGCCTGGCCGGCCTGGCGGGGCGGCGGGCGCTCTCATCTACGCAGCACGCCCTGACGCAGGACGCGGGTCCGCCGGCCGCTGGTAGCCTGTTGCGCTCGTGAGCGCCCGCGCACCCGCCGCCTCCCCGCCCGCGCGCCACGCCCGGCTGGCTGGCCTGCGCCCGTGGCAGCGGGAGGCCTGCGGGCGCTACTTCGCGGCGCAGCGCCGGGACTTCCTGCTGGTCGCGACCCCTGGGGCGGGCAAGACCGCGTGCGCGCTCACGATCGCGGCCGAGCTGCTCGCCAGCCGCGAGGTCGCCGCGGTGACCGTGGTCACCCCGACCGAGCACCTCAAGCACCAGTGGGCGGCCGCCGCGCGGCGGTTCGGGATCGCGCTCGACCCGGCTTACCGGAACGCGCAGGGCGCCGCATCGGCCGATTACGCCGGCGTCGCCGCGACCTACGCGCAGGTCGCCTCCCACCCGGCGCTGCACCGCAGGCGCACCGAGCTGCGGCGGACCCTGGTGATCCTCGACGAGATCCACCACGCCGGCGACGCGCTCTCCTGGGGCGAGGCGATCCGGGAGGCGTTCGCCCCGGCCAGGCGGCGGCTGGCGATGACCGGGACGCCGTTTCGCAGCGACGCGAACCCGATCCCGTTCGTGACGTATCTCCCCGAGGCCGGCGGGGCGCGCCGCAGCGCAGCCGACTACACCTACGGGTACGGCGCGGCGCTGGCCGACGGGGTGGTCCGCCCGGTGATCTTCCTTGCCTACTCGGGGCAGATGCGCTGGCGGACCCGGGCGGGCGCCGAGCTGGCCGGGTCGCTCGGCGAGCCGACGACCGCCGGCGTGCAGGCCCAGGCGTGGCGCACGGCGCTGGACCCGGGCGGCGAGTGGATCGCGCGGGTCATGGAGGCCGCCGACCGCCGGCTGGCCGAGGTCCGCAAGGCGATGCCGGATGCCGCCGGGCTGGTGATCGCCGGCGATCGCGAGGACGCCCGCGCCTACGCGGCGGTGCTCCGCCGCCTCACCAGCGAGCGGCCCGTCGTCGTGCTCTCCGATGACCCGTCGGCCAGCGCGAAGATCGGCGCGTTCGCCCGGTCCGCGGACCGGTGGATGGTCGCGGTCCGGATGGTGTCCGAGGGGGTGGACATCCCCCGCCTGGCCGTCGGCGTGTACGCGACGAGCGTGAGCACGGCCCTGTTCTTCGCCCAGGCGGTCGGCCGGTTCGTCCGGGCGCGGCGGCGCGGCGAGACGGCTTCGGTGTTCCTGCCCTCGGTCCCGGTGCTGCTCGGCCACGCGGCCGAGATCGAGGCCGAGCGCGACCACGTGCTCGGCCCGCCTTCGCAGGACCAGGACGAGCGCGCGTGGCAGGAGGCGCGGCGGCGCCGCGACCACCCCGGCGCGCTGGACGGGCCCCCGTTCCGCGCCCTGGAGTCCACCGCCCGCTTCGACCGGGTCCTGTACGACGGCGGCGAGTTCGGCGCCTCGCCCGAGGACGAGGACTTCCTCGGCATCCCGGGCCTGCTCGAGCCCGAGCAGGTCGCGCTGCTGCTGCGGCAGCGCCACGCCGAGCAGGCGCGCCGGCGACGTCCGGGATCTGCGGCGAGCCCGGACGGGGCCGCCGGCGCCGCGCGGCACGCCGGGCCGGAGCAGATGGCGGCCGCGCTGCGCCGGGAGCTGAACGCGCTGATCGCCGCCTGGCACCACCGCACCGGCCAGCCCTACGCGGCCATTCACGCCGAGCTCCGCCGCCGCTGCGGGGGGCCGCCGCTCGCCCGGGCCAGCGCGGCTCAGATCCGGGCCAGGATCGAGGCGATCCGCCGCTGGTGACTCAGGACGCGGGGGGCGCGGGCGGCACCGCCGCCCCGGGCGCGCCGCCGCGGCGCCAGATGAGGTCGGCGACCAGCGCGGTCCATCCGGTCTGGTGCGAGGCGCCCAGCGCCGCTCCGGTGTCGCCGTGGAAGTACTCCCCGAACGCCAGGTTGTCCCGCCAGCCTGGCCGGGACAGCAGCGGGTGGCCGCCGAGGCAGGGCCGCCTGCCGTCCGGCCCGCGGGCGAACAGCGCGATCAGCCGCCCGGACAGGTCATCGGCGACCTGGGCGAGGGTCAGCCGGCGGCCCGACCCGGTCGGGTACTCGACCGTCAGCTCATCGCCGTAGAAGGCGTGGTATCGCCGCAGCGCGCTGATCACCAGGTAGTTCACCGGGAACCAGACCGGCCCCCGCCAGTTCGAGTTGCCGCCGAACAGCGGCGTGGTGGACTCGCCGGGCTCATAGCCGATCGAGGCACGGTACCCCTCGACCTCGATCGTGAACGGGTGGTCGCGGTGCCACGCCGACAGCGACCGCAGCCCGTGCGGGGAGAGGAACTCGGACTCGTCGAACAGGCGGGCGAGCAGCCTGGCCAGCTTCCCCGGCCCGGCCAGGCTCAGCAGCAGCCGCTCCCGGCCGGGCTCGCCGCGGCTGGGCAGGCCGGCCGGGTCCTGCGCGGCCAGGAACCCGGCGAAGCGCTTGCCGACCGCCAGCGCCCCCGCGATCGCCTCCGAGTCCACGATGCCCACCGCCAGGGCGGGGATCATCCCGGCTACCGAGCGGACCCGGACCGGCACGGCCTGGCCGCCGGGCGTGACCAGCCGGTCGAAGTACATCCCGTCCGCCTCGTCCCACAGGCCGAGCGAGTCCAGCGCCTGCCGGATCGCCGCGAAGTGCTCGAGGAACTTCATCACCAGGTCGGTCGCGGGCCGCTGGCCGGAGCGGTGCAGCACGAGCGCGATCGAGGCCATCGCCAACGCGAAGAAGCCCATCCAGCCGGTCGCGTCCGACTGCTCCAGGACGCCGCCCACCGGAAGGTGCGAGCGGTCGATGGGCCCGATGTTGTCCAGGCCGAGGAACCCTCCCTCGAACAGGTTGTTGCCCTCGGCGTCCTCCCGGTTCACCCACCAGGTGAAGTTGACCAGCAGCTTGTCGAACACGCGGGACAGGAAGTCGATGTCGCGGCCGCCGTCCACCGCGAACACCTCCAGCGCGGCCCACGCCTGCACCGGCGGGTTCACGTCCGAGAAGTCCCACTCGTAGGCGGGCAGCGCGCCGCTGGGATGCTGGAACCACTCCCGGCACAGCAGGATGAGCTGGTACTTGGCGAACGCGGGGTCCACGTGGGCCAGCGCCACGCAGTGGAACGCCAGGTCCCAGGCCGCGAACCACGGGTACTCCCACTTGTCTGGCATGGACAGGATGTCGAACGCGTCGAAGCCGCGCCAGCGGCTGTTCCGCCCGGTGAGGCGCCGGGCCGGCGGGGGCGGGAACGCCGGGTCGCCGTCCAGCCACCGCGCGACGTCGTAGTGGTAGAACTGCTTGGACCACAGCAGCCCGGCGAACGCCTGCCGCAGGATCAGCGCCTCGTCCGCGCTTGCCCCGTCCGGGGTCAGGCCGGAGTAGAACGCGTCCGCCTCCGCGAGGCGGTCCCGCATGACCTGCGCGTGGTCCGCCCCGAGCGGGGACGGCGTCGCCCCCCTGCCCGCCGGCCGCAGCCGCAGCCGCAGCTCGGCGGACTCGCCGCCGCCCAGGGTGAGCCGGTACCAGGCGGCGCACTTGGTGCCGGACCGCTCGGGGTTGACGGTCGGCGCGCCGTGCAGCACATGGTCCCCGATCCCGTCCTTCGGGTAGGGGGTGAGCGGCCCGGTCCCGAACAGCCGCGCGGTGTTCGTCTCGTTCTCGCAGAAGAGCAGCTCGGGCAGGGCGCCGTCCGGCCCCGCGCCCGCGAGGAGCTCAAGCTCGCCAAGGAAGGGGTGGCCGATGGCGACCGCCGCGCAGCCCGGCGGGCCCCCGGGCGCCGCGGCCAGGCGCGGCCGGCCGGCGCCGGGCCGCCAGGACCAGGTGTTGCGGAACCACGCCGTGGGCAGCACGTGCAGCCCGGCCGGGTCCGGCCCGGCGTTGGTGACCTGGACGCGCACGCAGATGTCGTCCGGGTCGGCCTTGGCGTAGCACACCTCGACGACCCAGTACCGTCCGTCGTCGAAGATCCCGGTGTCGGCCAGCTCGTACTCGGGCTCGGTCCGGTCGCGCGCCGCGTTCCGCGCGATCAGCTCGCCGTAGGGGAACTCGGACCGCGGGTAGTGGTAACGCCAGCGGTTCCAGGCGTGGCTGGGCACCGCGTCCAGGTACCACCAGTACTCCTTGACGTCCTCACCGTGGTTGCCCTCGCGGTTGCCCAGGCCGAACAGCCGCTCCTTGAGGATCGGGTCCCGGCCGTTCCACAGGGCCAGGCCCAGGCACAGCCGCTGCTCGATGTCGCAGAACCCGGCCAGGCCGTCCTCTCCCCACCGGTAGGCGCGCGAGCGCGCGTGGTCGTGCGGCAGGTAGCCCCAGGCATCGCCGTCGGCGCTGTAGTCCTCGCGGACCGTCCCCCACTGCCGCTCGCTCACGTACGGCCCCCAGCGGTACCAGTCCCCTGCCTGGCGGAGCCCGTACTCCAGCCTGCCGAAGGCGGCCACCCGCGCGCGCTCTGGGTTCACCGCGGCCACTATAGGGGAGGGCCCGGCACGGGGCGGGCCGGTCCCGGCACGGGCGGAGGATCCATGGCGCAGATCATCACCAGCGCGGCGAACCCGCTGATCAAGCGCGTGCGGATGCTCGGCGACCGGCGGCACCGGCGGCGGGAGGGCGCATTCGTGGTCCGCGGCGCGCAGCCGGTCTGGCAGGCCGTGGAGGCAGGCGCCGACATCGAGGTGCTGATCGTCGCCCCCGGCCTGCTGCGCGAGCCGGCCGCGACGATGGTGGCGGGGCAGGAGGAGCGCGGCGTGCCGGTCGCGCGCCTGTCGGAGGAGCTGTTCACCCGGATCGCCGACCGGGACGGGCCGTCGGGGGTCGCGGCGATCGTCCGGGGCCGGACGCCCGGGCTCGCCTCCCTGGCGGTGCGGCCCGATTCGGTGGTCGTCGCCCTGCATGAGATCGCGAACCCGGGCAACCTCGGCACGATCATCCGCACCGCGGACGCGGCGGGGGCGCGCGGGGTGATCCTGGTCGGCCGGTGCACCGACCCGTTCGACCCCGCGGCGGTCAAGGCGTCGATGGGGGCGGTGTTCGGCGTGCCGGTCGTGGCCGCGCAAGCCGCGGAGGAGTTCCTCGGCTGGTGCCAGTCGGGCGGGGTCACGCTCGCGGTCACCTCGGCGAGGGGACCGGGCACGCTCTGGGAGGCGCCGCTGCGGCTGCCGCTGGCGATCCTGCTCGGCAGCGAGGGCGCCGGGCTGCCCGCCGGGCTGCTCGCCGCCGGCCAGACCCGGCTGCGCATCCCGATGACCGGGACCGCCGAGTCGCTCAACCTCGCAGTCGCGGCCGGGATCGTCCTGTACGAGGCCCGCCGGCGGTTCCCGCTGCCGGGCTGACCAGGGCCCGTGCTCCCGGGGGCCGCAGTCACCGGCCCGGCCATCACGGCCATGCAACGATCGGATGAATTTCGCCATTTCCCGCAACGAGATGCCCGCGCGGGCCGTCGATAGGTACATCATGATCGGGACGGCCGTTGTCCGGACATGTCATGCCGGGCGGTTCGGCTGCTTGCCCGGCGATGGTGCTCATCGTGCGGAAGGAGGCCGCGTATGCGGCGCGGATGGTGGTTCACGGTGGCGGCTGGCGCGGCCATCCTGGTGCCTGCGCTCCCGGCCCTCGGGCCGGCGGCGCAGGCGGGCACGGCCTTGCCGGCCGTGCCCGCGGGCGCCCGCGCGATCGGCCCGGGCGGCGGCAGGACCGGCCTGGCCGCGGGCAATCCGTTCTGCCAGGGGCTCGGCAAGCGGTACCAGGCCTCGGCCGGGGCGCAGATGTTCTGCTTCGGCGAGCAGCCGACCGTCGGCGGCCAGCCGTCCGGCGGCGCCGGGCCGGGCACCGCCGGGGTGCCGCGGAACGTGGACGCGGCGAACCCGGCCGAGGACGTCAGCCCCGCCGGGGCGCGGCTCTACGGGCAGTCCGAGACCTCGGTCGCCGCAGCAGGCCGGTACGTCGTCGAGGCGTGGAACGACTCGACCTCGTTCGCCTCCACCTGCACCGCCAGGGACAACAAGGCCGAGGGGACGGGCCTGGGGTTCTCGGCCGACGGCGGCCGGTCGTTCACCGACCTCGGGGGGCTGCCCAACCCGCTGTGCCGGAAGGACGTGTTCGAGGGCGACCCCGCCGTCGCCGCCTACCAGGTGCACGGCGCGACCTACTTCTACATCTCCAGCCTGTATGACTCGCGGACCGGCACCGGGCCGTCCTACATCGCGTTCGACGCCTGCCGGGCGAGCGGCTCGGGCTCGTCGGCGCGGCTGCGCTGCCATGGCCCGGTGATCGCGGCCAGCAGCAAGGAGTGCTTCATCCCTGCCAGGTCCGTCAGCTTCTGCAGCTTCCTCGACAAGGACTTCATCGCGATCGACCCCGCGCGGGCCAGGCTGTACGTCACCTACAGCGAGTTCCCGATCTTCCACCAGGGCAACCCCGAGGACCTGTCGGCGTGCAGCCTGGTGCGCCCGGCGGCGCCGGCCTGCGAGACCGGCACCCCGCTGAAGCTCCAGGGGCCGGCCAAGCAGGGCAGGTACGTCGGCAAGCCCTACTTCACCGTGGCCTCGGCCGACCGGAGCCGGGGCTGCGAGAACGAGGGCTCCTACCCCGCGGTCAACGTCGGGACCGGCGCGCTGTACGTGGCCTACGAGTACAACTGGGCGACGAACATCCTCGACCCCAACTGCTTCGGGTTCCGGCACCAGACCAGGGACGTGATCGCCCGGATCCCGAAGGGCTGCCTGACCATCACCCCGGCGTCGCCGTGCGCCCACCCGGCCGGCCGGGCCTTCGTCCGGGTGTACTCGCTGGACGCGGCGTTCCTGCCCGGCTACAACCGGTTCCCGGCCAACGACTTCCCCAGGATCGCGGTGAGCGGCCGGTACGGCACGGTCAGCATGGTGTGGAACGACGCACGGCACCACGCCGACGGGGACGCCCTCATGGAGAGCTTCCGGCTCGGCTCGCTGGCCCGGGTGCAGCCCGTGCCGGTCACGCTCGACCAGCCGCACGGCGGCGGCATGACGTTCATGCCCGCGGTGCGGATGGCGAGCGGGGACGGCCTGCTCGACGTGGCCTGGTACTCCCGCGCCGGCACCGCCACCGCGTCCACGAATGTCATGGCCGCGGTCGGGGTCAGCCCGCTGGCCGACCGCACGCCCGCCAACGTCCGGATCACCAGCGCCGGCTCGGACTGGCTCATCGCCAACTCCGACATCACGCCGAACTTCGGCGACTACATCGACGCGAGCGTGTCGGCGACCGGTAGCTGGCCGTACGTGGGCGGCACGTTCTACATCGCCTGGTCGGATGGCAGGAGCGGGGTGCCGCAGCCGTACGAGGCGCACCTGCCGGCGGGCTGAGCGCCCGCGGGCCCGCGCGGTGCCCCCGGCGACGCGCGCCGGGGGCACCGCCGCGCCCCGGCCCTTCCGGGACGGGCCGCCGGCAGGCTATACCTGGACTGGCGGCGTGTTCCGGGCGGCAAGGGCGGTCGTGGTGGGCGGACTCAGTCCCGAGGTGGAGCCGGCGCAGGTCGGCCTCGATCCGGTCCGGCTGGGCCGGCTCTCCCGGCACTTCCGGCAGTTCGTCGACGACGGCCGGCTGCCCGGCTGGCTGATCACGGTCGCCAGGCACGGCCGGCTGGCCTACGTGGCGGCCTACGGCAGCCGGGACCGCGAGGCCGGGCTGCCGGTGGAGGCCGACACGATCTGGCGGATCTACTCGATGACCAAGCCGGTCACCTCGGTGGCGGCGATGATGCTCTACGAGGAGGGGGCGTTCGAGCTGACCGACCCGGTCAGCGCGTTCATCCCGTCCTTCGCCGGGGCCCGGGTGTTCGCCGGCGGCTCCGACATCCGGCCGGTGACCGTGCCCGCGACCGAGCCGGTGCGGATCTGGCACCTGCTCACCCACACCTCGGGGCTGACCTACGGCTTCCACCGGGCCCACCCGGTGGACGCGATGTACCGGGCGGCCGGCTTCGAGTGGGGGACGCCGCGCGGCGCCAGCCTGGCCGCCTGCTGCGACCTGTGGGCGGGCATGCCGCTGCTGTTCCAGCCCGGCACCGAGTGGAACTACTCGGTCTCCACCGACGTCCTCGGCCGGGTGGTGGAGGTCGCGTCGGGGATGGGACTCGACGAGTTCCTCGCCCGCCGCGTCTTCGGGCCGCTGGGCATGACCGAGACCGGTTTCTGGCTGGACGACGCCGACCGCGGCCGGCTGGCCGCCCTTTACACCGTCGGCGCGGGGCGCACGGCGGTGCGGATGGGCCAGATGGGCGCGGTGGCGCGGCGCCGGCCGGCGATGCTCAGCGGCGGGGGAGGCCTGGTCTCGACGGCCGCCGACTACCACAGGTTCACGTCGATGCTGCTGCCCGCGCCGGAAAGCCCGGCCGGGGAGCTCGACGGGGTCAGGCTGCTCGGCCCGCGGACCGTCGCCTACATGACCCGCAACCACCTGCCGGGGGGAGCGGACCTGGAGGCGTTCGGCCGGCCGCTGTTCGCGGAGGCGCCGTTCCGCGGCGTGGGATTCGGGCTCGGCTTCGCGGTGCTGCTCGACGCGGTGCCGGGGCGGACGCTGGGCAGCGAGGGGGAGTTCTCCTGGGGCGGCGCGGCGAGCACGGCGTTCTTCGTCGATCCCGCCACCGGCCTGACGGTGTCGTTCTTCACCCAGCTGCTGCCCTCCAGCGCGCACCCCATCCGGCCCCGGCTGCGCCAGCTCGTCTACCAGGCGCTCACCGGCTGACCGGCCGGCGCATGGCCGCGGGCCCGGCGCCATCGGCCTGGCGCGTCCCGGCGGCTAGTTCCCCCGGCCGTTGCCGCGGTGCGCCCCGCCGCGCCCGGTGCGGGCGGGCGCGCTGGCCGGGACGTACTCGCCCGGCGAGCGGTCGCCCGCGCGGCCCGCGGCGGCGTCCTTCCTGATCGCGTGGATCCGGTGGGCGACCAGCGCGGCGAGGAACAGCACCACGAGCGCCACGCCGATCACCGAGAACGAGTGGAAGAACCTCGTGACCGCGTCCCCGAGGTTGTAGCCGAGCAGGGACAGCCCGGTCGCCCAGGCCACCGTGCCGAGCAGGCTGAAGATGGTGAACGGGACCGCCGGGATCTCGACCACCCCGGCGGCGAAGGACGCGAACGTGCGCACCACCGGCAGCGCGCGCGCGACCAGCACCGCCCACGAGCCGCGCCCGGCGAAGAACCGCTCGGCGCGGTCCAGGTCGGACCGGGTGACCAGGACCCACCTGCCGTAGCGGTCCAGCAGGTGGCGCCCGCCGCGGCGGCCGACCGCGTAGGAGAACAGCGAGCCCGCCATCTCCGCCAGCGTGCCGATGACGATCACGGCGATGAGGCTGAACCTGCTGTGCGGCATCGCCGCGATGACGCCCGCGAACGCGAAGGTCGCCTCGGACGAGATCGGGATGCAGGCGGCCTCGATGAAGGCAAAGATGATCAAGGCCAGGTACCCGTGGCTCGTCATCACGCTGGTCAGGAAGTGCACCATGACGACTGTTCTACAGCATCGGCGGCACCGCGCCGGCCACCGCGAGCCGAAATTAGCCACTCCTGAACGATTGGCGCGGCCCCCGGGTCAGATCAGGTGCCTGGTGATGGCCCTGACCAGGTCGGCGGCCTGCGCCTCCCACCTGGCGTACGCGTACGGGAACCCCGACCTCTGCACGCCCTGGGCCGGCATCCACAGCGGCTGGCGGGCCCAGCCCGGGTTGCCCGCCGCATAGGCGCGCAGGGCGCCGAGGAAGGCCGCCGCGGCATGGGACGGGCGCATGATCTGCGCCGCGGTGCCCCAGCCCATGGACGGCTGCTGCTGGAACAGGCCCAGCGAGCCCGACGTGCCGTATCCGACGTTGACCAGGCCGGATTCCTGCATCGCCGTGGCCACCGCGATCACCGCCGCGCGCAGGCCCATGTGCATGGCGAGCACCTGCCGGACGATCGCCTCGGCGTTGCGCCAGCGCTCGGGCGTGATCGGCAGCCGCTGCTGAGGGCCGCTGGTGCCGACCGGAAGCAGGCGGTCGGCGGCGGGCAGCGGGCCGCGACCGGGCCGCGGATCGGTGCGGGCCGCCACGAGCGCGCTGACCCGCGCCCAGCCGGCCGGGCGGCCCGCGCGGCGCGGGCCGCGGGCCGTCCCGGCGGCCCGCCCGGAGCCCACGTCCCGGCCCGCCGGGACGGCGCGGCCGCGGCCGGCCGGGCGCGCCTGGCCGGCCGTGAGCACCGTCCCGGCCAGCACCACTGCCAGCACCGTCCCGGCCAGCACCGTCACGGCGGCCGCTGCCGCCGGCCCGCCTGCGATCAGCGCGCGCGCGGCGCGCAGCCGGCCTCGCCAGGCGGCCCGGGCGGCCATCAGGCGGGCGCGGCAGGCGCGGGGGGATCCGGTGACGTGTGAGGCACGGGTCATGAGCGTCCTTCGCATGCCGACCCGCCGCCGGCCGGCCGCCGCGGAGGATGAGATCAAGCCGGCGCCCCGGCCGGCCGGCCCGGGCGGGCCGGCCGGCCGTCCGCGGGCATCGGCCCGCGCCGCGCGTCCGGTTCAGCGCGGATGGCACGCGGGAACGCGGGCCCGGCGGAGCCGGCCGCCCGTGCGAGGCGCCGGCCGCCAGGGGGTTGGCCCGTTCCCCGGCGGGGGGTCACTCATACCGAACGCCGCGCGCGCGAGCCCGCCATCCCGGATCGGCGGGAAAGTGAGCCAGCTCACGCGGTCAGCGCGCCCGCCCGGCGCGCGGGGCGGGTCAGCTCGCCCGGGAGTTCCCGGGGCTGGCGGTGTACAGGGGGGCGGTCGCGGTGGATGCCGGGATCGCCGCCGGGTTCACGAACGTGCTCCCGCCGGGACCGGCGAGCACCGCCTCGTGCAGCGCGCTGCCCCGGAGCAGCTGCCCCCAGCTCAGGAACCACTCCGTCCAGCCGTTGTCCCAGGTGCCCGCCTTGGGGCTGCCGGTGATCGTGACCGGGTCGCCGGGCACGGCGAGCTTGTAGTAGTACTCGGCGTCGGCGGGGGCCATGTTCACGCATCCGTGGCTGACGTTCACGAACCCCTGCTCGCCGACCGACCAGTAGGCGTCGTGGAGATAGTCGCCGGTCCAGGTGAACCTGACCGACCACGGGACCTCCAGCGAGTAACCCGGGCCGGTCATCAGCGTGGGGTTCGCCTTCTCGATCGTCAGGTACGTCCCGTCGGGCGTGTCGTCGCCCGGCCGGCCGGTGCTGATCGGCCAGTACCGGATCAGCCTGCCGTCCCGGTACAGCCGCATGTGGTGGTTGCTGGCGCTGGCGACGACGATCAGCGACTCGCCGATGCTGAACTGCTGGGTGAGGTCATGCACCCCGTACACGCCGGGCGCCCCCTCCACCCCGTCGAGGTGGCCGGCGAAGCTGACCGACGTGTGAGGCGGCCAGTAGTCGCGGGTACGGAAGACCACGGTCTGGTCCCCGTCCCAGTACCACGTGCCGACCACCGGCTTGGACGTGGTGATCTGCAGGGACCGCTCGACTGCGGCCCGGTTCCTGATCGGCCGGCTGAAGTCCAGGATGATCGGCATGCCCACGCCGTAGGTCTGCCGGTAGCCTTCGAAGATCATCGTGGTGAAGGTCCGCGACGGCCGCAGGGTGCGGAACGTGCTCGCCCGCGTGACCGGGCGCCCGGCCGGGCCGGATGCCGTCGCGGTGACCGTCAGCGTCCGGTCCACCGGGAGCGCCCAGGTGCTCTGCCACCGCGTCCTGGCCGCGTTGAACGCGCCGGCGACCTGATCATCGCTGACGCGCACGCTGGTGAGCCTGCCGCCGGACGCCGTGACCGTGATCCCGCTGCCGGGCGCCACCCCGGTGGCGCCGGGGGCCGGGGTGATCGCGATCCGCACCGATGGCGTGCGCGGCGCTGCCCCGGCGCCGCCGTGCGGGGCGCCCTGGCAGGCCGTCGCGGCCAGCGCGGCGGTGCCCAGCACCGCCAGGCAGCGGAGCGCGGCCCGGGCTCGGGAGTCGTTCGGCAGCACGCTGACCTCCTGCCCCGGTCCGTTCCCGCTGGTCCGGTCAGGCGCCGTTCTCCGGGGCGTGGCGGCGCCGTACCCGCGCGAGACGGACCCGCGCGTCCATCCGCGCAGGTACCCCGGCCTTCCCCCAGTATGCCCCGGGCGCCGGAGTGCTTAATTCGTCTTTGCCACGCCCGGGAACGCGGTTGCCTCCAGCGGACGGCGGGCGCCACGGGAACCGGCCGCGACGGGCCAGGCGGGGCACGTTCAGCCGGGCCAGGGCGGCCACGACGACGATGGCGATCGCGGCCGCCGGGACGGTGTCCCCGTAGCGGTCGAACGGCGTCCTGACCGACGCGGGCGGCAGGGCGAGGCGGACGCGGACGACCCCGCGGTCCGAGGTCCCCAGCCACGCGAGCTGCCGCCCGCGGGCGTCGAAGGCCGCGGTGTCACCGGTCAGCGCGGCCTGCACGGCCGGCCGGCCGGCCTCGGCGGCCCGGACCGCCGCGAGCGAGGCGTGCTGCTGCGGCGCCCAGCTCTGCTGGAACGTGGAGTCGGACGTCTGGTAAATCAGCACCTGCGCGCCGTGGTCGGCGTCGTACCGCGACATGTCAGGGAACGTGGACTCGAAGCAGATGAGCACCCCGAAGCCGAGCCGCCGCCCGCCGGGCAGCGTCGCATGCAGCACCTTCGCGCCGTGGCCGGGGACCATGTTGACCGGGGCCGCCCGGCTGATGTCGGCCAGCCAGCCAAGGACCGGGCGCAACGGTATGTACTCGCCGAACGGCACCAGCCGCGACTTGGTGTACGTGCCCTCGATGCCGTGCGGGCCGATCAGGACGGCGACCTTGGACTTCGCGCCGGCCGGGCTCAGGGCGTCCTGGCTGACCAGCAGCTGCGTCCCGACGGCGGCGGACAGGCGCATCAGGCGGCGCAGCAGCGCGTGATCGGCGTACAGGTCGAAGCCGACGCTGCTCTCCCCCCAGACGATCAGTCCGGCGCCGCGGATCGCGAGCGTCAGCCGTTCCCCCTCGTTCACGGTCGCGATCGGCGGGCGGCCGGTCTCCAGGCCGGGCTGGACCAGCGCGAGGGACAGGTGACCGGCGGGCGGGACCGAGTACTCGGCCGAGGTCAGCGCGAACGCGGCCGGCCCGGCGGCGACGGCGAGCAGCGCCCCCGCGGCGCCGACGGCCCGCGCCGGCATCCCCGCGCCGGTGATCGCGGCGGTCAGCCCCGCATTCGCGGCCACGAGAACGAAGCTGATCAGCCAGACGCCGCCCACCGCCGCGAGGGCGAGCACCACCGGGTGCTGCCACTGGCTGGCCCCGAGCACCGCCCATGGCCCGCCGATCCCCTGCCAGGACCTGAGCCATTCGCCGACCACCCAGCAGCCCGGCAGCACCAGCAGCGCGGCCAGGGCCTGGCGGAATCCGGGCCCCGGCGGGCGGAGCAGGCGCCAGGCGGCGTATCCCAGGCCCGCCCACGGCGCGCCGAGCACGACCGCGACGAGCAGCAGGGCCGGGCCGATGTTCGGGACCAGCCAGTACAGCGCGGCCAGCAGGTAACCGGCGCCCAGCCACCAGCCCCGCACCGCGGCCTCGCGCCCGGCCGGGGAGCGGCGGATCAGCAGCAGCCCGGGCACCAGCCCGAACCAGGCCAGGAACTCGGCGTTCACGTCCGGGAAGGCGAGCACAGGCACCGCGCCGGCCAGCAGCGCCGCCCAGCGCGCCGGGCGGGTCAGGGCACGCCAGAGGCCGCGCGGCCGGTGACGCCGGACCGGGACCTCGGCGAGGACGACCCGCGTGGTCACATATGCCAACCTGGCACGCGAACCGCCCGGCCCGCAACTGCGGCCCGGCGCCGCCGCCGTGCCCGGGGCGCCACGGCGGACCACAGCGCGGCGAGCGCTGCGGCGAACGCGATCACCAGCTCCGGCCAGCTCCCGGCCCGGTCGGCCGGGGTCAGCCCGGAGGCCAGCGGCACCCGCATGTCGAGCACGGCACGGCGCCAGGTGCCGGTCCGGGCGAGCACCACGCCATCGGGCGCGATGACCGCGCTCACGCCGGTGGTCGAGGCCACGACCACGGCTCGCCCCGTCGTGATCGCGTCGATCCTGGCCATCGCGAGCTGCTGGAGCGTCTCGCCGAGCTGGCCGTCGAGCTCGAAGTCCGCGTCGTTGGTCTGCTCGGCCAGCAGGTTCGCCCCCGCCAGCACCTCGGACCTGACGAGGCTGTCGAAGCCGACCTCCCAGCAGATCACGTCGCCGAGCCTGATCCGGCCGATCCGGAAGACCACCGCGCGGTGGCCGGGGGTGAAGTTCACCGGCTGGAGCGAGGGCAGCGAGGTGAACGTCTCCAGCAGCCCCCGCATGGGGATGACCTCGCCGAACGGCACCAGCTTGCGCTTGACGTAGACCTGGACCGGCCCCCGGCCGGGGAGCCACAGCTGCCCGGCGTTGCGCACCGGATCCTGGAGCACGGCGCCGACGAGGACGGGGCGGTCGATCGCGGCGACGGCCGCGGCGATCGTGCGGTAGGTGGGCGGTGACAGGCTCGGGTCGATGTCGGTGGAGTTCTCCGGCCAGATCACCAGGCCGGGGGCCGGCCTCCGGCCCGCGCGGACCTGGCGGGCGAACGCGATCGTCGCCGCCGCGTGATTGTCGGTGACGGTGGTCGCGCGGAGCTGATCGGGCAGGTTCCGCGCGTGCGGCACGTCGCCCTGGACGGCGGCGACCACGGCCGTCGGCCCCGGGCCCGGCGCCCACCGCCAGGCGAGGTTCCCGGCGAGGCAGGCGCCGATCGCGGCCACGGCGAGGGCCGGGGAAAGTGCCCGCCGCACGGCCCCGCGGCGGGAGGCAGCCGGGGGCTGGCCGGGCCCGGCGCCCCGCTGCCCGCGCCGCCATCCGGCCACGGCGACCACCAGGTAGGCCAGGCAGCCTCCGGCCAGCACGACCGCGAACGTCACGAACGGCGGGCCCCCGATCGCGGCCCACCCGGCGGTCGGCGCGCCGGCCTGGCTCATCGCCACCCTGCCCCACGGCACCCCGCCGTAGGGCCACCGGTCGCGGACCGCCTCCTGCGCCACCCACCAGCCGGCCAGGCCGAGCGGCCAGGCCCGCACCCGCAGCAGCGGCCGCAGGCCGAGCGCGATCACGGCGAAGATGACCGACTCGGCGACGGCCAGGGCCGTCCACGCATACCAGGCGACGTTGATCAGCCAGGACAGCAGCGGCACGTAGAACGCGAGCGCGAACGCCATGGCAAGCCCGCACGTGGCCCGCCAGCCCTGGCCGCGCACAGCCAAAGCCAGCAGTGCCGGCCCGGCCATGGCCAGCGGCCACAGGCCGGCCGGCGGGAACGCCGCGGCCAGGCAGAGCCCGCCGGCTGCCGCGAGACCCGCCGCCGGCCAGCCCGGCAGGCGAGCGGAGCGGAGCGCGCCGGCCGCGCCCGAGATCGCCCGGCGGGCGGGCGCCGGCGCCGGGCGCCGCCGCCCGCCGCCCGGTCCCCGGGCGGTCTGGCTGAGGTGCAACGAGTGCTCCGGCGGTTCGTTCCGCATGATGGTGCGGTTGCGAGCGTAGCCGCGCCGCCAGGCTGCACGGCAGGGGCGCGGAATAACGCGCCCCCGGAATGGGTCGTCACCGGGGACAGGGAGGAGCGGGCGGTGAGCCGGCGGGGCTGGGCGATGTTCGCGGCGATGAGCCTGATCTGGGGCGTGCCGTACCTGCTCATCAAGGTCGCGGTCGGCGGGGTGCCGGTCGCCGTGCTCGTCTTCGCCCGGGTCGCCATCGGCGCGGTCCTGCTGCTGCCCGTGGCTGTCCGGCGCGGCCAGCTCGCGGCGCTGCGACCGGTCCTGCCGTGGGTGGTCGCGTTCGCCCTCGTCGAGATCATCCTGCCGTGGTTCGTGCTCCCCGAGGCCGAGCTGGGCATCAGCAGCTCGCTCGCCGGCCTGCTCGTGGCATCGGTGCCGATCATCGTGGCCGTGCTCAGCCTGCTGACCGGCACCGGCGACCGGCCGGGGCCGCTGCGGTGGGCCGGGCTGCTGATCGGGCTCGGCGGCGTCGCGCTGCTGGCGGGCCCGGACCTGGCCGGCTCCGGCGTGACGAGCGGCACCGGGCGGGCGGTCGGCGAGGTGCTGTTCGTCGCGGTCTGCTACGCGACCGGCCCGCTGATCGCGAACCGCAAGCTCGCGGAGGTCCCGCCGCTCGGGGTGACCGCCGCATGCCTGGCGCTGGCCACGGTCGCCTACGCGCCGTTCGCGGCCCTGCGCTGGCCATCCGCGGTCCCGCCGCCGCAGGTCCTGGCGTCACTGGCCGGCCTGGGGGTGATCTGCACCGCGGCCGCGTTCCTGATCTTCTTCCGGCTGATCGCCGACGCCGGCCCGGCCAGGGCCAGCGTGATCACCTACATCAACCCGGCGGTCGCGGTGCTGCTCGGGGTGAGCGTGCTCGGCGAGCGGGTCACCCCGCTGATGCTGATCGCGTTCGCGACGATCCTGGCCGGCTCGGTGCTGGCGACCCGGCCCGCCAGGCTGCCTGGCCCGGGCGCTCCGGCCGCCGCCCTGCCGGACCGGGCCGCCTTGCCGGCCCGGGCCGCCGGGCCGGGGGTCGTCCCTGAGGCGCCGGGACTTCCGGGCCGCCACGGCACCGGGCAGGGCTAGAATCGCGTGGGTGATCGACCTGAAGGCCGCACGCCGCGATCCCGGCGGCTTCCGGGCCGCGCTCGCCCGGCGGGGCGCGGCGGCGGACTTCGACGCGCTGCTGGCCGCGGACGCGAGCTGGCGCGAGCACACCGAGCGGGCCGAGGCCCTGCGGGCCGAGCAGAAGCGAGCCTCCAAGGGACGGCCCGGGCCGCGGGAGCTGGAGCATCTCAAGGCCCTGGCGGCGCGGATCGACAAGGCCCTCGCCGACCAGGCGGAGGCGGCGCGCCGCCGGGACGAGCTGCTCGCGCGCATCCCGAACCTGCCCGACCCGACCGCGGCCGACGGCATGGACGAGCAGGACGCGCAGCTGGTGCGGACCTGGGGCGAGCCGCCGGCGTTCGGGTTTACCCCCAGGGATCACCTTGAGCTCGGCTCGCCACGGGGCTGGATCGACGTGGCCAGGGCGGCGCGGCTCTCCGGCTCGCGCTTTGCCTACCGGATCGGCGACGTGGCGATGACCGAGCTGGCGCTCTACCAGTTCGTGCTGCGCACGCTGGCCGGCAAGGGGTTCCTGCCGGTGCTGCCGCCGGTGCTGGTCGGCGAGCGGGCGATGTTCGGGACCGGCTTCCTGCCCACCGAGGAATCGAACCTGTACCTGCTGGAGAAGGACGAGCTGTACCTCACGGGCACGTCCGAGGTGGCGCTGGCCGGGCTGCACATGGACGAGCGGCTGGAGGAGTCCGACCTGCCGGCCAGGTACGCCGGATACACGACGAACTTCCGGCGTGAGGCGGGGGCGGCGGGCAAGGACACCCGGGGCATGTTCCGGGTGCACCAGTTCGACAAGGTCGAGATGTACGTCTTCTGCCTGCCCGAGCAGTCACGGGACATTCACGAGGAACTGCTCGCGCATGAAGAGGAGATTGCCCGGGAATTGGGCCTGCCTTACCGCGTGATGAACATCGCGGTCGGGGACCTTGGCGCGTCGGCGGCGAAGAAGTATGACATCGAAGCCTGGTTTCCCGCCCAGGGGAGGTACCGGGAGATCACCTCGTGCTCGAACACGACCGACTACCAGGCCCGCCGGCTGAACATCAGGTTCCGCCGGGAGGGGCGGCTGGAGTTCGTGCACACGCTGAACGGGACCGGCGCGACCGCGCGGGCGCTCCTGGCGATCATGGAGAACTTCCAGGACGAGGGCGGCAGGGTCGCCGTCCCCGAGGTGCTCACCAGGTTCGGCGCGCCCGCCGCGATCGGCCGGGCCTGAGCCGCCCGGCCTGGACTGCCCGGGACAGTTCACCACGGCGGCCGGGGCCGCCCGCCGCAGACGCAGCCGACGAGACCCGACAGGTCCAGTTCACCACGGCGGCCGGGGCCGCCCCCGGACCAGGGGCAGCAGGCCACCCGGACGGCGGCCAGGGGAGGGCGGCCAGGGCCGCCGCCCGCTAGGCCGGCCGTCGGCCGCAGACCAGGCCCGCCTCGGCCACGATCGACGAGGCGGTGATGGACGTGAACCCGGCCTGCCCCAGCATCGAGGTCCACGCGGTGATCGACACCGGGCGCTCCTGGACCCGCACGAGGTAGCGGTAGGCGTTCTTGGCGATCCGCCACCAGCCGCCGATCCCCTTGCTGGCCAGGGCCTTGACCTTCGACTTGATGATGACCCGGTCCTGCCTGGTGCCGCCGCGGCCGAACATCATGTCGGCGATCAGCAGCGTGCCGCCCGGGCGCAGCCAGTGGTAGGCGGTCGCGACCAGGCGTTCCTTGTCGGCGTCGCGCAGATGGTGGAGGGCGTAGCTGGACACGACCAGGTCGACGCTTCCCGCCGGGAGCGAGAGGCTCTCGATCGGGGCCGCCAGGCCCTCCAGGCCCAGCAGGGAGCGCTCCCTGGCCTTCTCCTCCAGGCGGGCGACCATCGCGGGGCTCACGTCGACCGCGAGGACGCGCGCGCCGCGCTCGGCCAGCGGCAGGCTCAGCTGGCCCGTCCCGCATCCGAGATCGACCACCTGGTCGCCCGGGCCGGCGGTGGCGTGGGCGAGCACGGCGGCCGTCACCTTCTCCAGGCCGGACGGGGTGTGGTGGTCCCAGCTGTCGACCCGGCGGGACCAGACCCGGCGCTGGCTGCGGACCGCCGAGGTCGTCGCGAGCCGGCCGAGCCGCCCGGCGGCACTGGGCGGCGCCGGGCGCGGGACACCCGGTCCGGGCAGCGGGCCCGGCGCGGACTGGCGGAGGGCCATGTAATCCGCGGCCTCCTGGCGGACTGCTTTGTCGCTGCTCACCTCGGAATCTGTCACCCGGCCAGGCTAGCAACATGCGTCCTAAGGAAGCGCCTAGCGCCGCTTCAGATCCGGTTAAGAAGTGAGTAAGGCTTCCGCCCGCCGCGCTTGTGGGGGGGAGGTACCATTTCCGGGTGCGCACGGCGGGTCACGCGGATTCCCGGCGGGCCGCCTCTTCCCGGCGGGCCGCCTCCCGTCGGCGGCGCGCCGTCGCGGCGGTCGCCCTGCCCGCCGGGCTGGCCGGCGCTGCGGTGATCATCGCCGCGGCGCTGGCCGTGGCCGGCGTGCTGCCGGCCGCCGCGGGACACCCGGCGGCGGGGCCGGGATCCGGCCCGGGCGGGAGGGCGGGAGGCCACGGCGGTCACCGGGGGAGCCCCCGACCGCGGCCGTCGCGCCCGCCGGTCGGCGCGATCGGCAGGTACCGCGTGGCGAGGCGGTCGGTCACGTTCACCGACCGGTCGCGGCCGGCGGCGGGGGACCGTGAGCTTCCCACGCTGGTCCGTTACCCCGTGGTCCCGGCCGCTCAGGTCGCCTCGGGCGAGTACTCCCGCGGCCCGTTCCCCCTCGTCGTCTTCGCTCCCGGCTACCTGCAGTGCCGGTCGAGCTACTCGGCCCTGCTGCGCGCCTGGGCGAGCGCGGGCTACGTCGTGGCGGCCGTCGAGTTCCCGAGGACGCACTGCGGGGTCGCGGCACCCGACGAGGCCGATCTCATCAACCAGCCCGCCGACCTGGCCGCGGTGATCGGTGGCCTGCTGTCCGCCAGCGCCCGGCGGTCGGGCGCGCTCTCCGGGCTCATCGACCCGTCCCGGATTGCGGTCGCCGGGCACTCCGACGGAGGTGACGCGGCCGCGGCGGTGGCGGCGAACACCTGCTGCCGCGACGGCCTGGTGCGGGCCGCGCTGATCCTGTCCGGCGCGGAGTGGCCGCCGTTCGGCGGGCGCTACTTCCCGCCCGGCACCCCGCCGATCCTGTTCGTGCAGGGTACCGACGACACGTGGAACCCGCCGGCCGCCAGCGTCCAGCTCTACCTCGCCGACCGGACCGGCGTGCGGTACTACCTGGACCTGATCGGCGCGGATCACTTCTCGCCCTACGAGGGCCACGCCGCGCCCGAGCCGCTGGTGGCCAGGGTCACCACCGACTTCCTTGACGTCTACCTGGCGGGCCAGACCTGGCGGGCCGGGGATCTGGCGCGGGCGGGAACCAGGCCGGGCGTCGCCGTGCTCGGCATGGCAGGCCGGCTGCCCGCGCCGGCCGGCTGAGGCAGTTCACCTGGACATGCGCGGCCCGCCGGAATGGCGCGGCGAATGGGCCGCGGCCCGCGCGAGCTATGGTGAAAGGCACGGCTGATGCCACGCGACGCGGCCCGGTCCCGTACCGGCCCGGCGCCTGCCCGCGTTCCGGGCGGGTGCCGCGCTGGCTGCCGCTGCGCGGAGGGAGCGCGAGATGTTCGAGAGGTTCACCGACCGGGCTCGGCGGGTTGTGGTCCTGGCGCAGGAGGAGGCCAGGATGCTGAACCACAACTACATCGGGACCGAGCACATCCTGCTGGGGCTGATCCACGAGGGCG
>Ga0209061_1000374_pt1 | contig 123660 bp, 95 predicted proteins | sample Coa_R1_10_FD_187157 | JGI IMG/M metagenome (GOLD analysis project Ga0209061, IMG submission 187157) | Surface soil microbial communities from Centralia Pennsylvania, which are recovering from an underground coalmine fire - Coalmine... | ecosystem: Environmental > Terrestrial > Soil >... | reverse complement strand
GAGGTTCGAATCCTCCCCCCGCTACTGCGAAACCGGAACCGAACGTTCGGGGTCGGTACTGCATATAGAAAAATCAAACGAAAAGAACGACGCGGGATAGAGCAGTGGTTAGCTCGTCGGGCTCATAACCCGGAGGCCGAAGGTTCGAATCCTTCTCCCGCTACTTAGCTGGTATCTTTAAAAAGCAGGGCTTGACAGATATGCTAAAATGCAGACGTCTTGTGAAAGGCTTCTCAAAGAGAGAAGCCTGTAGCTCTGCTTTAGAGGTCAATTCATGGCGGCGTAGCTCAGTCGGTAGAGCAAGGGACTCATAAGCCCTGTGTCGTTGGTTCGATTCCAACCGCCGCTACCAAATCCCTGGAACCGAATAGGCTCCAGGGATTTTTTGTGCTCCTTCGCTTCTGATCCCCGGTGCTACACCCGCTTTGCAAAAAAACTCTGCCTGCCGGGGAATATTATATTGACATGAGATAAGAAGGTAGCTATGATGCAGGAAATTACTGAGGAGAAGGCAATGCAGAGCTGGCCGTACTTCAAGTGGGAGTACCTGAGCGTGACGCTGAGCTATACCGGGCGACAGGTCGAGGGGCAGGCCGAGTTCTTGCCGCGCTGGGTGAACGGGCAGGAACTGGAAAACTGGCAGCGCATTCCTCACTACACGACATTTCTCAACCAGCTTGGCGACGATGGCTGGGAACTGGTCGCAATCTCTGGAAGCAATTTCTTGTTCAAACGTCCGAAAAGGTGGCAAACGAGCATTTAGTAATGTTTTGGGATATTATATAGACATGAGCGCGTTATGGGAGATGGTGATAACGCAAAAGTGAAAGGAGGCGTGTTCCATGACCGGTGAGCCTGAAGAGAGAAAAGATACGTATGTGATTGACCCGGAGAGCGCGACGGAGATGACGCGCCTGCTGTACCAGGATCGCCTGCTGACGGAGGAGTTGGGGGGTCTCTTCCCGGAAAATCCTGATCTTTCCGGCATTCATGATATTCTGGATATTGCCTGCGGCCCTGGCGGCTGGGCGCTGGACGTTGCTTTTCGCTATCCTGAGAAGCAGATCACAGGTGTGGACATCAGCCAGACAATGGTGACATATGCACAGGCGCAGGCAAAGGCACGTGGGTTGAGTAATACCGACTTTCTGGTGATGGATGTGCTCAAGCCGTTGCAGTTTGACGATAACTCGTTTGATCTGGTCAACGGTCGCCTGCTTTTTGGCTTCATGCCTGCTGCTAGCTGGCCGAAGCTTATTCAGGAATGCATGCGTATTTTGCGTCCGGGCGGGCTGCTGCGCCTGACGGAGGGGGAGATCGGCATTACCAACAGCCCTGCCTCAGAGGAAGCGAGTAACCTGTTCACGCGGATGATGAAGCGAACAGGCATGAGTTTCTCTCCCGATGGTCGGCACCTCGGCCTTACTCCTATGCTGCCGCGCTTGCTGCGTGAGGCCGGGTTCGAACAGGTGCAGTTGAAGGCGTATGCTGTTGATTATTCTGCCGGAACGCCGAATCATGAGAGCCACTATCAAAATATCATGATTGGCTCCAAACTGGTTCAGCCGTTTCTGACGAAGTTGGGCCTTATTTCGCAGGAGAAGGCCGAAGAGGTATACCAGCAGGCGATGATTGAGATGATGCAAGATTCATTTGTAGGTCTCTGGTATTACCTGACCGTTTCCGGCAGGAAGCCGTGAAGAAACCGAAAGACGTATTTGCTCTCAAAGCGCGAAAAGCTTGCGAAATTCGCCGTCTAAGATTATTATCTTAAAAAGAAATACTGTTCTCCTATCAACTTTTTATGGTAAAAGGAGCGCGAGCATGCAGGATCCGAACAACCTGGAACTCCAGAGGCAGGCAGAAGAGGAAAGGTTGACCAATCCGTTCCTTGTGAAGCAGGCGGCAGCGCAAAAAAGACGGCGGTTCGTTCCACGAGGCTTTATCACGCTCGCCATCGGCGTTGTGCTGCTTGTCATTGGTTTGCTGCTCCACACGGGTGTGCGTTCGTTTGAAGGTGTGCTGGTTGGCGTTGGTGTCATCGTCATCATTATCGGCATCATTATGGTCTTGATCGGCGTGATTAACCCTGTCGTACCTGAACAGGTCAATCCTCCTCCCCCTACGGTCCCGCTAGTGGATCAGGATGAGTTATAAAGCTCTCGAACCCGTTCAGGTCAACCACAATTTCTCGACGCGTCCTGGAGAGAGCACGGAGCAGTCGCTGTTCCGGCGGGGCAGCGACTGCTTCGTGCTCTCTCCTATATCCCCTGTTCTACAGCCGTTGCTTCGTATTGTTCGTCCTGCCGGTTTTTCTTTGCCTGCTGTTCGTTTCTGGAGCGACCGGGCAGCGTGAAGGAGAGCAGGATGGTTGCGACTGCGAGCCAGAAGGTGACGATGTAGGCATCGTCGAGGGCCTGGTTGAAGTCCAGTGGGATGTAGTGGGCAAGCAACTGCCCCATCGCTGCTGCCTGCGCGGCGGCGGCAGGAAGGCCATGCTGCTGCAAGCTCTGCACGAGTTGGAGCAACTGCTGGCCCAGGCTGGTGGACGGATTGTGCAGGTTGCTCGTTGTCTGTGCGCTGTAGGTGCTGAACTGGTGCGTGAAGATCGCGCCGAGCATGGCGATGCCGAAGGATTGGAAGACGTTGCGTGTGGCGTTGAGCAGCGAGCTGGCGCGGGGAAGCTGCGCCGGTTTGAGACCGGTCAGCGCCGTGGTCAACGTTGTTTGCAGCACGAAGCCGAGAGCGATGCCGCGCACGGCCACAATCTGCATGACTTCCAGGAACGAGGTGTTGACGGTCAGGTGCGCCAGTTCCCATGTGTTAATGGCGAGCAGGACGCTGCCGATGAGGATGAGCCAGCGCCCGCCGAGCCGGTTATAGAGCGCACCAGCGATGGGAGTGACGATACCTGAAGAGATCGCAAGCGGCAGCACGAGCAGACCGGCCTGCAGGGGCGTCTGCCCGCGCAGGCTTTGCAGGTAGATGGGCAGCAGGAACTCCGCGCCGAAGAGGGCAATGGAACTCACCCAGCCCACGATATTGGCGAAGGCGTAGGTACGCTTCAGGAAGAGGCGCAGGTCGAGCAACGGCTCCCGAACGCGGAACTCTACGATGACAAAGGCGATAAAGGTCACGATGCCGATGCTGAGCAGGGTCAGAATGCGTAGAGAGGTCCAGCCGTCGCTGCTGCCGCGTTGAATGGCGTAGAGGAGCGTGCCGAAGCTAATGGTGGAGAGAACGATGCCAGGAATATCCAGCTTCGCCGCCGTGCCACGTCCCTGTTCGTGCAGCCAGAAGCTGCCCAGGATGATACCGGCGATGCCTATAGGTATGTTAATCAGGAAGATATAGCGCCAGTCCACATATTCCACGAAGTAGCCGCCGAGCACGGGGCCGCTGGCGGGCGCGACGATCAGCGGGATGCCGTAGATGCCGAAGGCGAGTCCGCGCTCGCGTTCGGAGAAGGCGCCGAAGAGCAGTGAGATACCCAGTGGTCCGAGCATGCCACCGCCCAGGCCTTGCAGGGCGCGGAACGCTACCAGCAGCGGCAGCGAGGGCGCGAACGAGCAGAGCAGCGACCCCGTGACGAAGAGGCCGAGCGAGAGCAGGTACATGCGCTTGATGCCGAAGCGCTCGGAGAGATAGCCCGCCAGTGGCGTGATGATGCCGAGGGCCAGAATGTAGGCCGTCAGCACGCCGTCAACCTGGTCAACGGGGGCTTTCTGTCCGCCGGAGGCGAAGACCTTTTGCAGCGTCGGCAGCGCCACGTTCACCGCTGTAGAGTCGAGAATGACCATGAACGTGCCGAAGACAACAGAGGCCATGACCTTCCACTTGTAGTTGGGGTCGCCATTGCCTGCTCCTGTCTCCCTCTTCGCGTTCGTATATGCAGGCGCGGAACTCGTTTCACTGTTCTGTGGTTCTTGTTCCGTATGTTCAGATTCAGGTGTTGCCACGAAAAACCTCCCCGGTTGAGTAAATCAATCTACCTGTACTTATCGATTGATAAGCTGAAGACAAAAAATTTTTATCATTCTCTTTTTGTTTGTTGTCCCCTCTCCCCCTCTTACTGAGGATAGGCCAGACCATGCAGTAAGACGCGCACTACCATGCTTGCTCGTTGCTCGTCACCAGCGAAGATGGTGCTGTGCCCGGTGCCATGTGTAGCGCGCTCCTGTGGTCCCTCCCTGTCCGGCTGGCGGGCGAGCATGCTCAAAAACAGGTACGTCGCTGTAATGGCATCCACACCACCGCGCTCTTGATCGCGCAGCAACCCCTCTTCGATGCCTGCCGTGAAAACTGAGGCGACGGGTGCCACGATGCCCGTTTGAAAGATACTTGCCAGCGTTGCTCTCGCCTCTGCCGAAAGCTCGTGGCGGATATCGTGCAGCATGATATCCATGTCGTGCTGCGAGCTATTGAGCAGGTAGGTCGCCATGCTTTCCAGACGCTCGGTGATGCTTTCGCCGCGCCGCGCTATGCGTTCCAGGGCGGCGCGCATCTTCGCTACCTCTTCGTGCATCATCGCCACGTACAGCTCCTGCTTGTCATGAAAGTAGTGGTAGAGCGCGGGCTGCGTCAACCCGCACGCGCTGGCAATTTGTCGCGTCGTGACGGCGCGATAGCCATACTCCATGAAAAGCCGCTGGGCGGTACGTAAGATGGTGCGCAGTGTCTCCTCCGCCTCTTCGCGATTCTGACCCTGTCCGGTTCGCCTCTGCTGTCCACGAACCATATGCCTGCTTGTTCTCCTCCTTTGTCTTTGCTTATCAATTGATAAGCATTTTACATAGGAGAAGACGTTGTGTCAAGGAGAAACGGGTAATTCTATCAATGCTGACCTATTGTTAAGGCTCCTTTCATGCTGCCTGCTCTTATATCTATCTGCCATGCTAAAGGTATAAATGGTTTGTCTTTGAGAGACAAACCGGGGAGGAGCTATGCTATGACGATAGGTTGAGAAATCGTAACCCGACAGTAAGACATTTTGGCTAATTTTCACGAATGTCCAGCATGGCCTGGAACACACTGATATACAATACCCGCAGATGAAGAACGTATTTCGATAGTTAGAGCTAGAGAACGGTACAGCATGACGTTTTCCCGGATAGCCGCTTTTTTCTTCGTGTTTGCCCTCATCGGCAGCATTGCGCTGGCCGCAGTGGGGGCGGTGTCCGTTGTCGGACCGATGCTGGCGCACGGTGACAATGTTGAGCACGCAGACGGCAAAATCATAAAGATTGGCCCTGGTAAGGATTTTGTGCTGGCGACGGAGAGCGGCGAGCAGCTCCATTTTCAGTGTGGCGACCAGTGTCGTGCCTCGCTTGCGCACATGCAGCGCCATCTTCGCGAGCATGCCCATACCGATGTCTACTACATTCACGGCCCGGATGGCTCGCTTGTCGCGCTGGATGTAGATTGAACTGGTTACTGATAGCAATAGAACTGGGATAGCATGAGCAGAGAGAACAAAGCAGGAATCAGCAGGTCGTATCTCGAAAGTGCGGATATTGTTATTGTTGGCAATGGTATCGCCGGGTTGACGGCTGCGGTGGAAGCGCGTCGCTTTTCCCCGGATGCGCGCATTGTCATCATCACCGACCAGTGCCACCCGACGATCAATACGCCCGCGCTCAAGCAGTTCGCAACCGGCAAGCTCTTGCGAGAGCAATTGCTGGCCTACCCAGCCGGAACCGAGCGCGAGCAGCGCATCCACGTCATCCAGGCCCATGTCGAAGCTATCAACGCACGGGAGAAATATCTTTGCCTGGATGGCGGACGCGGCTTTGGGTATGGCTCGCTGCTGATTGCCACGGGCAGCAAACCCAATGGCCTGCCCGCCAGCATGCCGGGGCGCGACTTTGATGGCGTGCTTACCCTGCATCGCCTGCCGGATTACCTGGACCTGCGCCGTCGCATTGGCGAAATCGGTCAGGCGGTGGTGATCGGCGGTGGCGTGCATGCCATAGAGACCGTTATGGGTCTGCTCTCCTGGGGCATTACCGTTCACTGGCTCGTGCGCAGCGAGACCGTGATGCCGCGTGTCCTCGATCAACCCGCTTCATCGCTCGTACTGGAACACATCCAGCGATCAGGTGTGAAAATCTATCTGGAAACGGAAGTCGTTGGCGTCGTGGGCAGGGTTGGCGCGGTCGCCGGGGTAATTACCAACCACAATCAGATGATTCCCTGCCAGCTTGTGCTGGTCTGCACCGGTACACGGCCTAATGCTGCTCTTGCCCAGCGCTGTACAGAGCCGATGCTCTGCAAAAATGGCATCCTGGTTGATGACTACCTGCGCACCAGCGTGCGCGATATCTACGCTGCCGGGGACGTGGCCGCGCTCAAGGACCCGCAAACAGGAAACTACGAGCCGCGCGCGCAGTGGTACTCTGCCGTGCTGGAGGCGCGCATCGCTGCCGCCGCGATGACCGGGCACGAGGCGGAAGCCTCTTCCTTTGGCGTTCCCTGGCATGCCACACACCTGGGCGAGCTTTCCATGCTCACCGTCGGCAATCCCCTGCGCTGGTCAGACGAGATCACGCCCCTGACCGACAGCAGCAAGGGCAGCTATCGCCTGATGGCCCTTGCTGGCGACCGTCTCGTTGGCTATCTTTCGCTCGGTTCCAAGCAGCCCGACAGCCTGGCCATCAAGCGTATCATCGACGAAGGCCTGCCCGTTACAGCCATCAAAAAGGCGCTGCTCAAAGGCACGTTCGATGCCCGCGCTTATTTCTCGCAGCGCCGTTCAGAGGCGGCTCACCACCTCGTGACCACGGGCAAACTGCCCGACCTGCCTCCGCTGGTGGCTACTGGCAAACTTGTTACTTGCGTCCTGGCGCAGACCGGCCCTCTGCCCTCCGCGCCTATTCCCATGCCCGCACAGAGACAGCAGCAACCAGCCGCATCGGTGCAACCCATGCAGCCGTATCGACCGGCAGCGAGGGGAGATCACTTACCTGAAACTGGCCCCTTGTGCACACCTGCTGCCACCGCGCCCGTACCTGTGTCGGCCCCGAATTATGTTGCTCCACTTACCATCGTGGAAAGCGAGGAGATCAGTTCCTTCACCGGCAATCTGCCAGTAGTTGCAAAACCTGGAAGCAGCACAAACGCGGCCATAGCTGCGAGGCAGCCGCAAAAGCAATTTCAGAAGCCACCGACAGCTTCATCATCAAAAGGACGCTCGCCCCAGAAGCTGTTGCCCGCCAGCGCAAAATTGCCTGCCATCAACGTCAACAACAAAGGGAAGCGCCCGCTGCGCAACCTCTGGTCGTACAGCCAGCATCTGCCCGCCATCAGCAATCACGGCAACAGCAGCGGGCGGAGGAAAAGTAACAGCGGGATTGGAAGTAAACTCTCGCCTTGCAAACCCGAATGGGAGGTCGCTAAAGAGGCTGGTTTACGCTGCTTCCCCCAGGAAGAAGCATATCATCAAAGCCGAAAAAGTCAACTCTAAAGGCCTTAGATAGAGAAAAAGAGACGATGCGAGATACTGTGTTGTTGCATAAAACGGGGCCGCAGATAGCTCAAGAGTTACAGGCGTGCATTGGCTGTAACGAGTGCTTACTGGCCTGCCCGGCCCTTGCCGAACCCATCAGGATTGACGTGTTGAACCGCGAGACCTTCTCCGGGCCGATCTCGGCTCCCGTGGCGCGCTACGCCCGCGCCTGCTATCAATGTGGTGCCTGTGTCGCGCCCTGTCCTGTTGGCCTGCATCGCGACGCTATGATGATGTGGCTCAAAGTGCGCCTGTTGCGCTCTGGTCAGGGAGAATAACCATGCATCTATCGTACAGGGAAACGAAAACTGAGAGCCAGCAGGGAGAAAAGGGATATTCCTGGCTGTTTTTCTCCGCCGGACGTCCCTGGCTGGTCGCTCTGCTCGTGACGCTGCTCCTGCTGGCGTTGAGCGTCGCTTTCTTTGTCTGGTATCTCCATCACAGCAGTGACCTTTCATCTGATAGTATCGCGGGCTATGCCTATGCCATCTCCGGGACCATCTGCCTGGTACTGGCCGCCACGCTCTACAGCGTTCGCCGCCGCTCGCGCAGGCGCGCCGTGGGCCAGCTCAACGCGGCGCTCAACTGGCATGTCTTCCTGGGCATTCTTGGCATCGCCTTGCTTTTCATGCACTCCTTCGGCAACTTCAACCCGCGCACCGGCACCTATGCTCTCTATGGCATGATTGCCCTCGTCATCAGCGGCTTCGTCGGTCGCACCCTCGATCGCATTATGCCTCGCCTGATCGCGGGTGAAGTGCGTAAAGCTCTGACCGAGCAGGGGGATGACCGCATTGAACACATCTCGCAAAAGTTACAGTCCATCGTTGTCCATAACAATGAGCGTGTCCAGGCTTTTTCCGCTGGCAGCCCTGCCGCCGCTAAATCGCTGGTGCCTGTGCCATTTGAGCCAACAAAACAGTCACTCAATACACCCTGGGACCTGGCATATATCTCGCTTGAGGCTACGCCGCAGGAGTTGAGCGCAGAAGCGCCCCAGTACCGCTTCATTCCTGATAAGAAAAGCAATCTTGCTCGCCCCGGCGCGCTCATGCCTGGGGCGCAGGAACATATCTCGGAGCTTGAGCGCGTCCAGCAGGCTATGCGGCGCGAGCAGTTCTATCGCTACATCATTCGCTACTGGCGCCTCTTCCACGTCGCGCTTGCCCTGCTTACCGTTGGCCTGACCATCTGGCACATTGTCTACGCGGCGCAGTTGCTCATCCCGACATTCCTGCACTGATCGAATGACCGTTCCAGAAGAGTGCAACCTGTGTCGTATCTCACTCGTAAAAAGAGTAAATACAGGAGGAAAGGTGACATGACACAGGAACAATTGTACAGAGGAGCAACGCTGCTTGCGCATCCCAAACGACTGCAAATGCTGCTGCACATTGGTAAATCATTCAAACTCGTCGGGGCCACGATTACCGACCCGCGCATCGCTCTCTGGCGCAAGCTTCTTTTCTTCAGTTCCATCGCCGCGCTGCTCGTCGTGCTCTTTTTCCCTGATATCCTGGGCGAATTCGTGCTGAGCACTGTTCTTCCCCTGGTTGGCACAGTATTGGGCGTCCCGCTGGACGCGGGCTTCGACTGGATAACATTCATTCTCGTCGTCTCCAGCCTGCTGCGCCTCTTCCCCGCTGACCTCATCGCTGAGCACTATCAGCACATCTTTAGATAATCTTTCGGGTAATCAGAAGCTCGTCACAAATGAATCTTATCGCTGCTGGTGGGCGGACGGAATTTCGTGCCGGTGTTGATAAAGACGAAGGTCTGTACCTGTGTGCGGAAGAGGATCTGAACGAGCATATCCGGTTTCCCGTCTCCGTTTACATCGCGGAATGTCACTGTGACAGGCGTGAGATCACCACCCTGCCCACCGCCAGCCTGACGAATATAGTAGGGGACGACGTAGCTCATCGCGTGCTGCGGGTCACCACCGGGGAACTCGATGACAATGGCCTGACCGTGCAGGTTCATAGCAATAAAGTGGCTGGGATGCTCCTTGCTGTCGTTGTGGCCGACAACTGCATCAACCTGATAGGTGCGTGGGTAGCCGTAACGCAGATCATCATACCTGTCCAACCCCCAGGCCAGCACTGATGAGCCAACAACCCAGAGCAGCAGCATGGCAATCATGCCGATGCCAAGCGGCAGCAGCCAGTGTACGTGATGCTGCGCTTTCTTATCCGGCTCTGCGTAGAGCCATGAAGCCCGCTCTGCTGCCCCGGTTCTTCCCCCACGTATGCCCGGTGTCTGTACTGACGTGGTAGTCCTCCTCTGGCTGGTGCGCCGGGGAATGGCTGGCCCTTCCTGAGTGCCAGAAGCGCGTTTCGTAGGCAACTGGCGTATCTTGACCGCGCTATTGGGTGAACGAGGTCTATCCTGCCAGCCTGTTTCAGCTTCAGGATCAGCAAACGAATCATCTGTTTCCGGCGCGGCCTCCTCACTCGGAACAGGGTAGATCAGCGACGGTGTCTCTCCATGACCATTACCGATATCACCTGTCCTGCGCCTCGGCTGAGCCTGCTCCCCACTCTGTGGCATGAGCACTCCTTTTCTTTTCCTGCTCTACTTCATCTCTCTGTCACTATGCTGCTCTGCTACAGTTTCTCTTCTCTCCACTCCCGCTGAGTGAAGTTCCTATACAGAATAGTATAACCTATTCTGTCCGCTTCCTGCATTTAAAAGCCGACGATCGCCTGATAAAAAAGCCATCAACAGACAGAACGTGTCAATGCACAGTATTTTGCCATAAATTGTATCATTACGTTTCGGCGAATGTCTATTATTTATGACCTTATATTACTTTGGGGTCATAGGATCACAGGTCGGCGGTCAGGCCATGTTCTTCGAGGAAGTGCCGTATCTTTTGCAGGCCCAGGCGCATACGTCCTTTGACTGTTCCCAGGGGCAGGTTCCAGCGCTGTGCGATCTCAAAATGGGTGTAGCCCTCGAAATAGCTCTCTTCGATCACCCGTCTCTGCTCTACCGGCAGTTCGGCCAACGCCTGGAGAATCAACTGACGGCGCTCGCGCTCCCAGACTTCTTTCCACCCGTCCGGCTGCTCGCAGACCGGCTCCTGTTCGCGCTCATCTCCTTGTAGCGATTTCCACCGCTGCTCGCGGTACGCTGCCGAACGCACGCAGTCTACCGCTCGATTATGGACAATGGCTTGCAGCCAGCTATGCACACTGCCGTACTGTCGCTGGTAAGAGGCAGCTTTACGCCAGATCGACAGGTATACCTCCTGCACAATATCTTCTGCCGCTGTCCCATCTTCCAGAATACGGTATGCCAGCGCGTAGGCATAGCGGTGATAGCGCGTATAGAGCACCTCTACCGCCCATTCCTCGCCCTGGCTAATGGCTTGTATAACTTCCTCGTCGCTTATCTCCTCATAAGTGCGTGGTGGCGCAACTGAAGTGAGCGATTTCACGGGCTGTTGTGCGCGCTTCGCAGGGGGCGTATGCTTTCGTGAAGCGATTGTCGGTATTAATGCCGGGGCCAGTGTTGGTGTTTCCAGTGCCAGGGTAGTCATTTTTTTCTCCTTCTTGCTGTTCTCTCGTTTCTTGCCCGGTCGCGGCGATGGCACTAAAGCGGCGATCGCCGCGCCTCTCTTCTTCTCTCTGTAGCAGCAAGTGTACCGGCGCGCTATTACCCCGACTTTGCCCTGCGATTACCGCGATTACCGGCGAACTTCCCTTCTCACCTGAATATTCTTCAGTAATATTACTGAATGTATTGACAGTGGTATCATTGATAAGTTAATATCCATGCAAAGCTATTGAATATGAATGCAATAGTCCTCTTATTTCGCTTTTTTCAGGAAGGTGCGGTTGAACGGGGCAGGCATGCTCCGTGTGTACGTTGGAAGATGGAGATGCTCGCCTGGATGATACTGCAGGAGGTCGAGTATGATAGAGGCAGCCACATTACTCGAAGTTTCTATCCTGGGTCGCTTCGAGATACGTCGCGGTCGCGAGACCCTTACCGGGGGTAACTGGAGCCGCCGCAAGGTACGTGACCTCTTTAAGCTTCTCCTTTCCGTCGAGCAGCACCGCCTGCATCGCGAACAGGTGCAGGAAATTCTCTGGCCTGCCTCGACGCTGGAACAGGCCAGCAATTCCTTCGGCAAAACCCTCTATTTATTGCGCCGCGCCTTTGAGCCGGACCTTGTCGCGGGCAAGGGCGCGGCTTCGAGCTACATCTTGCTCGATCGCGACACCGTGATGCTACTTGCGGAGCACATGAGAATCGACGCCGATGTCTTTGAAACCGCTGCAAAGCAGTTACAGGGCAGGCTGCGCGCTCCTGCTGCCCGGTTGGATGAGACGCTGCTCGACGAATGCGAGCGCGTCCTGGCTCTCTACGGCGGTGATTTCCTGCCGGAAGACCTTTATGAGGATTGGACAACGCGCCGCCGCGACCGCCTGCGCCGTATCTATTGCTCCCTGCTGGAAAACGCTGCCGAACTGGCGCTGGAGCATGGAAAAGGTCAACGTGCCTGCGAGTATCTACTCACGCTCCTGGAGTACAACCCCGCCGACGAGCAGACGCATCGCCAGTTGATGCTGACCTATGCCCGCATGGGTCGCCGCCGAGACGCTATAAACCAGTACCAGCGCCTGCGGGACGTGCTACGCGAGGAACTGCGTACTAACCCTTTGTCCGAAACTGCCGAATTGTTTCGCTCCATTCAAGCGGGCAAGATTGCCGTCGATTTGATGGAAACACGCCCTCCCGCTGGTTCGCCTGTCGGCGGAAATGTTCCCGTTGCGGTACAGCATGTTCATGCCCATACTGAGCCTGATCCTTCTCCCTCTTCCAGTTCCAGAGAGTCGGATACAGAGGAGCAGGTACTGACTCATCCTGTCGCGCTGACCGCCGAGACGAAGCAAGAGTTTACTGATGCAGGTCGGGCGGCGCAAAATGAGACTCAACAGAATAGTAAGGCTGAAACGACGGGCCAGCTTGACCCGGAGCGCGTTCTCAAGGCCGTTCTGGTGGGACGCGGGGAGGAAATAACGCGCCTGCAGCGCGCTTACCGGCAAGCACAGGACGGACAGCGCCGTGTCTGCTTCATCAGTGGGGAGCCGGGCATCGGGAAGTCACGACTGGCGCAAGAGTTTGCTACGTGGAGCGAGCATGCGCAGCAGACCACCGTTCTATGGGGCTACTGCTACGAGATGAGTGGCTCGCTTCCCTACCAGCCTCTGGCCGACGCCATCAGCGCCCATGTGCGCGCGTGCAGCCCGGAACTGCTGCGTCAGTTGCTCGGCAGCAGTGCCGTTGATCTGGCGAAGATCGTGCCCGAAGTGCGTTTCAAGCTGCCAGAGCTGCCGCAACCGGAGCCACTGGGGCCGGAAGCCGAACGGAGCAATCTCTACAGCGCCGTTGCCCACTACTTCAGCGCTCTGGCAGCACAGCAACCATTTGTGCTCATCCTCGATGACCTGCAATGGGCCGATGCCGCTACCATGCAACTTCTCAACCTCCTGATCACGCAGACCTTGCAAAGCACTTCTGCGCAGGCAGGTAGTCTCACTGTTGACAGGTATCAAAATACGCCGTTCTACCTGCTGCTCTATCGTGCCGACGAGGTGAACGACACGCATCCCTTGCGCAGCCTCGTCTCCTCACTTTCACGCAGTGGCAGCGGTGAGGAATTGCGCCTGCGGCGGCTCACCGAAACACAGGTGCATCAGTTACTGGTCCGTATGGCCGGACACGATGTGCGCCCCGCCTTCGTCGCCGAAATGTATCGCCAGAGCGAGGGCAATCCCTTCTTTATTGGCGAGGCTATCCGCACGCTCATCCTGGAAGGCAAAATCAGGCGCGATGGCGACCGCTGGCAGGCCACCGTCAGCATCGAAGATCTGGGCATTCCCGCCAGCGTGCGCCTGCTGATCGAACGCCGCCTGATTCATTTCTCGCCAGAGTGCCGCGCCAGCCTCTCGCTTGCCGCCGTGCTGGGACGCCAGTTCAGTTCTGCCCTGCTCTCCTCTGCCAGCAAGCTCCCTGAAGATATCGTCGCTGCCCACATCGACGAAGCTATTCAGGCCCAGATTCTTATGCCTCTTGCCGGAAGTCTCACAAAGACGGCGGACGGGGGCCAGGAGGAGAGAGAGGATCTGCCTGGTCGTCAGGAAGATATTGATCTGGCCTTCACCCACGATAAGATTCGCGAGGTGCTTTACCAGTCGCTCAACCCGCTGCGCCGCCGGGCGCTGCACCGGCAGGCTGCCCTGGCGATTGAGGCGCGCTATGTCGCTGCCTTGCAGCCCTACTACAGTACGCTTGCCTACCACTACCAGATGGCGGAGGATGTTCCTCAAGCGGTCAGCTACCTGCTCAAGGCGACGGAAGTTGCGACGAGCGTCTATGCCTTTCTCAATGCCGCTACCTATGTGAAAACTGTGCTTGACCTTCTGACGGGCGATGAGGAGCGCTCGCGCCGCGCCGAACTGCTGCATCGCCTGTCGGGCATCCTGCTCTACACCGCTCGCCTGGACGAGGCTGTCAATGCCGGTCAGGCGGCTGCTCTCCTCTGGCGCGACCTCGGCAACACTGCCAGACAGGCAGAAGTCTATCTGGATCTCTCTTTCCTGTGCCACTGGATGGGGCGGGAACTGGAGTCGGTGCGCTATATCCAGGAGGCGCTGGCCTGCCTGGAACATGCGCCGGGCGAAACACTCCTGCTAGCCAAAGCCTATACACAGTGGGGGCTGGCCGCGACGGTGGCGGGTGAGCCGGTGCTGGCGCGAGAGAAGTTGCGCCAGGCCGATGAACTACATAAGCAGATAGGGGAAAACGACCCCTTCATCTCCGTCGTTTCGCTCTGGTCGCTGAGCTGGTGCGCCTATCTTACAGAAGCGCCCGAACGCATGCTCGCCTACGCATTACAGGGCGGAGAAGCCTGCCGCAGCTCGCACAAGCCAGATTGGGAGCCGATGATGGGATATTCAGCGGCATGGGCCTGCATGCTGCTGGGGCGTATGGTCGAAGGCGCGCAGCTGGCGCAGGAGGCGCTGAAGAAGGCGCAGTTCCATGGCGTCGTCGGCGCGCAGGGCTGGGCCTGCCTCGTCCTGGCCTTTCTCGCCATCCAGCAGGGGAACTGGGATGAGGCCCAATCCTGGGGCGAACGCGCTAACGCTATTGCCGGGCTGCTGCACGATATGGACCTGGAGGCTCGCGTTCTGTGGAGTCGCAGCATCTGCGCCGGTTGGAAAAACGACTGGCAAACTGCCCTCGCGGACATCCTGCAAGCCCTGGAAACGGGGAAACGAGAGGGCGAAACCTCGCTGGCCTATCCCTACCTGCTGGCGCAAGCCGCTAAAGCGTATCTCTATCTCGACAGGTTTGACGAGGCGCAGCACTACCTCGATCAGGCGAGAGAACTCGCGCTCAGCCGCCAGTACCACCAGCTTCCCGCTCTCATCCAGCGTCTGCAGGGCCGTATCTGGCAGGCCAGAGGCTGGTTTGACGAGGCGCAGCACTGCTTTGAACGCGCTCTCGTAGAACTGCAAACGCTGGACGATCCCGTCGAATATGCCCGCACCCAGGAAGCCTACGGCCTCCTCTACCTCACTCGCGGCCACGAAGGTGATGCCACCAGAGCCAGGCAACTGCTCGAAAGCGCCCGGCAGACCTTCCGCAAACTGGGTATCAATGGCTAGCCTGGGTAAATAGCTAACCGGGAAAATTGTGCCTGCGCTCCGGCCTGCGCTTCGGGCAGGTTGGAGACGAACAGGGCTATTGCCCCGGCCTTGTAACTGGCATCATCAAAGCTTTTGACCATCTGCCCGTTCACGATCAGTTCGAGTGATGCCCCGTTTGCGACAATCATCACCTGATTGACCTTGCCCGCTTTCTGGATGGCCGGGTTTAAGAAATAGCCGACGACTTTTATGGCGCTGGATTCGTCGTTGGGACCGACGACGCCTTTGAAAATCGCATAGGAGCCGTCACCGTACAATTCAAAACGGTAATAAGTTGCCAGATCGCTCTCCTCGTTCGCCATTCCCCGGATGTAGACGCCATAGCCGTTGTTCTGATCCCCTTTCGTCAACTCCGCGTTCACGACCAGCGTAAAATTGCTGTAGCTTCTCTGACCGGGCAGCAACTCCCACAGTAGTTTGTGTTCATCGCTCTCCAGCGCCAACCCGTTGCTGCCTATTGCTACGGTATATTTTCCGGGCGAACTCTGGAGATTCCAGCCGGAGGCATCATTGATGAGAGGGTCGGCAAAAAGAGGTGTTTCCTTCGGCGGCGCATACGTTATCTTGCGCGGTGGATTCGTATGTACAAACACATTTTCTAATGTTGTAGGCGTTATATGCGCCCCATGCAGACCGGCGAAAACCAGGAAAAGCACTGCGAGCAGCGAGGCGACAAAATAGATTTGTGCGGCCCTCTTTTTGTTCTGGGAGCGCTCCTCTCGCCTTCTCCGCTCCGGCAACGCTTGATTGACAGGTACGCTGTTCCCTATCTGCGCTGGCGGTGTGCTTCCTGTGCTATTTCCGGTCCACATTTGTTGCGGGGCAGCGGACCCTGCCCACCGGTTCTGATTGCCGGTTGCTCCACTTCCCGTCCATCCCTGTTGATTGCTTGCCGCCTGATTTCCTGTTTGCGCAGGAGCAAGGGTATAACCGCAGTTATAACACACAACCGTTTGCGGTGGCTGTGCCGCTCGACAGCGAGGGCAGACACGCAAAGGTTGATTCTGATACAACAGAGCCATGAAGCACCCTCGAACAAAGAATATGTCTTCATCTATTTCAATGTAACGATCTATCTTAACCGTTTCAGAGTATGCCACTGATTGGCAGAATGTACAAACCGGACGCGATCTGACGGTACTTTCTGGTGATGCCTGCTAGTTAGTATGGCTGATTCTGCCCTGATGATGCATTATTACAAAGGAGGAGGAGTATATTGATGAGTTTAAAGAAAAAAAGAATAATTCTTAGTTCTTTACTGCTGGTGACAGTATTGTTGATAGTTGTTGTCAGCGCGGGTATTTTTTGGGTCCTCCAATCTTCACAGAACACTGCGCAGAAATCGCCACAGACCCAATCGCTGCTTGATCCTCTCCCTCGTTCAAACGAGGAGCCGCTCTCTTTGCACCGGGAGTTCTCGCTTGTGGCAGCTACGAATTCGACCACATACGAGCCGTGGGGAATAGCCTTCGACTATACTCATGGCTTTGCCTGGGTGGCGGAGCCAGGCTGCGAACCAAATCCAAAATGCGCTGCCCCCGCGCAGGGCGCGATCAGCCAGTATGCACTATCGGACGGGAGTTTCATTCAGGATTTCGTTGTACCTGCTGGCTATTCCAGTCCCCTGTTTGCTGCCGTTGATGCCAGCGGCAACGTCTGGTTTACCCAGCCCAACACCGATGCCATCGGTGAATTTGTGCCGCAGAACGAAACCTGGCATCAATGGCCCGTCAAGAAAGGCAGCGCGCCCTACGATCTGACCATCGATACGCGCGGCAACATCTGGTTCACCGAGTTCTCTGGCAACAACATCGGTTTCCTTGATCCCAGTACCCAGACGATGGTCGAGAATCCGATACCCACGCAGGATAGCCAGCCCTACGGCATCACGCTCGACCCGCATGGCAACATCTGGTTTACCGAAAATCGGAACGGGCTGGGACAGATCGGCAGCTTCACCCCCACTTCATCTGGAAAGGTGAAGATTACGGAACATGTCGTGAACGCGATACGTCCTCACCTGATTGTCGCGGACAAAGCCGGAAACATCTGGTATAGCGACGGCTTTAGCGGCCACATCGGCGAATTTAACCCCGGAACGAGCCACAGCAGCGTCTATAACGTCTACTTCGGCTCTTGCACACCAGCCAGTTGCACGGGAACGCACATTTCCGGCATCGCCGCCGACTCGCAGGGCCATATCTGGTTTACCGACTCGCTCAGCCAGCGCATTGGCTATCTCATCCCCTCCAGCGGCAAGGTCGTGGCACGCACCCTCAGATATGCCAACGCGCATCCCAATGATGGGCTGGCGGTAGACGGCTATGACAGGGTCTGGTTCAGCGAGCAATTTGCCCGTACCATCACCATGTGGCCCGCCAGTGCTGTATAAATGCCCCCTGCTTCCCAGGCCGACTCTGGTGGTCAGCCTGCGGAGTGGTGGGCATGCTCTAGGGGCGTGGTGGCCCTTGCTGGATGCGCCGACTTACATCGGCACCCGTGACGCCGTCGCCCCACATGGATTCGAGCCACCAGGTTGCCCCGGCCTCTTCCCATGCGCGCACATGGGCTGCGGCCTGTTCAGGATCGGAGCCGGGCGTTTCACCTTCAACGACGATATCAAAAGGGGCTGTGGCCGGGCGATTCTCCTCGATGTATGCGCGCATGACGCGGATGTCGGCGGGCGTCAGTGCGCTGTTGCTGCCATCTTTTTTCGTGGGTAGGATGCCATCCCAGCGCAGGGCGCGCTGCATCGATTTCTGATGCGGCCACGCACCCACAACCCAGATGGGGATGCGCGGCTGCTGCACAGGGCACGGCAGCAGGGTCATTCCCTCGATATGATAGTATGCGCCAGCGTAGGTGAAAGGCTGGCCGCGCCAGAGACCGTCGAGGATAGCCAGGCTTTCATCCAGGATGCGCGCCCGCTCTTTGAGGCTCATCACCTCGCCCACCCTGGAGAATCCGGCATCGTCCTCTGCCGCACCAAGACCAACGGGCAGCACCATCCGCCCGTTGGAGAGCCGGTCGAGCGTGACCAGTTCGCGGGCCAGCTTCCAGGGCCGCCGCCGTGAGGGCGGCGTGAGCATCGTTCCCAGCCGCACCCGTTGTGTGCGTGCGGCCATCAGCGCGAGCAGAATCCAGGGATCATACCACTCACCAGCCGGATGGTCTGGTGTCTCGATGGAGATGCAATCGGGGATGAAGACGCCATCCCATCCCGCCGCCTCTGCCCCGGCTGTCAACGCGGGAATGCTCTCTACGTCACCACCGGGGATTATAAAGCCATAGTGCATGCAGGCAAACCTCCTCATTGCAAGAACTTCGGTTTGCCTTCAGTATAAGCGATCCTTCATGACATGAAGTGTCATATTTGACAGGTGCCGATTATCAGATACTACGATATCCCTGTAATGTCTTCAATTAAGTAGGGAATTTACCATCGCTGTATTCCAGCATTATTGACCAGTTCTCAGTCCTGTTGCGATATGGTCCGAAGTATTGTACACTCGGACAATACGCTTTTGAACTGTATAATCCCGAAAGAAATTTTGCATTTCCTGACTGGAAACCGGGTCTCATCATCCACAATCAGACCAGATCAAGAGGAGCCACTGTAACTACCAGAAGTGGTCTGTTGAAACAACTGTTGAGGATCATCCGTTACTATCATAAGATGTGCTCTTGTTGGTATAAAGGAGTGCTATTATACCTTATGAAAACACTGCACGGAGGCTTAGATCATATGGCAGGCAGGCTGAAAAAAGATCGCTTACTCAATTACGTGATTTCCGCAATTTTCCTCGTTCTTGCCCTTGCTGGTTGCTCGTTTTTTGGGAGCAATGCGCCATCTCAAACTCCAACTCCCACCTCCTCTTCCTTTACACCTTCGGGACTGCTTCATGTAGAGGGAACGCGGCTGGTGGATGCGAATGGGCATCCTGTTGTGCTGCGTGGAGCGGATATAGGAACTCCGTTTAGCAATATGAAGGGGTGGCAAAGCGGCAAGCGCCCAACAGATACAATCAATAGTGGTACACTTACAGCGATGGCGCAGCAGTGGCATATGAACATCTTACGCTTGCAGGTCTCTAACTGGATTTACGCAAAATATCCCGCTGATTTTCTCAGTCAACTCGATCAGATTGTGCAGGAGGCAAATCAGGCCGGATTGTATGTAGTTATAAACCTGGAAGACGATGCAAAGGGCGGCTCTCCGTATTCCAGCATCATACCGCGCACCGAAGATGTGACATTCTGGCAGGCGATAGCCGCTCACTATAAATCTAACCCGATGGTCCTGTTTGATCTCTTTAATGAGCCGCAGGAACCAGATTGGGATACCTGGCTGCATGGTGGAGGGAGCACGTCAGGCGGTGGCACAGTTGTCGGCTTTCAGGATCTCGTTCATGCCGTTCGCTCGACGGGGGCGCAGCAGGTCGTCATACTTGAGCCAGGCTCGGCTGGTCATGTCAAAGGCCAGAATGCGGCGGCGGCGGCAGAGGAAGGTGGTTGGTCAAATTTCCCTCTCAGCGACGCCATCAATGACCCCAATACGATGTATTCGCTGCACGTTTATCAGACCATTATCCAGCCAGCTTCTGCGCAATCGGCGAAGTGGGGCCCCATTCTCAACCGCTACCCCATCTTTTATGGCGAATGGGCTTTCTTGACGAATGGCACAGGGAAATCCGCAGTCGCTCATTGCCAGAGTTTACCAACCAACGGGAGTCAGGCGAATCAGGTGGTCGAGAATTTTCTGAATTATATGTCCTCTGTCCACGCGAACTGGGCTGCCTGGCAGTTCGCCGCAGGGGGACTGATTCAAGGTACGAATAACTATACGCCGACGACGTTCCCTTCAACATTACAATGTGGCAATAGCAAAGCTGATGTTGGCATGGGTTCCATTGTCCAGCAGTACCTGGCTACTCACCCTTCCTGATAATTACGGCCTGTAGCAGCCTTTGAGGTGTGCATCATATATGATGCACACCTCTTTTTTTATAAAAAACTTGCTCGAACATGTCACTCTGAGCGCGGCGAAGAATCTGAGACTGTGCGCAAAGAAGTGTGCGATGGTCTATCAAGCCTCTTCTTGATTCTCACTTTGAACACACATGAGCGCATTCCATACAATTTCCATGTGAGAAGCTCTTCTCATGACATGATGAAATCTTAACCCATCAGTCATATTTATAATCAGTTCTTAACCCGACTGCTACTCAGAAATCACTATTTCTATTGATAAACTTAGCTAGTTCAAGATTTTTCCTTCGATTTCGTCAAATCTCGAATGATGGCGGCACGAAAAACTGCACGGCCTGGAGCGAGAAAACTGTATATTCCATTCGAATTGCTGCTTTTTTGAAAGGGGAAATGCTTCACATGCAAAAATTTTTTCGACGCCCCCTGCTGGTAGGCGCAGCGCTGCTGGCAATCATCGCTCTGTCAGTCGCATGGTTGCTGCCGACAGGCATACATGCCTCGATGCGTCTCAAGGATTCAACAACAACACCGATTCAGCATGCCGTCTTTATCATGATGGAGAATCATACCTTTGATAATATGTTTGGAACGTTTCCCGGTGCCAATGGCGTGACTGAGCCGGAGGCTCCGAATCCTGTACCACAGGATTATATTCATGACGGTACTTCCGCGATTGCCAATATTGATGGTGGCAAGATGGATAAGTTCCCGGCTGAAGGCCACGTGCAGTATACGCAGGCTGACATTCCCAACTACTGGAGCTACGCGCAGCATTTTGCCCTCGGTGATTATTTCTTCACCTCCATAGCGTCGAGCAGCACTCCCAATCACCTCTCGATGATAGCGGCGCAAAACAATGGTATCTTCGAGACATCGGCCCAGAAAGGCTGCGCCTCCATCGCCAATGCGGATGTGCCTTCCCGGCAGACCAACGGCACCGGCTACTACTCCTATCCTTGCTACAACATCCCGAATATCCTTTCGGAACTGGACAGCAACGGAATCAGCTGGCGCTACTATACTGAAACGTCGATCTGGGATGCTCCCGCGATGATACAGGGTTATACAAACTCTCCGAATAATGTCAGTACGGCACAGTTTATCCCTGATGTGCAAAACAACAATCTGCCCAGCGTCTCCTGGATCACCCCTCCTAATGATAGCAGCAACCACCCCCCGCAGATGTGGGAGCCGGGCGAGAATTTTGTTACCGGCATTGTAAACGCGATTATGAATAGTTCCTACTGGAGCAATACCGCTATTTTCCTCACCTGGGATGATTTCGGCGGTTTCTACGATCATGTTCCTCCTCCCGTTGTTGATGGATTGGGGCTTGGCCCTCGCGTTCCCTTGATTGTGATTTCTCCCTATGCGAAATCGGGCGCAATCATCCATAGCGAGGGTGAATTCAGTTCCTTTGATAAATTCATCGAAGCCAACTGGGGCCTGCCCTCTCTGGGAGAACGCGATTCGCTCGCGCAGATCGATAATTTAATGGACTACTTCAACTTCCAGCAAACACCCCTGCCGCCTCTGATTCTCAAGCCGGTCAAATACTCCACCGCGCTCATCGTCCCGGTAGGAACCAAACAGGTAGGGCGTTCCTACCAGATTCATGGCGCGATAAACTATCTGCTCGGTTCATCAAAGCAAGTGTTTATCTACAGTGTGATTTACACACTGTCTACGACACCCACACAGCATAATGTGGTCATCGACAATGTACCTTATGCGATGAGTCCCGTAACCACCTATTCGGGTGGCACATTGTACCAGTACAAGACGAAGCTGCCTCCCGGTAATCACACCTTCACCTTCTCGTTTTCTGATGGCAACGGCACCTATGTCCTGCCCAATAATGGCGTTCCCTTTAGCGGCCCCCAGGTCGAGGCTTTCCAGGTCTCTCATGGCGTCAAGCCTCAATTTGCACTGCCGGGACAAACTGTAACCTACACAGCAAAGTATGTCTCCTTTACCAACACTGCTCCTACCGAGGCAGTTGTTGAGATTGATGGCGTCGATTACCCGATGCAGAAAACGGCGGGCAACAATTACTCGAAAGGCGTAACCTATACCTATACCACCAACTCGCTTTCGCTGGGTGAGCATAACTATCATTTCCTTTTCGATGATGGCTCTGGCGTCGGCGTTGCCGAAGATGAGGGCGGCGGTCGTCCCGTTATCACCAATACCCTGCTCACCAACTCTTCGGTCAGTCCGACAGCGGGAAACAATAGTACACCTTTTACCTTCAAGACCACCTATACAGATGCGAACAACCTGGCTCCGACGACGGCTCTGCTCTACGTCGATTCCACGTCTTACCCCTTGACGCAAGTCGGCACCGGACCTTACAGCAGTGGCGTCGTTTTCCAGACGACCATTACCTTGCCAAACGGTCATCACAAATTCTACTTCGTTTTCGCGAACTCCAACAACTACTGGGCTGACCCCATGTCACCGCTCGTTTATGCTGGCCCCAATGTCGCCGCGACAAATGCCCAGCCAGTTCCACCCGGTACGACCATCCAATCCAGTAATGCTGATGATGATGATCCTTTCCCCTCTCTCGACTTAAACTCTGATATATAAGGTCAAGGCAAGAGAGCCGGAACAAAGAAAGAAGGTCTCTGGCACTGCCAGAGACCTTCTTTCTTTGTTCTTGAGCCATGACATCACGCTCCATATTTACAGGCTGGTGAAACCTTAACCAGATCAATACATTTACAATCGTTTCTTAACCGATTCGTTACTGGCTAGCAGAAACCTCTCTGCTAAACTGGAAAGCGAATTACAGGTTCAAGTGGGCATAAAAGCTACTACAATATTGCAGATATGCCATCCTGAGCGGCAGCGAAGAATCTCATTCGAAGCCCGGAAAGTTTGCAGGAATCTTTCGTTACCGCCCCTTACTACTCTCTTTTTGAAAGGAGAATGAGCATGCGCGGATTATTACAGCGTCCTCTCCTCATTATCTGCTCCCTGGCAGTGGTGATTGCCGGGGTAATAGCCGTCTGGCAGGTTCCACTGCCTGGTCACGCGGCAAAGCAGCAGACCACCACAACCCCCATTAAACATGTGGTGGTAATCATGATGGAAAATCATACCTTCGATAACCTCTTCGGACGCTTTCCCGGTGCTAATGGCATCACAGAACCACGGGCAAGCAATCCCTTAGAGGGGGACAACGATCATACCAGCCCTGCTGCCCTTGCCTCTATCGATGGCGGCAAGATGGATGGCTTCTTGCCCTGGGAGCAGGTGCAGTACACCCAGCAAGATATCCCGAACTACTGGGCCTACGCCACGCAATTTGGCCTTGGTGATGATTTCTTCACCGATGTTCCAACCAATAGCACTCCCAACCACCTCTCATGGTTGGCCGGTGACGACCCCGGCCTGTTCGATGGCTCTCATAGCAGCGGCTGCACCTCTAATCAGAATGCGTTGCTCTACTCGAAAAATTCCTCGGGCTACTTCTGGAACTATCCCTGCTACAGCGTGCCAACCCTGCCCGAGGAACTGACCGCGAATGGTATCTCCTGGAAGTATTACGTCTCCTCACCTAACTGGGACGGCCCTCGCTACTTCTCTGCTCTGGATGGCTCACCGAATGATATTCAGAACGCGGCGCAATTCGCGACCGATGTCAAGAATGGCAATATGGCCCAGGTCTCGCTGGTAACGCCTATTCCGGCGCAAAGCGACCATCCACCCGCTTTTATGGAGGCCGGGCAAGATTTCGTGACCAATGCTGTCAACGCGATCATGAATAGCCAGTATTGGAGTTCAACCGCCATCTTTGTGACCTGGGATGATTTCGGCGGCTTCTATGACCATGTTACTCCGCCTTCTGTCGGAGATAATCTGGGACTTGGCCCTCGCGTTCCCCTGATCGTCATTTCACCCTATGCCAGACAAGGCTATATCTCCTCCGCTGATAATCCGAATGGTAAGCCGGGTGAGTTCGCCTCGTTTGATAAGTTTATCGAAGAGAACTGGGGCTTGCCACCTGTTGGGACGCGCGACGCTAACCCCAATATCAGCGACCTGATGGATTTCTTCAACTGGAATCAGCAGCCGCAGGCTCCTTTAATCCTGCAACAGATTCCGTATACGAAGCTATTGAGGATTGCGACGGTCAACACAGTTACGGTGAACGGGCAGACGCTGGCAGGAACGATTGTACCGCGCTATGGCGACCCCAACACCACCTACACCTATAGCGTCGTTTACACCCCCAAGCAGAAGCCCACAGTCGCCAATGTTAATATCGATGGGACTGCCTACCCGATGACCTTTGTCGAGAAGGTGAGTACTGGCAATCTCTACCAGTACTCGACCAAACTGCCGCTCGGCCTGAATCACTCGTTCACGTTCACCTTCTCGAATCCCAGTGGTGGGACAGTGACACTGCCCGATAACGGCGTGCCTTTCCCCGGCCCCTATGTCCACCCCTACACAGTGAGCTGGTCGGTCAAGCCGAAGGAGGGTTTCTCAAATCAGCCATATCATTTCAGCGCGACCTATAAATCCGACAACGGTATAGCGCCCACGGTGGCTCAGGTAGATATTGACGGTCAAGCCTATAATCTGAAGGCGAATTGTACCAGTAACAATAGCTGCAACTACAGCAAAGGTGTCAATTATACCTACACCACAATGTTGCCGGTCGGTATCCACTACATGCGCTTCGTCTTCGACGATAGCACGGACCACTCGGACGAACAAATCTACCTGGGTTCTGAGCAGCCTGTCGTGAGCGAGGTGATGCTGACCAATTCAAATGTCAGTCCTGCCAGCGGCACCGCTTCGACTCCCTATACCTTCTCGACGACGTATACCGATGTGAACAATCTGGCGCCTACCAGCGCAAATCTCTACGTCGATGGTACGTCCTATCCGATGACATGCGTCTCAAATTGTAGCTCATACAATCAGGGCGCGCTCTACCAGGCTCAGGTGCAGCTTTCCAGCGGCAAACACCATTTCTACTTCGTCTTCACGAACTCGAATACCTCGTGGGCTGATCCGTTTGACCCGGATGAGTATAACGGGCCGAATGTCTCTGCGGCAGGTCAGCCGCCAGCCTCCTCGGTTGGCGTTGGTACCCTCTGGCAGCCGCCTCAAGCAGACCCGGATGATACCGACTTCACGGATTGACGGCCATTTCGTTTGTAGTGCGATCTTTTTGCAGATCAGGGGAGAGTTGCATACACAGCTCTCCCCCTGGTTATTTTTTTCATGCCATGCCATGCCAGGGCTGCCGTATGTCGAAGTCAGGAGAAGAGGAAATCAAAAAGCCCTGGGATGCAGACCATGCAGGCTTGACTCTGGCCCAGAAATCCCATAGAATTGACATAGTACAAATGTGTTATGCGTATTGTGTGCTGGTCTGTCGAAAAGCTACTCTATTGAGGAGAAGTTGTGTCTGCGTCGCAGTCAGGAGAAGAGTGGTTGAGCCTGCGTGAGGCAGCGGAGATGCTGGGCATGCACCCGGCAACCGTGCGCCTGTGGGCAGACCGTAACGAATTGCCTTCGCGCCGCACCAATGGCGGCCATCGCCGCTTTCGCCGGGCGGATATCGAGGCGCGCCTGCGCCAGGAGGCAGAATGGCGACCCCATCCCGCCGCGCAGTTGCTGGTGCAGAGCGTGCTGGGCCGCGTCCGCTTCGCCTTCACCGACGGTACGCTCAACCATCTTCCCTGGTATCTGCATTTCGATGAGCAGGCCCGCGAGGCTTATCGTAAGCTGGGCCGCCGCGTGCTCGAACTCCTCCTGCGTGCCGTCTCCGATGGTGCCGTCAGCGAAGAACTGCGCCGCGAGGCTAGCGCGCTGGGCACCGAATATGGCGCGATTACCTGCCGCTCCAATGTTCCCGTTGCCGATGCCGTGCGCGCCTTCCTCTACTTTCACAGCCTCGTCGATGACAGCGTCCTGCAGATCGTCGAGTTGCGCGGCGCTCGCGATCATCAGGATCTTCCCTGGGCTGACAGCCTGCGCCAGATCCAGGCTCTCACCAACGAAATTTTGCCCGCCCTTATCGAATCCGCGCAATCCTCACAATCACAGATGCAAACATCCTCTATCCCTACTACTTCCAAATAACCTGAGAATACAACCTCTTCGCGACGTATAGAGAACGGAGAAATGCTTTCCTGTTGTATAAATATATGTAAATATGGTAATCTTGAGAGTAATCACGGCAATGAAAAGGAAGACGCATGGCAGCGCGCGCAAAGCCATCTTCCTCGATGTCCAGGCGTGAGAAGCGCATGTCCACGCATAGACGACCACGAGGGCAGAGGCCAGCACTGAAAGCAACGCAACCGGCTGAGGCAGGAGCGGAGTTAGATCTCTCGCTCACGCCCCGGCAGCAGCGCGCGCTGCTCTACATTGCGCGCCGCCATATGCGCCATGCTCGCATCACTACTCGTCTACCACGCACCTCCGCTCCTGAAAATATCCCTGCCACCATCTCTTCACCCGTGGTGGAGGATGCTTCCCCATCTAGCGAGAGGACCGGCGAGCAACCGGAAGCTGTGAGGATGATGCTTTCTCGTTCGTTTGATAGTCATGAAGCCCCTTCAGACGCGCGAGCACGAGACATCACCTCTACGGACATCCCGAAGAAAGCTGCTACTGGGAGCGCGCGCAGCGGCAGCGAGGCCGGGAGAACGAGGCGCCTGCAAGCTTTTCCATTACCGGTGCCGCTGCCGCCATTGGTGCCGAAGGCGCAATCTCAACCCCCTGCCGCAGTTGCCGCTTCGTTGCCCGCGTCGGTTCCGGTTCCGGTTCCGGTGAAGCCACGGACAGAACGAGTGAATGCGCACAAACGCTGGCGGCGAAAAATGCTGCGCCACTTCTCGCGCAAGCGCCTGCGCCAGGCCCGCGTTTCTGAACGACGCCAGCGCGGTCGTTTCTGGCTCTCTATCATCAGTACGTTCGTTTTGCTGTTCATTATCCTCTCCTCACTGATCGGGGCGGGCCTGTCAGCCGCCTATACCTTCTACCAGCAGACGCAGCAGGAATATGGAAAGCAGGTGCTTACCCTGCAGGACCTCTTGCCGCTCGACAACCTGAAGATGTACGACAGCAAGGGCATCTTGATCGGGCAATTGACCGATCAGGGGCTGCACACCTCCGTCATCTTTGACCAGATTGCGCCCCCGCTCACCGAAGCTATCGTCGCTACTGAAGACAAAAATTTCTGGACAAACGAGGGAATTGACCCGCAGGGTATGTTGCGTGCCGCTCTGGCCGACCTGCGTAGCGGGCGTGTCGTTGAAGGCGGCAGCACCATCACGCAGCAACTGATTAAAAATCTGGTCGTGGGCAACGAGGTAACACTCAAACGCAAGCTGCAAGAAATCGCGCTGACGACGGATGTGAACAGCAGCTATTCCAAGCGCGATATCCTGACCATGTACCTGAACAGTATCTACTTCGGTCACCAGGCGTATGGCATTGATGCTGCCGCGCAGGTCTATTTTGGCTTGCAGGACAAACCCGGCAAGGCTGCCTCGGCCCAGCTTGACCTCGCGCAATCGGCCATGCTGGCAGGCATTCCCAATTCCCCCTATCTCTACGATCCCCTGCTCCATCCGCAGGCTGCCTTCAACCGCTTTGAAAGTGTCCTTGAGTCCATGATCTCCCAGCATTACATTACACGCGTGCAGGCGCTGGAAGCTATTAGCGAGGCGCAGCGTCCTGGTTTCTTCAAGCCCGGCAACTTCTCGCAGAATCGCGCTCCGCATTTCTTCCAGTTTGTGTTGCAGCAGCTTGAGCAGAGCACGCATCTCAGCAGACAGCAGTTGTCGCGTTCCGGCATGCAAGTCTACACGACGCTGAATGTCGCCTTACAGGACCAGATTCAGAAGATTATGCAACAGCATGTGGAGGAACTGCGCTACGACCACAATGTCACTAATGCCGCCGAGGTGCTGATCGATTATCACTCCGGGGCGATTATCTCCCTGCTGGGCAGCATCGACTACAACGATAACTCCATCGATGGGCAGTTCGATGTGGCAACGCAGGGCTACCGCCAACCCGGTTCCTCCTTCAAGCCCTACGTCTACGTGACCGCCTTTGAGCAAGGCGCGTCTCCTGCTCAGGCCATCGATGACGCGCCGCTGACTATTCCGCTGTGCTGCGGCCAGCCGCCGTTCTCGCCGCAAAACTACGACCTGAGCTTTCACGGGCAGATGACGCTGCGCTGTGCTCTACAAAACTCGCTCAATGTTCCTGCCGTCAAGGTTCTCCAGCATGTAGGCATCAACGCGGCCATGCAGACGGCGTACAACATGGGCATTACCAGCTACGAGGGAACGCCCGGCTACTCGCTCGTCCTGGGCGGTCTGGGCATTCGCCTGCTTGATCAGACCTCTGCTATGGGTGTCTTTGCCAATGGCGGCGTGCGCGTTGGCTACTATGCCATCAACAAGATCGTCTCAGCCAACACGGGTAAGGTGCTGTACCAGCACACACGCTCCACGGGCAAGCAGGTCATCAGTCCCCAGCTTGCCTACATGATGACGAATGTACTCAGCGACAACACCGACCGCATTCCCGAATTCTTCGACTGCAACGTCTTGCAGCTCTACGCGAACTCGCAGAGCGCGTGTTACGCGGGTGATCGCGGAACGGTGCGCCCGGCAGCCGCCAAGACCGGCACGACGCAGGATTTCCGCGACAACTGGACGGTTGGCTACACGACCGACTACGTGATGGGCGTCTGGGTCGGCAACGATGACAATTCTCCGATGATCGATGTTACCGGCGTGCAGGGCGCGGCGCCCATCTGGCACGACTCCATGCTGCTGGCCGAACAGGGCCATCCCATCCGCGATTTCGTCAACCCCGGCGGTCTCGTGCGCGCTACCGTCACCTACCCCGATGGCGTCAAAACCACCGACTGGTTCCTGCCCGGCACCGTCCCCCGCTTCAATCCCACGCCTGCACCCACATCTCCGGTCTCGACCTCTACGACGGCGCCCGGCAAACAGAAAATACCCGCTCCCACGACAGGCGGCGCGCCTGGCAAGATGCCAGCTCCCTATTGCCCCTCCGACTACAGCTTCGCCTTCCCGCCTCCCGCGAGTAACGCCAGTCCCAACGGAGTATGGTGATTGCTCCCTTTGTCTGAAGGTGATGAACTTTAGTCTCAAGGGGTGAAACTCACACTATTACCGGGCAGATATCACCTCTCCGCCAGGCTGGATGCTTGAGACCTCATCTTAGCCTGTCCGTTGTACTTTATAGAAACATTCTAGCAAAGGTTATGCAATGATTATTGAGCAAAAACCAGAGGGATCGGCGAAACTTCCGGTTCATAGCCGCGCTGCTGCCTTGCAACACCTCAATGTCCGCCCACTACCGCCGCGACATCGCTACGCCCTGCAAAATTCCTTCAACGTTCCCGCCGTCAAAGTTTTGCTGAAGACGGGCGTGGTAGCCTCCCTGCACACGGCCCAGGCGATGGGCATCACCTGCTACGAGGTGACGCCCAACTATACGATGGTGCTGGGAACGCTCAGTGTTCACCTGCTGGATATGACCTCCGCTTACGGCGTCTTCGCCGATGAAGGCGTGCGCGTTCCCCCCCACTCTATCGAGGTCGCACGCGACGCGAGCGGGCATGTGGTCTACCCGTTCGTAGCGATGGGAAAGCGTGTCATGAGTCCGCAGGTCTCTTTCCTGGTGACCAATGTGCTGAGCGACAACAACTCGCGTACCTTCGAATTTGGCAAGTGCAGCATGCTCTACCTGTACAGCACCTCGCAGGATCAGTGTTACGCTGGCGACCCGGCGTCGTGCGCCCGGCAGCCGTCAAAACCGGCACCTCGCAGGATTTCCGCGATAACTGGACGATTGGCTACGCGACCGACTATGTGATCGGTGTCTGGGCGGGCAACAACGACGACACGCCCATGGTCGATGTCACCGGCGTTGATGGCGCTGGCCCCATCTGGCACGACTCCATGCTGCTGGCCGGGCAGGGCCGACCCGTCACCGACTTCCCCATCCCCGGCGGCGGCGTCCAGCGAACCGTCAGCTATCCTGGCATGACCACAACGGACTGGTATTGAAATGAGGTTATTCTACATGTATCCCCACGTGCTCCAGCAGAGCGCGGCTGAGTTCGGCGCGGTGTTTTTTAGGCATGCGCTGCGCGAAGCCGTGCGAATCGGAGCCGGTGCTCATCAGCAGGTTGTGCTGGCGGGCATAATTCAGGTAGCCTTCAATCAGCTCAGGGCTGTGCGAGGGATGGTAGACTTCGATTCCATCGATGGGAACCTCGGCGCGCAGTTGGTCGAGCAGGGCCGGTTCGTAGAAGGTGAAGCCGGGTTCGCGCCGACCGGGATGAGCGAGGAGGCAAACGGCCCCGCTGCGGTGCGCTGCCTCCACCGTCTCCGCCATATCCACCTTGATCTCGTGGAATCCGACCTCGCGCATGATCTGAAGCGCCTCGCGCCAGTGCTTCACATAGCCATGCTCGCGCAGCAGCATCGTGTTATGGGAGGTGCGCGTTGGCAGCCCGCCGCTCTCAGGCAGCAGTTCCTCGCGGCGCGGGAACTCATAGCCCTTGCGCGCCAGCTCATCATACACCGCCAGGGCCATTTCCTGCTGGCGGCGCTTGATCTGAGCCGTCATGTCAGTGAGAAAGTTTTCGCGCGGGTCAAAGCCGTAGCAGAGTAAATCACCCATCTTGCCCTGCCAGGCAGTGCTCATCTCAACACCAGATAATACCGGCAAGCCCTGCCGGGCCGCCAGTTCCTGGATGTGGCCGACCATATCCACGCGGTCATGGTCGGTCACAGCCACAAGGTCAAAGCCCTCATGTACCAGGTAATCTATCAATTCTTCATCGGTCAAACGCCCATCGCTGTAGGTGGTATGCATGTGCAGGTCAATCGCGGCATCCGGGGCAAGGGTCAGGGAATCAGTCAAACGTATCAAAACGAACTCCTTCAAACTTCTATGAGGCAAAAACGACAGAGATATTCTTCTTTATGATACCATATCTCGTTCGCACACATTGACATCCCCTCATAATTCTTCTGTCAGGTCTGTGGTCCGTGAGGAGGTGAGGGAGAGGAGGTGGGGACACCCCACTGCCCGGCAGGGACTCTGTCCCTGCACCCCACTTTCTGAGGGGATGTCAGGCGTACAGGCTTGCCAGAGAGCATAGTGAGAGAGTACAATGAAAAAAGACCCCGCACACTGCGCCTGTCGTGAAGCTCTCGAAAGGAGTCATTGTCTGCGCATGAGCACGACACAGATAGCTGCCGCACTCTACCAGTTGCAGCAGCTTGATCTCGAACTGGATCGGATCGTCTCCGAACAGCAAGCCATTGCCAGCTCTCTGCAAGCAAACGCCGGTGTACAGAAGCTTCGTAAGGAATATGAAATCGCGCAGCAGCAACTGCAGAGCGGCCAGCAGACCCAGAAAGAGGCGGAATGGACGCTCGAAGACCTGAGCCGCCGCCTCAAGGCCCAGGAACAACGCCTCTATAGTGGAAGCGTCACCAATCCCAAAGAGTTGCAGGCGCTCCAGCAGGAAATCCAGCACCTGCGAGCGCAGCAGAGCCGCCAGGAAGATGTGGCCCTCGAATTGATGGATGCTACGGAAACACTGGAAGAGACGGCTCGTAACACAGGCGCCGCTCTTCAGAAAGCAGAGCGGGCCTGGACACAGGAAAACGCGGCAAAGCTGGCGCGCCGCGACCAGCTAGCGGCGCGCCAACAAGAACTTCAGGCCCAACGCACGCGCCTGACGACCGGCATTGATGCGGCCCTCCTTCAACGCTACGAAGCCCTGCGCCGCACCAAACAGGGACGCGCCGTCTCGAAAGTCGAGCAAAACTCCTGTCAGTGGTGCCGGGTCATCCTCACCCCCAGCGAACTCCAGCGCGTCCGCACCAGCAACACCTTGCAAACCTGCACCAACTGCGCTCGCATCCTGTATTATGACCGTCTGTAACTTGTAGGTCTCGATGGATCGAGGGCAGCCCCGATCCATCGGGACCTACAAGTTGTATATCCCCATTGTTTCGTGAAAGCTCAATGCCATCCCATTGCGTCCCTACATTTCGTCCTGCCATTGGGCTATAATCTAATGTGTAAGAGGTTGTTATTTTGAGAGGAAGGATATTACGTTGTTACTGGAAGCGCATATTCGTAAGATGCTGGTGGATGGCACGCAGTGGGCGCGCTGGCAGGGCTATCACGTGCCGGTGAGCAACGACTACTTTGTCATCTGGACGCCGGCGGGGACAGAGATGCACTGGCTCCCGAATACCTGGACATCGGACAAGCATTCTCTGTTCTCCTTCTGGCCGGGAGAATGGTACACTATTCAGGTAAGCTACGGTCAGGATGGTCAGTTTCTTGGCAGCTATTGCGATATTGTTTTGCCCGCTTCCGACTACTCGAACACGGCGAAAGAGATGATCTATACCGATCTCTACATCGACGTGGTTATTCGTGAGGATGGCAGCGTCTACACCAAGGATCACGAGGTCTTCGAGCGAGCGGCGCGGCATTTCCCCCTCGTGGAAGAGTCGCGGCAGAAATCGTTCGAGACGCTGGACTGGCTGGAGGAACAGGCAAAGCAATGGAGCGGCCCCTTCGAGCGTATCCCACGCAGCCTGCCACGCATCGATTTTGAAGCGCTCGCGCCCGAGGAAGCAGCAACGCTCCTGCGCACCCTCTCTTAAGTAGCCGGAGGTGAAAGACGGAACCAACGAAACCAATGAAAGCGATGGCATCCACCGGCGCGGGAAACATTTCTCCATTGCCCGAGACCCTGCGCAGCCAGCTCTCCCGGCACGGAGTCACACGCTTCGATGAAGTGGCTCTGCGCGAGGCGTTAGAGGCACGCTGCGAAACCTATACCCTCATCAAACTTGCTCCCTGGCCCGCCAGGCGCTGGAAATGCCGCTATCGCCTGCTCATGGGCGATGCCATCCACGACGCGCAAAGCGCCGCCGAAGCCTACGCCCTCGGCCTTCTCACCACCTTCAAGTAATCCTTTCAAGCACGACGGTTCGCAAATGTGCGAGAATGTATGAAGAACTTACTGAGGGTTCATTGTTCATGCACATATTCGCGAAAGGATCACAGGGCATATGCCAGCGATAGATAAAAGCATGCAGGGGAAAATCTGCATGGTTACCGGGGCGAACTCCGGTATTGGGAAAGAAACGGCGCTGGGACTGGCGCGCAAGGGGGCGACCGTGGTGATGGTGAGCCGCGATCCCGCCAGGGGCGAAGCCGCACAGAACGAGATCAAGGCGCAGAGTGGCAGCAACAATGTTGATCTCCTGCTGGCCGACCTTGCTTCGCAGCAATCCATCCGGCAGCTCGTTGAAAATTTCCAGAGCCGCTACTCGCAGCTTCACGTCCTCATCAATAACGCAGGCACCTTCACGCTCAACCGGCGCGAGACGGTCGATGGGCTCGAGGTGACCTTCGCCGTCAACTACCTTGCCCCGTTCCTGCTGACGAACTTGCTGCTGGACACGCTCAAAGCCAGCGCGCCCGCTCGCATCATCAACGTCAGTTCGGACGCTCACCAGCAGGGCTACATCAACCTGGATGACCTGCAATCGAAGCAAAGTTTCCCGCTCATGCGCGCCTACGGTCAATCCAAGCTTGCCCTCATCATGTTCACCTATGATCTGGCGCGCCGCTTGCAGGATACCGACGTCACCGCCAACGCCCTGCACCCAGGCTTCGTCGCCACCAACTTTGCTCAGAGCGCTGTACCCGCCTTGCTCCGCCCCCTTGTTCGGCTTGTTATGGCTATCCCGGGCATCAGCTCCGAAGAGGGCGCGAAAACCTCCATCTATCTCGCCTCCTCGCCGGATGTGGAGGGAGTCACCGGGCGCTACTTCGTCAAAAGCATCCCCGTCCGCTCCGCTCCCATCACTTACGACGAGGCGCTGCAACAAAAACTCTGGGAAGAAAGCGCGAAGCTGGTCAAATTGCCGGTAAAAGGTGTAAAAAGCTGAACAAGAATGCGCGCATTCTTGTTCAGCTTTTTAAAGTTCCGCTGCCATTTCCGCTTTCGGTCTCAACGCCCAGCTTCTCGCCTGCGACCTGGGCGAAGTTGAGCACGGCGACGAGCGAGCAGCCGCCGATGACGTTTCCGATCAGTGTGGGCAGCATGAAGCCGAAGAGGTAGGTGAGCCAGGAAACGGTGCCGAGGTTGACAAGGTAGAGCACGTCGACCGAGCCTGCGATGATGTGCGCGAAGCCGCCGAGCGCGACGATGTAGGTGATGATAATGATAATGTTCATCTTCGCGCCGTCCGTGGCGGGAAGCAGCCAGACCATGAGCGCGATCAGCCAGCCCGCGAAGATGCCCCGCATCACCGTAAAGCCAAAATCGCCGCGCAGCGAGTGACCGGCGACTTCGCCGAAGGCCTGCTGGATCGGAGGCGGGAAAATGGTGGTGTGCGCCAGGATAAAGGCGAAGATGAACGCTCCCACAATGTTGGCGCAAAAAACCACGGCCCAGAGCCGGGCCACACGGGTGAAGGTGCGTCTATCGGGATGTGCCAGCAAGGGCAAAATGACGGTAATCGTATTCTCGGTAAAAAGTTGCTGCCGCCCCAGCACGACGATCAGGAAGCCCAGGCTATAGCCAAAGTTACTGAGCAGCGGTCTCCAGGCGGGAGCAGGGATGTACGTATAGAGCAGCCCCTGCGTAACGAGCGAGAAGCCCATAGAAAGGCCAGCCGCCAGGGCTGACATGGCAAGGGCAAAAGGCGAACGCCGCAGTTCTCGCTCGCCCTCCTCGCGCACCGTCTCATGCACCACGACGGCAGAGGGCCGGGCGCGTTTCGTCACCTCGCGCCGCTCATTCTTACTCAATTCCGGTACAACATTGGACCTCTCGGTGAGTCGCGGCTCCTGTTCAGGCTCCACATAACTGGCCCTGCCTGATCTCCGGCTCAAACGCTTTATCACCATTCAGGAATGCCTCCTTTTCTGCCCGTGGGCACGATGCATGGCTCAGATGAGCTTGCTTCTCTCAACACGAACCAGAGGGCAAAAGAGATACATGCTACATTTGTTTCGACCTGACCAATGCTGGGAACGGTTGTACGCAGGTGACTTTGCAGAGAGTAGCAGGTTACTTCTGTGAAGATATCGATCAAGCGATTATAGCGCAGCTTTGCCAGGAGTGCCTGCTCGTCTCCCAGAGCATACATTGCTATTAGTCCGGGCGTTGAGTCGGGAATCTTCGTTTCGGCCATCAGCTTATCTGCCTCAGTCCTGATTCAGTCGCAACGTCTGACCGATAGAGGGGCGGGAGGCGAGGTAGATCATGAGGGCGAGGATGAGGAGGCAGAGGGCGAGGAAGATGGCAAGCGAGAGGATAAGGCTGCCGGGGACGACGATGGCGGGCGCGGGAACCCTCTGGGCAAGGAAGAACGAGAGGCTGTTGCTTCCACCAATGCCCGCGTCGGTGAAGATGAGGTGGGGAACGGCCAGTTGTGAGAGGCCGTAGCCGAGGAGCAGGCCGAGGGTCAGGGCCGCGAGGTAGATGATGCCCTGCTCGATGCTGAGGATGGCGGCGATGCGGGGTTGGTCGAAGCCCAGCGCCCGTAGCAGGGCGAAGGTGGTGAGACGGCTGCGCACGCTGAGCCAGGAGGCGATCAGGTTGCCCACCAGCACGAGCAGGAAAGGGACCAGCGCGCCGATAGCCAGCAGGTTGACCAGGATATGCTGCGCCGAGTTTTGCTGGAGATTATCGATGGTCGCTCGCCGGTCGAAGAGCGGGTTGAGACCGGGCAGGCGCTTGTTTCCGTTATGAAGCTCCTGGCGGATCCGTGCCAGCGCGACGGCATTATTGCTTGTCTTGAGCCAGAGATAATTGACCGGCAGGTAGAGTTCGGACGTGGGGGTAAAGTAGGGATTGCCAGCGACATCCTGGTAGAGCGAGGAGTAACTCTCGAAATCGACAAGCAGACCGCCAGCCGGGATGTTGTTCAGTGTATCGCTGATGCCGGGGCTGTCCGTGATGCCGGGGATGGACTGCACGTGGGCGACATCCAGCAGCGGAACCGGCGCGCCGGAGTCATACAGCGTGAACTGCTGGCCGGGGGTAAGGTGCAGCTTTTGAGCAAGGGTGGCATCGACAATGGCGGGCAGGATGCCGTGGAAGTTCGCGTCGTCACGGTGAGCGCGCAGCGCGCTCATCAGCGCGGTCAGGGATTGAGCGGAGCTTTGCGCGGGCCAGACGGCGGTGTTTGCATAGGTATCGGCGTCCACGGCAAATAAGTCCACGTTCAAATTGTCTTCGGGCGTTGCCAGTATCCCGCTGTAGCCGGGCGTGACAGAAAGCACGCCGGGCAGGGTTTGATAGCTTGCGCTCACCTTTTCCAGGTCTCGGACGGCGTAGTCGGGAGCAGGTTCGTTTTGCCGGGGCGGTACGTTGATAGTAGTAGTGAGGAGACCGCTGAAATCGGCTCCGGTCTGGAAGGCGGCGACATCGTAGGCGCGCTGTGTTTCCGAAGCGGCCAGCACCTGAGTGAGGACGAGCGAGGCCATTGCCAGGGCGAGCAGCAAGGTCAGGCGCAGCGCGTGGCGGGAAGAGCGCGAGAGCTGCGCCAGGGCAAGCATGGAGAGCGGACCTTTGCCACGCGCTGCCAGCCGCGCTCCGGCTCGCAGTAGCAGGGGAAAGAGGCGCAGGAAGAGCAAGAGAAAGGCGATGAGCAGGAAAAGGGGCGCGATCAGCGAGATGGGACCGGAGATAAGCACCTGCACCTGTGGATCGAGCAACGGCACGCTGGTAATGTAGAGGGCGGTCAGCGCGGCGCTCAGGGCAATGACCGCCGCGAAGATATCGAGGTAGAGGCGCTGCCAGAGTGGCTTGCGCGCCTCACGCGCCTGCTCGCGCCGCAGGGTCACGATATCGGGGTTGGTCGCGGTGTAGATAGAGAGAATCATGACCAGGATGGCAGCCGCGACGATCGCCAGCATGTACCAGCGCACGTTAAAGAGCAGGTTAGATGCCTGTGTCCAGATGATGTTGAACGCGTTCTGCTCTCCGGTCGTGAGCAGCAAGCGCGCCGTGATGGAGACGGAGATAAGGGTCAGCAGCAAGCCGCTCACGAGCGCGCAGAGGCCCAGCAGAACGCTCTGGAGAACCAGTGCGCCTACCACCTGATCGTCGCTGCCGCCGCGAGAGCGCAGCAGCGCTATCTCTTCCCTTTGCCGCTCCACAAGCATCGCCATCATCAGGCCGACAAAAAAGATGAGCAGGGCGGCTACCTGAAATGTCAGGATCGTCATGGGAAGCTGCATGGTCTGCGTGTACTGGCTGTACTGAGCAATCAAGTCGGTAGAACCCTGAATGCTCACCCCCTGCATCTGTGGAGGGCGATTGATCACGCCGGGCGCTTCGACCTGCAAGTTCTGAAGGCCGCTCAGGATATCTGAAGCCTGGAACGCCAGCGTGCGCGTTACATCGAGGGGATAGTACCAGGTGAGCGACACCGGATCGGAGAATTGCAGGTGGGGGTAGCGGGCTGCCACCTGTGCCAGGTTGGCGAGCAACTGGCTGCTGGAAGCCAGCCCTTCGTAAACGCCCTTGCTCAGCACCGCATTGCTTGCCAGCCTGTCACCATGCCAGAAGCTGTCGTTGGCATTGGGCTGGAAGATGCCGACAACACGCAGTGTCAGGGAGGCGCTGTTGAGAACCTGCGCACTACTGGCGCTGATAAGCGGCGACTGCACTGTGAGGGTAGAGCCGGGCGTGACATGCAAAGCGCTGGCAACAGCGGGCGTGAGAGCTACCTCAATCGTGTTGCCAGTGCTGGCGGGAAGGCGTCCCCGCAGCAGTTTCAGGTGCGAGTTTGCCCGGTTGAGGGCGTAACCACTCAACTTGATCTCGTTGCCGGTTTCAGTAGTCGAGCCGGACTGCTGCCCCTGCTTCATAATAGAGAGGAGAGGGGTTTGCACGATACGTTGTTCCTGCCCGGCCACGAGATTGCCCAGGTTGTTTTGCACGACCAGGGTGAGCTGCTGTTCGCTGCGCTGGATAGTGCTGGTCGAAACCTGGGCGGCGTAGCCCTGAAACTCCAGATTGGACTGGTTGAGGAAGCTGTTCAGGAGATTGTGCAGGCCGATGGTCATGATAATCTGTGTGTAGAGCAGCATGGTACAGACAATGACAACAGCGGCCACGACGCCCACATACGTCAGGAAGAGCATACGCCAGTTCTGACGCAACTGCCAGAACGCGAGCGTGACGGTCGAGGGGAGCAGCAGGTTGTTGCGCGAGCCGCGCAGGTCACGGCTCACACGCTCAGTCCCATACGTTGCCATTATCGATAACCCCTTTTCATCTAAATAAAGAAAAAGTCCGGCAGAGTTGCTGTTCTAGTCTTCATTGAGCCGCAGCACAAGACCCGGCATGGTTGAGAGCACCAGGCGGATCATCAGGCCGAGCGCGAAGGCGCAAATGACGATGAGGATGCCTAGCGCGGCGAGGAGAGAGACAGGCACAATCATCTGAATGGGCGGCATGTCCTGCAAGGCGAAGAAGGTGCCCCCCGTGGTCGTACTGCCAAAGCCCCCGGCGCTGGCTGTGGTGTAGACAAGCACGGGGATAGCCAACCACGCCAGGCAGAATCCGAGCGCGATTCCCAGCAACAGGGCCGCTATGTAGGTAATGCCCTGCTCCCAGCCCAATATCTGCGCTATCTGACGCGGAGCGCTGCCCAGAGCGCGGAGGACGCCGAAGGAGACCATGCGCGTGCTGGCACTAACCCAGGAAGCCACGATATTGCCAACCAGCGCCAGCAGTAAGGGAACAATCGCCCCCGGCAGCAGCACCCCCAGCAAGGTGAGTTCAAGCGGGTCGTACTGGAGCTGGTCAAGGATGGCGCGGCGATCAAAGAGCGGGTCGAGTTGCAGCGCGCCCTGTGAAAGCGCCTGGCGCACGCTGGCAAGCGAGGTGGGGTCGCTGCGCGTATGCAGCCAGACGTTGATGATGGCGGGTGGGAAGAGGTTGAAATCCTGCCTGTAGACCCCGGCAAGGCTCTGATAATCAACGAGGATATTGCCGCTCGTGCCGGTGTTGGCGCTTCCCGGAATATAGGCCACCTCCGCGATGGCAACGTAGGGCAGCAGGCCGTTGGCATCGTCGAGCACAAAGTGTGCGCCCGGCGAGAGGTGCAGCACGTCCCAGGTGGAAGCATCGACAATGGCAGGAATGGCATTGTTTTTCTGCGCTGTCGGGCGCAGTGTCTGCAATCGTTTCATAAGGGCGGGCAGTTCAGCGGCTTGCGGCCCTATCCACGTGGCGCTCTGCGCATAGCTATCGGCATCCACCGCCATCACGCCGATATTGATGCTGACGCCGTTGCTCACGAATGCTTCGCTCAGCGTGCTGCCCAGCGAGGCGGAGATGACGCCGGGGATGTGGAGATACGGCGCGGTCACATCCGCCAGCGCTTTGCGCCCCGTGACATCGTAATTGACGATGGTGCCGCTGAAGTCCGCGCCCACCTGGAAAGCGGCGACATCGGGCGGGCGCTGCTGCTGCGAGGCGACAAAGATCAGGGCAAAGACGGTGAAGGTTGTGGCAAGCGCGAGCAGCAGCAGAACATTAATGGCACGCAGGGGAGAACGCGCCACCTGCGTCATTGCCAGCATAGGCGCGGCCCCGCGATTGCGTGTGGCAAGCCCTTCTCCGGCGCGCAGCAGGCGCGGGAAGAGGCGCAGGAAGAGGAACGTTGCCGCCAGCACCATGCAGGCCAGGGCAACCAGCGTGAGCGGCGAGAGCAGAAGCGTGCGCAGTTGCGGGTCGATCAGCCCGGTGTTCAGCAGGTAGACGGAAATGGCATAGAGCAGGCAGGCGATGACGAGCGTGACGACATCCCAGTGCAGGCGCTGCCAGAAACCCCGGCGACTACTGCGCGCCTGCTCGCGGCGCACGCCCAGGATATTCAGCCGCGCCGACTGATAGACGCCCAGGCAGAGCGCGCCCACCGTCACCAGCGCGACGGCGAGATCATACCAGAAGATGGCGGCGATGGAGGCAGGCAGGCTTCCGGGGACGAGATTCTGCACATCCTGGCTGGCGCGTGGCAGCAGACCGTGAATGAGGCCGCTGACCAGCAATGGCACCAGCAGGGGCGCGATGAGAAAGCCGAGCAGGCCCAGCCCCACGCCCTGCGTCGCGAAGATGGCGAAGACCTGGCCCAGACTGCCACCCCTGCTGCGGATAAGCGCGATCATCTCCGCCTGTCGCTGCACCAGCAGGCCAGCCATCAAATGCACAAAGTAGAGAATCAGGCCGAGCACGAAGAGGGAGACGATGACCACCGGAATGCGCGCCGCAACAAGCCGATTCTGATACTGGCTGACCGGAGTCGTCGGGTCGAGCAGCTGCAAATTTTGCACGCTGGAAGGTATTTGTTGGTCGACGCTATCGCTCACATCTCGCTCTACGATGCTCAGGCTATTCAAGAGTTGACCGGTATGCCCGGCGCTGAGGTGCAGCGGATTGAGATGATAATACCAGGTGATGGAGAGCGTGGAGTTCCAGCTCATAGCATGCGCGCCGGCCTGATCCTGCAAGCTATCGTATATATCGAGAAATCCCTGGTTGGAGACGATGGCGGGGGCGATGATGGTGTCTTGCGGATAGCCAACGGCATAGCCCATTTTAAATGAGAGACCATGCCAGAAAACATCGTTCTCGTTGGGGACGGTGAAGATGCCAACCAGACGAAAGCTCACCGTCTGCGGCAGTGGCGGCAAATTGGGATTGGGTATGCCGTTCAGGGTAAAATTGAGCGGCGCGGTCAGTACGTCTCCCACCTTTGCGCCGAGACGATGTGCCAGATCGGGAGGCAGCATGATCTCTATCTCGTTCTTATTGTCTCTGGGAAAGCGGCCCTGCACGATCTTGATATGTGACAGCACGCGGCTCCTATCGAAGCTGCTGAGCGCAAGCTCGTAATTGTAGTATTGCGGCTGTGGAAAACTGTGTCCCTGAATGCTCTGCAATGGGAAACTGGTCTGCACCAGCAACTGCGGGGGCAAATCAACGGCGTTTTGCAGGTGGTTCTGGAAATCATGGTTGAGCCTGTCTTCTTCCTGCGAAATATCGTTCGACGTGGTGCCATATCCACTCTGTCCAGTGATCGAAATGTACGAGAAGGAGGGATTGGCATAGAAAAGCTCGCGCAATCCCGCGCTCATCGCCGCCTCTGCGTAAAGCGGAATGGCGCTGATCAGCACAATCACCGTTATCATGCTCACGCCGATCAGCAGGAGCAGCCCCCAGCTCTGCCGCAGCCGCCAGAACGCCAGCCTGACGACTGGAAATAACGCTCCGAAGCCACCACGGCCCGTGCGCCCCTCTTTTCCGCGCCTCATGCGCAATATCCTTCTCTATCACAAAATAATCTGTGAGATAGGAAATAGCAAGCACTGACTGAGACCGATACCGTAACCGTTTCCGATCTCTTCTATTCTAAGTGTATGTGCCAACTGAAGCTTTGTCAAGGAAAAAAGAGGATTTACGAACAAAAGCCCTGCCACTCAGCGACAGTTGCTGAGTGGCAGGGCTTTTGTTCGTAAAATGCTTAATGCGTTATTTCCTGGCCGGGCTGCCAGCGCAGGTTGGGCTTGCGGGCAGCGAGGGCCTGGTCGAGACGGCCCACGGGTGTGGTGTGTGGGGCCGTCTTGACGATTTCAGGGTTGGTGCGCGCCTCTTCGGCGATCTGGTGCATGACATTGATGAATTCGTCCAGCGTCTCGCGGGTTTCCGTCTCAGTCGGCTCGATCATCATAGCTTCATGTACGATGAGCGGGAAGTAGATAGTCGGAGCGTACATGCCGAAGTCGAGCAGGCGCTTGGCGATGTCGAGGGCGGTGACGCCGCTCTCTTCCTTCTGCCGCCCGGCGGTGGCGACGAATTCGTGCTGGCACATGAGCGGGAAGGCGATCTCGTAGTCTTGCGAAAGCTTCTCGCGCAGGTAGTTGGCGTTGAGGATAGCGCTCTGCGAGACGTGCAGCAATCCTTCGGGGCCGTAGGTGCGGATGTAGGTGTAGGCGCGCACGAGCACGCCGAAGTTGCCCATGTTGGCGCGCATCTTGCCGATGGACTGCGGTTCCGGCTGCTGCCAGTAGTAGCCCTGCTCGCCCTTCGCGGGCAGCGGCCACGGCAGGAACGGGACGAGGTGCTCTTTGACGCCGATGGGGCCAGCGCCGGGACCACCACCGCCGTGCGGCGTGCTGGTCGTCTTGTGCAGGTTGAAATGCACCACATCGAAGCCCATGTCGCCGGGGCGCGTGATGCCCATGACGGCGTTGGCGTTCGCGCCGTCGTAGTAGAGTTGCCCGCCAGCCTCGTGAACCATCTGCGCGATCTCGACGATATTGCTGTCGAAGAGGCCCAGCGTGTTCGGATTGGTCATCATGATGGCCGCGACGTTCGGTCCATACTCATCCAGGATGGCGCGCAGGTGGCCCACCTCGATGCCGCCGCTGGCGGGGCTGGTTTTGATCTCGATCGTCTTGTAGTCGGCCAGTGTGGCGCTGGCCGGATTGGTGCCGTGCGCGTTGTCGGGAATGAGCACGAGGTTGCGATGCCCCTGGCCCTGGCTCTCTTGATAGGCTTTGATGAGCATGAGGCCGGTCAGTTCGCCGTGCGCGCCGGCGGAGGGCTGCAAGGTGACACGAGCCATGCCCGCGATCTCGGCAAGGTACTGTTCCAGTTCGTACATCAACTGGATGGCTCCCTGCGCTGTCTCATCCGGCTGCAAGGGATGGATATGGGCGAAGCCGGGCAGGGCCGCCATGTCCTCGTTCAGCTTGGGATTGTACTTCATGGTGCAGGAGCCGAGCGGGTAGAAGCCGGTGTCCACGCCGAAGTTGCGCTGCGACAGGTGGGTATAGTGGCGCACTACCTCGATCTCGCTCACCTCCGGTAGCGGCGCGGCCTCTTTGCGAATCATGTTCGCGGGCAGCAGGTCTTCAATTGGCTCGACTGGCACATCCATCGCCGTCATCGTCGCCGCGCGGCGACCGGGCGCGCCCTTCTCAAAAATCAATGTCTCTACACTCATGCTTATGCCCCCTTTCCACCAGCCACGCCGCTTTCAACGGCTTCGCTCAATTGTGATGATGCGATCTCGCGTAACGCCTGCACCAGTGTGTCAATATCCTCTTTTGTGCGTGTCTCTGTGACGCAGAAGAGCATACTGTTCTCCATGCCGGGGTAGCTCTGGCTCAGGTCGTAGCCGCCGATGATGCCCTTCTGCAAGAGGTGCCGCGTGAGCTGGCGGGCGGGAACCGGCGTCTTGATGACGAATTCATCGAAGAAGGGGCTGCTGAACGCGGCCTCGTAGCCGGGCAATGCCGTTATCTGGCGGAAGGCGTAGTGGGCCTTTTGCAGGCAGAGTTCTCCCAGTTCGCGGAAGCCCTGCTTGCCCAGCGCGGCCAGATAGATAGTGGCTCCCACGGCCAGCAGGGACTGGTTAGTGCAGATATTAGAGGTGGCGCGCTCGCGGCGGATGTGCTGCTCGCGTGTCTGCAAGGTCAGCACGTAGCCCGTCTGCTTTTCACCCCCCTCTTCGACGGTCTGGCCGACGAGGCGACCGGGGAGCAGGCGCATGTATTTCTGTTTGGAGGCCATGAAGCCGAGGGCCGGGCCGCCGTAGCTCATGGGATTGCCGAAGCTCATAAGCTCGCCCACGGCGATATCGGCGTTGTAGTCGCCCGGCGCGGCCAGAATGCCGAGCGAAGCCGGTTCGGTGATGGTGGAGATAAAGACTGCCTTGCCCTTGTGCGCGATGGGTTCGATGGCGGTCATGTCCTCAACGGAGCCGAAGAAGTTGGGCTGCTGGATGACAACGGCCTTCGTCTCCGGGCCAACCGCCTCGTCAAGGGCTGCGAGCGAGGTGACGCCGTTCTGCGTTGGCACCTCTTTGACCTGGAAGCCGCGTGCGTGAGCGTAGGTCTTCAAGACGGTGCGGTACTGCGGGTCGACACCTTCGGAGATGACGACTTCGCCGCGCCCGCCGGGGCCAAGCGCCAGCAGCACGGCCTCGACGACGGCAGTCGCGCCATCATAGAGGGAGGCGTTGGCGATATCCAGCCCTGTGATCTGGCAGACCATCGTCTGAAACTCGTAGATGGCCTGCAACATGCCCTGACTGACTTCCGGCTGGTAGGGCGTGTACGAGGTCACAAACTCGGAACGCCGCTGCAGGTGCGGCACAACGCTCGGAATGGCGTGATCGTAGGTGCCTGCGCCGAGAAAAGAAATGGTGGTATCTAAATTGGTGTTTTTCGCCGCCATGCCGCTGAGCAGCCGTTTGAGGTCTGGTTCAGCGAGGGCAGGCGGCAGATTGAGAGGGCGCCGCAGCCGCACGTTTTCCGGTACGGGCGCGAGCAGGTCCTCCAGTGAAGAAAACCCCAGTTCGGCCAGCATCGCGGCCTGGTCTTCCGGGGTGTTTGGTACGTAGCTCATGCCGTCACTCTCCCTTGAGAATGGTATTCCTACAAGAAAAAAGCAGCATCCCTGACGGGTCATGCTGCCGAACGATTAAACGTATCAGGCAGCAGCATGTCACACGGGCCGATCAATCGGGGCCTATGGAGGTTCGTCGTCGCGTACCCGTATCAGGAAATGCTGCTGTTCTATGCCCAACAGTGTGTACTCCATTGTACCACATTAGATTATGTCATGTTCACTATAATGAAAAACATTAACGGCCCTCAAGATACTCTCTGTACTGCTCGGCAGTCATCAGGGAATCAAGCTGCGCCGGGTCGGAGAGTTTGACAGCAATCATCCATCCCTCGTCGTAGGGACTGTCATTGACGAGTTCCGGGTGATCTTTTAGCTCTTCGTTGACTTTGACGACCTCGCCGCTAACCGGTGAGATCAGTTCCGAGGTGGCCTTGACGGACTCGATGTCGCCAAATTTCTGCTCGTCGGCGACCTGGTCCGGCCCGGACCAGGGCAGCTCGATGTAGACGACATCGCCAAGCTGGTCCTGTGCGTAGTCGGTGATGCCGATGGTGGCAATGTCACCCTCCACGCGCACCCATTCATCGGTTTTGCTGTACTTGAGATTGGCAGGATAATTGAGGCTGGCCATACGATACAATCTCCCTTCTCACATCAATACATACGAAACGTTGCTGCTGGCTTATTTCTGACGCTTATAAAATGGCAAAGCTGCGATCTTTGCCGCCGTGCGTTTGCCGCGAATATCGATCTGGATGGGCTGCCCTACTGTGGCATACTCAGGCTTGACGTAGCCCAGGCCGATATTTTTACCTACCGTCGGGCCGGGCGCTCCACTGGTAAGAACGCCGATGGACTGTCCATCCGAGAAGATCGTGTAACCTCCGCGTGGAATGCCGCGCTCGGTCATCTCAATGCCCACCAGTTTCTTCTGCGGTCCCTTTTCCTTGACCTTGAGCAGCGCCTCGCGCCCGATGAACTCGCCCTTGTTGAACTTGACCGTCCAGCCCAGGTTAGCCTCCAATGGGTTAGTCTGCTCGTCCAGTTCGTGACCGTAGAGGCAGTAGGCCGCTTCCAGCCGCAGGGTGTCGCGCGCGCCGAGACCGGCAGGCTTCAGACCCTGCTCTTTCCCGGCCTCCAGCAGGTCATTCCACAGCTTCGCCGCCATCACGGGCGCGCAATACAGTTCAAAGCCATCCTCGCCCGTGTAGCCCGTGCGCGAGATAATGCAGTGCGCGCCATCTACCGTGCCGGGCGCGAAATGGTAGTAGCGAATGGTAGAGAGGTCTACATCGGTGAAGGGTTGCAGGATAGCCTCGGCCTTTGGCCCCTGTAATGCGAGCAGTGCGGTGGTCTGAGACTGGTCGAACACCGCTACGTCGGGGAACTTCTGCGCCTGCTCCTGCACCCAGGCAAAATCCTTCACGATATTGGCCGCGTTGACCACCAGCATATAGTGACCCTCGTCCAGGTGATAGACCAGCAGGTCATCGATGGTGCCACCGTCGGGCAAAACAAGCTGCGTATAGAGTGCCTGCCCGATGGCGAGTTTGCTCACGTCGTTGGGAACAAGATATTGCAGGAAGGGTAAAGCCCCGGCGCCCTCAACCTTGAACTCGCCCATGTGGCTTACATCAAACAGCCCCGCGTTCGTGCGCACAGCCTGGTGCTCCTCCAGAATGCTGCTATATTGCACCGGCATCTCCCAGCCGCCAAACTCCACCATCCTCCCTCCCAGCGCCCTGTGCTGCTCATACAGGGGAGTGCGTTTGAGTGGCGCGGCCTGCGCCGCCTGGCTATCCTGAGTCTTCGTCGTCTCATCATGTGCTGTCATCGTCACAATCTCCCGTTCAGTTTAGCGAGTCCTGCGTGTCTGTTTCACTATATCAGATTTTGCTGACGAGGGCAATGATGGGAGAGCACCATAGGTTCAGGTAGATCAGCAAGAAGGCCCGGGTAGATGCGTGCGGGCCGGTCTATCCCGGCTTCTTTGTGCCTGTGTTATACTCTGCATGGGGTATGCTTGTTGCGCTAGAATGGTGCTTTGTCTGAGAAGAGGTCTCAAGCCATGCAAGGTATGACACATGATTACTGGGCGGTCTGGAAGCAGTTTGTGCTGCACGGGGTGATGCCGGAAGATGTGCTGCTTCCGGCGCTGATGCAATCGTGGCGGCGCTGCGCGGCGCTTGGGCTTAACCCGTATAGCGAGCGCGGGGCTGAGGATGATTTTCAGGGCGGGGCCGCCAGTGCTGCTGGTTATGGTGGCTCCGATGGGACGGGTGTTGCGGTGGCTCCTGGCGTGTCACGTGAGCTGCTTTCGCTGCTGAGACCGGCGCTGGAGGATTTGCACCAGTTTATTGAAGGGTCGGCTTCGGTGGTGGTCTTTGCCGACGCGGACGTGCGCGTGGTCGATCTGTTTGGGGATCGGGCGTTGCAGAAGGAGCTTGAGCACCTGGGGTTGGTGGTGGGAGCTTCGTGGCGCGAGGAGCAGCAGGGGTCGAACGCCCTGGCCCTGGCGCTGCAGGAGTCGTTTCCGATGCAGCTTGATGGGGCGATGCATTATCGTGCTGCCCTGCACCCCCTCTACACGGCTGCCGCGCCGGTGCATGACTTGATGGGACATGCGGTAGGCGTGCTGGCCGTGGTGGGGCGACACGAGAGCTACCACCCGCATACGCTAGGTATGATCGCGGCGGCGGCGCAGGCGATGAGTAACCAGTTGCAGATGCAGGTCTGGCTGAGCAATGCCAATGACCTCTTGTCTGAGCTAAAAGTCATCCTGCAAACGCTGCCGGAGGGCATCCTGTTGCTGCGGCGCGATGGCGTGATTTCACAGATGAATGCTCCTGCCGGGACGATGCTGGGACTCGCGCCCGCGAAGGTGACGGGGAGACGGCTGCGCGATGTGCTGCCGGTTCCCACGCTGCTGCTGGAGGCTCTGGCCGCGCAGCAACAACTCACAGACGAGGAAATTATCTTTGACACGGTGCATGGGCGTGTTACCTGCCTGTGCTCGCTCAAACCCATTTCGAGTTACCGGCCTGAGACAGGGCTGGAGAATATTGTCGGTTCCAGCGGCATCGTCCTCGCGGAGCCGGTTGCTCCGGATGGCTTCGTGATGATCCTGCGCAGCATCGAGCGCGTGCAGAAGCTGGTCAATCGCATAACCGGCGCTCGTGCTCGCCTGACCTTTGCCAATGTGGTGGGCGAGAGCGCGGCGTTGAAGGAGGCGTTGCGACTGGCGCGGCTGGCGGCGAAGAGCAATTCTACCGTGCTGCTGCAAGGCGAGACCGGCACGGGGAAGGAGATTTTCGCGCAGAGCATCCATAACGGCAGCGCGCGGGCGGATGGGCCGTTTGTGGCCGTCAACTGCGCGGCCATTCCCCGCGAGTTGATCAGTACGGAACTCTTCGGCTACGAGGGCGGCTCCTTCACTGGCGCGGATCGACAGGGACGGTCAGGGAAGTTCGAGCAGGCGCACGGCGGCACGCTCTTTCTGGACGAAATCGGCGACATGCCGCTTGAACTGCAGGCCACACTGCTGCGCGCCATCGAAACGCGCACGATTGTGCGTATCGGCGGCCAGCGCGTCATTCCCGCTGATGTGCGCATCATTGTTGCTACGCATAGAGACCTGCGCGAGGAGGTGCAACGCGGCACTTTCCGCTCCGACCTCTTCTACCGTTTGAATGTGCTGACTATTCACATCCCCCCGCTGCGCGAGCGCAGCGATGATTTGCCCCTGCTGGTGCAGTATTTCCTGCGCCGCCAGAGCCGCATGCTGGGCCGTTCGTTCGCCATCACCCCGGAGGCGCTGGCAGCGATGCGGCGCTATTCCTGGCCTGGCAACGTGCGCGAGCTTGAGAATATGCTTGAGCGCGTCGCCTATCTGATGCCGAAAAACACTATCACCCTCGATGACCTTCCCACCGAGTTTCAGGCGCCTGCCGCGTCTGCAGGGCCTCCGCCGCCCATTTCCTTACCCTCGATTCAATCCTCACCTGCCGACCATTCCCGGCGGAGCGTACCCGAAGCGGTAAGCGAGCAGGCCAGAGCTTTGCGGGAGCAGAGCTCTAACGCCGAGATACAGGCTATCGTGCAGGCCCTGCGTGCCAGTAACGATCGCATGGCGCAGGCAGCAGCCCTGCTCGGCATCAGCCGCACCACCCTCTGGCGCAAGATGGTGAAATACGGCCTGAACGAGGGAAAATAGAAGTTACGTTGCAAAAGTGAAACACGCTGCTGCAACGTTGCAACGTTGCAGCAGCGTGTTTCACTTTTGCAACGTAACCGTTATACTGCTCAGCAGGCTTGTTTCTTTCATTTTTTAGCAGCAGAAATTTCTTTCCCACCTCTTACCAGCCTGTGTTACTGCTTTTTGTTTCCTGCCGTTCCCTTCCGTCGCTCAGATCTGGCATGATTCTTGCTCTCTAGTAAAGCAGGTAGCATTTGATCGACAAGTGTCCTCAGTCAGTTTGTGGAAGGAGGTGAAAGAAGTCGTCGTATAGTAGGGGCAAGGGTAGCGGCTGCAGGGTGGGGTAGGCCCTTGCGGTTGCCCTGAATTTTTCTTTCCCATCGGCTCATTTCGTTTCTGGCGTTGAACATTGCTTTTGCATGCGAAAGGAGGATGTCTGCCGGAACTGGCAGACCACAATGATATGGATAGAACTCCGACCCTCACGCAGAAATTTCTTGCCGAATTGCTGGGCACTGCTTTCCTGACATGGATCGGGGCAGGCTCGATTACGGCGGCGGTGTATCTCCTCAATAGCGCGAAACCGGCGCTTACCTTTACGATGGCTGATCTGGGTATGATCGCCCTGGCTTTCGCTTTTGCCATCGCCGCGATGGTCTACACTATTGGTCACATTTCCGGCTGTCACATTAATCCGGCGGTCACGTTCTCGCTGGCTGTAACGAGGCGTATTCCCTGGAACGAAGCGGTGGTTTACTGGGTGGGGCAATTCGCCGGTGGGATCATAGGCGCGCTGGTCATCGCTCTCTCCTTTGGCTGGACGACGGCGGCGCAAGGACCCGGCCTCGGCGCGACCGACTTTGGGGGCGCCATCGCCCTCTTCGGCACGGGCGGTGGCTGGGTGGTTGCTATCGTGATGGAGACAATTGGCACCTTCTTCCTGCTGCTGGTCATCATGGGAACGGCTGTCGATGGGCGCGCACCCTCCGGTTGGGCGGGCTTCATCATCGGCCTCATGGTTGCCGGTGAGATCTTCGCCTTCGGGCCGATCACCAACGTGGCCCTGAACCCGGCCCGTGCGCTGGGGCCTGCCTTGATACAGGTTTTGCTCGGCGGAAAATATGATCTTTCTCACCTGATCGTCTATTTTGTAGGGCCTCTCTTAGGCGGTGTTCTTGGCGTACTGACCTACGATTTCATCTCACGTGGGCGAGCGATAGCAGGCTCACCTGAACTCGGTGGAGTGGCGGAGTCGGCTGTCGAACATGTCCAGTAGTACAGGCGTTTTCCTGGAAGATCGAAACTCTGTGTTTTTCAAGAAGGAGAAAGCGATGAAGAAGCTTATCAACAAGCCAGAGGACGTGGTGAAGGACGAACTGGCGGGCATGGAGGCCCTGCACCCGGAATTGCTCCGTGTGGATTACGAGAACCAGATTATCGTGCGCAAGGATGCCCCGGTGCGTGGCAAGGTGGGGGTCATCTCCGGCGGCGGTAGCGGACACGAGCCGATGCACGGCGGCTTCGTCGGGCGCGGCATGCTCGACGCGGCCTGCCCCGGTGCCGTCTTCACCTCGCCCGTACCCGACCAGATGCTGGCCGCAACTCGTGCGGTCAACGGCGGGGCCGGTGTGCTGCATATCGTCAAGAACTATACGGGCGATGTGCTCAACTTCGAAATGGCGGCTGAACTGGCCGAGGCTGAGGGCATCGAGGTTGCCAGCGTGGTGACAAACGATGATGTGGCTGTGCAGGACAGTCTCTATACGGCAGGAAGGCGTGGCGTGGGCGTAACAGTCCTGCTGGAGAAGATCGTGGGCGGGCTGGCTGAGACAGGTGCGTCACTGGAACAGGTTACCGCTCTGGCGAAGAAGGTCAACGAGCAGGGACGCAGTATGGGTATGGCGCTTACCTCCTGCACCGTCCCGGCGGCAGGAAAGCCGACGTTTGAGCTGGGCGAGGACGAGATGGAGATCGGTATCGGCATTCATGGCGAGCCAGGCCGCCGCCGTGTCAAGCTCGCGCCAGCCTCCGAGGTGACAGAAATGCTTGCCAATCCGATCATCGAAGACCTCGGCCTGAGGGCTGGCGAGCGCGTGCTGGCCTTCGTCAACGGCATGGGTGGCACTCCATTGATCGAGTTGTACGTGGTTGCCAACGAACTGGCGAAGATTCTGCGCGGCAGGGATATTACCATTGCCCGCTCCCTCATCGGCAGCTATATCACCTCCCTCGAAATGGCGGGCTGCTCCATTACATTGCTGCGGCTCGATGATGAATTGACCCGCTACTGGGACGCACCGGTGCATACACCCGCTCTGCGCTGGGGCGTGTAGCCAGTATTCAGCCCAGGCATCCAGTTGTACAATGTAGCTGATCCTGTGGGGCGACGGTTAATCGTCGCTCCACAGAACAGGATGGATGCTTTGAGGGAGAACGCGAGGGCGCCCTCAACACACGCGGAGGAGATTATGCCTATTACGACTGAAGACACGATACGCTGGCTGCAGCAGGTAGCAGTTATCCTGCACGAGAACCGGGATTTTCTCACACAGCTTGATTCTCCTATCGGTGACGCCGATCATGGCATTAACATGGACCGGGGCTTTCAGGCGGTGGTGGAGAAATTGCCCGCGCTAGCGGGGATGGATATTGGCTCAACGCTTAAGACGGTCGGCTCGACGCTGGTTTCGACGGTGGGAGGCGCGAGTGGGCCGCTCTATGGAACGGCGTTTTTGCGGGCTGGCATTGCAAGCGCCGGGAAGCACGAACTGGACGAAGCCGATGTTGTGAGCATGTTGGAGGCCGCGTTAGAGGGGATCAAGGCGCGAGGCAAGGCGCAGCCGGGCGAGAAAACGATGGTTGACGCGCTCACCCCGGCACTGGCGGCGGCGAAAGAGGCGGAGGCCCGGCATCTGGGCCTTTCACAACTGCTGCAACGTGTTAGTGATGCCGCCGAAGCAGGCATGAAAGCTACGATTCCCATGCTTGCCACGAAGGGGCGCGCCAGCTATCTGGGCGAGCGCAGCATCGGACATCAAGACCCCGGTGCCACCTCTAGCTGGCTGATATTGAAAACCTTAACCGAGATAATGGGCTAGACAGAGAGCGTCAAAGGAGATTGTGCCATGACGGTTGGCTTAGTTATCGTATCTCACAGCGCGCAACTGGCGGAGGGGGTAGTGGAACTGGCGGGGCAGATGGCGCAAGGGGACGTGGCAATCGCGGCGGCAGGGGGCACCTCAGAGGGCGTGCTCGGCACCTCTGTCGAGAAGATTCTGGCCGCGCTGCACGAGGTGGATGGGCCTGACGGCATTCTGGTACTGCTCGATCTGGGAAGCGCGGTGATGGCGACCGAAATGGCGGTTGAAACATTCATGGCAGGTCGGGAAGATCTGGAGGGCCAGCAGGAGCATGTCATCATCAGTTCTGCGCCACTTGTCGAAGGGGCGGTGATTGCCGCCGTCGAATCATCTATCGGCAATAGTCTTCAGGAGGTGGCGGAAGCGGCATCCGGGGCTTGCACGCTGCCGAAGGTACACTCGCAGAATAGATAGGACAGGAAAGGGACCGTATCAACATGCCAGTAGCGGAAGCGTATCTCGTCATCAAGAATAAGGTTGGGTTGCACGCGCGCCCGGCCCGGCTGCTTGTGCGGACCGCCGCGCAGTTTCAGTCACAGATCCAGCTTCAACAGGGAGGGAAAAGCGCCAACGCCAAGAGCATCATCGGTGTGCTCAAGCTTGGTGCGGTGCTCGGCGACGCTCTCGTCTTGCGCGCCGAAGGGGAAGACGCCGAAGAGGCGGTGAAAACGCTAACGGAGCTTGTAGACCGGAAGTTTGATGAGGAGGAGTAGGGCAACCATGACGGACAACGCTTCATCTTCGGTCAGTCCCGTGAAGGTAATGGCAATTTCTCCCGGTGTGGCTATCGGCCCGGTACGGCTGTATAAGGCAAAAAGTCATGCGATAGAGACGACAACAATCCATCCAGAACAGGTTAGAAACGAGCAAGTGCGCTTGCAACAGGCTATTGGGGCCGCTACTCAGGAGCTACGCGAACTGAGTGAGCGCGTAGCGCGGACGGTCGGGCGCAGCGAGGCTGATATCTTCGAGGCTCAGCAGTTGATACTGGAAGACCCGGAGCTGCTTGCTGAGACGGCGAGACTGATAGCGCAAGAGTATCTTTCCGCTGCCGCAGCCTTACAGCAGGTGGCAGAAGGCTACGCCCAGGAGCTTGAAGCGCTGGAGAACGAGACGCTGGCCGCTCGTGCCACAGATGTGCGTGATGTTGTGGCGCGGGCAATACGCCATCTGCAAAGCGGGGAGATAGTTGCTGAGCCTGGCAACGACGATATGCCTGTGCTGGTAGTCGCCTACGATCTCACGCCTTCAGATACCGCCGTCTTTAATCCCGAAACCATTCTCGGCATCTGTACGGTAGTTGGTGGTCCGACGACGCACGCGGCTATTATTGCTCGCGCCCTCGAGATACCGGCGATTGCCGACTTTGACGCTCAGTTGCTGGAAACACTACAAAACGGACAGCAGATTGCCATCGATGGCGCGAAAGGCTTGCTGTACCTGCAATTGGCAGACGGGCAGCAGGAGGAGTTACAAAGCACTATGCGCCAGCAGCAGCGAGAGCGGAAGCAGCGTCGGGCGCGCAACCATACGCTCTGGCGAATGCAACCCGCCTCTACTGCTGATGGCTACGCGGTGCAGGTCTTTGCCAACGTGGGCGACGTAGAGAGCGCCCGCGCTGCCGCCGAGCTTGGTGCCGAGGGGATAGGACTGCTGCGCACCGAATTTCTCTTTGCCGGACGCCCGGTTTTTCCTGATGAAGAGGAGCAGTTTGATAGCTACGTCGCCTTATTTCAGGCGTTTGCCGGGCGTGCCTTGTTCGGCAAGACCATCATCGCGCGCACGCTTGACGCGGGAGCCGATAAGCCGTTTCCGGCACTGGAGCTGTTGATTGGAGCCATGCAGGAAGCTAATCCGGCGCTGGGACTGCGGGGAGCGCGCATCCATCTCGTGCATAAAGAGTTGCTGCGCCAGCAACTGCGAGCCCTCCTGCGTGCGGCAGCAGCGGCCAACATACAACTTTCCATCATGTTTCCCATGATTGCTACTGTGGAGGAGGCGCGCCGACTGCGTGCTCTCTATACCGGGGTGAGGCACGAGCTTGAGCTTGAGGGCGTGATGCTCGCGCCGGATACACAGGTGGGCATTATGGTTGAGACACCGGCCGCGGCAGTGATGGCCGAGGCACTGGCACGGGAAGTGGATTTCTTCAGCATCGGAGCGAATGATCTCTTCCAGTATACCATGGCTGCTGACCGCGCCAATGGCCGAGTCACGGGTATGTTTGGTCTGTTAGAGCCAGCTGTGTGGCGTTTGATCGCTCAGGTGGTGCGGGCGGGGGAGAGGCAGGGCAAGCTCGTTGCCTTGTGTGGCGAACTGGCTGCCGACCCGCGCATCGGGCCGCTGTTAGCCGGGTTGGGCGTGCAAGAACTGAGCATGAGTCCCGCCGCCGTTGCCACTGTCAAGGCGGAGTTGCACCAGCAGACAAGAGATTACTGGCGACAGCGAGCGCAGGCACTGCTCAAGGCAGAAACGGCGCAGGAGATGAATGAGATGCTCCAGGTACCGATTATGAATGTGGACACCCGGAAGCGGAATCTTCCGTCCTGTAGGGACGATACCAGTCCTCATTTTCGGTATTGAGCACCTGGCTCTACCAGCCACGTGCCTGGCGTTCTTGCACCTGTTCCAGGGTAGGGACGCCAGAGATGCCTTCGTGCTCGATGGAGAGGGAGGCGACGGCATTGGCGAAGTCGATGGCGGCGCGGGGATTGGCGTGGCGCGAGAGGTGGACGAGGAAGGCGGCAGCGAAGACGTCGCCCGCGCCGGTGGGGTCGAGTTCGCTGGCGCTGTAGGCGGGGAAATGTTCGGTTCGGCCCTGCTGGAAGAGTGTGGCACCATGACGGCCATCGGTAGCGACGAGCAGAGGGACGAAATGGCTCCAACGGGTCAGGATGGCGTCAGCTTCGGCGCGGTTGCCGTTGGCGAAGGGCAGCAGGTCGTCATGGCTGAGGATGAGCGCGTCGAGTCTGGGCAGCACCTGCTCTGCATCCTTCCAGGGAGTGGGCCAGACGCGGCCATCAGCGTCCCAGCGTCTCAGCCAGCCCTGCGGTGTGGCGGCGATAAGTGCGCCTGGGTGGCGGGGAAATAATGCGAGGATATCGGGACCGATTTCCTGGGCAAGTGGAGCAAGCAGGACGATGGGAGCGGCCCGCCAGGCAGGTGGCACATTCTCCGCGAACAGCGAATCGCCGCGCGCCAGTAGATACTGGGTGCGAAAGCCTTCGTGGTAGCGATTGTCGAAGGTAGTGGTCTGATCTGAAGGCGCGACGGCAAGGCCAATGCCTGGCAGGCGCCGGGGAAGTTCCAAGACTAATTGCGCGTCGGCGCGAGTGACGATAGCGACGCTGGCTCCCAGGCGCGAGGCGGTGAGGCTGGCGAAGGAGACGGTGCCACCAAGCGAGAAACTGCCATCCTCGTGTACGTCGCGGGTAATATGCCCGATGGTCAGCAGGTCAGGAGGAGAAGATGGAGGAGCGAACTGAGCAGCATGTGCTGCCAGCGCATGCTGCTCAGTTCGCTCCTCCATCTTCTCCTCCTGAGTTTTTTGCATTACCTGCCGGGGCGTTTGAGGGAGATAACGACGCGGCGGGCATCACCTTCACCGATGCTCTCGGTGCTGATGTCTTTGCTGTCCGCGAGGGCGATGTGGACGATGCGGCGCTCGTGAGGTGGCATGGCCTCAAGGGCGATAGAGCGGCGGTAGTTACGCACCTGCTGTGCCACGCGCAGCGCCAGCGAGCGCAGGTTCTCTTCGCGGCGCTGGCGATAGTTCTCGGCGTCAACGATGATGCGCATGCGGTGCCGCGTGCGGTGGCCGACGATCAGACTGACCAGCAGTTGCAGCGCGGCCAGTGTTTCTCCGCGCCGCCCGATGAGCAGACCCAGATTCTCGTTGATACCGTGAATGTTCAGCGTGAGCGGGTTCGTCGAGCGCACCTGGACGGTGGCGTGGATATTCATGTAGCGCAGGATGTGTTGCAAGACATCGACAGTGATCTCGATGTCCTCGCGGCTGGGAACCGTGACTTCCTGCATGCGCTCGCCCTCGCTACCAACTGCGGCGAGCGCCTCTTCGCTCAATTCGGGGGCAAGGGCGGCTATGGTGGCAGGATTGAGGAACGGAGCAGATTCTTCCTCCTCATACTCCTCGTCTTCCAGTTCCTCCTCACCTTCTTCCCCTTCTTCCCCCTCGTCAAATTCCTCATCTTCTTCGTCGACGAATTCGCCGTCCTCGAATTCGTCCTCTTCCTCCTCCTCACCGGCATACATGTCCTCTTCGTCTTCGAATGCATCCGGGCCGAGGATGGCATCGGCCATCTCAGGCGTAATCACCGCGCCGGGTCGACTGGATGGTGCCGCCGGTGCCCCCAGGGGCACGCTGGGAGTGCTCATGACGTTTGGGCGCACGGTGACCAGGACACGAGCTTCCTTGCTTCCGATACCAAACGCGCCGCGAACAGCTTCCTGTAAGACGGTGATCTCCACCTCATCACGACGTCTGCCCAGACGTGCTAAGGCCTGCTGCACGGCCTCTTCAACACTTTTGCCACTAGCCTCTATGCTTTCCAAGTTACCTTGCCTCCCTTACATTCTTTTTACTAAAGAAATTGCAGACTGGAAATGGCGATTTGCCTGCTGCAACTGGTGTTAGCTTCGCGACGGATTCCTTCTAGGAGCGTTGCCGCGCCGCCGTGCCGATGCGCTGCTGCGAGTTCGGCGTGTAGACGACGTACCTGTTGAGGATGATGGATTGTTCAGCTTGCTCCCTATCGGTCCCTCTTCGTTCGCGTATACCTTGCTCTCTTCCTTCTCATTCTCATTTTCCGAGGCTAGCAGCCCCTTCTTCTGCTGCTCTACAGAGCTTTTCTTACTGCTCCCATTACTGGCGTTGCTGCTGGACGTAAGCTTTTCGCCGGTTTTCTTGCTGGTGAGCGGGATATCCAGGAGCGCGCCCCAGCCGGTGACGAAGTACTGCTGCACCATGCCGAAGATCGATGAGGTGGTCCAGTAGAGGGCCAGGCCAGCGGGGAAGCTCCAGCCAAAGAAGAGGGTGATGGCCGGCATCAGGTATTGCATCATGCGCATCTGCTGCGACATGGCATCGTTGGCTTTCGGCGCGTTCTGGTTCTGGTTCTGGCGTGCCATCGACATGCGCATCTGGACGAAGGTTGCCGCTGCCGCGAGGATGGGCAGGATGTGCGTCGGGTCTGGGCTGCCCAGAGGGATATACCAGTTGTGATTAATAAAGGTGAACCATGTCAGGTTGGTGTTCACGAAGTGGGTGAAATGCGGCAGAAACGGGTAGATAAAGCCGTTGAGCGCGGCCAATCTGGCGGCTTCGGTCTTCAGAAGAGCATCGTTAAGCACAGCGCGCAGGGCATAGAAGAGGCCGTAGAGAATCGGCATCTGGATCAGCAGCGGGAGACAGCCGGACAGGGGGTTGATGCCATACTCTTTGTAGAGTTCCTGCATGGCCCTGGCCTGCATTTGCTGGTCGTTGGCGTACTTCTTGCGGATCTCGGCCATGCGCGGCTGGAGTTGCTGGGTTGCCTTCGTTGACTGCAGTTGCTTCAACGTCAGCGGAAAGAGAATCAGACGCAGGGCAAGCGTCAACACAATGATGGAGACGCCAAAATCACCGAAAAGGTGATAGAGCAACATCAGCGCGTTGAAGATGGGCTGCGTAAAGACGACATTGATAAAATCACTTAACCAGGTCACAGGGTTTTCCTGCCTTCCTCGATCTAGTCACGTAAGCTTTCCGGGACCGGATCATACAGATTGCCGTGGTAGAAGGGGTGACAGCGCGCGATGCGCTTAATTGTCAGCCAGCCTCCACGGAAAAAGCCAAAACGTTGTATGGCCTCATATCCATACTGTGAACATGAGGGGGTGAAACGACACGACGGGGGCAGGACCACCGACAATGTGTTTTGATAAAGCCGTATAAGAAAAAGTGCGATGTATTTCATTTCACTTACCTGCCGACGATCTCCGTGAACTCGCGGTTCAGATTACTCGATTTCGACTTTACGAGCCGTTTCGAGGAGACGCGCCTTTCGCAATAAAGTGACAATTTCCTGTTTCAATGTTTGCAGATCAGCCTGCGCCGCCTCGCCTCTGGCGCTGATCACGATATCCCAGCCTGTGGGTAGCTCGGACAAAAGCGGGCGCACAGACTCGCTGAGCAATCTTTTAATATAATTACGCTCTACAGCCAGCTTCGAGATACGTTTGCTCACCACGAAGCCAATACGAAGTTGACCTACATCGTTCGGTATCCATGCAAGGATAAGCAGCCGGGACGTGAGATGGCGTCCCTGCTGCCTCACCCGCTGAAACTCACTACTTTTCCGTAATCGAAACGCACGTCTAAGTGCCACAATCTTTTTTCACGAATCGAACCGGGATGAATCGGCACGAACTCAACTAAACGGTCAGCTTCCAGCGCCCCTTGGCGCGGCGAGCTTTCAGAACGCGGCGACCATTGCGGGTCGACATGCGTTTCATAAAACCGTGTACACGTAAGCGCGGGATACGTTTGGGTTGCCATGTACGTTTCATAACCCTGATCCCCTCCCTCCGTAAAAGATGTCCTGTAGATTATAGCCGCTACAGGCACAGGTGTCAATCTGTAAGGAGCAACAGGTCACTATTGCTCCCTACCTGTTAAGCAGTTTTGAAACGCAGGAGCACCCGTCCGAGTTTGATTTCATCGTTATCGTGCAGAGGGGTGGGCGTTTTGGGGGCCAGCCTCTGGCGATTGAGGAACGTGAAATTGGTGCTGTTCTCGTCCTCGATCATGTACTGACCGTTGTCGGTAAAGATGCGGGCATGCATGCGCGAGACGCCGCCCTCTTCGCCACCGTGGGGAGTCAGGTCGACATCGGGGAAAATGTTGCTAACGGCATCTTCACGCCCGATTAGCACGTTATCTTTCCCGCTCAGATCAAACTCCTGATTATCATTTTCGACGATCAGGCGCGCATTGAGAGCAGAGGGGGCCGTGGGGGCGGCTGCAACCGCGACCGGGGCTGCTTCAGGAGCCGGGGCAACTGCGGGCGCGGGAGCGGCTACCTGGGCAGGAGCGCCGAGCAGACTGGCACCACAGTTCGAGCAGAAAGCTTCGCCAGGGGGATTGATCGCCCCACACGAGGGGCAGGCTTCACCCTGTCCCTGCGCCTGGTTTGTGGCAGGGGCCGCTATTGTTGGTGCGGCAAAATTGTCGGCAGCCGGTGCTACATTCGTCAGCGGCTCGCCGCACTCATCGCAAAATGCCGCCCCTTCGGGATTTTCATGGCCGAGTGAACAACGCACTGTCATGGTACATATCCTCCTTATTACATGATGCCATGAATGATTATACTGGCATCTCTTTCTTGTGTCTATGGCCTTGATTGGCCGGGTATTCTCTATTAAGGTAACAGGTCATCCAGGCGCTGCGTCAATTTGCGCGTCTTGTTGCCAATGGATTTCACCTGTTCTTGCGAAATTTGTTGGCCCTGATTGATCTGCTCCAGGGCGTTGCGCGTCTCATCATCGAGCACGCGAGTAACGCTGGGAGCCAGGCGCGTGGTCGCTTTGCCGGTGCGCTTGTACTCGTCCAGCACGCGAGTCACCAGTTGATGGGCGTTCGCCTTCTCCGCGAAGTTCATAACCAGGCCGTTGACCTGGGCGGACAGGTTGGCGTCCGTGGTGAAATTAACTTTGATGTCTTCGCGCACCTTCTCGCCGATTAGATTGGCGATGGGAACATCGTAGGAGAGTTCGGCCTGAGCGATACGGAAAAGACCGGCGGGACGCGGGTCGATCATCAATTCCACCAGCACGGACTGCGGCGTATCCTTCTCCAGGTCGCCCAGAGGGATGACCACCTGACGGTCGGAGAGGACGGACTGGCCGAGGTCGCTGATGATGGGCAGGACTTTGACGGCTTTGCGCGGCGTCACACCGGCGGGCAGGCGCAGTGTCAGCACAGCATTGCGTACCGCGACGGCTACCGCGCTGGAGACCTGCTGCTGAAAGATGGTCATAGCGTCTTCCGGGTTGCGAATGAATTCGGCGGGCATGCCGCCGCTGAGCTGGCCGATATCGTCCAGCAGGCTCTCGTCCCAGTCCTGACCGATGCCGAGCGGGTAAATGGCGATACCGGCGGCCCGGGCATCGCGGGCAAGCTGGCGGCAGCGCTCAGAGTCTCCATAGGTCACGCCGTCGGTCAGCAAGATCATACGGTTGACGGCATTGGGGATATTCCAACGACGCAGTTCGTTCAGGCCCTGAATCATGCCAAGCGACATTGTGGTGCCGCCGCCATCACGAATGCGATCAATCGCGGCTTTCATGCCGACGCTGTCGTTGGCCGGCATAGAAGGAATCATGACCTGAGAGGTATCATCAAAAATGACGACCGAGATATAATCGGTTGGCTCCAGGCGATCAATCACCATTTTGACCGCTTCCTTGACGTTCTTCAGTTTCGCTCCCTTCATGGAGCCGGAATGGTCAAGCACAAGGCAAAAGTTCAAAGGCATACGCACCTGTGCCATTAACTCTGTTGGTTTCGCTTCCAGCAGGACATACGCCATCTGGCTGCCACCGGTGACCGGCATGTATTCTTTTCCTACCTGGTGCGCCAGGGTTACTTCACCGGGCATATTACATAGCTCCTTTCACGCTAATTCTGCCATAGTATATCATAAGGTTGCACATTTAAGACACGAAAACGACGACCGCGCTGACATTGTCTTCGCCTCCATTGGCGTTCGCGGCCTCTATGAGCTGCGTGCAGGCTACCTGTGGATTGGGTGCCTGTGTGAGAATGCTCTCGATCTGTGGATTGCGTACCATTTCCCACAGCCCATCCGAACAGCTCAGCAAGATGTCGCCCGGATGCAATTGTTGTTTAAAGATATCGATCTGCACATTGTGCTTATCCCCCAGGCTGCGGAAAATCTGGCTGCGCTGCGGGTGAGTATAGACATCTTCGGGCTGGATCAGGCCACCGGCGACAAGCTGGCCGACCAGCGAATGATCGGTGGTGAGCTGGTAGATTTTGCCCCCGCGCACCATGTAGGTTCTGCTGTCCCCTACATTTACAATATACGCAGTATCCCCCACAATCATAAAACCGGTGAGCGTGGAACCCATATCGGTCTTGTCTTTCTGGTTCATCTGCACCAGCACATCGTTGGCATCGGCTACCGCGCCATGCAGCAGGCTCACGGCGGCATCTTCATCCAGGTTCGTGGGCTTTGCCGACTCGCCGCCAGCCTTTTCATCGGCAAGCGGCCCAGCCAGCAGGTCGCGTACCGTGCGCTCGGCAATGACGTTGATGGCGACGCGGCTGGCAAGCTGGCCGTTATCGTGTCCGCCCAGGCCATCGGCGACGATGAAGACGCCGACCGGCATGGAGATGGACTCGTGGACGCGCTCAAGCAGGAGGGCCAGCGTGCTGTCCTCGTTGGGTTCCGAGCGGCGCACGTTGCCCGCGTCCGAATCGGTCGCGACCTGCAGGTGAACGCCGGTGGGGAAGGCATTCTGCTCGACCAGCGGCTGCTCGATAGCATAGGTGCGCCCGTTATCGACGAAGGTATTGACGATCGCGCCTTGCAGTACGGCGGCTTCTTCCTGCTGGCCCTGCTCAGATGAATACTCATGCATGACATAGGGAATGTTGAGCAGTTCGGCCCCGCAATCGATGCAGAACTCGTCGCCCTCGGCGTTTTGCGTTGAGCCGCAGTTCCAGCACTTTTGATATCCCTGCCGGTCTATCACCTGGTACGTATTCTCGCTCTCGCCCGCGCTGACAACGCCGCTAATCTCGTAGCGCCCGTCAACCACGGCTCCGACGGCAAGGGCGGCAAACGCGGGGGGAGCTTCCCGCTCTTCTGGCTGCTCTGCCTGCTCTGAGGTGTCTGCGGGGTTTGGCTGCCCGGCCTCCTCTTTTGGCTCAGGCGCGTGCGCTGCGCCGTGCTCATCTTTCTGCGCTTCCCGCGGCTCTTCACCCTCCTGCTCTTCCTGGGGGTCGCTTCCTTCGCCTGCCTGCGCGGCAGCCTGTGTTGTTTCGCCCTCGACTTCTGGTGTAGTTGTCGCCGTCTCACTTTCTCCTGCTGGCTGCCCATGCTCCTGCGCTGTCGGCGCTTCTGTTGTAGCTTCTGGAGTCGGAGGTGATGGTGGAGGCGGGGGTGGAATGGGGATAGGCTCTTCTTCCTCGTTGTGAGGTGTGATAATCACCGTTGGCATGTCGGCAATGTCTTCCGTCGTGTTTTGCGCTGTGTTCGTCTGAATGTCATCTCTACTGGCTTCCGCCGCCGGTGCCTGCCGCGTATCGCTCATCTGCGCGGCCTGTTCCTGCTCCCGCTCTGTCGGAGGCTGGCCGTTCACCGCGGAAGCGGCCCGCGCCTGTTCGGCCTCTTGCTGCCAGCGCCGCGCATTAAAAGCCACCATCTGCTCCGGCGTAAGGATCTGTGTCGGAGCCTGGCTAATATCTTCTATCTCCTCCACCGTTACCTTGAGCGGAGCCTGCTCAGTGGAAGCTGTTTCCGACTCGGCGGGAGCAAGGGACGCCGGTACTGTTGCTTCCACTGTTGACTGCGTATCCGGCTCAACGGGATGAGTTGGGCCAGAGGCGGTAGTAGCGGTAGTAGCGGCAGTGGTCACCGAGGGAGCCATTTCCACTGTTAGCCGCTTGCCGCAGCCCTTACAAAACTTGGCATCTTCACGATTTACTGTATTGCACGTTGGACAGATCATTCCTGCCCTCCTTACCAGAAGATTAGTGTGTTACAATTGCTTTTGCACGCGTAACGCATCCACGTTATTAGGGTCGCGTTGCAATGCCTCCTGCACCATGCGCCTGGCCTCGTTTTTCATCTTGAGGCGCAGGTAGCACTTTGCCATCTCGGTGTAGATTTCGGGGTTATCGGGCAAGAGTTGGCGCGCCTTCTCAAAGGCATCGAGGGCGGTCTTCCACTCACGCTTGCGACTGTATGCCCGGCCAAGCTCGTACCAGACTTCAGGTGACGATGGCTCAAGGCGCGTGGCCTCTTGCAGCGTTCTGATAGCGGCAGGAAGACGTCCCATCTCAGCGTAGAGTCTGCCCAGCGCCACAAGAATCAACGGGTGATCGGATTTCCTCTTCAGCCCATCGAGGAAGTAGGCTTCAGCCTCGCGCAGGTAACCCTGATCCATTGAGACCAGGCCAAGCTGGTAATAGACGGCCTCGTCCTGCGGGGCAAGCTGGCGCGCTTGCAGGAAGGCCGAGGCGGCCTGCGCGTAGAGTCCCAGGTCGCGATAGGTCATGCCAAGCTGGAAGAAGGCATCCACAGCATCCGCTTTAATGCGCGTGGCTTCGGCAAACTGCTCTGCCGCCAGTTTCATATTCTCCTCAAAGAGCTTTTTATCTTTCTCTTTCTCCGACTGCGCGTACTGTCGGTAGGCGCGTCCCAGATTGTACAGGGCCTCGTAGGAGGGTTGCCCTGAGCCGCGTGCCAGTTGGAACTGGCGAATGGCCTCAAGATAGTTCCTGTCGGTAAGGTACTGCCTTCCCAGCCGCAGCGCTACAGCCGGGTCGTTCGTGGCGACTGAGCTGGCAGGATTGGCCGCGACCGGACGCGCAGGGATGGCATGTGGTTGCACGGTCTGACCTGCCTGTACCGGTCTGGCGCGAATGGGCTGCACCGGGCGCGAGGGAATCGGCTGTACCGGACGCGCCTGAATAGGCGCACGCTGTGAGGGATACGATGCGACGGGAACGCGTGGAGCGATACGGGCATTGACCTGTGGCGGCACTGCGGTGGCTCCCTGTACCAGGGGCTGGCCGTCAACCTTGCAGAACTTGGCATTGGGCCGGTTCACGTAGCCACAGCGCGGGCAGATCAGGCCATTGCTGTTCGCGTTGTTATTGTTGCTGGCCGGATCCGGATTGCGGCCGGTCGCTACCACCACCGTCGCATTGGGCGAGATGGCGGGAATCGAGATTGTGGCTGGCGCGGCTTGATTGGGCAGGCACTGCTGCAAGGCGGTGCGCATAGCTTCCGCGCTCTGGAAACGCTGGGCCGGATTCTGCTGCATGGCCTTGATAATGACCTGCTCGACGGGACAGACCAGCCTGTTGCCGACCTGCACCGTGCGCAGGCGCGGATTCTTGGCGCGGATGCTGCCCGGAGCGGGCGTCTGGATCGGATCCGGTTCATAGTTGGTCAGCAGGTGGTACATCGTCGCGCCCAGCGAATAGATATCCGAGCGCGCATCGGTCTGCACCAGTTGTCCGGGATTGTTCGCGCTGCGCTTCTGACCGGGAGCGACAATGGAGCCGAGGTGTTCGGGCGAGGCGTAGGAGATGGTTCCCAGGTTCTCCGTGTTGGTGCGCTTGTTGGGGTCGAAACGGCGTGCGATGCCGAAGTCGATCAACTGCACATCGCCGGAAGGCGTGACCATGATATTGCCCGGTTTCAGGTCGCGCAGGATGATCGGTGGGGTGCGCGTGTGAATGTAGGTCAGAGCTTCACAGACCTGCATCATCCAGTTGATGACTTTCTCTTCGTCCAGCGGCCTCTTGTTCTCTTCCAGAATCTTATCCAGGCTTTTTCCAGGCACAAACTCCATGACATAGTAGTAGTTGCCCCGCTCCTGAAACTTGAACATGAACATCGGGATGCGTGGATGCTTGAGATGGAACAACAAATCCACCTCTTTGTTGAATCGCTCAATAGCCGATTTCCGGTCCTCTTCGCTAAGGTTCGGGCTGAGGAGCAGTTCTTTGATTGCCCGGTAGTAGCCCGGCATATCGACCTGTTCCACTTTGTAGACAGTACCCATGCCACCTTCGCCAAGCACCTGAACGATTTTGTATCTTCCATCAAGGACTGTGCCTAATGGTAAAGGCATACTTCTATCTTCTCCAGAAGTACTTGCGCTACACGGCAGAAACATGAACGACGACGGCGGTAATGTTATCCTCGCCGCCGTTCTCGTTTGCCATCGCAATGAGTTTATCACAGATTGCCTGCGGGCTGGCCTTTTCGCTGAGCGCCTTCAGCAGGTCATCGTGCCGCACCATCTCCCAGAGGCCGTCCGAGCAGAGCAGCAGGGTGTCATTGGGCTGGAGAGTCTCCTGGAAGACATCAACATCAATGTTTTTATGCCCGGCACCCAACGAGCGATAAATCAGGTTGCGTTGTGGGTGCGAGTAGACATCTTCGGGTTCGATCTGTCTGGCCTCGACCAGTTTGGCTACCAGCGAATGATCTTTGGTCAAAGGGCTGAGCTGGCCGGTGCGCAAAAGATAGGTGCGGCTATCGCCCACGTTCGCGATATAGGCTTGATCGTTCTCAATTAAGACGGCGGTAACTGTCGAACCGAGGCCGCGAGAACCTGTATGGCGCTCGCCGTAACTGACAATGGCCCGATTAGCCTGCTGGATGGCATTCTTCAGTTGCTCCTCGACAGACTGAGAAATCGGCGTTTCCGGCAGCTTGCGCGTCTTCAATTTTTCTTCGTCTTCCGGCTTCACGCGATTTATCACAATCGTTGCATCGTCATCATCTTCTTGAGCGACTGGCAGTTTGATAGTGGGTTGCTCGGTAAGAGGTTTGAAAAAACTATCGAGAGCTTTGCTGATCGTCTCCACAGCAATTCTGCTGGCTACTTCTCCGGCCTGATATCCTCCCATCCCATCGGCGACGATAAAGAGACCGCGATCCCCCGTCTCCGTCGATTCGATGCGCTTATACGAGCAGTCTTCATTCTGCTCGCGCTGCCTCCCCACATCGGTTTTATCGGCAGCAATTAACTTGATAGGCATTAGAAAATCCCTCACATAGATGTACGTATTCATTGAGCAGGAACGTTGCATAAGTTTATCACATGCTCACTATAACATAAAGTGGTTTTTCTGGCAATGAAGCGTCTTCAATCCGCTTTTCAAGGTTATAACCAGGACGTATATGCGTCCTTTCCATTCATCGTGATTATTACGAAGCAGGTCGATATGGGTTGCAATAAGGGTATGTTGTAGAGACACGCCCATCGCGTGTCTCTACAACATACCCTTATTTTTCTTTCTGTTCAGAGCGAGGGCGGGGTTTGAACTGGAGGCGAAGGGCGGTTCCTTTGAAGCCGAAGGCTTCGCGCAGGCGATTTTCCAGGTAGCGCTCGTAGGCGAAGTGAACGGCTTCGGTGTCGTTGACGAAGAAGACGAAGGTGGGCGGGTTCACCGCTGTCTGCGTCGCGTAATAAATCTTCAGCGTCTTGCCTTTGAACGCGGTCGGGTTGTGCCGATTGACGGCCTCGCGCACCACTTCGTTGAGTTTCGAGGTGGAGATGCGCAGGAAACGCATGTCCGCGATATTGATGGCCGATTCGAGCAGCGACTTGACGTGATAGCCCGTCTTCGCCGAGGTGAAGACGATGGGGGCGTAGGGGATGAATTTCAGCCCCTCGCCCAGTGCCCGCTGGTATGCTTCCGCCGTCTTGATCTCCTCCGCCTCGCTGGGAAAGCGGCCCTCGCGTTCGGCGCGGCGCTGCTCCTGCGCCAGGTCCCACTTATTGACGACGATGATCACGCCTCTGGCCTGCTCCTGAATCACTCCGGCAATGTGTGTGTCCTGCGCCGCCAGTCCCTCGCTGGCATCTATTACAAGGAAAACGACGTCGGCGCGTTCGATGGCGCGAGTGGCGCGCAGTACGCTGTATTTCTCCACACCGGGTCCGACACGCCCGCGCCGACGAATGCCTGCCGTGTCCACCAGCACAATCTTGCGCCCCTCGAACTCGAACTCGGTGTCGATGGCGTCGCGCGTCGTGCCGGGAACCTCGCTGACGATGGAACGTTCGCTGCCCAGGATGGCGTTGAGCAGGGAAGATTTGCCCACGTTTGGCCGTCCGACGATGGCGATACGCACCACGTCTTCCTCTTCCTCGCCTTCACCCTCTTCCTCCGGCGGCGGCAGCTCCTCCACAATGCGATCGAGCAGGTCGCCAGTGCCGACGCCCTGAGTAGAGGAAAGCACAATCGGCTCGCCCAGTCCCAGACTGTAAAACTCAACGGCATCCATGCGCCGCGCCTCGTTATCGGCCTTGTTCGCGGCCAGAATGACAGGCTTCTTCGTGCGGCGCAGCAGGTCGGCCACCTCTTCATCGGCGGCGGTAATGCCAGAACGAGCATCAACCATGAAGACAATGACATCGGCCTCTTCAATTGCCAGTTCCGCCTGCGCCTTGACCTGGTTCATAATGCTGCCCGGCTGCCCGTTCAACCCGACCTGTCCGGCGGGAATCTCCGACCCCAGTTCCAGCCCGCCGGTATCGATCAGGGTAAATTCGCGCCCGTTCCAATCCGTATCGCCATACAAACGGTCGCGGGTGGTTCCCGGCATATCCTCAACAATGGCGCGCCGCTCGCCAATCATGCGATTAAAAAACGTCGATTTACCGACATTCGGTCGGCCAACAATAGCAACAAGTGGTTTCATAAGCCTCTCCGCCCTTTAAAAAAGCACCCTCTTCGGGTGCCTGCATAAAAGTCCTTCCCTGTATGTTTTCACGTATTATAACATACTTTGAGAGATTGACATAGCCTCTCTCTTCGCCATGCTTGCCGTCATGTAGATGGTTTGTTCCTTTTGAATTTTCGCTCCAACCATTCCAGTAGATATCGTTGATCGTCGATGGTAGCGCGGCGAACCTGAGAGAGCAGATGAATACGATCTGGTTTGGGTGGTGAAATATTCTGAAGCCCTTCATTGCAGTTGGTGCAGACGGCGCGCAGGTTGCCAGGTTCGTCGGAGCCACCCTTTGACTTATCGATGATATGGCCCATCGTGAGGCGCACCGTCCGCGACAGGTCAAAGGGGTCGGGGTCACCTGCAGCGAGACCGCACATCTGACAGGTGTAGCCGTTTCGTTCTAAAACGTAGGCGCGTGTCTCCTTTGAGATCGAGCGCGAGAAAGCAGGAAGCCGTTTATCGGTTTCCAGAAGGTATTGACCGGGCTTCAGATCTATTCTGTCTGCCCTGCTCGTTCTCATAGCGTTTGCCGAGAAGAGCGGTCAGGATAGATTCGCCCACGGCACGGGCGACAGGTGGAGGAAATGCGTTGCCGATTTGCCTGTAAGTCGCAGTTTTGCCACCAGCAAAGTTCCAGGTATCGGAGAAAGCCTGCAGGCGTGCGGTCATGCGCAAGGTCAGTTTTGGCAACCCATCTACGGGAAAGTCTGTGCCGGGAGCCAGATCGGCTATGCCACAGCCATCGACACCGGGCATTTCCCACTGCTTTCTGGCTCGTGTTGGGCCGAGGTCGGGGCCACCATGCTTTTTTGAGCCGCCGACCAGCGTAGGAGCAATGGCATTCGCTTTCAGGAGCCATTGCGCCGCACCCTGCCAGCCGCGAGCAGCCATCAGGTCACCGATGGCCTGACTCACCGTAGACATGGAGCAGCGGGGTTCGGGCCAGCGAAACGCGGCGGCATAGGGCTGCTGCAGCGCCACCAGCACAAAACGCGGGCGCAGTTGAGGTACACCGAACGAGGCGGCATTCAGTATCTTCCAGCTTATCTCGTAATTCATACTGGCAAGCCGCACGATAAAGGCGTTGCGGTAGGCATCGAATTTAGTTGCAGCAAAGCCTGGAACATTTTCTAACAATACCGCTTTTGGCCGCGTTTCTGCTATCAGGCGCAGGGCTTCAGGAAAGAGGTCGCGTTCGTCATCGGCTCCCCGCTGCTTGCCCGCTACTGTAAAAGGTGGGCAGGGAACTCCTCCCGCGAGCAGGTCTATGCCTTGAAAATCCTGGCCGCTTACCGCCCGGATATCGCTTTCGATGATGTTCCAGCAAGGTCGGTTGAGACGCAGCGTCTGACAGGCTATCGGGTCGATTTCAATTGAAGCACCATGCTCGAAACCGGCCTGTTCCAGCCCGATGGCTTCGCCACCAGCGCCGCTACAGATATCGAGAACGGTAGGTTTCATTTTATTTTGCTATCCTTATATTGCTTACTACCTGAACAACTCCGTTACGGAGCGCCCATCGTGGATGCGGCTGATGGCTCCGGCGAAGAGTTCGGCGACGGAGAGGATGGTCATGTTGGGGAGGCGCTTGCTTTCGGGCTGGGGGATGGTGTCGGTGACGACGATCTCTTCAATGTCGGCGTTGCTGAGGCGTTCCAGGGCCGGGCCGGAGAAGATGCCGTGGGAGACGCAGCAGTAGACATCGCGCGCGCCGCCCTCCTTGACGACACGCACCGCCTGCGTGATGGAGCCTGCGGTGTCGATCTCCTCGTCGACGATGAGGGCATGACGGCCCTCGACGCTGCCGATGACGTTCTTGGCCTCGGTCAAACCGTTGTTGCCCAGGCGACGCTTCTCGACGATGGCGAGCGGGGCGTTGAGCCGATCTGCCAGCTTGCGCGCCTTCTTGGCGAAGCCTTCGTCAGCGGAGACAACCGTGAAATCGTCTATCTCCTTCTCGACAAAGTAGCGCGCCTGGAGAATCTGCGCGGTCAGTTCATCGACGGGGATGTTGAAAAAACCCTGGATCTGCCCGGCGTGCATGTCCATTGTCAGCACGCGGTGCGCGCCCGCGACGGTGATGCAATCGGCGATCAGGCGGGCGGTGATGGGAACGCGAGGCTGATCTTTCTTATCGGTGCGTCCATAGGCATAGTAAGGAATCACAGCGGTGATGCGGTTGGCGGAGGCACGTTTGAAAGCGTCGATCATGATAAGTAGTTCCATGATCGAGCGATTGACGGGCGAACTGAATGGCTGGACGATAAAGACATCCTTCCCCCGGACATTCTCATTGATTTTGACAAAAATATTTTCATTGCTGAACTGAAATACATCAGCATTGCCCAGCGGAATGCCAAGATGGCGACAGATTGCGACTGCCAGTTGTGGGTTTGCGTTACCCGAAAAGACACACAGATCGTCCATGAGTACCTCCTGATTATTGAGTATATCATATCTATTCTGTTTGACGCAAAAATTGGCATGCTATTGAAAACCTGTTCCGACGCTCAAATGACATGCGCGAAGCTCTGCTCAGCGTCTCTACGGGACGCTGAGCAAGTCCTGTAGCTCGTTCCAGGCGTAGACGAGGGGTGCCTCGCCATAGCCGGTTTCACCTACGCGCACCTTCATAACCATATCGCCAGCGGTCGGCTTCCAGGTAAGCGAGTCGGCAGATTGGATCAGGCCGAGTCGTTCGGCATAGCGTAGAAAAGCCTGCACCCGTTCCCGCGCCTGCTGTGGTTGCAGGAGTCGTTCGTCGACCTTCCGTCCTGCCTCTACCAGCCTGGCAGCCTGCTCGCTGATGGTGTTAACCGCGTCATCTAAAGTAAACGTTGAACGGGTACGGTTGGCCGCAACGAGGAAGCCGCTGCCAAGCTGCGTGCAGGTGAAATGGGCGTTCCCGCGCCAGGTTGCTTGCAGTTGCGCATCCAGTTCGTGATTAGACAGCGACGGAGCGTGTGGGATAGGTGGGGCAACATCAATGAAGATGGCGGGACGCTGCGTCGTCATGAAATCATACATGATATAGATGGGGAGAATCGTCAAGTCAGGAGGACCCAGGCGCAGCAGGCGATGCAGCCCGGAGTTGATGGGGCTGAGCGTGCCGGTTGGTGAAAGCTGTCCTTCCGGTGCGGTGAAGAGAGAGTTGCCGTTCCAGAGCACCACCCCCAGATCGGATATCTCCTGTTTGATACGCAGCGCGAGGTAACGTTCCATGCGACGGCGCACCGGCTCCAGCAAAATATCAAGCGTCTGGAAGGGGAGGAGGGCATGAAAGTAGCGCCAGGTGAGCAGGCGCGAGAGGTGCTGGCCGGCCAGTTGCTGGTAGGAAACGCGAGCCGAGGAAGCAAGTTCACGGACGAATGCGGGCGTGAACGCCTCGCTGGCTCGCACGTCGCCCTCGACTTGCAACAGGTGGCGTACCCATTCCGTGCCTGCGCGCTGGGTAAGCTGCTCGATGGGATGCGCGCCGACCCAATGCAGAAACGGACCAAGTGAAATCGGATAGAGCAGGTGTGAGAGCCAGCGCGGGCGCGGCAGCAGGCGCGCAAGATATCCCCTTTCAAAGGCGTCGGCCCGCAAAGCGAACTGAATCTCACCGGCCAGGGCGCGCCGACCGCGATGAAAGAAGAGGGGCGGAATAGAGACGATGGAGTCCAGGTCGCGCTTGTGCGAGATCGCCAGGTAGGTGTGGATCGTTTCAGGATCGTTTTCAAGGCCGCTGACTTCGATATCAAAGAAGCGTTTGCTAAAAAAGGAGAAGAGAGCGACAATGACGGTACGGATCAGGAATCTAAGATAACTGCTCATTACTTTCCCCTGCCTTCACGGTAGTATTTAGCTGAAAGCTTCCCGTGGGAAACCTCCATTGGTATTATACCCGCTCGACAGGGATGTATGTGTACAATCATTCGTATTCACGGGTGATTATTGAATAGTGAATGGGAGCGGCCAGAATGGGGAAGCTCGCGAGCTTCCCCATTCTGGCCGCTCCCATTCACTATTTCGCGCCTGCTCCCTCAAGGGCCTGCCGCATGAAGGTTTTAAGAGCTGGGGCGATATCGGGGCGTTTCAGACCGTAGGAGATGGAGGTGGTGAGCAAGCCCAACGGTGTTCCGGTGTCGTAGCGAATGCCGTTGAATTCGATCCCATAGCAGTGCCCGGCTCGCGCCTGCATTTCGATGGCATCGGTAATTTGAATCTCTCCACCTCTACCGGGCGGCGTCTTTTCCAGCAGTGCAAAGATGTCGGGCGTCAGGATGTAGCGACCTGCCACCGCAAGGTCAGAAGGGGCCTCCTCCAGCGGTGGTTTCTCTACCAGGTGGGTAACTTTGACAACATCATTACCCAGTTCCTCAACGGAAGCGATGCCCAGCGAGGGAATCTGGTCTGGCGGCGCGTGGAAGAGCGAGAGCACGCTGCTTCCATATTGCTCGAATATCTCATTCATTTTCGGCAGAACGGGGGTCTCCGGGTCTACGAGGTCGTCGCCCAGCATGACGATGAATGGTTCATCGCCTACCAGTTCCTTCGCGCACAGCACGGCATGCCCCAGTCCCAGCGGTTCCGGCTGGAGTACAGATTTGTAGGTTGCCATCGACTGCACTTTACGCAGTTCCTGCAATTCCTGGCGTTTGCCCTTGCGCTGCAAGACCTCTTCCAGCTCTGGAAATGGTTTAAAGTGATCGCTGATGCTCTGCTTCGTTTGACTGATGACAAAGATGATCTCTTCGATGCCAGCCTCGACCGCCTCTTCCACGATATATTGCAACGTCGGCTTATCGACGAGCGGCAACATCTCTTTCGGAATCACCTTGCTGGCCGGTAAAATGCGTGTCCCCAGACCGGCTACAGGCAAGACGGCTTTACGAATTTGCATAAATCCTCCTCACATCAGATAGAATCACGTTGCCACTATTGTAGGGGAAATGGCCTTTGCGGTCAACCTGCGCTATAATAGCGCCTGGTGTTACCTGCAAACTCAACAAAAGGAAAGAGCGTATGGAACGATCGATAGCAAAGCAGCGAGCGGCGGGCTGCCTTTTTGGGCTGGCGCTGGGTGACGCGCTGGGAGCGGCCACAGAATTTTTGAGCGTCAGCGAGATTCTGCGTCGTTTCCCCCCTGCTGGCCCGCAGGCGCCGGAGGGGCATCCCGCGCGCGTAACCGATGATACACAGATGACGCTGGCGGTGGGCGAGGCGTTGCTGGAGGCGGCACGGCCCTATAGCGCGCGGACGCTGGAGCAACCGCTGCGTCGCGCCTTCGTCACCTGGGCTAACAGCCCTGACAATAACCGCGCTCCCGGCATGACCTGCATGCGCGCCTGCGATAACCTTGCTCGCGGCATGCCCTGGTATGTGGCGACCGTTCACTCCTCCAAGGGCTGTGGGGCCAATATGCGGGTTGCGCCGGTAGGCCTGCTGCCGCCGGGCAGGGACGGCTTGACGGAGACGACCCGCGCCGCCATCGCCCAGTTTCAGGCCGCGCTGACACATGGACACCCGACGGCGCTGGCGGCAGCCGATCTGACAGCTTACGCCATCGCCGACCTGATTGCCGGGAACGAACCCGGCACGCTTCCAGATCGCCTGCGTCACTATGCCCAGAGCCAGCAATTCATCTACCACGAAGACTGGCTCGGCCCCCTCTGGCAGCAACCCGGCATCGATCATCCTCAGGAGTTCATTGCTCGCGGCTGGCAGGAGTGCCTGCACATTCTCGACCGGCTCGATGTCGCGCTCAAGGTCGCAGACCGCCAGAGCGACCCGTGCGACGCAACCGGGGCGGGGTGGGTGGCCGAGGAAGCCTTCGCCACCGGCATGCTCTGCTTCCTCCTCTTTCCCGATGACCCGGTAGCCGCCATCCGCCGCGCCGCCGTCACCTCCGGCGACTCCGACTCCATCGCCTGTCTCACCGGCGCCTTTGTCGGCGCCGCGCACGGCCTGCAAGCCTGGCCGACAGCCTGGAGACGCAACATCGAGTATTATGATCGTCTCAGCAGGCTGAGCGAGGCGTGGGAATAGCATGCCCGGAACGTTTTTTCGTCGATTTCACTTGCTCAGAAACCCACCCGGATTGAGGATGCCCTGTGGGTCCCAGCGCGCCTTGAGCTTTTGCATGATGTCGAGTGTCTGCGGCTGGTAGCCCCATCTCTCAATCTCACTTTCATATTCGACAGGCATGCTCAAGACTGCTGCGTAGCCTTCGGCGGCTAAGGCGGGCTGGCGGAGGGAGTTGAGCCATGCCCTGGCCTCCTCGGGGCTGTCAAAGGTGGCGCTGGCGTAGAGCAGGCCGTTGCCGATGTCGGCGAGGAAGGTGCCTCTGCTCAGCAGAGAGGCTTGATCTTGCGCGTAGGCAGGAAGTGCGCTGGCGGGCAGGCCAATGCGGAGGAGCAGAGCGTCACCAGATGCGCTGCCCAACAGAGAGGCCCAGAGGTCGCTGCCCGTCGGGGCTTCGACTTCGAGCGGTTCGGGTGCGCCTGTCTCGCGGAGGGAGCGTCGTACAGCAGCGAGTTCGGCCTGCACGTCTTCGGGAAGCCCTTCGGCTGTATAGGCGAGCAGTCCGCCACCCTGTACCAGTTCAGAGAAGGTCGGGCCGACGAGATGGGAAAGAGAGGAGGGTGTTCCCCGGAGCAGGACGATGGCGGAGGAGACGAGGGCTTGAGGCAGCATCCGCCGCGCCCAGAGCAGGCCGTGGCGCTGGTCATCGACGGGGAAGAGCAGGGTGCGCCGGGCGCGTGGAGGGACGGCGATCTTGAGCGTGAGATCGCTCAGCAGGCCCAGCGTGCCGTGCGAACCAGCAAAGATTTTCGTGAGGTCGAAGCCAGCCACATTTTTGATGACGGGACGCCCGGCCCGAATGACGCGCCCGTCGCCCAGCACAATGTTGGCGCAGAGCACGAGGTCGCGCAGCGAGTTGTAACGCATGCGCAGGGGAGCATTGATGTTGGCGGCGACCAGGCCGCCGATGGTGGCTTGCGGCCAGGGGGAGACGAGCGGCACCTGCTTATGGTCGCTTGCCAGGAATGCCTGTAGCTCTGAGAAAGGCGTTCCGGCCCCGACTGTCACGTACAGGTCATCGGGCGCGTAGGTCTTGATGCCGCGCAGCTGCGCGGTGGAGAGTATTGTATCGACTTTGCGCTTGCCCGATTCCGTTTCTACCATTGCCGTCACCTCAGCGCCGGTGATGTGTACGCTTTTGCCTGCTGCTGCCAGAGCGCACAATCCTCCGGCAGCCTCTTGCGTCGATGCAGGGGTAAATACCTGTTGCGGAATGTCGCCTGTTTGCGCAGGAAGATGGACGATGCCTGCAGTGGTACCTGAGCCATTTGCCATCACTGAAGGGAAAATTTTGCCGGGATTGAGCAGGTTGAGCGGGTCGAAGACCTGTTTCACATCCAGCATGGCAGATAGTTCGGCGTCGTTAAACATGAGCGGCATGTACTCGCGCTTCTCGATGCCGATGCCGTGCTCGCCGCTCACGCTGCCGTCCTTATGCACTACCATCTCGACCATTTCCCAGCTAGCATGATGGACGCGCTCCATCAGGCCGGGGTCCTTCGAGTCGGCGACGAGGATCAGCGGGTGCAGGTTGCCATCGCCCGCGTGGAAGACATGCCCGGCCTGCAAGTGGTAGCGATCAAGAAGCATGTTGATCTCGCCCAGCGTCTCGGCCAGGCGGCTGCGCGGGACGGTGACATCGACGGTGTAGTAGGAGGGGGTCAGACGCGTGATGGCACCGGCGGCGCTTTTGCGCGCCAGCCAGATGGCGTTGCGTTCCTCCTCGCTGCTCGCGATGCGCAGGCCGAGTGCCTTGTTCACGCGCATAATGTCGGCAATCTCGCTTACCTGCGCGTCCAGACTTTCGGGGTAGCCATCGACCTCGATGATCAGCGCGGCCCCGGCCTCGATTGGCAGTCCGGCATGAGCAAAGGGTTCGACAATGCGGATGATCTTCTGGTCCATCATCTCCATCGTTGCCGGGACCAGTCCGGCGGCAATCACGGCGGAAACGGCCACGCCAGCCTGCTCAATCGAATCGAAGATGGCCAGCATGGTCTTGACGGCTGGCGGATTGCGCACCAATCGCACAGTGATGGCGGTCATGAGGGCTAGCATACCCTCGCTGCCTGTGAGCAGGCCGCAGAGGTCGTAGGCGGGATAATCAAGGGCGCGGCCACCGATGCGCACATTGCGTCCGTCGGCCAGTACCACATCCATGCCTATCACATAGTTGGTGGTGACGCCATACTTGAAGCAGTGCGGACCTCCGGAGTTCTCCGCCACGTTGCCTCCAATGCTCGAGGCGCGCTGGCTGGCCGGGTCAGGTGGGAAGTAGAGGCCATATTCGCGCGCCCGCTCGTCCAGCCGCAAATTGATGACACACGGCTCGGCAACGGCGTAGCGGCCATAAGTATCCACATCAAGAATATGATTCATATGCGAGAAGGCCACGATAACGCCGCCGCGATCGGCTACCGCGCCGCCGGAAAGGCCGGTTCCTGCTCCACGCGCCACCAGCGGTACTTCGTATTCAGCAGCCCAGCGCACCAGGCGCACCACGTCCTCCACCGAGCAGGGCAGCACTACCGCCTGTGGGGAGCCGCGATCCAGTCCCGCATCCAGTTCGTAAGCCACAAGCGCCGCCTCATCGGTGAATACCTGCCCGCGAGGAAACAACGCCCGCAGCGCCTCCTTCGCCTTTTCCGTGAACATCCTGGCGTACCTTTCGTAGGGGCGATGCCCTGTGCTCACCCACTGGAGTCCGATTGAGAATATCGTTTGGTTACCCGGCAGGCTAGCCCCAGGCATCGCCCTTATAGACACATGCGAGCGGCTAGCCGCGTGCTGGTAGCGCGGCCACAAAGCTGCCGGTGGCCTTCACCTCGCCGTTCTGGTCTGCGGCTTGAAGCTTACCCGCGATGCGTTTCTCGCCATCGGCCTCGTACTTCTCGCTGATGGTGCCGGTACAGGTAATTACGTCGTCGAGATGCGCCATGCCCTTGAAGCGCACATCGAACTTGCGCAGGGCCGTCGGACCGACGTAATCGCTCAAGAGCTGGCCCAGGAAGCCCATAATCAGCATACCGTGCGCGATGATGCCGCCGGTGCCGATCATTTCGCCGATCTTCGGGTCGGTATGTAGCGGGTTGAAATCGCCGGATGCGCCCGCGTAGCGCACCAGTTGCAGGTGCGTGATGCCCGGCTTGACCAGCTTCGGAATCTCGTCGCCTACCCGCACGTCTTCAAAATAGCGTTTCGCTGGTGCCTGCACATTTTCCGCGTTTGTTGTCATTTTCTCTCCTCCGTAGGCTCTCTTACTCGCGTACAATCACAACCTGGCGTTCAATCAAGACGGGCTGGTCGCGCTGGTTGGTATAGCGCACTTCGATGGTGACGATATCTATAGAGCCAGCAGCCCCTTTGCGTGTCTTGCCATCCACGATGGTTGCGGTACCAGTAAGCGTATCACCGGGGTAGATGGGAGCCAGATACTCGTATTCCTCTTCTCCATGCAGGACGCGCATGAGGTTCAATCCTGTGCTGGCAAGCTGCCTGCCCATCTGGGTGTTGCCCCAGAAGGTGAAAACGGTGGGCGCGGTAGGAAAAAGTGGCACATCGGGATAGCCTGCCGCCTGTGCCGCCTCGCGGCTATGATATATCGGATTGTCATCGCCAATGGCAAGCGCCAGTTCGTGAATCTTGCCGCGCTCGACTTCGATGGTAAATGGGGGGAAACTCTTCCCGATCATACTTTTATCAAACATGTGGTTTACTGCTCCTTCGTTGCTGACATAGAGCGTACTGCAAAGATAGTATCTGACCTGGAGATGCTGCCTGTCAAGGGCAAAAAAAAGCTTGACAATCGGGCTGCCAGGGTGTACTTTTTAGGACAGGTCACGGTTCTGATACTATTTTGTACGCCTTCGTCTACTCACCTCGCTTTTTCAGGAGGGTAAATATGGGCATGACCAATGACGGTCTGTCATACTGGCAGGCTGAAGCGGCTGGCGAACCTCTCCTCGACATGACCATTGGCGATTGCCTGGATCAACAGGCACAGCATCTCTCTGCACAGGAGGCTATTGTCTACTCCTGCTATCCAGAGTTCGGTGATGCGCTCAACATCCGCTGGACATTCGCGGAGTACCGCGAGCGCGTCAACACCACCGCCAGAGGGCTGATGGCGCTGGGTTTGAAGAAGGGCGACCACATCGCCATCTGGGCCGCGAACCTGCCCGAATGGATACTGCTCTACCTGGCAGCCGCCAAAGCCGGACTCGTGGTGGTAACGGTCAACCCGGCCTATCGCGCTGCCGAACTGGAGTACGTCCTCCAGCAGGGCGATGTGCAAGCTCTGTTCTTCATGGCGCGGGTGCGCGACCACGATTGCCTGGCTACCGTGCGCTCCCTGGTTTCATCCGGTGCGAACAATGGCGAAGTGAGTAGCGAGAAATTGCCTATGCTGCGCTACGTCGCCCTCGTCGGCGCGCCGCCAGCCGGATTAATGGAGCTGGCAGGCTGGCGACCGGCCCTGTTCCGCGAAATGGTAGCCGCTGGCGCGCAGATGAGCGACGAAGACCTGCAAGAGCGGCAGGCAGCGGTGGTACCGGAAGACCCGTTCCAGATTCTCTATACCTCCGGCACCACCGGCTTTCCGAAGGGGGCTGTGCAATCGCATCGCGCTGTGCTCAATAACGGACGGCTCTTTGCTCGTCGCTGGGGGGTGCGCCAGGGTGATCATGGCTGCACAACTATGCCCTTCTTCCACGCGGGCGGTTGTGTGCTTGCCATTCTGGCCGATCTGGCCGTTGGCGCAACCTTGCATCCTCTGATCTCCTTTGAGCCTGCCAGAACCCTGCAAATCATCAGCACCGAACGCTGCACGATGTACGGCGGCGTTCCCACCATGCTGCTGGCGATGTTGCAGCACCCCGACTTTGATAAGTACGACCTCTCTTCGCTGCGCTCGGTGATTAGCGGCGGCTCGCCCGTTCCCGTTCACCTGATGGAGCAGGTGAAAGAGCGCATGGGAGCCGATGTCGCCATCGTCTTCGGCCAGACCGAGGCCAGCGCCGCCATCACCCTGACAAAGCCGGATGATTCGTTTGAACGCAAATCGGCCACAGTGGGCGTCCCGCTGCCATATGGTGATGTGAAGATCATCGAGGCGTCCACGGGCGAAACCGTCCCCTGCGGCGAGCGCGGCGAACTGTGCTGTCGCGGCTATCTCGTCATGCTCGGCTACTATCACATGCCGGAGAAGACGGCGGAGGCCATCGACAGCGAGGGCTGGCTGCACACCGGTGACCTGGCAACGATGGATGCGCAGGGTTATGTCAATATCGTAGGTCGCCTCAAAGACATGGTCATTCGCGGCGGTGAAAATCTCTTTCCTTTCGAGATCGAAGAGTTCCTGATTCGCCATCCCAAAGTGGCCGACGTGCAGGTGCTCGGCGTCCCAGACACCTTCTTCGGTGAGGAACTACTGGCCGTGGTCATTCCCAGCGCGGGCGAGCAGCTCACGGAGCAGGAACTGCGCGACTACTGCAAAGGGCAGATCAGCCATCAGAAAATTCCGCGCTACTTCCAGTTCGTCGAAGCTTTCCCCCTGACGGCCAGTGGCAAGGTGCAGAAATTCGTTCTGCGCGAGCAGGCCATCAAAGCGCTGGGGCTGGAAGAGGTGGCAAAGACCAGGACAGCATGAGCAGAGATATCTCTAACAACAGCCAGAGGATGCAGAACCGTCCTCTCCTGCATCCTCTGGTTTTCCTTTGCTGCCTGCTCGCCACGCTGAGCGGGTGTTTGCCCGCCACCGGCAGCGCCTCCACGACACCCACGGCTACGGCCAGGCCAACAACGATCCCATCTCCAACGCCAACGCCTGCTCCGCTGACGAATAGCCAGTTGGCGGCCAGGATTGTACAGGGGATGACGCTGGACCAGAAACTGGGGCAGATGGTGATTGTCGAGTTCTATGGCTCGACCTACAACTCCGACCTGAGCCAGATGATTCAGGATAATCAGGTTGGAGGCGTGCTGATCGAGAATAAGAATGGCAACGCGCAGACACGCGATCAGCTTGTGGCGCTCAACGCTGCCATGCAGGCGCATGCTCACATCCCCATTTTCATCAGCACGGACTTCGAGGGCGGCCTCGTCAACGAATTGAGGCTCATCACGGGCGAGCGTCCCTCCGAAGCCGATATTGGCGCGACGGGCAATACGCAGGTGGCCTATAACGCGGGCTATAGCGCGGCGCAGACGCTGACCTCGCTCGGCCTCAACGTCAATTTCATGCCCATCGTCGATGTGCTGACCAATCCCAACAATCCTGCCTTGCCCGGTCGCACCTTCGGCTCCGATCCCACCCTGGTTACGAACATGGGCCGCGCCTACCTGCAGGGACTGACGAAGGGTGGCGTCGTCGGCAGCCTCAAGCATTTTCCCGGTCTCGGCAGCGCCACGCTCGACCCCCATTACTCGCTGCCCTATATGAACCGCAGCATGGCAACGCTCAACGCCATCGACCTCGTTCCCTATCGCACGCTCATCGACGAGGGCATCGTGCCGATGATCATGGTCACGCATATCCTCAACCCGCAGCTTGACCCGAAGCTGCCCACCTCGCTCTCGCCCAATGTCGTGACCGGCCTGCTGCGCGACCAGCTTCACTTCCGGGGCGTCATCATCTGCGACACGCTCTGGATGGGTGGCATCAGCAACACCTACACGCTGCCCCAGGCCGCCGTACTCACCATCAAGGCCGGAACCGATCTCATCCTCGGCCCGCGCGGCCTCAGCGACACTCAGAACATGATCTACGGCATGCGCCAGGCTGTCCTCAGCGGCCAGATTCCCCTCAGCCAGATCGATACCTCCGTCACGCGCATCCTCACCCTCAAACTCAACTACAAAATCATCTCCCACCAGCAAGCCCTCCAACTGGCCCGCTATTACAATTATGGAGAATCGAGGGGGGAGATTAATAATGGTACGCAGGCGTTTGTGGGTGGGGGACAGTTCGCGGAGGTGAGGCAGCAATTTGTCGCTCCTCACATGTCTCAATCATAATCAATTCTTGGCTTGTCGCCTTCTCGCTGGAGCACGGAGAATTCGATGCGTTCGCGGTCCTCGGCGTTGGGACCTTTCCAGTAGTTGAGACGCCAGCCGCCGTGGCTCGTGGTGACATAGATGCGATAGGCTTTGTCCTGTCCTCTCTGGTGTACCGGCGCACCCCCGCCAGGACTCTTTCTAAATTGCTTCAGATTGAAGCTGCCGGTATAGATTTGATCTGCGATGATGGCGGCGGCAGCCTCTACAAACAACAATGGGAGATTTTCACGGGCGGCAGCGTTCGAGAGCGCCTGTAGCTCTCTGATGAAATGAGAACCAAAGGTATAGATGTAAGGAAGCGCCTGTGCTGTATTATCCTGGTTTGTCCTCTTCCTCCCACCCTGCCTCTGTTCGCGGGCTTTTCGTATTTCCTCCACGATGACACGGTAGCGCTTTTCGTATTCTCTATCGATGGCTGCGCGTAACCCGGCTTCGGTACCATCCCATTGCCACGCACGAGATTGCTGCTCCTGCTCAGGAACAAGGGAAAACAGGAAGGGAAAGATATGGAAGACCGGGACATGCCGGAAATCTTCCCCTTCTGTTATCGGTAAAGTGGGAATGCCAGGTTGGGCGGGTGGGTCGACAGGGAGATAATACAGGGCTGTATCTATTCTGACGCTTGTTGTGCTCTGAAGCGGTAGACCAGGCTGGAAGTTTTTTGTGGCGATGCGCAGATCAGGGGCATAGGAGTAGCCCAGAGAAGCGCAGGCGCAGAGCCGCGCGAACAGGTCGGTCGCCTGCCGGTAGATTTGTGGATGCCAGCGACTGGCAAATTCTGGCGGCTGAAATGTCGTTTTCTGAACGTCTATGTCTATCGATGCGGCATCCGCGATGGCGGCACGCGCAAGTGCCTCAACAGCGGGGTTGCCGAGCGTAAATTCGCTTTCGCACTGCTCGTCCACGATACGCTCAAGCCAGTTTTGAATGCGCGTAATGTCAATGGCAGGGCCAGCAGGAAAAACTCTCTGATACGCCTGCTGGAGCTGCCGGAGCATGTGAAAATCGGGAAAAAGCCCGTTGGACTGAAGGAGATAGACGAGCCTGTCTGAGCAGTGCCAGTTCGCAGCTACTTCGCTTTCAGAAGCAGCTTCCGCCCAGCGGTTGAGAAGTTGCAAATATTCGGCTTTTTGCTCGTCTGTTCTATACGCTGTCGAAAAGGTCAATAATACGGGGTCAACCAGAATGTCGCTCATCCTGCACTAGCTCTCCACCTTGTTGCACTACACGACGTTCGTCGGCTTGCCGAGCCTCGAACTTTTTCTTCATATATGTAAACCGGATGCTCTCTTCCTGAAGCAGCGTTTCGCTGAAAAAGCCCTCCGGCCAGTTTACAACAGCGCCACGGGGCGAAATTTCAATGGGGGTGAAGCGGGCAAATCCTTCATCGTCATGATCGGCAAAGTAGAACACGTATTTGTCTGAAGCGTCTCCGCCCTCAAGCACAATGTGGTAGCGCAGTTGAGCGACGAGATTTTCGCTCTGGGTCTCGATGAGGCTCTGTTTGCCGCACATAGCGAGACCGACAAAGAAATCACCCAGTCCCGCCTGCGCGCTCTGGTGCAGGAAGAGTTCCGGCTGCTCTACGAGCAGAAGCGAACCCGGTACAGCCAGCAGACCCATGACCAGCAGAGGCAAGAGCTGCCTGGTGCTGTTGCCTGTGGCGGGAAGCGCATACCATTGGCCGCCCGCTCGCTGTCTTACCTGCCAGAAGATGCCATGCGCGCTTTCCCGCGTTGTAACGCTGTCGGCTATTCCCAGGTACTGTATCCAGCAGTTAACAGCCTCTTCCAGTGCGCTGTGCTTTATCTGTTGTTTTTCCGGGTCATACCACATGATTGTCTCTGTGGCATGCTGATGGTACAGAGCAGCCGCATGCGCTCCCTTTGGGCCAACGTTATCATCCCTGCTTTCCCCTGCATGCTCAGCCTGTTCAGTCGCTGAGGCAGAGGTTCGTCGCGGCCCCAGGTAATGAACCTGCTGGCTAAAAAAGCGTTCCACCTGCTTTACCACGCTGTTCAATAATGCGAGATGCCTGCTTTCCGGCTGTTCTAAGTACCCGGTGGTCTGCTCAGGGAAATAAGAAACCGCAAGCAAGCGTTGTGGGAGAAAATGGAAGAACTCCTGCACAAGGTATGTATCCGGCCTCGGCTTACCATTGACATAGAAGCGTCCAGGGTGTGCCAGCCGGTAGTCAGGGCCAAAAGTTTGTGACGGTATGCCCTGATTCTGTTGCTCCGAAACGCTGTCCAGACAGAAGGTAATTTCCTCGTCCCCTTTGCTCACCGCAGGGAACGTTATTTTGAGGCACTGGATGACCGGATTTGTGCCTTTGAAGGGCCTGCCCGCGATCTGTTCGCTTGCGCGTGCTCTCATATGAGAAACCTTCTCGAAACGGAAGCTGACCGCGACTTTGACCAACTGGCTTACGCAGGAAGTGGTTTGCTGTGCTGGGATTGGCGGATTTTCCTCGTTTTTCACCGGTAATTTCAATTCAAAGTGAAAGCTCACTATCTCATCAGCATGCGTTTTCTCAAGCTTCTCAGTAGCTGTATCGCTCAAGATATCTCTGTCCGTCTCGGCAAGACTGATCGGCGGGAGCAACAGGGGGAGGTTCTTCTGCTGACTGCTGAGGGTGGCGGCAATCATCAGAATTGACTCTAGCAAGCTGCTTTTCCCGGCATTGTTTAAGCCTGTAAGGATACTCACGTGGCCCGGTTCTAGCGTGGCCTCGATGATAGATTTGAAGTGCTTTACCTGCCAGCTCTTCAGCATCGCTATGTTCCTTGAGATCATAGATGAGATTACAAAAATGTATATTAGAAATATTATAACATAGTTGTGAAGATATTCGAATATTTTTCATATTGATTTTTTAATAATCGGGAAATTGATGATAACTCCCTTTCAAGCAGGCTTTATACTGGATGAGTGTTATACTGTGTTTCTAAAGGAAGAGAGAAATATTCTTGAAGACGGGGAAGGAATGCGAGCGGCAAACCCATCAGTGAGCACGCTCACCGATGGGTTTGCCGCTCGCATTCCTGCTTTATCAGGCTTTTTTCTCAAGAGCGGCAAGTGGGCTGGTGAATGGTCCTGCGTGGTAGAAGTCGTCGTGGTTCCAGAGCATCTGCGTGGTGGCGGCGCTGGAGGCGATGATGAGCCAGATGAAGAGGGTTGACAGCGAGAGGGCGATCTTCGTGTCCTTCATCTGGAAGAGGGCTACTGCCCCGCTGGCGCTAGTGAGCAGGAACATGGTGATGGTCAGTATGAAGGCGTTGATGGGAGAGCGCAGGCTGAAGTAGGCGGCGTTGAAGAGGATGTAATCAATCCACGAAAGGGCTTGCAGCGTCAGGAAGGTATCGCGGCCCGGCGTGTCCCGCGACTTGTTAAGGGCCTGCAGGTTGCCCCAGATGCTCAGGATGTTGTTGATGGTCCAGGCTGGCCCGAAGACCCATGATGGCGGAGTGGTAATGCCCTGTTTCAGATTTCTAAAGTAATCGACGTTGCCGAAGATATCCTCGCGCAGCGTTTGTCCCCGGTTGCTCTGGATGGCGCTTATCAGTCCCGACAGTCCGAAGGTCAGCCCCTGGACAACAAAGTAGAAGATGACTCCCTGGTACCAGTGAAAGCGAGGTTGGGGCTCGACCTTCCTTTTTATCGAATTGACTGCTTGTTTTGTCAGCGATGCCATATGTCCTCTTCCTTCTCTCTTCCACTCATTGCTTTACAAAAGAGATATTTCAGAGTTCCCTCTAAGGGTACACGCGTGTTGCCAGAATCGTTTCATAGATATGACGGTGCCGGGCGCTCAGACGGGTAAGAGAATAAAGGAGCAGGCGCGACTTCATGAAGCTGAGAAGCCGCACGCTCTCTCCTCATCTCCACTCTTCCCTATGATTTTCAACTGTGGATGGGCGATGTCCGGTTCCAGTAAATTTAATTCCTGTGCTCGTAAAATTGCTTCGACCCGTGAATTGACCTTGAGCTTATTGTAGATGTGCGTCAGGTGCGCCTCCACGGTTTTCTCCCGCACTGTGAGTTTGCGGGCGATGCCCCGATTGGATTCCCCCTGCATGAGCAAACGCAGGACACATAACTCTTGCCTGGTCAGGTTGTTCGCCGCACTTTCCACAGCACTGGCAGAGGTGGCAAGCAGTTCGCGGATGCGTCGGCAATTAAAGCTATTGCCTGCCGCCGCGGCCCTGAGCGCGCATTCGAGGTCTCGTTCGGATGCGTCCTCACTCAGCAGGCCGTGAAGGCCATGCCGCACCAGCGTGAGAACTGTTTCCGGGGAAGGATTGGCGAGCAGCGCGATGATCCCTATAGCCGGGCGGCAGGCTTGGACCATGTTTATGCACTCCAGGCAGCATTGAAGAGAGATGGATGTTCCTAACAGAAGCACATCTACATGTCTTGTCCTCAGAGCATGGAGAAGAGTAGAAGGAGTGTTTGAATCCGCGACGGTCTCTATCGCCGGTAATCTATCCATCATTTGCCGCACCGATGCTCGTAGCAGGGTATGGCTTTCCAGAATGACAATGCGGATCACGTTCGCAGGTGCCTCGGTTAGCGGATACGAAACGCTTTCATGGAACTGTGCGCTCGATATGTTGCTTCTTATCATTGTTTCCCCTCAGGTAACAAATTTCTACCGGGTATGAGTTCCCTTGAACAGATTGTCCTTTCCAATCTTTCTCCGGAACTCTCCCCCAGGCCCATATCTTGCATCAACCCATTGGAATAGCCGCTCAGTTTGCAGAGTGCTTTGCGGCCATTCCTTTACCCTCTAGTGGCATCCTCCAGTTGTATCAAGGAATCCGTATCTAAGAGAAGCTTGCTCAGCAATCTGTTCAGTTGTTGCAGCTCCTCGTGTGTGAGCCGTGATAAGACCTGGTTCTCCGCCTCGACTAAGCGCGTGCTGGCTTCTTGCAAAAGGGCTTCTCCATGAGGCGTAAGATGGATCGCGTGAACGCGTCGGTCGGTTGGGTCCTGGTCGCGCACCACCAGTTGCTTCTGTTCCAGGTAGTTCATCAGCACCACGACATTGTTACGATCCAGACCAAGCCGCTTACCGATCTCGTTTTGTGAGAGAACTCTTCCTTTCCCCAGCAGAGCCAGAATGCTGTAGTGACGTAGCCGAATACCCAGTGGAACCAGCACCTCTTCACAGCGCCTGAGAATTTCCTGTGATGCCTTGTTCAGTATGAAGCCGGTAGAGGACGGCAGCGACCCCACACTCTCATGCTCTTCTATCACAGGTTGTGGTGTATGCTCCCAATCGGTGTTCGACATAGGTACCCTCGCCAGTGATCGTGCTGATCTTCCAGCACGGTGATAGAACGAAATAGGCTTATCACACTATGATAATAAGTCATAATTAGTACTATTTCAATCCTTTTTTATGAGGATTTTCCCCTAAAAGCTTTCAGGGGATTCCGCGCTTGTGCAATAGGACGGCATTGTTTATTACATAAATGGATCATTTCTCTTCATCAGCTCACTTCTGTCAGCACGAACAGCAAAAAGCTGTATTGACTGTACTACCGCTGGAAGCGGTTACGAATTCAGAAGGGATTGTGATATGAAAACAGCCGTGGAGAGTAGTGCTACCGGTGTTCTCCCGCCCGTCGCGACAGCGGTCAGCACGCAGGAGCGCACGACTTCGCCGCAGCAGAGAGCAACAGCGATCCTGGTGAAATGTCCGGGCTGCCGGGAATTGCTCTACTACAAAGACCTGATCAGAAATCTCAAAGTTTGCAGGTCGTGTAACTATCATTTCCGCATGAAGGCCGCGGAACGCATTCAGTCACTTTTTGATTCCGATTCATTCCGAGAGTTCGCACAGGGAATGCGCGCTATCGACCCGTTACACTTTATCGGCCTGTCGCAGTCGTATGCGGAGAAGCTGGAGCAGGAGCGTATGCTCAGTGAACTGAACGAAGCAGTCGTCATTGGAAGCGGGCGTATCGAGCAGCTTCCACTGGTAGGAGCTGTGATGGACTTTCATTTCATTGGTGGCAGCATGGGGTCGGTTGTAGGAGAGAAAGTTACTCGCGCTGCCGAATACGCTCTGCGCGAACGCCTTCCCTTGCTCATCATTTCTGCCTCTGGCGGTGCGCGCATGCAGGAGGGCCTCTATTCCCTCTTGCAGATGACCAAAACGGCTGCCGCCCTGGCCCGATTGGGCAGGACGGGAATACCGTTCATCTCATTGCTCACCGATCCGACCACGGGCGGAGTCGCGGCGAGTTTCGCCTTCCTGGGAGATGTCATCCTTGCCGAGCCGGGAGCGTTGATCGGCTTTGCCGGTCCGCGTGTTATCGAGCAGTTTATGCACCAGCGCCTTCCGGAGGAAGCCAATACTGCTGAGTTCGTCTTTCAACACGGGATGATAGATGGCATCATTCACCGGCACGAGCTGCGTCCAACGCTGGCACGGCTCTTGCGCCTGTACCGCCGCGCGCGCGTGCCGGGCCGCGACGATGCCGCGCAGATAAACGCTCGCGATGGGGGAAACTTCTATGATCTCTGATCTCACCTTGCTTGCGCCCTGGCAGCGAGTCCAGTTGGCGCGCCACAAAGAGCGACCGCACACCACCGATTATATCAGGCTACTGTGCGAAGACTTTTTTGAACTGCATGGAGACAGAAGATATGGCGACGACCGGGCAATCGTAGCCGGGCTGGCAAGTATAGATGGCTGCGCGTTGATGCTGATCGGCCATGAGAAAGGACGTGACCTGTGCGAGATGCAGGAACGCAACTATGGCATGGCCCACCCGGAGGGATATCGTAAGGCCCTGCGCCTGTTGCAGCAGGCAGAGCGCCTGCACATTCCCGTCGTCACGCTTATCGATACACCCGGTGCCTTTCCTGGCCTGGAGGATGAGCAGCGCGGTATTGCCCAGGCTATCGCGGAGAATTTACAGGTGATGTCGCACCTGCGGATGCCCATTGTCTCCATCATCATCGGCGAGGGTGGCAGCGGGGGCGCGCTCGCTCTTGCCGTCGCGGACCGTGTGTTGATGATGGAGCATGCCATCTACACAGTCGCTGCTCCCGAGGCTGCGGCCTCGATCCTCTGGCGCGACAAAGCTCATGTCGCTTCCGCCGCCGCTGCTATGAAGATCACCGCGCCCGAATTGCTCCAACTAGGCCTGATTGACGACATTATTGAGGAGCCTGCGGGAGGTGCTCATCAGGATCAGCGGGCAGCCGCTGCGGCTGTCAAAAAGGCGCTCTTCACGCATCTTGCCGCGCTATCACAACTGTCGCTTGATATGCTGGTAGAGCGCCGCAATCAGCGTTACCGGGCCGTAGGAGCTTTCGACGAGGGTGCATAAGCCCCTAAAGCTCTGGCTGACTCTCAGGGATTTCCCTCGCCGTGTTTTGGGGATGTGACCGATGTAGCAGGAGAGAAGTGGAGTTTATACTGTTGCCGGGATAGAAAGAGCATGAAGAGGAAAATGATCTACAGGGGCAATATATGTGGATAAGGGAAAAAGCGATACGAGGTTTTTAACAGACAACGTGTTTTTGAACAAGGGAGGTAGACTATGGTCTCTGCTGATGGGCTGCCGCTCCGCTACAGGGGCGATGGCCAACCAGATGCGCTCATGGTGGGTGGAGGCGAGCGTGTGGAAGCAGAGGAGCCTATCGCTATCGTTGGTATTGGATGCCGCTTTCCTGGAGGGGCTGACAGTCCTGAGCAGTTCTGGAAGCTGCTGTGCGATGGCACCAATGCCATTAGCGAGATTCCACCAGACCGGTGGAACATCGACATGTTTTACGACCCTGACGACCGCAGGCCTGGCAAGAGTCGTACCTATCGTGGCGGATTTCTCAAGCAAATTGATCAGTTTGACGCTCAGTTCTTCGGTATATCGCCGCGTGAAGCGGCCTGTATGGACCCACAGCAACGCCTGCTGCTGGAGGTAGCCTGGGAGGCGTTAGAAGATGCGGGGCTGGTGCCAGATCATTTAGCTGGCTCGGATACCGCCGTCTTTATAGGCGGTTTTACCCTGGACTACAAGTTGCTGCAATTCGGTGAGGGCGGTCGCGGCCTGCTCCAGGCGCATACAGCGACCGGAGCAGTCATGACGATGCTGTCTAATCGCATCTCCCACGCCTTCGATTTTCGCGGTCCCAGCATGTCCATAGATACCGCCTGCTCCTCGTCGCTGGTAGCAGTCCACCTGGCCTGTCGCAGCCTGCACAGTGGAGAGAGCGGCCTGGCGCTGGCGGGCGGTGTGAATGTGATGATCGGGCCGGATTTCACCATTGCCGAATCAAAAGGTGGCTTTCTTTCGCCGCATGGCTGGTCGAGAGCGTTTGATGCGCAGGCCGATGGCTACGTGCGTGGAGAAGGAGCCGGAATCGTCGTTCTCAAAACGCTTTCGCGAGCGCAGGCCGATGGGGACCGCATCTACGCCGTTATTCGCGGCACTGCCGTCAACCAGGATGGGCGGACCAACGGGATTACCGTCCCCAATGGAGCCAGCCAGGAAGCTCTGATGCGGCAGGTCTACCAGAGGACAGGCATTACACCGGGTGACATCCACTACGTTGAGGCGCATGGCACGGGTACGCCGGTAGGAGATCCCATCGAAGCTCGCGCTCTGGGTACCGTCCTGTCGACCGGTCGTCGAGCTGATATGCTTTGTCTGATTGGCTCTGTCAAGACCAATATTGGACACCTGGAAGCTGCCGCGGGGGTGGCGGGCCTGATTAAAGTTGCATTGTGCTTGCAGCACCGGCAGATTCCTCCGCACCTGAACCTGGAGCAGCCCAACCCGGCTATTCCCTTCGCCGAGTTGTCCTTACGGGTCCCAACGACACGGGAACCATGGCCGGTAACGGAAGGGGTCGCGCGTGCCGCCGTCAACTCGTTTGGCTTTGGGGGTACCAACGCACATGCGGTGCTAGAGGAAGCTCCGGTCCCCGTCGAATCTGCGCGGAGGAGCGTGCAGGTAGAGAAAACTGCCGCGGAGCGCCTCTACCTGCTGCCGCTTTCCGCGCGCAGCCCGGAGGCACTGCAAGCCAGCGCGCGTGCCTATCACGCATTCCTGTCGGAGCAGGGTTCTGACCTGACGCTATACGATCTCTGCGCCTCAGCTTCCCTGCGCCGCGCCCACCATGAACATCGCCTTGCCGTGATGGGTCGTTCGGTTGAGGAGCTTGCCGCCGGTCTTGCTGCCTTCGAGCGTGGAGAGCTACACGAAGGACTGGTCAGCGGGCACGCGCACTCGCGCCAGCGCCCCAGGCTCGTTTTTGTGTGTTCCGGGATGGGGCCGCAGTGGTGGGCGATGGCAAGAACGCTCTTACAGCAGGAGCCGGTTTTCCGCGCGACGATTGAACGCTGTGATGCGGCCCTCCTTCCCTATGCGGGCTGGTCACTGCTGGCGGAAATGCTGGCGGACGAGACAACTTCGCGTATGAACGAGACGGCGGTAGCGCAGCCCGCGAACTTCGCGTTGCAGGTGGCGCTGGCGCAACTCTGGCGCTCGTGGGGCTTCGAGCCGGATGCCATCATTGGACACAGCGCCGGCGAGGTAGCGGCAGCCTACCTGGCGGGGGCCTTGAGTTGGGAGGATGCTATTCGCGTGATCTTCCATCGCAGCCGCCTACAGCAGCACACGACAGGTCAGGGGCGCATGCTGGCCGTTGGATTGCCTTACGAGGAGATGCGCGGCATGCTGGAAGGCCGCGAGGCCAATATCTCGGTCGCTGCCATTAATAGCCCTCATGCCGTGACACTGGTTGGAGATGCCGATGCGCTGGCGAAGATAGCGCAGCCACTGGAAAAGCAGGGCGTGTTCTGCCGCTACTTGCAAGGGAGCGTCCCGTACCACAGCCACTACATGGATGTCTTACGCGAAGAGCTGCTGGAGGCGCTGGCGGGATTGTCACCGCGGCTTCCTACGATACCCCTCTACTCGACAGCGACGGGTGCGCGGGTTGAACAGCCTCTGCACGATGCTTTCTACTGGTGGAAGAACGTGCGCGAACCTGTTCTTTTTGCACGTGCCGTGGACCAGCTTATTCAGGATGGGTACACCGCCTTTGTGGAGATCAGCCCTCACCCGGTTCTGGCCGGTTCGCTCGCCGAATGCCTGGCACAGCGCAAGCAGGAGGGCCTCGTGCTGCCTTCGCTGCGCCGCAAGCAGGATGACCGCGTAGTGATGCTCGCTTCGCTGGCCTCTCTCTATACCTCGGGCTTCCCGGTCAACTGGAAAACTTTTTACCCGCACGAGAGCCGCTTTATCCGCCTGCCCTCCTATCCCTGGCAGCGTGAGCGTTACTGGTCCGAGTCCGAGGCATCCATGCGAGAACGGCTGGGCCTTGTCGATCACCCCTTGCTGGGCCATCGCGTCAACACGCCCTTCCCCACCTGGAGGCTCGATGTAAGCAAGCAGCACCTGCCGTACCTGCACGATCACCAGATTCGCGGGGCCGTCGTTCTGCCGGGCGCGGCGTATGTCGAAATGGCTCTGGCGGCAGCCACCTGCGTCTTCGGCGAGGGAACCTATGGCGTCGAAGATGTCCGATTCCACAAGGCGCTCTTTGTTTCCAACGAATACGATCCGGCTCTCCAGATGGTCTTTGATACGCAGAACGGGACATTTGCAGTGTATAGCAAGGCAAAGGAGATGGAGCAAGAATGGACATTACATGCTACCGTCAAAGTGTGCCAGTGTTGAGCAAGCACGTCTCCCTGGCCGACCTCCGCGCGCAATGCGCTATCGAGGTCACCGGCGTGGAATGTTACCGCCAGTTTCAGAATATGGGCTTTCACTATGGTCCCTCATTTCAGACGATTGAGCATCTCTGGCTAGGGGATAACCAGGCGCTCGGTCGCGTGCGCGTTCCCGCGCACATCCTTTCCAGCTTGCAGGAGTATCATGTCCATCCTGTCGTTCTCGATGCGTGCTTCCAGATGCTGCTCGCGATTTCCGCCGTGACAGCAGCAGGAGGGCGCGCTCAGGCAGAGGTGTACTTGCCGATCGCGGCCGAGCGTATCCGTGTCTACGGCCCTCCCGCTCCCCGGATGTGGTGTCATGCTGCGCTGATTGATCAACAAGCAGCCTTTCTAGAGGGATGCATCGTGCTCTGCGACGACGATGGGAATGTGCTGATCGCTATCGAAGGATTTCGCGTGCGGACGCTGGGCGATGGGCAGAGCGCGCCTTCCTCTACAGTGCGCCCGGACGTGTGGCTCTACCAGCTAGAATGGCGGCCAGCACAAGCTGTGCGGGACGCCGGGGAAGCTGTGGAAGCCTCGCCGGACGGTGGCAGAAGCACGGGAAGCTGGCTCATCTTTGCCGATCATGATGGCGTCGGGGAGCGGCTGGCAGCGGTTCTGGAGGCGCGCGGGCAAAGCTGTATCCTCGTTTTTCCCGGCGAGGCGTTCAGCGCGCTTGCGCCAGGTTGCTACGCGCTCCAGCCGGGACAGCCTGAGGACTATCGCCATCTCCTCTCCGCGCTGCGCGAAAGCTCTGTGCCGCCCTGCCGGGGCGTCGTGCATCTCTGGAGCCTGAATGATCGTGCCGCGACAGATATCGATGCCGACTGGCTACAAACGATGCAGGAGATCAGCACCTATTCTGTGCTCTGTCTGGTGCAGGCGCTCATGCAGGAAGAAGATCTGCCGCGTCTCTGGCTGGTCACACGGGGCGCGCAATCGCTGGGCTGTGAGGGCAATCTACCGGCGCTCGCCCAGACGCCGCTGTGGGGACTGGGGCGAGGAGTGTACGAAGAGTTCCTGGCGCTGCGCGGCGCTCTGGTGGATCTTGACCCTGCTCCCGCCTCTGACAACGTCGCTCTGCTGGCGGAAGAGATCGAGCAAAGCGATGGAGAGTACCAGGTAGCCTTCCGGGCGAACCAGCGCTATGTCCCCCGGCTTGAGCATATGCGCGTCCCGCAACAGGTGCTGCCTCCATCTTTCCGTCCCGATGCCAGCTACCTGATCACCGGCGGTCTGGGCGCTCTGGGCTGCATTGTTGCTCGCTGGATGGTCCAGCGTGGCGCGCGCCATCTTATTCTGGCCGGGCGCACAAAACTGCCCCCCCGCACGATGTGGCAGGGCATCGGCCCGGATCACCCGCAAGCCGGGTCGATCGCTCAGATCCGCGAACTCGAAGCTCTGGGAGCAACGGTTCATCTCGCGCCGGTCGATATAACCGATGAGGGCCAGCTCGTCGCCTTCCTGGAACGCTACCAGCAGGAATGCTGGCCGAGCATCCGGGGCGTAATCCACGCCGCCGGGGTGGTGCAGGACCAGATTCTCTGGCATATGGACCGTGAGACCTTCGATAAGGCGCTGCGCCCCAAGATGCTCGGCGGCTGGGCGCTGCACCATTGCCTGCGCGAGATGCCGCTCGACTTCTTTATAGCGTTCTCCTCGATTGTCTCTCTGGTTGTCTCACCGGGGCAGAGCAATTACGCGGCGGGCAATGCTTTTCTGGACGCGCTGGCCCATTACCGCCGGGCGCAGGGATTACCTGCCATCAGCATCAACTGGGGACCGTGGGCGGCAGGCATGATTACACGGTTGCAGCTTGTAGATTTCTACCGGCAGCGTGGTATGGAGAGCATCTCTCCGGATGTCGGAATGCGCCTGTTAGAGCATATCTATGCCTCGCCTCAGGCGCAGGTGCTCGTTGCCTCTGTCCACTGGCCCATCCTGTTCGAGGTCTTTCCGGTTACACCGCCCTTGATTCGCCATCTCGGCGAGCAGGAGGAGACCGCGCAGGGCAGCGAAGGCGAGGAAAGTCTCACCCGCAAGCTACAACGAGTCGAGGGCGCGGAGCGTCTGAAGTTGCTCGAAGACTACCTCGCGGAAACAGCCGCTCGCGTATTGCGCATCGATCCGCAGCGACTGGATCGTGAGCGCCCCTTAAACACGATGGGGCTGGATTCGATGATTGCCATCGAATTAAAGAACCATATCGAGCGCGGCATAGCCATCAGCCCGTCCGTCGTTGACCTGCTGCAAGGTGTCAGCATAGTGCAGCTTGCGACTCGGCTAGCACAGCAGTCGCAAAGTGCTGCTCCGTCCCAGGAGGAGTTACCCACCTCTGTTGAGAATCTGGATAACCTGAGCGAACAGGTGGACGAGACCTTACTGGAGCAACTGCTCCAGCAAATAGAGCAGCTATCCCCTGATGAAGTGAAAGTTGAGCTTACTGCCAGCAGATGACAGCAGGAGCAGGCATATGAGTGACTTGAAACAAAGAATTGCGGCATTATCGGCTGAACGACGTGCGCTGCTCGTCCGCCAACTGGCTCAGATGAAAAAGGAGACGGGCGAGCGAGCAGCCATCATACCTTATGCCAGAGAGAGTAACCCGATCCCGCTCTCCTTTGCGCAGCAGCGCATCTGGTTTTTTGAGCAACTGGTTCCGGGCAGTCCTGTCCACAACATTACGCAGGTGGCGCGTGTGGTCGCGCCTGTGGACAGGGCCATACTGGAGCGCTGCTTTGAAACCATCATACGTCGTCACGAAACGCTGCGCACGACCTTTGCAATGATCGACGGCCAGCCGGTGGGCATCGTTAGCCCACCGCAGCCGGTACACCTGGGTTTCATCGATCTACGCGCGGCACCCCTGGAAGAGCGCGAAGAGCAGGCCCATCAACTGATTGTGCGGGAGGCACGCCGACCATTTGACCTGGAACGTGGACCGCTCTTGAGAGTGATCCTGCTGCAACTGGCCGATCAGGAGTATCTTATTCTCCTGGTCATGCATCACATCATCGCTGATAACTGGTCTGCCGGTGTGCTGCTTCAGGAGCTAGGCACACTGTACTGGGCCTATGCAGCCGGAAAGCCTTCCCCTCTGTCTGAGCTTCCCTTCGCCTATGCCGATTTTGCTCGCTGGCAGAAAGAATGGTTGCAGGGCGAGAGGTTGGACTCGCTGTTGACATACTGGAAGCAGCAACTGGCAGGCAGCCCCCCGCTGCTGGAACTCCCTGTGGATCGTCCGCGCCCGGCGCTGCAAAGCTTTCATGGCGCACGCCGACAGTTCTCCCTGTCCCCCGATGTTGTACAGGGACTCAGGCAGCTCAGCCAGCAGCAGGGCGTCACGATGGTCATGCTGCTGCTGGCTGCCTTTAAAACCCTGCTGTATCGCTATACCGGCCAGACTGACCTGCCCGTCGGGATGCCGATTGCCAACCGCAGCCGCGCCGGGTGCGAGGCATTGATCGGCCTCTTCGTCAATACGCTGGTGATTCGTACTGACCTTTCCGGCGCGCCGACCTTCCTGGAACTGTTGGAGCGCGTGCGGCGCGTTACACTGGATGCTTACAAGCACCAGGATCTGCCATTTGAAAAGCTGGTAGAAGAGCTACAACCTGAGCGCAATCTGAGCTACAGCCCGCTGTTTCAGGTGCTTTTCAACTTCAAGCGCGATGGCCTTGCGGCTGCCGGTGTGCCTATACTCAGGCTTGAAGATGTCGATAATGGGACCTGTCAATTTGACCTGGCGCTCAACCTGATAGAAAGCGGCGAGACCATCAGCGGCTCGATTGAATACAGCACCGACCTGTTCGATGCCGAGACAATCGAGCGCATAATCGGCCATTATCAGGTGCTTTTACAGGCGGTTATCGCTGATCCGCGACAGCCTGTTACGCAACTGCCACTGCTCAGCGAGCGTGAGAAGCAGCACTTTGCGCGGTGGAATGCCACGCAGGCCGCTTATCCCGCGTCAGCCTGCATGCACCAACTCGTTGCTGAGCAGGCAGCGCGGTCTCCACAGCGCATCGCCGTCAGCTTTGAGGATCAGCACATCACGTATCAGGAGCTGAATGAGCGCGCCAATCAGCTTGCGCACTACCTGCAAGCGCTCGGTGTCGGGCCGGAGACCTTTGTGGGTATCTGCATGGAGCGTTCGCTGGAAATGATGATAGCGTTGCTCGGTGTCCTGAAGGCCGGAGGTGCCTACGTGCCGCTCGATCCGTCTTTCCCATCCGGGCGCCTGGCCTTCATGCAGCAGGACGCGGGCATTCCCGTCCTGCTTACACAGCGGGCGTTGCTGGAGAAGATTCCCGTGTGCGCTCCCAGGATCATCTGTATAGACACTGATCGAGCGTATATTATGGCGGAATCAACTGCCGATTGCGAGAGCAGCGTCAGTGCCCTCAACGCTGCCTATATGCTCTATACCTCTGGTTCGACCGGAGTGCCGAAAGGAGTGATTGTTCAGCATCGCTCGGTGGTGAACCTGCTGCACTTCATGCTCCGGCAGCTTGCCGTCGCGGCTGAAGACATTCTGCTCTCGGTCACAACGCTTTCTTTTGATATCGCGACGCTGGAGTTATTCCTCCCGCTTCTTGCCGGAGCGCGGCTCGTCATTGCCGCTAGCGAGGTGGTGAGCGATGGTCAGCGTCTGGCAGAACAGATAGAGGCGGTGGGGGCAACGGTGATGCAGGCAACGCCTGCTACCTGGCGCATGCTGCTGGAAAGCGGCTGGCAGGGGTATAAGCCGCTCAGAATGCTCTGTGGGGGCGAAGCGTTGTCCAGAAAGCTCGCCAACCAGTTGCTCGGCTGCGGTAGCGTGCTCTGGAACGTTTACGGTCCCACAGAGACCACAATCTGGTCAACTATCGAGCGCGTGGTGGAGGGAGAAGGCCCTGTTTCTATCGGACGCCCGCTTGCCAATACACAGGTCTATGTGTTGGACCGCTCGCTCCAGCCGGTACCCGTTGGCGTGCCGGGCGAACTCTATATCGGCGGGGCCGGTCTTGCTCGTGGCTACCATCAGCGCGAGGAGCTGACTGCTGAAAAGTTTATTCGTCATCCTCTCGGCGCTGCTGAAGAGCGGCTTTACCGGACGGGCGATCTGGTGAGGTTCTTGCCCGATGGCCGCCTCGAGTTCCTCGGTCGTCTCGATCACCAGATCAAGCTGCGTGGGTTCCGCATCGAACTGGGTGAGGTCGAGGCAGCGCTGCGCCAGCACGCGGCGATACGCGAGGCCGTTGTCGTCGTGCGCGAAGACATTCCCAACGACAGGTGCCTGGTGGCGTACCTCATCGGCGACGAGCAGCTTTCACCGGCGGAGATACGCCTGTTCTTGCGCAAGAAACTTCCCGAGTACATGATCCCGGCGGCTTTTGTGCAACTCGATGCCTTCCCGCTGACGCCAAACGGAAAAGTGGACCGGCGTGCTTTGCCTGCTCCTTGCCATGTCCAGGCAGGCGGCGAGCGACCGTTTGTCGCGCCTGCGACCAGCATGGAGAAGGCACTTGCACCGCTGTGGGAGGAAACTCTGGGCATCAGTCCCATCGACGCGCATGATAACTTCTTCGAGCTGGGAGGGCATTCTCTGCTCGCTACGAAGCTCACTTTCCAGATGCGTAAAACGCTGGGTATAGATGTGCCCCTGCACGTGCTCTTCCAGACCCCCACTATAGCGGGCATGGCCCAGGTTATCGAACTGATCCAGCAGAGAGGACTCGAGGCGCTGGCCGAGGTGAAACCGGCCTTTGACCTGGCATCCGAGGCCATCTTAGACCCTGATATTCGTCCGGGGGCGGACATGCCGGTACACAGCGTCGAGAACGCCCGGCGGCTTTTCATAACGGGGCCAACCGGCTTTGTCGGCGCGTTCCTCATGGAGGAACTGCTGCGCGAGACCGATGCCGATCTCTACTGCCTGGTGCGCGCGCCCGACAGCGTCACGGGTAAGCAACGCATTCGACGCAATATGGAGGCGTATGGACTCTGGAACGATCAGTTGGGTCACAGGATCATCGCCGTTCCCGGCGATCTTGCGCAGCCACTGCTCGGCCTCAGTCGGAACACGTTCGAGGAGCTTGCGCGCACGGTAGAGGTGATCTATCACAACGGAGCCGTTGTCAACTTCATGTATCCATACGCGGCGCTTAAGGCAGCCAACGTTCAGGGGACGCAGGAAATTCTGCGCCTGGCCTGTACAGGCGCGATTAAACCGGTTCACTACATCTCTACCATCTACGTGTTCTCGCGCGCTGAATACGCGCCGGGCGATGTGTTGAGAGAGCACGACCAGCCCAGACATAGCCTGATGTATACGCTCGGCTATACCCAGAGCAAATGGGTGGCCGAACAGCTCATCATGCAGGCGGGCGAGCGCGGCTTGCCGGTAGCCATCTACCGGTTAGGCAGGGTGGCGGGCCACAGCCAGAGCGGCGTGTGCCAGGTGAACGATTTCGTCTGGCAGGGGATACGTGTCGGCATCCGTATTGGCGCCGCGCCCGATCTCAATATGAAACTGGATATGGCTCCTATAGACTACGTGAGCAAAGCCGTGGTCCACATTTCCCGGCAAGAGCGGGCACTGGGCAAGCACTTCCATATCGTCAACCGGCATCGTATTCATACGAAGGAACTCATCGCCTGGATGAAAACATTCGGCTACGATGCGCGGGTGCTGTCATTTGAGCAGTGGTGCGAGCAGGTGAGGAAGCGGGCGGAGAATCTCTCCGACAAGGCGGCTGAGGTTCTGGCCCCGATCCTGTCGGGAGCGCTGCCCATCGATCAGCTTCCTGAAGTCCACTTTGACGATCAGAACACGATGGAATTTCTTGCAGGCGCGTCCATTACGTGTCCGCCGGTCGATGCTCAACTGTTAACAACGTACTTTTCCCACTTTGTGCAGTCCGGCTATCTGGAAGCCCCTGCACGCGGGAGAGAGGAGATGAGGGTATGACGACGACAATGCTCAATGTGGCAACACCGCCAGCCGCCAAAGTAGAGCCATGTCTGGTCGTGGATAATCTGGTCAAACGCTATGGCAATTTCACGGCGGTAGATGGCATCAGTTTCATCGTGCAGCCCGGCGAAATCTTCGGCTTGCTGGGGCCGAATGGAGCAGGCAAGACGACGACCATGAGTATGCTTTCTTGCCTGTTCCCTCCCACCAGCGGGACAGCCACTATTGGAGGCTATGACCTGGTGCGCCAGACAAAGCAGGTCAAACACTTGCTCGGCGTTGTGCCGCAGGACCTTGCCGTTTATCCAACCTTAACGGCACGGGACAACCTGATGTTTTTCGGCAGCATGTATGGCCTGTATGGTAAAACCCTCAAGCAGCGGGTCATGGAGGCGCTGGAGATTGTTGGATTGGGCGACAGGGCGAACCTGCCCATCAACGCCTTTTCGGGAGGTATGAAGCGGCGTGTGAATATCGCTGCCGGTTTGCTGCATCATCCAAAGCTGCTCCTGCTTGACGAGCCAACCGTAGGAGTCGATCCGCAGAGCCGCAACTACATTTTTGAAAGCATCCGGCACCTCAATCGAAAATATGGCATGACCATCATATACACTAGCCACTATATGGAGGAGGTCGAGGCGCTCTGCGCGCGGGTTGCCATCATGGATCATGGCAAAGTGATCGCTCTGGATACGAAGGAGAAACTGATAGAGCAGCTCGGTGGGGGTATTCTCTACCTGGGATTGAGTCAGGACGCCCCCGAGGTCGTTGCCAGGCTCGAACAGTTACCAAAGATCGAGAGTGTGACGATTGTTTCCACAGGGGAGCAGGCAGGCAGTAGCTCTACGCAACTCAAGTGCCAGACAACCAACGCGCAGCAGGCCCTGATCGATGTCATCCAGGTACTTAACGCGGCGGGAGTGCAGCTTACCAGCCTGGCCATCGCCGAGCCAAATCTAGAGAGTGTTTTCCTGCACCTGACGGGCAGGAAGTTGCGAGATTAACGGCGGAAAGAGGCCGGGATGACCGGCTTCTTTCCGGCAAAGCGGAGAGCGTGTTCGTTGCACCGTGCGATCGGTCACTTCGTGAGAAAGAGAGGACTTCCATGCGCTTACTGTATGTCGTCTTGAAAGACCTGAAGATCGTCTTGAAGGATTGGGGATCGCTTATTATCCTGTTCGTCTCACCACTGATGTTTATTATCGTACTGAGCCTGGCGCTCGGGCAGTCGTTTGCGAATCTGAACACCTCCAATGCCATCAACGTACTGCTGGTGAATGACGACCCGACAGGCTCGTTGAGCCAGAAGTTCGTGACAGGATTGACAAATGCCAGTAACGCAGGCCACCTGCAATTTGTACAGAAGGTTTCAGGGACAACACTCACCGATGCCGGGGCTGAGCAACTGGTCAAGAATGGCAGTTACACTATGGCGCTGCTCATCCCGGCCCATTTCAGCACAAATATTACGCACGGCCAGAATGTTACCGTCCGCTTCATAGCCGATCCGGCTGCTTCGCAACAGGTTGTAAAACCGGTGCAGGCGCTGGTAGAGGCCGTGCTCGGCCAGACCGTTGGCCCCTTTACAATGCGCCAATCCGTATCAAACGCCCTGGCACGTAGCGTTCCACCCCAGGCGGCGGCGCAGATCAACCAGGAGGTCACTATGGCGCTCGCCAAACCTGCACCTGCTATCGCAACTGTCCAGGAGTCGAATCCACCCGGAGTGAGCGTTCCTAAATATCCTTCGGTGTATCAGCAGAATGTTCCTGGCTACACCATTATGTACATCTTCTTCATTGTTGGTGTAATGGCGACCTCGGTGCTGCAGGAGCGGCGTGATGGCACGTTCCGCCGCCTGCTCGTCTCACCGGTGAGCAAGATAACGCTGCTGCTGGGCAAGCTCCTGCCCTATTACATCATCTGTCTCCTCCAGGCCGTGATCTTATTTGCCATCGGCAAATTTGTCTTCGGCATGGATCTCGGCCCCCATCCAGTGGCGCTGGTAGGGATTACACTGGCCATCGCGGCCTGCGCGGTCAGCCTCGGCCTGTTGATATCTGCATTTGTCAAAAATGAGGGGCAGGCCAACGGGCTGAGCACGATTATCGTACTGGTGCTGGCGGCATTCGGAGGATGCATGGTGCCGCCGGTGTTCATGCCTTCGTTTATGACGCAGCTTGCGCGCCTGACTCCTCAGGGCTGGGCCTTGCTGGGATACCAGGACGTGATGGTGCGCGGCGTCAATCTGGTGGGAACACTGCCAACCGTCGGGGCGCTGCTGGCCTTTGCCGCTGTCTTTTTCATCGTCGGAGTGAGCCGTTTCCGCTTCAATTAGGAAGAACTTTATGACGATTACGCAGTTTACTGACGCGGGATCGCAAAGGTGCGCTCCGGTGCGAGCGCGCCTGCGCCTCTTCTGCTTCTCCTATGCTGGAGGCTCGGCTGCCGTCTTTCGCAACTGGCCGCATTTCTTGCCAGCCGCCGTCGAGGTGCAGCCGATTGAACTGCCGGGGCATGGCAGGCGCATCAAGGAGGCTCCCATCGATAACATAACGGCACTCGTTGAAGAACTGGCCAGCACAATTCCTTTGCGCGCTCTGCCGTTTGCGTTCTTTGGTCACAGTATGGGGGCGCTGGTGAGTTTTGAACTCACCCGCCTGCTGCGCCGCCAGCGCCACCCCCTTCCTGAGTGCCTCTTCGTCTCCGCCTATCGCGTTCCTCACTTGCCCGCGCGGCGTTCCCAGGCCCGCGCTTCACTGTCGGATCGCGAACTGATCGGGCATCTGGAGGAACTGGGAGGTACGCCCAAGGAGGTGCTCCGGAATCCTGAGCTGATGCGCCTGCTGCTACCGGCTCTCCGCGCGGATTTCCAGCTCTGTGATACCTACACGTATGTCACGGAGCCACCGCTGCCCTGTCCGATAGTCGCCTTTGGAGGGCTGCAAGACCCCATCGTGAGCCAGCAGGAGCTGCGTGCCTGGCAAGAACAGACACTGGCAAGCTTTGCTCTTCATATGCTGCCCGGCGACCATTTCTTTCTCAACAGCATACAGCCGCTGTTCCTCGCGGTGCTTCATCGCGTCCTGGCTGAACTCTTTGACCTCAGCCAGGACGACCAGAGCTTCTTTCAACAGCCGCGCTTTACCCGTCTCGCCGTGCCAGGAGCCACGTGAAGAAACCAACCACCACTGCCAGCGCGCCCAGACCCGCGCCCGTGCCGCGCCAGTCTAGAGCTATCTCTGCGCTGCCATCTGGGGCAGGTGGAACTGTTTCGTCCAGATAACGGGACAGGCGCTCCATTGTTGGCGTTGCGATGCCTGCACTGGCGGCGAGGGCCTTGAGTTCCTCGGCCAGAACCTGCGTCTCATCACGCGCCGCGTTCGCATGTCGTGCGATGACCAGTTCCGCCGTCTTTGTATTGAAGAGGCGCTGGAGAAAAGCTATCAGGAGTGGCTCCGGCAGCCTTTCAAAGATCGTGAGCCTGCCCGGCGTGATGGGGATGCCAAGCGCGTGCAGCACCCGAAAGTTCTCGCGCACGGCGCGCACTATCGACACCACGGCGTCGCGCGTTCGCGCCATGCGATAGTTGTCGCCTCCGGCCATATACAGGGCGGTTTCGGTGGGGACAATCCAGCCCGCGTGCGTCTTAAGCCAGGCATCCATATTACGGCTTACCTCGACGGGAAAACCTGCCTGCTCGAACGTTCTCACGATTTGCCCAAGACGGGAACTAAGACGACCATCCAGTTCACCAAGCGTGGTTGCCTGTTGCTGGCGTGACATAATGTGATAACGCACCACGTGGCCATCGCGTGTGCCGCCTGCTCCTGGAAAACCCAGCAGGACACGCTCGCGGCCCACCGCTTTGATATACTCACCAGGGCCGCTCACATTATTCACCATGAACAGGATGTTCTGCGTACCCTGATGAGCAGCCAGAACAGGCAAGACTGCCGGAACTTGATCCCTGCGCATGACCACAAGTAGAAGATCATAGGAGTCTTCCGGGGCAAGGCGTTCGACGACATTGACGGGGGTAGTGGTGCGCTGCCCGCTGCGGGCATCTTCCAGGACAATACCATGCTCTCGCAGCTCGATCAGGCGTTGTCCTCGCGCCAGGAGCGAGACATTGCAGCCAGTTTCTTGCAGGCGCGCGGCGTATAGACTTCCTAATACTCCGGCACCGTAGACCAGAATATTCATATGTGACTCTCTTCATCCTTCTCTCATTGTGTTTGCCTGGCTATTTTAGCAGAAATCAATCTAGATACAAAATCCCAGGCTTTTTTTGCTAGAGAGACTGGATGAAGTTGGCGATGATGGCCTGAACTTCGTCGAGACGGCCCTGGAAGAAGTGATCGGCACCCTGAATGGCAACCAGGCTTTTGGGTGCAGGTATCTGCTCGAACCACTGCTCGGTCAGCTTGAACGGTGCGAGATCGTCCTCGGTTCCCTGAACGATCAATTTGGGTTTATAACAGTCCTGCAAGGTATCGCCAGCGAAACTGCGGGCCGGAACGCCGAGTCCGATCATAGCCTGCACGCGATCATCGTTGCAGGCGACGCGCAGGCCAACCCACGAGCCGAATGAGAAGCCAGCAAGGATGACGGGCAGGCCGGGATAGCGGCGGCTCAGGAAATCTAGAGCGTAGCGCACATCATCCAGCTCGCCGCGCCCTTCGTCATACGTTCCTGTGCTGTGTCCTACGCCGCGAAAATTAAAGCGCAGCGCCGGAATGCCCAGTGCCTGCATCATCTGAGCGACTTTAAAGACAACCTTATTGTGCATTGTGCCGCCATAAAGAGGGTGTGGGTGTAGAACCAATCCCCCATAGCGGGGTACGACACCGGCTTCCTCCGGCTTGAGAATACCCTCAAGGTGTCCCTGTGGCGTCGGGATATTCATATGGAGAATCTGGCTGATGACTTGTCCTTCCTTTCTCTCTTTAACAGAGAAGGCACTGTCCTTTTACAGTGATTTTTCGTTCAATTTCTACTTTCTAGCATTTTTCATGGGTATCGCATGGTGATGTAGTCTCTTAAGTATAACATAGCCGTGTGATCTCCTACAAAAAATATGAAAACAGACTCGGACGTGTCATTCTGAGCGAAGCGAATGTCACCGATCTCATTCTACTGCGTGATACTGACATCCCCACAGCATGCTTCTGCCGGGCCTGCGGCCCACGAGGAGGGAGGGCGGGGACGCCCCACTGCCGACAGGGGCGCCGTCCCTGCACCCCGCTTGCTGAGTGGATGCCAGCGTGATAGACTTGACAGGCACGCGCGAATTGCAGCATAATCGATGCAACAAGATATGCGGCGTGGTACGCAGGTAGAAGGATTCTTTAAATTTATGGAAACATATGGATTACACAGGTATCCAGGTCGTCTTTTCATTGTCGAAGGGGTCGATGGTTCAGGCAAAAGCACCCAGATTGCGCTCCTTCGCCAGTGGCTGATCAGCGAGGGCTATCCTGTCTTTTTCAGTGAGTGGAATTCGTCTCCGCTCGTCAAGCAAACGACAAGCAAGGGCAAAAAAAAGCAGCTCCTGACGCCTACAACTTTCAGTTTAATTCACGCCACCGATTTCGCCGACCGCACGGAGCACGACATTATTCCGCCACTCAAAGCCGGGGCTATTGTGCTGGCAGACCGCTACATCTATACCGCCTTCGCTCGTGACGTGGCCCGCAATGTGGATCGCCATTGGGTGCGTGAGCTGTACCAGTTCGCCGTTAAGCCGACCGTCGCCTTCTATTACCGCGTTCCCCTGGAGGTCTCGCTCAATCGCATTCTTGGTGGGCGTACAGAATTGAAGTATTACGAAGCCGGGATGGATCTGGGACTGAGCAATGACCCGCTTGAAAGCTTCAAACTCTTTCAGCAGCGCATTGTCGATGAGTACGAGGCAATGGTGGGCGAGTTTGGTCTGACGGTGATGGACGCTACGCTGCCCATTCCCGACCAGCAGAGGCGCATGCGTGAGATTATTAAGCCCTATCTACGCGGTGTGCGTCGTGTCCGTTCATCGGCCCAGGAATCGGCGTGGGCCGGGCTGGCGCGTGAGATGCGGCCTTCGCAGGTGGAGGTGTCCGAAGCGAGGGGGCGGGAGCAATGACAAAGCTTTCTTTCTATGGCATCGACGCTATCCACTTAAAAGAATCGGAGGCTATTTTGCCCGGTCGTCTCATTGTCATCGAGGGGACCGACAGCGTGGGCCGTTCCACGCAGTTGAACCGCCTGCGTCCCTGGCTGGAAAGCAGCGGCTACGCCGTGGTCGACACGGAGATGACGCGCTCGGTGCTGGCCGGGCCGGGTCTGAAGAAGGCGAAGGAGGGCCACACACTCGGTCCCATTACCCTGAACCTGTTCTACGCCACCGATTTCGTCGATCGCTTTGAGAACCAGATCATTCCCGCTCTGCGCGCTGGTTTCGTCGTGCTTACCGATCGCTATATCTTTTCCCTCATTGCCCGTGCCGTCGTGCGGGGAGCTGATCCGCAGTGGATTCGCTCGATCTACGGGCTTGCCCTCAAGCCCGACGCCATCTTCTATCTCAAAATCAGCATTCATGACCTGATTCCCCGCGTCCTGCAGCGCGGTGGCTTCGATTACTGGGAATCGGGCATGGATATGCGTCTCGGCCCAGATCTCTTCGAGAGCTTCGTCAACTACCAGACGCGCCTGCTCAAGCAATTCGACGACATGTCCGAGGAATACGGTTTCCAGATCATTGACGCCAGCCTCCCCATCGAGTATGTCACCGAGCAGCTCAAGGAAGGAATCTTCCCCCTGCTGCCACAGGGATGACCCTCTACAGTGGTTGGGCCTCTTCGACGACGTAGCCAGCTTCGCGCAGGCGGCGCAGGAGTTGCTCGCACTGGGCGCGATCTCGTGTCTCCAGCGTCAGCGTCTCCTCACGCTGCATGATGGGCAGGCGGCTGGAGATGCGCTGGTGGCGCACATCGATGACGTTGATGCGCATCTCGGCGATGATGTTGAGCAGGCGCATCAGTTCGCCAGGCCGGTCAGCCAGCTTCGTGTGAATGACGAAGTAACGTCCCGCCGCTGCCAGGCCGTGCTCGATGAAGCGGCCAACCAGGTTGATATCGATATTGCCTCCGGTCAGCGGAACCAGCACCTTCTTGCCACGCAGGGAGACGGTGCCGCTGAGCAACGCGGCCACCCCCGCCGCGCCCGCGCCCTCCACCAGCAGCTTGCTGCGCTCCATCAGCAGCAGCACCGCGCTGATAATGGCCTCGTCGTTGACCAGCACCACATCATCGACCAGGCGCGAGATGATGGAGAAGGTGAGCGCGCCAGGCCGCTTGACAGCGATGCCATCGGCGATCGTGGTAATGGTGGGCAGCGTTTGCAGCGTGCCAGCATCAAGCGAGGCGCGACACCCGGCAGCACCCTCGGCCTGTACGCCAATGATGGTAATGTTGGGACGCAGCGCGCGGGCGGCAATAGCAATACCGGAGATGAGGCCGCCGCCGCCAATGGGAACCACAAGAGCGTCGGCATCTGGCAGGTCGCTCAGCATCTCCAGGCCAAGCGTCCCTTGCCCGGCGATGATATCGGGATCATCAAAGGCGTGGATGAAGGCCGCGCCCGATTCCTGCTGCAATTGCAGGCAGTGCTCGTAGGCATCGTCATAGGTGAAGCCGTGCAGCACGACGTTCGCGCCGTAGCCCTGCGTGGCTGTGACTTTCGCCAGCGGGGCTGTCTCCGGCATGACGATGGTGCAGGGGATGTTATACTGCGCGGCGGCGATGGCAACCCCCTGCGCGTGGTTACCCGCCGAGGCGGCGATGACGCCGCGCCGGTACTCCTGCTCGCTCAAACGGGAGATTTTGAAGCTTGCGCCGCGCACCTTGAAGGAGCCGGAACGCTGTGTGTTCTCTTCTTTCAAATAAATGTCCGCGCCCGTCAGGTCGTGCAGGGTGCGCGAAGGGGACAGGGGTGTATGGTGCAGCCGTGGCTTGAGCAGCTTATGGGCCTCCCAGATATCGGCAATGGTCACTGTGCGCTGCCCCTCGCGCTCGTCAGAACCTTCGCCAGGATCGGTAGTAGTACCAGAGGCCGGTAAATCTGTTGTGGCCTCGATAAAGCGCGGCCCTACGGGTGACGTTGGCGTGATTGCTGTGGTTGTTGTAGTCGCGGCAGTCGCGCCGGAATCATCGTTATTAGTGGCTTGTTCTATGTAACGCATGACGTGGTACAGTTCCTTTCCATCCCTCAGCGGACTCGACCACGCCCATTGTGGTACGCTCTCGATATATCTCTTTGTGTTTGTGTTTATATGCTTCTCGCAAAAAATGCCATTCGACGCCATGCCCCATTGCACGAACGAAGATGCGACGATTATAGCGTATTGATGGCCTGACGCGCAAGCTATGTTTGCCTGTGTCTGGCAGGCAGATAAAATACTTCTTGAAACCATTGTAGACCATAAACAGACCGATGAAGGCATGCGAGGCAAGCTGCTCACCAGTGCAACAGATTTCTCTATAAGAGAGTCATTTATAGATGAGGAGACCAATCGCACCATAAACGGGCGGATTGTGCTATCTTGCTGCGATATTGTGTGTTAAGATACGTAGTAATGAGAAAATACCTGAGAGGGAAGACTGTAAGGCGGAGAGACAGACTATGGGCAGCGCCACCACGACGGAAAAAGCTCCACAGGTTGAGGGTACGCGGGGAAAGCGCCGCGTAGGACCGGGTTTGAGGCCGCTCGTTTCGGGTGTGGAGCTGGCCTCATCGCGCTGGCGGCAACAGTGGTTTCTGCTGCTGCTGATCTGTCTCGGTATGATCGCCTCGATTGTGATTGTCTGTGCCGTTCCCCTGCTTTCGGAGACGATGTCGACGGCAGGGCTGCGTGAGGTGCTGCGCTCTACGCCGACCAGTTCAGAAATCACTGTCGACGCGTCCGTGGGTGGACTCTCCTCGCAGATCACGCGCGAGGCATTCCAGAGCATCAATCCGGCGTTACAGCACTATCTGGGCAGCTACCTGGCGAAGACGTTGCGCTCGGAGCTACAGACACCGCAATTCGATATGCTCTCTCCAGCGCCGCGCAACCCCGGCGATCTCGGCATCTATGCCACCTCGATTGCGCAGGCCAGATCGCATATTACGCTCTTACAGGGGCGCTTCCCATCCCCTACGAGCAGCGATGTCGAAATCGCGATCACGCCGGAGACGGCTTCGCTGCTGGGTGTGCATGTTGGCTCAGTGATTACGCTGAACTGGTTGATTCGCGCCACCGCAGCCGCCCCTACGGGCAGCACGTATCCTTTCGCCATGCATGTCGTTGGCATCTTCAGTGTGAGCGAGAGCGACCCTTTCTGGCATGGTTACAACTTCCTGCCCGTCCCTGAAGGCCCCAATTCGCCCGCCGATCACTACCTGGTCCTGACGGATGAGCAGAACTTGCTGGCAGCCGCCGATAAGATCGCAGCCAGCAAGCAGGTTGATGGTGTCTTTTTCCTGAAGCCAACTCTGTTTACCTGGTATTACCGCCTTGACCCGGCCAGGATAAGCATCAATCAACTGGATGACCTCATCAACCGACTTGCCTACATGCAGGAGTACATGGTGACAAATTTCGACGATCCCACGGCCCTCTATATACCTCCTGCTTACGTCGGCTCGGCCAGTATATCCGGTGCGGTTTTTCACACGACCAGCGGGCAGAGCAGCATGGAGAAATTCCGCAGCCAGCTTGCTGTGGCGCGCATTCCTGTTGCTATTCTCGCTATACAATTGCTGGCCTTGATCCTCTTCTTCGTTGCTATGATGGCCCTGCTACTGGTGGATCGGCAGGCCGACGCCATCGCGCAGTTGCGCGGGCGCGGGGCAAGCCGCAGCCATATCTTCGGGGCCTTCCTGACGCAGAGCGTGGGACTGAGTCTGCTCGCGCTCATCATCGGGCTGCCGCTTGCAGTCGTCACGGCCTATCTGATTGCCCGGCAACTGCTACCCGCCACGGAACGGGACGCCATCAACGTCATCTCCTCTAACCCGCGACAGACGATGGCGAGCATCACACTCTATGCCATTGCCGCCGCGCTCGTCACGATTATTGCCATGATGGTCTCGCTGCTGCGCGCCTCGCGGCTGGATATGTGGTCGGCGCAGCAGAGTGGGGCCGCACGGCGACCCATCTGGCAGCGTCTCAATCTTGATCTGGTGGCGATCGTGATCGCGCTTGTCGGCTATGGACTCTCGCTCTACCTGTCGAGCGTGCAGTCGGTGCTGGACTCGCAGACGCAGCAGCTTGTGGTTGCTCCGCTCTCACTGCTGGCCCCCGTCTTCCTGCTGCTGGCTGCCGTGCTGCTCTTCCTGCGCCTCTTCCCCTACCTGCTCTACGCGGGCGCGAACCTTGTGCAGCGTGGGCGCGACGCGGCTCCAACGCTGGCGATGGCGCAGATGGCACGCACGCCGCGCCAGTCCTTGCGCATGGTCCTGCTGCTGGCGCTTGTCATCGCCTTCGCCATTTTCAGTCTCGTCTTCACCGCCTCGCAGGCGCAGCGCGCCGCCGCTATCGCCACCTACCTGACTGGCGCGGACTTCAGCGGTACCATTCCCGACAGCGAGTATAAACTTCCCCTGCCGCAAGAAATTGCCCAGTACCGGCGCGTTCCCGGTGTCATCAGCGCCAGCGCGGGTTACGAAGAGAACGATTTATCGGCCTCCAACGGGGCGGGATCGCCCATTCAGATGGTCGCGGTCGATCCCGTCACCTTCGCGCAGACCGCGCTCTGGCCTACGACGGATCAGGGCATTACGCCCGCGCCAGATACACTGTTGAAAGAGCTTGCCGCGCAGCGCAATGCCGCCGTGCGGAGTGGGAGCGTCCCGGCTATCGTTGATGCTACGACGTGGAGCGAATTCAATCTGCATGTCGGCTCGACCTTCTCGCTCTACAATATTGAGCAACCGGGCGTTGGCATTCGCTACGTCGTGATCGGCGAGGTGCCACGTATTCCCTCGCTGAGCAACACCACAGTGGGCGGCGTGCTGGCCGACTACCAGGCGCTCTCCACAATTGAGACCAGGGATGGCCTGTTTATCGCTCCCAACCATATCTGGTTGCGCGCGCGCAGCGATGCCGCCTCTCTGGCGCACGTGCGCGGCACCTTCAACTCGCTCTACCTGCGCCTCACCAATGTCTATGATCGCTATGCTCTGACTGAGAGCCTGCGCACCGACCCGGCCTTCCTCAACTTGCTCGCCATGTTCGCTATCGGCGTGACGGCTGCCCTGCTGCTGGCGCTGGTCGGTACCCTGCTCACCTCCTGGCTCAACGTGCGCCGCCGTCTGACCAGCTTCACTGTGCTGCGGGCAATGGGCGCAACACCGGGGCAGATCAGCGCCGTACTGCTGTGGGAGCAAGGTATCATCTATGCCGGAGGGCTGCTGCTCGGCATCGCCTTCGGCATCTTGCTGGCGCTCACCGCCATTCCGGCGCTCATCGGCGGCGTCCTGCCCATCAGCGCCATCCTCAACGATTTGAGCAGCAGCGACTGGCAGGCTCTCCAGCAGAACATTCCCTTCCAGTTCGTGCTGCCTCCTACGCTGATTATTGCCGCCCTCGTCCTGGTCGTGGTCTGTGTGCTTTCGCTTGTCCTGATGGTGCGTGTGGTGCTGCATCCATCGATGAGCCAGGTGTTGCGCGTCGATGAGAGTCAGAGCGGTGAATATATCACGCGAGAAGATGCCGTGCTGGTGCGCTCTCTGCCACACACGACCGCCTCTCGCGGGAGCACGAGCACGGCAAGGCCCTCCACGGTCACGCTGGCGCTCTGGCAACTGCGCCGCGTCTGGCTGCTCTGGCTGATTGAGGGGCTCGGCATTATCGCCGCCATCGCCATCGTCTGCACGGTGCCGCTACTCTCGGCAATCACCACCACCGCGGAACTGCACGATGTCCTCTCAGCGACACCCACGACCTCCGAATTGACGCTTGCCGCAGCCACACAGGGCCTTTCAACGAAGAACCTGAACAGCGTGCAGGGCCAGATAGACCCGCTTTTCCAGCGCCAGTTGGGTAGCTATCTCAATGCCAGCGTCCCCTTCTCCATCCAGACGACCGGCTTCAAACTGCTCTCGCCTTTTGATAAGCCGGACGAGGTGCGGCTCACTGCCACATCAATGGAGCAGGCCGCGCCACATATTACTTTGTTACAGGGTCGCCTGCCGCAAAGTACGAGCGGCGGGGTGATTGAGGCGCTGCTCACGCCACAAACGGCGCAGCGCCTGCGCGTGGGCGTCGGTTCGCTCCTCGTGCTGCGCGGCGACTTCTTCACCACGCCGCAACAGATGTTCGGTGGCCCCAACCCCGCGCCAGGAACGATTACCATGCGTGTCGTGGGCATCTTCAATCTCACGGCTGCCAACGCTGTATTCTGGCATGGAGAGACATTCCAGCCTACCTCAAGCGGCCAGTCGCTTTTGTATCCGCTGCTTATTCCCACTTCTTCCTTCCTGTCCGCCCTGGATACGATTGCTGCCGCCGCGCACAGCGATACCGTCTTCTCGCCTGAAACCTTCCAACTGACGTGGCACTATAGCCTGGACGTACCTCATATCGGCGTCAACCAGATCAATGACCTCGGCTACCGGCTCTCCGCTTTGCAGGCGACGATTCAGAACAGGTACAGCAACGCGCAGAACGCAGTGGATGCCAACGGGCTGCTGCCCGCGCCCTATCTGGTGCAGGTCAGCCTCTACAATCCCGTGCCGGCTTCGTATGATATCCTGAGCACGCTGGATCAATTTCGCAACCGCAGCGCCGTTGTCTCTGTTCCCACCGTGGTGCTTTCGCTGCAAATACTGGCCTTGATTCTCTTCTTCATCGGTCTGCTTGCCAACCTCGTGGTGGACTGGCAGGGGGACAACATCGCTATCCTGCGTAGCCGGGGAGCCAGCAACGGTCAGGTCTTCATCGCCTTGCTCGCGCAAAGCCTGAGCCTCTGCCTCTGCGCGCTTATCGTGGGGCCGTTGCTGGCCGCGCTCATCGTCTCCTTCATCGCTCAGAATTTGCCGGGAGCGTCGGGACGGGGCCTGCTGCCTCCCAACATTGGTGCGCAGGCGCGGGCGGCGCTGGAAACGGGCTGGTATGCCCTCGGCATGGTGCTGGCCGTGATCGTCCTGACCCTCCTCCTGCTCAGGCGCGCCTCCAGCCGCAATTTTGTCTCCATTCGCCAGGAGGCGTCGCGCACCGCACAGCGCCCGCTCTGGTTGCGCCTCAATCTCGACGTGGTGGCCGCGCTCATTGCCCTTCTCGGCTACGGTGTCTCCGTCTACCTGACGAGTATCAGCAACCTGTTCGATACACGCGCGCAGGCGCTCGTCTCCACGCCGGTCGCGCTCGTAGCCCCGCTCTTTCTGCTCATCGCGGCGCTGCTGCTCTTCCTGCGCCTCTTCCCGACCCTGCTGCAACTGGGAGAGCGCCTCGCCATTCGCAGGCGCGGCAGTATCGCCATGCTGGCTCTCGCCCAGATCGCACGCGCTCCCCGCCAGGCGCTGCGCATGACGCTACTGCTGGCCCTCGCCATCGCTTTCGCCATTTTCACGCTGGTCTTTTCCGCCTCACAGGTGCAGCATATCAGCGCCATTGCCGCCTACGAGGCCGGGGCCGACTTCAGCGGCGACCTGCCCGTGACGGCCCAGCACCTCACCACGCTGGGCGAAACGGCCCTCTACCACCATATCTCCGGCGTCACCTCCGCTACTGTCGGCTTCAGCGGTAGCGGCACCACCTCCGGTACTCCTGCCGTTCCCATGCAAATCCGCGCCGTGGACGCCATCACCTTTGCCCGCACCGCCATCTGGACGCGGCAGGACTCGGCGCAATCGCTGCATTCCCTGATGAACATGCTCATTGCGGCCCGTAACAGTGGAGGGGGTGGCTTTATCCCCGTCATCATCGATGCCGCGACCGCCAGCCAGTTGCATCTGACAAAGGGCAGCACCTTTACCGTCACCATGAATGGTCTTGACTACAATACGCTAAACTGTCTTGTCATCGCGGAGGTGCAGCATATCCCAACTATCAACGATAGCGCCAGCGCGAGCAGTAGCGCGTCCTCTTCTTACGGTGGTATACTGCTCGATTATACGACCTATGCCCACTTCTACGCTGTCGGCGCGCTCAGCAGCCAGCCACAAGTTGATCCCTACCTGCCCATCAACCATGTCTGGCTGCGTGTGGCCAACAATTCTTCCGCGCTGGTACACGTGCGGGCCGCGCTGGCAACTCCGGCTTACAAACTGGCAAATCTCTATGATCGGCAGCAGCTCATCGACACCATGAGCAGCGACCCGCTCTCCTACGGTCTTGTCCTGCTGCTGGCCCTCGGCGCGATTACCGCTCTGCTGCTGACGCTGGTTGGCGACTTGCTGGCTTCCTGGCTGAGCGTGCGCGCGCGCCTGACCAGCTTCGCCGTTCTGCGCTCGCTGGGTGCCACGCCCATTCAGGTCACGGGCGTGCTGCTGTGGGAACAGGGGATTATTTATGTCGTGGCCTGCCTCACCGGCATCCTCTTCGGCCTCGTCCTCGCGCTCACCGCAGTGCCTGCTTTGACCTTCACCAGCGCCCCCGCTGGAGGCATCCTGAGTAGCCTGAGCATCGACGAATTCTACGTCATCCAGCACATCATTCCCACGCAAATCGTTATCCCCTCCTCGCTCGTCTTCGCTTTCCTGGCCCTTCTCCTGCTCTGCGCCCTCGCTCTCTACTTGATGGCGCGCACAGTGCTGCACCCCTCGGCCAGCCAGACATTGAGATTGAACATGGATTAAACTATGGAGTTGCAACAGGTAGACGAGGTGCTGGATTGCCGCCTGAGCTCTATATTCGGCCATATTGCGTTCGGGCGCGTGTCGTGACAGCAAGAAGTAGGTAATCAGGGAGGCGGGTCCAAAGAACATCTGTATCGGTACAATGATGCCGATACCCTGGCGGACGAACAATGAGAAAAAGTAGGGGACCGACGCGGGAATCAGCGATCCAAAGATGCCGATGATGATAAAGGAGGCGATGGCTCCGCGTCTGCCGAATCCCTTGTATGCAGCCACGATGAAGAGGCTGAAGATCAACAGATCGCCCAGACCGACGTTGGCATTGTAAGGTCCGAAGACAAAACCGATGGAAGGATCGAGGGGGCGCCCTTCAAAGGCGTCCGCCAGCCTGCCGAGAATAGGGACGCCGAAGGCAAAAAAGCCATCATAGAAGCCTAGCACAAAGGCAAACCAGGCCACGTGGCGCAACCGGAGACCACTCTGGATATAGAGATTGGAAACTCCCACCGCCGCCAGCAACGTCACTACGTCGATCAGTCCCCAGTAAATCTGCCAGCCGGTCTGCGTCCCCAGCAACGTCGACGTTACAATGATGTTGGCCGCCAGCACTGCTACGATCAGTGGTATCAATACGCGGACGGCCAGGAATGGACGCAGGGCGATATAGAGAGCGCTGAGAAAAGTCAGTACCAGAAAGGCGGTCAATATCTCCCCTGGCAGCACGAGGTAGAGCAACGGCAGCACGACGATCAGAATGAGCAGGAAGCACAGGTCGCGTGCATTGAACACGCCAATGGGGGGTCGCTGCAGGCGCACGTGACGGAAGTAGTACAGAGCGGCGGCAGCGGTAATCAGCGACCCGCTAACTTCAACGATAATCGAAAAGAACGTTTCTCCTAGCATGTCAATCTCTCCTCGCTGCAAAGGTGCTTTCCAACAGGTCCGCCCGCAACGGGCGCAGGTAGGTCAGTTCGCTCTCAGGAACGCCCTTGCGCGCCACCTGTAGCGCGATGCCAGCAGCCGCGAAGTGGTGCTCGATCTCGTCCGCGCCCAGATTTTTGAGCAGATTCTCCGGCACTACCATCTCAATATGATCCCCAACTGCCCTGGCCTGGAAGCGAGCAGGCCACGGTTCCGAGGGGAGCGTTTCAAACGCTTCAACCAGGTCGCGCAGCGTCACCACTTTTCCATCGATGTGCAAGATGTGCTCGGCCTTGCCCTGGATGCGTGATACAGCCGGAACGGCGGCTAAATCGCAGGTCAGAGATTCATCGGGCAGACAGCGCACCATATCGCGAGTGTCGTAGCGGAACACGGGCATGCATTCGCGATAGGGATAATACGGGGTGACAACGAGCGAGCCTAATGCTCCCGGCGCGGCTGGCTCGCCGCTTTGCGGATCGATCACTTCGACGTAGCCCATGTTCAGATCCGGGTGCAGATGCTGCTGGTTGCAGACGCGCCCGCTGACGGGCAGTACCTCTGTCATGCCGAAGTTATCGTTGATACGGATCTGGCCAAATGTCTTCTGAGCCGCACGAATCAATGCATTGGAGAGCACTTCACCACCACAGTCGATGCGACGAAGCTTGAAATCATTCGGTCCCAGGCCGCGACGGCGGGCAGCTTTGACCAGTTGAGCCAGGTAACTGGGATAGGTACTTAACAGTGTCGGGGCTTCATCGCCTCCACCTAGCAAGCTGTCAACGCTCTCTTCCGGTGGGATAATGCCCAGCACACGTACTCGCGCCCCTGCCAGCCGACATACCCGGACGTTTTGATGCACCGCTGCGGTAGCGCGCGAACTGATATTGATCTGCATGCAATCGCGAGGGTTGATCTCGTCCTCATAGTGAGACAGCCAGACTTCGGCAGGGTTGCCGGTGGTGCCGGTGGTGCGCGTGGCTATATAGGGCTGTGTATCGGTTGTCACAAAGTCTTGCTGCTGTTTCTGGAGAGATTGTTTTACAGTAACGGGCACGCGGGGCATATCGGCAAGGGTCAGTTTGCCCGGGTCACGTGACTGTGAGGCGAAGAGCTTCTGGTAATAGGGAGAGACACGTGCGAGACGACGCGCAGTTCGCTGGATTGCTCGCTGCTGGAACTCCTTGCGAACGTTTGGGTCCGCGAATGGTCCTTCCAGCAACTCCTGGATATCATCACCCGGCGCACCAAACTCTTCCATTGTCTTCAGCCCATCTTCGACAAGACGTTCTACGTTCCGTGGATTGATGGGTTTCCCCCATACCATTGCCATTGCCATACGGAACTGGCGAATACCTGTCTCGAACATGTTACACTCCTCAAACATTCTCTGCTATCAGGTGAAAAGGGCGTAGAAATGGGGGAAGGGCAGAACCCGGCAAGCAAGACTCCGGCGCCGTTTCTCCTGCTCGTGGGAGGCTAACAGAGCAGTAGCATATGAGCCTGGATGCGCCAGAGAAATAGCTTCAGGGTCCTGCCCTTCCTGGGATATTTTAGGAGCCGCCGACGCAGGCGAGGAAGAGCACCGCTGTCAGTGAACTCATTGCATAACGAGCATACTTCAAAGTGCTGACCAGATGTGTCATGTTCGTCTTTCCTTTCTGTCTCAGGCTTGAAAGTCGCGGGCAATCATCCGCTGATGCTGCCACGGGTGTGAAGTAGACTGATGTGCCATCAGAACAGGGAGAATGTCCAGCCTCCATTTCCGAACGAACATCTGCTCTTCCGTTCTGGAAGCTCACCCTTACACTCACATCATGAGTCTACCTTTATCTCCGGGGAAAATACATCGGCAGAAGAGGGTATTTTTCCCTTTGCTCGTAGCTGCCAGAAAGGCATCAACTAACTGGCGAATCTGCTTAGGCATTTGTACCTACATACCCTCGGTTGAGCCAGGCGGGAATCTCATAATGAAAAAAGTGTCTTCCTATCGTCTTTACTGATGAATGATAAAACGATCATACCTGCATGGAATATATTTCATTCCCCTGGCTACGATCAAAGATCCCGAACTCTTTCTGCCTACCATTACGCACATGTTTGGCCTGGATGATGGCGAAGATCAGCAACTTCTCAGTCGGCTCAAAGAGTACCTTTCTGATAAACATCTCTTGCTTTTGCTCGATAACTTTGAACAGGTTCTGCCCCTGGCGCCACTTTTTGGAGAACTGCTTGCTGCCTGTCCTTATTTAAAAGTTCTGATGACGAGCCGCGAGGCATTACACCTGGACGCGGAGCACATATTTCCTGTACTGCCATTGGAGCAGCCTGAGCCGGAGGAAATGCTCGATCTTGCTGCGCCATGCGCGGCAGTACGCCTCTTCATACATTATGCTCAGCGCAGTGATCCAGACTTCCATCTGACGAGGGCGAACGCTCATGCCATCGCTGAGATTTGCATGCGCCTGGATGGTATTCCATTAGCGATAGAGCTGGTGGCGCGACGGGTCAAATACCTCTCGCTGGCGAGGATACTGAAGCAGTTAGAGCAGCAATTGTCGCAGCCGGGACAGAGCACGCGAGATACATCTTCCCGGCACAGCCTGTACGATGTCGTGAGATGGCTCTATGATTCACTGGAAACGCAGGAGCGGCAGCTCTTCAGAATGCTCTCTGTCTTCTGTGGCGGCTGTACGGTGGAGTCCGTTGAGGCCGTCTGGCGGAAAGTTGGAGGTGAAGCGGCTGCTTTGCCTCCTCTCCTGCATTCCCTGCTTGAGAAACATTTTGTTTACAAAGGCGATCAGGAAGATGGGGGAGAGCGTTTCTACCTGTTGGAGGTACTGCGTGAGTATGCCATGAAACGCTTGAAGATGAGCGGGGAGGCTGAACTTGTTCGTAACGCTCACATGGAATACTATATTGAACTGGCGGAAGTGGCAAAGCTGGAATTGAAGCGAGAAGGACAATCGCCCTGGCTCGAACGCCTGCAGATGGAGCAGGATAATCTGCGTGAAGCATTTCGCTGGATAGTGGAGCAGGAAGAGGTGGAAGGAGCCTTGCGCCTGGGCGGCGCGCTCTGGCGCTTCTGGTACACGTGTGGCTATAGCAACGAGGGGCGTCGCTGGCTGGAACGCGCCGTGTATAGTCGTCCTGCATCCATATCCACAGCCCCATCACCCTTTGAGGCTTTGAGCTTAGATAGACAGGCAGAGAATTTCCAGGAGGCTATTGCGGCAATAGAGCAGAGAAACGTTCCGTACAAGATTGCGTCGCAGATTCAGCAGATCACGGCATCTTCGCCGTCCCTGCTGACCGTGCATGAAAAGCTGACACAACGCGAAGTCGAAGTGTTGCGCCTGGTCTCGCTCGGCTACACCAACGATGAGGTCGCGCATCAACTGGTAATCAGCTCCCGTACCGTGCATGCGCACCTGCGTTCGATCTACAGCAAGCTGGGCATCACCTCGCGCAGCGCTGCCACCCGTTACGCCATTACTCATCAACTGACATAGCTCTCGCTCAGATGACATGCGGGGATATATTTTCAATGGCATGGTAATATAAAGGTGCCACTGGAAAGGAGAGATCATCACAATGAGATTTGGCATTTGTGCTCCATATCGCGCAGTGGCGGTATTGGAGACGTATCCTTTTGATTATCTGGAAGAAAGTGTGCAGCGTTTCTTAATTCCAGAGCGCTCGCAATCAGAATTTGAGGAACTCTGGCGGGAAGCTCGCCAGCTACCGGTGCCAATCGAAGCCGCAAACGTTCTGTTTCCCGCCGATTTACGATTAGTGGCGACGCCAACACAGTCGGTAGACACACAGCGGCTGGAACGCTACATGAAAACGGTTCTCCAGCGCGCCGAACAGGCCGCCATTCGTATCATCGTCTTTGGCAGTGGGCAGGCTCGCGCCTGTCCGCCCGGCTACAATTGCAGCGACGCCGTGCAACAAATCGCTGCGCATCTCTCCCGGTGGAGCGAATGGGCGCAAGATCACGGCGTCGTGATCGCCCTTGAACCCCTGCGCTACGAAGAGAGCAATATCCTGAACACCGTCAGTGAAGCAGGCGCCCTGGTCGGGAGCATTGATCGTCCAGCCGTAAGATTGCTGGCCGACTTCTATCACATAGCCTGCAACAACGAATCTCTACAGGATATTCTCCCCTGCTCATCTTTCCTCTCGCACATCCACGTCGCCGAAAAGCAAGATCGGGCTGCTCCCGGTCGCCACGGAGAAGATTTCCGCCCCTTCTTCGCCACCCTTCATCAGGCTGGCTACGACCACCGCATCTCCATCGAATGCAACTGGCAAAATCTTGCCGACGAGGTTGCCCCTGCGATAGAAACGCTCAGAGAGCAATGGATATCAGCATGCCATTGAGGAAGCAAGTTTTCATGGCATGCTCCCTTCTTGATGACTTGGATAACATTTCTCTTTGAGAAATCAGACATCCTCTAAATTTGGGCAGCCAGAACTGGATGGAGCCTTTGTTACTGCCAGAAATAAAAGCTAAAGGTGCAATACTCCTGAAAGCCGAGGCGGCGATAGACGTTGAGGCCCATCTTTGTGGATTGCAATATTCCAAAGCGGTAGCCCTTTGCGCGGGCCGCGAGCAAAGGCGCTACCGTCAGCGCCGTGCCAATGCGCCGACCGCGCGCTTCCGGCAGCGTGGCGACATCGTAGATACCGGCGACGCCACCACCCATGAACAGCAACGAGGTTGCCACAGGCTCTCCGTCGAGCAAGCCCAGGTAGTAGCGCACCGATGGAACGCGCACAAAGCCATAGCGGGCGCAGAGATTAAGCAGCATGTTCTGTATGCTATCAGGTATCGCGGAACCAACCGTCATCGTGCGTATCCACTGCTTGAGCATCTCTCCATCGCTGACCTCCTTGATGATCAAGCCCGGAGGCAGTGGATTATCTTCGCGCAGCGCCAATAGATCAATAGCCATACCGGGTGCCTCATCATCGCGTATCCATCCTGAAGCTTCCAGCCGACTCCCCAGATCAGCCGGTTGGGTAGATGGGCCAACCAGCCACGCTGCCGGGACGTTGCGCGCTATGAAATGTCCCGTTGCCTCCTCGATTTTTGCATCTACATCGGCGGGCGTGAACGCTGCGCGCACAACGCCATTGCCGAGTTCAAAGGGAAGGCCGGAGATAAACCACTGTTGCTCTGATTCATCGTGAAACTCCGCGCCCAACGCCCGCCCCCACAGGACAGCCAGTTCCTGCGCGTTCGCTTCCATCGCGGAAATCAGTGCTGGTACCGAAGAGTCTATAAGAATGTTGCTCATTCTATTACCTTCACTTACTAGCTAAAGAATGCGGACATCACTCCCTACGGAGTCAGGAACTGTGTACAGCCACGAAACCTTCGCCGGGGCGGTAGTCGGGTGACTGGTGGCGGAAGTAGGTGTTGTAGAGGTGGGCGTAGTGACCGCCAAGCTGCATAAGCGCCTCGTGGTTGCCCTCCTCGACGATGCGGCCCCGGTCGAGGACGATGATGCGGTCGGCGTGACGAATGGTCGAGAGCCGGTGGGCGATGAGGATGGCCGTGCGATTTTCAAGTATAAGGTCAAGCCCCTCCTGAATCTGTGCCTCGGTGAGCGGATCGACGCTGGCGGTGGCCTCGTCGAGGATGATGATGGAAGGCTTTTGCAGCAGCACGCGGGCCAGGGCGACTAACTGGCGCTGGCCCATCGAAAGCGCCCGCCCGGCTTCGCCCACCAGCGTATCCAGGCCCTCCGGCAGCGCCTCAATCCAGTCGCCGCCGCCGATCTGTCGGGCCACCAGGGCTACCTCCTCGTCGTCGGCGTCGGGCCGGGCGTAACGGATATTGTCGGTGACGGTGCCGGAGAAGAGGAATGGCACCTGCGGCACAATGCCCAGATGGCGGTGATAGTCGCGCAGGTCGAAGCTGCGGATGTCGCGCCCATCGATGAGCAGTTGCCCGCCCTGAAACTCGTAGAAGCGGGCGATCAGCCGGGCGATACTGGATTTGCCCGCGCCCGTGTGGCCGACTAAGGCAATCGTCTCGCCCGCCGGAATACTCAGATTGAAGCCTGCCAGCACCGTCTGCCGGTCGGTATAGCTGAAGAACATATCTTTGAAATCGACGCGGCCCTCAAGCTGCGGCACCGGCTCCGAGGCGGTCTGGCGCACGCGCGGCTCGGCATCCAGCAGGGCAAAGACGCGCTCGCTGGCGGCAAGGCCAAGCTGGAACTGGCTCCAGAACGAGGCGATACTGGTCAGCGGATACCAGAGCAGGCCGATGCTCTGCACAAACAGGAACCAGTCGCCGGGTGAGATGGTGTGGCTTAGCACGTCGAGACCGCCGAAGTAGACGACGATGGTGGTGCCGACATTCGCCACCATCACCAGCAGGGGGAAGATGCCGTTGTAGACGAAGCCGGAGCGCACGTTGACCTGATAGGACTGCTCGTTGATTTTGCGGAACTCGTCGTACATGTTCTGTTCCTGCCGGAAGTTCTTCGCCACTGTAATGCCGCTAATGGCCTCCTGAATATTGGCGTTGACACGAGCCCCCGAACGCTGCGAGCGTTGTGTCGTGCGCCGGGCGATGCGCCGGAAGCCGAGGGCGATGATGACGATTGCCGGGGCGATGGTCATAGCCAGCAGCGCCAGCCGCCAGTTGCGGAACATCAGCACGGCGGCAATCAGGAAGAACAGCAGAAACTGGCTCAACAGGTTGAGCGTCAGCGTGACGACCGTCGCAAAATCCTCTGTATCCGAGGTAACGCGACTCACAATTTTCCCGCTGGGAAACTCGTCATAGAACGACATGTCGCGGGCCATGACGGCGGAGAAGGCGTCGCTGCGCAGCTTCATCGTCACGTCGGCGACAGCCCGTGCTGTGAACCACTGGCGAAAGAAATTGGCCGTCCACGAGAGCACGCCCGCTACCAGGATGACGACGATCAGCACCAGCACGGTTTGCATCGTGCGCGAACTTGCCAGCGTGTTGATACTCTGCGCCACCAGAATGGGAAAAGCTGTATCCAGCAGCGAGTTGAGCACGACCAGTACGGCCACAAAGGACATCAGCCCCAGTTTGGGCCGGAAGTAACCGATAATGCGCGAGACCAGTTGCCGATCAGAATAACTGCGATCATACGCCTCGGCATCCAGCCCATCCATGAGAAAGCCCATAAGTTCTCCTTTACCTCTATTACCAGTTCTGCCGATAAAGCGGCGATGCACACGATCAATCGGCGCCAACGGGTTTAGCCGAACGTTCTTCGGAACTGGCCGGGCCTTGTTGATGATGCTCACCCGTTGGCTTTTGTTTCGTCCCGTGATGCGCGAAGATGCGGCGGTAAAGGTCGCAACGGGCGAGCAGTTCCTCGTGCGTGCCTGAGTCGACGAGCTGGCCCTGACGCAGGACGAGGATTTTGTCGGCCCAGCGGATTTGCGAGAGGCGATGGGTGATGAGCAGTGTGGTGCGCCCCTGCAAGAGGCGGCGAATGGCTCGCTGTATCTCGTCCTCCGTCGCGCTGTCGATGGCGCTGGTGGAATCATCCAGGATGAGGATGCGCGGGTCGGTGAGCAGGGCGCGGGCGATGGCGATGCGCTGGCGCTGCCCGCCTGAGAGCGTGACGCCGCGCTCGCCGATCATCGTCTCGTAGCCATCCTTGAAGCCGAGAATGAACTCGTGGGCCTGCGCCTCTCGCGCCGCCCGCTCGATTGCCGCCTGATCCACCTGCTGTCCCATGCCGTAGGCGATATTCTCGGCTACGGTGCGTGAGAAGAGGAAAATGTCCTGCTCGATGGTCGAGACCTGCGAGCGCAACGCGTCCAGGCTCCAGTCGCGCACGTCCACACCATCCACGAGGATGCGCCCCGCGTCCACGTCATAGATGCGATTCACCAGCTTTGTCAGTGTGCTCTTGCCCGCGCCGGTCTGCCCGACGATAGCGATGGTCTTCCCCGGCTCGGCACGGAACGAGACGTTTTTCAGCACGGGCGTATCGCCGTAGCTGAAGGTGACGTTCTCGAAGACGATCTCGCCCGCCATCTTTGCCGCGTAGCCGCCCTCGTTCTCGTCCAGCTCTGTCTCTTCGCGCAGGATGGTCAGGATGCGCCCGGCCCCGGCAATGCCGAGTTGCAGCAGGCTGAATGTCCAGTTGGAGTTGCCAGCCGGGAAGCGCATCATGCCCATCAGCCCCATGTAGGTTACGAGTCCACCGATAGTGAACTGGCCGAGGGAGACCAGGAAGAGTCCGTGCAGGAAGCCGCCGACGAGGGCGATGGAGAGCAGCAGGATGGGCAGGTAGCGCGCCTGTACCTTGCCGTTCTCGACGTAGAAGTCGCGGTAGAGTCGCGAGTTGCGTTCAAATTTCTCCCGCTCCTGCGCCTCCTGTGAAGTGCCCTTGACCACCTCAATCCCGGCGATGGCCTCATTCAGTCCGGCATTCATGTTGCCGAACTCTTCGCGCATGCGGTCGGAGACCGGAGCGAGCTTGCGCGAGAAGTGGCGTAGCGCGAGCAGGTAGGCGGCGGTAAAGAGCAGGGGAGCCAGCAGGAGTTGCCAGTTGAGCACACCAATAAAGACGAGCGTGACAATCAGACTGACGGACGAATCGACTTGCACATCCATCCCCGGTACGATCATATCGCTCAACCGCATCATATCGTTGTTGGCCCGCGCCATGATATCGCCCACACGCTGCCGATTGTGGAAGGTCTGGCTCTTGCCCAGCAGGTTCAGGTAAAGTTCGTCGCGAGCGTCACGAGCCACGCGCTTGCCCAACACCTCAGCGGAGAAACGCGCCATCAGGTCGAAGCAGCCGCAGACCAGCACCACGACCAGCAGTTCCAGCGCAATACTCGTCAGCCGGGTGCGTGCCTGGCTGCCACTCAAGACCGCGTTGAAGGCCACGCCGGTCAAGACGGAGATGGATGCTATCAGTATATTCGCCATCACCGTTCCTATGAAGAAGCTGGCGATGAAGCGTTTATAGCGCAAGACATGCGAAAGAATCCAGCGCACAGGGCCGGAGCGATTGTAGGAATACTCATCGACAACGGTAAACTCACGTTTAGACAAAAAGACCTCCAAGCAGGTGCCTGAACGGGGAACCTCGTGGCAGCATAACACAGCAATTCAATCAGCCAGTACATTCATGATACCCTACCCCGCAGGCTGACCGCAAGGGATCAGCCTGTGGGTATGGTGAGTCTACACACACTGATCCACAAAAGCAACCTGCTCGACGGGAGCCTGGGAGTCGAGCCGTTGCAAACGAGTCCCCAGCGCCACCATCAGCGTCCCCATCTTGCCGACAGCGAAACGCAGCACATGCCCTTGATTGGAAGCCTGAGTGGCCAGGTGATGCTGCTCCGCCTGCTGGTGAAGCTCTTGACGATGCATCGCGGCCAGTTGCTCATCGAGAAACAGGTTCATCTTGTCTCCTCTTAACTTCTTGCTCTTGACTGATGTTTTCTTCTTACAGGAACAAGTGTACCATGCTATACCTGACACCCTCTGTCA
>Ga0209061_1000373_pt1 | contig 123710 bp, 117 predicted proteins | sample Coa_R1_10_FD_187157 | JGI IMG/M metagenome (GOLD analysis project Ga0209061, IMG submission 187157) | Surface soil microbial communities from Centralia Pennsylvania, which are recovering from an underground coalmine fire - Coalmine... | ecosystem: Environmental > Terrestrial > Soil >... | reverse complement strand
AACATCCCCGCCTTCAGCCCATTCCTCTATCGATACCGGAACCTCGTCGAGCGGTTCTTTAATAAGATCAAACACTTCAGAGCCGTCGCCACACGCTTCGAGAAGCACGACGCCAACTACCTCGCCCTCGTCAAACTCGCCGCCGCCAAAGTCTGGATGCGGTTTATGAGTCGGTGACCTAGGGCAACCCTTGGCCTTGCGGCGCCTTTTCAATAAATGGCCGGTTTTTTTTGACGCGTCTGCCCGGAGGGCAGGACTGCCTTGCGTTACGCCGTTCCCATAAATCTCCGTTCAGGCCATTGCAATGGGCGTGAGGCAAGCTTAGACTAAAACGGGTATAAAGTCCGTGCCGGCAGCCTTTCAAGCAAGCGCATGCCTCACGGCCACTTGGAATCCGGAGCAGATCGGCTACATGGAGGAGCAGGCGGCATTTGGCTCAAACCCCGGCAATCTCGGGATGTATTCTTGCGTTCCGCCCGGGCTGGCCAAGTCTTCCGCACTTGTCGTCGCTCTTCATGGCTGCCAACAAACCGCCAGGGATTTTGATTTAGCCACCGGATGGTCGGAACTCGGCCGCCAGCACGGCTTTGCCGTCCTGTTCCCCGAGCAGAGATGCGGCAATAATCCACAAAACTGTTTCAACTGGTTCGTCGAGCGGCATATCAGCCGCGGCGGCGGCGAGATCGCGTCGATCCGCGTCATGATCGAGAAAATGCTGCGGGATTATCAGCTTGATCGTGAGCGCGTCTTCGTGACTGGTCTTTCGGCAGGCGGTGCCATGGCTTGCGCGCTGCTAGCGTCTTATCCGGATTTGTTTGCCGCAGGCACAATTATCGCAGGCCTTCCTTATGGGACGGCGCTTGGACCTATCGACGCAATGAAGGCGATGGCCTTTGGGCCTTCGCAATCCTCCCAGGAACTCGGAAATCTCATTCGCCGTGCATCGCCTGGTCAAAAGAAATGGCCGAAAGTATCCATTTGGCATGGCAGCCAAGACGATATTGTTGCGCCCGCCAATGCGTCAGCCCTGGTTCAGCAATGGCTCGATATACATCAGGTCGACGAAGCGGACGCCGTGGCGGATGAGGTCGACGGCCAGTTACGCATCTCATGGCGCGACGGCTGCGGGACGGTTGTCGTTGAGCATTATCTGATCAGCGGCATGGCCCATGGCGTGCCAATCGACGCAAGGTCGCGGCCCGCGCAAAAAGCCCTGGTTCCTTTCGCGGTCGACGCTGGGATTTCCTCGACCATGCGAATCGCCAAATCCTGGGGGCTTCTGCAGGAAACACGCCGGAAGGCCGGGGAACCGCCGAAAGAACACCGCAGCGAAGCCGGTTTTCATATCTGGGACCGATGGCCCATAATCGGACGCGCAGCAAGGTAGCAGAAGCGGCGAAGCTGCCGAATCCCGGCTATGGCCGGGGCGGGTGCGCGGCAAACGGCAACTTATGCTCTTGTAAGACGTTAGAGATGCCACATCTCATTTGAGCGTAGCAGCACCATGACAATGCGGCTCTTCAGCTCGCAGATCCGCGCAGGCCGGAGAACGTGAATGGCGAATATCAAACCTGTCGAAGAGGCTTCCCGGGACTTCGCAGCCGATCTCGCAGTGCTACGCGACGATGTCGCAAAATTGAGCATATCGGTGTCGGAACTCATCCGCGCCCAGACCGCCGCAGCGGCAAGCACTGGCACCGGCACGGCCGATGAAGCCCAGCAAAAGCTCTCCAGCCCGGCAAGCAAGATGCAAGACCGTGTTTCGGCCGCAAGCAGCGAGCTTGAGACAACGATCGAGCGCAATCCGCTGATGGCCGTGTTCACTGCATTTATGGCAGGCATGCTTTTGGGACTGCTGAGCCGCGGACGGAAATGAACCGGCTGCTCAACCGGCTGATTGCTGATGCAATGGCCCCAGTCGAAGAAATGAGCACGCGCTTTCTCAGGGGCGCTGTGCTCTTTTTTTGGGCGATGGGCGCTTTGCTCGTCAGCGCGGCCTTTCTAACGGTTGCTCTTTTCGATCTTCTTCAGCCATTAGAGGGCAATGCTGGCACGGCACTGATCCTTGGCTGTCTTTACCTCGGCATCGCAACGATTTGCATTATCCTGACCGTGCGCCAAAAGCCGCACAGCAGGGGCGGACGGGCAAGAGTTTCTTTGGAAGATGGAAGACTGCCGCCGCAAAAAGCCGAATTTGCGAAGAATATCGACAGTGCCGTAAAGCCCATTGTTGAAATTTTACGCGATGCGGGCATGGACCGTGAGCGCGTCGCAATCGAGTCCGCTGCGGAACTCGCCAAGCAGCTGCATCCCTTCTCGCTGGTTGCTTTTGCAATGCTTGGCGGCCTTCTTCTTGCCCGCCTGATCAAGCGGGATGAGCGCCCGCTTTCATGATGGAGAAAGTCAGACGAGACTCGTTTTCTTTTCAAGCTCGTCCTTGCGATGCGACTTGCGGTCGAAGAAAAGAGCCTGGCTAATGACCGCCTTCAGACTTTCGGTCTTGAAAGGTTTGGTGATCAAAAAAGCGGGCTCGGGAGGCGTCCCTGTTAAAAAGCGCTCTGGATAGGCGGTGATGAAAATCACGGGCACTGGAAATGACTCAAGGATTTGGTTGACGGCTTCAAGACCCGAGCTTCCGTCGGCGAGCTGGATGTCCGCGAGGATAAGGCCGGGCCGTTCGCGCTTGACGGCTTCGACTGCTTCGCGGTGCGTCCGCGCGACGCCCGAGATACGATGCCCTTGTTCTTCGACGAGGTTTTGAAGATCAAGCGCGATGAAAGGCTCATCCTCGATGATCAAGACGTCGGTGCGGATCTGATTAGCGATCTCCTTGCCGGCGGCATCAATCAGGCCTGCTGCTTCTTCTTCCGTGCAATCGAGCGCCTCCGCGACCTCAGCTGTATTGAAGCCCTCGAGCGAACTCAGAAGAAAGGCGATGCGGGGACGAAGGGTGATCGCTTCGAGATGACGGTGGGCGCCAGCTTCATCGCCCGTGAAGGAGGCCGCATCAACGTGGTTATTGACGGGGACCGTCCTCCACACTTTGAGGAACAAGCGGTAAAGCGCTATCTTGGGATCGGCGCATTTCGCAAACTCGGCCGGATCGGCGACAACGGCCTCAAGCGTGGCGAGCACATAGGCGTCTCCTCCCGCCTGCGTTCCTGTCAAAGCCCGCGCAAACCGGCGCAAATAGGGGATATGCGCAGCGATCGCCTCGGTTATTGGCATGGGACAAACCTTTGAAAGTTCCTGTATCAGCTCGCCATCGTCAGATAGCACTTACCCGTGAATTAATTCAAAAGCCGGGATAAAGTTCCGGCATGTGGAACCAATCACATTCGTGAAGCGTTCCGGGCTCGTTATAGCTGTTTTCCGGCGTGAGCCAAGCTTCAGGATGGTTCCCGCGGGGTTGTGCGCAGCCAAGCGAGGTTCTGGCAAATCACAATATTATCAGCGGCTTGATCCGTTGTGAGGGAATAAAGAGGGAATAAAGATCCAGTGAGGACAGATGAATGAAAAGTGCCATCACAAGGGTAGTTCAGTGACAAAAGCGGTTAAGACGAATAACCCATCGGTTCAGGTGGCACGAATGAAGATCTTTGAGACAGTGACCGGCGGGGAGGAAGCGGCAAAGCCCGGCTTACCCAAGGAGCAGCGTGCCGTTCCATATCCCGGCAAGGCGGCGGGAAAGCCGGAGATCGTTGATCAAATTGGGTTGCATCTTCGCAGTGTGTACGATGACATTCTCTCGCAGCCTGTGCCAGGACGTTTTCTTGAATTACTGAAGCAGCTTGAAAGCTCCTCAGACGTCCGGCCGAGGAAGGACGGCATGTGAAAGCCGCACCCACGAAGCCGGTGGATTCCGGGGTTCCAGGAGAGGGACAGGGAGAACACCCTGTAAGCTCCCAGATTACGGCGGATCTCCTGGCCGTGGTGCCAAATTTGCGCGCCTTCGCGGTGTCCTTATGCGGCAACCTCGACCGTGCCGATGATCTTGTGCAGGAAACCTTGGTCAAGGCGTGGAGTAATATCGAATCCTTTGTTGAAGGGACGAATCTCCGGGCTTGGCTTTTCACGATTCTGCGTAACATTTATTATTCGGAATACCGCAAGCGCCGGCGTGAGGTCGCCGATCCGGATGGGACTTTCGCCGCCAAGCTCGCGACGGCTCCGGCGCAAAGCAGCCACATGGATCTGCTCGATTTCCGTGCCGCGCTCCAGCAATTGCCGAGCGATCAGCGCGAAGCTTTGATTCTAATCGGTGCGTCCGGCCTTTCCTATGAAGAAGCGGCGGGCGTGTGCGGCTGCGCGATTGGCACGATGAAAAGCCGGGTCAATCGCGCCCGGATTCGTTTGGCGGAGATGCTGTCGATCACATCTGGTCTGGAATTCGGCCATGATGGCAATTGGCAGGCGATCGACGCCGTGGCGAATGGTCAGCATCTCATGCACGGCGAGGGAGAGTAAACGGCCTTTCGCCCGGAGCCTGCGCGGAGGTTTTTTGCTGCGTGCCTCGAAGATGCGCGCCGCAAGAGCGGCTGAGTCTAATTTGGCAGCCAGCCGAAATACACGCAGGCGAGCAGGACGATCCCCATCAAGCCCCTGTAGAATGCGAAGGACCAAGCCCCAAACCGCTCGAGAATGCGAAGCAAACCCCAAATCGCGGCAAAGGCCGAGATCGATGCGATGAGGAGGCCAAAGGCCAGGATCGACCAGCCATGCGCGTCGAGATGAATCTTATGCAGCTCCCATAATTCTTTCAGTCCTGCGCCGGCGATCGCCGGTATCCCGAGCAGAAATGAAAAGCGGGCGGCTTCCTCGCGCCGGAAGTCCCGGAAGAGGGCGGCTGTGAGCGTCGAGCCTGAGCGCGAAACACCCGGGATGAGCGCGCCCACTTGCGCGAGGCCGATGATCATAGCGTCCTTCAGCGTCGCATGGTCGAGGGTGCGCTTGGGCCTGGAATAGATCTCGGCAAGCACAAAAAGTCCCGACATGACGAGGCAGGCGATGCCAATCACCGTCAGGCTGCGCATGGGCGAATGGCACGCATTAAGAATGGGCTTGAGAAGCTCTCCCGCGATCACAATCGGTATCGTCGACAGGATGATCCAGGCAGCGAAACGGAAATCCCAGTCCTGAAAATCGCCCCGCCGGACTGCCCCGAACGAGCCAGCGGCGATGCCGCGCACATCCGCCCAGAAATAGCTCACGACAGCCGCGAGCGCGGCAACCTGCATGGCGGCCGAAAATGCCGATCCTGGATCCGGCCAGCCAAGAAAGGCCGGTACGATCCGCATATGGGCCGTCGATGAAATGGGCAACAGTTCGGTGATGCCCTGAACAACGCCGAGCACGCCAACTTTGGCATAGCCAAGCGCGACAAAGCCGGTATCGAAGCCTTCGGTGCAGGCAGCGGCCATAAAATCTTCCCTGGTTATGCGGCGCGGCAATGAAGCCAGCGCCGGATCGGCTTGAGCAGATACAACTCCAGAGGCGAACGGTAAAGGCCAGGGGCTTCGCTGGACCATCAGTGAAGGCCACTCAGGCGTTTCGTATTGGCCAGGGCAGGGGCTATAGCAGCTAGAATCAAATATAGCTCAAACATATTTAATTAAAAATTAAGGTTAATTAAATGTAAACTCGGCAGATGTCCGTTTCTATTGTCTTAGAACATAGTAATTTTCAGGCAGATTGTCCATGAAATTCAAAATTTTGCCTGATTCGAATCGCTTCGTTTTTCATATTACGTTCCTCTGCCGAGGAAACCGAAAAGGACTGAAGCATGATTCGCAGGTTTCTCCTGCCGCTGTCTGGGTTTGCTGCTCTCACACCGGCCTTAGCGGCAGATATTCCGTACCAGCAGCCGCCACAGCCGGCGGCTGCCGTTCCGCTTTTCAGCTGGACCGGCGTTTATCTCGGAGGTCAGATCGGTTACGGCTGGGGAGGCGACACGCTGACCGTTTATCCCTACGGTTTCGGCACCAATTTCGTCCCGAACGGCGTCATTGGCGGCGCCCATGCCGGCTACAATTATCAGATAAACCAGATCGTTGCCGGACTTGAAGGCGACGTCGAAGGCACCGGGATAAGCCGGAATTACAATCCTGGCGGCGTTCTCTACGGCACCGAAATTCCCGTGCAGGGGTCGATTCGCGGCCGCCTCGGCGTGGCCTTTGACCGTGCTCTCATTTATGCCACTGGCGGCGCCGAGTTTGCTGGATTCAACACCAGCTATACCGGGTTTGGTTATGAGCAGTTCTCGCACACCCTAGCGGGCTGGACCGTCGGAGGCGGCATCGAATATGCCGTCACCAACAATTGGTCGATCCGGGCGGAGTATCGCTATGCCGATTTCGGCCATCTGACCGATTACACGCCCTTCGTATTTGGCCCTGCCTCGACGGTCACCCATCACGAGACCGAAAACGCCGTTCGGGTTGGCTTTAGCTACAAGTTTGATGCTTTCGGTGCCGCTCCACTCGCGAGTTATTGATGTTGAGAACCCGCTTTTAGTGCAGCGCGCGCGGCCGCAGGCTGCGGCGAATTTTTGTCTGAACCTTGGCAGTTGATGCGTACCATGATGGACCACTGAATAGTAAAGGATTGGTTTTATTCAGCTTCTGCCTGGGGCAGCTGCAGCCGGGAGAAAGGGCGTCCCCGCGGCAAAAACAAGGTCAAACTTAGATTGTTGTTGCAGATAAGTCACGGCTTCCCGAATTCAGCGCCTCTGACGCGAATTTCATCTCCCTGATAACCATGAATGGCGTATTTTGCCTAAGCTTTAATCTCCTGAAAGGAAAGAAGCCATGTATCGCAAAATCCTCTTGGCATCAGCCGGTGCCATCGCTCTCAGCGGATCGGCGGCGCTTGCGGCCGATCTTCCCTCCCGCGCTCCGCCACCGGCCTATGTTCCGCCGGCGCCGATCTTCACCTGGACCGGCATTTATGTCGGCGGCCAGATCGGTTACGCTTGGACCAGCGGCGCCAATAGCTTCACCGGGTTTGGCCCCGGCGGCACCTTTATCAGCGCCAACCCCGGCGGTACGCCAAATGGCGTGATCGGCGGTGCCAACGTCGGCTACAACTATCAGATCAACCAGTTCGTCCTCGGTCTCGAAGGTACTGTTGATGGCACCAGCATCAGCAGCCAAGGTACCGCGGTCTTCCCCGGCGGCGGAGGGATTAGCGCGTCCACGGATATGCCCATTCAGGGCAGGATTACCGGCCGTCTCGGTGTCGCTTGGGATCGCGCTCTGATCTATGCCAAGGGCGGCATTGCCTTCGGCGGCTTCGATACCAACATCAGCGCCTACGGTCCCGGTTTCTACGGCACTGATAATATCTCGTCGACTCGCGTTGGCTGGACGGTCGGCGGCGGTATCCAATATGCCATCACCAACAACTGGTCAGTGCGGGCCGAATATCTCTACACTGATTGGGGTTCAATTAACGAAAATTTTGGTGCCGGGCTTGCTCCTGCTGCCGGTGCCTTCTTCAACGGAAACCGCCATATCAACCAGAATCAGGTTCAGGTCGGTTTCGATTACAAATTCGACCTGTGGGCTCCGCCTCCGGTTGTCGCGAAATATTGAGCCAAGCACTGTTTGACTCATTCAGCAAAAAGCAAAACCCGGCCTCAGGGCCGGGTTTTTCATGAATCCTTTTTGCCGTTCGTTGCGTTTCAGTAACAGTGCTGAATATAACACCTGCTGCAGACGTAATTGTCATAAACTGTCATATAGCGGAAAACAAAAACGGCATAGCTTCCTCCGGCTGAATTCAAACAGGAGGGGCATATGCGCCGTCAAATTTTCCTGGCATCCATTGGTGCCATCGCTCTTGCAGGGTCTGCCTTCGCGGCGGAACCCATCCCCGTGCCGCCGCCCGTTCCGGCCTTCACCTGGACGGGTGTTTATGCCGGGGGGCAGATTGGCTATGCTTGGGATACCGCCAGCAGCACCAATGTCAGCGGATTTATTCCTCCAAGATTCCCTGCCGCCGCCTCGATCGGCGGTAATCCAAGCGGGGCGATCGGCGGCGCCAATGTCGGTTACAATTACCAGATCGGCCAATGGGTGCTGGGACTTGAAGGCACGGTCGATGGGACGGGAATCAGCAATAGTGGCGTGGCCTTCTTTCCCGGGATCCTTGGCAACAGCACGGCGACGGCGACCACGACTGCCACCGTTGAGGGTTCGATTCGCGCCCGCGCCGGCTTCGCCTGGGACCGCCTCCTGATCTATGGCACCGGCGGTGTCGTTTTTGGCGGCTTCAATACCAACATTGCGTTTAGCAGTGCGGCCTCTTTCCTCGGGTCAAGCAGCGTTTCGGCGACGCGCGCCGGCTGGACAGCTGGCGGCGGCCTCCAATATGCCATCACCAACAATTGGTCTGTGCGGGCGGAATACCGTTACTCCGATTTCGGTTCAATCACCGGCGGAGTTGCCGGGCTGCGCGGTGCCTTCCTCAACGGAACCCGCCAAATCAATCAGAATCAGGTGCAGGTCGGCTTCGATTACAGATTCGACTGGGGAGTTCCTCCAGCGCCGGTCGCCGCAAAATATTGAGCCGTACACTGCCATTAAACTTATTCGCCAAAGTAAAAACCCGGCCTATTGCCGGGTTTTTCATGTTTCTCCCCCTCTTTCGTTGCGTTTCGGCAACACTCGTCAACATAACGTCTCGAAATAGCCAATAAGGGTTGGGCGGCGGCGCGAACCGGCGTAATTTGCTCCAAACTAAATCTGCTCCAAGGAGGAAAGCCTGATGCGCCGTCAATTACTCCTGGCATCTGTCGGTGCCATCGCCCTCACCGGAACCGCTTTCGCGGCAGAGCCTGCTCCCGTGCCGCCGCCTGTGCCGATCTTTTCCTGGACCGGCCTTTATGTCGGCGGCCAGATTGGCTATGCTTGGGACCAGGATCCCGAGGCTATGACATTTGCACGGGCCCCAATCTTGGCGCCCGGGGTCTTCCTCGCCAACGGCGTTACGGCCAGCCCGAATGGTGTCATCGGCGGCGCGCATATCGGCTATAATCTCCAGTACAACCAATGGGTGATTGGCCTTGAAGGCTCCGTCGACGGGACGAGCATCAGCAGCAGTAATTTCGTGGGTGGCGGCCTTACGGTCTACGACCGCGCCAATATTCAAGGTTCGATTCGCGCCCGCGCCGGCTTCGCCTGGGACCGCTTCCTCATCTATGCAACTGGCGGGGCCGCCTTTACCAGTATCAACAATAATTACACCGACGCGCTCGGGCTGGTTACGGGCTTGCCCGGCGTCTCCGAAGATATCTCAAGGACCCGCTCGGGCTGGACCGTCGGCGGCGGCATCGAATATGCCGTGACGAACAATTGGTCGATCCGGGCCGAATACCGCTACTCTGACTTCGGCCATTACGATGACTATCCCTTCGTGGCTCTTGTCCAGCCGGTGCCGCCTGTGTTCGGGGGCGGCAGCCTGCTTGTGCAGCATCATTTGACCCAGAATCAGGTTCAGGCGGGTTTCAGCTATAAATTTGATTCGCTCACCCCTGTTGTCGCAAAGTATTGAGCCAGGCTTTGCCGCTTCTTTCTCACTGGAATAAAAACCCGGCCTTTGGGCCGGGTTTTTGCCTTTAAGATAGGCATTGTGGCGTTACCGGCAGCCTTTCGTTGCGTTTTTGTCACGACGTCCGGGATAAAGGGCCAAGCAATACAACGATGGTTGAAGATTAGTCTGAGCCGCGTACCCTGAGGAAAACTTAGTTTTTTCCTTCGAGGAGACAGATCATGCTTCGCCGCATTCTTTTGGCTTCCACCGGCGTACTGGCACTTGGCGGAACCGTCCTGGCTGCCGAGCCAACACCTGCTGCGCCACCCCCGCCGCCGCCGATGTGGACGGGTTTTTATATCGGCCTGAATGCGGGTTATGAGTGGGCTGCCAATAAGAGCGTCGACGTAACCTCTGTGTCGACGACCCCTGGAATTCCAGCCGCTGTAGGCTTGGCAGCGCTGGCGAATGGCTCGGTCCCGGTCGAAGACAGCGGTTTCATTGGGGGCGGCCAGATCGGTTACAACTATCAACTCTTTGGCAGCAACTGGGTCGCCGGTATCGAAGCTGATATAGATGGCCTGGCAGGTGCTCATGGGGGCGGGAGCACGGCATCTGTGGGAACTTTCCCTCCCGCGATCCTCGTTCCGGTTAATACTGCTCTGAACGCAACGAAGAGCCTCGATTATCTTGGGACCGTGCGCGGCCGCATCGGCTATCTCTTGACGCCGACCCTTCTGATTTACGGAACTGGCGGTCTTGCCTATGGCGGGGTCCAGTCAGAGATCGGCATCGTTCAGACCGTTCCCACTTTCTTCGGCACTTTTACGGGTTTGGGCGTGAGCAGCAGCCTTTCCAATACGCAGGTTGGCTGGACCGCCGGCGGCGGAGTCGAATGGATGTTCCTTCCGAATTGGAGCGCCAAGGTCGAGTATCTCTATTATGACCTTGGCACGGTGACGGCGACGGCCTTGCTGAACGCTGTGGCTCCGGTTGCTCCCATCACAGGCGTTTACGGAGCGGTGCAAGACAGGACCCGTTTCAACGGCAATATCGTCCGCCTCGGTGTCGATTATCATTTCAACTGGGGTGCACCGGCTCCCGTCGTCGCCAAATACTGAGTTGGCCGCAAGGCGGCTTTTTTCGGTCAAACTTGAACCCGGCTCCTCCCCAGGCCGGGTTTTTTGCTGCGGTTCCGGCAGCGCAGAAAAGTGAAGGGCGGCATAGGGCCAAGAAATTCCTTCGATTGGCCGTGTTTGGGCTCTACCCCATGCTTCGATAGGAACGCGGCGAAGTCCGCCGAATTATCCAGCATCAGGGAAGCTCCGATGCAAGGCAGATCTCAAAAATTCGCAGGTGCCGGAGACGGCGCAGGTCAAGCGCAATATCAACCCGCGCGCAACATCCTCTGTGTGTTTCCGCGCTATGTGCCTTCCTTTGGCACCTTTGAATACGCCTATCCGCTGACGGATGGTGTTCGCGCCTTCATGCCGCCGCAAGGTCTGCTCCTCATCGCGGCAATCCTTCCGAAGAGCTGGATAGTCCGCTTCATTGACGAAAACATGGGTGACGCCTCCCCCGATGACTTTGCCTGGGCGGACGCGGTTTTCGTCAGCGGCATGCACATCCAGCGCCGCCGAATCGAGGATATTTGCCGCAGGGCCCATGCTTTCGGCAAGGTGGCGGTGCTTGGCGGCCCTTCGGTTTCAGCCTGTCCCGAGCTTTATCCCGCTTTCGATTACTTGCACATCGGCGAGCTTGGCGATGCGACCGATGCTTTGATTGGGATTCTTGCGAATGATGTGTCCCGGCCGGGCAAGCAGATTGTGCTGAAAACGCAGCTGCGCCGCGATCTGTGCGATTTTCCAGCGCCTGCTTATGAACTTGCCGACATCCGCCGGTATTTTCTCGGCAGCATTCAATTTTCCAGCGGTTGCCCCTATACCTGCGAATTCTGCGATATCCCGGGCCTTTATGGCCGGGTTCCGCGGCTTAAGAATCCGGCTCAAATTCTTGGAGAGCTCGACAAGCTCCTCGCTTGCGGCGTCAACGGCTCGATTTACTTCGTCGATGATAATCTTGTCGCGAACCGGCGCGCTTTGCGCGAACTGCTCCCTCATCTCATTCAATGGCAAAAGCGCAATGGCTACGCGGTCAGTTTCTCCTGCGAAGCAACCCTCAATATTGCGCGCTCGCCCGAGATCCTTTCTCTCATGCGCGAGGCGGCGTTCGAGACGATATTCTGCGGGATCGAGACACCCGAGCCAGAGGCTTTGAAGGCGATCGACAAGCGGCACAATATGGCTGTGCCGATCCTTGATGCCGTGCGTGCCATCAACCGGCATGGGATGCAGGTTGTCTCCGGGATTATCCTTGGCCTCGACACCGACACCAGGGAATCGGGCACGCGAATTCTCGATTTTCTGGAAGAGTCTCAAATTCCAATGGCGACAATCAATCTGCTGCAAGCCTTGCCGCGCACGCCGCTCTGGGAGCGTTTGCAGCGGGAAGGCCGGCTTCTCGACGAGAACGATTCGGAGCGCGAATCGAATGTGGATTTCAAATTGCCCTACGAAGACGTGCTGGCAATGTGGCGTGAATGCATGGCCAAGGCCTATCAGCCCGAGACGCTATTCGCCCGCTATGAATCTCAGATGCGCGAGACCTGGCCCCATCGTCTGCGGCGTCCGTGGAGCAGGCAGCGCCTGTCGCCGTCCAATGTCGTCAAGGGCCTTGTGATCCTGACTCGTTTATTCTGGTTCGCGGGCGTGCGCGGGGACTACCGGCTGACATTCTGGAAATTCACATTGCGCCGTCTGATGCGCGGCCAGATCGAACCTATCTTGAGCGTTGGCTTATGCGCCCACCATCTCATCATGTTCGCGCGCGATGCCTGCGAGGGCAGGGGCAATGCGTCGCATTACTCGGCGAAGGCGCGCGTGCTCGAACTCGAAGCTACGCTCCCAAGATAATAACAAGATAATAATCCGGCTCGCCGCGGGGCAAGGAGAGCGGCCAAACGATCCATTGCCGTTTCGCCTCCGTCCATGTTAGCTGCCATCATGCTCGAAGGCTTGCCCCCCAATTACGCAACACATGTCATGCGGCTCTCTTGTGAAGAGGCAATGGCACGCATGATTGCTGATATCATTGTCGAAACCTTTGATCCGGCGGCGACCGCAGCGGCGGCTTTCGAAGTAGCAGCCCCAGACGCGAGCAGCCGGGATAAGGGCCGCTGGGCGGTCGAGGTCTATTTCGGCTTCTCTCCGGAGGAGGCAAATGTTCGCGCGCTCATAGCCGCTGTTGCAGGCGATGCTCTGGCGCGCTCGGCGGCATTTGGCGAGCTGCAGGAGCGCGACTGGGTTGCGGCCTCTCTCGAGGGGCTTGCGCCGGTACGGGCGGGACGGTTTCTTGTGCACGGCGCGCATGGGCGCGGCGCGGTCAGGCCCAATGACATCGCAATCGAGATCGAGGCAGCGCTCGCTTTTGGCACCGGCCATCATGGTTCGACGCGCGGATGTCTTTTGATGCTGGAGAGTGTTGCGCGGCGGCGGCGCCCGGCCGCCATTCTCGATATCGGCACAGGTTCGGGCGTCCTTGCCATTGCAGCCGCCAAATTATTTAAACGCACAATCCGGGCAGGCGATATCGACGCCGTGAGTGTGAAGACAGCGTCTATCAATGCAAAGCGCAACCGCGTGGCAGGCTTTCTGCGCCCTGTCGCGGCTAGAGGTGCCGCGCATCCTGCTTTGAGGAAAGGGAGCCCCTATGACCTCGTGCTTGCAAATATCCTTGCCAAACCGCTCTGCGATCTTGCCCCGCAAATCGCAAGACTAACAGCGCCGCATGCTGACGTAATTCTCTCGGGCCTCCTTCCACGCGACGTTCCAGGTGTTGTCAGTGCCTATCGGAGGCAGGGCATGGTCTTGTCGCGGCGCTTGGATATTGACGGGTGGGTGACGCTGCTCGTGCAGCGGAGCAGAGCCATCCTCCCTCGTTTCAGACTTCATCATTCATGAGCGCTTGCTCACAGGCTAACGGCAAAGCACGGTGGCATGATACAATTGCCGCAGTTTCTGAAGGCCAAGGCTGGGCTTGCCGTCATCACAATTTCGCCGCAGCTTCGGCGCCCGCCTGAGCGATTTGTGCGTCCTGCGGGGATTGTACGCCCGATACGCCGATCGCGCCGATGATTTGGCCGTCCTTCAGCAAGGGCAGGCCGCCTTCAATCGGCGTTGCACCAGGCAGGGTGAGCATGACCATACGGCCATTCGCGACACTTTCTTCCAAGACCTTGGTGGGCCGTTTGAACAAGAGAGCGGTGCGCGCCTTTTCCTGGGAGACGACGATGGACCCAAGCGGCGCTTCGTCGAGCCTTTGCAAGAAGAGCAGATTGCCGCCGTCATCAAGCACGGCGATGGTTACGTTCCACTTGTTCTTCAGCGCTTCCTCTTCAGCGGCAGCCACAATCTGCTTGGCATCGGCCAGGTTCAAGGCTCTTTTCGTATACATCAGCTTGGTCTCCCTCAAGGGTTCTTTGAAACGAGCGTTTTCATTCTTCTAGCTTGGCACCCGCCGGGTACGCCAGTGCCACGCTTGCGGGCGCGATCGGCTAATCGGGGAAAACAGCCTTAAGCCCAGGAATAACCAAGGCGAGGATTGGTCTGAGTACAAAGCAGCTAGAGAAGGGCACTCGCAGCCAGCCGTGCCGGAAAAGCTTAATGAGGGGCATCCGAAGGGCTGGCCTGCTGCGGCCAGCTATCTGCCGCGCATTTAAGCAAGCGGGTCAGCGAGGCTCTCCGGCTAGCTTGTTTCCTCCTGCATCCGGGAGGAGTCAGTCACCGGCTTTAAGGGGCTTGGGCAGCCCGGCCCCCCTGCGGGGCCTGGTCGGCGTGTGCTTCCTCGCTCGCCGTCCCCTGCGAGGCGCCTGTTCCGGCATCCGGCACCGCCTCACCCGTCTGCTTTTCTGGTTCTGCCGGTCCCGCAATCGCCATGCGCGGTTTTTCGATCAGGGCGGGTGTCTCGGAGGACCCGGAAACAGGTCTGAATACCGCTTCTTCCGCAATGCTGGCGGAGGTAAGGCACTGGTCTGGCCTGCGCCAGACAAAGGCGTCGAGCTTTCCAGTCTCCGGTACGGCTGGCAGCCACTGGTCGGACATGACATTTCCCGCGATCCAGATCGCATCGCGCGGTGCGCGTGTCGCGCGCGCCAGCCAATCGCGTGCAAAGCCGGAGTCGCCATGCTCGGCCTCTTCAAGTTCGGCCATGATGAGGCACATCCGGACAGTTGGCCGTTCGCTGGCCTGGATCAAAGGCAGCATGGTCTCGCGGGCTTCCCCATATTCACAGGCAGCGATCGCGGCGCTTGCTAATGTCATATGGCTTTCGGGATCGCGCGGCGCGAGCTTGGCGAGCGTGCGTGCCCTTGCCAGGCGATCGGCGTTGGACTCGCCGGGGCGCAGATCAAGGTAGATCTGTGCCAGATCTGGATGCGGCGCCAGCGGCCATACTGCCTCGACGATTTTCGCCGCCTTGCGGAAACTGCCTTGGCGGGAGAGAATTCGCGCAGCGAGGGCGGCCGCGGGTACGAGATCGGGCACTGTTTTGAGAACCTTCCGGCTGAGACGGAGCGCCTCGCCTGGCTCCTTTTGCTCTTTTTCGAGCGCAATTGCAGTCATCAGGACAGCACGTTGCCGGTCCCTCAGCCTTTTGTCGATCAGACTTCCGCCGCTGTCGAGCGCGGCAAGGGCGCCTTCCCAATCTTTCAGCATGACATGCTTTTCGAGAACGGCGCTCGCTGTCCAGGGAAGGGCGGCGATATTATGTGCGGTGCTGGCAAAATGATGCGCTGCGTCCAAATCCCCGCTCCGTTGAGCGTGGGCGTGGAGGCCGCGGAAGCCAAGAAGGCGCATGTCTTTGCGCTGGGTCATCTCCTTGAATGCAGCTTCGACGGCCCGGAAATCACCGGCAAGCTGGGCAGCTTCGGCCTTCAAAAGCAAGGCCAAAGGCTCTTTGGGAAGATGTTTCTGCGCCTCGGCAGCCGCTTTGATGGCAAGCCCTGTGTCACCCGTGCCGACGGCGATGAGACCGCGGGAGAGGGCAGCATAGCCTTTTTCACGTCGGCGGGCACGGCTGGCAACCGACAAGGCAGGGGGAAGCGCAAAGGCAAAGCGGACAAGATTCCAGAGCAGGATCAATGCGGCGGTGAGGGCGAGCACAGCCCCAAGCGCAACCATTATCGAAGTTTCGATCTGGTAGCCTTGCCAGTTCAGCATGATTTCGCCCGGCCGGTCGACAAGCCAGGCCACGCCGAGCGCCAAGGCAATAAGAACAAGGAGGAACAGCGGAACCCGGATCATGTGTTTCTCGTCGAGAGCTTCGATTAGGTCTCAGCGGGCGGAAATTACGATTTTGGCTTACCCACGGCAGCCACGGCGTCGCTTTCGATCTTTCTTGCGGCATTGAGAGCGTCGAGCCTTGTCTTCGCGGCATCGCCCCAGCTTTGTGAGGCCGCGGCCGCTGGGCTTGGCAGCTGACTCCAAGTTTGATAGGCGCCTTCGAGATCATGGTCCGCAAGGTCTTTTTCGATATGCGCAACGAGGCTTTCGATGTCCGTCTCCTCGCTCTCGCCCGTGCGATGAATATGCACGAGATCCTTGGCGTGGCGGGTCACGCGATCAAGGAAATTCTCATCGGGGCTGCCTTGCCTGGCCGGATCGCTCGCAATAATTGCCGGGGCAAGAGCCTTGAATTGCACAGCGAGCTGATGTTCGCTCGAGACGGAAGAAGCAGCGGCAGCCCGCAGGGGGGCAAGGGATTGGGCGCTGACGCCAAGATCTTCAAGATGTGCAAGTTCATCTGAAAACCGCACGCCGCTTTCGAGCTTATGGAGCAGGCTCTGTGCGACGACAGCGATCGCCTGCTCACGTGCTCCCTGTGCGGCCAGCGGGCTCTCGTGCTCCCCCTGTGATGCGCGAAGTTCGGCTTTGGGTGCCGTAAGGGCAGTTTGAAGCGAAGCGACCTTCTGCTCGAGTGAGTCGATCCGCGCATTCAGAGGTCCAAGATCGGGCGCCTCGGAAGCGGCCAGGCCGGCCGTCCCTTCCTGAGGAGGAGCCGCAGCAGGCTGAGAAGCAAGCTGCTTTTGCAGATCCGCCTCTGCGGAATTCGCCAAATCGGCAGCTTTGCTGGCAGCCTGCTCGGCGGAAGCAAGGCGAGCCTCAAGAGCCGCGAGCGCGGCGGGTGTGACGGCTGTATTGGTCTTGCCCTCGATTGAATCAAGGCGCGCGCTCAACGCGGCGATTTGGTCTTTGGATGCAAAATCACCGGGCTGAAAAGAGCCTTCGAATTGGCGCATCGCGAGGGTGCCGCCGAAACCCAAAATACCGCCCGCGATCGCTGTGACAGCAAGCGCGGCAAAACGCAGCCCCGGTTTCGCCCCTCCGGGCGCCTTCGCGGGTGCCTCCGTCCCGGACGGGATGCCGGGAGGTGCTGGTGCGCCCGTTACTTCTGGCTCGTCTTGCGGATGAAGCTCTGCAGCGCTCATTGGCATTTCCTGGTTTGCCGTTTCCTGGTTTGCCGTTTCCTGGTTTGCCGTTTCCTGGTTTGCCGTTTCCTGGGATGCCGTTTCCTGAGACCCCGTTTCCTGGGGTGGCGGCATTTGCTGGAGCGGGAGCATTTCCTGGGGCGAGCCCGTCAAATCTGGCCCGGCGGCTGGCGTTGAATGTTCTGATTCGTGGTCGGCCATCGCGCATCCTCGATTTGGCGCCCTTGTAAAGGAACGCAGTGGCTTGCGCAACGGGCTGTCCCGCCATTGTCCGTAAGGGTTTAAGCACTCCGGATTCCTCAAGCGCCGGCACTGTGACCGAAACCCAATTCGCAGATTGCGAAGATAGCTGCGGCGGAAAAAGAACCGCTGCGCCCATTGCCCGTCAAATAGGCATCACGCGGCATTATTACAACAGAAATAACTTTACATAACGCCTTGCCCTCAAAACCAGAGGTTCCTGGTTGAGCTGGCGCTTACCGCGATATATTCAAGTTACTTAAAATCGCCGGCATGCGAGGCTGAATTCGGTTTTTCTGACAGGGCTTCAGAATGACACAAGGAAAACACATCCAAAGATACGGCGCCGCCAAGCGGGCAAAGCTCTGTTTGATCGCCGCTTTGGCGGTCAGCCTCCCAGGCGCCGCACGTGCAGACGATTTGCCCGTCCCGCAACCGGTGCAGGACGATGCCGCAACCAACCCGATCGCCGATTACTTCCTGCACTGGTTTGACCGGTCCGAAGCGGCGAAGGCAAGCCAGCCGCATTGGATGACGCCGATCACGACGATCACGCCCCGGCTTGAGCAGGAGTACAGATATGACCAATCCCAACAATTTCTGGAAAACGGCTCAGAACTGAACAATTATTTCTCTGGCAAGGGCCTGGAGTTGATTCCGACTCTTACCAACGAAATTCTGATCAATGTTCCGGATTTTCAGCAGCGGCTGCCGGAGGGAAGCAAGGTTTCGCCCGCAACGGGTTTTACCGATGGGAATTTCGTAACGATCAAGCAGCGGATTCTCAGTGCCAACGAAGAAAATGGAAACTATATTCTCACCGCTTTTCTGGGATTCCAGGCGCCAACCGGCATAACCGCCTTTACGAACAGGCCAGCGTGGATTGTCACCCCCACGATCGCGGGCGGCATGGGTTGGGGCGATTTCGACTTCCAAGCCACGCTTGGCTATACGCTCCCGACGGACAATCAGCACATCGTCGGCACATCACTCCTCACCAGCCTGACCTTGCAATATCACTTCCTAAACTATTTCTGGCCGGAATTTGCTTTCAATGACACGCAGTGGACGAGCGGCGTGCGGGCGGGCAGAAACCAGCTTCTCATCGGTCCGGGGATCATGTTTGGCCGGTTCAACATCTATAAGGACCTGGTGAAGTTCAACTTCGGCATCGCCTATCAGGTGGCGGTTGCCCCCGACCACGCCATAACCAGCCCTCTCACGCCCCTCTATAACCACGGCTTGATCCTCAGTGCGCGCGTGACCTTCTGAGGGCCTTCTCTGGATCGCTCCAATCAAAGGGGGAACTATGCGTTGTCAGTTTCTGTTGGCATCTGTGAGCGCCATAGCCCTAACCGGATCCGCTTTTGCGGCGGACCTCACGCCGCTGCCCGTTCCGGCTTTTACCTGGGCAGGCGCCTATATCGGCGGGCAGGCTGGTTATGCGTGGGCGCCGGGCGCGAATAGGATTAGCGGTGTTGACCCTTACAGCGGCATCGCGTTCGCGAGTTCCATCGGTCAAACCCTGAGCGGTGTGATTGGCGGCGCCAATGTTGGCTACAATCTCCAATTCAATCAATGGGTGATCGGCGTTGAGGGATCCGTTGACGGAACCAGCCTCACCAACACCGCCGGTCTTGCTTTCCCTGACGGCACCAGCCTGACAGCGCACACGGGCATCCCCGTCCAGGGCTCCATTCGCGGCCGCCTGGGATTCGCTTGGGACAGGTTCCTCATCTACGCCACAGGCGGCGTTGCCTTTGGCGAGTTCAACTCCCAATACAATTACGGCGGCTTTGGCTTGGCTGTCGGCAGGACTCGCCTCGCACCCTTCTTTGGTTCAAGCTATTTTTCGGAAACTCAAGCGGGTTGGACGGCTGGCGGCGGCGTCCAATACGCAATCACCCCAAATTGGTCGGTACGCGCCGAATACCGCTACACGGACTGGGGAAGCTTCAACGAGCTGCTCTTCGGCAGCACGGCGTTCCCCAAAGGCTTCCGGAATTTCGGCTACTATGGTGACCGCCATTTGCAGCAAAACCAGGTTCAAGTGGGCTTCGACTGCAAATTCGATCTGTGGACCATCGCCCCGGCCGCCGCGAAATACTAAGCAGTGGTTTTACTGCCTTTGCACGGGTCTTCGTCACTTTCCGTGGAGCAAATTGTCAAGGCGTGCCTTCCGTGCACGGGAAGACATGCGGAAGAAAATTGAAGCGGCCTTATCCTGCGGCGGCTGAAACGCCATGTTCGTGAGCGCAGCAGAGGGCCGCGTCATCGGTCCGGCCGCAGGCTGGCAAATCTCTCCCGTTCCTCCACTGGTGATACGCGCCCTCAATGCGCACTACATAATTCTGGCTAAAGCTTTTCTGTCCGTGCTCATACCGCGCGCAAGTGGAAGATCGCCCTTCCAATCTGCGAGGAGACGAACCTGCCACTCATCGATGCGCCGGGTGTGCAGAGACAAGCCGCAAAGCCACCCTCCGGTATGGCGGTGCCGCCGGCGCAATTTCTCAAATACCGGGACGTATTGGATGGAAGAAACACAGCAAAGGCGCGGCCGAGCATCGCGCATGAGACGCTTATGGATGACAAATTGTCTAGCTGTCAGGAAATGGTGATTTCAAACGTCATTGCTAGCGGAGCCTTTCTGGCGTGAACCCGGTTTGTTGCTTCACTAAAGTGCTGTTTGTTCTCTCTACAGACGAAGGTCCATGCGTCAAACGGGCCGGTTTGAATTGTGAATGGGCTCTGAAAGAGCTTCGGCTGGTGTGGAACATGGATGATCAACCGATAGAACCAACAGCTCATACATGCGCTGCAGCCGCGCGCTGCGTCACCCATCTGCGTGAAAGGAACATTACATGAGCTTTATCACCGGTGTTTTTCAAAAACGGGAGGTGGAGGCGGTTGCTCCCGCTTCCGTTGAACGCCCAATTGTCAATCTGAAAGATACGATGATTGCCATGGCTGCGCTGTGCGCCTTCTTCATTGGCGTGCGAATCTATGAGCAGTTCTTCTACAAAACAGCCGGAATAGATGCCTTTTCTGACGAGTTTCAACTTTATTGGGTGTCTGTTTTGTACATCATGTCTATGACAGAAGTGATCTGCTTTCTTGGTTTGATCGCCTATCTTTGGAAAACCCGTGACCTTGATGTTGCAAGGGTCGAACCGCGTGAAGAGCTTCGCCGGATTTTCTATCTCTTGGGCTGGATATTGGTTTACGGGCTCGCCTTCTATTGGGGTGCAAGCTACTTCAATGAACAAGATGCCGCCTGGCAGCAGGAAGCTTACCGCCATTCAGCCTTCATTCACCTAAATCTTATCAAGGTATTCGTGGCGATCCCAGTCTACATCATCGCCGGAATTGGCGCCTTTATGTATGCCCGGACTCGCCTTCCAGCCTTTGCCTGCAAGGGCGTTTCTGTTGCTTTCGTGTTTTTCGTCTTCGGACCCTTGATGATTCTCCCTGCAGCTGGCTTCGCGGAGTGGGGCAATACCGTCTGGATCATGGAGGAGTTTTTCGTTGGTCCGCTCAATTGGCCATTCGTGTTCTTTGGCTGGTTTTCCCTCGGAATATTTGGGGTATCGCTCCAAATCCTAGGCCGAATGCAGGAGCTTTGCGCCGGCTGCGAAGATCTGCCTGCCGCACCGACGGAGTGATTTGCAATCCGCGCGGAAGGTTCTCTGTGGCGCCAATCGTCATTCGCATTTGATGTGATGATGATTGGCCCTTCCTGCAAGAGCGATGGCCATTATCCACTCGCCCCTCTGATGCTCGTTAGGCGGAATTGCTTTACTTTTTTTGAGTCAATTTTTTAAGGCAACGTAGCGGAACGGCTCCAGCTTCAACCGTTATAGAGGCAGTGCGCCCAGCTTCACAGATGCGAAAGCGCGCCAGAGAAACAGGGATGACCCTCTTGCTGCCCTAGCACCGTGCCGCCGTCATCATCATGTTTCTCGCTACGGTCCTGAGTTACGCGCCCTGCGCGATGGCCATAAAACGAGCTATGGCTATCACAGGCGGATTTCACTGGTGGAGAAGTGCCGGGCAAACTCCAGATTGCTTCCATGCGAAGTGAGCAGATTACATTCAGACGTGGATATCCGGCATAAACGAACAGGACGGAGAAAACGCATTCTGTGGCGGATTATCTCACGCCAAATCGTTTGAGCATTATGGGAAATGCCTTGGCTCGAAAGAGCCAGAATTCACGCAGCCTAACCTGAAGCGCCGGCGCCACGCGCTCGCAACTGGCGGTAGTTGAGACGCGGGGAGAACCTTAGAAGCAATGAACCTCAAAGCATATTATCTGCCGCTTGCCATTCTCCTTTTCCTGGGAAGCACGCCTCGATCCATCGCGGCTTATGGTGATCGCTCCCGGCCTGACGCGAGTTTGCTGGGGCAAGCATTCGCTGCGGCCTCCGTGCCGGAGCTGAACGCCATCGAGCCGTCTTCACGGAAGCCCGCAAGTTTAAGACAGCGGTTTGCGCATGCGATCATTGTCCGCACATCTCCAGAAAAAGGCGGAGTGGCGCCAAAAAACATCGAAAAAGTTGAAGTCTGGTACGACGCCAGAATCCGGAATGAATTTGTTGCTCTGGCTGTCATCAATTCCGCGGGCGAGCGCGTGGATAAACATGACGCAGCCATTGATACCTTCGACCGAAGCCATGTCTCAACGAGTGTTGAAGCTTTGCCGCCGGGTGAGTACACGGTGCGCTACCGGGCGATTTCCGCTGATGGTCATCAGGTAAGCGGTACATGGGTTTTCCAAGTGACCGGCCAATGAATGAAATTTATAGGATTATGGTGGAATTCCTGCGCAAAGGAGCGAAACCAATGAAATTGCGTCACTGGATCAATTGGCAATTAAGCATTTTAGTACTTGTATCGATAGTATTTTTATACCCGCAGTGGCAGGCGCTCTGGCAAATGCGTAATGCGTCCTCGGATGAAGGGAAAAATCTACCGTCTTGTCTCAAGGTGAGTGATTTCTATTCGGTGCACCTTACAACATTTTTTCTGCCGGCCGCCTTGGACGATGATAGCAGTCGAAGAGAAAAAGTTATGATATATAACCAGTATTGTGACCGGGTACCTGGAACAGGAAAGGTGATTTTCACAATCGATCTTATGGAGCAGGATGCGAGGGACAAATCTGTGGCACTTTCACTTTCGCGATACAGCCCGCAAGGCCAGCTCGCTCCGGTCAAGGCTCTGCCCGCGAGTCCTCATCCCCGGGGAGTGATGACGCTGGACGTTCCGGTTATGGAGCGTGGCAAATATCTGCTCAAGGTTGCGTTCGGTGAAGCAAGGACCAAAGACGACATTATCGAGATGCCGATCATTGTGGGTGAATGAATATTCGATGATTGAGCTGGCCGTTTCCATATCGGAATGACTTTCGGATGTATGGGAATGATGTGATGGATCTATGGTTACGGTGCAAACTTTCGAAACCGGTACAAAGAAGTGCTTGAAAGCATGAGCCAACTCATGCAGACGGTCGATCCGCCATCCGTGCGGGAACGCACCGGGGGAACTCCGCAAGGCGGGGTTGTTAGTCCCGTCTTGGCCAATTTTTTTTCTGCATTATGCGTTATACGTTCGATGTCTGGATGACACGCACGTTTCCTGGCGTTCCTTGGTGCCGCTATGCAGATGATGGACTGGTGCACTGTAGGACCGGGCAAGAGGCGCAAGTCATCACGGATGCGCTGAAAGCAGGACTTGCAGAATGCCATCTGGAAATGCATCCGGATAAAACGCAGATCATCTGCGATCTCTCCCATCCTGCAGAATGCCAAAACTACTTCGCCGCCGCAGGATATGGATTCACCTGAGCATCGCCGCTCTAGTGTCAATCACAGTCAAATTTTTCAGCCAGCTTACAGATTCGCTATCTCTACGGCATATTTACCTGCTCGAAGAGCCGCGTTGTCGTTAGAAGGATCCATCTATTTTCAATTTTTTTAATCGATAGAACTTTGCCCGCGCCGGGCAGCACTGAACCTCGCCTCACAACATAGAAGCCCCGGCCGCCTTGGAGAAGAGCAGCTCCATTATAAACGAATCTTAATAGATAGGAGCCGGAGCTTTCGCTTGGCGGCGCCGCCTTCCCATCAATATTGGTTATAGCTGCCGTGGCAGGTGCTGCCGCTTTAATACTACCTGTCAAAATCGAGCCGGTAACATCAAAGTCAATGGCTGGCTTATCAAAGAACCGGCTTTTCCGAATGCTGGTTTGAAGGGACCGGGTATGAAGCTTCCTCGTAAACTTGCCAAGCTGATGACCTCCCTCAAGCGCCGCATGACGGGTACTCTGACTGATCATCGAGGCAGCGAAGATAAGCGATCCAATCGCAGCGGCAACACCAAGGGCGCTTAACCTTCTATCTGCTGCCTGCGCAGAAATCTTGGCGGGACGGGTAGCCCTTTGTTTTGGTGAGCGCTGTTTCAAAAGCTCGCGTTCTGCAATTTCCGAAGCTCTGCCGCTCGGCAATAGGCCAAAAGGAGAAAAGTGTGCCATGGTTGAGCCTTCCAGCTGGTTTGACTACATTTGATCATCCTTGGGCCTATCAAACCGTGTGGTGGAGATCAGAGCTGACACTTCTTTGGAATAAATCATTTCTTCAAGTAATGAATTCTTGCGCATCCTGAAGCGACGGAAAAAGGCGGCGTCCCAGCATAGTCTCCATTTCCACGCTCCCGTCCATGAACAGAACATAGGCACGGTCTTTCAGCCAGCCGCGTTCGACAATCTTCCTTGGCTGCTCCGGACGGCGGGTTCTCGTCTCACTGCCTGGCTTGGAGCTTCTCTCAATTACAGAGACGAAAAATCTGTCCAACGCTCGAAATCCGGTTTGTAAAGCGCCGAAAATGGCCATTCCAAAACCGGTCAGCATGGTACATGGGGCGATGACCGGTATATTAAAATGGTCAAGGTACATGGAGCGCCCTGTAGCACTTCCAAGAAATTCCGCCAGCTCTGGTGCGGTGAATAGAAGAACCCAGCCCAATGCGACGATCATAAACCCAACCCATGTAAGTCTGGCAAATATCATCTTATCGGCCTTTCGCTGAATCAAACCACTAGATTAAGGGAATGGAAATGCGAAGTCTGCCATAATTGGAACAGAAACAAGGTGATACAAGATATCAATTCATTTTGAGATCTCACGCTTTGGAACATAGGTAAATTCCTCCACAAGCACGTCTTTGATGATCTCTTTTCCGAGACGCTGATTGATCTTTTGAACTAGATTCTTGGTGAGACCCTGCAAGTCATATTTTTCCAGATGGTCGAAATCCACTTCAGAGGTATAAAGCACGCGAAACGCCTCATCAGTTATGAAATCGTCTGGTGGAACAGATAATTCCTGCAAACTCCTGCTGTCCGCCAAATAGATGAATTGTGCGACTATATACCCTTGGACAGTTCCATTTGAGATCATTGGAACATTTATCGGAATTGTCTTCTTACGCTCGAGACCCCCAACATTTTTTTTTATAGTTGTTGTAGTAGTTTCTGCGGTCCTGGATCTCCAGGTAGCAGACAGATAAGCCGAAGAAGAGGTAGCTGCGATAATCCAGATACAGCTAGCGATAAATCTGATCATCGTGACTTATCCACGACGAGGGGAGTGTAAGTGCCATCGGATTCATGATCTTGGATGGTACGGGTGATAGTAGATGCGAGAGCGCGAACTGCATCCAAATGAGCTTGAAGTATCATAAGATTGTTTTCCAGCTTCACTCGCAATCGTTCCAGCAACGCTTTTTGTTCATGGGCAAGATAGTTGTGGTCAAGTGAGCGCATTACATTTATTGCTCGGCTCAATTCGAGGAGCCCATGGCGCTTCTTGTGATTGAAGTCATCGAGCGAGACCAATTTATGGCTAGACAGCATCGTTGTTTCCTCTTCAAGGAGACATTCCAGCCGTTCGACGGCATTATTGAACACCGCAAAAGCAATTTCAGCCTGAGCATCTTTCTGAGATTGTTTCATGTTCGCACAGTGTAGATGATCAGGCCGAGTCTGACGCTCGATTATGCCTCAATCAGAGGTTTACTTGCTATAGACAATCATGACTGTTTAAATGGCGTTGGAATCTTAGGCGTGAGTTCTGACTTGTTAGGAACAGATGACTGGCTTGCGGTTGATTTATGAGGAGCCGCTTGCGGCATGATGCCGAGATCGACAGTTTGCCCAACCTGGGCAGCTAATTGATCCGCGAGGAACGATCGCCAGATGCTCCCCTCCGTACCGCCGCCAAAAAAGGCACCTGACTCCTTCGGGAGCATACTCTCGATGAGGTTTTTCAAAACGAGCTGTTCAAGGCCTTTATATGCCTTCGTTCGTGCATCCGCCTCAGGGAGATGATCAGCGGATTTTGTAGTATGCCCGACAAAGCCGCTCGTTACATTTTTAAGGTGCAGGAAAGTATCAGTTAACATCTGGCCAAAGCCAGTATTCAACGCGCAGCCACTAGCTTCGTCCGGCGAAAGCTTTTCAACGGCGAGACGCGATTTTGCCGGGCCAGCTGCCCTTACAACGTCAAAAACGATATCTGTGACAGGATTTATCGCCACGGGGTTGCTGCTTATAAAGCTGAATTTAAGCTATGGTAATTTAGCAACCTTGCGGCTGGCTTATGAAGACCGCCGCAGAGCACCCTCGATCAACTCGGCGAGCTCGCGAAGGCCATCTTTTTGGCGCTCTTTGGCCTCAAGATCTGCTGCAAGTCGGCTGGCACTACGAAGACATCTGCGCGCATCTAAGCAGTACTCCTTTTGCGCTGTTAACTGTTTTGCCGTTATTGCAAGTGTTTCAGTGGTAAATTGCAGTTTTCGTATTGCCATTGAATAAAAAATGGTATTCACGGTAGACTGTTCAGAAATGAATCTGAGCAGGCTACGTTGTTGATTTTCGTGTGCTACCATTTTTGATTGAAGATCAATCAGAGACCATTCCGCTAGCCGGTTGAGTTTGGTTTGCACAGCAAGGAGCCGCTGTGATCTACGGAGCCGTTCACTCATCCAATGCCGCAATCATAGAAATGCGGACGCAGCCGTGAGGCATCGTTTCGGCACTTTTCCAGCTTTGTATCCGTAAAGCCTAGGGAGGCAAGAAAGATAACCGGGGAGTTCATCGGATTTATCCCTCTGCCAGCCAAGCCGAGAAGGCCGCATTGAAAATCTCCATAAATGGCTTACAGGTTGCGTAGAGCAGCAATAATCCGCCTGCCAGAACCGCGGGAGACGTCATGAAATAAACCGGGATTTGAGGAATGAGTTTACCAGCAAGACCAATCACGAAATTGACAATAAGCGCGTAAACGATGAAAGGGCTGCTAACTCGTAAGGAAATAAAAAAAGATTTGGTGAGGCAATCTGTGACTTGAACGAGGTCGACCCTGGCATCGAACCATCCGGATACCGGCAGTGCGGAATAAGACGCGCAAAGACCGCGTAGAACCTCCCAATGAAGATCCGTTAGGAATATGAGAACGGCTGCTGATAGGGTGATCAGAGTGCTAATTGCTGGGAGCGATTCATTTTCATCTATCGGCCCCGCAAGTGCACTAGTTAACCCGATTGACATAGCAATGGCGCCAGCTAGCGTTTCGAGTGCGCCAAAAAAAATGCGCGCGAGAAAGCCTATTAAAAAACCAGTCATGATTTCAGAAATAAACAAAACGATTATTATAGCCGGATCACGTCCAGATAAATGTCCTTTAATTTCGCCCGCCAACAAGGGCGTTAGCGTCAGTGTCGCGGAGAATGATATGAACAACCGGACATTGGCCGGAATGCGCTGACTTGAAAAGCCAGGCATTAACATGAGACAGCTGCCGATACGGCAAAATATGACAAAGACCGTTAAAACTGCATCAGAGCTGAGCGCAGTCATGAAATCATTCCAAGCGATCTGACTTCGACACCGCGGGCGATTTCGAGATGAGATAAAACAGGAAGAGTGGCAAATAAGCGTTCGGTGACCATCCGGACATAAGGCCGGGTTTCAGGCGTTGCAACAAGAACGAAATTATGGTGCTGATCCATGCGCTGACGAATGGCGGCGGATGCCTCCTTGCCGAAACTCTCAATTAATGCCGGGTCAAGATCAAACTCTACGATGTCTCCTTTTGCATCCCGCTTCAAGCTCTGGTGGAAGGCCAAGTCCCATCGATTACCAAGGCGCAAAATCTTGAGGACTCCGCCATCGAGAAGATCCCCGCATATCTGCTGAGCCATTCTCATACGCACATGTTCGGTGACTTGTTCGGCACGCCGTGTGTGGGGGACGATTTCAGCGATGGCTTCGAGAATGAGGTGCAGGTTCCGGATGGAGATCCGCTCAGAGAGTAACGACTTTAGAACCGCCTGTAGTCCTGAATATGAAATGTGTGAAGGACAGATATCATCGATTAAACGTTTGTATTCAGGGCCAAGACGATCAAGTAACGCCCGCATATCTTTGTAGGAGAGAAATTGCGCAAGATTACTGCGAATGACTTCACTCAAATGAGTAAGTAACACGGATATGTTATCGATTGGAGTAAATCCTTCGCGGGTTAGCTCATTTATAAAGGCCTCAGAAACCCAAATAGCTTTCATACCGAAGGCTGGCTCCCGCACTTCATCGCCGGGCAATTCGGGTTTCCGGCCATCTCCAAAGATAACAAGGAAATCACCAAGCCTAAGCTCATGTGTTGCGACGAGAGTGCCATGCACTTTGATCTGATAGGACTTCGGAGGAATGGAGAGACTGTCTGAAAGTTTTATGTCCGGAACAACAAATCCATATTGCTTTGCGAACTTCCGGCGCATTTTTGTCACGCGGCTTGCTAACTCGTTATGCGAAGCTAGCAGCTTCGTGGCGAGCTGTTTGCCAAGGCATAGCTCGATTTCAGCCGATCTCATCGACTCTTTGACCGAGTCCCGCGCCTCTTGCTGTTTTTTCAGTTGCGCTTCCGCCGCGAGTTTCTTTTGCTCCTCGCTTTGTTTGGCAATCTGCTTTGGCACCGCATAACCGGCAAAAGCCATCACCCCGCCGAGAAAGGCAAAGGGAAATGCTGGAAGTCCAGGCATGATTGCTAGGGTGAACATGAGCAGGGCGGCTACGGATAAGGCGCGCGGATATTTGACGAACTGACTGAGAACCGCTTTCTCTGTCGCGCCTCTGGTCCCTCCCTTCGAAACGAGGAGCGCTGCAGAAAGTGATACGATGAGGGCAGGAATCTGAGAAACCAAACCGTCTCCAACCGAGAGCTTCGTGAAGACATCGCCTGCTTCACCAAGCGGCATATTGTGGCGGGTCGCGCCAATAACGATTCCGCCGAATATGTTTACAGCCAGGATGATAAGTCCCGCCACGGCATCGCCGCGCACAAATTTCGAAGCGCCGTCCATCGAACCGAAAAACGCACTCTCCTCTTCAAGCTCCCGCCGCCGGCGTTGGGCTTCCTTCTCATCGATCAGCCCTGCGGAAAGGTCAGCATCGATCGCCATCTGCTTGCCAGGGATGGCATCAAGCGTAAATCTCGCTCCCACTTCAGCGATGCGCGTGGCTCCCTTGGTAATCACCACGAAATTCACGGTCATGAGGATGGCAAAAACGATCAGGCCAATGACGAAATCGCCACTCATCACAAGTTTTGAAAAACCGCCAATTATATAGCCTGCAGCCATCAGCCCTTCCGGGCCGTTGGAGAGAATCAACCTCGTGGTCGCAATATTGAGGGCCAAGCGTAGCAAGGTGGCGACGAGGAGAACCGTTGGAAAAGCCGAAAAGTCTAAGGGCCTCTCGATCCAAAGCGCGACCATGAGGATTAGCACCGCCAATGCGATCGAGAATGCCAGGCCGATATCGATCAAGAATACGGGGATTGGTAAAAAGAATATCGAAAGTATCGCTACGATTCCGCAGGCAAAGCCGATATCACGCGCGCTCTTTTTCTGTGCTCCTGCGGAACCAGACAGTAAAATATCGGACATTCAGCTTCCTTTGGCACGGTAACCTGAAGCATTCTTTCGGATTAAGCTTGTGCGAGGATGACGAATTTCGTGATGGCTCTCGGCCCAAAGGGCCCTAATCTCTTTTAGCCGCGCTTCATGCAAAAACGGCGAGTTCAGGGAGAGCCTTGAGGCTTCAGCGAGCGCTTGTGCAACTGGGCGCTAAGTTTCTATATTCACACGGGTAAAGAGCTTGCATCCTTCGCTTTCTGCGGCCATCTTACAAAACATGGCAGTTTCTTTGGAATTTCCGCGCGATCCGGCGTACCTTGGCGGCAATAGCGTGGTCCGTCTAAACGAACGGTCGAGGGAAATATTCCGTCTCATCGTTGATTGCTATCTTGCGAGTGGAGACGCGGTTGGGTCGCGGCACCTTGCACGGCTTCTTCCCACACCATTGTCGCCAGCCTCGGTCCGCAATGTGATGCAGGATCTTGAAGAGCTTGGGTTAATCTATGCGCCGCACACAAGTGCGGGGCGGCTTCCGACAGAACTTGGCCTTCGCTTTTTTGTCGATTCGATGCTCGAGATTGGCGACGTCAGTCAGGAGGAACGGGAACAGATCGAGGCCCAGGTTAAAGCTTCCTCGCAGGCGCGGACGCTTGAAGCGCTGCTCGGCGACGCGATGACCATGCTATCGGGGTTGACACGAAGCGCCGGCCTTGTCGTCACGACCAAGGAAAACGCCCGGCTCAAGCATATTGAGTTCGTCAGGATAGAGCCGGAACGTGCGCTTGCCGTGCTTGTCGCTGAAGATGGTTCTGTGGAAAACCGGATTCTCCAGATACCGGCGGGCTTGCCGCCGTCTGCCTTATCCGAAGCTAGCAACTATCTTAATGCACGCATTCGGGGCCGGACTTTGCCAGAGGTCAAAAGTGAAATTGAGGCCTCGCATAAGCTGGCGGAGGCGGAACTGGGTGAATTGACCGCCCGGCTTGTCGATGCCGGGCTTGCTAGTTGGACAGAGTCGTCAGGGCATGGTGCTCAGTTAATCGTCCGGGGGCAAGCCAATCTGCTCCAGAATCTTACGGCGATCGAGGATCTTGAGCGGATCCGCTTGCTTTTCGCTGATCTCGAGACAAAGAAGGATGTGATCGATCTGCTCAGCCGTGCCGAAGGCGGAGACGGCGTCCGGATTTTCATCGGTTCAGAAAACAAGCTTTTCTCTCTCTCTGGCTCCTCGATGATCGCGGCACCTTTCCACGACCGGGAACAGCGCATCGTTGGCGTACTCGGTGTTATTGGTCCGACACGGCTCAATTATGCGCGTATTGTGCCTATGGTGGATTTTACGTCCAAAGCTGTCGCGCGCCTGCTTCAAACACGATAAGTCCAGCAGAGGGCCGTTGCCTGGCGTAATGGCTGAGCCTGCGGGTAAAGCGGCGCTCTTTGCGCCGCAGTCCAATTCCGGCTGCGAATCGGCGAAGGCTGGTGGCAAACGGCTCGTTCACCGGCGCCCATGGGTAGCCAAGCTTGCACCCCGCAAGAGAGGTACCGGTATTAGGATGCCAGCGCCATCTCAATGACGAAATCAAGGTCGCTGGTACGGAACGGCTTTTGCAAAACCTTGACATCTGCATAGGCTGCATCAAGTGCTGCCGCATCATAACCGGACACGAAGACAAAAGGAATTCTGCGAGATCTCAATAATGCCGCGACCGGATAACTCGACGTGCCATTGAGATCAATATCAAGGATTGCAAAGTCCGGCTGTGATGCCGCTAGAAATTCCAATGCGCCTTGAACCGATGCCGTGACCTCGGTGTTTTTACATCCGATCTCGCCAAGCATGTCCTCGATCAACATGCTGATAATTGGCTCATCTTCAAGGACTAAGATTCGAATGCCGGATTTGCTTTTCAAAAAGGTACTCCGAAGGAAGGCGACCATTAAAACGGCGGATTTTCAGCATGGTTCCCGAGCAGGCAAGCCGAAATGCAGCGCCGGCCAATCTGTTTAATGAGCCTCTCCGGGCCATGCGGATGAACCTTTCTCCCGTTTCTTGGCAGGCCGGTCCAGAGAACGAGGAGTAACCTCAATAAAATATATTTTTAAAGACAAACTGACGTTCAGCATGAGAAGTATCGCCCACTTTAATCATCCATCACGCTTCTTCCGCACGAATTCTCGCGGGAAACCAAACTCTGCTTGGCGCTATTCTATGTTCATTGGCATATGCCGCAGTTGACCATAAGCGGGGCCGTTCCGCCGTGTGCAAGGCATAATATGCGTCAAGCTGTCTGCCGCCGGCAAGGGGCGTAAGGCCCGCGAAAGCTTTATCAAGTTCAATCCAAGCTGAACGTTTCCCGCGGTGCCTTAGCAGATTTGTCTCGCCCGCGGTCCTTTGGCTGTTGTTTTCCCCTCTGATCAACAGCGCCAATGCACCTAGAGTAGCGCGCGGTTCCGCCACGATGACCGCGTTTTGCTAAAATGATGAGCGCGGGTAATGAGCGTTTCCCAGTTTGAACGATCGGATCGTTTCGAAGATCAAGATGAGTCTCCAAGCAGGACGCTTCTGCAGACCGCGATCATCGAAGCCTTCGCTTTTCTAAAGGCTGGCGCGCGGCAGGAAGCTATCGACCGGATCAAGCCATATCAGGAATTTGCCGCGCGAAGTGACGCCGGCTGCTATATCTTTGGCTTGATCTATTTCAACACCGATAATTTACGCCGCGCGCTCATGTGGTTCGATCGCGCGCTCGCTTTACGGCCTGCCTTTCCAGAGGCACTTTCCGCACGCGCCATCGTCCTTCAAAGGCTGGGTCAGCCCGAGGATGCCCTTCAGTCGTTTGAATCGCTCTTGAAGCTGTGGCCAAATGATGCCGAGGCTTTGTTCAACATGGGCGTTGTCTTGCAAAGTCTTGGACGGATGGCCGATGCTCTTGGTGCTTATGAAAATGCGCTTCGTGCAAATCCCGCACATTGTGAGGCGTTGACAAATCGTGGCGCCTTGCTCGAACGGTTTGGCCGGCTTGGGGAAGCTCTCGCTTGCTTTGAGGAGATTGAAAGAATAAGGCCGGCTGATAGCGCGAACTGGTTCAACAAGGGATCCGTGTTGCAAAAGCTCGGACGCCACGAAGATGCTCTTGCGGCTTACGAAGAATCGGCCCGGCGCGGCCCGCCAGACGCAGAAACTGAACTCAATCGCGGTAACGTCCTTCAGAAGCTCGGCCGACTTGAAGAGGCACTTGCAGCTTATGACTTATCCGCGCAATATCGTTGCGGTTACCCGCAAGCGCTCTACAACAAGGGCATAGCATTGCAAGGCCTTGGAAAGCTCCGAGAAGCCCTTTTAGCCTATGATGCAGCACTCGCGCGGGATCCTTGTCATTATGAAGCTTCGTGCAATCGCGGTAACGTCTTGTACGAGCTTGGTCATCTCGAAGATGCGCTTGCTGCTTTCACCTACACGTTAAAAATCCGCCCCGGATTTGTCCCAGCCCTAACCAACCGGGCAAATGTTCTGCTCCGGTTAGGCCGTGCCGAAGAAGCCATCCTCTCCTGCTCCGAAGTTTTGCGCCGGGTGCCGGAACATTCCCAGAGTCTCGGGATTCAAGGTGCAGCACTTCACAAATTGGGATATTTGGAGGACGCATTAAACTGTCTTGATGAAGCCGTCCGTCTCGATCCCGCGGCGCCGGAGATATGGCTTAATCGCGGTAATGTCCTGCAGGAATTGGATCGTCTTACCGAGGCCGTTAACTGCTATAATAAGGCCTTGCACATCAAACCTCATTATCCGGAGGCCTTGTCTGGCCTGGGAGTAGCCCTCAAAGAGGCAGGCAGGATCGATGAGGCTCTCATTTATTTCGACGAGGCTTTAAAATACAAGCCCTGTTTTCCAGATGCCCGGAATAACCGGGCCGGGGCGCTTCTTCTCAAGGGAAGATTGGAGGAGGGGTTTGAGGATCTCGAGAGCCGGTGGGACCGGACCAATGCACCGCCCAAGACTCTCATCTCCGGCCTGCCGAGATGGACCGGCCAGGATTTAGCAGGCCAGGCAATAATCGTATGGGATGAGCAAGGCCTTGGAGATCTGATTCAGTTTTCGCGTTACGTGCTATGTCTTGTCGAGGCAGGCGCAGATGTTACCTTGTTCTGCCGCAGGAACATGCATCGGCTCTTGTGCACATTACCTAAACCTGTCCATCTTATTGATACGCTAGATACACAAGACAGGTTTGCATTTCAAAGTGCGCTGATGAGTCTTCCTTTCGGTTTTAAGACTTCTTTGGAAACCATTCCAGCACCCGTGCCATACCTTCATCCGGAACCTGGCCTTGTTGTGAAATGGGCCGAGCGAATCGGAAGCGAGGGTTTTAGGATAGGCATTGGCTGGCATGGGAATAAGTTCATCAACCTCCAAAGATCGATACCACTGCCATGTTTTGCGCCGCTCGCTGCAATCGATGGCGTCCGGCTGATCAGTCTCATGAAGGATCAGGCCTCGATCGAGGTAGAGGGAAAAGATGGCCGCTTCATGATAGAGGGCTTGGGCGATGATTTTGACTCGGGGCCCGACTCATTCGTCGATTGTGCCGCAGTGATGGAGAACGTTGACCTCGTCGTCACTTCAGACACAGCCATCGCACATCTTGCAGGAGCGCTGGGAAAGCGGGTTTTTCTCGCACTGAAGCATGTAGCAGATTGGCGCTGGTTGATGGGCCGGGATGACTGTCCTTGGTATCCAACCATGAAGCTTTTCCGGCAACCAGAAAAGGGCGACTGGATGCCGGTTTTTGAGAGGATTGGGAATGAGATTCGTGCCTGTACTGCTGAAAAAGAACGTGCATCAAAGAAGAAAGTATATCAGGGTGTGCTGCCAATACCTGGCGCGGTTGGAGAGTTAATCGACAAGATTACAATCCTGGAGATCAAAGAATACCATATTAAAGAACAAGCAAAACTCGGCAATATCCGGTTTGAGCTCGCGTTGCTGCGGCAGCTCAGGGCAGAGAGTGCCTACACAGGAGAACAATTGGCAAAGCTAGAGGCTGAGCTCAAAGCCGCCAACAGTTTGCTTTGGAACGTCGAGGAGGCGCTCCGGGAACATGAGATGAGAGGCGACTTTGGTGATGCGTTCATTTCCCTAGCACGTCAAGTTTACATGACTAACGATAAGCGTGCACAGGTAAAGAAGAAGATTAATGAACTCTTTGGTTCTGCCATTGTTGAGGAAAAATCATATTCTGCATATAGTTAAATTTGAAGGAGCAATTTTTGCTGTCTTTTTGAGATGCCTGGGCGGAAGCTGCGGCTTCCGTGCTTCGTAAATATGCAGGTACTGTGAGATGCAGGCGATTGCCTCATCATGTACGAATGCGCAATAAAATGCGTTGGTGAGATGTTGACATGCCAGCGATTGTGAGGGCTATATACGCGCGTGCCGTGCACGAATTGCGCACCTTTCCCTTTCGCCTCCGGTTCGATTTGGTATTCAAGCGTTAAGCTGCGCGTCTGCGGCAGCGCTTGACCTCACTCTATTTCAGCATTTTCATCTATCTCGGCCTGTGCAGAGACTTCCATCCGGCGGCGGTCACACTGTCATGTGTATTGTGTAGAGCATGTCCTGATTATGTAAGAACGCACAAGAAGGTGTATCGCTCCTGCATTGACATGCCAGTGATTGTAAGCGCTATATACGCGCGTGCCGTGCACGCATTGCGTCCATTTCAAGGATTCCAAGCGGTGACGCATTTGCCATTTTCCTTGATGAACTAATACATGGAAGGGCCCCGCCGTTCTAATGAATGAGGCGCCGCCAGCCGGAAGCATATTTTTCCATCCAGCTATTGATCAGGCGTGAACTCCGTAGCTGGTCAAGAATCTTATGTGTCTTATCACATCAAAACAGCAATTAGGACAGGCATGGTATCATTCAGTGCAGGCCAGGAAGCGGCTCGCCGCCTCTTGGATGGGCCGCAGCGCTATACTTGTCTTGCAGGCGGTACACGCTCGGGTAAGACTTTCCTTATCGTACGTGCCATTCTGATACGAGCACTTCAAGAGAAAGGTTCACGTCATGCCATATTGCGTTTTAGGGCCAATGCTGCGCGGGCTTCCATCGCACTCGGGACGCTGCCTCAAGTGGTCGATCTTTGTTTCCCTGGCGTGACGCTCAAGGAGCACAGGCAGGATGGCTATTTTGCCCTGCCGAATGGCTCGCGCATTTGGATTGGCGGGCTCGACGATAAAGACCGCGTTGAGAAAATCCTCGGCCTCGAATATGCCACCGTCTTTTTGAACGAAGCCTCTCAGATACCTTATTCCTCCGCATTGGTTGCTTTCACGCGGCTTGCCCAAGTAACGAATGGAATTCGCCAGCATGCGTTTGTAGATCTCAATCCGGTTGGCAAGTCACATTGGACGAATATTCTTTTTGGCGACAAACGTGATCCTATTTCAAAACAGCCACTCAAAGATCCCGAGAATTACCAGCGCGCTTTCTTAAACCCTCCTGACAATGCGGCGAATCTTTCCGGGGAATTCCTGGCAAGTCTCGATAATCTTCCGCAGAGGCAGCGCAAACGTTTTTATGAAGGTGTTTATATTGATGAAATCGACGGTGCACTATGGACCTTTGAGACAATAGACGCAAACCGATGTGCACCTGAGGATATTTCAGATGATAAGCGCGCTGCGGTTGTCGTGGCCGTTGATCCTTCAGGGGCGGCGGGACGAGATGATCTTGGCGCAGATGAGATAGGTATCATCGTCGCGGCGAGAGGATTTGATGGGGATTGCTACATCCTCGCGGACCTTTCCTGCCGCGAGGCTCCGGCGGTCTGGGGCAGGCGGGCGGTCAACGCTTTTCATGAATTCCGTGCCGATTGCATCGTGGCCGAAAGCAACTTTGGCGGTGAGATGGTTCGTGCGACACTCCAGGCGGCGGACCCGAATGTGCCTGTACGCCTCGTGAGCGCGAGCCGAGGCAAGGCAGTCCGTGCTGAGCCAGTCTCCGTGCGCTACGCACAGGGCCAAGTCCATCATGCCGGACGATTTGGAAAACTAGAAGATCAGCTTTGCGCGTTTTCGGTGGCGGGTTACATGGGAGGCGGGAGTCCCGATCATGCCGACGCCGCCATCTGGGCTCTGACGTATCTCTTCGGGAGCGGCGATCATACAGGCATCATCGAATTCTACCGCCGTCAGGCGGAAGGCTCGAGCCGCATATGATGCCGTAAGCATAGGGCGGGGCGTTGCCTTCCTAAGGAACGGCTAAAGGAAATCACCTCAAGCACAAGGAATCAGCATGGCCGAGCGCGGTGCGGGGCAAAGAAGCTGGCCGCTTAGCCCCTATGAGGTCAGTGTCAGTTTTGCTGGGATCAAAAATGCGGAAGAGGCAGCGGATTGGTTCGGCCCTCTCGATCCCATCACGCCGCTCGCGCCGCCCGAGGTTGCCGGACGCCAATGGGACTATCCAGCCGGCTATAATCTTTCGACGCTCCCGCGCCCCTACGAGCCGCTGACCTTCGGAACGCTGCGCGCGCTTGCGGACGGCTATGATCTTTTACGTCTTATTATCGAGACGCGTAAAGATCAGGCAGCACGTCAATCATGGATCATCACTACGCGGGACAAGACGGCACATTCAGTAAGGGACACGGAACGTATCGCAGTATTAAAGAGTTTTTTCGCTCGCCCGGATGGCATTCATGGATTTGCCGATTGGCTGCGTATTTTACTCGAAGAGGTATTTGTCACCGACGCTCCGGCACTCTACATGAGCCGTGACCGGGGCGGCCGGCTGAAAGCGCTTATGCCGCTCGACGGTGCAACAATCAAGCCCGTGATCGACCCATGGGGCCGTCCGCCGCAACCGTACTACGAGGACGGCAAGCTTGTCTATCCTGCTGCATATCAGCAGATCCTGAAAGGATATCCTGCGGTCAATTATTCTGTACGGGACTTGATCTACAGGCCGCGTAATCTGCGCATCAATCACGTTTATGGCATGAGCCCTGTGGAGCAGGTGATCACGACAGTGAACATCGCCTTGCGCCGGCAATCCTACCTTCTCGATTATTTCTCAGAAGGGAATATCCCCGACAGCCTCATCGGTGTTCCAGAAAGCTGGACGCCTGATCAGATCGCCTCCTATCAGAAATATTGGGATGCCTATTTCGATGGCGATCTCAGCCGGCGCAGAAGGGCCAAATTCGTGCCTGGCGGCGTCGCGAAGACTTTCATCCAGACGAAGGAGCCCGAGCTCAAGGGGGCATTCGATGAATGGCTCGCACGCATCGTCTGCTTTGCTTTCTCGATATCCCCACAAGCCCTCATTCAGCCTATCAATCGTGCCACGGCCGAGACTCAAAAGGAGATTGCCGAGGAGGAAGGTCTTGCGCCGATCCTTGCCTGGGTGAAGGCGCTCATTGATGATATTCTTGCGAGCGAATTTGAAGCAGCTGATCTCGAATTAATTTGGAGTGCGGGTCACGAAACTGATCCCGTGGCGCAAGAGGCAATTCTTTCCGGCTATACCTCCAAGGGTATCCTGACCATCAATGAGGCGCGGGCGGCGCTTGGCCGGCCTCCGCTGGCGCAGGCGTCGGCGGGCAAGCCGATGACCCTCACCAATGCGGGTTTTGTTCCGCTGCCGGAATAAAGAAGCGCACCTCGGCTTTCACTACTTTCATCTGTTTGGATGCCAGGATGTGTGGGCGCGCGACCTCAGAATTACCAGGCATCAGACTACGTAACCGGCACTGCCGCTGGACTCGGGAGAGTTTACTACCGCTTGAAGGTTTGTCGAGAAGACACTGAAGGACCGGCAGCGGCTTTTACCCGAGGTGCCTGGCAGTTCGCGTGCCACTTTTTAGATAGTCTGCAGAAACAAAACCACATCGTTTTCAGCTTCTCTAGAGAGAAGCCATCTCGTCCCTCATTCGTTATTCGTAAAGCAAGGAGTATTCATGTCCGTGCTGCGTATGTTCATTCCGATCACAAAGGTCGACGCAGCGCACCGCTGCGTCTATGGCATCGCAACTGCAGAAAAGGAAGATCGCGCTGGCGAGATCTGCGATTATGCCTCCACCAAGCCGCTCTACGAAAAATGGTCGGCAGAGATTGCCAAGTCAACCCGTGGAAAATCTCTTGGCAACCTGCGCGCAATGCATGGAAATGTCGCGGCCGGAAAGGTAACCAAGATCACTTTTAATGATGATGCAAAGCAGATCGAGATCTGTGCCAAGGTCGTCGATGATGCCGAATGGGCAAAAGTGTTAGAGGGCGTGTATACCGGCTTCTCGCAGGGAGGGACCTACGAACGCCGGTGGACAGATACCGAAGGGCGTACACGTTACACTGCGGCTCCAAGTGAAATCTCTCTCGTTGATCTGCCATGCCTGCCGGAAGCGACGTTCGAACTGATCAAGGCTGATGGAACACGTGAACAGAGACGCTTCAGCAAAGAAATGGACACTGTAGCACGGCTTGCGCATATCATTGATGAATTGAACTGGCTGCAAAATGCTGCGGAATTAGAGGAGATGTCCGAGCAGGACGATTCCAATGTGCCAGGTGAGTTGCGCGATCTTGTCTCGCGTACCTCTTCTATTCTGCGCAGCATGGTAAGTGAAGAAACCGGTGAACTCGCACACACTGACGTTTCGCAAGCATCGCCGGCTTCAGCACCTCTTAAGACCGCCGGTCTAAAAAGCAGCAATCTTCTGAAGATTGGCGCCCGCAACAACGAGGCGGATCAAACGAGAATCCAGCACATGCATGACACTGCAGTGGAACTTGGTGCTGTGTGCACGCCGCAGAAAATGTCGCAGGGGAATCTGGAAAAAAGCTTCAACGTCCTTGCTGAAACGCTCGCCGATGTCTTGCGCCGCGTTAAGAATATAGAGGATCAGCCCTTGCCTTTACCACTCGTGGGCCACTCGCGGGTCATTTCAAAAAGCGAGGACCGGATGGATGAAGTTTCCGGCGATGCCGATACACTGCTTTCGAATCCGGATGCTCTTTCAGTTCTCGCCATCAAATTGGCGCAGCGGAACGGCCGGACGCCGCTACGCTAAGCATCTTTTTCCTGCATGACGCCTGAGCGCTCAAGTCGCCTCAGCTGATGGGGCCTTTCGCGAGCCCTCCAGTCACGCAATAGGCATGCGCAGACAGCCTGACCTCATCAGTTAAGACTGACTTCCGAAAACACTCTCGAAATTCCACCGGCTAGGAGCAAGATATGATGACGCAGACCAATGTTCAGGATGTTCTGGACAGGCTTAAGGCAGCGCAGCAAAGGCCGCTTGGTGATCCGCGATTCAAAGGCCTCAGCGGACTCGAAAAGTCCACGTTCTCAGAAAGCGCGAGTGCCACATCGGGGCTGACATTCTACGACTTGGAGCTTGGCGCGAAGTTTCTATATCCGGTATTGACGCCCTTGCGCAACATGATTCCCCGCGTTTCCGGAAAGGGCGGCATCCAGGCTGCATGGCGCGCGGTGACAGCAATCAATACAAGCGGCTTGCGTTTTGGTGTTTCGTCAGCAAATCGAGGCGGCGTCATGGCTGTAAACACACAGTCCTACACCGCAACTTACAAGGGAATCGGGATTGAAACGAGTGTCGATTTCGAGGCCCAGTATGCAGGCCAGGGGTTCGACGACATCCGTGCGATTGCAGCTAAGACAGGCCTTGAAGCTCTGATGCTTGGCGAAGAAGCGATGATCCTTGGAGGCTGCACTTCGGTGCCTCTCGGTACAACCCCCACACCGACACTAACGGCATTGACCACCGGAGGAACGCTCACTACTCAGACCTGGTCTGTCATTTGCGCTGCTTTGACTCTCGATGGGCTTATGAATGGGAGCATCGCAGGTGGTATCCAAGGGCAAATCACGCGCATCAACGCCGATGGTTCGAACGACATTTTTGGGGGTGGCGTGGCCATACCCAGCGCAAATGCGACTGTGGCAACGGCAGGCACAACGAGTTCAATTAGTGCAAGCGTCTTCCCGGTCACTGGGGCTCTAGGATATGCCTGGTTTTGGGGATCCGCTGGTAATGAAACGCTTGGCGCGATTACAACGATAAATTCGGTGGTGATTACCGCATCGGCAACTGGAACGCAGAAGGCGGCTTCTCTGCAGGTCAATGGCTCATACATTGACAATTCTACGAATGCACTTGCATTTGACGGTCTCATTTATCAGGCGCTCATTCCGGGTTCCGGATCGTACATCTATACGATGGCTTCTGGGACACCTGGCGTTGGAACACCCCTCACATCAGATAGTTCTGGCGGTATCATAGAGATTGACACTGTCTTGAAACATATGTGGGATAGCTACCGGCTTTCTCCAGATACAATGTGGGTAAATTCGCAGGAGGCCTTAAATATCTCAAGAAAGATCCTATCTGGATTGCAAACCGCTGCACAGCGTTTCGTTTTCGAATCTCCGCAAGATTTGGTTGGCGGCGGCATAATGGTTCGCACTTATTTAAACCGGTTTTCCATGCAGGGTGGCAGCGTCATAGACATAAGGGTACATCCAAACATGCCCTCTGGAACAATTCTCATGACAACAAAGACGCTGCCATATCCGCTTGCAGGCGTTGGCAACATCATGCAAATTCGCACGCGGCAAGATTATTACCAGATTGAATGGCCCCTTCGCAGCCGCAGATATGAGTATGGGGTCTATGCGGATGAAGTTCTGCAAAACTACTTCCCGCCATCTTTGGCATTAATCACAAATATTGGTAACGGCTAACCATTCTGCTCATCGGTTCTTCTTGTGTTTCTTAGACGTGAGTTGCAGCTAGAAGATACTAGCTACACGACGTCTTTTGTCGGGATTCCGGCGAACTCATGAGTTCGCCGGAGAAGGCCGATTGCGGTACCTAATGAGGAATCATCAGGATGAAGCTAAGGGTTCCAACAGGCTGCTGTGCAGTCTCCCATGAAGGAAAAATCCTTGAAATAGCCGAAGATGGATCCATCGAAGTCAAGAAGAGCAGCGTGATCAGTCTCATCTCGCACGGGTTAACTCCGCTGGACGATAAACAAGGGGAGAGCGGCGGCGGCGGCCATATGGCGGTTGCTCAATCTGTGAGGCAACCAGATCAGCCCGGGACAGGCAAGCCATCGAGGTCATTGGATACCTGTGTGGGCGCCGAAGCCGGTATCACAGAGCCCAGCGCCGGAATTAATGACATATCGGAGATGAAACGCCGGGAGTTGTTTGCCTTGCTGAGGGCAAAGGGGATTCGGGTATCCCTTCCCGTGACCAATGATGAACTGCGCGCTGCTATACGGAGCGCAGCTGGAGGTTAAAGGCTCCCAAACAGTTAGGTCCGCGGATACCCAGGAAAGCCTGCGTCTGAGAAAGAATGCGGCTAACTTCGTGACAATGGGCTGTTGCATGAACGCAACGCCTGACAGCAGGATTTCAATAAAATGGCCTCTCCCTTTGATCTCATTAGCCTCTCTGATGTGAAGTCCTGGCTCGATATTTCTGGCACTGATGACGATGTTCTTCTTGCTCAGATGATCACGCAAATTAGCCGGGCAATACTAAGTTTTATTGATAGGCCAGCGATCTTGCCGGCAGACTATGTCGAAGTACGTGATGGTGGAAATGATTTTTCAATTGTACTTAAACAATGGCCGGTCATTGAGATCTCCTCTTGCGTAATAAACGGTATCTCTATCCCGCCTTCACCTTCTCTAACCGTGGGTGCGAGTGCTCAGGCCGGTTATGTTCTAGAGACATCTGGCGGTACCCCGCCTGGAGCCATGCAGAGACTGTCTTTACGCCGCTATCTATTTGCATGCGGTGTGCAGAACGTCACGATTTCCTATCGTGCCGGATACCAGATTGCGAACGAAAGTGCGGTGATCCCTTTGAACCCTCCTTACAGCGTTTCCGTGGAGGCTCCTTACGGTGATTGGGGCAGTGATGCTGGCGTCACTTACTCAAACGAAGTTGCGCTAGAAATGGTTGCAGGCGTTCCCGCGGCGGGGCAATACGCGGTAACAAATGGTATTTATAATTTTTCTCAAGCTGATGCAGGAGCAACCGTTCTCATTAGTTATGGCTATGTGCCAGCCGATCTCGCCTCTTGCTGTACGGATTGGGTGGCAGAACGCTATGCCTATCGCTCACGTATAGGACAGCGCTCGAAGTCGCTCGGCGGGCAAGAGAGCATTAGTTTCATCGTTAAGGATATTCCAGATTACGTTGCGAGTACCCTTGGGCCTTACCGGAGACTAATTACGCCATGATCGAGGTGATCTTCGATGTGGAGGCAGTACGAAATGCACTATCGGATCAGGCGGAGGCTCTTCGTAATGCTCTCGAGAACCGGATACAGCAAAAGCTTTCTGGTGCAGTACTTCAGTCCCGTTCAGGCGCTCTCGCGCAGTCCATCGTATCGTCAGTAGATAATGAGGAGAGTGACTTATCGGTCACTATTTCCAGCGTCGGCGTGCCCTATGCCGCGATTCAGGAATTCGGCGGAAAAACCGCAGCTCACGAGATCATTGCAGTGAATGCCAAGGTGCTGGCTTTTGCCTTGAATGGGCATGAGGTTTTCGCGAAACGCGTCCATCACCCAGGTTCGCTCATCCAAGCACGCTCTTACCTTACGAGCTCACTTAAGGAAATGCGCGATGAGATAAAGGTCAATCTTAAGCAGGCCATTCTTGATGCGCTGCGATAGGGATGTGAACCGCAGTACATAGAAGCGAATGAATGGTTAGCAAAATCCTGCTTTAAGCAATTGTAGGGAGCTGGACGGTATGACGGTGCGAGAAAACGCCATTGGGGCGCTCATGAATATCATCGCGAACGCATACCCATGGAAACTTGGACCGGCAAGGCGGCTTAGACTTTGGGCCGATGTGCCCGCGGCAAGCCGGCCAGCTTGCTTCCTTTTCGAGGGCGGCCAAGAAACCTATTCTTGGACGGAGGGCGCTGTTCCGAAACGCGTCATCGAAGCCAAAGTGTTCGTCTACCTGAATGCCAAGGATCCAGCGACAATAGGTGCGATGCTCATCAACGAAGTGATGGACGCCATCGATAACGCGTTCGCGCTTTCTGGAGCAGATACGGCGAGTGGACGGAACACACTCGGCGGTGCAGTTTATAACTGCCGCATTGATGGAAAGGTGTTGAAAGATCCGGGTGATGTTGACGGTGATGGGCTTTTGATTGTCCCTATTAGAATTATCTTGCCATAGGTTGCAGACCTCATCTTAAGCTTGGCCACTCAAATCGTTTCCGCCATGGAAACCAGAAGATTGAAAGATGTTCTGTTTGCAGCCATTGCGGCGTGCGGATAACAGTATTTGAAGGATTATCAGATGTTGACGATAGCAACGAAGCGCGCGAACGCCCGGGTGATTATCCAAGGATGTGAAATGCGGAGCCTAAGAGGAGGAGATGGCACGAGACCGGCCACAAATCAGGATCTGCTCGATATGGGGATTGCGGCACCGGCAGTTCCCAAGAACCAATTTCCAGCTTTTATTCCTGGTATCCTCATCGTCCGGTGATCAATCTGGCATGCGTTTATCCGCTTGGATTGAGCTAAAAGCAGGCGCCCAGTATGATGAACGTATATAGATACACCATTCTAATGATTATGTTGCCGTGGCAGTTCCATCAGGCGCCCGGTATTTGTCGAACGAAAGAGGTAAACCATGTATAGTTTCGGCTCTGTGGTATTGCTCGGAACACGGACAGATATTGCCAACGCAACGCCAGTTAACTTTGGTCTTGTACAGGAGGTCACGATCGAGGAAACCGCTACGATCAAAGAGCTTACCGGTCAGTATCAGCGTCCTGTGGCGATCGCGCGAGGCACGATAAAGACAACGGGGAAAGCCAAGGTGGCTCGAATTTCCGGAATAGCTTTTGCGAGTTTGTATTATGGTGTTACTCCACAGCTTGGTCAGATCGCAACCTCATACGCAGAGGGACCGACAGCAATTCCGGGATCGTCTGGCCAATACCAAATAACTGTCACCAATTCCGCGACCTACGTTGACGATGCGGGTGTGATCAATGCGGAAACCGGCATTCCCATGCAGCTTGTTTCGGCGAATCCTGCCGCAGGACAATACACTGTCGACACAACGACAGGCGTTTACACCTTCTCATCGGCCGACAACCTTGCAGGTGTCAAGGTGCTAATTAGTTATACGTATGCAATCTCTAGCTCTGGCCAGAAGATTCAGGTTACTAACCAATTGCTTGGCACAACGCCGACGTTCAAGGCAAAATTCTATACGACATTCCAGGGGCAGGCCGTTTCCCTGCAATTGAACAATTGCACATCTAATAAGCTAACATTCGGCACAAAGCTTGAAGATTTTACCATGCCAGAATTCGATTTCTCTTGTTTTGCGGACGCAGCGGGTAATGTAATGACTTGGTCGTTTGCGGAGGCATCCTGATATGCGCCCTCAATCTCAGACGATACGGCTTGGCACGCATGAGTGGCTTGTCCGTCCATTGACGCTGCGCCAAGTGCAGGAAATCGAACCCATTCTTATGTCGGCTGCCAACGAGACAAAAAGCAATGTGGCAGCAGCAATCGCTATTGTTGCGATTGCGTTGGGCCGCGACTATCCCCATGAAGCTTCATCTCTTGGGGATATTGAGGCGACTGCTCCGGAGATCGGCGCCGCAATGGCTACAGTCTTACACCTCGGTGGTTTTGTTGAAGCGCCAACGCGTGGAGATGCCAGGCTGGGGGAAGTGTAAGCGGGCGAGCTCCAGGTAACGGATCTCCCCGCATAGATTTTAGCTACATCTACGCGAGGCTTATGGCAAGTTGTGGGTACACGCCCGCGCAGATCGATGAAATGACAATGTATGATGTGTTGAACCTCTTTATCTATTGGCGTGAGTGTCCTCCAACACATGAAATCTTAAAGTGTGTGTATCGTATTGAGCAAAGACCGGAGCAGACCGCAAATAGCAAGTCGGATCCAAGCGGAATAGGGGGACTAATGGCTCGTTTTCCAAGCGGGTTTGTTCGCCTTGCCGATGGCCTATAGCATGGAAAAATGCATGCTGTTCAGAAGCATGAATGTTTAACGTAGATTGAAGCTTTATGAAAGGAAAGACATGGCGGACGATGTGTCCATTACTTTCACCGCCGACGTGTCCGACTTGCAAAAGGGAATGCAACGGGCGACAAGTGCGGTGGAGGCAACAACAAATACCCTACGCAGCGGTGCCGCGCAGATTAATGCAAGTTTTGTTTCATTATCACAATCCTATGCAACCGATGCGGCGAGGAAGATCTCAACAGCGCAGACGTCCAGTGACACCGAACTTGCAATTACACGGCAGAACGAGCAGACTCGCTATGATATAGCTCAAAATGAGTTAAAAGAACAAATTGCAATTATCAGGGAGCGGGCTCAGATGGCGCAGATTTCCCGCCAAGAAGAGCTTGCGGGTCTTCTTGCTCTGGAAACGCAGCGTGAGAATATTGAACGTCAACACCTAGAATTCTTGAGAGGTACTTATCAACAAGGGACTGTTGCTTATGCCTCGGCTCAACGTCAAATAGACGAACTTACAAGCCAATCCTCACTCCGGAGGCTGGAAATCGAACGAAGCGCAGTCCAGCAACTCGACAGTGACTACAGACGTACATTCGAGAGGATAGGTGCAAGCGTATCGTCATCGATTATGGGGATGATTGCCGGGCATATGAAGCTTCGGGATGCAGCGAGGAATGTATCCTTGCAGATCCTCCAGTCATTCATACAAGCGAATGTGAAAATGGTTGCCGGCTGGCTGGCCGCTGTTGCTGCTCAGACGGCAGCGGTACAGGCCGGAGAGGCCTCCAGAACGGCGGCAGTCGCCGCCGGAACTGCGGCGCGCACCGGACTCGAAACGTCAGCCTCAGCAGCGTCTATGGCAGGCACGATAAGCGCAGTCTTGAAATCTATTATGGCTTCGGCCGGAGAGACATTTGCTGGTGTCTTTGGATTCCTTGCGCCTGTTATGGGGCCAGCTGCCGCCGGGCCTGCAGCAGGTGCGGAAGCGGCGGTGATGAGCGTTGGAGCAGGCCTTGCATCTTTCGCGAGCGGAGCCTGGAGCCTGCCAAATGATATGATTGCTCAGGTCCACCGAGGGGAAATGATTATTCCGGCCGGTCCGGCGGGGGCGTTTCGCAGCATAATGGAGTCCAGTGGCGGTGCCGGGGGAACAGTTCATGTGCATCATGCCTTGAACTTCAATGTGTCTGCCATGGATTCCCAAAGTGTAAGACAATTTTTTCAGACGCATGGCAAGACAATCATGCGGACGGTAAACGAAAGCGTGCGCACAGGTACGCATCTCGGGCTCAGCAAGCTTGAAAACATCTGAATGACTGGCATGGCCGATAAATTATGGCCTCTGCAGGAGATACTCTGACACAGGACTCCCAGGCTGGTATGGTCTTGCTAGATCCTATAAGCACGCAGCTTATCGTATTTTCAAAAAGTTCTCGTAAAATCTTTTGAGGCGGTATGACCCTCTATGTCAACGGCGTTAACCTATTGCCGTCTACCGGAGAATTCACCTACGACACTGTGCCCTATCAGGGACAGCGGGCAACCGAGTCCTCGATGGTCGGAGTCAATACCTATTTCAGCGGCGGGCCGCCTGGAAGCACGCAAACCGATCTTGAAGTGTCGATCGGGCAGCTCCAATCAACCTTTCCCATTCCGCCTGCACTAAACGCCTGCACTACGATTGCCATCGTGTGCGCATGGTTTGGCAACTCGACTGACATAACGACTTGTAAAATATACCCATCCACGACCTACATTAACGGCCAGTTCCAGAAATGGACCGGATCAGGATGGTCTCCCGAAGTCTGGCGGTGCTCGTCGCTCACGCAATCTTCACCGGGAATCATTCCGATCTCGACGGACGCCAACGGGGCTTTCACCTATGGCGGAACACCGAGTGATCAGTCCATCGTCCGCTGCATCCGGTATTTAAAATCCTGCGGATTCCGGGTCGTATTCTACCCGTTCATTCTCATGGACAACGGTGACAAGGCATGGCGCGGACGCATCACGTATAACAGTGCCGATGTTTCAACTGGAGCGGCAAACGCGGTCGCGAACTTCCTCGGGAGCGCCACTTACTCCGATTTTACACAGGACACAACAAATCTGACAGTTTCCTATTCTGGAACTTCAACAGATTTCACATTCAGGAGATTCATTCTTCACTATGCCAATCTTTGTGTTGTGGCCGGCGGTGTGGACCTATTTCTTATTGGATCTGAACTTCGCGGTCTGGAAACCATTCGCGGTCCATCCTGGACACCTGCTGGGACCGGAAGTCCGCCAACATGGGATTACCCGTTCCTCTACGGGTCACTTGGGCTGATGGAGCTTGCGGACGAAGTCCGGCACATCTTCGATACCGCTTCCCTAACCAAGGACACGGTGAACCTGCATAATCTGGTCGCCTATGCCGCCGACTGGTCTAGCTGGATGGGGTACCAGCATACCAACTCGAACCCGTCAAATCCCGGCCAATGGCCGCATCTCGATCAGCTATGGTCGCATAGCAACATAGACTTAGTCTGTTTTGATAACTACCTTCCAATATCAGACTGGACAACAGGAGGAGGCGGCCTCGACACCGTCACATGGAGCCTGCCGAAGCCTTCGGGGTGGCCTCCCAGCCCTTCAACCATGAGCAATCTTGGCCTTACCGGGACGCCTACCCTTTACTCAAAGTCCTATCTGAAGGCGAACATCGAGGGCGGGGAAAAGTTTAACTGGTTCTATAACGATTCGAACAATCTTGGGCGAGGACCGGATCCGAATGGGACCGATCTGCAAGTCTCGCTCCCGGAAGGCGACAGGCTAGCGCAGTCCCGCAATCAGTATTATCCGAATCAGGAACTCCTCGCCAACAAGCAGCTTCGCTGGTGGTGGAACAATCAGCATTATGCGATTTATCCGAATACGAGCGGAAGTTGGGTCCCGCAAGGATCTCCGACCGGATGGGTGCCAAATTCGAAGTCGATCACCTTTACGGAATATGGCTTCCCGTCAAACGACAGGAGCACCAATCAGCCCAATCTATTCTACTCGGTAGGGTCCATTGAAAGCGGAACCGCCTACTGGTCTATCTGGAACCCGATAGACGGGGGTGGCTGGGCACCGAGAGAAGACCATCTTTTACAGCTTCTCGCCCTTCAAGCGTTCTACGAATATTGGTTCACCGACACACCGAGCAACAATGAGACAGTCGGCGGCGTCATAATGTTGCAGCCCGCGTTCTGCTCGGTGTGGAACTGGGACGCAAGACCTTTTCCGACTTTTCCAGCCCTCACGAATGTATGGGGAGATGCCGGAAACTGGCCAGCGGGTAACTGGCTTGCCGGCAAAGGCCCTTTCATCATCCCCCCCACCCCCGACGCACCTCCAGGACCGCCAATGCCCGTAGGAAATTTTCCGACCCTTCCCGGACTTACTTATTCGATCCACAAACGCCCCATGTTTTCTACCCGGATAGCCAGCCATGTGTCTGGCCGCGAGGTTCGGACGCCTTTCTATTCGCAAACGCTCTATGAATTTGAGCTTTCGATCGAGGGGCTCGACTCAAACAGTGTCTACGCTGGCCTCGGCTATCAGTCGCTGCAGCAGCTCATGGGGCTTTATCTCATGTGTCAGGGGCAGTACAACACTTTCCTTTACACCGATCCATCCGACAATACTCAAACATCCCCTATTTCTACCTATCCGGCGACTGGAAACGGAACGAATACTGTTTTCACTCTCCAGCGCCAGTACGGCGTCTTTCCGTATCTCGAGACGGAGCCAGTATCGTGGATCACTGGGACTCCCACGGTCTATGTGAACGGAATCGCCACATCTGCCTTCACCGTTAGCGGGAATCAGATCACTTTTACAACGGCCCCTGCCTCTGGATCGGCGGTCACTGCGTCCTGCACCTATGCGTTCAACTGCCGCTTTCTTGATGACCAGCTCGATTTCGAGGAGTTCATGAACGGCCTCTGGCGGGTGCAGACGCTGAAATTCAGGAGTGTGAAGTGAAAAATGCCAGTACCGCTGTCATTAACTACATCAATGCGCTGCGGGAAGACCCAGATGCGACCGCCTATATCGCCGACTGCTACACTTTCGCACTCACAAATGGACTTATCCTTACCTATACAAATGCCGACGTGCCGATCACGCTCGGGGGATATGTTTTTCTCGCCAATTCCGTTCTGGTGAACGGTCTGCGCTATAAGTCATCGACAGGTCTTGAAGTCGATCAGCAGCAGCTCACGATCTCGGCTAACCCAAATTACACGATCGGCGGCCAGCCTTTTATGCAGATGCTGGGACGCGGTATATTCGACGGCGCGGAGGTCTGGCGCGCAAGGGTCTTCCTGAATTCATGGTCCTCGGCGGATACGGAAAACCCGATCGGCAGCGTGATTCTCTTCAAGGGGCGCGTCGGAACGATCGACAGTATCGGACGCACGACGGCACAGATCACCGTCAACTCGGATTTGGTTCTGCTCGATCTGCAGATGCCGCGCAACGTCTATTCACCGGCCTGTCAGCATGTGCTCTTTGACTCCGGCTGCACCTTAGTCAAGAGCGCATATTCGGCCAATGGAACCGTGGCATCAAGTCCCGGCCCATCCGTTTCATCGGTTTCATGGACAGCCTACCCGTCCGGCCTAACCCCAGGAACTTTCACGCAGGGAACTCTGATGTTTACATCCGGCGTGAACAACGGTCTGACGGTCAATATCAAGTATGACAACGGGATAACAATGATGTTCTCCTATCCGCTTTATACCCCGCCGGCCGCTGGCGACACCTTCACAGCCTACTGGGGATGCGATCACACACAGGCGACTTGCCAGAATCGATTCAATAACCTCTCTAATTTTCGCGGATTTCCTTACGTCCCGCAGCCAACTTTCACTCTTTTCTGAGGGTTAAACAATGGATGGAAACAGATTTGGATTAGCGGGCGGCACCATTGAAGATCTTACACATACGGAAGAGGAAGCGATCGAAATGGCACGGCAGCGTGCCGTTCAGACCGGACATGTCCAGCATGTCATTGCACTTGTCGCCGTCGTCTCGCCGCCGGGTCCGGAAGCAGCCGTTGTGAAGCATATCGAGGGGAAATATTCGCCGGATGGAACGCTGGAATAGACCGATGCGTGAGGCAGAGCGAAACCAGCGAGACACTATTGTTGACGAAGCGCGTTCCTGGCTTGGGACTCCCTATCACCACGCGGCAGATGTTAAGGGAGCCGGGGTCGATTGTGGGATGCTGCTCGTGCGTGTATTCGTCGACACTGGCCTCTGTGAGCCTTTCGACCCGCGCCCCTACCCGCCAGACTGGATGCTGCACCGTAACGAGGAGCGCTATCTCGGGTTCATCTTCGACAGAACAAGGGAGGTAGCAATTCCGCTGCCGGGTGATGTCATGGTTTTCCGCTACGGCAGGTGCTACTCGCATGGCGGCATTGTGACATGCTCTAGTCCGATAAGGATTATTCACGCCTTTCAGCCCGCTGGCGGTGTCATTGAGGATGAGGTATCCGGCAATCTTGCGTTGAGCAATCCCGGGCGCAGACCGAAACTATTTTCTTATTGGGCATCCTGATGGGCTTCCTTCAACAACACCGGAATAATGGTCAGATTCCCTATTATACGGGACTTCAGATTCAGACATCGGGCAATAACGTGCCGATCGCGATTGTCTGGGGTGCTAACAAGATCGCGCCGAATTGCATCTGGACTGGTGGCTTTTATGCTTACTATGGTTATCCCGAACCTGGAACCGGCGGAAACACAGGTAGCGGAAAAGGAGGAGGCAGCAGGACCGGAAGTACGGGAAGCCAGGCATGGCAATATTACACGTCCTTCGAGATGGGTCTCTGTGAAGGGCCTATCCAAGGGATTGGAACGATCTCGTCTGGTCAGAACATCACGAACACCTATGGCGGCGGCATTTGGGCCGTTTACTACGGCACGCAAACACAGACGCCATGGAATGTGCTTACCACCTATTTTGCCGGACAGGCTCTTTCCTATCACGGCCTCGCATACATCACATCTTACAACTATTACCTCGGCAATAGCGGGAACCTCCCTCAATTCTCGATGGAGGTATTTGGTGTCCTCTTTGGGTCTTCCGGGATCAATGGCGGTGACGCAGACCCGGCGCAAGTCATTCAGGATTTTCTGACCAATCCGCAATATGGCGTTGGATTCCCGGCCTCAAGTATAGATGCCACATCGCTGTTTTCTCCCTCCGCCCAAACAATCTCGATTTCCATTGGTTCTCCAGCGGTCATCACATGGCCGTCAACGGCCCCGGCACCGGGAACGGCCGTCGTTCTCACGACAACCGGCACGCTCCCGGCCGGCCTATCAACCGGCACGATTTACTATGTGGTCAACTCCTCTGGCTCGACGTCGAATTTGTCCGCGACCTATGGGGGTTCCCCGATCAATACGAGCGGGACACAATCTGGGACGCAAACGGCATCGTGGGACAATTCCTATCAGGGGTATTGCCGCGCGTCCTATCTCGCGATGAGCCCAGCGCTCACCAACCGCGAAACGGCCAGCTCCATCCTCACGCGCTGGCTCCAGATCACAAACACGGCGGCAGTGTGGTCGGGCGGCCTTTTGCGCTTCATCCCTTACGGTGATTCCATTGTTGGTCCGACGCCAAACAAATGGGTTCCCGGCGGCGTGAGCTTCGTCCCGAACATCACGCCGGTTTACAGCCTGACAGATGATGACTTCATCCGCGAGGACGGAAAAGACCCAGTTGAGATCGTGCGCGCCGATCCATTCTCGCTCTACAACTGGCGCCGGTTGCAGATTAACCAGAGAATTCAGTCATGGCTCCCGGTCAATGTCAATGAGCCTTGGGTTATATGGGAGAACGAGAACTCCTACCAGAACATGCCGGCCGACGCGTGGGATCAGAACGCGATCGAGACCTATGGGCTCCGCATGGCGCCAGATATCACGGCGAACGAAATCTGCGATCCGCAAGTGGGGCAGGTCGCCGCGCAGCTCATCCTGCAGCGTGGTCTTTACATTCGCAACCATTACAAATTCAAGCTCTCGTGGGAATATTGCCTGCTCGACCCAATGGATTTGGTGAACATCACCGATTCCAATCTTGGCTTGAACAATGTGACCGTCCGCATCACGGAAATCGAGGAAGACGACAACGGTATCCTCTCAATCACGGCTGAGGAATTTCCCGGCGGCGTTGCATCTCCTGTGCGGTATCAGATTCAGACTGGAGGTGCCGGAAATTCGACAAACCAGAATGCCGTTCCCGCGCGCGTTAACCCGCCAGTCATCTTCGAGCCGCCATCCTCGCTCACGGGCGGCATCCCCAAGGTCTTCATCGCTGCTTCTGGCGGCGTCGCGCCGGTCTATGCCCTGAATGAGACGGCGGGCGGAACGCTCCATTACACCTATCAGAATTACACGGGGTCCGTGGCATCCGGCAGCACCGTCGTTTTCTCTCTCTTTGTGCAGGCAAACACGCGAAGCGCGGTACGGCTCAACATCTTCAATGGCTCGGCGCAGGTTGGCGCTGATTTCAGCATCAATGGCGCCAGTTCCTTTTATGCGGCGGATGCCGGGGTTACGGCGTCGATGACGCAATTCGCGGCTGGCTCGAGCTGGTATCAGCTCATCATTTATACGGCGATGGCGGCGACTGCCGCGCCAGGGTTTTACGTCTATCTTGAAACGCTCAGCGGCACGACCTTCAGCAGCAGCTATTCGGGGACCGCCGGCGATGGCGTTTACATTTGGGGCGCGGGATATGCCTGGCAGGCGGCGGGAGGTTCTCCGAGCGGCCAGCCGACATTTCTTCCTGCTTTTACTTCGGTGATTGGCTCGACACTCGCGACCAGCGGTGCGGTGACGCCGCCAGAGGGGGTTGCGGGGCAAGCCGATCCGAACTGGGGAGGCGCGAATGTCTGGCTCTCGACTGATGGGAACACTTACACCCAGGCCGGGCAAATCCTCGGACCTTCCCGGCAAGGCTATCTGACGGCTGCTCTCCCGGCTCCAGGCGGCAGCAATCCGGACACAGTGCACACACTTTCCGTTAATCTGGCGGAGAGCGGCGGAACACTTTCAAGCGGAACGGCCGTTGATGCCCAGAATGGTGTAACCCTATGCTTGGTGGACAACGAACTTCTATCTTATGAGACCGCCACTCTGACAAGCGCGAATGCCTATAATCTGACGACCCTTTACCGTGGGTTGGATGGCACGTCCCCCGCTGCCCATTCGATTGGCGCCCCCTTTGTGCGTGTTGATGACACCATCTTTCAATACACGCTTCCAGCCAGCTTCGTCGGTGTCACGATCTATGTGAAGCTCCAGAGCTTCAACGTCTTCGGGCAGGCGGTTGAGGATCTTTCCGAGTGTCAGGTCTTCACCTACACGCCAACCGGCGCGGGATCACCAATCGGTCCGGTAACCCAGGCCCTCCAGCTTGGCCAGAACCTGGACTTCGGCTCCGTCTCGGCGGCAGTCACGGAATCTGACCAATGGGGTATCGTCACGGACGGCATAATGCTAGCTAAAATAGATTTGGGAGCAGGAACCTAATGTCAGTTCAGGTTCAGTTACGGCGTGATGTTCTCGCCAACATCCAAGCAAATCACGGTGCGCAGGGAGAACTGTTCGTCTCCACCGACACTAATGAAATCTACATCCAGGACGGAGCGACAAACGGAGGATTCCCCGCCAATGGCCGCAAAATGCCGTTTGGATCACTCGCCCAGATCGCCGTTGCCGAAAGCGCGGGTGCCGGCGGAGAGACGATCACAACTGGCGGAACGGTATACACTTCGGCGGTCCAGCTCCCTGCCGGTTACAAGTTCATCATTGGTGCAGGCTGGCTCGTCAAGGCGGCGATCACCGGACCGACGGGCACTTTCAATTTCGGCGTGACGGGCTCCCCAACACTTTTTGCCTCCGGGCAGTCCCCAAGTCTGACGGCGGGCAGCACGGTGATTTACGGGCAGAATCAGCTCAGATGGGACGCCTCGCCGGTTTCTCTTCTCCTGACTTCTAACACGGGAAATTTCACGGCAGGGGCAATCAGGTTCGTGGTCCATTACATCCTCCTGTCGCCGCCCGCCTCATAGCAAAAAATAGCATCCGTTTTCCAAGCCGCCTCCGGGCGGCTTTTTTGTTCGCAAAAGGGCAATCGATATGTCCACTGTCGCCATGACGCCGCCCGCTAGCAGGGCACAATCTATCTCCTTCAACGGCCGAACCTATTCCTCCTCTCCTGGCATCTTCATACCTGTCCTCAGCTTTGATGTGCCGATTTTGGAAGCGAATGGCTGGACGAGACAGAGTGTTACAAGCAGTCTTCAAACACTCACTCTCAGCGCAAGCTCGTTCCCCGCCGGAGAGCCGCAAGGGACATTTATTGCCAATATTTCTGGCACAACGGCGGGCTCGGCCCTGACTATTAGCAACGTCATTCCATCTGGTGCTGTCCAGATCTCGCAAGTTAGTGGCACGTGGCAACTTCAAGTTGGCGCAATACCTCCAAGTTCGCCAACCACAATCACGTTTTCGCTCACCGAGACACTGAGCAATGTCACGAATTTAAGTGTGTCCGAAATCAGCAGCGGATCGTCCTCGTACCAGCTCACGTTCCCTGAAAATTCCTATGTTGGCCTCAGCAGCGCCGCGAATACGGCGCTTGCATGGGATAGGACTCAGCCATGGTCGTGCATGGCTGGCATTAACTTGTCTTCACCTCCTGGTATATCCGGCGCGATCGGCGGCCTGATTTTCTCGAACGCAGGTGCTTCTCCTTTTCCATGCTACGAGTTTTGGATCACCAGCAGCACACAGACAAATCCAGGATGTCTTGTTGTCAGGCTAATCAACAACTACACAAGTAACCAAATCTATGTAGTTGGCAGCATCTATGTTTGCGATGGCTGCTACCACATGGTTGCCTGCTCTTACGATGGCTCGTCGAGCGCATCTGGCGTGAAGATGTACGTTGATGGAATTCAAGACACGAATTTGACTATTCTCAATGATAACCTAACCGCGTCAATCGTTGGTGTAACCAACCCATTCTACATAGGTAATCAATCAGGTTCATCATTGAGCACATATGCGTTCGTTGGCTCTATTAACTTTTTTGCACTTTCCAACGCCGCTCGCAGCAGTTCATACTTCGCGAGCTATCCGTGGGCCGGTGCACCGCCTGCAGTGGATAGCAACAACGTGCTTTATTTCAACCTCAGCGAGGGTGGCGGCACGACGCTTCACGATCAATCATTCAATGCGTTCAATGGAACTCTATCTGGAACGGCCCTTCCTGCATGGGGCTCTGGGCCGCCAGCAGCAGCTCCTTCGCCAACAAACTCCACCACTCCATCAATCACTGGTACCCCGCAAGTTGGACAGGTTCTCACGGTCTCGAAAGGCACATGGGCGAATGCCATCAAGTTCACTTACCAATGGTATTGGGCCGACACCGGAGCGGCGATCTCCGGCGCGATAAACTCTATCTACACAGCGCAATCTTCGGACATTGGCCACACGCTCGCCGTGAAGGTCACGGGCACCGGTGCTGGCGGTTCTCTTACTGTGGCGAGCTCCACGACTTCGGTTATCATGAGCGCAAGCACAGGTGTAACGCTGCAAAGCAGCGTGAAAAATCAGACGCTCAACGGATCTTCGATATCTGCCACCATCAGTACAGCCGGTAATAACTGCATGATCTATGTATCATGCATCACTAACAGCGGCACCGCGCCAGCTATTTCAGATACCACCGGGCTCACCTGGAACGCGCGCGTTATTATGCATCCAAGCGGCGGCTATCAATATAGCTGGTACGCCATCGCAGCCTCGCCGGTAACGAATGGCACCGTCACGGTCTCTGGCAGCGCCGGAGTTGTCTACAATATTACCGCATTGGTGTGGTCGAAGGGCGGCACAACGCCCTCTCTCCCGCAGCCGCCTGTGACTGTTACAGGGGCGTCGAGCGTCGCCCAGATTTCCACAACCCAAACAGCAGGCGTCTTGTTCGGCGATTATTGGTTTGGGAGCACCGCAAATCCATCTGCAGGATCGGGGTTCACTCAAATCACAACCGCTACTTACGAATTGGCAGAATATCAGCCGTTTTCAGCGGCATTCTCGAATGTCAATGTCACGATTGGAACGGGCTCCGGTACACACAACTGCGGTTATTCCGAGGTAATCGTGTAAAGTGAAAATATAATAATTGGAATTGCAAGCAGCGCCTCCGGGCGCTTTTTTCATTTATGGAGACAGATCATGATAAAGCAATTGCTCGGAGCGGGGTTATTTTCGTGGCTCCTGTGCGCATCGGCTTTAGCACAAACGATCGACATAAATTTTAGTGGGACGGCCTACAGCATCAATGGACAACAAGGTGTCTATACCGGTGACGGCGTAGCAAGCCCGGTATGGAATGATGTGACTTCACCGACAAGTTCACTTGTCTATTCTGATGGTTCACCGGCCACAGGAGTCGCAATATCATTTACTAATGACGGACTCCACAATTTAGCTACGACACCTAATTTGCTCTCGTGGTATTTTCTGGCAGAAAACGACACCAAGACCGTCACTCTGACGGGTCTCACGCCGAATGGGAACTACCAGCTCTATCTTTATGGGCAAAATGGCGGCTATGCTTATCGTGGGACGATCTTCTCGATCACGCAAGGCTCTGGCGTTCCTGCCACCGGTAGCGGAGATTCGACGACTGGGTTTGGCACAGGCTCGTTTGCCTTGGGGGTTAATTACGTTGTATTCAACGCTGTAGCGGATGGCACCGGGACATTGACGATCAGCTACACGGCAAACCCGGAGAAGGCACCAGCCGGGCAGTATTCAGGTGTAAACACCTATGGAATCTTTAACGGCTTGCAGATCACGGCTCTTTCGGCAACCGCTGGCGAGATTCCATTCTTCCAGGGATTTGAGACAAATTCTGCTGGCGTTGCTCCCTTCCAATGCGGGGGCACAACGCAAGCGACCCTGACAACCTATGCCTATGGTTCATGCAGCCCCCTTGGCAGCATCAACGCACCGAATGCTTCCTTCGGCAACAAATATGCCATCGCAACGCCCGATAATTCGAGCTGGGGTTGCGCAATGGCCTCTTATTTCGGGGGCAAAGCAGCCGCTAACAACAGCGATTTCATCGCTTCACCCTATCCGCCTTACCAAGGCACTTTCACACAATCAATCGCGCTCTACATCCCTGTTAGCGGGGCAGGCGCTTGGACACCTCCGGTAAACACTGGAAATGCGGCCTTTGAGCTTAATGAAGATCCAAATGTCCTTGATACAAGCGGCAGTCCTAATTATGGACTTGAGTCGAACATACTGTTCTCGGTTCCATCAACCGGAACTGTTGAAATTGGCTGGTCCGGCGATGCCAACTATGTTGCAGCCAGTCAAGCAACATTTGCAAAAATCACCCAAAGCGGCTGGTATACGATTGCAGCCACTTATCTGAAGGCAGGCAATGGAACGACCGATCCGCCGCTGCAAGTGTTATCGGTTTATAATTCGTCTGGCGCGCTTCTTGGTGCTGTTACCATTCCATGCGGGCATGGCGGCACTTGCCTATCACAAAGCTCCGGTCTTATGGGTTCAGGCCAGCTTGATCTGACCTATTTCCAGCAGGGCTTTGCACCAAACGGAGTGGCGTTTGACAATGTGCAGACCTACCTTGGCTTTCCGAATGCCGCGACGGCTCCTGTTGTCTTAAATTCTGAAACCTACACGGGAACACACGGCCAGCCTTTTAGCTTGCAGATCATGGCGAGCAATTCGCCAACGAGCTACCAGGCCTCGGGAGCTCCTGCTGTTGGCGCTGGGTGGGTAAGCTCGCTGCCAGCTGGTCTTTCCTTTAACTCAACAACTGGCGTAATCAGCGGGATTCCAGTGGCAGCAGGAACCTACTATCTCGCTTTGACTGCGATGAATGGCACCGGCGTCGGCACAGCACTCGTGACTCTCACGGTGAATTGAGTTCCACCATTGAGATTGATGTTCTGTTTCGCTGCGTGGCTCTGCGCGCTTGCGCCTAGCCATGCAGAGGTCTGCCGCGCGAGCTGGTATGGGTACGAGAGCGAGCTGTTCACCGCCAGTGGCGAGCGGTTCAATCCGCATGGGTTGACCGCCGCGAGCTGGAAACATCCGTTCGGTACCAGGCTTCTTGTGACCTACGCAGGCCGCAGCGTTGTCGTGCGGATCAATGATCGCGGCCCGGCACGCGGGACCGGCCGCTGCCTTGATCTGTCCGAAGGCGCCGCACGATCCATCCGCCTTCCAGGCGTTGCCACAGTTTCCATCCACCGTCTCAATTAGAGGCCCGCATGAAGAATGCTACGCTGCACATCGTCACTGCTGTCGCCAATCCGATCCGCTGGGCGTCCCGCACGCGGCTCGCCATCAACGCCATCCTCGACTGGATCAATGAGCCGCAGGTCCACGTGACTGTTGTCGAATGCGCCTACGGCGCGCGGCCTTACGAGCTCGCTGATCTCGCTTCCGATCGCGTGACGCATATCCCAGTGCGCGCGACGACATTAGCTTGGAACAAGGAATGCCTGCTCAATATCGGTATCGCGCAGCTTCCGCAGAATGCCAAATATATTGGCACGTTTGACGCCGACATCCATTTCCGCAAGCCCGGATGGGCCTATGAGACGCTTGAGGCATTACAGCTCTACCCGGTAATCCAGCCGTGGAAGAATGCGCTCGATCTCGGCCCGAATGATTCGCTCATCCAGGTTCATACGAGCTTCTGCAGCCTCTACCACGATGGCAAGCCGGTTGTGTCGGCGGGACCGAATTTCTGGACATTCGACGGTGGCCCCTACACTTATGCCCATTCCGGCTTTGCCTGGGCCTGGATCCGCGACATTCTCGACCGCATTGGCGGCCTCTTTGAACTCGGCGGGATGGGCTCAGGCGATCACCACATGGCGCTCGGCCTTGTAGGGGCCGCCGAGAAATCCATGCCGGGCAGCACTATGCCGAGCTACCGGCAGGCCGTGATAACCTGGCAGCATCGCGCGCTAACCCATGCCAACAAAAAGCTTGGCTATGTGCCAGGCATTATCGAGCACAATTTCCACGGCTCGAAGAAATCCAGGGCCTATGTCAGCCGCTGGGATATGTTCCTGCGCCATGGCTTCGACCCCTATCGTGACTTGAAGCGCAACACCTTTGGCGTGATCGAATGGGCTGGGAACAAACCCGAGCTCGAACGCGACTGGGACAATTACCTGCGCAGCCGCAACGAGGATGCAAATATCATCGCGGATTGAGTCATTTCCACATTTTTCAAATTTGAACGGCCGCCCTCGAGGCGGCTTTTTATTGGAGCAAGCATGACAGCTGCAAATTACAAGAACTGCTATGCCTTCACGGAAGCTTACGAAGGCGGCCGTGCGGATAACCCTGCCGATCCCGGCGGCCGGACAATGTGCGGTATCACTCAGGCTACTTATGACGCGTGGCGGCGAAGGCAGGGGCTCCCGGCGAAGAATGTTTTTGAAAGTCTGGCGTCCGAGCGTGCGGCGATCTTCCGCGAGGAATTTTGGGATGCCATTGGCGGAGACTCGCTTCCAGCCGGTGTCGATCTCGCGGTCTACGATTTCGCGGTCAATTCCGGCCCGCGCACGGCACTCGATGTTCTCGGCCATTGCGGAGGCCCAAAGATTCCAGCGCGCACGCTGATCAGAAACATTTGCGCTTACCGTCTTTCGATCCTGCATGGGCTCAGGAACTGGCGCCGCTTCGGCAAGGGCTGGGGCGCGCGGGTTGCGGCTTGTGAGGCAACGGCGCTCCGCATGTGCATGGCCGATGCGAATACCGCCCTGAAGGCCGCCCGCGGCGACGCTGCCGGTAAGCGCGAGACGGCCGGCGATGCCGTGGTTATCGCCGCTAGTGCAGGGGGTGTTTTCGCCGTGCTCTCACCAACGGCAGAGTCGCTGACCCTCGTTTTGGCAGCAACCATCCTCGTCATAGTTTCCGCAGTTTTCAAGGCGTGGCGCCATGACCAGCGAGTCGAGGCTTTCGATAAGGAGCTTGCAAAATGACCATCGTGATCAATTGGAAAACGAGCCTGACCGGGCTTGCCCTCCTTGCCTGGGCCGCGCTCGATACCTGGCATTCAGGACACATTAGCGATGCGGATCAAACCGCCGCCCTCACGGGCATCGGTCTGATCTTCGCAAAAGACGGCGGCGCGAAATAAAGCTCCAGCCAATCTCAACTTCCCTTCCTCAGGAGCGTTCAATGAAACATCCCTTCTTGCGGGTGATGTTCGCGCTTGCCTGCATCTTCGGCCTGATCGGAGCTGCTGCTGCGGAATCCGCGATCAATCCACGCCTTCCAGCGAAGGAGCATCATGTCACCAAACCGGTGCCATCAAAGCTGACCTTCAATCTGTCTCTTCTTACTCCTGACCAGCTGGCGGATAAGATCGCCGTTTGGGCATCAGGGCAGGCGATCCCCGATTTGCAGCAGGCTATCGCTGTCGGTACACAGGCAAAAGAAACCGTCGTGACGCCATGCTGGCAGGCGCTTCTCACATTCGCTCAGGCCGTCAACGCCACCGCAGCAGCCAACCAAGCCGCCCCTTCTTTGAAAGTCCACCTCGCGACCGACATTGAGACCTTCGCCATCCTGCAAGCTGATCTCCTGCCGAATGGCCAGCTCAGAGTCGCGTGTGCCCCGGCCGCGCAGGCCCTCCAGCAAAACACGGCAAATCTCATCGGTGCCATTGTGACGGGAGTCACCTCGATCAACACGGTCGTGCCGATGATCTTCCCTGGCCTCTGAGCGGCCTGATCCAATTCAAACAATTTGCGTGGTTTTCCCAGTGGAGACTCGATCCATGCCCGATTTCCGTAATCACAAACTCGGCGCACTCCGGCCGCACCCGGCTGAACGCTCAAAGCGCGTCGCCTTCGCCAAACTTTTCGGCGCCGATCTCCCAGCTCCCGCGCCTGCGGCGGACTGGACGGAGGGTGCAACAAAGCGGCCAGTGTTCGGCAATGACGCAGTAGGCGATTGCACCTGTGCCGCCGTCGCCAATATCATTGCCGGCGCACTCAAGGCTGCTTACGACAAGGAATGGTTTCCTTCGACCGGCCAGGTGCTTGCGCTTTACTCGGCAATTACTGGATATGATCCGAACGCGCCGAAAGACGCCAGCGGGGAGAACCCGACCGACAAAGGCGCCGTCATCGAGGATGTTCTCACCTATGTCATGAAGCATGGTGCGTTCAACCATCACTTCGCCGGCACCGCGGCGATTGATGTAAATGATTTCACCAATGTCAAACGCTCGGTCGACTGGTTCGGCGCAGTGGATCTCGGCGTCGGCCTTCCGCTGGCCTGGCAGCAGGCCGATAAATGGACACTTTCCGGTTACTCAGCACAAGATCCCAGTTGGCAGCCTTACTCCTGGGGCGGCCATTGCGTCTGTTCCGAGAAATACGACGCGGACTTCATATACGTTTGGACCTGGGGAGAACTCGTCCCGGTGAGCTGGGATGCCTTCCGGCTTTACTTCGATACAGCCGATGCTGTGATCGCCGCGTCCTGGGTCAAGCAAGGCATGACACCTTCTGGGATCAGCCTCGCTGTTCTCGAGCAGCGCATGGCCGAATTGAAAGCAGCATGAGATGCTCGACTAGGTCATCTCCGCTGAGGTGACGGCGATCTTCGCAAGCTGGGTCCGCTGCGTGGCGAAGGCGGTGACATGACTAAAAGCGATTTCTTTGCAACGCTCGGCTGGCTCGTCCTGTTTACGCTGCCAGCTATTGCCGCTGCAATCAAGGGCTGTTTCCGCTCATGAGATACACGCCGCCGCCGCGCACTTGATGACACAGAAAACCAGATGGTCTTTTTGCTTAATTATTTATGGAGAGTGCCATGGCGGCAGATGTCGGGGACAGTAATTATTGGGCTGCGCTGACTGGAATCGGAGGACTTGTCGTCGGTTCGATCGGAACTGCCCTTGGACATTTATTCAACAGCCGGGCGTCAATGGCGGCATTGGTCGACGCACGGATCCGGATGCTGATTGATGGTTATGAGAGGCGTATCGTCGACCTTCAAGACGAAATCCGGCGTTTGGAGGGCAAGGTAGACGCTCTGACAGCGACGCTTGATGAAGAGCGAGCGCGGAGCAGTCTTGGCTTTTAGCAGGACTTCCGCCGCACCGCACACGAGATCATAAGCTTGCCGGCGGCTTCGTGTCCATAAAAGGACGCGCGCTAGGTCTTTTTGAGCAGATCAGGCCTTCTCTCTTGAGTGATCCTCAGGGCTTCCGCCTCGCGCCAAGCCCTTATTTTCCCATGATCACCGGACAGCAGTACCTGGGGAATCTCCCGGCCTTCCCAAGAACGGGGACGGGTAAAATGAGGATATTCAAGAAGACCTTTTTCAAAACTCTCCTCGGTGCTCGAAGCCTCCTTTCCCATCACCCCGGGCAAGAGCCGTACGCAGGAATCGAGAAGCACCATTGCAGCAATCTCGCCGCCGGAGAGCACATAGTCGCCAATCGAGAGTTCCTCAAGGTTGCGGGCGGCGACGATCCGCTCATCGACTCCCTCGAAACGCCCACAGACAAGCACGGCGCCGGGACCACACGCAAGTTCCCGCACGCGGGCTTGAGTGAGTACAGTACCGCGAGGGCTGAGCAGAATACGGGGCCGCTTGTCATTTTCGTCGAGTCCCGCATCAAGGCTCGCGCCCAGCACATCGGCACGGATCACCATGCCCGGCCCGCCCCCTGCGGGTCTGTCATCGACGGCTCTGTGCCGGCCTAGACCATTTGCACGGATATCCTGCACGCTTAGCGTCCAGATATCGCGTGACAATGCGCCTCCCGAGAGCGAAACTGCGAGAGGCCCAGGGAACATCTCTGGAAAGAGTGTGAAGACGGTTGCCCGCCACATGCAGGGCTAATCCTTTTGGCCGCCCATCGCCGCATCGATTTCGGCCGGCGGCACGAAAGTTAAGAAGGCGGCCTTGAGGTCGATGTGCGGGAAAACCTCCTTCTTGAATGGTAAAAGGAGTGTATCTTCCGAGTTAGAGCGCGCAATCTCCACGATATCGCCGCCGCCGAAATTCAAGACATTGACCACACAGCCAACTGCCACGCCCTCTTCTGTAATGGCTGTGAGGCCGATCAAGTCGGCGAGATAGAACTCCTCTTCTCCGGCCTCGGGCAGAGCATCGCGGGGCACGTAAAGCGCGGTGTTGGTCAACTCCTGCGCACTGGCACGGTTAGCAACTCCTGCAACCTTGGCAATAAACATATTGTCCTTTAAGGGCCGCAGGCGGATGATTGAAAACTGTCTTTTGCCGCCTCCGTCGAGCAGCGGCTTATACGTACCTATGGCATCCGGAACGGCGGTAAAAGAAGTCAGCCGCAATTCGCCGCCGACGCCGTGGGGCGCGCCGAAACGGCCGACGAGAATGCGATCCTTGGCCATGGCACTTGGCTAGAGATCAGGCCGGAGGGGCAGCTGCTTTTTCAGCTGCTGCAGCGCGTTCCTGCGCTTTTTTCTTTGGCAAAGCCTTTTTCGGATTGTTGCGGGGCTCGCGTTTCAAAACACCAAAACCGTCGAGCAGGCGAGCGACGCGATCGGTCGGCTGAGCGCCCTTGGCGATCCAAGCTTTCGCCTTCTCAGTGTCCAGCACGACACGTCCCTCCGCGTCCTTTGCTTTCAGCGGATCAAAAGTGCCAAGACGTTCAATAAACCTTCCGTCCCGCGGCATACGCGAATCGGCAACCACGACACGGTAAAATGGCCGCTTCTTCGCGCCACCACGCGACAGACGAATTTTCAGTGGCATCGTTTGTTTCCTTTCAATTGTTGATTTCGTGATTGATGTTTAGCCTTCGGCGAGGTCAAGCCGCTTTTCAATACGGGTGGCGCGCGCGTCGAGCCGATCAAGTTTGGTATTTATCTCGGCCAGTTGCACCGAGTGATCGGCCACCGACCGTTCGACATGGCCGAGCCGCAATGTGACGTTCTCCAGTCTGTGCTCCATCCGATCGAGCTGCCCACGCATGTGGTGTAGATGTTCGAGGATGAGATTTTCCGCCTCGGCCACTATTTTTTCTTTCCGAAGGGATTAAGCCCGCTCAAAAAGCCGCCGCCGGAGCCCGGAACTTTGCCGCCCCCAAGCCCCGGCAATTTCGGTGCTTCCCCGCTTCCAGCCGCCGGTTTTTGCGGGACGTAGCCGGGCGGCCCAGATTGCGGTGCCGGGCCGGTATGCCTCTGCCCCATTTGCCTTTGCAGGGCGGCGATCTGCTCTGGCGTTGGCTGCGGCATGCCGCCCGGAAGGCCAAGCATCGAAGCCATTTTCCCCATTGCGCCGCCGCGCTTAGCTCCCCCCATCGCCTTCATCATATCGGCCATCTGGCGGTGCTGTTTCAAAAGCTTGTTGATATCCTCCACCCTGACGCCGGAGCCGGCAGCAATACGCCTTTTGCGTGATGCTTTGAGAATCTCAGGGTTGCGGCGCTCCTCGCGGGTCATCGACGAAATTATTGCGCGCTGCCGCTTGATAATCCGGTCATCGATATTGGCTGCGGCAAGCTGTTCCTTCATTTTGCCGATGCCCGGCAGCATTCCCATGATCCCCCCCAATCCGCCAATCTTTTCGACTTGGGCAAGCTGCTCGGAAAGATCCTCAAGGTCGAATTTTCCCTTGCGCATCCTCTCAGCGGCGCGGCGAGCCTGTTCGGCATCGATCGATTCCGCAGCCTTTTCGACGAGAGAAACAATGTCGCCCATGCCGAGAATGCGATTGGCAATCCGCGAGGGATGGAAATCCTCAAGTGCATCCATCTTCTCGCCGACGCCGAGCAGCTTGATCGGCTTGCCAGTGACCGCGCGCATGGAAAGTGCCGCGCCGCCGCGGCCATCGCCATCGATCCGCGTCAGAACAATGCCGGTAATACCGACGCGATCATCAAAGCTTTTCGCAAGATGCACGGCGTCCTGGCCCGTGAGGCTATCGGCGACAAGCAGGATCTCATGCGGATGCGATGCCGCCTTGATCTCAACCATTTCTTGCATAAGTGCTTCGTCGATATGGGTGCGGCCTGCCGTATCGAGCATGACGACGTCATAACCTTGCAACCGCGCCGCCTGTTCCGCCCGTTTGGCGATCTGCACGGGGGTCTGCCCCGCGACAATAGGCAAGGTATCGATTTCGATCTGACGGCCGAGGACAGCAAGCTGCTCCTGTGCTGCCGGTCTTTTCACGTCGAGCGAAGCCATCAGCACCTTGCGCTTCATTTTTTCGGCAAGGCGCTTGGCGATTTTTGCGGTGGTTGTCGTCTTGCCCGCGCCTTGCAGGCCCACCATCATGATCGCCACCGGAGGCGCTGCATCGAGATTGATCGGATCGGCGACGGTGCCGAGAGTCTCGATCAAAACGTCGTTGACGATTTTGACGACCATCTGCCCGGGCGTCACCGATTTGATGACATTGGCGCCAACCGCGCGGGCGCGCACCTTGTCGACGAAGGAGCGCACGACATCAAGCGCGACATCGGCTTCGAGAAGCGCACGGCGAACCTCCCGCAGCGCGAGGTTCACGTCCTCCTCCGAGAGCGCGCCCCGCCGCGTCAGTTTGTCCAAAATGCCAGAGAGCTTTTCTGAAAGCCCTTCGAACATGCGCCTGATCCTAAAGCTTCACCGCAACAAGCGGAGTTAAGTCCAATATGGAGTGTCCAAATATATAACTTCAACGCGAATCGCGCCCGGGAGCGCAACGCGCCGCCGGACGTTCACCGCTGGCCTCAAGGGCCAAGGCGGCTCGCGGAGAAATCACCCTCGCAAGAAGGAGAAAGTTTCTTACGCGCATCGTGGCTAGGGGTCAAGAAAGGGGGGCTCCGGCGGATCAGGTTAAAATTTTGCTACGCACGGCTCAAGCTCTGGAGGCTCGGAAGTCTTTCCTCCGGCATCAAAGCAGTGTTGCCGGCGTCCCATTCGGTCTTGGCCGCTCCTGACGGCATCTCGAAAGGCCGATTGCGGGAACACCAGCCAGGCCGGGCAAACAGTTTCAGAATGGCGTTGCGGCGGTTCCCGGTATCAGCAGCGGCCAGTCATGTGTATATTTGTTGGCCCATTAAGCTCGCAAGCCCGTGCCCTGGATGCCTCTGTATCGGCCATCTTTGACTGTTGCCATGCAACGTGGCAAAGCCTGCGCGGGGATCGCGCTTATAGACGTGCGTGATGGCAAGGACCACCGGCTGTGGCAGACGTCTGGCCTGCACCGCTTATCCGGAAGACATTCGTGAACGCAGACCGCCCAGAATCCTTCAATTATCGTCAGTTCAACGAAACTTTCGTCGAAATGGCGATCCACCTGGGATTTATCGGCTTCCTTGCCTACTGGACCTTCATTCTTGTCAGTCCTTTCTTGCCTTTTATCGTCTGGAGTGTGGTGCTGACCGTCGCGCTTTACCCTGCTTTCAATTGGCTGGCGAGCATGCTCGGCGGCCGGCGCGGACTGGCAGCGGCACTGATTACCCTGATGGGCCTCTTGGTCGTGATCGGACCGGTGACCTGGCTGGGCCTTGGCCTGATCGATGGCCTGAAAATATTCGTTGAACAGCTCGACTCTGGAAAATTGATTCCTCCGCCGCCGGAGACCATAAAGACGTGGCCGCTGATCGGACAGCAGCTCTATGACGATTGGGCACTCGCATCGACCAATGTACGAAGTGCCCTGACCAACCTCCTCCCGCAGTTACAGCTGCTCGGCGGCATCCTCCTCGATACAGTGAGCAGCGTGGGAACGGGGATGCTGAAGTTCCTCGTTTCGGTGATCATTGCAGGATTTCTATTTTCTCCTGGACCTCCCCTCGTCGTAGCCGTGAAGAGGCTGGCGCGCAGGATCGACTCGACACATGGGGAGAAGTTCGTGGCGCTTGCCGGCGCCACCATTCGCGCCGTGTCGCGCGGTGTAATCGGCATCTCAATCCTGCAAGCCGTCATCGGTGGGGTCGGGATGTTGCTGGCTGGCGTTCCCGGCGCTAGCCTCTTGACACTTGCCATCCTGGTGCTCGGGATCATTCAAATCGGCCCGATGCTTATCGTGGCTCCACTCGTCGTTTGGAGCTGGAGCACGATGACGACGGGACATGCCCTGGCTTTGACAGCCTGTATGGCGGCGGTCAGTTTCATCGACAATATCTTGAAACCATTCGTCCTGACCCACGGGCTTGCGAGCCCCCGGCTGGTCACTTTCATCGGAGTGATCGGCGGCGTTCTCGCCTATGGTTTCCCCGGCCTGTTTGTCGGCCCGGTTGTCCTTGCGGTGGCCTGGGACCTCGCGAATGCGTGGGTTTATGATAGTGAGGCGGCAGCAGCTGGATGACGGCGTTCCAAGGTCATCTGCTTTCTTCGCGTGCTTTCTTCGCCCCGAATGGGCAATGCCGGAGCGTGCGGTCCCTTGATCGAAGCTTGATCTGATCATCTCTTGCCAGCACACCGCAGAAGTGAGCTTGCAACGATCGAGCCCATAGCTCGCATTATTTACTGCGGTCATTAGGAGAAAGTTCCAAAGGGCAGCGGATGGCGCACCGCCGCATGCGAAACGGGAAAAACTGCCTTGATCCATGCTTTTCAGATGCGCCAGCCGCGCATGGCTCGCGCCCGCTTCAGCGCCGATCCCCAAAAACGCCGAGCAATTACTCCCGCCGTCTGATGCCTGAGGCACGCTTGGCGCAAGCAGGTGAGTGTAAGCCTGTGGCTCAAATCAAAGTACACAGGGACGGCAATGATGGCGGCGGGAAGCGAGAGGAGGCTCGAGGAGGAAGAGAAAGCGCGCGGACATGCGGTATCCTCATTCACAGACGGTGGACTGCTCGCGAATGCACTCGAATATTTTCGTGCGGGGCGCTACGCAGAGGCGGAAGCGGCCTATGGCGAAATCCTCGCTCATGAGCCCGGTCACTTTATTTGCCTCCATCATCTCGGGTTGATTGCTCATCAGCGCGGCGACCACGCGCTCGCAGCAAAGCTTATCGAACGGGCAATATCCATCAAACCCGATTATGTAGAAGCCCTTTCCAATCTTGGGGCGGTTCATCGCGCGCTCGCCAATCCCGAAGCGGCTCTTGCCGCGACGCGTCAAGCGATCGCCCTTGCGCCGGAATTCGCGCAAGCCCATTCCAATCTCGGCAATGCCCTTGAGGACCAAGGTTTTCTCGATGCAGCGCTCGATGCTTACCGCCGGGCCGCTTCGCTCAATCCCGGTTTCGTCGAAGCCCACACGAATTGGGCTAATGTGCTTCGCAAGCTCGGCCGGTGCGAGGAGGCGGCCGCGGTCTGTGAGCGCATTATCAGGCACCGCCCCGACTCAGCAGAGCCCTATCTCAGCTTGGGCAATATTTTGAAGGAGCTGAGCCAGCCTGGCGGCGCGGTTCAGGCCTATAGGAGAGCGCTTGCGCTTCGTCCGGATTTTGCCGAGGCCTACACAAATCTTGGCAACGTCTTGCAATCCGAAGAAGCTTTTGAGGAAGCCATTGATGCCTACCGCCAAGCCGTCTCCTTGCGCCCAAATCTAGCCGAAGCACATGCCAATATGGGTGCTGCGCTCGAAAGCCTTGGCCGCCTCAAGGAGGCAATTAGCTCCTACCACATGGCCGTGACGCTCAACCCCGCGCTCCTCGCGACTCGAGTATGGCTTCATCACAAGCGGCGCTTCATCTGTGATTGGGACGGGATCGAAGCCGAGGAAAGCGAATTGCGCACTCTGATGGCTTCGGCGCGCGAGCCCGTGCATCCGTTTGCCGCACTTAGCATGGCGCTGAAACCGGACGAACAATTGCGCATCGCATCCACCTTCGCGGCAGGCTTCGTGGCGCCTGCGATCGAGCATTTGAGGCAAGATTATCGCGGCGCTAGAAAACTGAAGATAGGCTATTTGTCGGCTGATTTTTGCCGCCATGCGACAGCTCTCCTCACGGCAGAGTTATTCGAGCGCCACGACCGGTCTCTCTTTGAGACATTTGCCTATTCCTATGGGCCAGATGACCGGAGCGAACTTGGTGTCCGGTTGCGCCGCGCCTTCGACGATTTTGTCGATATACGGGCGATGACAGACGGCGAGGCGGCAAAGCGTATCAAGGCAGACAAAATTGATGTTCTGATTGAGTTGAAAGGCTATACGAAGGGCGCCCGCACCGGGATTTCAGCGCGCAGGCCCGCGCCTGTCCAGGTAAGCTTCCTGGGTTTCCCCGGAACCATGGGGGCCGAATTCATAGATTATGTGATTGCTGACCCTTTTGTGCTGCCGATGGATCAGCAGCCCTTCTATAGCGAGAAAATCGTCCATCTTCCGGATTGCTATCAGCCAAACGACACCAAGAGGCTGCTCTCGAACATTACGCCCACCCGCGCCGATTGCGGCCTGCCAGAGCAAGGCTTCGTATTTTGCTCCTTCAACAACACCTACAAAATTACTCCTGAGTTCTTCGCCATTTGGATGCGTCTCCTGACAGCGATCCCTCAGAGCGTTCTTTGGCTCTTGGATACGAATGAACTCGTTAAAGAGAATCTTCGCAGGGAAGCCCTCAAATACGGTGTTGAACCTGGCCGCCTCGTCTTCGCACCAAGACAGGCCTCGCCGGAGCACCTCGCTCGCCACAGGCTGGCCGATCTGTTCCTCGATACGCTGCCCTATAATGCTCATACGACTGCAAGCGATGCTCTTTGGGCGGGGCTCCCCGTTCTGACCTGCGCCGGGGATACCTTCGCCGGACGAGTTGCTGGCAGCCTTCTGCAGGCCGTTGGCCTGCCTGAGCTTGTCACCTTTTCCCCAGCTGCTTATGAAGCCATGGGCCTGCGGCTGGCACGAGACCCTGTTCTTCTCCAGAGCCTGCGCCACAAACTTCTCGGCAACCGTCTGTCCGCGCCTCTTTTTGATATTGCGCGCTACACCCGGCATTTCGAAGCCGCGCTCACGCAGATGTGGGAGCGCTGGGCGAATGGGCATGAGCCGGAGAGCTTTGCAGTGCCGCCCTCACAGCCCATGACTGCGAAAGAGCCGCCCGAACCGCTAAAACGAGTCACCTACACTGTGTGTCCGCTCTGCGAAAGCCGGGATATTCCGGCAGTTCTTGGAGCCGATTGTTCAAAACATCCAGCCTATCAGCCCGGGCTCCCGCCAGTCATGAACTGGCATGAATGCCGCTCGTGCGGGCATGTCTTCGCGGAAGGCTATTTTGACGCGAAGGCCGCTGCGCTTCTTTTTTCAAAGACGCAGCCCAATCAGATGGTCGGTTACGACATGGAACGCCAGCGTCCGGTTTCGGCGCGCATGGCTGAACGCATTGCGCGCTATGTCCGGGACGGAGCCTGGCTAGATGTCGGCTTCGGGAATGGCTCGCTTCTCTTCGCTGCGGAAGAGTGGGGTTATTATCCGGCCGGACTCGATCTCCGCAAGGATAATGTCGCCGCGCTCAAGCAACTCGGCTATGAGGCGCATTGCATGCCAATCGAAGAACTCGAGGGGCAGGAGCGCTTTAACGTTATCAGCATGGCAGACGTGCTCGAACACATGCCCTTCCCCAAAGAAGGGCTTGCCGCCGCTTACAGGCTGTTAAGCCGGGGCGGCGTGATATTTCTATCGATGCCCAACATGGAGAACATGGTTTGGCGGCTGCTGCACGCCAATAAGGTCAATCCTTACTGGGGCGAGATCGAGCATTATCACAATTTTTCCCGCAGACGGCTCTATGCGCTCCTGCAAGAGCATGGCTTCGAACCAGTTGAATATCACGTTAGCGAACGCTACCGCGTGTGCATGGAGGTGATCGCGATCAAAAGGTGATGCCTCAAAAGTGACGCTGAATCCGCTTCAGAAGGTTCCACACCATGCTTTGATTTGGCAGCAGTCACTTGAAATGCTCAATGGAGCCGTCAAGCCGGTAAGAGACGTGCGGGCCCCCCTTCCGGCTAAGCATCAGGCATGAGGCTTCTAACGGAAGCCCAGAAACCATACCTCAATGCTCTCTTGAGATTGCTGGTCCCTGCCAATCCTCATCTTGTATTGCCATTTTCCGCAAATTTTTATCGATGAAATATCGTTTGTCAGGCCGCTCTTAATTTTGCTGGAAAAAGAGAACTTGCGGGCCCGCCGCGGCGGGAAAATCGCCATCGCCGATCCGAGGAGCCTGAAACGTCAACTGGGATCTTGCGCAAGCCATGATTCGGATGTTTTCCGAGGTGAAATTCCATGTGCGATTGTGCCAGTTTCCGCCCCCGGCGGCGTCATCCGGCTTGCGCCTGGCGCGTCCTTCGTTTATGCCGCTGCCTTTCCCGCATTGAAGCTTTAGGCCGCCAATTGCCGCTTGTAGAAAAGCCTGTCGCCATTATCATGGGCAGCGAATCGGACTGGGAGACGATGCGTCATGCCGCCGCCCTTCTCGATGAACTGAAAATCGGCTTCTCGGCACTGATCGTCTCGGCGCACCGGACACCCGACCGGCTTTTCAATTTTGCAAAGGGCGCAAAGGCGGCAGGCTTCAAAGTCATTGTCGCAGGGGCGGGCGGTGCCGCGCACCTGCCCGGCATGACTGCCGCTATGACGACACTGCCGGTTCTCGGGGTTCCCATCGAGGCAACGGCGCTCCGCGGGCAGGATTCATTGTTTTCGATCGTGCAAATGCCCGCGGGGATCCCGGTTGGCACCCTTGCGATCGGCAAGTCTGGCGCAACCAATGCAGCACTTCTTGCCGCGGCGATCCTTGCCCTTAACGATCCCGTGCTCGAAGCCCGGCTTTCGGCTTGGCGCGCGGCACAAACCGAAGCGGTGGCCACGCAGCCATCGCGGGAGGAGTAACTGGTGGCATTCGACCTTGTTCCTGGGGCGACGATCGGAATTCTTGGCGGCGGGCAATTGGGGCGGATGCTCGCATTTGCAGCGGCTAAGCTCGGGCTCAAGACCCACATCTATGCTCCCGATCCCGGCAGCCCGGCGTTCGATGTGGCAAGCGCGCGAACGGTCGCTGCCTATGAGGATGAACTGGCGCTGATGGAGTTCGCGAACAAGGTCGATCTCATCACCTATGAATTCGAAAACATCCCGTCGCGCAGCGCTTCCATTCTTGCGGAAGCGCGTCTCGTCCGGCCAAGCCCGGAGACTTTGGCAATCTGCCAGGACCGCCTCGCCGAGAAAGAGTTTTTGACGGCTGCGGGCATCAAGGTGGCGCCTTTTATGCGGGTGGACGACGCGGGGGCACTCGCACGGGCAGTCGCGCAGATCGGGCGCCCTTCCATCCTGAAGACGCGCCGCTTTGGGTATGATGGAAAAGGCCAGGTTTTGCTCCGGGAAGGCGCCGACCTGGCCGTGACATTCCGGACGCTGGGCGGGACGCCCGCAATTCTCGAAACCATCGTGCCTTTTGTAAAGGAAATCTCTGTCGTTGCCGCACGCTCGGCGAGTGGTGAGTTTGCGGCCTACGACGTGTGTGAGAATTTCCACGAAAATCATATTCTTAAGACCACCCGCGTGCCTGCGCGCATCCCTCCTGAGGCCGCGGCTGAGGCGGTGAGGCTCACTCGGGTCATCGTGGATGCGTTGGACTATTGCGGGGTGATCGCGGTTGAAATGTTCGTTGTCGGCGAAGGGCACCCTGAGCTTTGTGTCAACGAAATTGCGCCCCGCGTCCATAATTCTGGTCATTGGACCCTCGATGGCGCTGTCACCTCCCAATTCGAGCAGCATATCCGGGCGATCGCGGGGTGGCCGCTTGGAGACGCCCGCAGGCCGGCGGGGGATGGAGGCGATCACATCGAGATGGAAAATCTCATAGGCGAGGATGTGCTTTCCTGGCCAAATATCCTGGCTGAGCCTAGGGCGAGCCTTCATCTTTACGGGAAAGCGGAAGCGCGGCCGGGGCGGAAGATGGGCCATGTCACGCGCATTGTGCCAGGATCCGCGTGTTAGGGCGCCGTTTAGCTTTACAGATAGCGTTGATTCTGCTATCGCCACTGCTCCGCCGCCGAGGCGCTTCGCCGCGCCGGGTGGTCTATGCCCATTTGTTCAGTTAACCATGCCATTCTTGGATGGCTATAACCAAATTTAAGGACTCCTGCGTGCAAGTTCTCGTTCGGGATAATAATGTAGATCAGGCGCTAAAAGCTCTTAAGAAAAAGATGCAGCGGGAGGGTATTTTCCGCGAGATGAAGCTTCGCGGCCATTACGAAAAGCCTTCCGAGAAGCGGGCCCGCGAAAAGGCGGAGGCCGTTCGCCGGGCACGCAAGCTTGCACGGAAAAAATTGCAGCGCGAAGGTATTCTGCCAGCGCGCGCCAAGCCCATGGCGGGAGTTCGTTGAGCATGTGGATAGGTACCGCGCGGACATGGCCAAGGTAGCCAGCTCCTGCTTGCGGCGGCCACTCTTTTATTTCGGCGGCCCAGCACGCCGGACAAGGTGACCGGATGATGGTTTTCGCGGCCTATCGGGAATTTCCGGCGTCTCTCCAATACATGACTGGCTCTCGTATCTTGTTGCTTGCAGCTTCCCTGGCCCTCGCGGGCTGTGAAACGGCGACAAATATGATGGCCAAGCAAGGGACCGGCGTCGCGGAAGTCGCCAACCAATCGCCGCAGGAGGCTTCTGCTAATCTCGCTTCCCTAACCGAGGTCATCCAGCGCAACCCCGGGAGTGCCGCAGCATATAATACGCGCGGCGTTGCTTATGCAAAGATTGGTAAGTTCCAAGAGGCGATCGCTGATTTCAGTCAATCGATAAAGCTTGATCCCAACAATGCGGCATCTCTGACCAATCGGGCTCTAGCGTATCGCCAAGCTAACCGCGATGATGCAGCGCTCATCGACTTTAACCGTGCGATAGAAGTTGATCCCAATCACGCGCCCGCCTACCTCGGCCGTGCCAATCTTTTGCGTGTCCAGGGCAAGCTCGATGAGGCCCGTGCTGATCTTGATCAGGCGATCCGGATTAATCCCGAAAATGCCCAGGCCTTTCACGCGAGAGGCTTGATCTATCAGCGCGAGGGCTTGCATGAGCAGGCGATCACCGATTTCGACAATGCGATCGATCGCGATCCCTTTGCCGGCGCGCCCTATCAAGCCCGTGGACAAAGCCTGATCGCAATCGGAAAGAGCGATAAGGCTATCGAGGATTTCAACGCCGCGCTCAACGTCGACAACAAGAATGCCGAGGCGTGGGCGGGCCTTGGGCTTGCTTACGAGAAATCCGGCAACCGCGCCAAAGCGATCGAATCCTATCAGCGCGCCCTTGCTTTCGATCCGAACAGCCAAATCGCTAAGGAAGGCATCGCACGTCTGGGCCGGGCATAGAACCGCCAGGCTTTTCGCCTGGCCGCCCATTTTATGATGGTTTGCCAATCCGCTCCGGAAACGCCTTCGCCAGCGCTTCACGATTTGCCGCAATGACGCCGCGCTCAGTAATGAGACCGTTCACCAGCCGGGCAGGCGTCACATCGAAACCATAATTGAGCGCCTCGCTTCCAGCAGGGGCTAGGCAGACGGTCTCGATCCGCCCATTGGCGGTAAGCCCGGAAAGATGGGTGACTTCTTGTGGCGAGCGTATTTCGATCGGTACTTCGGCGAGCCCGTCTCCCATTGCGAAATCGATCGATGGTGAGGGCACGGCGGCATAAAACGGCACGCCATTGTCATATGCCGCGAGCGCTTTCAAATATGTGCCGATCTTGTTGCAAACATCGCCATTGGCGGTCGTCCGGTCGGTCCCCACAATCACGAGATCGACCTTGCCATGTTGCATCAAATGGCCGCCGGCATTGTCGACGATAATTGTATGCGGCACACCATGCTGGCCAAGCTCCCAAGCCGTGAGCGAGGCGCCTTGATTGCGCGGCCGCGTTTCATCAACCCAAACATGCAGATCGATTCCTTCGTTATGCGCCATGTAAATTGGCGCGGTGGCGGTGCCCCAGTCCACCGTTGCGAGCCACCCCGCATTGCAATGTGTCAGAATATTGAGTCTGCGGCCTTGCTTGCGGGCTGCTGCAGCTTTGATCAAGGAAAGCCCATATCCGCCGATCGCACGGCAGAGTTCTACATCTTGCTCCGCGATGGCAGCGGCATGAGCGAAACCGGCCCGGCTGCGTTCAGCTGGGGGCACGGCCAAAAGATGCTGCCGCATGGTCTCAATCGCCCACCGCAAATTGACGGCGGTCGGCCGCGCGGAGGCGAGAATGTCAGACGCAGCGCCGAGATTGGCATCCGATGGCTCGGCCTGCATCGCGAGTGCCAGACCATAAGCTGCCATGACACCAATCAGGGGCGCGCCGCGCACCTGCATTTCCTTGATGGCGCGGGCAGCCGCCCAGACATCGGGGATGGATAGGATTTCAAAATGATGCGGCAACCGCGTCTGGTCTATGATTTTGACGGAGCCGGTATCGCCGTCCAGCCAAATGGTTCTGTAGGGCTTGCCGCTGACCAGCACTGATCCACTCCTTTGCGAGGCTTTAGTATAGCGTGGATGCTTGCAAAAGCACGTGACGATGGTGCTGACCGCGAAGAAGTATTTTCAAGAAGCACTCGCTGTGTGCCAACAGGGCGCCGGCCCCGCTATTCAGTTTATTTGCAATTGCTGCAGATGCTTTGATCGACGCGATTATCTTTTTGTTCGATGAGACGGTCGAGCTCCGAGGTGGGGGCGCCTTGCGATTCACCAGGGTGGGGAACCGTCTCTCCTGTCGGAGTCAAGTAATTCTCGTTGAGCAGCCGTGTGGTCTTGTGCTCAGGCGCTCCGGCCGGGGCTTCCAGCCCTTTATTCGTCTGCGTTTGGTTCGTCTGGGCTTGGACCGCTAGGGTTGCGCCCGCAGTCACGAAAAGCAGTGTAAGATATAGCGGTCTCAGCATGGTTTCCTCCTTGGGAGCAGGGGCTAAAGTTCTTGCGATTCGGAAGGTCCCATCTGGAACCAAATCATCACGCTTGGCTCTCATGATTAACGCAACTTTAAGGGAATGGGCGCAAGCCTCTTTACAAAACAAAGCCTTAACCTTCCTCGGAGCCAGCGCATGGATAACTCTCGGGACGATGAAGTCCCCGAAGGGACGCAACCCAATGTGCATCTGCCGTCGGCGGACGCAAGAGGCCGCCGCTTAAAGAGCAGGGGGGGCTCCACCACGGACGGCCTTTTTATGTTCGAGGGGACGGAGGCAGGCTCCGCCGGCCGGCCGCCCCATTGGCATGACCGGCTCTTGACCTATGGTTCGCACGTGGCATTGGCAGCTTGTCTATTTGGCTTCGCATGGGCTGGCGGCGTGTATTTCTCCGGCAAAGGTTCGCCGCTTGACATCCTGAAGCCCTCGCCCTCGCCAGGGGCCGTGTCACCAGTGGCCGTGTCACAAGAGAGCGTGGAGCGAGCCGAGATGTTGCGTGCGACACAAAAAATCACGGAGGACATCCGGGCCCTTAAGGCAAATGTGGAGGCTTTACGTGCTAGCCAAAGCCAAACAGCGAAGGATGCCGCTCTCCTCGAAAGTTTGAAAACGCGTCTTGAAGTGGTGAAATCCGAGACCGGAGCTTCGATCGCCGAGCTTGCCGGCAAGGTCGAGCGTATGCAGCGCGAACCCGGAGCGAAGCTTGCGCAGATCATTGAGCGGCTCGATCGCATGGAGCACCAAATTGCGGCGCCGCTTGCCGCTGGCTCAGCCGCCACGGGCTCAGCAGCAGCGGCAGCAGCCAATCCAGGGAAGCCGCCGCGTACTGCGGAGGCAAAGCCTTTTCCTGAGCCGGCAGGCGGCCAGCGAGCGCCGCAGTTGATCACAAACTGGGTTGTCCGTGACGTTTACGACGGCATTGCGCTTCTCGAAAGTCCGCATGGTTCGATTGAGGTAATACCCGGAGAAATTGTCCCGGGCGCGGGAATCGTGAAAGCGATCGAAAGGCGTGGCGCCGGATGGATCGTGATCACGAGCCGGGGCGTGGTTGACTCTGCCCGCGATGCTTTCTAGGGCCAAGGCCCGCCAGGAGGGTTGGGCTCCCTTTAAGCAGGCTTCCCCCGCGTTAACAGGAAGATTGGTACCGCCACTCCGGCTCGAACGGAGGACCTCTAGATCCACAATCTAGCGCTCTAACCAACTGAGCTATGGCGGCGTCTGAGGCGCGCCGGACCGTAAAAGGATCGATCCGCGATTGCAAGACTTTGAAGGTGTGCCGCAACAAGAAATGTGAGACAACCCTATTGCTGGGGAATCGTTCCGAAGCTTCAGTGTGGCCTGCCGCCGCCGCCGGTATGGGCGGCCGTGAAATTCCCGGCCTGGCACCGCTCGGATTTCGTGAAGGCATTCGATGCTGGCGCAAAAAGCTTATAGCGGAACATCGGGATTTTGTTGCGCGCCGGGGCTGAACCAGCGCGACGTGAGATCTATCCTGAGCATCCTTCCGCCGGGGCTGGCGCCTCATATGCCAGTTCTTGCCATGGGCGGCAAGCACGCAGCCAAAAAAGACACGGTGGTTCTGGCAAGTGAAGGCTTGCTGCATTTGTTTGGCGCGAGAAATCTCGCCGGTCTTTCCCGTTCCCTTTCTGGCGGAAAGCTAGCCGAGTTTGCCGTGAGTGTCGGACTTGATTCGGCGCCAGTCACTGGATGTCTGCCCTTCCGCATTGGTAAGGCCACGAAAATAATCACCTTCCTTTGCCGCCGGATCAATGCTGGCCGGTCGCCGCCATTGTTTGCCGCAGCCGTGCTGGATGTCGCCGGCCAGAGAGAGCCATCTGCCGAGATCAAAGCCGGATCATCGCCATGCTCCGGAACGGGGGCGGCAGGCCAACAAAATGAAGAGATCGAGAGGCTTGACACATCGCCGGCGCACGGAAGAAGCAGCCGCGCAAGCCTCGAAGGGGAACTGCACCGGCAGAAGAGTGAGTTTCGCGAACTTAGGGCCATATTGGACGTGGCGACTGATGGTGTCGCCGTGCTCGACCAAGAGGGGTTGATCTTAAGCCTGAACCGCTCCGGTGAGGCTCTTTTTGGCTATGATCAAAGCGACATCGTTGGTGAGCATTTTATCAAATTGATTGCGCCGGAAAGCAGAGCTCTTGCGGCCAGCTATTTCCAAGGATTGAAATCGGGCGGCTATGGCAGACTGCTCAACCGGGGGCGCGAGGTGGCCGGCCTTGCCCGCCAGGGCGGCACGATTCCGGTCTTCATGACACTTGGCCATATCGGTGGCTCGCCTGGGGCGGGTGAGCAAGGGAGGGGCCGCTTTTGCGCAATTTTGCGCGACATGACCCATTGGAAAAAAGTCGAACAGGAACTCGAAGGCGCACGAAAGGATGCCGAACGGGCAAGCGCATTGAAATCGGATTTTCTCGCGAAGGTCAGCCATGAAATCCGGACGCCGCTTCATGCGATCCTGGGGTTCGCCGAGGTCATGATGGAGGAGCAGTTCGGTCCGATCGGGAACCAGCGTTACAAGGATTATCTCAAGGACATTCATGCCTCCGGTGCGCTCGTCATGAGCCTTGTCAATGATCTTCTCGATCTTTCCAAAATCGAGGCTGGCAAGATGGATTTCGATTTTGCATCGATCGATGCAAACCGCATCATCTCTGAATGCGTCTCGATGATGCAGGCGCAGGCGAGCCAGGAGGAAGTCATCGTAAGGCTCTCGTTGTCGCCCGCGCTGCCGAACATTCTTGCCGATGAACGCTCGCTGCGCCAGATCATCTTGAATCTTCTGTCGAATGCAGTGAAGTTCAATCAGCCGGGAGGCCAAGTGATCGTCTCGACGGCTCTTGCTGACGCAGGGAATGCGGTCATCCGGATTCGCGATACAGGCAGCGGTATGTCCGAGGCTGATATTGGCGCGGCCTTCGAGCCATTCCGGCGTCTTGCCAGTGCGAGGCGGTCGAGCGGCACCGGCTTGGGCCTGCCCTTAACCAAAGCCTTGGTCGAAGCCAATCGCGCCTCTTTGACGATCAAAAGCAAGGAGCATGAAGGAACTCTGGTCGAGGTCTCCTTTCCGCCTGCCCCTATTCCGGCGGCATGACCCATTGCAGGAACCGGGTATCGGGGAACGGTTGACGGCTATGCTCGTTCTTTTGCGGCTTACTGTCTCGAAGGAGGGAGCTAATGACTGCGAAAGTAAAGGCCAAGAGACCCAAGATTCCAAAGCGGGAAGCCCCGCTCGGGCAACAGCAAAACCAGCTTGATCGCGAACTCGATCACGAGCTTGCGGATAGCTTTCCGGCGAGCGACCCGCCCTCCGTGACGCAGCCGGGTGTCAAATTGGGCGCACCGGAACACAAGGCCTGGGACCGGAAATAAGCGCAGAGCGGCAGTGCGTGATTCAATGGTGGTGCGCCTCAAGTTCTTGTGGGCGGGACCGGCGCGAGAGGCCGCCGCCAGCGAGCCATTTCCGAGTGCTCTCCGCTGCCCGTTGAATGAGATGGGGCGACGACGAGAAATCGTATGGCTCCACATCGAGTGGACAGAGCGGCGGAACAACACACACGTGGATCTCGTGCGGGAGCCGCTCGAGATCATGGATGAGCCGCCATTCAATCAAGAGGGTGATTGCGTGCAACACCCTCGCGATCGCGCCTTTTGGGGGTTCCGTTAGAGAGCAGGCATAGCCAGTCGGCAATAGAATGATCCGTTCCGCGCCAAGCTCCGCTGCCGCCCGGATCGGACTGTGGATGGCAACTGCGCCGTCCATGAGCATCTGCCCCCTGATGCGAACGGGTGGGAAGATGCCCGGTATCGCCGCACTTGCGAGAATTGCGTTAAGCGCGGGACCCTTCGAAAGAAGAACCATCATCCCCTGCGTGTTGGCCGCCGTGACATGAACCGGAATCGCCGCATCTTCCAGGCGCATGTAAGGCAGGTTGGTCTTGATCAAACGCCTCAGACCGCCCGGATCAACGAAATAACCTTGGTGCGTTAGAAGCCCAAACGCGCTGGCGGGGGTAAACGGAAAAATATCGCTCCGGCGCACGCCTGACCAGATTTTTGCGAGCTTTGCCACGCCTTCAGCGGTCGGGACTGCGGCGAAATAGCTGGCGTTGATCGCGCCGACCGATGAGCCGGTCACGAAGTCCGCTTCAACTCCGGCGGATAGCAAAGCGCTCAGCATACCGACCTGGATCGCACCGAGGCTTCCGCCGCCGGCAAATACGAATGCCGTTCTCTGTCCGGCCCGCGTCATGACGCCATGCTCCGAATCATCCGCCTGCGGATCGAGTCAATACCGCGCTTTGTTAGTCTGCGGGCGCTGATCTGTCACGCGCTCCATCCCTCATAATTTCCGTGCGAGGTTGTAATGAGGTGCAATGATATCGCCCTTTCCTGTTATGCGAATTATTTTTATAGCTTTGACCGTTCGAAAGGGCCGCCAAGCCGGGCCGTCTGGTCTTCGACGGCTCGCGTTGCAATGCGGCGTGCCGCAAGTGCCCGAAAGGAATGCGAAAGCTCTGGCAATTGAGCCATCTGCGAAAGCTCGCCAAGATCCAATGGATTGTGGTACAAAATGGCGTATAGGCGCGAGAGCGGCCATTCTGACCTCGGACGCTCGACGAGTTCGAGAGTATCTCCCGGTTTGATCGTCCCTTCACGGAGCACGCGATAGTACCATCCCGCACGTCCGCTTTGTTGCACGCGGCGAGCCATATCATCGCGATTGAAACGGAGGTTCAGTTTCCAGCAGGGCTGGCGGCCCTGGCTAACTTGGATCAACGCACTGCCCGCTGCAAAAACATCGCCGATACAAATTGAGGTTTCGTCAATCCCAATTGTCGACACATTTTCTCCAAATGCCCCGGGGCGTGTCAGCTTTTGGGCGTGTCCTGGGTCTTCTGCGATCCAAGCCGCATAATGCTCGCGCGGATAATGATGCAAAGCCTTCTCCGGCCCGCCGTGATGGCGCAAATCGGCTTGCGCGTCACCAAGGAGACCTTCGCGCCGAATCTGCCACGGCCCCGGGATAGGCCGTTTGTGAATCCCGCTTGGCACAACCTTGCTGCCCAGAGGTTCGATCACGCCTGCGTAAAGGGCATCAAGAGGAATGCGCATTGTCCATGCACCTGGGAAACGATGAAAAAGCGCCTCGCGCGGGCAAGGCCCGGCGAGGCAAATGTGAGGAGCGCAATACGGGGAGGTGGAGCGCACCGCTCCTCGATTGAACCGGTATTACTTCAGGGCAGACAGAGAGGCCCCGAAATTGATGTGATAGGGCTGGCCGTCGATGACGAAGGCTGGCACAGACTTCACGCCTGCGGCTTCAGCTTCGGCGATTCGGCTCTTGACCTCTCCGAGGTGTACGATCTCGACCTCATATTGTCCCGGATCGAGCTTATCCGCGAACTGCCGTTCGGCGTCGGCGCAAACCGGACATCCGGCATGGTAGAAAACCGCTTTCCGTGCCATAGTGTTAACTCCTTCTCTATTGCCCAGAGTTGGAACTAAAGGGCGGCTCGCAAGCGCAAAACAGCGGGCCGCCTCCTCCTGACGCGCTCCAATGCGCGTGGAGTTCTGAAGGCGCCGAGTCATGCCGGCCCCTCGCCCCTGTTCTCCAGGGGCGAAAACTCTTTCGCATAATTCCTCCAGACCAGCTCCTGCTCTTCTTCCGGTACTGGCACGTGCTCCCCGCAGTCGATGCGCAGGGCTTCGTCACCGAAGGCCGCATTGACGTAAGCACAGTGATGCGGGGCACGCGCGCCACTGTGCGCGTTGGGACGAAAATAGCGGCAGGAAATGCACATCCGCTGCGGCGCGATCGCGCCCGCGATCTGCAATGCCCGAATGGTTTTGACAATGAGCTGCAGCAGCGCCTTCTGCTCGGCTGACGAAAGTGTTTCGAGGGCACGCTCGGTCGCAGTCGCCGCAAGACCGATGCCTCGAACCATGTCATTTCCCGCTTCCGTGATGCGGATGACGGCGGCGCGGGCGTCGCCAGTATCGGCAGTCTTGGCCAGCAGACCTTTGCGGATGAGGGCGGCGATGGAATCCGTTGCCGTCGGCTGGGTCACACCGAGATGATCGGCGACCGCGCGCACGCGAACACCCTTCCCGCCGCGGCCCGCGACGAAGACGAGCACATGGACTTGCGTGGGATTGAGACCCGCCGCTCCCGCCACCTGCCATTGATCGTTCCGCAAGACGGCGCAGATGCGATCAAGCCCATCGCGCAGCCGGCGTGTCAGCGGTTGAATTGCAGATGCTGTTCCGGTCATTCGTTATAAATAGGAGTCCTATTTAATTTAGTCAATTAAAAATTGATGGGGGATCAAGGTCCGCGCACTGGCTGTTGGTCAGACCTTTGGGATGTCGCGTCACTGCCGTTACGGGCTGTGCAATTCCATTGACGCCCAAGTTATCCCATGGTATCCCAAATCATCCCATGCTGGGACAGGGACGCATTTCGCCTCTCGCCCCAAGGGTCCGCGGCCCGCCAGGGGAAGCCCGCGCAGGTGGGGTTTGGAGTGGATGGATTTGTCTCGAATTACACCAGCCGGATTGATGCGAAGGGGCGTGTGTCGATTCCGGCGCCATTCCGGGCCGTTCTCACGCGCGACGGGCACGATGGTCTTTATGTCCAGCGTTCGCTTGACGAAAAAGCCTTGGACTGTGGGGGGAATGCCCTTTTGCGAGAGATTCATGCGCTTCTTGATCAGCTTCCTCCTTTTTCAGAGGAGCGGGATTTTTTTTCATCGGCCCTTCTTGGTCATTGCGAGAATTTGAAAATCGACACGGAAGGACGGGTGATCCTGAGTGAATCCGCCAAAGCCCAAGCGGGCATCACCTCGGAGGTCACTTTTGTAGGACATGGATTTAAGTTTCAGATCTGGGACCCGGGCCGTTTTCAAGTGCACCTGGCGGAGGCCAGAAGCCGGTTGCACGATTTCAGAAAGCAGCTCGGTGCCAGACGCGTGGCGCCGGACACGCCGCCGCCACGGCAACATGGAGCGCGGGAATGATACCGGGTCGCGGCGATGAAATATTTCTCGCCGCTGGCGGACCGGCCCGGCACGTTCCCGTGCTTCGTGATGAGGTGATGGCCGCGCTAGCGCCAGGCGAAGGCGAACTTTATCTCGACGCAACTTTTGGCGCGGGCGGCTACACGCGCGCCTTGCTTGCAATCCCGAAGCTTCGTGTTCTTGCGCTTGACCGGGATCCCATCGCGATTGCAGGTGGGGCCGGGCTTGTCAAAGAAGCGCAGGGGCGGCTTTCGCTTGTAAAAGAGCGGTTTGGAAATCTTGGCGAGGCAGCGCGTGAACGCGGGCTCTCTGATTTTGACGGCGTCGTGCTCGATATCGGCGTTTCGTCGATGCAAATCGATGATGCCGGGCGCGGCTTTTCCTTTTATGCCGACGGGCCGCTTGACATGCGGATGGATTGCGCCGGGCCAAGCGCCGCCGATCTTGTCAATATGGCGGAGGAGGCGACTCTCGCCAATATTTTTTATTATTTTGGAGAGGAGCGGGCTTCCCGCCGGATCGCTCATGCAATTATCACTGACCGTGCCAAAGCACCTTTCACATCGACCGCCGCGCTCGCGTCGTTAATTGCCCGGGTTGCGCCCGGCAAACTTGGCGGCGTGCATCCGGCGACGCGGGTCTTCCAGGCTCTGCGTATCGCCGTCAATGATGAACTTGGCGAGCTGGTCCACGCGCTCGTGGCGGCTGAGGCCATCCTCAAGGAGGGGGGGCGGCTTGCGGTTGTGACCTTTCATTCGCTCGAGGATCGAATCGTCAAACAATTTTTTGCCGGGCGTTCCGGGCGGGGCCTGACATATTCGCGGCTTCTTCCTCACGAAGTTGAACCGCTGGAGCCGACTTTCAGCCTCAAGGGCAAACAGCCAATCGTACCTTCGCCGCGTGAGATTGATGAAAATCCGCGCGCACGATCCGCCAAGCTTCGTTACGGAGTGCGCACGAAAGCCAAGCCTCGCGGTCTTGACGATCGCCTGATGACGCTTGCGAAGCTTCCCTAGGACCGTAAGGGGGCGAGAAAAATGATCCGGATAATGAATATTTTGGCGATAGCGGCCCTTATCGGCTCGGCGATCTACGCCTATACGATAAAATACGAAACGATTTTTCATGCTGAGACAATCGTGAAGCTTCAGCATGAGATCAAATCAGAGCAGGATAAAATCGGCGTGCTGCGGGCCGAATGGGCGCATCTGATTCGCCCCGAGCGTATTCAGGCGCTTGCCGACAAATTTCTCGATCTCCAGACGATCGCTCTGACTCAGATTGTAAAGGCGGATGCCTTGCCTGCCAAGGCACCGAGGGTGGACGCAATCGGACGTAAGCTTGAGGCTCTGGGATTAGCAGGGCCGACGAATACGCCTGGTAACAATATCATTGATCCGGCCGCGTCCGCGACGCCCGGCAGGTGATGGCTTGACAGAATGAGCGACGGTTTCGGCGCGGACCTTGATAAGGAGGCCAATGGCAATGCGCGGAGGAGGGCGCCAGGCGGCCGCCTGCGGACTCTCGCGCACCTCTTCAGCGGCCTCTTTTCAGTCAGGTCCGAAAAGAGCGCGTATCGCATCAGGCTCGCGGCTTGGGTTTTTCTCGCCGTCTATGCCGTCATCGCGGCCAAGCTCATTGATTTCGGGCTGAGGCCGGACCTGCCGCAGACCGTCAAGCGCGCTGCTGCCGATGCTATTGCCGCCGCCCGCCCCGATATTCTCGACCGCAATGGCGAGATCCTCGCGACTGATGTCAAGGTCATGTCTGTCTTCGCGGAGCCCCGGCGCATCATCGATAAGGATGAAGCGGTCGAGCTTTTGACCGCTGTGCTTCCCGATGTCGATGCTCACGAGTTGCGCGAGAAACTGGGTTCCCGCAAGGGCTTTGTCTGGGTCAAGCGCGGAATTACCCCCAAACAGCAGCAGGAGGTTTACCGGCTCGGCCTGCCAGGAGTCGGGTTTCTGCCTGAGAATAAGCGAGTTTATCCAAACGGTCCCATTGCTGCGCATGTTCTTGGCTTCGCAAATCTCGACGGCACCGGTATTTCGGGCCTTGAAAAATACATCGACGGGCAAGGGCTGGCGGATTTGCATGGTGCGGGTTTCAGTCTGACACCCGAGAATTTGCAGCCGATCAGGACCTCGCTCGATCTCAAGGTGACCTATGCCGTCCGGGATGAGTTGGCCAAAGGCATCGCCAAGTTCAAGGCCAAGGCGGGAGCGGCGGCAATCCTCGATGTGAATACCGGCGAAATCATTGGGATGGCATCCCTGCCTGATTTCGACCCGAACACGCCGCCCGATCCGCATGACCTTGAGTATATCAACCGCCTCTCCGTGGGCGTTTATGAAATGGGTTCAACCTTCAAAGCGATTTCCATTGCAATGGCCCTTGATCTGGGCAAGGTGACGCTGCGTTCGAGGATCGATGCCCGCGACAGCTTGCGCTATGGGCGTTTCACGATCCATGATTTCCACGCGACACATCGCGTGCTGAGCGTGCCGGAGGTATTCACCTATTCATCCAACATCGGGGCTGCGCGCATGGCCTTGATGGCCGGCGTCGAAGCACACAAGGCATTCTTGAACAAAATGGGGCAGCTTAGCCGTCTGCGCACTGAACTGCCGGAATCCGCCGAGCCCATAGTTCCGAAAAACTGGGGCGAACTCAACACAATGACGATAGCTTTCGGGCAGGGCCTTAATGTTGCTCCTTTGCAGGCCATGATGGCGGTTGGCGCGCTCGCGAATGGCGGATATCTCATCACTCCAACCTTCCTGAAGCGCGGGGAGGAGGATGTGAAAACGCAGTCGCCGCGCGTCATAAAGCCGGAAACGTCAGAAGCCATGCGCTATCTGATGCGGCTCAACGCTGAGATTGGCACGGCCAAAATTGCCGATATCCAAGGCTATTTCGTTGGAGGCAAGACCGGGACCGCAGATAAGATTATCCACGGCCATTATTCGAAAGATAAAGTCTTCACAACCTTCATGGCAATTCTTCCGGCGGATAAGCCCAGATATCTTTATTTGGCCCTCCTGGACGAGCCGCAAGGCTTGCCCGAAACCGGCGGCTACCATACCGCTGCCTATAACGCGGGGGCGGTCGCGGGCAAGATGATCGAAAGGACAGGGCCGCTGCTGGGACTCCCTCCGCGTCCTGATTTGCCTGTGCAACCTTTCCCGCTTCTCGCAAAGCTTGGCTATGCGGAGGCAAATCAGCCAGCCAAGGGAGGAGGCGAGCATTGATGCGCCTTGCCGAATTGTTCCCCGAGGCGGTTATTCCGGATGAATTGGCCGCACGCGAGATCAAGGGCATCAGCTCGGACAGCCGTGCCGTGATGGCGGATATGGTATTTTTTGCCGTACCAGGGACAAAAAAGGACGGTCTTGCCTTTGCGCCGCAAGCGGTTGAGCGCGGCGCCATAGCAATCGTCGCCGAGCAAGATCCCGGAGACTCTATCAGGCCAGCCGCTTTTGTGAGAACAACCGATGTCCGGCACTCCCTGGCGCAGGCTTCCGCCCGCCTTTACCCCCTCCAGCCAGAGACGATCGTTGCGGTTACCGGAACGAGCGGCAAGACATCGGTTGCCGATTTTGTGCGTCAGATCTGGACCTTCCTCGGTGCCAAAGCCGCCTCGCTAGGCACGCTTGGTGTTGTCGCACCTTCGGGGACCACCGCAGGGTCTCTCACGACGCCCGATCCGGTGAGCTTACACAAGACGCTCGATGAATTGGCACGCAGCGGCGTCACCCGCCTTGCCCTGGAGGCATCCTCGCATGGTATTCTGCAGCGCCGCCTCGATGGCGTTCGCCTGAGCGCGGCGGCCTTTACGAATCTTTCGCGTGACCACCTCGACTATCATGCGACGCTCGACGATTATTTCGCTGCGAAAATGCAGCTGTTCGAGCGGCTGCTTGAGCCCCGCCAGGCCGCTGTCGTCGATGCCGACAGTGATGTGGCTGATAAGGTGATTGCGGTTTGCGAAAGACGCGGCCTTCGCGTCCTTTCCACCGGCTTCAAGGGTACGGCGTTGCGTCTCCTCGAAGCCCGCGCGGAGAATTTTTCAACGCGGATGAAAATCGCCTGCGAGGGAAAAACCGTTTCGATCCTTCTTCCTCTCGCTGGTGCGTTTCAGGCATCGAACGCGCTGGTTGCCGCCGCTCTTTGCATCGCAGCGGGGAGCGAGACCGGGGCCGTTCTCCCGGCGCTCGAAAAGCTGGAAGGCGCGCCCGGCCGCCTCCAGCTCGCCGGCCGGAGGAACGGTGCGCCGGTCTTTGTTGATTACGCGCATAAGCCAGATGCGCTTGAGAAAGCCCTCAAGGCCTTGCGCCCCTTCGTGCGGGGCAAGCTTATCGTGGTCTTTGGCTGCGGCGGCGACCGCGACGCTGGCAAAAGACCGGTCATGGGTGAGATAGCCGTGCGCCTCGCAGATCACGTCATCGTCACGGATGATAATCCCCGCTCCGAGGACCCGGCCTCAATTCGCAAGGCCATCCTCTCCGGTGCTTCGAGACCGGACAATATCGAGGAAATTGGCGATAGAGCTCTTGCGATCAGGCAAGCGATCGCGATGCTCAACCAGGATGATGGTCTTCTCATTGCAGGCAAAGGCCATGAAACGGGCCAGATCATTGGCGAAAGGACGCTGCCCTTTTCCGACACTGGCTGCGCGCGCGCCATATTGAACGAAGCTTCTGCATGACGACTGACACCGAAAGCGAATTCTTATGGACATGCCTTGGCCTTGTCAGTCCGCTCGAGGCTAGGGTCAGCGGCCGCCTGCCGCGCGGCGTGACCGGAATATCCATAGACACCCGCACCTTGCGGGAAGGCGAACTTTTTTTCGCCATCAAAGGGATAAATTCGGATGGCCATGATTATGTTGGTGCAGCCTTCGAAAAGGGCGCCGCGGCGGCGGTGGTCGAGGAAGCCCATGCTGATGCGCTGCGCCCGCTTGGGCCGCTCTTTGTCGTAAACGATGTTCTCGCAGCTCTCGGACGCCTTGGCATCGCGGCGCGGACAAGGACGGACGCGCGCATCGCGGCGGTCACGGGATCTGTCGGCAAAACCTCGACGAAGGAAGCATTGCGGCTGGTGCTGGCTCAAGCCGGGCCCGCCCACGCGTCGGCGGCTTCATACAACAATCATTGGGGTGTGCCGCTCTCATTGGCACGGATGCCAAAGAATACAAGCTTTGGAGTCTTTGAGATCGGCATGAATCACAAGGGCGAAATCACGCCGCTGACTGCAATGGTGCGCCCGCATGTTGCGATCATCACGTCGATTGCTCCTGTTCATATTGAATATTTCGAGAGTATCGATGAGATTGCCGATGCCAAGGCGGAAATTTTTTCTGGCCTCGTGCCCGGCGGTGTTGTCATTCTCAACCGCGACCTTCCCCAATATGAGCGCCTCCTTGCTCATGCAAAGGCCTCCCCTGCGGGCCACGTCGCGAGCTTTGGTGAACATGAGGCTGCCGGCGCGAGACTGATTAGTACGAAGGTAGGTGCGGATCATTCAATCGTTGAGGCGGCAGTCTGCGGCCAGTCTCTGACTTTCCGTCTCGGTGTGTCTGGCAAACACTTTGCCATGAATGCGCTCGCGGTGCTCCTCGCAGCAAAAGCTTTTGGCATCAGCCTCGAAGCTGCCGCAGCCGCGCTCGCATTTTGGGCACCGCAACCGGGGCGAGGGGGAAGGCTGGTGCTGGCTGCTGAGGGCGGCCCATATACGCTCATCGATGAGAGCTATAACGCCAACCCGGCCTCGATGCGCGCCGCTCTTGCCGTGCTCGGAGCCCTTCCCTTGCGGAAGCCCGGCCGCCGTATCGCGGTCATCGGCGACATGCTGGAGCTTGGCCGCGATAGTGCAGCAATGCATGCCGAGCTGGCTCAGGACGTAATGGCCAATCACGTTGATCTTGTTTTTGCGGCGGGGCCTTTAATGAAACATCTCTTTTTGGCCTTGCCGGGTGAATTGCAGGGGGCCTGGCGTAATCAAGCAAGCGAGCTTGTTCCAATTGTTGGAGCGGCGGTCCGAAGCGGAGATATTGTGATTGTGAAAGGATCGAACGCGAGCCGGATGAGCGGCATCGTCGAAGCCCTCAAGCAGCGTGCCGCTGCGGAAAACTTGGCGGGAGCGGTTAAATGCTGACCTGGCTCTCCCAATATTCGGCGATCTTCGAGCCGTTCAATCTGTTCCGCTATATTACCTTCCGCACCGGCGGCGCCACCGCTACCGCGCTTTTTTTCGTGTTCTTTTTTGGGCCCTCGATCATCGCCGCCCTGCGCCTGAAACAGGGGAAGGGCCAGCCCATTCGCGACGACGGTCCAAAGTCGCATCTTCTTCTGAAGACCGGCACGCCGACGATGGGCGGGTTGATGATTTTATCGGGCCTCATCGTCTCAACCTTGCTTTGGGCGAATCTGCGCAATCATTTCGTTTGGATCGTCCTTCTCGTCATGGCCGGCTTTGGCGCAATTGGCTTTTATGATGATCTGCTCAAAGTGACGAGGCAGAGCCACAAGGGCTTCTCCGGGCGGCGGCGGCTTGCCCTAGAAGTCGCCATAGCTGTCATCGCCTGCTTTGCAATGATGAAACTTGGAACGCCGCATACGACGGCCCTGGCTCTGCCGGCGATCAATGGTTTTGTTGCGGACCTCGGCGTTTTCTTTCTCGCCTTTGGGGCTTTTGTGATCGTCGCCGCTGGCAACGCGGTCAATCTCACGGATGGCCTCGACGGCCTTGCGATTGTGCCGGTCATGATCGCGGCCGCGGCCTTTGGGATTATCGCTTATCTTGCCGGGAACGCGATATTTTCGACCTACCTCGGGATTAACTTTGTTCCCGGCGCGGGCGAACTCGCCGTCGTCTGCGGCGCCTTGATTGGCGCTGGACTTGGTTTTCTTTGGTTCAATGCGCCGCCCGCCCAGATTTTCATGGGGGACACCGGCTCGCTCGCTCTGGGTGGTGCTCTCGGCACAATTGCCGTCGCGGTCAAGCATGAGATCGTTCTTGCTATTGTTGGCGGCCTCTTCGTCGTCGAGACCCTTTCAGTCATCGTCCAGGTTGCTTCCTTTAAGCTCACGGGAAGGCGGGTCTTCAAGATGGCGCCCATCCATCATCACTTCGAGCAGCTCGGATGGTCCGAGCCGCAGGTTGTGGTCCGCTTCTGGATCATTGCCTTTGTGCTCGCGCTGGTCGGCCTCTCCACCTTGAAATTGAGGTGACGATGACGCCTGTCACTTGCTTCGAAGGCAAGCATGCTGCCGTCTTTGGATTGGGCGGCTCGGGCTTTGCCACCGCACAGGCGCTTGTTGCGGGAGGTGCCCGCGTGTCGGTCTGGGACGATAATGAGCACGCGCGCGAGAAAGCCCGCGCGGCAGGCCTGAGAATCGAGAACCTTGCCGCCGCGGACTTCCGGAATTTTGCTTCGCTTGTTCTGTCTCCCGGCGTTCCGCTGACGCATCCTGCTCCTCACTGGACTGTCCTCAAGGCAAAGGAGGCCGGAACTGAAGTCATCGGTGACATCGAATTGTTTTGCCGTGAGCGGCAAAAAACCGCGCCAAGCTCCCCCTTTGTGGCGATCACGGGAACGAATGGAAAATCCACCACAACAGCGCTCATCGCGCATCTCTTCCGCAGTCTCGGCTTCGATGTCCAGATTGGCGGGAATATCGGCACGCCAATCCTGGCGCTGGCGCCCCCGGCGCAGGAGCGCGTCCATGTCATTGAGTGCTCCTCCTTCCAGATCGATCTCGCGCCTTCGCTCAATCCCTCCGCTGGTATTCTCTTGAACGTCACGCCGGACCATCTCGACCGTCACGGGACCATGGAGAACTATGCGGCGATCAAGGCGAGGCTTTTGGAAAAGTCCGGTCTCGCTGTTGTTGGCATCGATGATGACATCACGTCCGCCATTGCTGGCGATCTAACCAAGAGGGGCAAGCAGACGTTCTGTGTTTCCGTGACGAGGGCGGCAGTCAAAGACGGGATCGTTCTCGACGGCACACGTCTTATCCGTTTTGCTGAAGGCTGCCCGTCTCCGGTTGCCGACCTCGCTGGAATTGCTTCGCTGCGCGGCAAGCACAATGGGCAGAACGCCGCCGCAGCGGTCGCCGCGCTTGGGGCCCTCGGCCTCGATATCGAGCGCGTTGCCAAGGGTCTGAGGACATTTCCGGGCCTTCCCCATCGTCTTGAAGAGGTGGGCCGGGCCGGGCGCGTTCTCTTCGTCAATGATTCAAAGGCAACCAATGCCGATGCTGCCGAAAAAGCACTTCTTTCCTTCGACAAGGTCTTTTGGATAATCGGGGGCCGCCCCAAAAAAGGCGGGATCGAGCCTCTCCGGCCCTTGTTCGGCAAAGTGGTCAAGGCCTATCTGATCGGCGAGGCGAGCGAGCTTTTTGCGGACACCATTGGGGCGGCGTTTCCTTACGAGTTCTGCGGCTCGCTCGAAGCAGCGGTTCCCGCGGCAGCCCGCGATGCGGCGGCAAGCGAACTCAGTGAGCCGGTCGTGCTGCTCTCGCCGGCTTGTGCGTCCTTCGATCAATTTCCCGATTTCGAAAAACGGGGTGACCGCTTTCGTGAGCTCGTCAAGACTTTGCTCGCTGGCAAGCAAGCGGGCTGAGGAGGCCAAATGGTTTCACGCGCAGAACGCTCGGCCCTGGCGAAGTGGTGGTGGACGATCGACCGTTGGACTCTCGCGGCGGTTGGCGCCTTGATGGTACTCGGACTTGTGCTGACGATGGCTGGAAGTCCGCCGGTCGCGGAGCGGCTCGGCCTTCCATCCTTTCACTTCGTGCATCGTCAGGTCCTCTATTTGATTCCTTCGATCGGCGTCCTCGTCGCTGCGTCTTTTCTTTCTCCCCAGCATGTGCGCCGTGCCGCGCTGATTGTTTTTATAATATCGCTCGCTTTGATCATCGCGGCGCTTCTCTTTGGCCATGAGATCAAGGGCTCGCGGCGCTGGATCTTCGGCATCCAGCCGTCTGAGTTTTTGAAGCCGGCCTTCGTCATTCTCGTGGCCTGGGCCTTTTCCGAGGCCGGCAAGCGGCGTGACGTTCCGGCTAACTTTCTTGCCCTTCTCATGCTGGCGGTGACGGTCGTTCCTTTGGTTCTGCAGCCCGATTTCGGCCAGACGATGCTTGTCTCATTGGTCTGGGTAGCGCTGTTCTTCATGGCTGGACTGCACTGGTTCTGGCTTGCGGGCATAGGCGGCGCGGGGTTGGGAGGCGCGTATCTTGCCTATAAGCTTGTGCCGCATGTGCGCGCCCGCGTTCTCAAATTCATTGATCCGGGTTCCGGTGGCGGCATGGCCGACACGTTTCAGGTGGACACCGCACTGGAGAGCTTTCTGTCGGGCGGCTGGTTCGGCAAGGGGCCGGGTGAAGGCACCGTTAAGCGAATCCTGCCCGATGCCCATACGGACTTTATTTTCGCGGTGACCGGCGAGGAGTTTGGCGTTCTCGCCTGCGTTCTGATTGTCTTGCTTTTCGCCTTTATCGTCTTGCGCGGATTATTCATGGCGGCACGCAACGAAGATCCATTCTGCCGTCTTGCTGCGGCAGGGCTGGTGATGCTTTTCGGCATCCAGAGCGCGATCAACATGGCCGTGAACCTTCATCTCATGCCAGCGAAGGGCATGACCTTACCCTTTATTTCCTACGGCGGCTCCTCGCTCATTTCGCTGGGACTCGTCATTGGCTTCTTGATCGCGGTCACGCGCAAACGGCCAGGCTCGTCAATCCTTGCAAACGCAAGCGCGGAAGCTTTCGCGTGAGTGGAAAAGGCCTGATCGTTGTCGCGGCGGGAGGCACCGGCGGACATCTGTTCCCCGCGGCGGCTCTGAGCCATGTGCTTGCTGCGCGCGGCTTTGCTGTGCACCTCGTCACCGATGAGCGTGCGGCGAAATATGGCCAGGATTTTCCCGCAACCGCGATACACAAAGTGCCTGCCGCAACGCCAAGCGGAGGCTCGCTTTTCGCCCGCGCGCGGGCGATCTTCACTCTTGCGCAGGGTACTTTCGCTGCACGCCGTTTGCTCAGGCAGATTTCCCCGCGCGCCGTGGTTGGGTTTGGCGGCTATCCCACCGTTCCTCCGCTGCTCGCGGCGTCCCAGCTCGGTCTGCCAACCCTCCTGCATGAAGGCAACGCCGTCATCGGCCGCGCCAATCGTTTTCTAGCGGGCCGGGTCGATGCGATCGCTAAGGGCTTTGAGGCGCTTGGCGGCATCCCCGAAAGCATGGCAGCGAAGACCCATCTGACGGGAAATCCGGTCCGCCCCATGGTGCTTGAGGCGGCGCGCATCCCGTTTCCGGATTATGCCAGCGGCCGCCTGCGTGTCCTCGTGACCGGCGGTTCGCAGGGCGCCCGGATTTTTTCGGACATTGTGCCAGCCGCGATCGAACTCCTGCCTGCGGCCGCGAGACAAAAGCTCCTGATAACCCAGCAGGCGCGTCCCGAGGACGAGGAAAGAGTGCGTGAAGCCTGCCGGCGCCTTGGAGTCGAAGCTGAAATTCGTTCGTTCTTTGCCGATTTGCCGCTAAGGATGGCGCAAGCCCATCTTGTCATCGCCCGCGCCGGGGCCTCGACGGTTTCCGAGCTCGCCGTCACCGGCCGTCCTGCCATTCTTGTGCCGCTCCCGCATGCGCTCGACCAGGATCAAGCTGCCAATGCGAAGCAGTTTGCCGCCACCGGCGCCGGAATTGTTATCGCGCAGAGCGTATTTTCGCCGCAATGGCTGGCGACTTCTCTTGCAGAAGCGCAGGGCGATATCGGCGCTCTTGCGCGCCGCGCTGATGCGGCAAAGCAAACAGGCATTCCAGATGCAGCCGAAAGGCTTGCTGATCTCGTGGAATGGCTCGTGAAGGACAAGGACAGAATTCATGAGGCTGCCGGATAAACTCGGCCCCATCCATTTCATCGGCATTGGCGGCATCGGCATGTCAGGTATCGCCGAGGTGCTCCTCAATCTCGGTTATACAGTCCAGGGCTCGGACGCTTCCGAGAGCGCCAATGTTCTGCGGCTGCGGGCCAAGGGCGCGCTCGTGCATATCGGCCATCACGCGGACCACCTTGGCGCGGCCGAAGTCGTGGTGGTCTCGACGGCGATCAAGCGCGATAATCCCGAGCTTGTAGCCGCCCGGCAAAAGCGTCTGCCTATCGTGCGCCGCGCCGAAATGCTCGCCGAGCTCATGCGGCTGAAACAGTGCGTCGCCATTGCCGGAACGCATGGCAAGACGACGACGACGTCCCTCGTCGCAACGCTCCTCGAAGCTGGCAAGTTCGATCCAACCGTCATCAATGGCGGCATCATCAATGCTTATGGAACCAATGCACGGCTCGGCGGCGGCGATTGGATGGTGGTGGAAGCCGACGAAAGCGATGGCACCTTCCTCAAGCTTCCTGCCGACGTCGCAATCGTCACCAATATCGATCCCGAACATCTCGATCATTTCGGGACCTTCGAGGCGATCAAAGAAGCCTTTCGCGCTTTTGTTCAGAACATCCCTTTCTACGGCTTCGCGGTCATGTGCCTCGATCACCCGGTGGTGCGAGAGCTGGCCGGACAGATCGAAGACCGGCGCGTGATTACCTATGGGGAGGATCCGCGGGCCGATGTCAGGCTGGCAGATCTCGATCTTAGCAATGGCGTTTCGCACTTCACCGTGATCATTCGCGACCGCGACACCGGCAATGAGACTGTTTTTGAAAAAATCGTCATGCCGATGCCGGGCCTGCACAACGCCTTGAACGCCACCGCCGCGATTGCTGTTGCACACCGGCTCGGCATGAGCGTGGAGACAATCCGCAAGGCGCTCGCCGGCTTCGGCGGCGTCAAGCGCCGGTTCACCCGCACGGGTCAATGGAATGGCGTCACCATCTTTGACGATTACGGCCATCACCCCGTCGAGATTGCTGCTGTCTTGCGCGCGGCCCGCGCATCGGCAAAGGCCAATGTCATCGCCGTCGTCCAGCCGCACCGCTATACCCGCCTTCATTCTCTCTTCGATGGCTTCGCGGGTGCCTTCAGCGACGCCGATACGGTGATTGTCGCAGACGTTTATCCCGCGGGCGAGGCGCCGATCGAAGGCGCTGACCGGGATTCTCTTGTCGCCGCCTTGAAAAAGCGGGGCCATGCGAATGCGCTTGGCCTCAGGCGGCCGGAGGATTTGGCTCCGCTCATCCGCAGCCTCGCCAAGCCTGGCGATTATGTCGTGTTCCTCGGCGCGGGCAACATTACCCAATGGGCGCATGCGCTGCCGGGCCAGCTCGCGGCAGGAGATGCTCTTGCACGCGCCGCCGGATAAGGGCCGTCTGCCAGTCTTTCCCGATATCACGCCCCATCTTCGCGCGAAGATGCCCGCGCTGCGCGGCGCGGTTTTGAGTAACGTGCCGCTCGCGCCCTTCTCCTGGTTCAGGACGGGCGGGCCCGCGCAGGTCTTCTTCGAGCCGGAGAGCGAAAGCGATCTTGGCTATTTTCTGGCGCATCTTGATCCCGGAATTCCGGTGCTGGTGCTCGGTGCGGGTTCCAACATTCTCCTGCGCGACGGCGGCATCGAAGGCGTTGTCATCCATCTTGGCAAAGCGTTCCAGAATCTCGAAATCGAGGGGCTGACGCTGCGCGCGGGCGCCGCCGTGCCGGATGTGAAACTCGCCTCTGCCGCCGCCCAAGAGGGCATCGCGGGCCTTTCGTTTTTTCGCGGCATCCCAGGCTCTGTGGGCGGCGCGCTCAGAATGAATGCGGGCGCCTATGGAGCCGAGACAAAGGATGTGCTCGTCTCCTGCCGGGGGGTGGACCGCAAGGGCAAGACAGTGGAGCTGTCCAACTCTGACATGGGATTTTCCTATCGTCATTGCAGCGTTCCCGGGGATGTGATTTTCACACAGGCTGTTTTTCGCGGCGCGGCGGGTGACCGCGAAGCGATCCTGGCCGAGATGGCGGAGATCACCAAAGCGCGCTCGCAAACGCAGCCCGTCAATACCCGGACCGGCGGCTCGACCTTCAAGAATCCGCCGGGCCGCAAGGCATGGGAGCTCATCGACAAGGCGGGCTGCCGGGGGCTGACGCTCGGCGATGCACAGGTTTCGGAGCTTCATTGCAATTTTCTCATCAATCGCGGTCACGCGACGGCGTCCGATCTCGAAAATCTGGGCGAGCTGGTCCGCGCCCGCGTCAAGGAGACGAGCGGCGTCACGCTGGAGTGGGAGATATTGCGGGCGGGGGTGGCACCCTGATGAACGGTCACTCCCCATCCTTTGAGACGGCCACTCCGCGGCCTCCTCAGGATGAGGGATCTTGAATGGGCTGCCGCCGCGCCCTCATCCTGAGGAGCGCGCAAAGCGCGCGTCTCGAAGGATGAGGAATCCGCGCCTCATCTTGAGACGAGGGGATGCACGCTCGGAAAGCTAGCCTGTGGCCATCTTAAAATTTTACCACTGTCTTGCGCTTGCCCCAAATCCCGGCTTCATATCCCGCCGCGCTTCGCGCGTGTAAGTTCGCCCAGGCGTCAATCGTACCAAAATGTTTCACGAGAAACATTTTTGTCCGGTTGGAGCCCTTTTCCTTACAAACCCGGCTGGATACTCCCATGACCAAACATGTTGCTGTCCTGATGGGCGGCCTCTCGGCCGAACGCGAGGTTTCCCTGCGCTCGGGCGAGGCCTGCGCGAAGGCCCTCGAAGCGGAGGGTTTTGCCGTCACGCGGCTCGATGTCGACCGCAACATCGCGGAAGTGCTGGCAAAGCTCAGGCCCGATGTCGCCTTCAACGCCCTGCACGGGCGTTTCGGCGAGGACGGCATCATGCAGGGCATTCTGGAGATGCTGCGCATTCCCTATACGCATTCGGGAGTCCTCGCTTCCGCGCTCGCCATGCGGAAGGATCGCGCGCGAGAGCTCTTCCGTGCTGCCGGAATTCCCGTCGCGGAAGGGGTGACGGCCGACCGTTTCACGGCTGCCAAGAGCCATGTCCTGCCGCCCCCTTACGTCATCAAGCCTCTCGATGAAGGATCTTCGGTAGGGATTATGATCGTCCGCGAGGGTGCAACCGCGCCGCCGCAAGAATTAACCAGTGAAGATTGGCCCCACGGCAGAGAGGTTCTCATCGAACGCTTCGTTGCCGGGCGCGAGCTCACTTGCGCTGTCATCGGCGAAAAAGCCTATGATGTCATAGAGATACGGGCGGCTGACGGGGGCTGGTACGACTATAACGCAAAATACGCCAAAGGCGGTTCCATCCACGTCCTTCCGGCAAATCTTAAAGAAATTATTTACCAAAATGTTCAAGAGTTGGCCCTCGTAGCGCATAAGACGCTCGGCTGTCGCGGTGTGAGCCGGACGGACTTCCGGTACGACGATACCCCCGGCGGAAGCGGGGAGCTTGTCGTTCTGGAGGTTAATACCCAGCCTGGGATGACCGAGACTTCACTTGTGCCGGAACTTGCGGCTTTTGCGGGCCTTAAATTCGGTGAGCTTGTTCGATGGATGGTCGAGGACGCCTCCTGCGATCGTTGAAACCAGCCGGGCTTGGATACGCTCCGGCGGCGATGGCCTACGGGGCTTTGTCGATTCCCGAAGTGGCGCCTGCGCGCCCGCTCGCGCCGCCCCTGCGTCAACCGCGCCGGGGCTGGGGCCACAAGATTCTGAACCGCCTGTCGGGGCCGGGCACGGGGGCATGCTTTTCATTGTCGTTCTTGGCGCTGGTCGCCGGCTACGGCGCCGTGAAGGGCGGGCATTATGCTGACTTTGTCGCCGCCTGCGGCCAGCCCGCCGATATCATCGCTAAGGCGCTCGGCTTTTCCATCAAGGCGGTGACGATCTCGGGCGAGCGCGAGCTCAAGGAACAAGACCTCCTTGCCGTAGCAGAGATCAGCCCGCGTAATTCACTTTTGTTTCTTGACGCCGCCAAAATCAGGGAGAGGCTGCAACGGCTCCCCCTCGTCAAGGAAGCGGTGGTCACTAAACTCTATCCGGACCGGCTGCTGATCGAGATCGAGGAGCGCCAGCCCTTTGCCCTTTGGCAATGCGATGGCAATGTGCAAATCGTGGCTGCCGATGGTGTTCCCCTTGCCGCGATGCGCGATCAAAGATTCATCCACTTGCCGCTTGTCGTGGGCCCTGGGGCCAATGAGCGCCTCAATCAATATTTGGCGCTCCTTGATGCAGCCGGGGACCTGCGCGAGCAAATCGTGGCCGGGGTTCTCGTCGCCAAGCGGCGGTGGACGTTAAAGACATCGAGCGGGATCGACATTCTTCTGCCCGAAACAGAGCCTGAAGCAGCGCTTGGCAGACTCGCCGAGCTTCAGCGAACATCGCACATTCTCGACAAGGACATCATCTCCCTCGATTTGCGCGAGCCCGGCCAGCTTGTGGCGCGCTTGACCGAAGAAGCCGCGGCCGGACGCGCCGAGGCGCTTCCACACAAGAGCAAGGCGAAAGGCGGCCATATATGAATTCGAGGGTTTTGCCGCCGCGCCTGCCGCCTCTATCCGCCAAAAAAAGCGCGGTACTTTCCGTGCTCGACATTGGAACGTCAAAAATCGTCTGTCTCGTTGCGCGCCTCAATCCGAGCGATGCCTCCGAGACGCTGCGCGGGCGCACCCATCGCTGCCGCATTCTCGGCATCGGACATCAGCGCTCGCGCGGCATCAAGGGCGGCGCCGTTGTCGACATGGAGGCGGCGGAAGCCGCGATCCGGTTTGCCGTCGATGCAGCCGAACGGATGGCCGGCGTGCAAATCGAAAGCGTGATCGTCAACGCGACAGGCGGCCGCCTGGCCTCGCGGCTCTATGATGCCAAGGTCTCGATCGCTGGCCGGGCCGTCACGCAGGCCGACGTGCACCGCGTGCTTGAGGCTTGCACGGTGCGCGGCGAGCAGCAGGGCAGGGCGGTTTTGCATTCTCTGCCTATCGGCTTTGCCTTAGGAGAAACCCGCCATATCCGCGATCCGAGGGGCATGGTTGGCGAGGAACTTGGCGCCGAAATGCATGTATTGAGCTGCGACGCCGCGGCGGCACGCAATTTGATCCTCGCGGTTGAACGCTGCCATCTGACGGTCGATGCGATGGTTGCGACGCCCTACGCGGCCGGCCTTGCAGCCTTGGCCGATGACGAGGCCGAGCTTGGTTCCGCTTTGATCGACATGGGCGCGGGAACGACGACAGTCAGCATATTTACCGGCGGCCATCTCATTCATGTCGATGGTTTTGCCGTTGGCGGCAATCATGTCACAATGGATGTTGCACGCGGCCTTGGCGTGACGCTCGCAGACGCCGAACGTTTGAAGACGCTGTATGGCGCATGCTTGACATCGCTCACTGACGAAAGCGAGACGATCGCGGTGGTCCGGGCAGGAGAAGATGGCGAGCACCCCGCGCATCTGCCAAAGGCGCAGCTCATTTCGATCATCAAGCCGCGCGTCGAGGAAATCCTCGAACTCGTGCGCGACCGGCTCAAGCAGGCGGGCTTTCCTGCTCATGCTGGGCGAAGGATTGTTCTCACCGGCGGAGCCAGCCAGCTGACCGGCATGCAGGCAGCGGTGAAACGCATTGTCTGCGGACAGGTCCGGGTCGGGCGGCCCCTTGGTATCAAGGGATTGCCCGAGTCCGCGAAAAGTCCAGCTTTTGCGGCGGCAGTCGGACTTCTGATCTATCCGCAGGTGAGTGGTATCGAGCATTTCCGCCCTTCGCGGCACTCGGCTCCTCCGGACTCGCAGGCGCAGGGATACATTGGGCGGGTAGGGCGGTGGCTCAAAAGCAGTTTTTAGGGCGTGCGTGCGGCAAGTAAATGCGGCGAGTAGCGTAGTAGAGCCGCGAACAACATCAACGAAAACCTGAGCGTCCTTGAACGGCGCTCCAACGTCGAGAGGCCAGACGATGACGATCAATCTCAAGGCGCCCGAGCTGCGGGAGCTCAAACCCCATATTATGGTCGCGGGCATTGGCGGTGCCGGCGGCAATGCTGTCAACAATATGATTGTTTCTGGCCTCCTCGGCGTCGAATTCATTGTCGCGAATACGGATGCGCAGGCACTGATGTCGTCCAAGGCCGAGAGGATCATCCAGATGGGCCTTCAAGTCACCGAAGGTCTTGGTGCTGGATCGCAGCCGGAGGTTGGCAGAGCCGCCGCGGAAGAAGCAATCGAGGAAATCCGCGATCACCTGTCCGGGGCGCATATGGTATTCGTCACAGCTGGCATGGGCGGCGGGACGGGAACGGGAGCTGCCCCTGTCATCGCGCGTGCGGCAAGGGACATGGGCATTCTCACCGTGGGGGTCGTGACCAAGCCGTTCCAGTTCGAAGGCGCGCGGCGCATGCGTGTGGCAGAAGCCGGCATTGCTGAACTCCAGAAATCGGTCGATACGCTGATCATCATACCCAATCAGAATCTGTTCCGTATCGCCAATGAGAAGACGACTTTTGCCGATGCCTTCGCAATGGCTGATCAGGTGCTCTATTCCGGCGTTGCCTGCATCACCGATCTTATGGTCAAGGAAGGCCTGATCAATCTGGATTTTGCCGACGTCCGCGCCATCATGCGTGAAATGGGCAAGGCCATGATGGGCACCGGCGAGGCTTCCGGTGAGAAGCGCGCAATCCTTGCTGCCGAGGCGGCGATCGCCAATCCGCTCCTCGACGAGGTTTCGATGAAGGGCGCGCGCGGCTTGCTCATCTCAATCACGGGCGGCAATGATCTCACCCTTTACGAGGTCGACGAGGCAGCTGGCCGGATTCGCCAAGAGGTTGACGAGGACGCCAATATCATTCTTGGCGCAACCTTCGATGAAAGCCTCGAAGGCATCGTCCGTGTCTCCGTCGTTGCTACCGGCATCGACCACGCCATCAGCAATTATGAACCGACTGCCGCCGAGACTCGCATCGCGGAAGTCACCAACCGTCTGAGGGCGCAATCGGCGTCCCGTCCCGCCGAGGCCGCGCAGCCGCGCCACCACGTCTCGCCGCAAGAGAGCTACACGGCAGCGGACTATGATTCCTATGAGGAGCGTGCGCAGGTTCCCGTCCAGCCATTCGGCGCACCGGGCGCCAGCGGCGAAAATCGGGTTCATATCCAGGAGGTGCCGCAGCAATCCCGGCACTATGTTGAACAGGCACAACAGGCAGCGCGTTCAAACGACCATTTCGAGGCCGGGCCGTTTGTTCCAGCCGCGCCCGATTCCCCTGTCATCCGGCCGCAGAGAATGCCGCAAATCGACGATTTGCCTCTCCCGGCGCAGAACCAAATCCGCGCGCACCGGGGAGAACTTGCGGCTGAGCCGCATCCCGAAACAAAGCGCCGTTCCTTGCTCGAAAGGCTTGCGTCTTTCGGTGTCAGCCGTCAGGAAGCAGCTGCGCCGGCGCCAAGGGAAAAGCAAGCTCCGGTACGGCAGCAGCCCGCGCAAGGACAGGTTTACCGGCAGCCGCAGCCCAACCCCGTCCATGCCGAATATGCCAAACGCGCTCAGCACCCGCCGGCACCACAAAGAATTCCGCAACCGGCGGGCGAGACGCATGGCCGGGGAGCCTATCAATCCCGGGCGCTCGAAGAGGATCAGCTTGAGATTCCGGCGTTCCTGCGCAGGCAATCTAGCTGAAACAATGTTCCGGGAAAGTGAACCGGCAAGCAGAAGAAGGAGCCATGATCGCCTTTCGAAGGCGGTTATGGCGCCGCATGCCAATGCCAAGCCGTGCTCTAAATATCTTGCCCTTCAACTTTGAGCATCAATTTTTTGGCGCGGCTCTGGATATCCAGTTCAAGGGGATAGATTACGAGAACCTTGTTGAAAATCTCCAAAGCCGCTTTATCGAGCCCCTCCTGCTCCAAAATCATGCCCATGCCGGAAAGGGCGAGAAAGTGGCGCGGCTCCAATTTCGTGACATGTCTGATGTCATCCATGGCGCCATCTGCATCGCCGCTAAGAAACCTTACCGTCGCGCGCTGATTCCAGGCTTCGGCCCAATCGGGTTCCAGCGCGACGAGTTTATCCAGCAAGGAGAGCGCCAGCGGATATTGGCCCGCCTGCGTGGCAGTCATGGCTCGCTGCATCAAAAGATTTGCGGTGTCCGAAAAAGACTGGAGCCAAAGGTGCTCTACGGTTTCAGCGATGTGCTGCGCGTCCTCGGGATCGCTGGCTTTCTGCAGCCGCTCAAGGAGCGCATCGATCATTTCCTTGCGCACGGCTTCTGGCGCTGGTTTCGGCGCCAGGGCTTTCTTTAGTTCTTCGCTCTTTAGTTCTTCGCTCTTGGCGGCCCTGGAATTTTGCGCCGGTCGGCTTGGCGGCGCATCTGGCCTCTCGTCCGGAGGCCCATCCGGGTTGTTGGGGGGGCGTTCTTCCTTCCCCAAACCTCCTTCGGTATTTTTGTTTCCGGGAAACGCCCAGAGTTCGTTGAAGTCAAAGCGGGAGAAGGGCTGTGATGGCGAAGGGAAAGGCACATTCCCGCCGGTGAATTCGCCGGGCGGGCTGTCCAGGGTGCCGGAGCCTTCTGGCCGCCCCTGAGCCCAGGTATAGCCGGCAAAGAGAACCCCGCCTGCCAAACTTGCCGCCCAAAGAAGAGTCCGTCGCATCGGCTTCACTTGGAACAGCCAGGCTCACGCCTTAAGAGCCAGGCTCTCGCCTTAACAGCCAGCCTCAGCCTTGCCTGGCCTTGTAGCGCTTTTGCGTCTTATTGATGATATAGACCCTGCCCTTGCGGCGCACCAGCTGGTTGGCGCGGTGACGCGTGCGCAGGGATTTCAGTGAGTTACGGATTTTCATCGGACCATCCCAAAAAACAGCCGGCCATCCGGCCGGCCGGGAAAGTGTCACCTATGCCCTATCTGCATCCCGCGATCAACCCTAAACCAAACCGCCTCTTCGCCGGAATATCGTCTGCCGAAAGGGGTTCAACCGGGCAAAGCGTGAATTTTTATTTTCAACATTCCCTGGGGATCGGCGCTTTGACCGGCGAGCAGCAGCAGTTCACCTGGTTCGAAGACTGGTGCAAGATCGCGGCCCGGAAAAACGAATGCTTCGCCCGTAAGGCTGAAACAAACGGTTCCGCTTTCCCTTGGAGCGAGCGTGATCTTGCCGGCGCCTTTGAGCTCGAGCATGGGGCGCGCGACGCTAGCCACGGTATCTCGTACAAAGAGAAAAATCGTCTCTTCCCCAGGGAAGGGACCTTCGTTGAGAACATCCACTCTGACGTTCAATTCGTCGCCGAGCTTGAATTCAGCTCTGTCAGTGCGCAGGTTGCTCATCTGAAAGCGGCTGTAGCCCAGCCCATGGCCAAAGGGGAATAGCGGCGTGACCGGCATATCAAGATATTTGCTTGAATAATGGTCAAGCGGATTGGCGGGTCTTCCACCCGGACGCTCCGCGAAGAAAACCGGCACCTGGCCAACATCCCGCGGCCAAGTGATAGGAAGCCGCCCGGCCGGATTGAACTTTCCGGTCAGAATATCGGAAATTGCGTTGCCGGCTTCGACGCCAAGGAACCATGTTGCAAGCAGGGCGCTTGCCCTTGCCGCAATCTCGCCAATCATCAATGGCCGTCCCGAGGAAATCAGGATGATGACGGGTTTACCGAGGTCCAAGACTGCTTCGGCAAGCGCGTTCTGTGCGCCCGGCAGGCGGGGATTTGCGCGGCTCGCCGCCTCGCCGCTCATGGCGGCGGCTTCACCCAGGCATAAAATGACGATTTCGGCGGCCCGGCAAATCTCCAGAGCCGCAGCAATGCCTGAAGTATCCTCGCCAGAGATGGTCACGCCCGGCGCAATCGCAATTTCAGCATTGGGAAGCGCTAGCACGAGGCCTTCATGGATCGAAACAGCATCGCTGGGACTTCCGGCCAATGCCCAAGGCCCGAGCATGTCGGCGCGCGCCGTGGCAAGTGGACCGGTGAGAGCGATGCGGCGAAGATTTGGTGAAAGCGGCAGCGTGCCATCATTGGTGAGAAGAACGATCGACCGCCGCCCGGCTTCACGCGCGAGTTCTCGCCGGGCAGCAGAACTGCCGCGAGTGGCGGCTTCCGCCGAACCGCGCCGGTAGGGATCGCCGAAGAGGCCAAGGCGCTCCTTGAGCCTGAGCACCCGGCGCACGGCGGTATCAATTGCCTCGATTGAAACGAGGCCGCGGGCGAGTGCCTCGGGCAGGCCATTTGTATAGGCTCCTCCCATCATGTCGATATCGACGCCGGCTGAAAGCGCCGCCGCAGCGGCCTCGGCAAGATCTGCCGCAATGCCATGCTGCCGCAATTCGGCGATCGCATTGTAGTCGCTGATGATCACGCCATCAAAACCAGCCTCGCGGCGCAGCCAATCGCGCAGCAGCGGCACATGCGCCGTCATGGGAATGCCAGCGACATCATTGAACGCTGGCATGATCGCAGCGCAACCCGCCGCGATTGCCGCTTTGAAAGGCGGCAAATAGACTTCACGCAGGGCGCGGCCGGAAACATCCGCCGATGCGTAGTCGCGTCCGGCGAGAGCCGCGCCATAGGCGCAGAAATGTTTGGCCGTAGCGGCGACAGCATTTGCGCCGCAAAGCCCGTCTCCGGAGCCCGCATTTTGGAAGCCGCGCACCTTGGCTTGAGCAAATTCTGAACCAGCCCAAGGGTCTTCACCCGGGCCCTCGGCGATTCGGCCCCAGCGGGGGTCCCGCGTGATATCGAGCATGGGAGCAAAGACCATGTTAATGCCGTCGGCGGCCGCTTCGATCGCCGCCGCGCGGGCGCTTTGTTCCCATAAACCCGGGTCGAAGGACGATGCCTCGGCGAGCGGGATGGGAAAGACTGTCTTGTGCCCGTGCAGCACGTCGAAGCCGATCAGCAGCGGAATGCCAAGCCTTGTTTTTTCTACCGCGGCTTGCTGCATCGCACGCACCTCTTGAGCTCCCCAAAGGTTGAGAAGCCCCCCGATTCGCCCCGCGCAAATATCCTCCTCTGTCCCGCTTGCGAGCACTGGCCCGGTGACGGCATAGCCCGCCGCCACCATATTGAGCTGGCCGATCTTTTCTTCGAGTGTCATCGCGGCGAGGAGCTTTTCGATCTTATCCATCTCTGGGCCTTGCTTGAGAAATGTGATTTAAAGTTCATTTGATCGTCTGGGCATTGGGACGAAAATGGTTTCAACTCAGCAATGATCGTGCTCTAAACCTCACACTGTGGCGGCACCAGAATAAGAGGAACCGGGCGGAAATGGCCGATGAGATCCAAAAACCATCCGGGAACGGGACGCCGGCCGCGGGGCGGGATGAGACGCTCGCGCCGCAGGTCTGGATGACGATTGCGACCTTTATGAACTCACCCGGCCGCAACAAGCTTTTGATTCTCGGCGGTTCCGTTTGCATCGTTGTCGGGCTAACCGCTTACCTGCAGATCAGGCTCAATGCCTGGAACAAGCCTTTCTACGATGCACTCTCGCTCAAGGATTTTCGCGGATTCTTATATCAGCTTCTGGTCTTCGCGGAAATTGCCGGCTCCCTGCTAGTGCTGAATGTCGCTCAGGCCTGGCTGCGGGAGATGACCAAGCTGAAATTGCGCGAAGGATTGACACGGGATCTCTTCGATCAGTGGCTTGTGCCGAGGCGCGCCTTTCGCCTTTCGGGCGCGGGAGAAATTGGCGTCAATCCGGATCAGCGCATCCACGAGGATGCCCGGCATCTTGTCGAACTCTCAACCGATCTCGGCATCGGCTTGTTTCAATCGACGCTCCTTCTTGGAAGCTTCATCACGGTCCTGTGGACCGCTTCGCGGGACATCACTTTTTCCGTCTTGGGATTGGATTTCGCTCTTCCCGGCTATATGGTCTGGCTTGCGCTGATTTATGCCGGAATCGCGTCCTTCGTGAGCTGGCGCGTTGGGCGTCCCCTGATTCCGCTCAACGCCGACCGCTACGCCCGCGAGGCGGATCTGCGTTTTGCTCTCGTGCGGGTGAATGAGCGGACCGAAGCCATTGCCCTTTATGGCGGCGAAACCGATGAGAAGGAATATCTGAACCGCGAGTTCGATCAGGTCCTTTCGGTAATGCGGCAGCTCGTCAGCGGGATCACGCACCTGACTTGGGTCACGGCCGGCTATGGGTGGTTTGCGATCGTGGCGCCATTCGTCGTCGCATCACCCGGCTATTTTGCCGGCAGCATGTCGCTTGGCGGACTGATGCTGGCAGTCGGTGCCTTCAATCAGGTGCAGCAGGCGTTGCGCTGGTTCGTGGACAATTTCAGCGCGATCGCCGATTGGCGGGCGACGCTTTTGCGCGTCGCGAGCTTTCGTCTGGCCCTCGCTGGAATGGATAAGCTTGGTGACGAGGCTGACCACATCGAGCTCGTTGAGACCGCCGATGATCAGCTCGTCTTCGATCAAATCAGAGTTGCCTCGCCGGACCGCTGCACAAAGTTGAGCGAGAACCATGTCGTAATTCATCCTGGTGAGCGGGTTTTGATCATCGGAAGGCGGCGAGGGGGGAAGACCAGCTTCTTTAGTGCGATCGCAGGTCTTTGGCCGTGGGGGTGCGGGCGCATCTTGCTGCCGCCAAGACAGGCCATGATGTTCATCTCGCATCAGCACTATATGCCGCCCGGCACGCTGCGGGGCGCGCTTGCCTATCCGGCTCCCTCATCCCGCTTCACGGATGAGGAGTATGTGGCCGCGCTCAAGCGGGTGGGGCTTGCACATTTATCGCCCAGCCTCGACCGTATCGCGCGATGGGAAAAGGAATTGAGCTATGAGGATCAGCAGAAGCTCGCCTTCGCCCGGCTTCTGCTGCATAAGCCTCACTGGGTGCTGCTCGATGAAGCGATCGATCACCTCGAAGAGGATACGCGCGGCTTGGTCCTCGATATCTTCACCCAGGAATTGGCGGAAACGGCAGTCGTCAATGTCGGCCGGGCGGACACACATGGCGGCTTTTTTACCCGCGTCCTGCATCTGATCGAAGACCGGGAAGGCAAGCACCTATCGTCTCGCCCCGCGGCCCTGGGCACTGAACCTGCGGTCAGGCAGAAAGCGCCCGCTATCTGAGCCGCGCAATCGGAATAACTCCCGGATGCCCCCCTCCCATAAACCTTCACCAAAACTTGCATCATCTGCCAGCTTGCCAAATGAGGCGCTCCTCGATCTCGTTCAGCGCCAGACCTTCCGTTTTTTTTGGGAGGGAGCGCATCCCCTCTGCGGCCTCCCGCGCGACCGTACGGGTCTGACCACGGATCCGGACGATGATCTTGTCTGCACGGGAGGCTCCGGCTTTGCCATTATGGCGATCATTGCCGCGGCCGAGCGCGGCTGGATTGAGCGTGGCGAGGCTCTCAACCGTCTCGATCTCATGCTCGGCTTTCTCGAGCGTGCACCATGTTTCCACGGTCTTTTCCCGCATTACATGAATGGCCGGACCGGAGCGGTGATCCGCTTTGGACGCAAGGATGATGGCTCCGACATCGTCGAGAGCTCGCTGCTGTTTCAGGGGCTTTTATGCGCGCGCCAATATTTCAGCGGCGGCGGTTCCGCCGAACAGAGGTTGTGCGATCGCATCACTTGGCTCTGGCGCGATGCCGAATGGAACTGGCACACGCAGGGAGGACGGCATGTCTTGACCTGGCATTGGAGCCCCAATAATGGCTTCAGCCTCGGCCATGAGATTCGCGGATGGAATGAATGCCTCATTACCTATGTGCTCGCCGCGGCCTCGCCCACTTACCCGATCGCACCTGCCGTCTATCATGAAGGCTTCGCGCAAAGCCGCAACTTTCTTAATCGCCGCCGCTATTATGATCTCGATTTGCAGCTTGGCCCCGATTATGGGGGACCCTTGTTTTTCAGCCACTTTTCATTCTGCGGGCTTGATCCGCGCGGGCTGAAGGACGATTATGCAAGCTATTTCCAGCAGAACGTCCAGCATACGCTCATCAACTACGAGCATTGCGTGCGCAATCCTCATGGCCACAAGGGCTATGGGCCTTCCTGCTGGGGGTTGACGGCGAGCGACGGCCCGGACGGATATGCTGCGCATGCACCAGACAATGATAATGGCGTGATCAGTCCAACAGCAGCCCTTTCGAGCTTCCCTTATGTGCCGGACCAGGCGATGCGCGCGCTGCGCCATTTCCATGATACTCTCGGTGACAAGATTTGGGGCCGCTTTGGATTCACAGATGCTTTCAGCGAAACTCATGATTGGTATGCGAAGACCTATCTCGCGATCGACCAGGGGCCAGTCGTGATCATGATCGAGAACTACCGGAGCGGACTGCTATGGAAGCTGTTCATGGCAGACCCCGATGTGAGGACTGGCTTGACGCGGCTTGGATTTTCAAGCCCGCATTTGAGCTAGCTCATGACGGAAATGAAGCGCACCAACAATTTCATGCAAATGATTCATACAGCTCAAAGCAAGGAGATAAAACGATGGCACCAGCCGGGCCGGCGATGGGAGGCGTCCCGGCATCAAGTGAAGCGGGAGGTGAGACGAGCCAACTACTGAAATGGATGACGCGGCAATACAATATCTCGGCCGCGGCTTTGCTCAACTCGATTTCGGCGACCCATCTCGTCAAAGAGAGACCCGGCTTTGGCCAGAGGATTCGGCCTCTGCCGGGGTCTGTGCTCGCCTCGGCGGCGCTTGGCTCCTGGGATCCAGACCCCGATTATTTTTTCCATTGGCTGCGCGATTCGGCCATTGTCATCGATGCCTTGCGGCATGTGATGGCTGAGGGAAGCTTTGCCGATGAGGGACTTGCCCGCTTCAAGGAATTTGTCGCCTTCAGCCTGTCTCTCAACCGCCTCGATGGAAGCACGTTTTTGCGCGAGTCCGGCGATTTTCGAAAAAGAATCGAACCGTTCTTTTTGCAATACGTGCGCAGCGACGACGACCTTCGCGGAATCACCGGTGATCGCGTTCTTGGCGAGCCGCGCTTCAATCCGGATGCCACGCTTGACATTAGCAAATGGTCGCGTCCTCAACATGATGGCCCTGCCTTGCGGGCTCTTGTTTTGATGCGTTTCTGGCCGCTCGATGTCCTCGATGAGGCGGCGCGTGCAGCGATGTGCTTGCTGATCGAAACCGATATCAGCTTCACCCTTGACCATTGGCGCGAGCCTTGTTTCGACATTTGGGAAGAAGAGGAAGGACATCATTATTGCACGCGGCTTCTGCAGCATGCCGCGCTCGCTGAAGGGGCGCGATGGATGAAGTCATCCGGGCGCGGCGAGAAAGACGGCTCGCGAACGCAAGCCTGCATTTCCGCTGCGCAGGAAATCATCCGCTCCCTCGATCCATACTGGAGTCATGACCAGGGTCTTTATGTAAGCCGTCAGGGCGTTGCCAATCCGGCGCCGGGAAAGGACCCTGATTTTGCGACAATTCTCGGTGTTATTCACGCGGGCCGGAAGGAGGGGGCCCATAGCGTGCTCGACCCGAAAGTGATGGCGACCTTGGCGCGTCTTGAGGAGCTTTTTGAGGCGGGCTACGCAATCAATCAAGGCCGCCCGGAACATCTTGGCCCCGCCATGGGGCGCTATTCCAACGATAGCTATTTCAGCGGCGGCGCCTATTATTTTTCAACACTCGGCGCGGCGGAATTCTATTATGCGCTTGCTGGCGCAATCGCGGCGGACTTCCCTCTTCCGGTGACAGCGGAGAATGAAGAATTCTTGCACCGGCTTGGCCTGCCGGACAGCGCTTTAGACCTCTCGCCGGCGGAAAACCGGAGGCGCACCTTCGAGGCCTTGGTCCAGCGGGGCGATCGATTCATGGCGACGGTTGCGGCCTTCACCCCGGCCTCGGGCGAACTTTCCGAGCAATTCGATCAGGCCACGGGTGCTCAGACTTCCGCAAAGACCCTTGCTTGGAGTCATGCGGCTTTCATCACCGCCTTCACCAGCCGGAAGGCGGCTCTGAGCGCCCAAAACTCGCTGCTCCAAGCTGGCGCCTTGCGATGATCGACAAGCTCGAGTTCTTGATTGCGCTCGCGCGTGAGCGCAACTTCAGCCGCGCGGCCGAGAGCTGCGGCGTCACCCAGCCGACTTTATCGGCTGGAATCAAGCAGCTCGAGGAAATGCTGGGTGTCTTGCTTGTTAATCGAAGTTCGCGCTTTTACGGGCTGACGGCGGAAGGTGAGCGCGTGCTGGAGTGGGGCCGGCGCATCGTCAGCGATGCGCGTGCGATGCGCCAGGACGTGCATGCCGCAAAGACCACCCTCTCCGGCCATCTGACGATTGCCGCCGTTCCGACGGCGGTGCCCATGGCCGCGGAGCTGACGATTCCTTTCCGGGAAAAACATCCTGCCGTGCGTTTCACGGTTCTTTCAAAGACATCGCGCGAAATCCTGTCGATGCTCGATGATTTTCAAATCGATGCAGGGCTCACCTATCTCGACAATGAACCGCTCGGCGAGCTTCACACGGTCCCGCTTTACTATGAGCGTTACCTGCTTTTGACCCGCACCGGGAACCCGCTTGGCGAGCGTGAGAAGGTGACGTGGGCGGATGTTGCCGCGATCCCGCTTTGCTTGCTGACCCCCGATATGCAAAACCGCCGCATCATCGACCGGCTGCTGGTAAGCTCGGCGGCGCCTCCGCTTGTCGAATCGAATTCCATGCTGGTGCTGTTTTCGCATGTCCAGATCGGCGGTTATGCTTGTATCATCCCCGAAAAAGTGGCTGGTGTGCTAAGCATCAGCGAGCCCCTGCGCGCGATTCCCATCGTCGAGCCCCGGGAAATATACACGATTGGGCTTGTTTCACCGCGCCGCGAGCCAATTCCGCCCCTGACCAAGGCGCTCGCAATTGAGGCGGCGAGCTGCCTCGGGATTCATCCCAAAGCCGGACCGCGGCGTAATAGCTCGCATTGATAGGTTTTCCTGTTTATGAAGTCTCAGATCAATAGATTTTATCAATAAGTTTACGGGACTGTATTATTGATCTTTGGGCAGTAAAACCCCATAGTGTGCAAACTTATAAAAATGGATGGGAAACGCATGCCAGAGGCTTCCGCCTGGAACGCAGAGCGCGCAGCGGAGATCATTGCCGAACATGTGGGGCTTGAGGGCCCTATGCTTCCGATCCTGCATGCCTTGCAGGAGGAGTTCGGTCATATTCATTCTGCCGCCGTGCCCCTGATTGCCGAGGCCCTTAATCTGTCGCGCGCCGAGGTTCATGGTGTCGTGACTTTCTACCACGATTTCCGCCGCGAACCCTGCGGCCGGCATCTGCTCAAGCTTTGCCGGGGCGAGGCCTGCCAGAGCATGGGCAGTGAGAGCCTGGCGGAGGATGTCCTCGGCAAGCTTGGCGTTGGCTGGCACGGCACCACAAAAGATGGCGAACTGACGGTCGAGCCTGTCTATTGCCTCGGCCTTTGCGCCACTTCGCCCTCCGCCCTTCTTGATGGGGAGCCGCTTGGGCGGCTGGATGCGGAGAAAATCAGTGAAGCCATCGAGGAGGCGCGCGCTTCATGACGCGCATTTTCATTCCCAAAGACGTGGCTGCGCTCGCGGTTGGCGCAAATAAGGTTGCGGCAAGAATTGCCGATGAAGCGAAGGCGCGCGGAGTTTCCGCCGATATCATCCGCACCGGCTCGCGCGGCATGTTGTTTCTGGAGCCTCTGGTCGAGGTCGAGACGGCGCAGGGCCGGATCGGTTATGGCCCGGTTTCGGCCGGAGATGTAGCATCCCTTTTTGAGGCGGGTTTTCTCACTGGCGGCGCCCATGCCTTGCGCATAGGCAGACCGGAAGATCACCCCTATCTCGCGCGCCAAACGCGGCTCACCTTTGCGCGCTGCGGAATCATCGATCCGCTCTCGCTCAAGGACTACGCCGCCTATGATGGCTGGCGCGGCCTTAGGCAGGCCATCGCGGTGGGGCCGGAGGCGATTGTTTCCGAGGTCACGAAATCCGGTCTTCGCGGCCGCGGCGGTGCCGGCTTCCCCACGGGAATCAAGTGGAAGACCGTCGCCGATACAAAGGCGGACCAGAGGTATGTTGTCTGTAACTTCGACGAAGGCGACAGCGGCACTTTCGCCGATCGCATGATTGTCGAGGGCGACCCCTTCGCCCTGATCGAAGGCATGACGATTTGCGGCATCGGCGTTGGCGCGACTAAGGGTTATGTCTATTGCCGCTCCGAATATCCGCATGCCGCAAAGACGTTCACGGAAGCGCTGCAGATCGCGCGGGACGCGGGCTATCTCGGCCCGAACATCCTGGGTTCGGGTTATGCATTCGAGCTTGAACTGCGGATGGGCGCGGGCGCCTATGTCTGCGGCGAGGAGACCTCGCTGCTCGAGAGCCTCGAAGGCAAGCGCGGCATCGTGCGCGCGAAGCCGCCGCTTCCCGCCCATAAAGGGCTATTCGGCAAGCCCACGGTCGTTAACAATGTCTTGTCGCTCGTCGCGGTTCCGACGATCCTGGATCGCGGCGCTGACTTTTACGCGGGTTTCGGCTTTGGGCGTTCACGCGGCACCATGCCTATCCAGATTGCCGGAAATGTCCGCTATGGCGGGCTCTTCGAGACCGCTTTTGGGCTGACTCTTGGCGAAATCGTCGAGGATATCGGCGGCGGCACCCGTTCCGGCAGGCCTGTGCGGGCAGTGCAGTGCGGCGGCCCGCTTGGCGCTTATTTTCCGCGCTCTTTGTTTGACACGCCCTTTGATTATGAGGCTTTTGCCGCCCGCGACGGGTTAATCGGCCATGGCGGCATCGTTGTTTTCGACGATACGGTCGATATGGCAAAAATGGCCCGGTTCGCGATGGAATTTTGCGCGATCGAGAGCTGCGGCAAATGCACGCCGTGCCGGATCGGCTCGATCCGCGGTGCCGAGGTTATCGATCGCGTCCTTGCGGGCGTGAGGCCGGCGGAGAATCTCGCTCTCCTTGAGGATCTCTGCAATACGATGAAGTTCGGTTCGCTCTGTGCGCTCGGCGGATTTGCGCCCTATCCGGTGATGAGCGCCGTCCAGCATTTCAGGGAAGATTTCACGCCGCGCGTTCTCGCCGCCGCGGAATGAGAGGAGGCTGCCATGCCACTTGTCACCGAAGTCGATTATGGAACGCCTGCCGCGCGGTCGGAAAAGATGGTCACTCTGACCATCGATGGTATCGAGGCGCGTGTCCCCGAAGGCACGTCGATCATGCGGGCCGCGATGGAAATCGGCACGAAGATCCCGAAGCTCTGCGCGACTGATATGCTCGAATCCTTCGGCTCCTGCCGGCTCTGTCTCGTCGAGATCGAGGGCCGCAATGGCACGCCCGCCTCCTGCACGACGCCGGTCGCACAGGGAATGGCCGTCCATACCCAGACGGATCGCCTAAAGGCTCTCCGCAAGGGCGTGATGGAGCTTTATATCTCCGACCATCCGCTCGATTGCCTCACCTGCGCGGCCAATGGCAATTGCGAATTGCAGACCGAGGCAGGCAATGTCGGCCTGCGCGAAGTTCGCTATGGCTACGCGGGCTCAAATCATCTTTCCGACAAGAAAGACGAATCCAACCCCTATTTCACCTACGATCCGTCCAAGTGCATCGTCTGCAACCGCTGCATTCGCGCCTGCGAGGAGGTTCAGGGGACTTTCGCTCTGACGATCGATGGGCGCGGCTTTGCGAGCCGTGTCTCGCCAGGGCAAATGGAGGCCTTCCTCGACTCGGAATGCGTATCCTGCGGTGCCTGTGTCCAGGCTTGCCCGACTGCGACTCTCATTGAGAAATCAGTGATCGAGATCGGCCAGCCAGAACATTCGGCTGTCACGACATGCGCCTATTGCGGCGTTGGCTGCACCTTCAAGGCCGAGATGCGGGGCGAAGAACTCATCCGCATGGTTCCCTACAAGGATGGCAAGGCGAACCACGGCCATTCCTGCGTCAAGGGGCGCTTCGCGTGGGGCTATGCGACGCACCGGGACCGCATTCTGAAGCCGATGATCCGTGCCAAGGTAACGGATCCCTGGCGCGAGGTCACCTGGGAGGAGGCCTTTGCTTATGCGGCCTCCGAGTTCAAACGCATTCAGGCGAAATACGGCAAGAACTCGGTAGGCGCCATCACCTCTTCGCGCTGCACGAATGAAGAAACATATCTCATCCAAAAGCTTGTCCGGGCCGGGTTCGGCAACAACAATGTCGATACGTGCGCGCGGGTTTGTCATTCCCCGACCGGCTATGGCCTCGGCACCGCCTTCGGCACATCGGCCGGAACTCAGGATTTTGATTCGATCGATGAAACCGACGTCATCATGGTCATCGGTGCCAATCCGACCGATGGCCATCCGGTGTTCGGCTCGCATATGAAAAAAAGGCTGCGGGAAGGTGCAAAACTCATCGTCATCGATCCGCGCCGTATCGACCTCGTGCGCACGCCGCACGTTCAGGCCGATTATCATTTGCCTTTACAGCCGGGTACCAATGTCGCGGTTCTCACCGCGCTTGCCCATGTCATCGTGACCGAGGGTCTCGTCAACGAGGCTTTCGTGCGCGAACGCTGCGACTTCGCAGAATACCAGGAATGGGCGGACTTCGTTTCCGAGGAACGCCACAGCCCCGAAGCCGTCGAAAAATTCACCGGCGTTGCGCCAGATCTCATCCGCAAGGCCGCGCGGCTCTATGCGACTGGCGGCAATGCGGCGATCTATTACGGGCTTGGCGTCACGGAGCACAGCCAGGGTTCGACCACGGTGCTCGCGATCGCCAATCTCGCGATGGCGACCGGCAATGTTGGCCGCAAAGGCGTTGGCGTCAACCCGCTGCGCGGCCAGAACAACGTGCAGGGCGCTTGCGATATGGGCTCCTTCCCGCATGAGCTCGCGGGATACAGGCACATCTCCGACGACAATGCCCGTGCGATCTATGAGCAACTCTGGGGCGTCACGCTCGACAAGGATCCGGGTCTGCGCATTCCAAACATGCTTGATGCCGCCGTCGAGGGCACCTTCAAGGGCATTTACATCGAGGGCGAGGATATTCTCCAATCCGATCCCGACACCCATCATGTCGCCTCGGGCCTCGCCGCCATGGAATGTGTCATCGTCCAGGATCTCTTCCTGAACGAGACAGCGAATTACGCCCATATCTTCCTGCCGGGCTCGACCTTCCTCGAGAAGGATGGGACGTTCACGAACGCCGAACGGCGTATCCAGCTCGTTCGCAAGGTCATGAGCCCCAAGAGCGGCCTCGCGGATTGGGAGATCACGGTCAAGCTCGCGGAGGCCATGGGGGTGCCGATGAAATATTCGCACCCGAGCGAAATCATGGACGAGATCGCGGCGACGACACCCAGCTTCGCAGGGGTTTCCTTCGCCAAGCTCGATAAGGTCGGCTCGGTGCAATGGCCTTGCAACGAGAAAGCTCCCGAGGGCACGCCGATCATGCATATCGGCGGCTTCCTCAAGGGCAAAGGCAAATTCGTTCTCACGGAATATGTGCCGACCGATGAGAGGACCGGGCCCCGTTATCCGCTGCTGCTCACGACCGGGCGCATTCTCAGCCATTATAATGTTGGCGCACAGACACGCCGGACTGCAAATGTCGTCTGGCACGAGGAAGACCGTCTCGAAATCCATCCTCACGATGCTGAGCAGCGCGGGGTTCGCGATGGCGATTGGGTAAAAGTTGCAAGCCGCGCCGGGGAAACCACCCTGCGGGCCCTCGTCACCGACCGTGTCGCGCCGGGCGTCGTCTATACGACCTTCCACCATCCGGCGACGCAGGCCAATGTTGTGACCACCGATTTCTCGGACTGGGCGACCAATTGCCCGGAATTCAAGGTCACGGCCGTGCAAATTTCGCGCTCCAATGGGCCGACGGATTGGCAGGAGCACTATCGTGAACAGGCCGAGCAGAGCCGCCGCATCGCCGAGGCAGCCGAAGCCGCGGAATGAGCGAAGACCTTTGGGTTGAAGGCGGCCTGCCGCCGCCTTCGCGAAGCGTAGCTTGTGCCGCGCGGCGAAATGGGGAAGTCTCCATTGCGATCCGTGCGGTGCCGGAAGAAACGGCAATTGCTTTCACCTTCGGCGGCACGGCCCATGCCGTGATGATGGCAACGCCCGCCGATCTTGAGGATTTCGCGATTGGTTTCGCGCTGACCGAAGGCCTGATCGAGGCGCTAAGCGAGATAGCAAGCCTCGAAATTCTCCCAACGCCGCTCGGCATCGAACTGAGGATCTGGCTATCTGAAGACCGTGCGAAGTCCTATGCCGCGCGCCGCCGCAGCATGGCGGGGCCCACCGGCTGCGGCCTCTGCGGCATCGAAAGCCTCGAGGAAGCGGCGCGGCCGGCGCCTTTCGTCGCCAATGCGGCACGCTTCAGTTCCGAGGCAATTGTCGAGGCCATGGCGTCACTGCCGTCTGGCCAAAGCCTAAATCGTGAGACCCATGCCGTTCATGCGGCCGGGTTCTGGGTGCCGGCGCGAGGCCTTGTCGCCGTGCGGGAGGACGTGGGGCGCCACAATGCGCTCGACAAGCTCATCGGCGCGCTGGCGCGAAGTGGAGAGCCGGCCGCGCACGGGATTGTGCTTCTGACGAGCCGTGTCTCGATCGAGCTCATTCAAAAGGCGGCGCGGCTCGGCGCGCCCGTCATCGCGGCGGTGTCGGTGCCGACAGCGGCCGGCATCCGCCTGGCGGAAGCGAGCGGCATCACGCTTGTCGCAATTGCACGCGGTCAGGATTTCGAAGTTTTCACCCATCATCAACGCATCATCGATCGAGCCCAGCATCATGTCGCATGACACGTCCGCGCCCAAGAAACTGATTTATATGGCAAACCAGATCGGCAAATTCTTCGCCCCCCAATCGCATGACAAGGCGGTCGCGGGCATCGCGAATCATCTGACGAAATTCTGGCCGTCGAGCATGCGCAAGAAAATCGTCCATCATCTGGAGCAGGGCGGCGAGGGTCTTGATCCGCTTGTCAAGGAAGCCGTGCAATGGCTGAGGGTGAAGCTCGCTGACGAAGCCGGCTATTCGGGCGACGCTTAGGCGCGTTACGGCAGGGCGTTCAGCGATTAAACCTGGAATGGTTAGCCTTCAGAATTTTAGTACACTATATTAAGCGCTTCGTTATCCAGCCGGTGCGGTTCCGCGCCGCAATCGCGGGCGGGAGGGTTCGGACTCTGGGTTTTGCGGCCAAATTGCGTGTTTGATTAACTTATGTGCGGCGATCCCGCCTCAATGAACGAGGCTTCCATGAATTCCCTGGCGGGTGTGGAGCAACCGGGTCCCGGAGATCTTTCATTCCCAAATGGCGCGTCCCGGCTTTCGATTGAAGACCGGGAGGCCTTGGAGCGGGCCGTAAGAGAGCTCGAGCGCAGCAGTTTGGCGATCAGGCTAAGTTCGATTCTCGGGCGCCAGGCGAGCGCCATCGGATCGATCTTACCCCTAAATATCGCGGCGGCCGCAAATAGGGCGGCAGAGCTCGCGGTGAAAAGCGGACTTGATTTTGCATTGCGGAGCCTTGCTGGCAAGCCTCTCAGGGATAGACGCCGCATGCATATGAGCATGGCTTTACTTGCGGGTGCGGCCGGGGGCGCTTTCGGCCTTCCAAGCCTGCCGGTGGAGCTGCCTTTTTCCACCATGGTCATGCTGCGCTCGATTGCCGATATCGGCCGTTCCGAGGGGCAAGATCTGTCTGATCCGAGAACCGCGCTCGCCTGTCTTGAGGTTTTTGCCTTTGGCGGCAGTACCAGTCCCGGCCAGCCTATTCGCTTGCAGGATGCCGATGCCGGGGCTTCGAACCTTAAAGATAGCGCGAGAATTGAAACGGGTTATTTCGCTCTCCGTGCGATATTGGCGAAGTCGGTGAGCGAGGCCGCGAGCTATCTAGCGGCGCGCGGTGTCACGGGCGAAATGGCGCCCGCCCTGGTGCGGTTCGTCACACAGATCGCAAGCCATTTCGGTATTGCTGTCTCGCAGAAAATCGTCGCTCAAAGCGTTCCGCTGATCGGTGCTGCGGGCGGGGCGGCAATCAATTATGCTTTTGCCGATCATTTCCATGCGGTTGCACGCGGTCATTTCACGGTGCTGAGGCTTGAACGCCGGTATGGCGTTCATATTGTCCGCGAGGAATATGAGCGGATTAGAAGAAGGACGTGAGACGCCTCCTCCTCGACATGTGGAGCCCGCTGCTCTAAATGAATGGCGTTTCCATCATGGGTTTGCTGATGAGAATTTTGAATGACCGTAGTTTCTTGATTGCTTTGTGGACGCTTGGCGTTGTCTCGGGCGCATTCTTTCCGGGCACTGCGCGGGCAGGTTTTTTTGATTTTTTGTTTGGACCGCCCGCTGTTCCGGAGCAGCAGCCTTATGATGCGGAGCGTGTTTACCGGCACCGTTTCAGCCATGGTTTCCACGCGCACAAGCCCGCGGCGCGCCACAAGCTTGCTCTTGCCGATAAACCGGACCATCCCGTGCGGCCTCTGGCACCGGCGGATATCATGGATGATCCGAGTCTGAAACGCGGTGACGCGGTGATGACGCCAGCCGGGATAAGGATCTTCGTTGGCTATTCAGGTGTGCCGCACCATCCCGAGGATTTCCGCAAAATTTCGGAAGTCAAGAAACTGTCCCAGCGTGAACGGAGCGCGCTCGCGGCATTGGACACGCCTGCCATTAAAGTGGAAAAGCAGGGGGCTGACCAAGGCCCAGCCATGGGCCGGTCCGCCAGCGAGCACAAGATCACCGCGGGAGAAACAATCACGGACTCGAACGGGCGCACGGTCCGATACGTCGGGCCGTGATCGGCGCTACCGGAGGGACGGAAGAGGCTATTCGAACAAGTCCGTTTCTCCGCCGCGCGCGGAAGCCTGCCTCTCGCTTCCGTTAATGGCGCGCAGCACGTCTGCCGCGATGCCCCGGGAAATCCGGCACTTCCGCGCTAAAGCCTCCCGATCGAGGGCTGCGATAAAAGAGCGGGCCGCGCCGAGCGAACGCTCAAGCCGCAAAGCAATATAATTGACCACGCTGGTGTCGATGACAAGCTGGCGGTCGATGAGGAGCTTGACGAGGACGGCTCGCATCAGCGCGTCGTCAGGCGATCCGATTGTGACAGCCGGGGCAAGACGCAGTCGCGACAAAAGATCGGCGGTCTGTAAACCCCAGGCGTCGGGCGGCGCTTTTGCCGTGATCACCAGCGCCATACGGCGTTCACGCATGAGATTGATGAGGTGGAAGAGCTGAGCTTCTGCGCCGCCGATTGCATCGGCATCCTCGAGAAGGAGCGGTCCCGCCGCCAGCGCTTCAATGTTGGCGCCCGCCAAGCAAGCGGCGGGTATAACCTTCGCCTTGGCATGCGAGGCCCAGATCGCGCCAAGATGGCTCTTGCCTGCGCCGGGCGGCCCCAGGATGAGCAGCATCGGATCCGGCCAATCAGGCCAGAGCTCGATCATCCCATAGGCTTGCTCATTCGAGCCCGAGACAACGAAATTTTCGCGCTCATAGCCGGGCTCAAGGGCGAGTTCCAGCGCCAATTGCGCGCTCGCCGTGCGAGGCTTGCGAAGTTGTTCGCCGGTCATTTTCTCAGTCCTTGCTGCGATCTATCAGCTTGGCGGCGGGCAAACCGCCTTCCGCGGAATCCCTAGGATGCCTTCAGGATGCCTCTGCCTCAAAGATTCATGTGCCTGATCCACTGGCGGAAATAGGCCGCCGTCGAAGCAAGCGTCAGGGCTGCCACGGTGTAAAGCGAAAGGTTGAACAAGAGACCGGCAGAAAAACCGAACGCCATGGTGGCGAGAACCAGCGCCGCGAAGGCGAGCTGCGCCGCCGTATTGAGCTTTGAGATCATCAACGGCCTGACCTTGACCGGTTTGCCGAGGATAAGCGATATCATGAAAGCGCCGATGATCATGACGTCGCGCGCGACGATGATGATCGTGATCGTCGCGGGCACGGCCCCCACAATGGCGAGTGCCACATAGATCGAAACCAGAAGCGCCTTGTCTGCCAGGGGATCGAGGTAGGCGCCAAGCTCTGTGGTCAGATTGAAGGTCTTGGCGATCCAGCCATCCAAGGCGTCGGAAAACCCGGCCGCTATGAAAAGAACGCAGGCTTCTTTCCATCGTTCCGAGGAGATCATCGCGACGATCGCCGGCACGAGCAGGAAGCGGCCAATCGAGATCAGGTTTGGCAAGCTGCGGTAATGGAAATATGAACTCATCAGCCCGGTTCGCGAAATTGAAGCCGCATTCCGGCAACGGCTAAAATGATCATCGATTACCTCGATTTGTCTAACATGGCCGCGGCCCGATCCCAAGAGTGCGGCTTTCCCTGGCGCCCGGAGCCAGACCGGGCGATCTTGCTTTAAAGGATGTCAGCGATTACAGCAGTTTGCCAAACCCTTCCCAAGGGCCGGAAAAATACGTTGATTCAATCCTCTATGGCTCTTTTGCATTTGGGCTCTTTTGCATTTGCGGTGGAGGAACGGCCTCCGGGCAAGGGCGTGCCCGGATCAGGACAATTATGACGGACAAAGATAGCCTCACCTATGCCGGCGCTGGCGTCGATATCGATGCGGGCAATGCGCTTGTCGAAAAAATCAAGCCCATCGTGCGCGCGACGAGACGGCGCGGCACTGAGGCCGAAATTGGCGGTTTCGGGGGTGTTTTCGATCTCAAGGCGGCGGGCTTTTGCGATCCTCTCCTTGTTGCCGCCAATGATGGCGTTGGCACCAAGGTTAAAATCGCGATCGAGGCGGGCAAGCATGACACGATCGGGATCGATCTCGTCGCGATGTGTGTCAACGATCTTGTCGTCCAGGGCGCCGAGCCGCTTTTCTTTCTCGATTATTACGCGACGGGAAAACTCGACCCGGATGCCGCGGCGCGCGTCGTCGGCGGAATCGCACAGGGCTGTCTCGAGGCAGGCGCGGCGCTCATCGGCGGCGAGACCGCCGAGATGCCAGGACTTTATGCCGGGGCAGATTATGATCTTGCCGGCTTTGCCGTTGGAGCGGTCGAGCGAGACAAGCTTCTCCCGAGAGGGGACATCACCGCTGGGGATATGGTTTTTGGCCTGGCTTCTTCGGGTCTCCACTCCAACGGATTTTCGCTGGTCCGCAAAATTGTCGCGCAGGCTTCGCTCGCCTGGGCGGCTCCGGCGCCTTTTGCGCCGGAGAAATCCCTTGCCGAGGCATTGCTCACCCCGACCCGCATCTATGTAAAGCCGCTTCTGCGTGTCCTTGCCGGTACCGATGGGATCAAGGCCTTGGCCCATATTACCGGCGGCGGCTTTCCCGATAATCTGCCCCGGGTCCTGCCAGACGCCCTCGGGGTCCGTATCGATGTCGGGGCGATTCCCGTTCAGGCCGTTTTCCAGTGGCTTGCGGCGGCGGGCGGCATAGAACCAGGCGAAATGCTGCGCACCTTCAACTGCGGCATCGGAATGGCAGTCATCGCCGAGCCGGGCAGGGCTAGCGAAATCTTAGGCGCTCTGCGCGCCGCCGGTGAGGATCCGGTTCTGCTCGGCGAGATTGTCCCAGCTAAGGCTGGCGAGAGGTTCATCCCTTCCGGGCGGCTCAGAATGTGATGAACCAGCGAAAGCGCACTGCTGTTCTAATTTCCGGGCGCGGTTCCAATATGCGTGCCCTGGTCGAGCGGGCGCAGGATCCCTCCTACCCGGCGGAAATCGTCCTTGTTTTGTCGAACCGGGCGGACGCAGAAGGCCTGAGGTTTGCCGCGGAGAAAAAAATTGCCTGCGCCGTCACGGATCACAAGATTTATGCGGGGCGGGAGGAATTTGAACGCTCGATGCAGCGGCTGCTCGAACTGCACCGGATCGAGTTGATCTGCCTTGCAGGTTTCATGCGCATCCTTACCCCATGGTTCGTCAGCCAATGGGAGGGACGGCTTATCAACATTCATCCGGCGCTCCTGCCTTCCTATCGCGGCCTCGACACTCATGCGCGCGCCCTGGCTGATGGTGTGAAGATCCATGGCTGCACCGTGCATTTCGTGGTGCCCGCCATGGATGAAGGCCCGATCATCGCGCAGGCCGCAGTCGCGGTTCTCGATTCCGACACGCCGGACTCGCTTGCCGCCCGCGTTCTCGCGGAAGAGCATGAGATTTATCCTGCGGCGCTCGCTCTTGTCGCTGGAGGGCGCCTGCGCGTCAAAGGCAGCCGCGTCTATTCTGAGGGTTCTTCAAGTCTGCCGCCAGCCTTGCGCGTTCCTGTTTGCTGATAGAGCCTGGCGCTATGATATAGCACGCGTGCGGCTTTATCCGACAATCTCGTTGCCGGAGAACCATTGCGCGATCTCGGCCGCAGCCGTTTGCGGGCTGTCCGAGCCATGCGCCGAATTCTCACGCATGGAGAGCGCGAATTCCTTGCGGATGGTGCCAGGCGCGGCTTTCGCCGGATCCGTTGCGCCAAGGATATCCCGGTATTTCTTGATCGCATCCTCGGCTTCGAGGACCTGCACGACCACCGGGCCGGCCGTCATGCTTTCGATGAGATCCTTGAAGAATGGCTGGTTCTTGTGGGCAGCATAAAAAGTCTCGGCCTGATCGCGCGTCATCCGGACGCGCTTTTGCGCGACGATACGAAGCCCTGCCTTTTCGATTAGGGCATTGATTGCTCCGGTGAGGTTCCGCCGTGTTGCATCAGGTTTTAAAATTGAAAAAGTGCGTTCGATTACCATGATATTCCTTAACGCAAAAACTAAACGGCCGCCGCTTGATATCCAATGTGGCAGCAAATGCTAAGGCTAAGGCTAAAGCAGATCTGGAAGGCAAGATTCCCGCTAAGATCAGTCGAAGTCGCCGGCAAGCTCGGCTCGCACGGCCTCCGGCATTATCGCCATATGGCTATAGGAAGGATGTTTAAGTCCAATTATGATCTCTGCGCCCGGTTTGCGGAACGCGGCAATTTGCCCAGGTGTAAAACCAAAATGGACGAACTGAACGGATGAGGCCTTGCCATCTGCGCGGGTGCGTTCCTGATCGGCCTCCGGCACACCCTTGATCTGCTCACCGCCGACGGAAAGGAATGCCGACTCTTCAATCCCGCCGAGACCAGAAAGGACGCGCTTACGCCGGTCCGGATCGTCGATCTCGATCATGAAAGTGGCGACGAGTTCGCGGCCTTTGGGAATGAGGGGATTATAGGCTTCTAGCTCTTGGCCGATCTGATCGGGTCCGGCTTTTTCGATGAAAAGCATTTCCTGGACCTGATTCCACATGGTCTCGTAAGACTCGAAATAGAAGGTGACATAGGGGCCAACCTCGACCCTCCGGTTGCGCTTGCGCTCGGCATTCTTCTTCCGGCTCTCGGAGCGAATCCTGCCATATTCCTCGCAAGTCAGAATATCGTCCGGTGTTAGATCATGTTTTTGGTTCATGGAATGCTCCGGATTCCCGCGCGGGTGGCGCTGTTCATTTGCCGATCCCATAGGCCTCAGCCATGATTTCGATCGGATGCCCAA